>Ga0209199_1000008_pt1 | contig 381981 bp, 356 predicted proteins | sample COGITO_mtgs_1105_7_FD_184805 | JGI IMG/M metagenome (GOLD analysis project Ga0209199, IMG submission 184805) | Pelagic marine microbial communities from North Sea - COGITO_mtgs_110523 (SPAdes) (version 2) | ecosystem: Environmental > Aquatic > Marine > Epipelagic ... | reverse complement strand
GGTTTACAACCCGAAGGCCTTCATCCCGCACGCGGCGTTGCTGCGTCAGGCTTTCGCCCATTGCGCAATATTCCCCACTGCTGCCTCCCGTAGGAGTCTGGGCCGTGTCTCAGTCCCAGTGTGGCCGGTCGCCCTCTCAGGCCGGCTACCCGTCGTCGCCTTGGTGAGCCACTACCTCACCAACTAGCTGATAGGCCGCGGGCCCATCCCTGACCGAAAAACTTTCCAAACCCGAAGATGTCTTCAGGTTTCATATCCGGTATTAGCTACTCTTTCGAGTAGTTATCCCAGAGTCAGGGGCAGGTTGCCCACGTGTTACTCACCCGTTCGCCACTAATTTAAAGGAGCAAGCTCCTTTATTTCCGTTCGACTTGCATGTGTTAAGCACGCCGCCAGCGTTCGTCCTGAGCCAGGATCAAACTCTCCATAAATGAATAGTTGAAACTGGCTAACAGAGCTGTTGTGCTCTTGTCAACCAAAGGAATCCGTTGGTTTTACTTGGCCGAAGCCTTGTAAAACCAATCGGGTAATAAAATTGGCATTGACATGTGACACACTGTTGAGTTCTCAAATTACGGTTGCGCACCGCCTTCTGTCCTCTAAGGACCGAATTTGGGGCAACATTCTAACCTTACAGATTTTTTGCGATGAAGTCAAATCCGATTTGCAGACGACTTTTTGCTCTAGAATCTTTTGGCTTTTCCACGAGACCGGCCTAATCGTCCGTTCCTCCTGCGTGGAAGTCAAACTGTACGTTAAGGCTCGATGCAGGCTCTCAGTGGGGGGTGTTAAGCGATAATTCACTTAACGAAAAACCTTGTGGTTAGGACCAAAAACTGATACCTCACAAGGATTTTCCCACTAGCGAGCGGGTCTTCCGGAACTAGGTTTTCCCCCTGGCCTACCTGAGGGGCGCCCACCAGTCTTGTTTGAGGGGCGCCCACCTGGTTTACCTGACCCACCAGCTGAACGTCCACGGCCACCGCCGCCAGCGCTCTTAGACCGCTCGGAACGCGGGCGATCCGAGCGTGAGCCATCCGAACTTGACCCCCCGGGGCCACCTGACCTGCTCTTATGCCGTGGCTTGTGTCGTCCAACAGCACCTGCCCCACCTTCACCAGCATGCCCACCAGGCCTGGAATTGCGCCGTTTTTTGGGTGCGTGCTCTGCTACGGGGAACCAAGGCTCACCTGTGGGATCCTGCGCTCCAGTGATACGAATAAGTTCAGGATTTCCAACATCCATATGCGTGAACGTCGCGTCCACTAGGGCCCTCTTTATGAGACCTTTCATCTCTCGCTGTTGGTTCAATCGAGCCAGAGTGACAACTGTTCCTGACTCCCCCGCGCGGGCAGTTCTGCCTGCTCGGTGCAGGTAATCCTTGGGGTCGGTGGGTGCGTCAGCGTGGACAACCAAGCTGATGTCGTCCACGTGGATTCCTCTAGCAGCAACATTTGTTGCGACTAGGACTGGTGTTTTCCCACTACGGAATGAGTCAAGAGCTCGAGTGCGAGCCCCCTGAGCCTTGCCGCCGTGGAGAGTGCCTGCCGCAATACCTTGTGCCTGCAATTTTTCTGCCAACCGGTCAGCTCCACGTTGTGTGCGCACGAAAAAAATGGTTCGGCCATCACGGGACCCGATTTTGGCCAGCATCTCGTCACGGACTTCTTGCTTCACAAAAAAGACATGGTGATCCATTTCGCCTTGCGCTATGCCTGCAGATTCAACGGCATGTTCAATGGGGTCCATGAGGTACTTCTTAACAAGTGCATCAACATCTTTATCAAGGGTTGCACTGAATAAAAGCCTTTGACCGTCTTGATTTGTCGCGCTGAGGATCTCTTTCACGTCGGGCATGAAACCCATATCGCTCATGAGATCTGCTTCATCGAGAACCGTAATTTCGATGTCTGAAAGGTCTACGGCACCTCGATGCATCAGGTCGATAAGACGACCTGGTGTGGCCACAACAATCGGGACTCCGTGGTCGAGAGCTTGTAGCTGTCGCCCAAAAGGCATGCCGCCTGCAATGAGAACCGAGGACAGTCCCACCTTGCGAGCAAGAGGTGAAATGACTTCATTGATCTGCATAGCCAACTCGCGTGTAGGTGAGAGAACAAGGGCTAAAGGCTTGCCGCGCTTGGCTTTTCTGTTGTCGAGCCGTGAAAGCAAAGCGAGTGAAAAGGCCAAGGTCTTACCTGAACCTGTGCGGCCTCGACCTAGAACATCCCGACCCTTGATGGCGTCAGGGAGTGTTGCAATTTGAATGGGGAAAGGCTCAGAAAAGCCAGAATGTGCAAGTGCCTGCGCCAGGGGGCGTACGACACCGAGATCAGCAAAAGAAGTCATCACTACCTATCGGAGAAGATTAGAAACCTGCACCGGCAGCTGTGAAACGGCTCGGATCGGGCTTGCAAGGAGAAGGCCCGAAGTCCGGGACTACTTAACGACCACTCCGGCAAACGCCTTGCGACCGCGCCGCAATACTACCCAACGTCCATATAGCAGATCACTCACTGGCACCCGCCAGTCCTCTTGCTCAACCCGGACATTGTTGACATAAGCACCGCCTTCAGAGATCGTGCGCCTCGCGGCCTTTTTACTTTGAGCGAGCCCACAACGAACTAAAAGTTCGTCAATGGCAGGAAGTTTCCCGTCGATTACTTCGCTTGCCGCTACTTCCCCGAGTGAAGCCTCGGTTAATGCGGCCGCCAAAGTGGACTCAGGCAAGTCAGTGAGTTCGCCGCCCCCGAAAAGTGCTTTTCCCGCATCCTGTGCACCCGCGCTTTCACCCGGGCCATGAACGAGTTCGGTTAACTCACTAGCCAAAGCGCGCTGGGCTGCTCGCTCTTGCGGGCGATCGATACTTGCATGAACCAGTTCCGCGATCTCCGTTTCTGATTTGAAACTGAAAGTCTTCAGAAGGCTGGGGACATCTCGGTCATCGGCATTAATCCAGTACTGGAAAAAGGCGTAAGGACTTGTTAACTCAGGGTCAAGCCAGATGGTGCCGCTTTCCGTCTTTCCAAATTTCTTGCCGTCCGCTCGAGTCAGCAGTGGTGTTGTGAGGGCGTGAACGCTCGTGGATTCAACCCGTCGAACTAGGTCCACACCAGCGGTGATGTTGCCCCACTGGTCGGAGCCGCCTGTTTGCAGTGTGCACCCATAGCGGCGGTACAACTCGAGGTAGTCGAATGACTGCAAGAGTTGGTAACTGAACTCGGTAAAACTGATTCCGTCTTTTGCAAGTCTGGCGGCAACAGCTTCTCGATCCAACATGCGATTAACGCTGAAGTGTTTTCCGATATCTCGTAGGAATTCAATTGCACTGAGGTCCTTAGTCCAATCCAGGTTATTCACCATTTGGGCTGAATTGGAACCGGAAAAATCGTAAAATCGTTCAAGTTGAATCCGGATTTTGTTGACCCATTCCTCAACGAGTTCTGCAGAATTTAATGTGCGCTCCCCTGATTCTTTTGGGTCACCGATCAGTCCGGTCGCTCCACCAACCAGGGCCAACGGCCTATGTCCGTGCTGTTGGAACCTGCGTACCGTGAGTATTTGAACAAGGTTGCCTAAATGAAGGCTTGGCGCAGTCGGATCGAAACCGCAATACAGTGTCATTGGGTGCGCGCTGGCACTCGACATCGATTCCAAATCTGTGTTCTGGGCGATCAATCCGCGCCATTGAAGCTCGGGGATTATTTCTCGGGTACTGAATGCAGAAGTCACTCCCCTATCTTGGCTTATCACTCTCCACTACCCGTCGGCGCAACACGCCGAGTCCCAAGTGAGAGCATGTACAGATGAGTCATTCCTCCCAAAAAATGCGTAAGGCAGCAGCTCATATTCTGGCGGTGGATCCAGCATTTGAATCAATTATTGATCAAAGCCCGCCGTGCAATATCGGTCGCAAAAAATACCAGGAAGTTAGCCACTTTCAAGCTCTCGTCAACTCAGTAATCGCGCAACAACTGTCGGTGAAAGCTGCGGACACGATTACAGCGCGTGTTGCGCTCGCGCTCAACGACGACATTTCTCCAACTTCGATGCGTGATGTCGCTGAATTGGATTTGCGAACGGCCGGACTCTCCGGCGCCAAAACCAGAACGATCAAGGAAATGGCTCAGGCTTGGCACGTTAATGAATACGATTTCACCGATCCCGCATTAAGTGACCATGAGATCGTTGACGAACTCACGAAACTTTGGGGAATTGGGCGTTGGACTGCAGAAATGTTTCTCATGTTCACGCTGCACAGGCTCGATGTATGGCCAACTGGCGATCTAGCGATGAGGCGCGGCTGGGAACAAATACACGACCTCCCGGAGTTCATTGATCCAAAGGTTTTGGACCGTGAAGGAGAGGTTTTCAAACCGTATCGCAGTGTCGCAGCGTGGTATTGCTGGAGGATTATCGACGGCGACAGCACAACTTGGTAGCTGGCTCTATGCGTCGCTCCAACGAACTCGTTCAGATTCAATCGATACGGAAAGTACCTGCAACTGTTCAGTCACGCGGGTGGGTGCAGTACCACCAAAAGCGTCTCGCGAATTCAATGCGCCGTCAAGGTTTAAGACTTTACGCACCTGCGGATTCAAATGAGGGCTGATCAGTGCAAGTTCTTCGTCGGTTAAATCCCACAATTCACAGCCACGATTCTCAGCGGCCTGGACGCAACTCCCAGCTATTTCATGCGCGCTACGAAAGGGGACACCTTCGCGAACTAACCACTCAGCAATGTCTGTTGCCAAGGCGAAACCATCGGGTGCACTTTCGGCCATAAGCTCTTTGTTGAATGTCAGTGTTGCGATCATGCCGGTCATTGCCGGAAGTAGAACAAGAAGTTGCTCGACCGTGTCGAATACAGGTTCCTTGTCTTCCTGTAAATCTCTGTTATAGCCGAATGGCAAGCCTTTAAGGGTGGCCAACAATCCGGTGAGATTCCCAATCAAACGGCCGGATTTTCCTCTTGCGAGTTCGGCGATATCCGGGTTCTTTTTCTGAGGCATAATCGACGAACCCGTAGACCATGAATCGTCTAACTTTGCCCAAGCAAATTCGCGCGACGCCATCAGGATTACTTCCTCCCCGATTCGGGATAGGTGCACACCCAGCATTGCCCCAACGAATAGGAATTCGGCGACCCAATCACGATCGCTCACGGCATCAATTGAGTTTCCCAATGCAGACTCAAAACCTAAAGTTGAAGCAACTAACTCAGGGTCGAGTCCTAAACTCGAACCAGCCAAAGCACCTGCACCTAGCGGTGAGCGTGCTGCTCGAGAGTCCCAGTCAGCTAGGCGCTCAAGGTCACGGCCCAATGCGTGGATGTGTTTCGCAAGCTCGTGCGCAAAGGAAACGGGTTGGGCGTGCTGCAAATGTGTGAAACCCGGAGAGAAAGTCCCAATGTTTGCTTGCGCTTGTGTGAGGAACGCTTCCTGCAAGTTGACGATTTCACGAGCGAGTTTTCGGGCATGATCACGTAGGTAGAGTTTGAAGTCGGTGGCCACCTGATCATTGCGGCTTCGGCCGGCGCGCAATTTGCCGCCCAGGTCTCCGAGCCTTTCGATCAAGCCTCGTTCAAGGGCCGAATGCACATCTTCGTCCTCAGGGTTGGGAATGTACTGGCCACTGATCACTTCCGCACTGAGTGCTTGTAATGCTTGTTGAACCAGGAGCGCTTCCTCATTTGTCAGCAGCCCCGCATGCTGAAGAACCTGCGCATGCGCACTCGTCTGTTGCAAATCGTAAGGGGCAAGTTTCCAATCGAAATGCGTTGAACGGCTCAATAGCGCCATCTCCGGTGAGGGACCTGTAGAAAAACGTCCACCCCAGAGCCGATTGTCGCTATTGCTTTGTGCATTTTTTTCAGTCACGCCTATGTCCCACTTTCAGCCAGTGCAACCAGGTCGTTGCAAATTGTTTCTGCGTGATCTTCGCTTCGTGCGACGAGAAAAATCGTGTCGTCTCCAGCGACAGTTCCCAGCGTGTCAAACCGCCCACTTCTATCGAGGTGACCTGCAAGAAATTGCGCTCCTCCCGGAGGCGTATGAACAACCACCATAACCTGAGAATGTTCGGCACTCAATAAAAGTTCATGCAGTGAACGCACCAACGCTGCCTGAGCCCCGTCACTTCGTAGTGCAGTGTTGGTCTCGATCGGAACAACATAGTGCGGAATTGGTTCATTTTCCGAGTTCCTTTTGATCGCACCCAGTGCCTCCAAGTCCCGCGAGAGAGTTGCCTGTGTCACCACAAAACCTCGTTTTCGAAGTAACTCAAGTAGGTCCTGCTGACTGGTGACCTGATGGTCGCTCACAAGCTCAGAAATCAATGATCGTCGTGAACTCACAGTCTGCGGATTCCGCTTAATGTGTTGCATGAGTCTCCCCAGCAAAGAATTGGCAAGTCGATGCCCATGCGGATAAGGCCTGCTCAAGTTCTTCATCGGAAATTGTTAGAGCGGGAGCAAGACGAATGGCCGATGAAGTGACAGCGTTGACCAATATTCCATTTTCCATCGCTTTGGCTGCAAATGAGCCTGCACTCACTTGATATTTCGTTGTATCAAGTTCAATCGCCAAGAGCATTCCGCGCCCTCGAATGTGCGAAACAAGCCCACTCGACCTTTGTGCAACCTGCTCCTGAATCTTCCCACTCACAAAATGCGCCCGTTCCAAAAGGTTTTCGCTTTCCAAAACCTCCAGCACTGCCAGGGCAGCTGCGCAAGAAACCGGATTTCCACCAAAAGTTGATCCGTGTGTTCCAGGCGTAAAGAGATTCGAAGTCTCACCTGTCGTGATCAATGCTCCAATGGGGAGACCCCCGGCCAGACTTTTGGCAACGGTAATGGCATCGGGTTCAATCCCACTCTTCGAATAGGCCCACCAGTCCCCTGTCCGACCCACTCCCGTTTGCACCTCGTCGACAATCAAAAGCGCACCGACCTCTGATGTTAATGCGCGGGCCGCCCTGATGAAATCGAGTGACAATTCCCGGATACCGGCTTCACCCTGAATCACTTCAAGAAAAACCGCTGCAGTGTCTGGCGAAATGGTCGAACGTAGCGCTTCAAGGTCATTGAATCCGACTACTCGAACGTCACCGACAAGCGGGGCGAACGGAGCCTGCTTACTCGGTTGCGCTGTGAGCGCCAACGCGCCCATTGTTCGTCCGTGAAAGCTACCCTCCACGACTACTACTTGTGTTTTTCCTGTGAGCCGCGAAAGTTTGAACGCGGCTTCGTTTGCTTCAGCACCGGAGTTGCAGAAGAAGACTCGCGAATTTGTTCCACCGACAAGCTCTTGCAACTTATTAGCCAACTGCACCGACGGCTCGTTGATATACAGGTTGCTCGTGTGGACCAGATTAGCCACCTGCTGCGAGACGGCCTTGACGTAGTGGGGATTTCCGGCGCCAAGAATATTGACTGCAATACCACCCAGTAGGTCAACGTATTCGTTTCCTGTTGAGTCCCAGACTCGTGAACCGACCCCTTTAACAAGTGTGATTTCGGGTGTTCCATAGGTACTGAGAAATGTACTTTCCCAAAATGAATTCATGGTGTGATCACAGTTCCTGGGTGCCCGCTTTGGGACAGCGCTTTCGCCACGGTGTGCTCGATACTGCCATTGAGAATCTGGACGCTTGCGCAACCATTGGTCATGGCATGAACCACGCACTCAAGCTTGGGAATCATTCCCTCTGTGACATGCGGCAAGAGATTCTCCACTTCACTTACGGTCATGGCTGGAATCAGCGAATCGGGATTGGGGTACTCAGCGAAAACACCGTCAACGTCAGTCATCAAGATCAGTCTCTCGGCATTGAGTGCACCCGCAAGTGAAGCAGCCGCCGTGTCCGCGTTCACATTAAGTCCCTCACCAGCGATAGTTGATGAAACGGGTGAAACAACCGGGACGAATTCGTTGGAAAGCAGTACTTCGATGAGCTTGGTATCAACTGATTCAACCTTGCCAACAAAACCAAGATCAAATTCCTGTCCCGTGAGTTGAACGGATGTGAATGTCTTTGAATCTTCACCGCTAATTCCCACCGCGGCAACACCGTTCGTATTGAGTGCCGTAACAAGTGTTCTTTGAACCTCGCCCGTCAAAACTGTTGCCACCGTTGATGCAATTTCGGGAGTTGTCACTCGTAAGCCGCCAAGAAATTGACTTTTTATGTTGAGTCGATCAAGCATGAGTGAAATTTGTGGGCCACCGCCGTGGGCGATAACAACATGAAAACCCTGCGCCTGAAGGGACTTAATGTCAAGAGCAAATGATTGAAATAATTGAGGTGAAGTCATGGCATTTCCGCCAAATTTAATTACCAAAATCGGCTTGGGCGAATTCATGAAGAGTACTCGGAATTCTCAACAACGTATCCAATTGACAAGTCGTTCGTTTGAATCACAGCCGATGAACTTCCTGCGTGCAATTCAATGAGAACGTCAACATCTCGATGGGACAGGTCAACACCGGCGCGATCAAGGCCCACCCCTCCCCCGACGCAAATTTTCACACCGTTGATGCTGACATCGACTTGATCCGCTTCAAAAGTTGCTTGCGTAGTTCCTACCGCTGACAAAATTCGGCCCCAATTTGGGTCTTCACCGAACATTGCACACTTGAATAGATTGCTGCGCGCCACCGCTCGGCCAACTTGAACCGCGTCTTCCTCAGACTCGGCATCGGCTACCTGAATGCGAATGTTTTTAGTCGCACCTTCCGCGTCCGTTATCAGCTGCTGGGCAAGCTCTTCACACACTTGGGTCAAGGCTGCCTGGAATTGGTTCGGATCTGGCGTAACGCCACTTTGTGAATTTGCAAGCAGGATGACGGTGTCGTTTGTTGACATGCATCCGTCAGAATCCAGACGGTCAAAAGTGTGATGAGTCGCCTGCTCAAGCGCCTTTTGAAGGAGTTCCGCATCGACGTCAGCGTCTGTCGTGATTACTGAAAGCATGGTAGCCATTCCGGGTGCCAGCATCCCTGCACCCTTTGCCATTCCACCGATTGAGTAACCACAATGTGTAACTTGGGAGACTTTGTGTTGCGTATCGGTCGTCATAATTGCGAGAGCTGCGTCGATTCCACCCTCCGCCGACAGATCCGTGATCGCTTGCTTCACACCCTTATTAAGTGCCGGCATATTCAGTGGCTCACCGATCAGACCTGTTGAACATACAAAAACTTCACCTGCTCCAACTTCGATCGTGCCAGTACTTGTGAGTTCAGCTGACACAAATTCTGCAGTCGCGTGCGTGTCTAAAAACCCTTGTGGGCCGGTACAAGCATTGGCGCCACCTGAGTTGAGCACGACAATCCGACCATCATTGCCAAGCAATATTTGTCTGGACCAAATTACCGGAGCCGCTGCAAATCTATTTGTGGTGAAAACGGCAGCAGCGCGAGCCTGTGGCCCGATATTCACGACCAGGGCAACGTCTTTTGCACTAGTTGACTTGAGTCCAGCTGCGACACCTGCTGCGAGAAATCCTTGAGCGGTGGTCACACTCATGGCGCTATTCCGCTCTGGAGCAAGCCAGATGTTTCCTCAATCTCACACATAATGTTGGCATTTTGAATTGCCTGTCCGGCCGCACCCTTAACCAAATTGTCAAGGGTTGAAATCACAATGAGTTGACCCGCATGCTTATCTAAATTGACGGACAATTGAACGTAATTACTCCCCACTACATTGCTAGTACTGGGCATCAGGCCTTCTTGGAGAACCGATACAAAGCGTGAATCTTTGTAATAATCCCGATAAAGATCAATGGGGTTGACTCCCTCTATTTCACTTAGTGGAATAGAACACGTTGCGATGATTCCACGCGTCATGGGCGCCAAAAGCGGGGTAAAACTTATGCATGGAGTGTCTTCCGGCGAAAGTTTTTTCAAGACCTGCTCTATTTCAGGCGTGTGCTGGTGAACACCACCGATTTTGTAAGCACTCATGGCTCCCATGACAGAAGATGCGATCAATGTTGGTGACGGCACTCGGCCTGCGCCGCTCGTTCCACTGGCTGCAACAACGCTTATTGCGGAATCACCGACTAGTCGCGCAGCAACCGCGGGTGCGCAAGCCAATGAAATGGCTGTGGCATAGCACCCCGGGTTCGCAACTCTGGTCGCTTGTGAAATCAGGGAGCGCTGATTCGCTAACTCGGGCAACCCATACTCCCAGGTTCCTGCGTGCTTGCCCCCGTAGTAACGCTCCCAGGCCACTTTGTCACTGAGCCGAAAATCTGCGCCGAGGTCGACAATCATCTGGTCTGGGTTAGCGCTGAGCAAATCCAGAGCAATCAGTGCAGATTGCCCGTGCGGCAATGCAAGAAAGACAATATCTGCCTGCAGATTCGCAGGCGTTGACTCGCACATCACCATGGACCCAATTGGCGTAGGCGCCAATGATGGGTGAACTGAGTCGATTCGAGATCCTGCGGCTGAGTGCGCCGCAGCGGCAATAACGTGAAAGGTGGGGTGCCCCTCTAGGAGCCGTAGGAGCTCCCCCCCTGCGTACCCGGATGCACCAGCTATCGATACTCGCATCCTCTAAATATACACATATGTGCATAAATAGAGGTGCACCGGCTATCTCAAAGTTCCCCCGAGCCGTTCGGACATCGCAGCAATCACGTTAGAGCGGTATTCCTGCAATTGCGTTGCGGTCAGAGTCTGGCTGTCACCGCGAAAGCGAAGAGCAAAGGCAAGGGATTTATGGGTCGGCGGGATTTGATCACCTTCGTAGACGTCAAAAAGGCGAATTGACTCTAGGAATTGACCACCGCTTTCACGGATAGTTTCTTGCACTTCAGCGACAGTGACTTCACGCGATACTACAAAAGCTAAGTCTTCTTTTGCCACAGGGAAGTTTGAGAAAATGGGCGCCTTGGAACTTTTGGTTGCGTTCGCAAACAGCATGTTCAGGTCGACTTCTGCCGCGCAACTTCGTTTGGGAAGATTCCAGTGCTCCGAGACTGTTGGGTGCAGTTCACCTGCAAAGCCGGCGCATTCACCGCTTTGCAGGATCGTGATTTGCGCACAACGCCCCGGGTGGAAACTCGGGTCCTCACCTGTTGTTACTTCAAGTTCAACACCTAACTCGCGGGCAATGGCTAATACGGAATCAAGTGAGTCTCGCCAAGTTGCTGGCCTTGGACTACCCCACACACCAGCAGACTCAATTGTGCCGGTGTACACCATTGCCACGTGCTCTGGTTGTACCGGCAATGAGGCTTGCATCGAAGCCCAAGTTTGGGCCGATGGCTTTGTGTCAACACCCGGATCCAGAGTTGTCTGTGTCACCTCACCGAGAAAGACGGTTCCTATCTCGAAAAGAGCAAGATCGCTTTCACCACGGCCTACATTTCGTGCTGCGGTAGCCAATAATCCTGGCAGCAGGCTCGAACGCATTTTTGGTGAAAGGTCTGAGATTGGGTTCACCAAAGTAGGGGAAACCCGACGGGAATCCCCCTCAGGCAAACGCAATGCGTCTAGATCAGGTGTTCCAATAAATGGGTACGCGCGAATCTCATGCATCCCTCGGCCTGCCAGCAGGTTTCCAATCCGACGTCGTAGGCGTTGCTCAAATGTTAGACCCCTTCCCGCTGGCGCCGTTGGCAGTGTTGAAGGAAGTTTCTCGTATCCAACGAGTCGGACAACTTCTTCGACCAGATCTGCCGGCTGAGTCAGGTCAGGCCGCCAGCTCGGTGGTGTTACCGCAAGGAGACCTGGTTCACTTTCTTCGACTAATGCGCCGACGCTTGCAAGTTTGGCTTTCACTGTTTCGTGATCAATCTCCATGCCGGACACTCGCGTAGGCAAGTCAAGGTCAAATTGGATCACGGTTACAGACATTGGTGACTCCACCGCACTCATTCCGGTGTAGGTGCCGCCTCCATGTTCAATGAGCAGCGCACATGCTCTTGCAGACGCAACCGGTGCCAACTCGCGATCGATCCCTCGCTCAAAACGCTTCGAGGCCTCACTCGATATCTTGTGTCGCCGTGAGTTTCCAGCCACCGTGGATGCAGGGAAGAAGGCAGACTCCAGTGCGATGCTCGATGTAGTCTCATCGATTTCTGTTGCGAATCCGCCCATTGTTCCAGCCAGGCCGATGGGGCCGTTGCTGTCGCAAATAATTGCATCACGTGGTGAAAGTTCACGTCTGACATGGTCGAGAGTCTCCAAAAACTCCCCCGTCTGTGACCTTCGAACCCGCACGGGCCCCTCAAGTTTGTCCAAGTCGAATGCATGGGTTGGCTGACCCAATTCCAACATGACGTAGTTCGTGACGTCAACCGCCAGCGAAATGCTACGAATGCCACAAGCTTGTAACCGCGCAACGATGTACCGGGGCGTAGGTGCATCGGGATTAAAGCCAGTCACGGTGCGAAGTGTGATCATTTCGCAGACACTAAAGTCGTCTATCAGCGCTTCGTGGGGCGCGATGCCCCCCGTTGGGGCACTTAATTCAGGTGCGAAATTCACAGCGGGATCTAGGAACTCAACACCAAATGCGCTGGCAACTTCCCGGGCAACTCCCCGCACGGAAAGCGCATAACCGCGATCTGGGGTTACAGCGATGTCGAGAATATGATCCCCCATGCCCAGCAACTCATTTGCATTTTGGCCTGCTGAAACTCCACTGAGAACCATGATGCCTGCATGGTCTTGACCCAGGCCTAGTTCCCGTTCCGAGCAAATCATGCCGTCAGAGATGTGCCCATATGTTTCACGCGAAGTAATGGTGAAATCCCCCGGCAAGGTGACACCAGGCTCAGCAACGACTACGTGGTCCCCAACTGAAAAGTTCTTCGCTCCGCAGACAATTCCACGAATGTGTGTTCCAAGGTCAACCTGGCACCATCGGATTGGCTTTTTAAATTCTGCCAGTTCCTCGATCTCAATCACGCGCCCAATGACGAGTGTTCCCGAAAGCCCATCACCTAACGTTTCCACGCCCTCGACTTCAAGTCCCGCATTTATCAGCGCTTCGGCAACTTCACGCGCGCTTGCATTGACCGGTGCAAACTCCTTAATCCACGACAAGGGGAGTTTCATCAGGCCTCCAACCCGAAGGCAGCGGTGAATCGAACGTCGCCTTCGACCATGTCTCGCATGTCTGCGACACCGCTACGGAACATCAGGGTCCGTTCAATTCCCATGCCGAATGCAAAACCAGAGTAAACATCAGGGTCAATTCCCACTGCGACTAACACCTTGGGATTCACCATTCCACACCCACCCCACTCGATCCAGCCTTCACCACCACATGCTCGACACTGCGTGACTTCGGCGTCCCCGAAACACACGAAACACTTCAAGTCCACCTCGGCACTTGGCTCGGTGAAAGGAAAGAAGGAAGGACGCCACCGAATATCAATCTCCGGGCCGAACATGACATGAGCAAGGTGATTCAGGGTTCCCCGAAGATCTGCCATGGTCAAATTCTTGTCTACGGCTAAGCCCTCAATTTGGTGAAAAACAGGCGTGTGGGTGGCATCAAGCTCGTCGGTCCTAAATACCCGACCGGGCGCAACAACGTAGATGGGTAGATCTCGCTCCAACATGGCCCGTACCTGGATCGGAGAGGTATGCGTACGCAGGACCACGCCAGAATCAGGGCTTTCCACGAAAAAGGTGTCTTGCATAAGTCGTGCAGGATGGTCTTTGGGGAAATTCAATGCGTCAAAATTTGCCCACTCGAGTTCCAACTCTGGACCTTCGGCAATTTCGTAACCCATCGCAATAAAGACGTCTGAGAGTCTTTCCATGAGTGTTGTCAATGGGTGCCTGGCACCATGCTTAACTCGATCAACGGGAATTGTTACATCGACTTGTTCCGATAGTAAAACTTCATTGTCCCGAATATGAATCAAAGCTGCCTCGCGTTGATCCAATGCCGTTTTGACTCGTGATTTTGCTTCACCGATCCGCTTGCCCACCTCCGCTTTGGCGGCTGGGGGTAACGCACCGATTTCACGATTCGCCAAAGATATTGGTGACCTGTCGCCAAAATGCTCAAGCCTGGCCGACTTAAGTGATTCCAAATCAGCAGCAGACTCAAATCTGTTGATTGCCGTCTGGACCATTTCTTCAACGGAATCTGCACTTAAAGCTGAAACCTGTTTTGGATCAAATGACTTATTGGGAGCAGACAACTTACGCCTCCAAGATTGCCGCTACGAGAAGATCTGCACTTGGTTGCAGGTCGCCCGTGCCGTGCAGGGTCAAATCAGGGGTCAGTGGTGGTTCGTACACCTGACCAACACCTGTCATATTCGGCAGATTCCCTGCCGCCGCCTTGGCGTAAAGACCCTTGGGGTCACGCTCTGAACACACCTCTACGGGTGTGTCGATGAACACTTCAAGGAATTCACCGTCCTCGAAAAGTGTTGCAGCGCTCTCTCGGTCAGATCGATAAGGCGAAACTAAAGCAACGAAGACCACAACACCACTGTCGCGCATGAGTTTGCTCACTTCAGCGACCCTGCGAACATTTTCGGCCCGGTCTTCGGGGGTAAACCCAAGATCTTTATTCAAACCGGTTCTGACGTTGTCACCGTCAAGGACGTAAGTGTGAATTCCCATGGCGTGAAGTTTGCGTACGGCGGCATCAGCGATCGTTGATTTGCCAGACCCGGACAGGCCTGTCAGCCACACGACTCGAGCAGGATGTCCCATGAGAGCAGAACGCGCCTGATGGTCAACTTCGTAGACATGCGGGACTACATTGAATGCGCGGCGCATTGCATGACGAGAAAGCCCTGCAGCCACGGTATCCGCGCTCACCCTGTCGACTAGGAGGAAACCCCCAGTGTCCCGACACGTTGTGTAAGGATCCATGGGGATTGGACGGTCAGTTGCGATCTCGACTCGGCCTATGTCGTTCATGTTCAATACGCGAGCTGCGTGTTCGTGGCCTGATACGACGTCGAGTCGATGTCGCACGTTAGTCACGGTGGCCGGAACGGAACGAGAACCCGAAATCAAAAGGTACGAACGCCCGTGGGCCAAGGGTTCTTCCCCCAGCCAGACCATGTCAACACCGAATCGGTCAGCCGGCTGAAGTGCCGTTCCTGCCGACAAAATGTCACCACGCGTTACGTCGACCTCGTGGTCAAGTGTGAGCGTGACCGCTTGCCCATAGGTTGCTTCGGCGAGATCACCGTTAGCCGTCACGATCCGATCGATTTTTGCGGTTCGACCAGAGTCCGCCACGGTAATTTCGTCGCCCTTTCGAATTGATCCTGCGACAACACTCCCGGCGTATCCACGGAAGTTGTTCTCTGCGCGCACAATAAATTGAACGGGAAACCGGAAACCTTCGTCGGTCAATCGTCCAATAGGTTCCCAAATGGCTAGGGAACCCAGTAGCGATTCACCTTTGTACCAAGGTGTTTTTTCTGACTTGGTCACAACATTTGCACCGGTTACAGCACTTACCGGAATGCCGTCAATCTGAGCAACACCGAGTCGCGCCGCAGTAGTGCGAACTTCGCCCATGACCTGCTCAAAAACTTCATGGGAATAGTCCACGAGGTCCATTTTGTTAACAGCGACAATAATTGTTTGAACCCCCATAAGTGCACACACTGTGAGGTGTCGGTGGGTCTGAGGTCGCACACCGCGCGCAGCATCGACCAACAACACGGCAACGTCGCCGTTAGAGGCAGCCACCGCCATGTTACGCGTGTACTGCTCGTGGCCCGGCGAGTCGGCGATAGAAACCCTCCGACCATTGGGCAAATTCAGATGCCGGTACGCGACGTCAATGGTGATTCCCTGTTCACGCTCGGCTTCGAGCCCGTCCGTTAAGAGTGAATAATCAACCTCGCCAACCGGGACAGTGGACCCACCTCTACGCGTGGTGCGCGCATACTCGAGTTGATCGATCGGAACACTGTCAGTTTCAACCAGCAACCGGCCGATTAATGTTGATTTACCGTCGTCGACTGAACCACATGTGACGAGGTGCAGCACCGGGGTTTGCTCACTCATTAGAAATAACCTTCAGCTTTCTTAGCTTCCATGGAGCCCCCACCCTCACCGTCGATCAAGCGACCTGATCTTTCTGAAACCTTGCTCATCTCCATTTCCGCAATCAAGTCCGCAAGATTGTCCGCGGTTGACTCAACCGCCCCGGAGAGCGGATAGCACCCGAGGGTCCTGAATCGAACGCTTTTCATGACCGGGGTTTCGCCTTCTTCGAGAGGGAATCTTTCGTCGTCAACCATCAGCAAAGTTCCACCGCGTTCGACAACGGGGCGATCCTTGGCAAAGTACAAACCAGGTATCTCAATATTTTCCCGCTCGATGTAGCGCCAAATATCAAGTTCAGTCCAGTTGGAAAGCGGGAAGACTCGCATACTCTGCTCAGGTGCTAGTTGCGTATTCGCAGTTCTCCAAAATTCTGGGCGCTGCTTCCGAGGGTCCCAGCGGTGACCAGGTTCACGAAGTGAAAAAATTCGCTCCTTTGCCCTGCTCCGTTCTTCATCGCGCCTAGCACCGCCAATGGCTGCGTCGAATTGATACCGATCAATTCCCTCTCGGAGAGCCACAGTTTTCATGAGCCGGGTGTACTCGTGCGTCCCATGGGTGAAGGGCGTAACCCCCTCTGCGATCGCTTCCATATTTTGCGCGATACGCAGGTCCAGTCCGAGATCCTTAGCTCGCTTCTCTCGGAATTCAATCATTTCCTTGAATTTCCACGTGGTATCGATATGCATCACGGGAAATGGCAGGGGCGCGGGGTAAAACGCCTTTATTGCGAGGTGCAGCAGGACTGAGGAATCTTTCCCAATGCTGTAGAGCAAGACCGGATTACGAAAGGCCGCCGCCGTCTCGCGGTAAATATGGATAGCTTCGGCCTCTATTTCGTCGAGGACTGCGGAATAGGGCACAGCGTGAGGCACTCGATGACTCCTGACAAATTAATTCTTGATGGGCTGGTGACGGGTCTGCTCCTAAGCCTACCCTTTACTAAGCCTCAGATAGCACTTCCATGCCGGTTGTATCCACGGAGTTACTCTTCGCACTCGCTGCTTCGCGGGCTGCCCGCTTGTTGCGCGCTGACTCATTTCCTTCCAGAATTATCTGTGGATCAAGATGTGGGGACTGGCATCTGGTGCGCGGGTTCCGGGCAGAAATCCACGTGTCAAGTTCTGGCCCGGATTCATAGGAAGTAATGAGGCAATACCGCGGTTCAGTACCCGCATGCCAGACCGCATGGTAAAGACGTTGGGTATCAATAACGACTTGTGCACCCGCCGGCAATGGCACACGCGTTTCTGTTGAAGGATCATCGCGATCTTCACGCAGGATCATGACCGAATCAGGGTTGTCGGTCAGGTTATAAAAGGAACGAACAATCCAACCTGTTCCCTCTGGGTTGAGCCGGTTGTTGTCGTCCCGATGCAAATTGTAGATCGCGTCTGCGTAGGTATTCGGTTGCAGTTCGATCACCCGACAACGACCAACGTTTGCCCCGACTTCGTGAGCACGGCCGGTCAGAATTGGGGCAATATCAATATTTTCCTGGACCCAGACACCGTCCTTGTCGGTTTTGGCCGGGGTGTGATTCCAGAAACCGTCACATTCCATGTCGCCGTATGCACTGGCAAGCGGCGCAAATCTGGTGTCTCCTGAGGACTTCCAATCAACGTAGACCAAATTCTCCCATTCGCGGGGATCTGCGTTTTGATCGTATGAATCAACAATTGCGTAACCGGATTCGTCCAACACCGGAAGTTTCACATAGGTCATGGCGCTATTTTGGCACTACGTTGACGTCAAAACAGATTCCCACGTGCGTGTTTGACAGGATATTCCTGCCGTTTACCGACTAAATCACTTGCGAATACAGACACAGGGCCGCACTGACAGCCGCGTTTAATGACTCGACTCCCGCTGCCATAGGAATACGCATCTGCGTGAAGTTCCACTTCCCGGAAACCCACGTGTCGCTGATGCCATGGGCCTCCGAGCCAATTACCCAAATCGGCTTGTCAGTTCCCGAGATGGTCTGGGGGCCTAATTCCATATCAGCATGGCCCGTCAACACAAAAACAGCGCGATCACGCGGAAGAACTTCCGGTCCCGCTAGCTGTGCAATAGGCACGTGAAAAAGCGACCCGGCGCTACTGCGAACGACTTTTGAATTCAACGGATCCACGCAGGAGCCGAATGTAAGGATGCCAGCCGCGCCAGCCGCGTGGGCAGTTCGAATAATGGTTCCCATATTGCCCGGATCAGACAGTGAATCAAGGACTATCACCTGACCGGGCCGCGACAGAATTTCACTGCAATCAGACGTGGGAAGGGGGCATAAAGCCAAAACTCCCCGCGGTGCCTCTGACTCGCACAATTCGCTCATAACCTCAGCGGACACAAGCGTTGTCGGGATATCGAAACTCTCGAACTCTTCCAGGAACTCTTCGGTGAGGAACAACTCCTCAATCTGAGTGCTCGAGGCCATCGAAACTACGGCGGGGCCTTCGGCAAGGAAGTGCCCAGCCGCGTATCGGGCCGACTTTTTGTGAAGCTTCGTTAACTCTTTTACGCGTTCAGACTTACGCGAGGTTATGGTGCGCAATTAGGCGCTCTGTGTTGGGACCGCGGCGCGCGCAATGTCAACCAATGCAACGAAAGCTGCTTCGTCGTTCACCGCAAGTTCAGCGAGCATACGACGGTCCACTTCGATGTCAGCAGCCTTAAGACCCTGAATGAATCGGTTGTATGTCATGTCGTTAGCGCGGGCAGCGGCGTTAATTCTTTGTATCCACAGCCTGCGGAAGTCGCCCTTACGCTTACGACGGTCTCCGTATGCGTAAACCATGGAATGGGTAACTTGCTCTTTGGCCTTGCGATACAACCGTGAACGTTGTCCACGATAGCCGGAGGCGCGCTCGAGCATTTCCCGACGTTTCTTATGCGCATTTACTGAACGCTTGACGCGTGCCATGACTTCTCCTGATGTTCGTTAGTTAAGTGTACTTATTTATTAGCTAGGAAAGGGGTAACAATGTGGCTAGTGAACTAGCGGCCAAGAAGCTTCTTGACGTTCTTCAAATCAGCTGGGGCGACTTCAAGATCTGCTGCTAGTCGACGGGTGCGCTTACTTGACTTCACTTCGAGTAAGTGGCGTCGGTTCGCTTGCTCACGCATGATTTTTCCCGAACCCGTTACCTTGAATCGCTTCTTGGCACCACTATGTGTCTTTTGCTTTGGCATTATCTTTCCTTTCAGTCCGTTTCCTGCGAAACGGGAGCTTCGTCTGTGTCAGGAATGTTTTCCTGCTTCTTCGTTTCCGGCTTTTTTCGAAGGGGTGCGAGCACCATGAGCATATTTCGCCCATCTTGTTTGGGAGCAGCCTCTACGAATCCAATTTCAGCGACGTCTTCGGCGAGGCGGCCAAGTAACTTGATTCCAAGTTCAGGCCGGCTTTGCTCGCGTCCACGGAACATAATCGTGATTTTGACCTTGTCTCCACCTTTGAGGAATCGCATGACGTGACCCTTTTTGGTCTCATAGTCATGTGAATCAATTTTGGGTCGAAGTTTCATTTCCTTGATCACGGTATGCGACTGGTTCTTGCGCGATTCACGGTCCTTGAGGGCTGCTTCGTATTTAAACTTGCCAAAGTCCATTATCTTGCACACGGGGGGCTTCGACGTTGGAGCAACCTCAACAAGGTCTAGATCTGCATCAAGCGCCAAGCGGAGAGCATCTTCTATTTTGACAATCCCCACCTGTTCACCCGCGGGCCCCACAAGACGTACTTCGGGGACACGGATCCGGTCGTTGATCCTTGGTTCGACGCTGATGGCGCCTCCTATCAGTTGACAACAATGCGATTGAACTTTTCCCACCTGCACGCAAAAAACCTCCGGCGCAGCGCGCACGGAGGTACCGGCAGGGTAAGAAAACCCCGAAGTGCCAAGCCCGAAGGCCTGTACTTTGACCAAGGAGATGTTATTTCCGACCGTGATTGTGGCCGCAAACTAAATCTTTTGGTGGGAACCGATGCTCCGCTTGCGGGACCTGGGTTCTCACCCCGATCCAAGGACTGCCACAGTAACAGGTATGGACGAAATGAATTCCGCTGCCCTTGATATTTCCGAGATCCCAGCCGTTGAGGTCGTCTTGACCGTCTCGGTGCATCTTATGTCAGCGGCGGCGATTGCCTGCGGATTAGCAGAGGATGGCGAAGGATCAGACCTAGCCGAGGCGAGGATTTTGATAACAGCGCTGGCAGGCCTGGTCACCGCCTCAGCACCGGACTTGGGTTCGGTACATGCTGCTCCACTGCGTGACGGCCTTCAGAGTTTGCAACGAGCCTTCCGAGAGGCCTCGATTAGCCCCGATCCAGTGGGTATGGGTCCTGGGGAATCCTTGACAGGACCCGTCTACTGACTATTCACCTGATGGGAACTCTCCACTTATCCAATCGCGGAAATAGCAATTCCTTCAGGCACAAGACTATGTAAAACGTCATTTGTCTGAACCATCGCTTGCACTGGAGCAATGAGTCGCTCGACAGAATTGATCTGTAGTACGCCGTCAACGCGCAGATTGAATGTCACTCCTTCGGACTCTTCACCCAAGAGTTCAGAAACAAGTTGTACGGCACGCTTCCTTTGGTCCTTGTTCGATAAGACCACAATGTCTGCCAGCGTCAAAGTTCTTGGACGGGCACTGCCTAGGTCGAGAATAATTGCTTGTGCTTTTTCATCGAGTGCCGCTTCCGCAGCGTCAGCCGCCGAGAGTGGCACTGGGCGTGCCCTCGAATTCCACCGCGTGAGAGTGTCAACTCCAGTGAAACAGAGGAGGCCCATCCGACCGTCTGTTGCCCGCAAACAAGCCACACTCATGTCGGAATTCTTGTCGCCCTCACTTGGATCCCCAGAAACTTCCGGAACGAGTGCAATGAAGAGCCGTGACGGGGCGAGTGCCAGCATCAGGGTTGACAAATCTTTGCTGGCAAGTGCGCCTCGAACTAAAGGGTCAGCCTCCCCCGTGTCGTTGGCCCATTGAGACTGGAAATCGCCAATTGCAACATGGCTACCAAAGTCGTCATTTTTACCCTGTGGAACCTGCTGCACACCGAAACTGTACGCACGGCAGACTGCGTTGGTGACATCAACACTGAGCAATCAGCGAACAACCGGTCGTGCACTGCCCTCATGGATGCTTCTTACCGCCGTGGCACTCGTTGCGGTTAATCTCCGGCCGCTTTTATCCAGTCTTCCCACCGTCGCAAGTAATATCGTGGACACCACCGGTTGGAGCGCGGCAACAATTGGAATCCTTACCACCATACCTGTGTTGTGCATGGGCCTATTCGCACTTGCGGTTCCCGCTCTCGCGATGCGCTTTGGTCGTAAGTATTTAGTAATATTTGCCTTGATTTCCCTTAGTGCATCGGCATTACTTCGAGCAATCGAAGGAGTTCCCGGGCTGTTGTTTGTCTCTGCATTTCTTGCAGGTGTCGGTATCGCATTTGCTGGCGGACTTATTCCGGGAATCATTCGAGAACAACTACCGCATTCAATCGGCCGAGCCACCTCCATATGGACAACCGCTTTGGCTGGTGGGGCAGCCCTTGGCGGCGCATTCACCGTTCCACTTGCTAATTGGCTCGGTTCCTGGTCACTGGCGCTTGCATTCTGGGCTACACCTGCAATCATCGCTCTAGTTGTTTGGGCAGTAATCGAAAGAAGATCTGATCCTCATGATCGCCCAGGAACCATTGTTCGCATTCGCGAGTTGCCCTGGCGGAATAAAATTGCATGGGCCTTAGCGCTCAACATGACCTTCAATTCGATTATTTATTACAGCTCAATCGCTTGGATCGCGCCCTCCTACGAGGCGCGCGGGTGGACTCAAGAAAATGCCGGATGGCTTTTCGGACTCTTTACAACTGCACAAGTTCTCGCCGCATTCATTCTCGCCGGAATGGCTGTTCAAATGAAGCATCGCCGAACGCTATTCGTGACTGCGATCGGACTAACTTCTCTTGCACTCTTTGCGATTGCCTGGCTACCTGATTTTGCACCTTGGCTCACACTTCTACTCTTTGGATTCTTCTTGAGCGGCGGTTTCGCAATGACACTTGGGCTGCTCAGCGAATACAGCAGAGACTATGCCGGTGCTGCTCGACTAACGGCCATGGCCTTCTTTATTACGTACACGGTCGCCGCTGCAGGACCGTTAATTGCTGGCGCACTTTTAGACTTTTTTGACTCATGGCCATTGGTCTTTACCGTGCTTGGGGTTGCAGCTCTACTTCAGCTACTAACCGTTCTACCCCTTCGCCGTAATGTGTATGTCGACTAGAGCCTGCACGCATGAATGTTTGATACCAAAATGCCTTTAGCTCCAAGGGAGAACAGCTCGTCCATGATTCGGTGAACGTCAGCACTGAGTACCATCGAGCGCACCGCCGACCATTGCGGATCCTGCAGAGACGAAACAGTAGGCGACTCAATTCCGGGAGTGATCGCGCAAGCCTGCATCAGTCGGTTATTGGGAATATCGTAATCCACGAGAACGTAGGACCTAGCTACGTTAACACTATGTAGTCGCCGTTCGAAGGTCTCTTGTGCCTGTGAGGTCTGTAATTTTTCAGGGCGAATCAATATTGCTTCGGACTCCAAGATCGGATCACCGATTACCTCAAGACCAGCGACCCTCAGCGTTGTTCCTGTCGCAACCACGTCGGCTACGGCATCTGCGACACCAAGCGCGACCGCGTTTTCCACCGCACCGTCCAGTCGCACGATCTCGGCATTTATTGACCGTTCCGCCAACCACGAACGTAAGAGACCTTCATAGGATGTCGCGATTCGCATTCCATTGAGTTGATCGTGCGTGCTCATAGTTCCTTTCGGAACGGCTACTCGAAATGTTGATGGTGCAAACCCAAGTTGCATAATCTCTTCCGCGCGTGCCCCGCTGTCAAGCAGCATGTCACGGCCAGTAATCCCAAGGTCAATGGTTCCTGCCCCAACATAGACGGCAACATCTTTGGGGCGAAGGAAAAAAAATTCAACGTCATTGGCTACGTCAGTGACTATCAAAGATCTCGGGTTGGCAGAGGCCAGATAGCCGGCTTCAATGAGAAGTTGTGCAGCAGGCTGAGCCAACTGTCCTTTGTTGGGAAGTGCGACCCGCAACATGGTTAATCCTTGATCTCTAGTGCTTGGTTTCGTGGTGAGCTAATTTATAGATTCTTATAGACCTCTGCCATGCTGACATTGTTGGCAAGCATGAGCAATTGCACATGATAGATCAGTTGAGAAATCTCAAGCGCCAGTGCTTCGTTGCCCTCGTACTCCGCTGCCATCCAGACTTCGGCTGCTTCTTCAACGATCTTCTTCCCTATTTCATGGGAGCCCGCCTGTAACAGTCGAACTGAACCAGAAGCCGTGTCACCTGTCGCAATTTTGTCCGACAACTCTAGGTAGAGGTCCTCAAATGATTTTCCCGGCGGTGTTTGTGTCACTGCCGCAGCCTAGCGAAACCCTGTCGGTGTTGATTTTACCGACAATTCAAAGTGGTCTTTGGACAGTAGAGCCATGGAAAGTGCTGCTTCAACCGCTTCTGCTCCCTTGTCCTCACGCGACTGCGGTAAGCCCGCACGGTCAAGCGCCTGAACCTCATTTTCCACGGTGAGCAACCCAAAACCAATTGGCATACGCGTATCAAGTCCAACGCGGGTCAATCCCTGTGTGGCAGCGCTGCACACGTAGTCAAAATGCGGAGTGCCACCTTGAATCACGACCCCAAGCGCAACGAGAGCATCGAATTTTTCGCTTCGTGCAGCGAGCTGTGTCCCAAGTGGTAACTCGAACGCACCTGGCACCCTGATCACTTCACACGTCGCCCCTGAACTTTCACACAGCCGAGTAGCACCGTCGATTAAGCCGTTCATGACCACCTCATGCCACCTTGCCGCAACGATCCCAACGTGAAGTCCCTCTGCGTTGAGCTCGGACCTCGGTGCGTTTCCGCCACTCATTAATTCTCCTTCGCAGGTGTAAACGCGAGAATACGTTCAACGTATTTTGCGAGTGCGTCAACCTCAAGATTGACGTGATCGCCGACTGAAATAGTTCCTAAAGTTGTATCTCGCAAGGTGGTCGGGATCAATGAGACACTAAACCAAGGTGCCGTTTCAGTGGCCTCGCTCACCTGGACAACGGTCAATGACACACCACTCACCGTGATGGAGCCCTTTTCAACCACGTAACGTGCAATGCTTGTTGGCAAATCACACGTGATGAGCGTCCAGTCTTCACTGGGTTCAATACTGCGAACTGTTGCAATTGCATCAACGTGGCCTTGCACTATGTGACCACCGAGACGACCCGACAGCGGCATTGCTCGCTCGATATTGACCCGATCACCCGGGGTCAAGTTACCCAAGGAGCTTCTCTTGAGCGTTTCATGCATCAGGTCGGCTGAGAAATTATCCGAGTCAAACTCAGTGACAGTGAGACACACACCATTTACTGCAATTGATGCACCGATTGCTGCGTCCGAGAGCACAACTGGAGCCGAGAAAGTTATGCGGGAGGAATCTGAAGTTGGGTTGATTGAGAGAACAGAGCCCGTAGTTTCAATTATTCCGGTAAACATGGCACAACTCTACCCCTTACCCGACCGCACCGATCTGTACAAGGTCTGGACCCAACACAAATGTTGACGTGACACGGATGAGATTCATGAAAGGTTCCGGCGTGACCAACGAACGGGGCCCAGAACCAAAAGTCACCGGAGATGTGATGCTGATTACTTCATTGATGCAGCCCACCTCAACGAAGGCAGCCGCCAGCGTTGGTCCACCTTCCAAAAGGACATGATTGACACCCAATGAAGCCAATGAGCGCAGTGCTTGCTCCGGGTCTCGAGTAGCGAGATGGTGAAACCCTGCTGGCGCAACTTCACGGATCCCCATTACCGCTCGAATGGGCTGCACTTCTTTGAGTGTTCCGTCAGGATTTCGCGCGGTGAGACTCGGATGATCCACCATGAAGGTGCTGGTCCCGACCACAATTGCACCCACTTTAGCCCGGAACTCCTGCATGTAGGCGTTCGCCGAGTCCCCGCTGATTGAAGTGCGCTCCCCAAATTGCGCGGAAACCCGTCCGTCGAGACTTTGAGAAAATTTCCAAGTGACAAATGGCAGCCCTGTTTTCACCCGGTGATTCCACTCACGATTCACTTTCGTTGCTTGATCAGACTTGACCCCTCCGCTTACCTCTAGGCCCGATTTTCGCAGGACCTCTCCTCCCCTGCCCGCTTCCTTTGTGGGGTCGGTCGCCGCATAAAAGACCCTACTCACACCTGCCTCAATGATCGCCTGGGTGCACGGCGGGGTACGGCCAAAATGTGAGCAAGGCTCCAATGAGACGTAAAGGTCCGATCCCTCTGCGGAATTTCCAGCAGCGGCAAGTGCCTCTACTTCGGCGTGCGGTGTCCCTGCACCATGGTGGTATCCCACTCCCACAACGACCCCATCCAAAACGCACACCGCACCAACGCGGGGATTCGATGAGTAGGGACCTAACTCTGCCAGTCGGATCGCTTCGTCTATAAAACGTGGTTCCAAATTCGATTACTCCCCCACCAAAGCCTTGAGATCACGGACCACTTGAGCCGGATCTTCACTCGAGTACACGCATGACCCTGCAACAAATACGTTTGCGCCAGCTTGCTTGCACTCCAAGATCGTGTTGTGAGAAACCCCGCCGTCCACTTCAATCCACAGTTTCGCTCCGCCGAGCTCATGAGCACGGCTGACTTTGGGCATCATGTCGCTCATGAATGCCTGACCACCGAAACCAGGTTCAACGGTCATGATCAAGACCATGTCCAAATGTTCAAGTACGCCGTCCAAAGATTCAAGCGGCGTCCCAGGCTTCAATGCGGCAGCTGCCCTGGCACCCGTGGATTTAATGTTTTTGGCCAGCAAAACCGGGTCTTTGGCTGCTTCAATGTGAAATGTCACCGAATATGCTCCGGCATCACCATAGGCGGGCGCCCAACGATCGGGGTCAGTGATCATGAGATGAACGTCAGCTGGCAGGGATGTCTGCTCGATAACCCGCTGCACGACCGGTAAGCCAAAAGTGAGGTTTGGGACGAAGTGGTTGTCCATTACATCAAGGTGAATCAGATCCGCGACACCTTCGACTTTTGCGATCTCCTCACTCAACCTGCCCAGATCGCTGTTCAGCACACTCGGTGAAATCAACATGCGTGAACACTAACGCCCATGTTTCATACTCGACGGAGTAACGCGAAGAACATTGCGTCGGTTCCATGGATATGTGGCCACAGTTGGACATAAGGACCTTCACCCAAATCGCTTACGCCAGGGAAAAGCCCGCGGGCATCTTCTAACTGAACATTTGATCGCGCTTCCAGGACACTTTCAACAACCGCCCACGTCTCCTGAACATACGGAGAACAGGTGACATAGGCGATTACTCCTCCAATGCGGGTTGAATCGATTGCCGACAGAAGCAAATCTTCTTGTAGGTCAGTCAATGCAAGAGTTTCTCTTTTTGTTTTACGCCAACGCGCTTCAGGTCTGCGTCTCAGTGCACCTAGTCCCGAGCAAGGAGCGTCGAGTAACACCCTGTCGAAGAATCGGTTGCCCCATGGCCGTTCACGCGCGTCGCCCGTGATCAACGAAGCTGCAGGTCCAACAATCTTGCTCATGAGGTCAACGCGATGCTGATGCAGTTCGACCGCTATGAATTCAACGCCCGCAGGTACCGAATCGGAAATAAGTGCTGCCTTGCCACCTGGCCCCGCGCACATGTCTAGCCAGGCACTTTCAGCTCCTGTCGGTTGCGCCAACAGAAATGCCTGGGCTACGAGCTGACTACCTTCGTCTTGGACAATCGCGCTTCCATCGCGTACTTGCTCGACATCTAGCGGGATAACGTCGCAGAGAATTCGAGCTTGTTCACTCCAACGCCCAGGAATTGTTCCTGGGATGTCTTTCTCACCCTCGCGAACCGCTATAACTGGATCCACCGCCATATTGTTTGCAATCAATAACCTTTCAAGTTCACTCGAGGCGAGCCCGTTCCTTTCCAACGCTTCTTCGAATGCCGACACGATCCAGTCTTGGTGTGAGTAACGATTTCCCAGACTTAATGTGTCAAGGTCAAATTCAGTTCGCGTGATGCACCGCAGAACCGCGTTGACGAAACCGACCCGAGCTTTAACGTGACTGGCGTCTTTGCCCCTTGACGTTACCCGTGCCAGCGATCCGCAGGTGTCCACAGCAGCGTGATCTGGTACCCGCATTGCATAGATTTGGTGAATTCCCAGCCGAAGGATGTCAACGACTTCAGGTTCAACGTCTACGAGGGCGCGGGTTGAGCAATTTTGCGCCATGGCGTCGTAGAGTATTTGGTTTCTCAAGACACCGTAAGCAAGTTCAACCGTAAAGGCTGCGTCTCGCCCATTGAGTTTGTATTTTCGGAGCACCTGCGGCAAAGCTAGGTTTGCATAAGCGCCGTCGTCGCGAACCAGCCTTAACAATTCAAGTGCCGCCAATCGGGGTTGATCACCGATTGGGAATGCAATTGTCGCTTCTTCCATTAGAAAAATCTCACCACTTCCGTGCGCAATCCGCGCACCCAGTCCATTGAATTCATGAATTTCTTTCCTGCAGGCTTAACGTGAGTAAGTTCGAGTGCATACGTTGCGCTGCCAACGAGCACCCGTCGGCCTTCGACACTGAGAGTCCCTGGTTCAAGTTGCACATCGCGATCGATGCTTACGGGAGCAAGCACAAGTGATTGTTCCGCATCCCCGACCGTAAACCGTGTCCAGGCGCCAGGCTTTGGAGTCATGGCGCGTATTCGCCGATCGATTTCGATGGCCGGACTTCGCCAGTCAATTAGTGCATCCAATTTTGTAATTTTCGGTGCGAATGTAGCTAAATCATGCTGCTGTGGGACCGCGGTGATTTCGCCAGCCTCCAGTGCATCGATGGTTACTTTGAGTAGTTGCGCACCAGCGTTCGCGAGGGATGTGAGCAGTTCGCCACTCGTAGCTTTGGGGTCAATCGGCTGTGTGAGGTGACCAAGCACCGGTCCACTGTCCATTCCTGCATCAATGCGAAATGTAGTTGCACCCGTGATCGAGTCTCCGTGCCAAATACTGTGCTGAACTGGCGCGGCCCCCCTCCAATCAGGGAGGAGTGAGAAATGCACGTTGATCCAGCCCAAAGGTGGGATGTCTAACATGCTCTGTGGAATAAGCTGGCCGTAGGCCACTACCGGGATCGCATCCGGCTTCAGATCGATGAGAACGGAAGCGATCTCTTTGATCGAGTCTGGGTGGAGAATTTCAATACCTTGATCCCGCGCGAATTCTTGAACGGGGCTTGGGCGCACTTCCCTGCCCCGACCTGACTTTGCCGGTGGTTGGGCTATCACGGCGAGGACTTCATGCTCTGAGTCCAGGAGTGTGGCTAATGAAGGTACCGCTACTTCAGGGGTTCCCGCAAAGACTAATTTCAATTTACATCCACTTTTGCGAAATAGCGTGAGGACTTGTCTTGAGTACTAAATCGTCACCGAACCACTCGCTGGCCCGGATCTCTTTCATGGCCTCTTTGCGTTCTTCGGGTCCCAGTCGATCAATGAAAATAATGCCGTCAAGGTGGTCTGTTTCATGTTGAACACAACGCGCCAGTAGGTCCGAACCGATCAATTCAATGGGATCTCCGTACATGTTGAATCCTTGAGCAACCACACTGCGGGACCTTGGAGTATCAAATGAGAGACCGGGTAAGGACAGGCAACCTTCCTCCCCTAACTCCGTATCTTCGGAAAGAGTCAGACTGGGATTCACAACGTGACCTAGTTCGTCGTCTACCCAGTAGGTGAATACCCGGAGTGAAACACCCAATTGAGGCGCCGCAAGGCCAACGCCTGGCGCTTCTTGCATAGTGTCAATTAAATCCGCCACCAATTTGTGCAATTCCTTGTCGAAATCAACGACTTCAGTTGCAGGGGTCCGCAAAACAGGGTCACCAAAGATTCGAATGGGTTGTATCGCCATGAGTTGAGTCTAGGACATGTTGAGGTAGCTTAGAAATCACGCGGATCAATGTGAACTCGAACAAATGAATTTTTTGGATCTGTCGATCGTGATCGCATGATCTGATTCAAAACCAGCGAAAGGGTGTTGCCGCTCCCCCTGGGCACTATGAGGAAAACCTGCGTACTTTCTCCTTCAATGGGTCCAAGAATGCGGGCCTGAACCAATTTCTCCACTTCGATCGCAATGCTCATTACGGCCTCGCGATCCCCGATCAATTGGGCCACGCGCACCGACGGTGGTAAGTGGGCCAGAGTTCGATCAGCTATCTCACGAGTGGCAAACCAAGAACTGTCCCATCTCGCCAACGCTTGGCTTTCCCGCCCTCCTAGATCACCCGTAACAACTATGGGGGCTCCAGGGCGTGAGCGAACCGCAGCTGAAAAGATTCGGCGCAATAGGGATTCGCTCGCGGTCAGGGAAACCGATTGGGGAAAGACGTCCAAGATGACGATGGCCGCGAATCCATTTTCCGCGAATGGTTCAGCACCTTGAGTCGCCACCACAATCCGTGGTTGCGCATCTACGTTGGACACAACGTGCTCCTGCTGAGACCACAACACCGGGGTGCCAGCAAATGCTCGACCTAACTCTTCAGCCGTTCGTTCGGCACCTATAGCCAACGCCCGAATCTCTGTACCACCACAGTCACAGTGCCATCCGCCGCTACCGCACCGACTACACATCAAGACTTCACCCGGCAGGTTCCGATTCCTTTGGTGAATCGCCCCACCACATGAACAGACCGCTCGTTCACCACACCGTGTGCATAGGAAAGCTGGGATGTAGCCGCGGCGCCCCACCGAGACGAGAACGGGACCACCTGCGATAGCAGACTTAATAGCTTGCCAAGCCAACTGCGGAATCCGTGAATGATGCGGATCCCGTTCAATCGCGGTCTCGGTGAGTGTGCGCACTTGTGCTCGAACCGATTCAATAACGCTCTTGCTGGACGAAATACTTTCGCACCAACCAGATTCACACCAGGACTGCGTAACCACTGAGCGAGAGTAGCCACCCACAAAGAGTGAACAGCCCGTTATGTGGCTGCGCAGTGCAGCGACTTCACGCGCATCCCAGTACGGCGCATGGGCGTCGCAATACGCGTCATTGAAGTCGTCCCACATAATGACGGCCGAGAGATTTTCAACAGGTGCGAACACCGCTGAACGCGTCCCAATCACTATGCGTCTGTGACCAGATGCAACTTCCAAGAAGTTTTGATACCGCTGCCCGGCACTCAAATGGGTCGAAATTGCCACAGAATTCGGAATCACCGACACCAATCGATCGACTGAACCGGCATCGGGTACTAAAAGAATGACCCCGGCTTGAGAGTCTGCTTCCAGCACCGCGGAGACTAGCTCAGCCATTTCTTCCCACCACAATGACGCGGGTGCACTCGACCACACTGCTCGAATACTCTCTGCCCCTTTAATTCTCTGAATCAACTCGGGGCCTTGGTCGTACAACTCCCAGTTCCCTGCTGTCAATGAACTATCCGTTGAAATATGCGTTTTGGAACTGGATGCTTCGCGTGTCGTACCGGAGCTTGCTGTCCCAGCGCGTGATTTGGTTGGGACTGCAGCTCGAACTACGTCCCAGAACATACCGACGTAACGCTCCGTAACGGCATGTACCAACTCGAGAGTCTCAGAAGTCAGTGCCGGACCAACTGCCCGTTCAATAGCTGCAAGCTTGGCGAATTCAGATTCTGCAGCCCGCCCCACCACTATCGCGTCGGTGAGTTTGCCCCCAAACCGAACACGGACTCGATTCCCAACGAGGCATTTGGAATTCAGAGCAGCTGGCACCAAATAGTCGAAGTCGCGATCAAGATGCGAGACGGGCACGTTCACCCGCACCCTCGCAATGGGATTTACCTCCGCGTACTCCACAATTTTCTTGGAGAGGGGTTTAACTCGAGTACGCGCCGCTGGAAAGTCAGCCAATAGGTAGAGCTGATCACCGGATTCCATGTGTAGCTACCAACGACCGTGTCACCACTACTAGGGATCTGCAACTAGCTCTTAATCGCGCCCGCGAGCGCATCTGCCCGGTCAAGTCGCTCCCAAGTAAAGAGCCCGTCCTTGGCTGGCCTACCGAAGTGACCGTAGGCGGCCGTTTCTCGGTAGATCGGGCGTAAGAGCTCAAGGTCTCGAATAATCGCGGCCGGGCGAAGGTCGAAAACACTAAGGACTGCCTGCTGGATTGCTTCGTCGGGCACTACTCCCGTACCGAAGGTCTCAACAAAAACGCCAACGGGGTGAGCTTTACCGATTGCGTAGGCGACCTGCACTTCACAACGTGTGGCCAAACCAGCCGACACTACGTTCTTAGCCACCCAACGCATTGCATATGCCGCGGAGCGGTCAACCTTTGAAGGGTCCTTGCCTGAGAAAGCACCACCACCGTGACGCGCCATTCCACCATAAGTGTCAACAATAATTTTGCGGCCGGTTAATCCTGCATCACCCATAGGTCCACCTACAACAAATTTACCCGTGGGGTTTACGAGCAAACGAACATTTGATGAGTCGAGGTCAATTCCAGCCAAGATGGGATCGACAACAAATTTCTTTACTTCGGGGGAAAGCTGACCCTCAAGGTCAATTCCCTCCTCATGTTGGCTGCTCACAACAATCGTCTCCACATGAAGTGGTTGATCATTTTCGTCGTAGGCAATCGTGGCCTGGGTCTTGCCATCGGGGCGGAGGTACGACATTTGTCCGGACTTGCGAACCAGTGAGAGTTGTTCAGCTAACTTATGCGCGAGTGAAACTGGCAGGGGCATTAACTCGGTGGTGTCCATGCAGGCGTAACCGAACATGAGACCTTGGTCGCCAGCACCTTGACGGTCAAGGGGATCAACGCTACCGCCCTCGCGTTCCTCAATTGCATCGTTGACGCCTTGCGAAATGTCCGGGGACTGCTGCCCGATCGAGACGGAGACTCCACAGGACCCGCCGTCAAAGCCCTTTTCAGAACTGTCGTACCCGATTTCTAGAACGGTGTCTCGAACCAGATTCATAACGTCGGCGAAACCCTCGGTTGTCACTTCCCCGGCGACGTGAACCTGTCCGGTGGTGAGCATGGTTTCAACTGCAACACGGCTTGTCGGATCCTGGCGCAAAAGGTCGTCGAGGATTGCATCGCTGATTTGATCCGCCATTTTGTCAGGATGGCCCTCGGTGACCGACTCCGAAGTAAATAGACGATGCGCCACGTGTTTCCCCTTTGCGTTGTTATAAGTGTGTGTGCGTTACATGTATGTGCGTTAGGTGCCTGATGGTGCTGTGAAGTCTACCCCCTTCAGCATTGCAGAAAGCCGATGAACCACAGCATGGGCCACATCTAATTTTGAGCCTTTGATTGGGCCAATGAAGTTTTCATCTTCTACCATGTGGATTTCTGTTTCCTCTGACCCAAATATCGCACCGTGGTTGACATTGTTGGCAATAATTAAGTCGGCTCCTTTTGACGTGAGCTTTCCTTGCGCCAGTGAAACCAACTCGTTTATATTCGCTGTGGTTTCGGCCGCAAAACCAATCATGATGGGCCCAACTCCTGGTGTTCGGCGTCCACAGAGATCTGCCAATATGTCAGTTGTTTGCTCCAGTTCGAGATTTTGGGTACCGAGAGCCTTCTTGATTTTATTCGCCGACGTCGTAGTTGGACGAAAATCAGCCACCGCGGCCGCCATAATGACAAAATCCGGCTGTTCGTCGAGAACGGCAACAAGTGCCTTATGCATCTGTTCGCCGCTCAAAGCGTGAATAGTTTCAACCCCTGCAGGGGGATCAATATCCATGTGGCCTGCAACCAAGGTCACCTTTGCTCCAGCAGCTAAAGCCGCCCTGGCTAAGGCTACGCCTTGTTTTCCACTACTGCGATTTCCGATGAAACGAACGGGGTCCCATTCCTCTTGGGTTCCGCCAGCACTGATTACTACATGTTTGCCTAAGAGCGCACCAGTGTTTGCATTGAACTGGGCTTCAACGCAGTCAGCGATCTGTGTGGGAGACGGTAACCGTCCCCGCCCGATGTCGGCGCCGGTCAAAGGGCCGGTATCAGGGTCGAGAACTATATAGCCGCGTTTTCTCAGAACATCTACATTTGTCCTGGTCGCTGGATGCTCCCACATTTGAGTGTGCATGGCGGGTGCCAGAACGACAGGCGCGGTTGCGGTCAGCAAAATGTTTGACAGCAGATCACTTGCAATCCCATGTGTCACGCGGGCTAAAAAGTCCGCCGTGGTCGGTGCAATGACCACCAGGTCGGCGCCGATTCCTTCGGCCACGTGGGTGACCGCTCCAGCGCCATCCCACAAACTGGTGCCTACGGGATTCCCGGAAAGCGCCTCGAAGGTGGGCTTACCCACGAATCTCAAAGCATTTGCGGTCGGCACGACGTGCACGTCGTGCCCGCTCTGAGTTAGCAGGCGGAGAAGTTCGACGGATTTGTATGCGGCTATGCCACCACACACGCCCAGGATTACCCGAGGCAAGTTAGTCCTTTTCAACCTCGACGCTGGAAACCGTCAGGCCGTTATCGGTTCCGCCGGAAGCAATCGGTGAGTCTGGTGTGGTGGGAACCGAGGTCAACAGACCCGCATCAATCTCACGAAGTGAGATAGACAGTGGCTTTTCTTGAGCGTGGGTCTCAACGAGGGGTCCGATGTATTCCAAGAGGCCTTCGCCTAGTTGGGCGTAATAGGCATTGATCTGACGCGCACGTTTGGCGGCGTAACTGACCAAAGAATACTTGGAGTCCGTCTTGGTCAACAGGTCGTCGATGGAGGGATGGGTAATACCTTCAGGGCGTGCGTTCATGAATCCTCATTTCAGGGGTCAATGCACAAGTCTAGCAAGGCCATCGCGGTCGCTCTTACATCGGCGTTCACGAGGACGTGGTCAAACTCTGGCATCGCAGCCAACTCTTCATGGGCAATCTCAAGCCTGGCGCTCAAAGCGTCTGTGCTTTCCGTGCCTCGGCCACGCAAACGTGCATCAAGTTCCCCAATGCTCGGCGGTGCGATGAACACCAAGGTTGCGTCCGGGGCACTTTCCCGAACTTGGCGGGCACCTTGAACTTCAATTTCCAAAATTACTGGAACCCCAGCCTCGCGACGAGCCTGAACTGGCGCGCTCGGCGTTCCATACTTATTTCCCGCGTATTGTGCCCATTCGAGCATGTGCCCAGATTCGACCATCTGGACAAATTCGGAATCCGAAACAAATGAATAGGAGACGCCGTCAACCTCACCCTCTCTCGGTGCGCGGGTAGTAGCCGAGACCGAAAGCCACAATTTTGGACTGAGCCCAAGGGCTTGAGCAACTACGGTACTTTTCCCAACGCCTGAGGGACCAGAAACAACAAGGAGCGGGGCCAGTTGGTCTAAGCCTGTAGCCCCTCCTGCACTATTTTTCACTTCACACCAATAATTTCATTGGCGATGCCGAGAGCCGCCGCTTTCATGCTCGGAGCGGCGGTAATTGGCCGTCCGATCACGAGCAGGTCGGCTCCTGCTTCTAATGCTTGACCCGGAGTCATGACTCTTTTTTGATCATTGAGAGCAGACCCCGCTGGGCGCACGCCAGGTGTGATGAGCACAATTTCTGGCCCAACTTCACTTCGGACACGCGTCACTTCATGGGGTGAACAGACAATGGCTCGAGCACCTGCACCAACAGCTGAAACGGCCTGACGCACGACGGTGTCCTGTGCGGGTGTGTGTAGTCCAACTTCGAACAATATTTGGTCGTTAAGGCTTGTGAGAACGGTAACCGCAGTGATCCAAGTATGGGGCAGGGCTTCACATGCCGCACTTACCATGTCGGGTCCACCGGAAGCATGAACCGTTAAGAATTTAGGCGAGTAGCGCGCTAATGCAGCCGCGGCGCCCGCAACCGTATTAGGGATGTCATGTAATTTTACGTCCAAGAAAAGGTCGCAGCCGCTTTGCTGAACAATTTCAATGGCAGCCTCACCATTACGGTAAAAGGTCTCCAGCCCAATTTTTTGGGTGGAAACAACGTCACTTGTCTGTAGAACCCATTCCCGTAAATCTGCAAGTTCAAGGGCGTCGAGTGCCAGCGCAATTGGAGCTTTTCCCATTTACTACCCGCTTCCCCGAAAACCTATTCGGAAATAAAGTCCCACTCGGTCTCAGAGTCTTCTGCCGCACTTGAGGGTGCTTCTTCCATCGAGGCAATATCGGCTTCGCGATGAGCATATGAGACTGCCTGTGCCAGGCTGGTGAACCCCCTACTTGCCAGTTCCTGTTGCAATTCTGTTTGGATGCGCATCGGAGCAGAAGGATCGTTGAAAATTGAAGTCCCAACAGAGATGGCGTTAGCTCCTGCAAGAATGAATTCCAGAGCATCATGTCCGCTGCGAATCCCTCCCATGCCAATAATGGGCAAGTCAGGTAAAGCACTTCTGATCTGCCATACGCACCGAACGGCAACAGGTCTGATGGCTGGGCCCGAGACCCCGCCCGTGACTCCCGCCAGCGCTGGTCGCATGGTGGTGGTGTTGATCACCATTCCCAGTAGCGTGTTAATTACCGAGACCCCCGTTGCACCTGCCTGGGAAACTGATCTCGCAATGTCAACAATGTCGGTTACATCGGGTGACAGTTTTGCAAAAATCGGGATCTTGCTGTCACTATTTCGACGTACCGTCTGAACTACCTGCGCCGCAGAGTCAGGCCTACAGGCAAATACTTGACCACGGTCCTCCACATTGGGACAGGAAATATTGACTTCAATTGCGTCAAACCCACCTGCGATCCGAAGCTTGGCCGCAACTTTGCCGAATTCTTCGGCCGTGCCACCAGCAATGGACACAATTGTTCTGGCTCCGCGCTGGCGGAGCCACACCAGATCGTTTTCAATGAAACTTTCAACACCTGGACCTTGTAATCCAATGGAATTCAGCATGCCGCTCGGCGTTTCCGCCATGCGAGGAGTCGCCCGCCCAGAGCGCGGAGCCAACATGATGCTTTTGGTCACAATGCCACCGATTTGCGTGATATCGAAGTAATTGTCAAGTTCACGACCCGCTGCAGCGCAACCTGATGCTGTAAGGATTGCAGAAGGGATCTCAAGTGAGCCTAGGGTCGCCCTCAGATCACAACGAGCATTCCCGTAGTTCCCTGAAACATTGCCAGATGAAACTATTTTTCTGGTCATGAACGCAGCGCCTCGCTGCCCCACGTGCCTTCAGGGACCGTTCCTATCTCAGACCATCGGACCCGGTCACCGCGAAAAATAGGCCCGTCGACACAGGAACGCAGCATTCGCGTAATTCCGTCTTCGCCGATCACTGGGAGGACACAAGTCATGCATACGCCAATGCCACAAGCCATGGATTCTTCAACCGAACATTGACTGAACACCTTTCGAGCCATTGATTCGGCTGCGACACTCGCCAACATAGGCATTGGGCCACATGCGTAAACGACATCAACTTGCGAGGTATCCAAGGTAGCCTTCAAGACGTCAGTTACTCGCCCTCGGACTCCGGCCGTACCGTCCTCGGTCGTCAAGGTCAGGGAAGTCGACACCCTCTTGAGTTCGAGACCTCCGTATAGCTTGTCCTCGGTTGAAGCACCAACAATGGTGTCGACGCGGCAACCACGATCGCGCAAACTCTCTGCCAGCAAAATGAGTGGAGCTGATCCGTATCCACCCCCAACCAGAACACAGGTCACGGGCTTTGTGGGAAGGGTGAAGGGCTTACCTAGAGGACCGACCAAATCAAGTGGATCGTGTCGTCTTAGTTTCGTGAGCCAATTCGTGCCTAAGCCCACAGGAGAAACAACGAACTCTAATGTTCCGCCATACATGCCGCGCGATTGGACACGTTGGATTGCAAAGGATCTGCGAAGGATCATGGAACTTTCCTGGCCGCCCATTCCAACCGTGATGAATTGCCCCGGTTGAGTTCGTTCGGCAACACCGGGTGCGGTTACGGACATCAGGAAATACTTTCCAGTCCGCTGGACGTCAAGAACTTCACCCTTGACTTGAATTGCTCCGGAATTCATGGACGCCACGCTACACGTTCTCCCAGCGAACATTCCGTGCATGCTCTTGGATCGACTTCACTTCTCGTTGGTCGTGAAGTAGTGACTCAATCCCTTGTACGGCCGCAGCTAAACCTTGGACTGTCGTGATGCAGGGCACTCCTCGGAAAACTGCCGCCGTTCGAATTTCATAGCCGTCTTTTCGTGGGCCAACACCGTATGGAGTGTTAATGATCAAGTCGATGTCACCGCTATGGATCGAATCAACGGCCGTCGGTTCACCGTGTGGTCCCTTACCCTCGAATTGCTTTCGAATGACCCGAACGGGAATGCCATTGCGTTGCAAAATATCGGCCGTGCCTTCAGTTGCCACGATGTCAAAGCCAAGATCGGAGAGCCGCTTCACCGGGAATATTGCTGAGCGTTTATCTCTGTTGGCTAATGAAACAAACGCTGTTCCTTGGGTAGGCAGCCCGCCAGCAAATGCAGCGACCTGCGACTTCGCGAACGCCACCCCGAAAGATGCGTCAATACCCATAACTTCGCCTGTTGACTTCATTTCCGGACCCAGAACGGTGTCCACGCCATGAAAACGACCGAATGGCAACACTGCTTCTTTGACCGAAACGGGGCTTCCAGCAGGAAGCCGCCCGCCGTCTCCCTGCATGGGCAGTACGCCTTGCGTTCGCAGCGACTCAATGGACTCACCCGCCATGATTCGAGCGGCTGCCTTTGCGATGGGCACACCTGTCGCCTTGGACACAAATGGAACTGTGCGAGATGCTCGCGGGTTCGCTTCTAAGATGTAAAGAACGTCTGCGGCGAGCGCAAATTGGATATTGATCAGCCCCAACACACCTACCCCGGCCGCAATTGCGTGTGTCGCGGCACGGATCCGATCGATCTCTTCTCGTCCCAACGTGATGGGTGGTAACACACACGCTGAGTCACCGGAATGAACACCGGCCTCTTCAATATGTTCCATCACGCCGGCAAGGTAGAGGTCGGTACCGTCAAATAGTGCGTCGACATCAATTTCAACGGCATCGTCGAGAAACCGATCAACGAGTACCGGATGTTCCGGGTTGATTTGCGTCGCTCGTTCGAGGTAGTCCTTGAGTTTTTCTTCCTCATAGACAATCTCCATGCCACGCCCACCCAAAACATAACTCGGGCGCACCAAAACTGGATACCCAATTCGATCAGCGATCTCACGTGCTTGCTCGAAAGACCTAGCAGTCCCGTGGGCGGGAGCCGGGACTTTCGCGGTGGCCAAAACCTGGGAAAACATTTGTCGGTCCTCTGCCATATGAATGGCCTGCGGTGACGTACCAATAATGGGTACTCCGGCATCGGCGAGTGGCTGCGCTAAACCTAGGGGGGTCTGTCCACCCAGTTGCACAATCACGCCAACAAGTTCACCTGCTTCACTCTCGGCCTCGATGACCGCCATGACATCTTCAAAAGTTAATGGCTCAAAGTAAAGCCGGTCAGAGGTGTCGTAGTCGGTAGACACTGTCTCTGGATTGCAATTAATCATGATGGTTTCGTATCCCGCTTCACGCAGCGTCATTGCCGCATGAACACACGAATAGTCAAATTCAATTCCCTGGCCAATTCGGTTAGGGCCTGAGCCAAGAATAATTATTTTGCGACGATCGCTGGGAACCACTTCGGTCTCAAAGTCAAAAGTTGAGTAGTGATACGGCGTATTCGCTTCAAACTCAGCAGCACAGGTGTCGACTGTTTTGAAAACAGGTCTTACACCAAGTTGCTTACGTAACTCCCTGATTTGAGCCTCTCCTACACCTCGCAGGGAGCCGAGTTGTAGATCGCTGAAGCCGAGTGACTTCGCTTCAAAGAGCATCGGTGCTAGTAAATCCCGCGCATCTCGTACTTGATCAGCCATCTCGTTGATTCGTTCAATTTGATCAAGGAACCACGGGTCTATATTTGTTGCTTCGTGAACCTGAGAATTCGAAGCACCCAGCCACAAGGCCCGTTGGGCAAGACTCAGTCGTGAATCATGCGGGCGTTTCATGTCTTCCAGCAATTTCGGAATTTCTGTTTCGTCGCGAGGCATTTCCCACGAAAAGATTGCGGACCTTTGTTCCGTTGAACGCAAGGCTTTTTGCAGCGCCTCGGGAAAGTTCCTCCCAATGGCCATTGCTTCCCCGACGCTTTTCATCGTGGTTGTCAGGGTGGTGTCGGCGCCGGGAAACTTTTCAAAGGCGAAGCGTGGAACTTTCACCACAATGTAATCGAGTGTTGGCTCGAAAGACGCGGGTGTTTTTTCCGTGATGTCATTCTGGATTTCGTCGAGTGAGTATCCGATCGCGAGTCGAGCAGCAATCTTGGCAATAGGAAAACCAGTTGCTTTGGAGGCCAATGCGGATGACCGAGAAACCCGTGGATTCATCTCAATGACAATCAAGCGTCCGTCGTCAGGATTAATGGCAAACTGAATATTGCAACCACCCGTGTCAACTCCAACAGCCCGAATAATGTCTATTCCAACGTCGCGGAGGCGCTGGAACTCACGGTCTGTCAGCGTGAGTGCCGGAGCGACCGTGATCGAGTCACCGGTGTGAACGCCCATGGGATCGACATTTTCGATTGAGCAGACGACCACAACATTGTCTTTGTAGTCACGCATTAATTCGAGTTCATATTCTTTCCAACCGATAATGGACTCTTCGAGAAGAATCTCAGAGGTGGGACTTGCCTTGAGTCCTAAACCCGCAATACTGAGTAAGTCTTCCTCGTTGTAGGCAATTCCAGATCCGGCCCCTCCCATGGTAAAGGAAGGTCGTACAACAACCGGATATCCAAGCTCACTGACACCGGCTAAGCAATCTTTCATTGTGTGGGCAATCCGGGACCGGGCACTTTCCGCACCAATCTCAGACACGATCGTGCGAAACTTCTCGCGATTCTCGCCGCGCTCAATAGCTTCAATGTCTGCACCAATTAACTCGACATTGTATTTCTCCAAGATTCCAGCTTTGTCGAGCTGGATAGCCGCGTTGAGCGCCGTCTGTCCACCCAGAGTTGGCAACAATGCATCGGGGCGCTCACGCGCAATAACCAATTCGAGGTACTCGGTCGTAATTGGTTCGATGTAGGTAGCGTCAGCAAACTCTGGGTCGGTCATGATCGTTGCCGGATTTGAATTCACCAAAATGACACGGATACCCTCTTCTCGCAAAACTCGACAAGCTTGGGTGCCCGAATAATCGAATTCACACGCTTGCCCAATAACGATTGGCCCTGAGCCAATCACCATGACTGATTTAATGTCGGCACGTTTAGGCATGTGAACCCATCTTGTCTAGAAAGCGGTCAAAGAGGTAGTCGGAGTCATGTGGACCGGCAGCGGCCTCGGGGTGATACTGAACGCTGAAAGCGTCTTGCTCGAGAAGTTCAATACCTTCCACGACGTTGTCGTTCAAACAAATATGCGAGATGCGTGCCCTTCCGAATTCGGTGTCAAATTCCAGAGATTCAGGAGCGCGAACCGCGAATCCATGGTTGTGCGCGGTTATTTCAACCTTTCCGGTAGTTAGGTCTTTCACCGGTTGGTTAATCCCTCGATGGCCGAACTGCATTTTGTATGTCTCGAGCCCTAATGCGCGACCAAGGATTTGATTCCCGAAGCAAATTCCGAATAGTGGCATCTTGACCCTTAGGGCTTGTTTAACTAATTCAACGGCGCTATCCGCCGTTGCCGGGTCACCAGGACCATTAGAAAGAAAGACGCCGTCGGGAGTCAACCCCATAATCTCACTCCAGGTCGTGTTCGCACTAACGATGTGAACTTCAATACCCCGCTCTGACATTCGCTGCGGCGTCATCGATTTGATGCCAAGGTCGATTGCCACGCAGGTGGCCTTCTTTTCACCTTCGGCTGAGATCACGTAGTTCTGCTTAGTGGTCACTCGGTCTGTAAAACTCGAACCGGCCATTTGAGGAGATTCATTGACTAGCGCGATCAGTTCGGAAAGATCTTCACTGTGGGCCCCCGTAAAAATTCCCATGCGCATTGCACCCCGTTCGCGGAGGTGGCGGGTGAGCGCCCGAGTATCAACTCCTTCAATTCCCACAATTGCATTGGCCTCTAGTTCCTGTGAAAGCGTTCCAGTTGATCGCCAATTGGACACGATCCGTGAGAGTTCCCGGACAACGAAACCAGAAGGCCACATACGCCCCGATTCACGATCCTCAAGGTTTACACCGGTGTTTCCAATATGAGGAGCAGTCATGACCACTATCTGTCCGCAGTACGACGGATCGGTCAGTGTTTCTTGATAGCCGGTCATCCCTGTGGAAAACACTGCCTCACCGAAGACAGTTCCAACAGCTCCGAATGCCTTTCCCTCCTGCGAATAGCCATCTTCGAGTACAAGGATTGCTGAAGAAATTTTGCTCATTGGGCACTCATTTCACTTTGCAGTAACTCGATCAATTTTGCGTGCCCCGCAGCCGTGTCGGCTCTGACACCCGTCGCGATGCGATGCTCTCCGAGCTCCCACACGAAAATAATGACGCTGTCCTTGGCTCTCACGCTGCCGGCGATCCCCGATCCCAGAGTGACTTCCGCCAGCGAAGAGCGAGGGATGTACAAGGAATTCGCACCAGCACGATCAATCCAAATCCCCTCGGTATCCCAACTTACTTCCGCTCGAGAGCGGGTTCCCAAATCATGAACGAGCACCTTGGAAAGCCAGTGTCCGTGAACTGATGTGCCAAGGAAAAGTGCTTCTACGACTTCCCCTGGCTTGAAATCATGTGGCGCTTGGACCATGGGGGCTGGAATGTTGAACAGCCCAAGTCGCGCACCCCCACGCATTGACCGCCAACTCCGTCTCATGAGCAGAAGAATTCCAACGATGATCAAAACCATTAGTGCGACAAGGACAAGCCTTAGTGGCCATTGGGTGACTTCCATTGGTGTATTAGCCATTAATGGCACCGCCCTTTACCTGATGGATTCCTCTGTGGAACACGTCGGTTATTGACACCGGTAATTTCATCCCCGCGTACGGAGTATTTCCTGACAACGAAGCCAATGTGTCGGGGATCACCAAATATTCGGCCGACGGATTGATAAGTACAAGGTTCGCTGGCTCACCCACTGCAATGGGTCGCCCATGATTGACCGCACGACCAATCCTTGCCGGCGCGGTTGACATCCGGTCGCTGAGGACCCGCCAGTTCCAATTGTGGGTGTCCGCCATGTCTGCCATCGCGGCAACGACAACACCTAGTGCAGTCTCAAGCCCAAGCATGCCAAAAGCAGCACTATCCCACTCACAATCCTTTGCTTCATGTGGATGCGGTGCGTGGTCGGTTGCCACGATGTCAATTGTTCCATCGGCTAAAGCCTCTCGGAGGGCTAGTGTGTCCGCCCGCGTGCGCAGCGGTGGATTGACCTTGTATACCGGGTCAAAGTCACGAACAAGGTCTTCTGTGAGTAACAAGTGATGCGGGGTGACTTCCGCGGTTACGCGAACTCCCATTTCTTTGGCCCATCGGATAATTGCCACGCTTCCGGCTGTGGACACATGGCATATATGCAGCCTTGAGTCAACGTGTGATGCTAAGAGAACGTCACGGGCAATTATTGCTTCTTCTGCGACGGCTGGCCAGCCCGTCAGCCCAAGCACCCCGGAAAGTTCCCCCTCGTTCATTTGTGAACCTTGTGTAAGTCGAGGGTCCTGTGCATGTTGTGCGATTACGCCATCGAACGTTTTCACGTATTCCAGTGCACGGCGCATGAGCAAGGGATCAAATACGCAGTGACCGTCGTCGCTGAACACACTCACGCCGGCCGCAGATGTTGCCATAGCACCAAGCTCTGCCAGCGACTCTCCCCTAAGACCAACGCTGACAGCGCCGATCGGAATGACTTCGACTAATCCAACTTCTCGACCGATCCGCCACACTTGCTCAACAACACCGGCGGTGTCTGCAACGGGTGACGTGTTTGCCATGGCAAAGACTGCCGAGAACCCACCCAATGTCGCGGCTTTGGAACCGGAAGCGATTGTCTCGGCGTCTTCTCTGCCCGGTTCACGCAAATGCGTGTGCAGGTCAACGAATGAAGGTAAGCAAATGAGTCCCTCTGCCTGCACGATAACTTGGTCACCCGGTACAAGATCGGTTCCGATTTCGCTGATCTTGCCATTGACTATGCGAATGTCCTGAACGCCTTCCCCATAAATTTTGGCACCGCTAACAAGATATGAGTCAAGCGACACTTTGATCTCCTCCGATGAGCAGGTACATGACGGCCATTCGTACTTTCATGCCGTTGGACACTTGCTCGGCAATAACACTTTGGGTACTGTCTGCGACTTCAGCGGTGATCTCAACTCCGCGATTCATGGGCCCAGGGTGCATCACAATTGCATGAGCTGGAAGCCGTTGAGCTCGCGAGCGGTTAAGACCGAAAGCCCTAGTGTATTCCGGTTCGCTGGGGAAAAACGATCCGCTCATGCGTTCTTGTTGCACGCGCAGCATCATGATTACATCAAGATCGGGAAGTGGTTCGTCAAGGGAGTAATTCACCGTACAAGGCCAGCTCTCAATCCCCACTGGAAGCAGGGTAGGTGGACCAATCACGATTACCCGCGCCCCCAGACTGGCTAGGAGAAAAATATTCGAACGGGCGACGCGAGAGTGCAGTACATCTCCAACAATTCCAACGGTAAGTCCATTGAAGTTTATTGCTTCAGGCCTTAAGTGGGCCCGAATCGTGAATGCGTCACCTAGTGCTTGGGTCGGGTGTTCATGCTTGCCATCACCTGCATTGAGCACTCGAGTATCCAGCCAACCTGCATGAGCTAACCGGTGTGCTGCTCCAGGCGAAGAGTGTCTAATAACAATCATGTCCGCACCCATTGCGCCCAATGTTAAAGCCGTGTCTTTGAGGCTCTCTCCTTTGGAAACGCTGGAGCCTTTTGCCGAAAAGGTAACGACATCGGCCGAAAGTCTCTTCGCCGCGCGCTCAAATGAGAGGCGCGTGCGTGTTGAGTCTTCATAGAAGAGATTCACGACAGTCCTACCGCGCAAAGTCGGCAACAGTTTTGCCCCAGCATCGCTTACGCGATCTAGTTCCCGTGCCGTGTCAAGAATTGTGAATGTTTGCTGTGGTGAAAGATCCTGGACCGAAATCAAATGTTTCATACTGAGTCCTGGTTTGGTTGAATCACGACTTGGTCGATCGAGTCAATTTCCTCGAGCAAAACCACAACTTCTTCCGTCAAAGATGTTGGGAGATTCTTTCCCACGTAATCAGCACGGATCGGTAACTCCCTGTGCCCACGGTCCACCAAGACTGCGAGTTGCACAACTGCCGGTCGCCCATACTCATTGAGTGCATCGAGCCCAGCTCTTATTGTTCGCCCAGAAAACAGGACGTCGTCCACCAGGATCACGGTCTTGCCGTCAATGCCGTGTCCAGGAATAATTGTTGGTTCAAGTGCTTTCGATGCCCGCAGTCGGAGATCGTCGCGGAAAAGTGTGACGTCAAGGGAACCCACTGGAATTACGATATTCTCGATCTCACCGACATTTTTTGCCAATCGCTGGGCGAGTGGTACTCCCCGTGTTGGGATTCCCATGATCACGAGATTGGAGACGTCTTTGACGTTTTCAACCACCTGATGTGCAAGCCTTCGCAATGCCCGCGAGATTTCTTCTGGGTCAGCCACAATGCGACCATTGGACTGTCGTGGGGTATCGCGTTCGTGGCTGTGAGCCTCGTGTCGTGTCATGAATTTCGCCCTTCCCCGCCTCACTGGACGGGCCTTAAAGGAAATAAATCGCGTGTTTCTGCTGCCTAAAGGTACCGGATTGACACCGCCTAGTCAGACACCACCACCACGGGACGCGGTACCCATTTTGTGGACCCGCATTCCATTGGTGGTACCCGCAACCCCGGGTGGGACACCTGCAACAATAACTACACGCTCCCCTGCTGTAGCACGACCGATTTCGAGCAATGCTTTATCCACTTGGGCCACCATGTCGTCAGTGTGACTCACCTGTGGCACTAAAAACGTCTCCACACCCCATGTCAAAGAGAGCTGGCTTCGTACCCGTGGGTTTGGCGTGAAAGCTAGCAATCGAGTATGCGCGCGCCACCGTGAAATAAGCCGAGCGGAACGCCCAGTTTCAGTGAAAGCAATGAGGTATGTGGAACCCGTCCCCGCCGCAACGTCCACTGCCGCATGTGTGACCGCCCGCGCCGTAGACCCTGTCGGTGAGTCTTGCAGAGGTGGGATTCGATCCAATGCCTCTTCTTCCAAATGCTCGATAATTGTCGACATGGTCTCAACGGCATGAGCTGGCCTTACGCCAACGCTGGTCTCTCCCGAGAGCATCAGCGCGTCGGCTCCGTCGAGGACAGCATTTGCTACGTCGCTCACCTCGGCTCTGGTCGGTCGGCTTTCGGAGATCATCGAGTCCAACATCTGGGTCGCAACGATCACCGGCTTACCAGCCTCCCGGCACATTTGGATGGCCCGCTTTTGCACAAGTGGAACCATTTCAAGCGGGAGTTCGACTCCCAGATCCCCACGAGCCACCATTACTCCGTCAAACGCGGCAATAATGTCTTCGAGGTTGTCAACTGCCTGAGGTTTTTCCACTTTGGCGAGGACTGGGATTCGAATCCCTTCTTCGTCCATGATCGAATGCACGTCGTGGATGTCGGCCGAGGATCGCACAAACGACAGTGCAACTAGGTCGGCCCCATTGCGTAGTCCCCAACGCAAATCGTCGCGGTCTTTTTCCGAGAGGGCCGGAACACTTACCGAGACACCCGGCAGATTAAATCCCTTATTGTTGGAGACTATTCCGCCGTCGATCACGACCGTGTGCACGCGAGGCCCGACCACCTTGATCACTTGCAATTCGATTCGTCCGTCATCCACGAGGACTCGGTCCCCAGGGTTAACATCTCCCGGAAGCCCCGCAAAAGTTGTCGAGACCATGTTCGCATCCCCTGGACAATCCTCCGTGGTGACGATGAATTCTTCGCCCACCACTAACTCCACCGGTCCTGATGCAAATCGGCCGAGCCTGATTTTTGGACCTTGGAGGTCAACCAAAATTGCCACGCTGCGACCTGAGATATCAGAGGCCTCGCGAACCCAACGATAGGAATCGGCGTGATCTGCATGTTCGCCGTGCGAGAGGTTTAACCGAGCTACATCCATGCCAGCATTGACAAGTTCCAATACGCCCTCTGCGCTAGCAGTTGCTGGTCCCAGGGTCGCAACGATCTTGGCTCTTCTCATGAATACACCTTACTGTAAACGATTACACTCGAATCTTTATACAACAAGTGGTCGATCAAATGCCGTGATGGGGCGTGGAAGATTTGAACTGCCCATCAGGAATTGGTCAACGGCTGCAGCGGCTGCACGACCCTCTGCTATCGCCCACACGATAAGCGACTGGCCTCGACCAGCATCCCCTGCAACAAACACGCCTTCTGATTCTGTGGAAAAATCCTCGCCGCGCTTGATATTGCCACGTGAATCGAGTTCTAGTCCAAGCTGCTCAACGTAGGGAGCCGGCTCAGGGCCGGTGAATCCCATGGCTAATAACACGACGTCGGCTTTAAGAACTTGCTCGGTTCCGGGGACAACGGCAAAACTTCCGTCAACGAATTCAACTTCGGCAAGTTCGATTCCTGAAACCTTTTGGTTGTCTGCGCTGTGAAATTTTTGGGTTGACACCGAGAAGAGACGCTCTCCCCCCTCTTCGTGCGCGCTTGAAACCCGATAGATCATTGGGTAGGTCGGCCAAGGTGAGAACTCACTTCGTTCGGTACCTGGGTTAGGCATGATTTCCAATTGAGTCACGCTCGCGGCACCCTGGCGATGCGAGGTACCCAAACAGTCAGCCCCCGTATCACCCCCACCCAAAATCACGACGTGCTTTCCAGCCACGTCATAGGGAGACTCGGTGAGATCTCCTTCTTGAACGCGATTGGCAAGAGGCAAAAACTCCATCGCCTGATAAATGCCGTCTAGGTCCCGACCCGGAACTTCAAGTTCTCGTGCGACCGTCGAACCAACACACACGACCGTGGCGTCATAGCGATGCCTGAGGTCCGATCCGGTGAGGTCAACCCCAATCTCAATTCCAGCTCGAAACTTAACGCCTTCAGCCTCCAACTGACCGAGTCGCTGGTCAAGATGATGCTTCTCCATTTTGAACTCAGGAATTCCGTAGCGCAGTAGACCACCGATCCGGTCTGCACGTTCGAAGACTGCGACAGTGTGCCCCGCTCGCGCCAGTTGTTGGGCAGCTGCCAACCCGGCGGGGCCCGAACCGATTACAGCAACCGTTCGACCCGTCAAACTTTCAGGAGGAGCAGGACTAATCCATCCCGCTTGCCAGGCTCGGTCCACAATTGACACTTCGACCTGCTTTATCGTTACAGGGTCTTCGTTGATCCCTAGAACACACGCCGTCTCGCACGGCGCCGGGCACAAGCGTCCGGTGAATTCGGGGAAGTTGTTGGTTGCATGCAGGCGCTCAATCGCAGCGCCCCAATCACGGTCGTGAATTAACTCATTCCACTCAGGGATCAGGTTGCCCAATGGACACCCGTTGTGGCAGAAGGGAATGCCACAGTCCATACAACGGCCCGCCTGCAACTCCACGTCTCGCGCTTCAAAATCTTCGTATACTTCGCGCCAGTCACGAATCCTGACGTCCACTGGACGTCGCTTAGGAAGTTCTCGATCTGTAGTGAGGAAGCCTCGTGGATCACCCATTGTTACTCCTGACCTTGATTTCCATGATTAAATCCTGCTCATGATCGCCAACATGGGGTCTTCCCCACGGCTGAGTGCATCGGCTTCAATTTCAAGTACTTTTTTGTAGTCACGAGGAATCACTTTCGTGAATCGTGTCACCGAAGCTGCCCAGGTTGCAAGAAGCTCCCTGCCTTTTGTTGAATCGGTGTGGACAACGTGCTTTGTAATCAACTCGAAAAGTTCCAATGCGTCAATGTCATCGAGTTGATTCAGTTCAACCAATTCATGGTTAATTAGCGAAGGGTCCAGGTCGAGCAGATAGGCAATTCCACCTGACATGCCGGCGCCGAAGTTACGGCCCACCGGGCCTAGTACTGCAACGCGCCCGCCGGTCATGTACTCGCACCCGTGGTCACCGACGCCTTCGACGACAGCGTGAGCTCCTGAATTTCGGACACAGAATCTTTCACCGACTTTGCCTCGCAAGAATAATTCGCCAGAAGTCGCGCCGTACCCGATCACGTTGCCCGCTATCGTGTTTTCACCCGGTTCAAAGGGTGCGGTTGGATGCGGGTGTATGACGATTCGGCCTCCAGAAAGACCTTTTCCAACATAGTCGTTGGCGTCTCCAACTAGGTGGAGTGTTAACCCTTGCGGAATAAACGCACCAAAACTTTGTCCTGCCGACCCGGTGAACGAGATGTCGATTGTCCCGTCGGGCAAACCACCGCGTGTAGTTATTGCACTACCCAGCATCGTGCCAACAGTTCGATTCACATTCCTGATCGGGACTTCAATCTTCGTGGGCAGTCCTGATTCAAGTGCATCAGCGCTCATTGCAATTAACTCTTGATCAAGTGCGTGTTCCAAACCATGATCTTGGTCCTGCATGTGTCTACGATGGCCGAGGTCTTCCACGTTGGGGACGTGCAAGATTGGAGCGAGGTCCATGCCATCGGCTTTCCAGTGAGCTATCGCTCTATTCGTATTCAAGACTTCAACCTGACCGATCGCTTCGTCTAATGAGGTGAAGCCAAGCTCTGCTAGTAGCTCGCGAACTTCCTCAGCGATGTATTCAAAAAATGTCTCGACGAACTCTGGCTTTCCCGTGAACTTTTCACGCAAAACGGGATTCTGAGTGGCAACACCCACCGGGCATGTGTCCAAGTGACATACGCGCATCATGATGCAGCCCATGACAACCAGAGGTGCTGTTGCGAAACCAAATTCTTCGGCCCCGAGAAGAGCCGCGATTACAACGTCGCGCCCAGTCTTGAGTTGACCATCGGCTTGAACAACCACCCTGTCGCGTAAACCGTTCAGCAGAAGAGTTTGTTGTGTCTCAGCCAGACCCAGTTCCCACGGGGCACCCGCATGTTTGAGAGAAGTCAGCGGAGAGGCACCTGTGCCACCGTCGTGCCCGGAAATCAAAATTACGTCTGCATGTGCTTTGGCCACACCTGCTGCGACCGTTCCCACTCCGACTTCTGCAACGAGTTTCACGTGAATTCGAGCCTGTGAATTTGCATTCTTTAAATCGTGGATCAACTGCGCCAAATCTTCAATGGAATAAATGTCATGGTGCGGTGGCGGCGAAATGAGCGTCACTCCAGGAGTCGAATGCCTAGTTTTGGCAATCCACGGATACACCTTGTGTCCTGGTAATTGCCCACCTTCACCCGGCTTGGCCCCCTGGGCCATTTTGATTTGAATGTCATCACTGTTGACCAAATATTCGCTGGTCACTCCGAATCGACCAGAGGCTACCTGCTTGATCGCTGATCGTTTCAGATCTCCATTCGGCATTGGTAAGAAGCGTTCTGAATCCTCACCGCCTTCACCCGTATTGGACTTTGCTCCAATTCGGTTCATTGCGATGGCCAACGTTTCGTGAGCCTCAGCCGAAATGGATCCATAGGACATGGCTCCCGTTGAAAATCTTTTGACGATGCTCTCGATTGACTCGACGTCCTGTATCGAAATGGGCTCTCGTTCTGAGTTGAACTCGAATAAACCCCGTAAAGTCATCAGTCGTTTCGACTGGTCATTGACCCGCGCCGTGTAGTCCTGAAAAATGTCGAAACGCTTGGACCTGGTTGCATGCTGGAGCCTAAACACTGTCTCAGGGTCGAATAGATGCGGTGATCCCTCACGACGCCACTGGTACTCACCTCCGTCACGTAGCGTTCGGTGGGACGGAGAAATCCCAGAAACGGGATAGGCATCCGCATGGCGTGCGGCGTTTTCCTCCGCGATTACATCAATTCCAATTCCCCCGAGTTGAGATGTCGTTCCCGTGAAGTATCGCTCGACAAATTCATGTGACAAACCAATTGCCTCAAAGATCTGTGCTCCGCGATACGAGGCGACGGTTGACACACCCATTTTGGACATCACCTTGAGAAGTCCCTTACCCAAAGACTTTATGAGATTACGCATCGCCTTTTCCGGTGAAATATCGGAGATTACATTTCGGCGGACCAAGTCTTCAACGCTTTCGAGGGCAAGATACGGATTCACAGCGGCTGCACCGTAACCAACGAGGAGCGCAACATGATGTACCTCACGAACATCGCCTGACTCGATGAGCAGGCTGATCATGGTGCGGTTTTTTGTACGAACTAAATGGTGGTGAACAGCCGCGCATAGCAAGAGGGACGGGATCGGGGCCTGACTTGCATTACTGTCGCGATCAGACAAGACGATAAATCTTTTACCCTGTCGAATGAGTGCGTCTACCTCGTTAAAAATCTCAAGGATCCGCTTCTCGAGTGCAGCTCCCCCGCCGTACACGCTATATAAACCCTTGATGCGTGCTGCCGCAAACTCAGGCAAGCGCCCATCTGCATTGATATGCAGGATCTTGGCCAGTTCGTCGTTATCAATGACAGGAAATGGCAGAACAACTTGGCGGCAATGCCCCGGGGACGCTTCAAGCAGGTTCCCTTCGGGTCCAATAATGCTGCCCAAAGACGTTACGATTTCTTCCCGGATTGCGTCCAGTGGAGGGTTGGTCACCTGGGCAAAAAGCTGACTGAAATAGTCGAACAGCATGCGCGGACGATCCGACAGCGCAGCAATGGGCGTATCCGTTCCCATCGACCCAATTGCTTCTGTTCCGCTTCGAGCCATCGGTTCAAGGATTAGTCTGAGATCCTCTTGGGTGTAACCAAATGTTTGTTGACGTCGAGCGACTGAATCCCTTGTGTGCACCACATGCTCTCGTTCAGGCAATGCACCTAGGTGAATGAGCTCACGCGCGAGCCACTCCTGATATGGATTTTCACTCGCGAGAGTGTCCTTTATTTCCTCATCTTCAATTACTCGACCCTGAACCGTGTCAACTAAGAACATTTTTCCCGGTTGCAACCGTCCTTTTCGCACTATCGTGCTGGGGTCGATATCGAGCACTCCCGCCTCGGAAGCCAAGACGACCAAGCCGTCGTCGCACACCCAAAAGCGGCCCGGTCGTAGACCATTGCGATCAAGGACCGCCCCGATCACGCTTCCGTCAGTGAAGCATACGTTTGCCGGACCGTCCCACGGCTCCATGATCGTCGCGTGAAACTCATAAAATGCCCTACGTGCGGCTGACATGTCGGCATTGTTTTCCCAGGCTTCAGGAATCATCATGAGAACCGCATGAGGCAGTGACCGACCCCCTAGGTGGAGCAGTTCGAGTGCCTCATCAAATGAGGCGGAGTCACTTGCATCGGGTGAACAAATGGGGAACAGCCTGGTCATGTCACCGGGCAAAATGTCAGAGGTCAACATGGCCTCACGGGCGGTCATCCAATTCCGATTTCCGCGAACCGTATTTATTTCCCCGTTATGCGCGATCAGCCGATAGGGATGCGCAAGCGGCCAGGACGGAAACGTATTTGTTGAAAAACGAGAGTGGACGAGCGCCAAAGCACTGTGCATCATCGTGTTCGTCAAGTCCGGGAAAAAGGGTGCTAATTGACCGGTGGTCAACATACCTTTGTACAACAGCGTGCGACTTGAGAGCGAAGAGAAGTAAATGCCCAAATCGTGTTCGGCCAACTTGCGAAACCCGTACACAGCTCTGTCTAATGCGATTCCCGCTGACACATTGTCCGTGACGAAAAGTTGCCAAAACTCTGGCACACATGATTTTGCCATCGCGCCAATCATGGAATCGTTTGTGGGTACGTGGCGCCATCCGATTACGGTGAGGCCCTCAGATTCCGCCAACTCCCCTAACGCTTGAATGCCAGATTCTGATTTTCCTTGATCAAAAAAAGCGGTGCCGACGGCGTAGGAACCGGATACGGGCAGGTCAAAATTCACGTTATTGCGCAAAAAATGATCGGGAACCTGAATCAAGATTCCGGCGCCGTCTCCACTATCGGGTTCACTACCGGACGCCCCTCGGTGCTCCAGATTTGTTAGTGCTTTCAGCGCTTTTTCAACAATGTCGTGACTGGCGACTCCGGTCAACGTCGCGACAAATGCGACTCCGCATGCATCATGTTCGCGGGTTGGGTCGTAAAGGCCCTGCACTTTGGGCTGCAGACTAATTGCCATGATCGAACTCCTTCAACGTCGCGATTCGCACGGATAACCGCCACCACATGGAGACAATGGCGACGACAATTCCGGGACAACGTTGGCCCGAGGCCCTTATTCTACCTTTGCAACTGTTTCCGGCTCGTTGGGTTCCGGTTCTTGCACAATAAGTTCCCGTCCAGGTTTTAATCGTGCGGAAATCACCAGGTAGGCCAGCGCTCCCAGTCCCACAATGATGGAGGTCCAGATATTGAGGCGGAGTCCAAGTATTTCGTTGGCAGAATCGATTCGGAGTGCTTCAATCCAGACTCTACCCGCCGTGTAGAGGACCACATACAAAGCAAATGCTCGACCGTGTCCCAGATTAAATCTGCGATCGGCCCAAATAACCACTACAGCCACGCCGACCAACCACAGGGATTCATAGAGAAATGTTGGGTGAAAAGTTGAGAAATCACCATAACCCGACGGCCGGTTTTCGGGTGAGATCTCTAATCCCCACGGCAATGTTGTGGGCGATCCGAATAATTCTTGGTTGAAGTAATTTCCCCAACGTCCAATCGCTTGAGCTAGAGCTAATCCCGGCGCTATTGCATCAGCCACCGGAGGCAATGCGACTCCATTTCGCCGAGCACCGATCCAAGTCCCAACAGCGCCTAATGCAACCGCGCCCCAAATACCCAAACCGCCGTCCCAGATCCGCAGTGCGGCAACAAAGCCAGCCCCCTCCGCTCCGAAGTAGATCTGCCAATCGCTCAACACGTGATAAATTCGACCGCCCACTATGCCAAAAGGCACAGCCCAAATAGCGATGTCCGTAATGACACCGGGCCTACCACCGCGTGCTTCATAGCGCTTATTGCCCAGCACAACAGCGACAATAATTCCAAGCACAATAAACATTGCATAAGCCCTGATGGGGACCGGCCCTAAATTCCACACCCCTGTGTCGGGGCTTGGAATGAAACCTGGGGTAGAACCTGGAATAACTGCTGCAATGTGCACGTCAGTGACCCATCAAGACTTGGAAGCGACTAAGTCCGCAAGAGCAATCTGATCTGCCAAAATCTCGGTGGCAATGGGTTCACCATTGAGGAAACCTGAAGGTGTTCCGCCAATCTGCGAGGTTGCAAACTCCTGATTAGTGTTCGCTGCCCACGCCAAGTATTTGCCGTCGGCCACGCATTGGGAGAAGGTTTCCAACTCAGCACCTGCGATCCCAGAGGATGATGCGAATGTGTTGAATTGCTCGTCGGTGTAGCCCACTCCTTCTTCCAACGGCTGGTTGGCAAAGACTTCGTAGCGAAACTCGGTGGTCTTACCCAGATCAACCGCGCAACCCCACGCCGCGACCGCGCGATGTGAGGAGTCATTTCCTAAGTTTGCGTCCAGGAAAGCTGTCGGGCGGTAAATCAGTTGGACCTTTCCTTCTTCTGCTAGGGCTTCGATGCCAGCACCGTTAGCAATTTCTAGCGCACCACATGCCGGGCATTGAAAGTCTTCCCACACTTCAAGGACGGGGACGTCAGACGTTCCAGTTCCATAAGGGATGCCATACGGTGTTGCTGAGTCACCCGCGAAAGAGCCAGCCGGTGCAGCAGCCGCGGGATCTGGCGCAACGATGCCCGCTGTCGACCCGCCCGCGTCATTGGAGGAACTATTGCTGCTGGCATATATGGCCACGCCAATTATTGCTGCCATGACGACAACGACCGTGGCGCCTCCCACCATGCGCACCAGGCGTTCACGGCGTTTTTCTGCGGCTTGAGCTGCACCACGTGCTTCTGCTGCTCGTTCGCGACGACCCTTTTCACCCATGATGCGTACTCCTATTCACATGAACCTCAACCGGACAATTTGATGCAATTCGAAACTTTAGAATAAGCGAAGGCCGCTAACGTGTCTGACGTACCCCACCTGCCAGATCACGCGCGAGTTCTGCCACCGCCTGCGACCCACCCGATACAGCGGCTTTAACAAAAGCTGAACCAACAATCACTCCGTCGGCATATGCGGCGATCTCGGCGGCCTGTTCACCATTGGAGACTCCTAAGCCAACGGCAATGGGCAGATTGGTGCACTCGCGGGCGCGTGCGACTAATTCGGGGGCCATGTTGCTCACTTGGTCTCGCGCGCCAGTCACCCCCATGGTGGATGCGGCATAGACGAACCCCTGCGTTGCCGCCGCAATTTGTCCGATTCGTTCGTTTGTTGAGGAGGGAGCAATAAGGAAAATAGGGCTGATTTCATATGATTGCGCCGCTGCTATCCAAGGTCCCCCCTCTTCAATTGTGAGATCGGGGGTAATGACACCAACTCCACCTGCGTTCTGAAGATCACGCGCAAAACGCTCAATTCCGAATCGTTCTATGGGGTTCCAGTAACTCATAACCACCGGCACCGTCCCTGATTCGGCGACGGCTCGGATAACCGTCAACACCGTTTCCGGTGTAGCTCCATTTGCTAGTGCCTGATCAACGGCTTGTTGAATAACGGGTCCGTCCATCAGGGGATCCGAATATGGCAGGCCAACCTCAACAAGGTCAACGCCCCCCTCACACATGGCGGCAACTAATTCAAGGGAACCCTCCAACGTGGGAAAGCCGGCAGGAAGGTAGCCGATGAGTAGTGCTCGGTCTTCACTTTTTGCTTGAGCGAAAGCCGAAGCTATTGCTGCAGTGCCTGATGCTTTCACAGATCAGCGACCCTCGGATAACTCAATAGTTGAACCGGATTCCGAGTGTTCCAATTCGATCCCGAACCATCGGGCTGCTGTAGCAACGTCTTTATCCCCACGACCGCTGAGATTTACGATGATCACAGAGTCGGGGCCTAGCTCTTTCCCGAGTCGGATAGCGCCCGCCAGTCCGTGTGCGGTTTCAATCGCGGGGATGATCCCCTCGGTGCGGGAACACAGCGCAAAAGCTTCCATAGCTTCAGAGTCATTGACCGGTTCGTATACAGCACGACCCGTGTCGTGTAACCAGGCATGCTCTGGTCCAACTCCCGGGTAGTCAAGACCCGCGCTGATTGAATGTGACGGCAGGGTTTGTCCCCATTCATCCTGCATGACATAGGTGCGCGCACCATGTAACACACCAGGTGTCCCTGCTGAAAACCGTGCCGCGTGTCTGCCAGTTTCAACTCCGTCGCCGCCAGCTTCGTAACCACGCAGTTGCACACCCGGGTCGTCAATGAACCCGCTGAATAGTCCCATGGCATTGGAGCCCCCACCTACGCACGCCGCGAGTGCATCGGGGAGTCGCCCTTCAATGGCAAGAATCTGCTCACGAGTTTCCGTGCCGATCACCGAGTGAAAGTGGCGCACCATTTCAGGAAATGGAGCCGGGCCTGTAACTGTTCCGAGCACGTAATGGGTGGAGTCAACCGACGAAACCCAATCTCGCATTGCTTCGTTGATTGCATCTTTGAGAGTTCGACTACCGTTAGTCACAGGAATGACTTCAGCGCCTAGGAGTTTCATGCGGGCAACATTGAGAGCTTGCCGCCTGGTGTCCTCTTCTCCCATGTACACCGTGCACTCGAGCCCCAAGAGGGCTGCCGCGGTTGCTGTTGCGACCCCATGTTGGCCGGCTCCGGTCTCGGCAATCACTCGGGTCTTTCCCATGCGCTGAGTGAGTAGCGCCTGGCCCAACACGTTATTGATTTTGTGGGAGCCCGTGTGGTTGAGATCTTCTCGTTTGAAGTAGACCCGAGCCCCGTTGCAATGCTCGCCGAATCTCAGAGCTCGCGTCAGTGGTGAAGGTCGTCCGGTGTAATCCCGCTCTAGGTCGGCCAGTTGAGTCCGAAAGTCAGGATCGGCCACTGCCGTACGGAAAGCCGAATCGAGTTGATCTAACGCACTGGTGAGTGCTTCGGGGACAAACCTGCCGCCGTAAGGTCCGAAGTGACCTGGAAGATCGAGTTCGCGTTCGACTTCAGAGGTGGTCATGTTCGGCCTCGAGACCGACAGGAAGGGTGAGCCCCAGCCGCGACTAATTCTCGGACAGCTTCACGAGGGTTCCCACCGACAACCAGTGATTCGCCTACGAGTACTGCATCAGCGCCTGCATCTGCGTAGTTCATAAGGTCATGATGGTCTCGAACTCCAGACTCGGCAATTCGAATGCATGAGGTGGGGATGTGACCGGCCACGCGACTGAAAGTAGTCCGATCAACTTCCAGAGTCTTTAGGTTCCGAGCGTTCACTCCGATCACATTGGCGCCGGCACCTAGTGCACGCTCGATTTCACCTTCGTCATGGACTTCTACCAAAGCCGTGAGTCCCAGACTTTGTGTTCTTTCAATCAGTGAGACAAGGACTTCCTGCTCAAGTGCGGCAACGATTAAGAGCACCATGTCCGCCCCGTAGGCCTTAGCTTCCCATAATTGATAACTGCCGATAACGAAGTCTTTTCGCAACACTGGGATGTCAACTGCAGTTCGAACTTCCTTCAAGTCAGCAAGGCTCCCACCAAATCTGCGTTCTTCCGTGAGAACGCTGATGCAGTGAGCTCCCCCTGCTTCATACTCGGCGGCGAGTAGTCCAGGGTGTGGGATAGATGCGAGCTCGCCTTTACTTGGACTTGATCTTTTAACTTCTGCGATAACGCAAACATCGGGGCCACTAAGAATCGCTCGAACGTCTTGGGCCTCACGAACTTTTAAAGCTCGTTCTTTCAACTGATCCAGCGAAGTTTGTTCCATACGGATTGCAACATCCTCGCGGACTCCGTTGACTATGTCGTCGAGCACACTCACGTCTCTAGCGTAGCCACAGCCAAAAAAGGCAATGACTTAGGAGCCTAAACCTGAACCCAAATAGGGAAGGAAATTGCGAAGAATGGTAAATGTGATGACCAAGGTCACAATAAAATAGGTGATCAAAGCTGCATGAGAACGGACCAGACTCGCCACTCCCCATCTGTCCCAGACTCCGGTCGCCCAGAACAACCACGCAATCACGATTCCTGGGAAAAAGACAAGCAGCAGCACATTGTGATCTGCGGCAGAAACAAAATCTCCGTGCAGTAGTGCATAGGTCCCGCGAATTCCGCCACAGGCAGGGCAATCAATTCCAAAAAACATTTGACTCGGGCAAGCGGGAAAAATACCCGACGCCGGATTGATAAAAAACAAGGCACCCGAGCTCACTAAAGTACCAAGTCCGACTGCCAAAGGGGCTTGCCGCGCTGCTATCACGTGTCACTCCTATTGGGAATCTCGACCGTGAAGCGCGCACCCCCTTCCGGGGCCGAACCAACTCGTGCTTGCCCGCCCATTCCCGTTGCCAACCTGTCGACTAGCGCCAAACCGATTCCGGTACCTACTGGTCGCACCCCGCGGAATCGTTCATAGAGAGCACCCGGATCAAAAGCCACTTTCTGGTCGTCGGGACTAAGGCCTGGGCCTGAGTCCCGAACTTCAATGACAAGGGACTTATCCATTTGCTCAATGCGAATAGCCAACGTACTGCCACTTGGACTCAGCCGGAGTGCATTCTCCGCAAGGTTGTCAACTACTTGACGTAGTCGGATCGGGTCACCTACGAATCCTGTGGTAACCGAGATTTCAGACGAAAAATTAACGTGTGAGTCTTGGCATCGATAGCCCCAGACCTCGCATACTTCGCCGGCAAATTCTTGGAGGTCGATTTTCACGCTCTCGATTGCAAAGTCAACGGCACCGAGCCGGGCCAAGTCCAAAAGGTCACTGACGAGTCGATCAAGTCGTGCTGATTCTGAAGAGATTAGTCGTGCAGCGTCCACAGCATTATTGCCGGTCAAGACTCCGTCTGCTATCGCTTCACTGTAGCCCTTGACAGCTGTCAAAGGAGTCCGAAATTCGTGAGAAACCGAAAGGAGAAATTCTCGTTGTCGAGCTTCAGATGCAACTAGAGCAGCATCTAATTCGGTGAGCGAGTTAGAGATTTCATCAACTTCACGCGGGCCATTAACGGCTAGCTGAACCCCGCGCCGTCCGCCAGTCATGGAGGTTGCGGCCGTGCTAGCTCGGCGAAGCGGTCTTGCTAGTCGCTGGGCTGCAATGAAACCGAGTGGAATGGCGATGATGAGCCCGACTACTAGAGCTAACACAAGACGCCAAATAATGGTGGATGCGCTTGCCCCCGCGATCGATATCGGTTGGATCAGAACTACCGAACCGTCAATACCGATTGGCCTTCCCTCCAATAAGAATTCGCTCTGACTCGAAGTGACTCGGCCGGAAACGTCTGTCCCTTGGTTCAACTGATCAAGATAACTGGCGGGAAAGTCAAATGGCAGGTCGCGCAAGTCCGGGTTACCCCGCGGAATCAAGTATGCAGAGACAGACTCACGCTGCAAAGTTCTAATTAGACCTTGACCAACACCCGCACCCGCACCCGCACCGAAATTTTGCTGGTCAATCGCATTGGCTGTGACGTTTGCCAGTTGCGCAAGGTTTTTTGCGGCTACGTCTTGGGAACTGGAGACTACCAATGGGTAAGAAATCAGTCCAGCTACGACTATCGCAATTGTGGCTACCGCGCTGGTTAACAGGACAAGGAGTGAGACGATACTCCACCGTCGCAATCTCATGGTTCCACTTCTAGCGTAGGGGCTTCCCAGGAATAGCCAACTCCTCTGACGGTCCGAATTGGTGCTTGGGAACCGAGTTTGGTCCTGATCTGAGCCACATGAACGTCCACGGTTCGGGTTCCGAGCGCCTCCGCGTAGCCCCAGACATTCTCGAGAAGCTCCCAACGTTCGATCACCCGCCCGGGTCTGGCCATGAGATAGGCCAATAAATCGAACTCGGTTGCCGTGAATGAAATTGAACGACCGTTTTGGGTTGCCCTGCGGGTGCGCAGATCCAGCTGGATACCGTCGGCCGCCAAAAATTGGTTTGCCCCAACTACCTGTGCCGACCTACGAACAATCGCCTTGACCCGAGCAACAAGTTCCCTTGGGCTGAAGGGCTTGGTGACATAGTCGTCGGCTCCGAGTTCCAGCCCGAGCACTCGGTCAACTTCGTCGTCGCGCGCCGTGCAGAAAATAATGGGAGTCCAGTTCCCTCCAGCACGCAACTCGCGGCAGATCTGGGTTCCATCCACTGTAGGAAGCCCAACGTCAAGGATGATCGAATCGAATGTGCCCCCTTGTGCTGTTCGCAGGCCTACTTCTCCGTCATAGCAGAATTCGACCTCAATGCCCTCACGCGCTAGGTAGACGCCGATCAGGTCTGCGATCGGTCGTTCGTCTTCAACTACCAGCACTTTCATGTGGTCACGACGTGGGTCCGAACCTATACGTGGGTATTCATACGTGGGTAGTTTTTTTGCCCAGGCCCATCATGGCCATTGCCTTACCCACGACGGCACCAATTACCAAGAGGCCGACTCCACCAATCCAGAATAATGGCCAGTTCGCCAAGATTACGGCCAGCGTCCCCACGGTAAATGCCAACGTGATGATTACTACTGTCGTCCACGCCGCAGGGGTCGAACCATGGTCTTCATGTTGGTCACTCATGACATTATCTAATCATGTGAACGGGGCTGCTGCGGATCTGACTCAATTGTGGGATCAACCCCGGCATCCAAGAGTGCCCACGCATCAGGTTCTGGTGGGGTCGCGCGTGAATATTTACTCCCCAAGGTCGGCCAGTTGCGTGATGTAAGGGCAATAAGTGAATTGGTAACTACAAGAGCCGCGCACAAAATCAGTGCGAATACCCACAGTGAATTCACTCCGTTCTTATCCAATGAAACGAGTGAATAAATACCTCCTGCCGAGGCAACTGCACCGAGTAGTCCGACCACTCGCCTTCCCCAATGTTTCAGCGCGAGAACCGCGAGCACTACTGCAAATGACACAGCCCAGACGGCAACTATGAATGAATCTAGATCAGTTCCGGTGAATTCTCCGCTGGCGAGATCGCCCTGCTCTGAACCCCATGTGAGTCCGCTCGCCCACAACAGGGAACCCGCAATCACAATTTGAACGAAGATCGTGATCAAATACTGTTTCGCAGGGGACACTGCTTCTCACCTCGACCAATTCTCAAGCTGTTCAGCCAGTGCAACAGCACGGATTACCGCCATAGCCTTGTTGATGCATTCGTCATTTTCCTGGGCAGGGACCGAGTCCGCAACTATCCCACCACCCGCTTGAATATGCGCATTGCCGTTCTTAAGCAATGCCGTCCGAATTGCGATCGCCATGTCGAGATTGCCGGCAAAGTCGAAGTAACCAACGCAACCTCCATAAAGCCCCCTGCGTTCGAACTCCAGTTCTTCGATGATCTGCATTGCTCGCGGTTTTGGCGCGCCGGAGAGAGTTCCAGCTGGAAATGTGGCACGAAGTGCCGTGAATGCATTCTCTCCCTCTGCCAGATCCCCCGTAACAGTTGACACCAAATGCATGACATGTGAATAACGCTCGACGTGCATAAAGTCGACAACGTTGACGCTGCCGGGCGTGCAGACCCGACCGAGGTCATTGCGCGCCAGATCCACGAGCATGAGATGCTCGGCTCGTTCTTTTTTGTCCTCGAGTAGATCTTGCGCGAGTTCTCGGTCGCGATCTAGATCTGCACTTCTCCAGCGAGTTCCCGCAATCGGGTGAACGACCGCGTGTTGATCTCGAATTGTAACGAGGGCTTCAGGAGATGATCCAATGATTTCAAAGTCGACTTCTTCAATATTTTTTGGATTCGGGACCCTGACCAAGTACATATAGGGGCTTGGGTTGGTCGATCGAAGGATCCGATAAATACTCAGGGCACTCGCTTGTGTTGGAACGCTAAACCTTTGGGAAAGAACAACTTGGAATGCGTCCCCTGCCCGGATGTATTCCTTGATAGTGTCCACATTATTCAAGTAGATTTCTTCCTTCGTATTTCGCGAAGGCAATGCAAGCTCAGTCTCGAGGACGGGAATCGGTACCCCACCTGTTGACTCAATCTTTGCCAATGACTCCTGCATACGATCAAGCCGAGCAACAGAGTCCGCGTAGGCCTGCTCCACGCGCTTGGGTGAGTTGTCAAAATTGATGGCGTTGGCGATCAAGGTCACGGTGCTTTGCAAGTGGTCAACGATCGCAATGTCAGATGCGAGCAAGAAACCTAAATCGGGTAAATCAAGTGAGTCGGTTGTCGAGTCACCGATTCCTTCCCATTGACGCACGATGTCATAGGACATGTAACCCACAAGGCCGCCGGTGAATGGAAGATCTGCCAGGCCGTCGAGTGAATATTTGCGTGTGTGAAGCTGTTCAAGTGTTGCTTCTAGGACCTCTAACGCGGTGCCTTGCATGGGGAGTCCGTCCGGGACTCGACCCGTCCAGATTGCTTCACCCTTGGACTCGGTCAGCATTGCGGCGCTGTGCACCCCGATAAAGGAATAGCGCGACCACTGGACTCCGGCTTCGGCCGACTCGAGCAGGAACGTCCCCGCGCGGTCACCGCAAAGAGCGTGAAAAAGACCGATTGCGCTGACATGGTCGACGAGAAGTGTGCGAGAGACCGGAACTACCCTTTGAGCGGCTGCTAGTTCACAAAACTGTACAAGACTTGGAGTATCAGCCTCTTTTCTTGTCACTGGTTGCTTTCCATCTCTTCATTGCCGAACGCAATTCCTTGCTCGAAAAAGCACGTGACGTTGCCGGTGTGACATGCAGGTCCTTGCTGCTTTACTAATAGAAGCAGCGTGTCTGAGTCACAATCTGCTTGGATACTGACCAGTTGTTGCGAATTTCCAGACTCCTCGCCCTTCACCCAAATCTTATTTCTGCTTCGAGAAAAGTAGGTTGCGAAGCCGCTTTCAACCGTCTGTCGAACCGCCTGCTCGTTCATCCAAGCCAGCATAAGGACCGCTTTGGTCTCGAAATCTTGAGTAATCGCGGGAACTAAGCCCTTGTCATTGAAATGAATGCGTGAAATGAATTCACTTTCCAGACTCATGACACCAACTTAGTTGATGTCCGGACTGGAATTTCTCGCATGGCCATCGCATTCTTCACCTCGGCCACGGTAATTTCCCCGAAGTGAAAAATACTGGCGGCTAAAACTGCTTGCGCCCCAGCTTCAATTGCCTCCCCGAAGTCCGCCGCCGAACCCGCTCCGCCGCTGGCGATAATTGGAATTCCTACAGCAACACGAACTGCGCGAATCAACTCAAGGTCAAATCCTGATTTTGTTCCGTCGGCATCCATCGAATTGAGCAGGATTTCGCCAACCCCGAAGTCCGCCGCCTGTTTTGCCCACTGCACTGCATCGAGCCCCGATGATTTACGTCCACCGTGAGTGGTCACACCGAATCCGCTTGGTTGTCCTTCTTCTCGACGCGCATCCAGTGAAAGCACAATGCACTGTGATCCGAACCTTTGAGCGGCTTCACGGAGCAGTTCGGGACGGCTAATTGCGGCGGTATTTATGGATACTTTGTCCGCACCTGCGCGAAGAAGAGCATCGATGTCTTCAACACTTCGAATGCCGCCGCCGACCGTGACCGGAATAAACACTTGATCCGCGCTACGACGAACCAGTTCGAGTGTCGTTTCTCGATCCGAACTCGAAGCCGTTATGTCCAAGAAAACCAATTCGTCGATTCCCGCTTTGCCATAAGCAGCCGCCAACTCAATTGGGTCACCCGCGTCAACTAAATCTACAAAATTCACTCCCTTGACCACACGACCGGCGTCAACATCAAGGCAAGCAATTACTCGTGCGGCCAAAGTCACGGGGTTGGAGGTCCCCACTGGTAAGGGTCGTACCGACCTTCGACAGCCACGAGTGCTTCGGGGAGACTGAACGCCTGCTCGTACAGTGCCTTGCCAACTATTGCGCCTTCAATCCCCTTCATGACGGCTAGTTTGTGCAGGTCTTCTAATTTAGAAATTCCACCAGAGGCAATTACACGAGCCCGCGTTGACTCAGTTACCTGCTTGAGCAGGTGAAAATTGGGTCCGTGCATGGTTCCGTCTTTGTGCACGTCTGTCACAACGTAACGGGCACACCCGGCTGCATCGAGGCGACCGATTGTTTCCCAGAGGTCTCCACCTTCAGATGTCCAACCCCTGGCCGCCAAAGTGTGTCCCTTGACGTCAAGTCCGACCGCGATCCGTTCGCCGTGCTCGGCTATCACCTTTTGGGTCCAATCTGGATTTTCAAGCGCCGCCGTACCTAAGTTGATTCGAGCACAACCTGTTGCCAGAGCCGCCTTGAGGCTTTCGTCGTCTCGGATACCCCCAGAAAGTTCAACCTTGACTTCCCTTCCGATTCGATCAACAACCTTTGCAATTAATTCAGCGTTGCTACCTGTCCCGAAAGCGGCATCAAGGTCCACAAGGTGAATCCACTCTGCCCCTTGGTTAACCCAAGTGTGGGCTGCGTCAAGTGGCGAGCCGTAAACCGTTTCGCTTCCTGCCTTTCCTTGAACAAGGCGAACGGCTTTACCGTCTTTGACGTCAACTGCAGGCAGGAGGGTGAAATTCATGTGCTCAGTCTAGGCGAGGGCCTGGATCCAGTTGTTGATCAATGCGAGACCCGCCATGTCACTCTTCTCCGGATGAAATTGGACAGCTGAAAGCGGGCCATTTTCAACAGCGGCAACGAATGGTGTGCCGTACTCACTCCACGTGATTAACGGCGGATTTTGAAATGGATCAGTGTCGGTCATGACCCAGTCATGCACTGCATATGAGTGAACGAAGTAGAACGACTCGGTCTCAACTCCTGCGAATAACACCGATTCATTCGGTGGGGTCACGGTATTCCAGCCCATATGTGGGACGACCGGAGCCTCAAGTGGTGTGACGACACCGGGCCACTGGCCGAGTCCCTTCGCGCTGACACCGTGTTCAATTCCTTGATCAAACAAGATTTGCATGCCGACACATATTCCGAGCACTGGGCGATTCGCTACAAGTCTGGCATCAACGAGGGGGCCACCTCTGACCTGGTTGATCCCTTTCATGCAGGCATCAAATGCGCCAACCCCTGGAATGATCAACCCGTCTGCATTAAGGCAGGTGTCATAATCCGAACTCAGGAGCGCCTTCGCTCCTACATGCTCAAGTGCTCGAACTGCCGATCGAACATTCCCAAAGCCATAATCGAGTACGGCGACTACGGGTGACATCTAAAAATAGTCCTTGCGTTATTGAGAAGCGGTGAGTGTGCCCTTTGTCGAAGGCACTCCCACAACTCGAGAGTCTTGGGCGACGGCGGCGCGCAACGATCTCGCTACGCTTTTGAATTGAGCTTCAACGACGTGGTGTGCATTGCGGCCTGAAAGCACATTGACATGCAGGGTTATTTGTGAGGTTGCGACAATTGATTCCCAAATGTGTCGGGTCAATGTTGTGTCGTAACTACCAATTAACTCAACGAGTTCGGGCTCCGAATGGACCAAATAGGGCCGGCCGGAGAGGTCCACGGCGCTCTGCACAAGGCATTCGTCGAGTGGTACAAGTGCGTCGCCAAAGCGGGTGAGCCCAGCTCGATCACCCAGAGCCTGATTCATGGCCTGGCCTAAAGCCAAACTCGTGTCTTCAACGGTGTGATGGGCATCAACGTGCAGGTCACCTTTCGTGTTCACGACCAAATCAAAACCACCGTGCTTGGCTAACTGAGCAAGCATATGGTCAAAGAATGGGACTCCGGTCTCAATTGTGCTCACACCTGTTCCATCGAGCGAGAGTTCAACAAGGACCTTGCTCTCCTTGGTGCTTCTTTCAATTCGTGCGATTCTGGTCATGTGTTCCTCCTACTTTCAGACTAACGTTCGTAAACACTCAATAAACATTTCGCTTTCAGCCTGCGTCCCCACACTTACCCGCAACCAACCTTGCGGACCCGTTTCACGAATCAAGATTCCTTGCGCGAGTAGTCCTTCCCAGATAGCGTGTCGATCGTCAAATTTCCCAAAGAGCAGAAAGTTCGCTTCACTTGGAGCTACTTCCAAACCCATTGCGGTCAGTTGCATGGTTATCTTATTTCTCTCACGAATGATCTGATCTACCCGATCCAATGACTCGGCGGCAAAATCCAACGCAGCAATCGCAGCCGCTTGTGAGATGGCAGAAAGGTGATAGGGCAATCTCACAAGTTTAAGAGCTTGAACAATTTCAGTGGTACTGCTCGCGCAGTAACCCACTCGACCTCCGGCATAGCCGAACGCCTTACTCATGGTTCGCGAAACTATGAGGTTTGGGAATTCATTAAGGAGTGTTAATGCTGTTGAGGCACGGTCACTGCGAAATTCTGCATACGCTTCGTCGACCACGATGACAGCTCCAACCGCTGTCGCAGCAGCGGCCAATTCTGCAATTTCGGTCACAGGGATTGACGTACCCGTTGGATTATTTGGGGAAGTAATGATCACCAGGTTCGGTTGCCGTTCACGAATTACGCTGATCCCCTGCTCAATGTCGATTGTGAAGTCTTCGCGACGTGAAATTGGCACCATGTGAGTGAATGAATCACGCGCATATTCCGGATACATCGAATAAGTCGGGTCGAAAGTCAAGGCGCAAGTGTCAGGTCCACCGAATGCACTGAAAATTTGGGCCATGATTTCATTCGAGCCATTTGCAGCCCATATTCGATCAGGGTCAATCGACAACCCGGATTCAAGTTCGAGGTAGCTCGCCAGCGCGGCTCGAAGATTTAAGCAATCGCGATCCGGATACCTATTGATTGCGCGGGCAGCCTCCCCCGCGGCCTGTGCGATCGCCGCAATTACAGAGTCACTCGGCGGATACGGATTCTCATTGACATTCAGTCGAACGGGTACCGAATCTGTTGGTGCGCCGTATGGAATCTGTCCTTTGAGGTCAGTCCGGATAGGTAGTTCAAACCGACTCACGTGTGGGTCCGGACCGAAATCGCTTGTCCATGAGCTGGCAGATCTTCTGCACCGGAAAGTGCGAGAACATGCGGAGCTACCTCAGCCAACGCCTGCTGTGAATACTCGATTATGTGAATTCCACGCAAAAACGTCTGCACTGAGAGGCCGGATGAGTGTTTTGCGGAGCCCGCTGTTGGCAAAACATGGTTGGAACCGGCGCAGTAGTCACCCAAGGAGACCGGCGCGTACGTGCCCACGAATATCGCTCCTGCGTGGGTGACGCGCCTTGCAACTTCACGTGCATTCTCTACGTGTATTTCCAAGTGCTCCGCTGCATAGTCGTCAACGACCGCCAAACCCTGCTCAAGATCTCTCACTAAAACGATCGCGCTCTGCACGCCCCGCAAGGAGGCTTCAATCCGTTGGGAGTGCTTTGCCTGCTGAACTCGTTCCCCCAGCGCAACCTCGACTTTGTCTGCTAATTCAACACTGTCGGTCACCAGTACCGCCGCAGCAAGTTCGTCGTGCTCTGCTTGACTAATGAGGTCCGCAGCAACATGGATGGGGTCGGCAGTGCTGTCGGCTAAAATCAAAATCTCGGTGGGTCCTGCTTCTGAATCAATCCCGATTACCCCTTGCAATGCGCGCTTAGCCGCGGTTACATAGATATTGCCAGGACCTGTGACGAGATCCACCGGTCGACAATTCTCCCCCGGTAGCGTCACGCCATAGGCCAACATTGCAACGGCCTGCGCCCCACCAACGGCATACACTTCTTTGACTCCCAACAGGTGAGCCGCGGCCATGATCACGGGGTGCGGCCAGCCGCCGAAGTCCTTTTGAGGGGGTGACACAACTGCAATTGATCCCACTCCTGCGATCTGGGCTGGGACCACGTTCATGACAACGCTGCTGGGGTAGACCGCTTGACCGCCAGGGACATAAAGTCCCACCCGATCTACCGGTATCCAGCGCTCGGTGATGGTGCCACCTTCTACTACCTGGGTGACGGTCTCACCCCGCACTTGATCCTCGTGCACAATTCGTGCCCGTCGAATAGATTCAAGTAGTGCCTCTCGAACCGCCGAGTCAAGGCTTGCGGCGGCCTTTTCAAGTTCTGAACTTGGAACCCGAAGTGAAGGGGGTTCAACTCCGTCAAGAGTCAATGACCACCTAGCCACTGCTTCGGCGCCATTTAGCGCAATATCTTCCAAGATTGGGGTCACAGTTTTCGTTGCATCAGCGACATTTGTGGTTGCTCGAGGGATTACCTGCTCAAGGGAAGCATCTGGGAAGGTTCCCGTTCTTAGATCAATGCGCCGAATCATGGACATCAGTTTAGTCTTGGCCGGTGTCCACCAATATTCCACTCTTTCCACTCAACACCATTTTGGTGCCCGGGCTGGTCCTTCCCCTTCATATTTTCGAACCTCGATACCGATTAATGGTGGCAGATTTACTGGAGATTCCAGATCCTGATCAACGTGAGTTCGGAATAGTGGCGGTTCGAGACGGACACGATGTCACAAATGAAGGGATTCATGCCCTGCATGCCGTGGGAACCTCAACCATTATTCGTGAAGCAACGTTGAGTGAGGATGGTCGATACGACATAGTGACAACGGGCTCGCGCAGATTTCGGATTGAGTCCCTAGACCTGACTTCGTCCCTGCTTCGTGCCGAAGTTGAATGGCTCCCAGAGGCAGAGACGCCTGATCAAAGAAACCCCACTGACGCAATTGACCTAACGGCACTCACCTCACATGCGATGCAAGACTTCAGTGCATACCGCGCAGCAATCTCTGGCGAGTTAGACGCACACATTTCCATGTTGGAAGACCTCCCAACCGACCCTGCGGTGCTCTCCTACTTACTCACCGCGGCAATTATCCTTCCCACTGGAGAGAGAGCCGAGCTCCTTGAAGCCGAGAACGCGCAGGCCAGACTTGAACTGATTCGCACATTGCTCAAAAGGGAAACTGATCTCATAAGTCATTTCGGTGCCCTACCGGCAATTGAATTGTTTAGTGAGCGCGTCTCACTCAACTAGTATTTATTCTCGATGAAACCTCAATCGATCACTCCTGCAACGGCTTTGCTTGATTCTTTAGGAATTTCGTACTCCCTGCATAAATACGAAAGCCTCGTCTCAACTGATTTTGGAAAAGAGGCGGCAAGCACCATGGGTCTCGACGAAGCACTTGTTTTTAAAACGATTCTGTTTGGAAAGGCAAAGACTGCTGTCGTGGCAATTTCGCCTGTCTCACACAAGATCAATTCGAAAATGCTGGCTGCCGCCGTGAACGTTCGCTCGATTGAACCCATGGATCCACAAGTTGCGCAGCGATTGACCGGCTATGTTCGCGGAGGGATTAGTCCATTCGGCCAAAAAAAACAACTCCCGACCGTACTCGACGAGAGCGCCTTGCACCTCGAAAGAATCTATGTCAGCGGGGGCCGACGTGGTCTGGAACTTGGTATCGCACCGACCGATTTGATCCGTGCACTAAGTGCAACTACGGCACACATTCACGTTGACTGACTTCTCCTGCGCTTACGATCCGCTAAAGAGTCGCCCAACGAGATGACAAAAATAACTAGGGCAGAGCCAAGTGGCCACATAAGGAGCATTGCCGGCAGGGTCACCTCCAGTGGCCCGTCAAGGACCGTAGAGTCTGGGACTTCCACATTTGCCAAGTCAACGAATCCAAGGTGTGAGCCCACCCACCACATTGCCCAAGTTCCAACCACAGCCGAGGTCATTGCCGCGATCAAGGATGCGAGCAAGTGTTCCCTGCGCATGGATACCAACCCAATAGCGACCAAGACGCCAGCGATCGCGCCCAATGCACCAAATGAAATATTCGCTGAGAAATACTCCTGAGGTTGAAATCCTTCCGGGACAACTCGATCCGGCGTCACCACCACCGAGACGCGAGGAGCCAAAGACCACCACAGAACCCCCAAAGCCGCACCAGACAAGCCACCGGCAAGGACGCCTGTAACGAACACTGTTAAGGCTTTTCGACTTCTTTGAGGAACCCTCTGTGGATCTTCGGTCACTAGATCAGACATGACGAACCCAACAGTGCCTTTAAATCTCCGAACAGTGAAGGGGAAGGGGTGACGCGGTAGAGGTCATCCAGTTTCATGACGGTAGTTGAAGTGCCGCCAGTGAGGTGCAACTGCACTTCCGTTGTACCAGGGTGCTGCGCGAGGATTGTCTTTAACCGCGACACAAGCGGTGGGACGCATCGTGCCGCAGACATGGTGAGCCGGACGGGACCAGATGGCCCGCCAGAAAGGTCTGGTGAACTTACTTCAAGCGCGATTGCCCGCACACCATCTTCTTCACTTCTGTCGATCTTGGTGCGAATTACCAGAATCGAGTCGTCAACCAGCAGAGTTCCAAACGAAGCATAGGAGCCTGGGAACACCATGACTTCCAGACTGCCTTCGAGATCTTCCAACGTCACGATCGCCCACGCTGAACCCTTCTTGGTTGTCTTACGAACGACGCTGGTCACCAATCCGCCCAGTGAAACGACCTGGCCATCAAGGTGTTCGTCGATTAAGACTGACGCGATACTCCTATCTGAGAGCTGAGCCAGGGCACTTTCCATGCCAAAAAGCGGGTGGTCTGAAACATAAAGACCCAGCATGTCTCGTTCATGTGCCAAAAGGAGGGATTTATCCCACTCCGTGATACCAATTGCCGGACGCTCAATGAGCGACTCCTCGGCATTTTCTTCAAGCCCTCCGAAAAGGTCAAACTGACCGATGGCTTCGGAGCGCTTGATGTCAACGGCAGCATCAATCACTTGCTCGTGAACACCAGCAAGGCCCTTTCGAGTGTGGCCAAGACTGTCGAATGCTCCCGCCTTGACAAGTGACTCAACTACTCGCCGGTTACAGGCAGAGATATCGACTTTAGCGATGAAATCGTGGAAGTCCACAAAACGTCCGACACGCTCACGAGTTGCGATAATCGACTCGACAACATTTGTTCCTACGTTACGAATTGCGGTTAACCCAAACCGAATATCACTGCCTCGAGGCGTGTAGTTGGCGTCTGAATCATTGACGTCCGGTGGTAAGACTTTGATTCCCATGCGTCGACATTCATTGAGATAAATCGCAGATCTTTCTTTGTCATCGGCCATTGAGGTCAGCAACGCCGCCATGTATTCAGCGGGATAATTCGCTTTGAGATAGGCGGTCCAATAGGAAACCAGTCCATAGCCGGCCGTATGCGCCTTATTGAACGCATAGTCGGAGAAGGGCACAAGTACTTCCCACAACTTATTGATCGCAGGATCTGAGAACCCCCGTTCGCGCATTCCTTCACTGAAGGGCACGAATTCTTTTTCAAGGATTTCTTTCTTCTTTTTGCCCATTGCTCTGCGAAGCAAGTCCGCTTTGCCAAGCGAGTAGCCCGCAAGTTGCTGCGCAATCGCCATGACCTGTTCCTGATACACAATCAACCCGTATGTATCACCCAAAATTTCACTGAGCGGTTCTTCAAGCTCAGGGTGGATCGGAACGACAGGCTTTCGTCCATTCTTTCGATCCGCGTAGTCATTGTGCGCATTTGCACCCATCGGACCTGGTCGGTACAGGGCGAGTACCGCAGAAATGTCCTCGAAGTTGTCGGGTGCCATTGATCGCAAGAGCGATCGCATGGGCCCACCATCAAGTTGGAAAACGCCCAGTGTGTCTCCTCGGGAAAGAAGCTCGTATGCAATTTTGTCGTCCAGGGTCAACGTTTCCAGTATTACGTCGGTTCCCGTATTGCGTTTAATGTTGACCAAGCACTCGTCCAAAACGCTCAGGTTGCGCAGCCCTAGAAAGTCCATCTTTAAAAGCCCCAGTGACTCACAGGCTCCCATGTCGAACTGAGTAATGATCGCACCGTCTTGCTCACGTTTCCAGACGGGAATAACGTCCATGAGTGGTTCACTACAAAGAATTACCCCCGCTGCATGCACACCTGGTTGACGCTTGAGTCCTTCAAGTCCCTTCGCTGTATCAACGACCGTTTTCACCTCAGGATCGCTGGAATACAGAGCCCTGAATTCGGCTGCTTCTGAATAGCGCGAGTCATTGGGGTCGAATGCACCATTGAGCGTAATGTCTTTCCCCATTACGGCCGGTGGCATTGCTTTGGTGATTCTGTCACCAACGGAGTAGGGCAGTCCCAATACTCTTGCACTGTCCTTGATAGCTGCCTTTGCTTTGATTGACCCATAAGTAACGATCTGTGCGACGCGTTCCTCACCGTACTTCTGCGTCGCATAACGGATCATGTCTGAGCGGCGCCGCTCGTCGAAGTCAATGTCAATGTCGGGCATGGAGATACGTTCGGGGTTCAGGAAACGTTCAAAGAGCAGCCCGTGCTCAATTGGGTCCAGGTCGGTGATGCCAAGTGCATAAGCGATCATGGCGCCGGCGGCTGAACCTCGCCCAGGACCAACGCGGATCCCAGTGCTTTTGGCGTGTTGCACAAGGTCAGCGACGACGAGGAAGTAACCAGGGAATCCCATTTGGGCGATAACCCCAAGTTCGTACTCAGCCTGGGTGCGAACTTTGTCAGGGACACCTTTCGGGTACCTGCCCGCCAAACCAATCTCAACTTCTTTGACAAGCCACGACTCTTCGCTCTCCCCTGCCGGAATGTCTGCACGAGGCATGAGATTTGCACTTTCATTGAATTCGATATTGCACCGCTCAGCGATCAGGAGCGTGTTGTCGCATGCCTCCGGGAACTCACTCCAGAGATCGCGCATTTGCGCGGCCGACTTCAAGTAGAAGTCTCGGGCATCGAATCTGAATCGCTTGGGGTCATCAAGCGTTGTTCGGGTTCCAATACACAGGAGTACGTCATGGGTATCTGCATCGGATTCATGTACATAATGCAAGTCGTTTGTCGCCACCAAGGGCAGTTCGAGTGTTTTAGCGATCTTGATCAAATCTGGCATGAAATTGCGCTCGATCGCTAGTCCATGATCCATGACTTCTGCGAAAAAGTTGCCTTTCCCAAAGATATCTCGGTAGTCAGCCGCCGTTGAGAGTGCTTTCTTGTATTGCCCCGCCTGCAGCCAGCGGTTTACCTCGCCGCTTGCGCAGCCCGTTGTTCCGATAAGACCCTTACCAAAGCGGTCCAAAAGTTCTCTATCAAACCTGGGCTTGTGGTAGTACCCCTCAATGCTGGCAAGGGATGAAAGTCTGAACAAATTGTGCATTCCCTGGGTATTTTCAGCCCACAAGGTCATGTGCGTGTAGCTGTGCTTGCCACGGCCAGCACCAGGGTCTTCGGGGGTCCCTTCGTCGAAACCGCCACCGAAATCAAACTGTGATCGCTCAAAGCGACCTTGAGGTGCGTAATAGCCTTCTAAACCGATGATTGGTTTGACTCCGTGGGTTTTACCCTTTTTCCAAAAGTCATAGGCCCCGTAAAGGTTTCCGTGATCGGTCATAGCAATGGCCGGCATACCCTGTTCTTTGGCCGCGATAAAGAGGTCATCAAGACGTGAAGCCCCGTCGAGCATCGAGTACTCGGTGTGCACATGAAGGTGGGCGAAATCGCCCTTACCTACCGACTCACCCACGTAATCTCACCCACTGCTTTCACCCTTGATAGTTAACATCCGGTCACACATGAATCTCACACCATTAATCTCTTACTCCACATGTACAAGGGGAAGGTACACGCAAGTCCAGATCACCCCTCACGCAAAAAGCCCACTGCCCGAGCGAGATCCTCGCTATATTCACTTGTCAACTCAACTCGTTCACCGGTTCGCGGGTGATCGAAGGATAATTCGACCGCGTGTAACCACTGGCGATCCAGCCCAAGTCGAGCCGCCAAAACCGGATCTCCACCGTACATGGTGTCGCCCGCAATTGGGTGGCGCATCGCTGACATGTGGACTCGAATCTGATGCGTTCGGCCAGTCTCGAGGTTCACTTTTACCAATGAAGCATGTCTGAAAGCTTCCAAGGTTTCATAGTGGGTGACGCTCGGTTTGCCATCTTTTGTGACAGCATATTTATATTCGTGGCCGGGGTGGCGCCCGATCGCAGCGTCAATGGTTCCCACGAGTGGATCCAATAGACCTTGGACCACGGCGTGATAAACCTTAGTTACCTCCCGATTTCGAAAAAGATTCTTCATGCGAGAGTAGGACAGTTCGTTTTTCGCAACTGCCATGAGCCCAGATGTTCCTGCATCGAGTCGATGCACGATCCCTTCGCGCTCAGGGGCGCCTGAAGTGCTGATCGCATAGCCGGCCGCGGCAAGTCCACCGATAACCGTTGGGCCTTCCCAGCCACGACTTGGGTGGGCTGCAACCCCGGCTGGTTTATCAACGACTACCAGATCCGAATCGTCATAAATGATTGTCATTCCGGGAACCGGCTCGGCAATAATCTCAATCGTTTCCTGGGTCGGTTTTACATCAAGATCGACATCAATGTGCTGCCCTTCTAGAACTCGATCGCTCTTGACCATCGGTCGGTCTGAAAACCTGATAGCACCAGCCTCAAGGAGAGCCACCGCAGCAGACCGGCTCAGGCCAAGTAATCGAGTCAAAGCTACGTCGATTCTCTCCCCAGCAAGGCCTTCAGGGATCGTGTAGTCACGGATCACGAATCAGACTCATTTTGTGTAGTTGGTGTAGGCAGTTTTCCGTCAATAGGTACACCGCGCAACAGAAGAATCGCTATTCCGATTCCAGAAATGACGATTGCCATATCTGCAATGTTGAAGATTGCCCAATACGGCAATTGAATAAAGTCAACAACAAATCCTTGAAATGGACCCGGTGCTCGAAACATGCGGTCAATTAGATTGCCGAGTGATCCGCCCAGTATTGCCCCGAGCGCCAGTGCCCACGGCAGGCTGGCGAGCTTGCGCGCGTAACGAAAGATAACCACCACAACAGCCATAGCGATCACAGTAAATACCCAAGTAATTCCCGTTCCCATAGAGAACGCAGCCCCCGTATTTTCTGCATAGGTGAATTTCAAAAATCCGCCGAGTAATTCAATGGATCCTTCACCGGATAATTTGCGGGGGAGTAAATATTCTTGAGCCCAATATTTTGTCAGTTGATCCAGGCCAATGATCACAAAAGCCGTTACACCAAAAATTGATAGTTCCCGACGATTGCGCTGCCGCACTTCACCAACTACTAATTCAGGGGAATCTGACACCATCACACTCTACGCGAACGGCTTCAGGGGGCCTCTGAAGGCTAAGGCCCAGAGCCCTAACTAAAAGCGTTCTTCGGCCACCTTGCAAGCCATGCATAGCGTTGCCCGAGGGAAAGCCTGCAACCGCAATTTCCCAATCCCTTTGGCACAACTGTCACAAACTCCGTAAGACTTGTCGTCAATTCGAACTAGCGCCGCGCGAACCTGTTCCAACATGTCTCGCGCGTTGTTAGCAAGTGACATCTCGTGCTCACGCTCAAAGGTCTTGCTCCCCGCGTCTGCCTGATCGTCACCGGCACCATCGCCTGAGTCACGGATCAGGTCAGCGAGCCCCTCTTCGGTCATGGCAATTTCCTCGAGTAGCCGCAGCTCGTCTTCGCTGAGCGCCTTTTTGACCTTATTCAACTCTGCCTTGGTCCAAGGTGTTTCATCTTCGCGAACCGTCATTGACGGCGTCTTGACCCCAACCCTAGGGGAAATCACTTTCACAATGCCAGCGGCTTTCTTGCCCTTTGCAGGTCGAGTCGTGACCGGCACAAGTTTTTCAAACACGGTCTTTACAATCGGCTCCGGTACCGAATCAACTGATGCGACGCTCGGTGCCGCAACCGCCTTCTTAGCAGGAGCCTTTTTCGCGGCAGCCACCTTCTTCACCGCAACCGCCTTCTTAGCAGGAGCCTTTTTCGCGGCAGCCACCTTCTTCACCGGAGCCGCCTTCTTAGCAGGAGCCTTTTTCGCGGCAGCCACCTTCTTCACCGGAGCCGCCTTCTTGGCAGGAGCCTTTTTCGCGGCAGCCACCTTCTTCACCGGAGCCGCCTTCTTGGCAGGAGTCTTTTTCGCGGCAGCCACCTTCTTCACCGGAGCCGCCTTCTTTTTCGCGGCTGGTTTAGCAGCCACTTTTTTCTTGACAGCGGTCTTTTTTGGTTGTGCTTTTTTTGCGACCAACGTCGTCGCCCCCTTAGCTCACTCGACTGCCTAACCTTGAATGCATGTGAATATGTGAAAGTGCGCCTGACGACGCACGTGCGTATGGTATTGCGTCCGCGCTAAAGTTACGCACTGCCCCGGTCTTAATCATTCAGCCAGGCCACGTTTGGCTGATTACGTCTTACTCAGAGAAAAGTGCGTAAACATGTACAAAGTGGTCCCACCCACGGTGAATCTTCGCGATCTGGAGCACGAAATCCTTGATCTTTGGGAATCTGAGGGAACCTTCGCCGCTTCGATGCAGGCAAGCACAGGTCGCCCAGCCTGGACTTTCTATGAAGGACCACCCACGGCAAATGGAGCTCCAGGGACCCACCACATTGAGGCTCGGGCCTTCAAAGATATTTTTCCCCGCTATCGCACCATGAAGGGTTACCACGTTGTCCGCCAGGCCGGCTGGGACTGTCACGGGCTCCCCGTGGAACTGGCGGTTGAAAAGGAACTGGGCTTTTCGGGCAAAAAAGACATTGAGAACTATGGAATCGCAGAGTTCAATGAAAAATGTCGAGAGTCCGTAGTTCGTCACGTGGACGCCTTCACTGACCTCACAACCCGCATGGGTTACTGGGTCGACATGGAAAGCGCCTACTGGACCATGGACTCTCAATACATTCAGAGTGTTTGGTGGTCATTGAAGCAGATTTTTAATGCCGGACTCTTAGTCCAGGATCATCGAGTTTCGCCATATTGCCCTCGTTGCGGGACGGGCCTGAGTGACCATGAACTGGCACAGGGATACGAAGACGTATTGGACCCTTCCGTGTATGTGCGTTTCCCTGTCACTTCGGGTTCGCTCGTTTCGAAGTATTCGAATCTTTCGCTCTTGGTATGGACAACGACTCCATGGACCTTGGTGTCAAACACGGCCGTTGCTGTCAAACCCAATGCAATTTACTGTGTGGTTGAATCCGAATCTGAGTATTTTGTGGTGGCCCAGGACCTAGTGGAGAATCTTTTCGGCGAGCCAACGGGAGAGAAGGGTGAAACTCGATACCGGATACTTGAGAGTTTCCCTGGTACCGAACTCGAGCGTGTCACCTATCAGCGTCCATTTGAACTCATTGACATTCCTGATTCGCACTTTGTCATTCTTGCTGACTACGTCACAACCGGTGACGGAACTGGGCTCGTTCACCAGGCGCCCGCATTCGGAGCGGACGACCTAGTCAGTTGTCGCGCCTACGGACTCCCAGTTGTGAACCCAATTGCTCCCGATGGCACTTTTCTTGCCGAAACTCCAATCGTGGGTGGACAGTTTTTCAAGAAAGCGGATACGGCATTAACCGATGACCTAAGGAAGCGTGGACTTCTATTTCGCGAGGAACCCTACGAGCACTCGTATCCACACTGCTGGCGCTGCCATACGCCACTGATCTATTACGCACAACCGTCGTGGTACATCAAAACGACCGACATCAAAGACCGTCTCATGGCGGAAAATGAAAAAACCAACTGGTACCCGGACACGATTCAATGGGGGCGCTACGGTGACTGGCTAACCAATAACGTTGATTGGGCTCTCTCTCGAAATCGCTACTGGGGAACCCCCCTGCCTATTTGGCGTTGCGAAAATGAGCACCTGACCGTTATTGAGTCCCTCACCGAACTTGGAAAACTCGCAGGCCAAGAAATCACCGAACTCGACCCGCACCGCCCCTTTATTGATGACATCACTTTCAATTGCCCAGAATGCAAGTCAACTGCAACAAGGGTCCCCGAAGTTATTGATTGCTGGTATGACTCAGGAGCGATGCCATTTGCTGCCCAGTGGTACCCGCAGAAAAATTCAAAAGCTTTCACAACCCAATACCCGGCAGATTTTGTATGCGAGGCAATCGATCAAACGCGGGGCTGGTTTTACACCCTCATGGCAATTGGCACCCTAGTCTTCGACAAGTCTTCCTATAAGAATGTTGTATGCCTGGGTCACATTCTCGACGAAGATGGTAGAAAAATGAGCAAGCATCTGGGCAACGTGCTTGAACCCATCCCGCTCATGGATCAGCATGGTGCCGACGCAGTCCGTTGGTTCATGTTGGCCAGCGGTTCTCCGTGGCAGTCGCGCCGAGTTGGACATACTGCAATTGCAGATATTGTCCGGAAGAATTTATTGACATATTGGAACACGGTTTCCTTCTTGTCCCTTTATGCTCGAAGCGCTCCTTGGTCGCCCGCCGACGGTGCACCGCCTGCAGATCAACGCCCGATCATGGACCGCTGGCTACTGGCTCAAGCGCACTCGCTGAGCGCCGAGGTCGACCGAGCCCTTGAAAATTTCGACACCCAACTTGGTGGGCGCCTCATTACCGAGTTTATTGACAACCTTTCGAATTGGTATGTGCGACGGACTCGCCGTCGCTTCTGGGATGGTGATCCTGCAGCACTTGCTAGCTTGCACGAAGCGCTCCAGGTCGTGACTCTTTGCATGGCTCCCTACACGCCGTTTATAACCGAAAGAGTGTGGCAGGATCTTTTCCGGGAAACGCAACCTGAACTTCCGCCATCAGTTCACCTTGCCAGTTGGCCGAGCGAGTCTGCTGTGGACTTGGAATTGCAAGAACAGATGGAATTGGCGCGCCGAGTCACAGAACTTGGTCGCTCTGCCCGTGCGGCGAGTTCCGTCAAGACTCGACAGCCACTTGGGCGAGCGCTCATTAGTGCGCCCGGTTGGGATTCGCTACCGGCAGAGTTGATTGCCGAAGTAGCGGAGGAGCTTAATGTCAGGGAGCTCTTGACCCTTGATGTCTCCGATAGTGCACTGGTCAATATTTCGCTTAAGCCGAACTTTCGTTCACTTGGTGCCCGGTTTGGAAAACAAACTCCACTAGTAGCTGCACACATTGCCGGACAGGATCCCGTCGGATTGGTGAACACCCTGCGCGAAAAAGGCAATGTCATGTATTCGATTGACGGAATTGACGCAATGGCGCAGATTGAACTGTCTGACCTAGTAATCACTGAAACTCCAATCGAAGGCTGGGCGGTCGCATCTGACGGTGGTGAGAGTTTTGCACTTGACTTAGAGATCACACACGATTTGGCACTCGCCGGAATGGCACGTGACATTGTTCGCGCACTTCAAGAAGGCCGAAAGAATGCCGGATTCCAGATCAGTGACCGCATAAACGTCACGTGGAGTTCAGAGAGTCGGGATGTTGTAGAGACTATGCGTGTCCACGGTTCCGAGATAGCTGGCGAGATTCTGGCGCTGGGTCTCACGCAGGTCAATGGCGAAGTCAGTGGATTCTCCATACTGGATACCGATAGTGACATTGAAGCAACGTTCGGATTGCAAAAAACTTGAAGTTCAGAGTCCTCGGAGAATCCCAATGAGGATTTGAATTCCAATTAGGAGGATCAAAAAGCCTAGGTCGAGCGACACTTGACCCAATCTAAGAGGGGGCACAACCCGCCTAATCAATTTCAGCGGCGGTTCGGTAAGCGTGTAGATCCCTTCCACGATGATTAATACGAAACCTGAGGGGCGCCACTCTCGAGCAAAAACTTGAACGAAGTCAAAGATAAGTCGGCCGATCAAAACGAGTAGATAAAGGAAGAGGATATTGGCGATCCATGCGCCTACCGTGTTCACTCGCTCAACCTACCTGAGTCAGCTTTGATTGAAGAAGCCGTCCTGGGCGACCTGTGCTCGTGCTTGGTCTCCTACGTCAACATTGACCGGTGACAGCAGGAAAACTTTATTGGTCACACGCTCAATGCTGCCACGGCAGCCAAACACCAAGCCGGCTGCAAAGTCAATAATCCTTTTGGCGTCGTTGTCGTCAAGATCGCTCAAATTCATGATAACCGGGATACCCTCTCGGTATTCCTCTCCGATTCGGCGTGCATCGTTGTAGGAGCGCGGATGAATCGACTCAATCCGGCCGAAATCAAAATTACGTTGGGGTGCCTGGACCGGAGCGGCATTGCGGCTGGGGAGTTCTTCCTCACGCCGAATAGTTCGGACGCCCCGCGATTCCCTCTGCCGCGAAACTTGTGAATTTTCCGGCGCGTCGATTCCGTATTCGTCTGAAAAACCGCGACCTGAATATGCCCTGTTCGAAGTCTGGACTCTTGATTCATAACGTTCCGGAGAGTTGCGTGAACTCCGAGGATCGTCGTAGCTCTCCATGGAATAATCATCCGCGTAGGAGTCGTCTTCCACCAAACCTAGGTACACAGCCATTCGACGCAAACCACTAGCCATGCTCTACCCACCGCTTTCCCTTTAATTCCACAGAACAGTTCGTCGAAGGCCTCATTCTCCTAGGTTACTGCACATATTGCCGCTGTCCGAGGATCGCACTGCCAAGTCGAACCTGTGTCGCGCCTGCGGAAATTGCGGATTCAAGATCCTCGGACATACCTGCCGAGATCATCTCCGCGTCAGGGTGCGTTTCTCGAATCATTTGTGAGGTTGAGGCCAATTTTTCGAAGGCTCCTCCTGCGGGCATGCCCGTACTGGGGTGAGGGGCAATACCCATGACTCCCCTGAGCAACAAATGCGGCGCCTGATCAAACTCTTGGAGGAATTCGGGGATCTGAGAAACATGCGCACCACCGCGACTGGGCGAATCTGCGGGATCAAGATTGAATTGTATGAGAACCCTCAATGTCCTATTGGCCATTGAGGCCGCTTTTTCCAATGCCTGAACGTGGTCAACCCGATCTAGAGTCTCGACCATGTCAGCCCAACGAGCGATCGACTTGAATTTGTTACTTTGCAGTTGCCCGATCATGTGCCACTTCAACAATGGAAAATCAGTACATTCCAACACTTTTTCCCGTGCTTCTTGGTCTCTATTTTCCCCGAAGCGAACCTGGCCCAATTGGCTCAAAATCTTCACGTCGGTTGCAGGGTAGGTCTTGGAAACAACTAGTAGCTCAACGACTCTGCCGTCACTCGCATTTCTAATCCGTTCGTGCGCAGCTTCTAGTTTGTTACGGAGTTGCTTGCTTCTATCGTGAAGCTGGTCGCTCATGATTCCTCCTGATGTTCAGTTATGGCCACGATTACTCCTTGCCGACCAGTTACCCTCTCGCGGCGATAAGAAAAAAGTTCCTCAGGATTTTCATAGGTGCATCCGCCCACAACCAATGGTGCGATACCTTGTAACGCCAACTCAGCAATCACACCGGCACGAACGTCTATTCCGTGTTGTGTCTGCAATGCCGCAATAGAGACTTCTTTCACGGTCGATTGTCTCACCAAATCGCGCCGCTGCGCATGCGATGAGTAGCACCCGCCACAAATGGCAGGGCCAACCACCGCCTGAATGTCACTTGCGCCATGTCCTCGCAACTCCAAGATGGTCGCGGTCACTATGCCGGCAACTAAACCCTTCCAGCCACAATGCACCGCACTGACTAGTGGGGATGACAGCCCACGGGATCCGTAGAAAACTAAAGGTACACAATCAGCACCCATTGCAACTAACCCAATCCCTTGTGAAGCCGATACCAAGGCATCAACGCGGGTAAAAACTCCTGCCTGCGCAACTACTCCGATCGATTTACCGTGCACCGGCTCCATGAGAGCTAAGTGCGATCGATTCATCCCGATAAGTTGCGCCAAACCCTCTAGATTCTGGTCAACGCAACCCTGATCGTCTCCGACGTGGGAAGCGATATTCGCTGAACTGAATGCCCCCGAACTATTTCCACCCAAACGACCAGTGACCGCCCAGAAAGCTGGACGGTCACCAGGTGCCACTGGCGCAAATACACCACTGGCAAGGGGAAGGACCATTTATTTCAAGAAATCAGGTATATCTAGGTCATCGTCAGTGTCGTCGAAGGCAACCGTCTTTGGCTGTTGAACGCTTTGGCCAAACACAGGTGCCTCTGCGGACGCGGCATCTCGCGCAGACACCTTCTTTGCGGGTGGTTCTCCGCCGTCGAAGCCAGCCGCAATTACCGTGACTCTGACTTCGTCACCGAGGGTGTCGTCGATCACTGCTCCGAAAATAATGTTTGCGTCAGGATGCGCTGCATCAGCGACTAATCGTGCAGCTTCATTGATCTCGAAAAGCCCTAAGTCGCTACCGCCTGAAATTGACAGGAGTACACCGTGAGCGCCGTCAATACCTGCCTCAAGTAGTGGGCTTGAAATCGCCTTCTCAGCCGCTTGCACTGCCCTGTCTTCTCCTCTGGAGGAGCCAATTCCCATCAATGCTGACCCGGCAGAGTGCATGACACTCTTGACGTCGGCAAAGTCAAGGTTGATTAGTCCCGGAGTCGTAATCAAGTCAGTGATTCCACTCACTCCTTGCAGAAGCACGTGATCTGCCTGACGGAAAGCGTCAATTACGGAGATCTCTCGATCCGCCAACGAAAGAAGTCTGTCGTTGGGAATCACGATGAGCGTGTCCACTTCGGCACGCAGTTCATCGACTCCTTGGTCGGCCTGTGACATCCGGCGGCGACCCTCAAACCCAAATGGCCTGGTGACCACACCGATTGTCAATGCACCCAGTGTGCGAGCCACCTTGGCGACTACAGGCGCACCACCGGTGCCGGTTCCACCGCCCTCGCCCGCCGTGACAAAGACCATGTCCGCGCCGCGGAGCACTTCTTCGATTTCCTCTAAATGGTCTTCGGCTGCTTTCTTGCCAACCTCAGGGTTGGCACCAGCGCCAAGGCCTCGTGTCAACTCACGCCCAATGTCCAGTTTGACATCCGCGTCGCTCATGAGGAGTGCCTGCGCGTCGGTGTTGATAGCGATGAACTCGACGCCTTTAAGACCGACCTCAATCATTCTGTTGACCGCGTTAACACCGCCGCCACCAATTCCGACAACCTTGATTACTGCTAAGTAGTTCTGTGGAGCCGCCACGGCCGCTCTCCTTTTCCGTTCGTGTCGGTGAAAGGGGCTCCACCGAACTCGTTAGTCACAAACCCTCAACCTCTACAAGAGGCTAAGCAAATGGTCCGTTTGTGGCCGCGCGGACCATAGACGGTCCAGATGGGAAAGCGCAAGCCAGAATGGCTATTTTTTCGAAAATGTTTCAAAAAAATTTTAATCGATGCCAATTTCCGCGTGCACTTATCGCTTCTTTGGTCCCTTTTCGTCGGTCGTAGTCGGCAATTCAGGAGCGCTTACGTCATAGATTTGTGCCCGGCGAGAAAGAAGCGCGTCGAGCACCGCGGCCTTAAATTCGAGTTCGTCCGAACTCCCCCAGCGCACCGTTGAGCCGGACTTGAGATCCAATTCGATGCTGTCAATTGACGCCGCTCGCACCCGAACAACTTTCTTAGCCAGCTTGTTTGGCAGCGCAGCAACCACCTCGACCGCCGAAACTAAGGGCGCACCTGACGCCTGAATCAGTGGTAATCCATCAAGTGCGTTCGATTCGAAAATGACTCCTTCGGCGTCCACTCCTTTGTTGGTGTCACCCTCCTTGACCCGTGCTAAGGGCACCCTTAGGTCGAGAGCGACTACAACTTCGTTGGGCCAGCCCCTGCGCACTTCCACAGCAGAGACCCACGGCAAATTCGCGATTGCTTGAGCGGCCGAATCGCTATCAAGCCTGGCAATCGGTTGATTTATGGAAATACTGGCGATATCGCGAACTTGGGAAACTTGTTCCAGTGAAAGGACTTGACCAGTGGCGTCAACTACTTGAACTTCCTTTACTGCAAATACAGGAGAGAACCAGACCAGCCAAGTAACGAGTCCAATTGATATCAAGATGACAGGAACGACTATCCACCAGAGTTTCAGTTTCTTCTTACTACTCGTGTAAGCGGCGAAGTCGTCAGATTGTGGCGTGTTGCCTGCAGAAATGACACTATTTTCTGGGTCACTCATTCAAGTTTCCTGGTTCTTGCTCTCGCAGTTTTTCAACAACTTCCGCGGCGATTAAACCGATATCACCCGCACCCAAGGTCATGATGATGTCACCTGGTTGCGCGTGTTCGAGCAAGTCTTGGGAGACCGCCGACCACGAAGGCTCAAAAGTCACACACTCGGGAGCTAGCGGCACGTGGGATGCCATGGTTTGCCCACTTGCACCGGGTATCGGAGTTTCCCCCGGTGCGAATACTTCCAAGATGACGGCGCGGTCGGCAAGGCCAAGCGCCACTCCGAATTCCTTCGAGAATAATGCGGTTCGGTAGTAGTGGTGAGCTTGAAATGCCACGATTAATTGTCCTTCGCCAACTAACTCACGGGCCGCCCGAAGGGTGGCGGTTATTTCAGTGGGATGGTGGGCATAGTCGTCATAGACTCGAACTCCGGCCGCTTCTCCCTTGAAATCAAATCTGCGTCGCGTGCCACTAAACCTGTTCAACCCACTGATTGCCTGGGCTGACGTGAAACCCATACCGATCATGGCGACCAGCGCCGCTTGGGCATTCAAAGCATTGTGATGCCCGAATACTTGCAATTCCACACGCCCGAGACGCACTCCGTTATGTGCCGTATCAAAACTCCAACCTGAGGCAGATGGCTGAATATCTACCATGTGAAAATCAGCTTCTGGGCTTTCCCCGTAGCTACGAATATCAATACCAGCGTCAGCGCCACGTTCTATAAGCCGAGCAGCCCCCGGGTCATCAAGACAGGCCACGAGAAAGCCGTTCCGCCCTTTAATTCCTAAAGCAAAATCCAAGAAACCTTGTTCGATGGCATCGAATGTACCCCAATGGTCAAGGTGGTCGGCTTCAATATTGGTAACTATCCCCACGACTGGATTGAGTTCCAAGAACGCTCCATCACTTTCGTCAGCCTCAACGACGAATAGGTCTCCAGTGCCCAAGTGTGCGTTCGCGCCACTCTCGTTGAGCTCACTACCAATTGCAAAAGACGGGTCAACACCTGCATGTTGCAGCGCCACCGTCACCATCGAAGTAGTCGTAGTTTTCCCGTGTGTTCCGGTTATAGCCACGCCCGTGAATCCAGTCATGATGGATGCCAGCGCTTGTGCTCGATTAAGGACCTTTTTACCTCGGACTGCAGCTTCGAGCCGTTCCGGATTCGTTGCTGGAATTGCGGTGGACAAAACAAGTACGTCAATTTCATCAATATGGCTTGGGTCGTGTCCGATCATGGTCTGGATACCGACAGCGGCCAGTGCCGCGAGTCGTCTCGAGTCTTTCGCGTCACACCCGCTTACTTGGACTCCCCGCGCTGCCAGGATTCGAGCGATCCCGGACATACCGGCTCCGCCAATCCCAACAACATGAACACGTCCTAAATCTTGCACAGACACGCGAATCCTTTCTTGAATAATCGCCCACTTACTCTCTCGAACACGATAACCCCCAAGCCGCCAATTCCCGGGCTGCATCAGGTGGTGTCAACCCATTCATTGCATCTGACATTCGGTTGAGATCTGGTGGGTTGAGTATCAGCGGCAGAATCTCGCGAACAATAAAATCTCGGTCGAATCTTGAATTGTCACACATGAGCGCACCGCCGGAATTTATCAATTCTCTCGCATTGCGTTTCTGCTCTCCATTGCCTATGGGTAGTGGGACAAAAACAGCGGGAATCCCCACGGTGGAAATTTCTGCAACGCTCATTGCTCCTGCGCGTGACACCACCATGTCGGACGCACCGTATGCGTAGTCCATTCGGTCGATAAATGGGATTTGCCGATACACAGCCCCACCACTATCAACGGGAACCACATTGTCCGACTTGTTAGTCGCTCCAACAGAATGAAGTACGCTCACTCCTGCCGCAAGTAGCTCTGGCAACGAATTTTCAATTGCACAATTAATACTCTGTGCGCCCTGCGATCCGCCAAAGACTAAAAGTACCGGGCCCTCTTGCGGGAGATCAAAGAAAATCCGCGCGGCACGTCGATCCCTGTCACGGTTAAGCCTAATAATTTCAGGGCTTAGTGGCATCCCAATCACCCGTGAACCCGGAAGTACCCCCTCGAACATGGAAGCAACATTTGGGGTTAGTCGGGCACCCAACTTATTTGCAAGCCCCGCCGTTGAATTCGCTTCATGCACAATGACGCACAGCCCCAGATTTCTTGCTGCTAGATAGGCAGGAGCGCTCGCATACCCACCAAACCCAATCACAACTTCAGTTCCGTTTCCTTTCATAAATTTTCGCGCAAGTTGGATTGATTTTATGAATTTCGGGCCAAATGCCAACGCTTGCCCATTGAGTTTGCGGGGAAATGGTGCCGATGGCAATAGCTCCAATGCCAAACCAGTCGGTGGCACCAAGGTCGTGTCTAGTCCTCGATCCGTTCCCATAATTGTCACGCTCGAAGACGGGTCAAGATCAAGGATTGCTTGGGCCGTGTTGATCGCTGGATACACGTGACCGGCGCTGCCTCCGGCTGCAAGGACAATTCTCATAGCGAAAGTATTCCCGGATGTTTTTCGGAACTTAACGTCTGCGCATTGCAGCAGCAGTCTGTCGACGTCGAATAATTCGGCGGGCACCAGGTTCATTGCGCGCGCACGCCAACAACATACCAATAGAAATCAAAGTTGGAACAAGCGATGAACCACCGTATGACACCAAAGGCAGCGGTACGCCGGTTACAGGGAGAAGGCCCAGAACAGCGCCTATGTTGATCACCGCCTGGATGACGATCCAGGATCCCACACCCGCCGCGGCTAGCCGAACAAAAGGTTCTTTGGAGTTCCTGCTGAGACGGAAAATTGAAAACGCCAGGATTCCGAAAAGGAGTAGGACTGCGGAAGTACCCACCAGCCCCAATTCTTCACCGATCACAGGGAAAATGAAGTCAGTGTGCGCCTCTGGCAGTGACCCCCATTTTTCGCGGCTCCCACCAAGACCGACTCCCCACACTCCGCCCGTGCCGAGTGCATATTGCCCTTGGCTTACCTGCCAACCGAAGCCGAGCCGGTCTGACTCGGGGTCTAGCCAGTTCGTGATTCGTTCCATGCGGTAGGGGGCCGCGAGCGTCAAAGCCCATACTGCAAAAAAACCGACCGCACCGAAAATTGCAAACAATCGCACCGGGATTCCAGCCGCAAAAAGGATGCCACACAAAATAGCAGCCAACATGAGCGTGTTTCCAAAATCGCCTTCCAGGAGAACAAGGATCATCATGATCACGGCGACGGGAACAATCGGTACCAAGATATTTCTCCACGTAGGAATATGTCGATCCTTGCGGGTCAGCACTTCTGCACCCCAGATCACAAGAGCCAGCTTGGCAAATTCACTTGGCTGAAGTCGGAATGGACCGAATATTTCAATCCAGTTTTTCTGCCCTGCGACCTCAACTCCGATTACAAGAACGGCAAGTAGGAGACCAAAAGCGATTGCGAGGAAAACCCACGCACTCTTGCGCCAGAATTGAATTGACGAGCGTGCTGCAAAAATTAATGCGATAGCTCCACCAACGGCAAAGAGTGCCTGGCGTTGCGCGAGAGTGTAAGCCGAGCCAAAAACTCGAACACTTTCGACCGACGAGGCTGACAGCACCATGACCATTCCGAGACCAAGCAATAACATTGTCGAACCCATGATCAAGTAGTAGGTACTTAGTGGGTGTTCTGCAAGTAGTGCGAAGCGAGATTTCTTGTAAGACTCAGAGACCTTATGCAATCCCCCAGATCGAGCCCGAGCAATGACTGACACTAGATCCTCAACTCGCGTTCAACCGCGCCGGAGAACACTTCACCACGGTGGGAATAGTCGGTAAACATGTCCCAGGAAGCACAACCGGGAGCCAACACGACAGTGTCTCCACTTACCGCTCGTTGATGAGCAATCCGGACGGCCTCGGTCATAGCACTAGTGTCTCTAGTGGCCAGTGTGATTACTGGGACATTTGGGGCGTGTCGGCCGAGGGCGTTAGCGATCACCTCAGCATCCGTTCCCATCAGGATTACCATCTTTAACCGAACTGCGTTGGCCGCTACCAGTTCATCAAATTCCTGCCCTTTGGCAAGCCCCCCAGCGATCCAGATCACCGAAGCATGTGTAGCGAGCGACATGTGCGCGGCGTGCGCATTTGTCGCTTTCGAATCGTCAATGTAGGTGACGCCGCCTTCCTGGGCGACAATGGCGTTTCGATGCGGCGCCGGGGCAAAACCTTGCAGTCCGGCTCGCACGGCTGACGGCGACACTCGATTGGATTCCTCGGAGTCGAGAGTTCCGAATGCCCGAGCCAGAGCCGCCGCGGCCAGTGCATTTTCCAGATTGTGTCCACCTGCCGGATGAACATCGGACACCAATGCGAGTTCTTGCGCGTAATCCATCCGATTAGCCACAAATGCCCTGTCAACAAGTGCTCCGTCGACGACCCCCAATTCACTTAGGCCGGGAACACCACGTGTGTAGCCGATTGCTCGACAACCGTCAATGACGTCAGCGTCCTCAACCATGGAACGAGTGGATTCGTCGTGGCAGTTGAACACCGCCGCGAATTGGGTTCGTTCATAAATCCGCGCCTTCGCCTTGGCATAATGATTGAAGTCACCGAAGTGATCAACATGGTCTGGGGCAATGTTTAAACAGGTGGACGCCCACGGGCTCATGTTGTGGACAAATGGCAATTGTGGTGCCCCAACTTCAACAGCGATTACGTCAAGTTCGTCATGCATGACGACGCCCACAAGTGAATGCCCGATATTGCCTGCTGCCTCAGATCGCAACCCAGAGGCGCGCAATATGGAATCCAGCATGAGGGTTGTGGTGGTTTTCCCGTTAGTTCCAGTTACACAAAGCCATTGGGCTGCGCCCCTTCGCGGACGGATTCTCCATGCCAACTCAAGCTCGCCCCAGATCGGGATTCCCAGCAGCCCGGCTTGCCTGTGGAAGTGGTGACTCGGTATTAAACCCGGTGAGGTAACAACCAGGTCCAGATTTTGGTCAGGGAGTGTCTTTGCATTGAGGAAAGTAGCCGCCCCTAGCGAGCCAAGTATGTCGGCGCGCTCACTGACAGATTCTGAGGAACCTGAATCGACGATGCTCACCTGGGCACCCAATTGCATAAGCGCGTCAGCGGCGGCAAAACCTGCTATACCGAGTCCGAGAATACCCACGTTCAAGGAAGACCAATTGGCATCCTTGGAGTCAAAAACATCGAGATTGCGCATCAAGCTCGAACCCATTCAGCATAGAAGATCGTTAGCCCTGCCCCAATGCAAAGTCCTTGAATAATCCAAAATCGGACAACAATTTGGATCTCTGGCCATCCGAGCATTTCAAAGTGATGGTGCAGTGGAGCCATTCGAAAAATGCGTTTTCCGGTCAACTTGAAGGAACCAACCTGCCCGATCACAGACAAGGTGGTGATCAGGAATAGTCCAGCGATTAACGGAAGCAGTAATTCAGTACGTGTGAGGATTGCCAATCCAGCAATTCCGCCACCAAGTGCGAGGGAGCCCGTGTCTCCCATGAAGATACGAGCCGGTGAAGTGTTGAACCAAAGAAAACCAAAACTCGCGCCAGCGGTTGCGGCAGCGACCATGGCGAGGTCAAGTGGATTTTGCGTGTTGTAGCAAAATTCGGTGACTTCAAACGCACAATTTTGGCCGTACTGCCAGATCGCGAGCAGCACATACGCCAAGAAACTCATAATCGCCGCACCAACGGCTAGTCCATCGAGACCATCGGTGAGATTGACACCATTCGTTGTGGCTGTTACCAAGAACCACACCCACAATAAAAAAAGTCCCAAAGGTAGAACAAAATTTGTATCCCGAACAAATGAAATGGCCATGGAAGCGGCCGTGTTGCCCGATTCGTCCCTGAATTGAACCGACAGATAGGCAAATGAAAATGCAACGACGGCCTGACCAATCAACTTGGTCCGCGCTCGGAGACCAGTGCTCCGTTGCTTAAATATTTTCAGATAATCGTCAGCCATTCCGACTAGGCCTAATCCAACCATCAGATATAGAACCAGCAATGCTCCAATTGATACGGGACGCCAGGTCAATAAGTGTGTCAGAAAATACCCGGCAAGGACCGCAATAATAATTGCCAGGCCACCCATCGAAGGTGTCCCACGTTTTCCTTCATGGGCGGGGTAGATCTCACCTTCACGCGAAGCTCGAATGGCTTGCGAGTATCCGTGCTTACGCAATAGATTGATCAACAGCGGGGTGCCAAGAAATGACACCAAGGTCGCAATTGCACCCGCAATAACGACAAGCCTCATGGAGCTCCCTGCTCTGCGTCGGTATCAAATTCAAAGTCCGACTTGACACTACTTAATCTCAGTCCTGGAATCTCGCTTGCCACGCGGTCGAGTCCAACTGATCGCGAGGCTTTCACCAACACAATATCTCCCTGTGCAAGTTCGTCGGAAAGAATCGCAATCGCTTCATCTGGCTCTGCGACCCACAAAGACTCTTTTCCCCATGAACCTTCGTTAGCAGCCGCTAGGTGCATAACTTTCGTTCCAGCGCCAATACAGATGAGGCGCGATATGTCTAGCCGAACAGCCAACCGACCAATTGAGTCGTGTGCGTCGAGCGAGTAATCTCCCAGTTCCAACATTTCACCCAGGACAGCCCATGTTCTGCGTCGTGGCGCCTTGGAACCCAGTTGAGCCAATGTCTTTAGGGCAGCGCGCATCGATTCAGGATTCGCGTTATAGGAGTCGTTGATAACCGTAATCCCACTGGGCGTATCGGTGACTTCCATTCTCCACTTACTAATTGTGTGAACATTCTCGAGAAGTTGGCAGGCAGTTTCGAAGGGAACACCCGCAGCAACACAGGCACTAATTGCTGCCAACGCATTACTCACGTAATGCAAACCGATCAAATTCACATGCGCACTACAGGTGACTCCTGCATGGGTAACCGTAAAGCGAGTTGTTCCGTCTGTTTCAATCAATATGTCACTTGCGTGAAAGTCAGCTCCGGAAGTTTCACCAAATGTCCACTCATCACAGGAAATATCCACACTCATTTTGCGCACATGGGGATCATCGAGGTTGAGAATCGCAACTCCCGATTCGGGAAGCCCCCGAACGAGTTCACCTTTCGCGCGAGAAATATTTTCCACACTGCCTAACAGTTCAATGTGCGCAGATCCAACATTGAGCACCAGCCCAATGTCCGGCTCCGCGATCTCTGCTAGCGCAGAGATATGCCCAATCCCACGCATACCCATTTCCAGAACTAAAAACTCTGTATCCGTATCTGCACTCAGAATGGTGAGTGGAAGCCCTACTTCGGTATTGAAAGATCCGGGGGGCGAAACACACCGCCCGAACTGGCTAAGGACTCCTGCAATAAGGTCTTTTGTCGAGGTTTTCCCGCTCGAACCCGTGACACCGATCACTTGTGCCGTCAACACGTTTCTTCGCACCCAGTGCGCTATCTGTCCGAGGGCGGCCAATGGATCGTTCACGCTGAGAGTAGGCAACCCGGCAGGAATTGGAACCTTGGAATCCTTCGAGATAATTGCCAATGCTGCCCCTGCTGACTGAACACCACCAAGAAAACTGTGACCATCTGCTCGCTCTCCGGCCAAGGCAACAAATACTCCGTCGGGAATTGGGGCACGTGAGTCAACAAAGAATCCGGGAACCGGAAATACTCGTTGAAGGTCACAACCCTTAAGTGCACCGCCAGTAATTTCTTCCAACTGTTCTCCACTGAAGCTAATCATGCTCACCACTGCTCTCAAGTAACTCTTCAACAACGTCAATGTCACTGAATGGAATTATGCGCCCGGATACCTCTTGTCCCTTTTCATGTCCCTTGCCAAGGATCGCTATGACGTCCCGGCCTTCGGCTTTGGCCAGTGCGAGCGCAATTGCTTCTCGCCGGTCTCCGACTTCATGGACTTCGTGGGCAGAGCCTCCAGAAATACTCTCCGCACCAGCGACAATTTCCTCACGGATCCGCTCCGGGACTTCCGATCTTGGATTGTCATCGGTGACAATCAATACTTCCGAGAGGCTGCCTGCCACTCGGCCCATCTCTCCCCGTTTACTTGAATCTCTGTCGCCACCTGCCCCCAAAACCGTTATAACACGCGACTTACTTTGATTCTGCAACCCAGAAAGGAATTCCCGAATCGAGTCAGGCGAATGTGCATAATCGACATAGATGGACACGCTTCCGTGCACGGCAACCAACTCTCCTCGGCCGGTCACAGTTGCCATTCTTAATGCATTCAACGCGGCAGGCCCGCTAACCCCTACACAATCAAGCATCGACAATGCCAGCGTCGCATTTAGTGCGTTAATGGCTCCCGGCATTGAGAGCCGGCCTAGTGGCAATTCGCCCGTCGGACCGTGGATCGTCCACCCCCCTACTTCTTGACTCTGAGTCAATAACCAATCCGGCGATTCTGTGATACCGATTGACTCGCAAGGAATCTCAGTGGTGTGGCTCAACTCACGCCCCCACGGATTGTCCACACATACACGTGCAGACAACGCGAATTCTGGTGTAAAAAGTTGCGCCTTAGCGGAGAAATACTCTTCCATTGAGCCGTGGTAGTCCAAATGGTCATGTGAAAGGTTCGTGAAGCCAACACATGCAAAGGTAAGTCCGTCAACTCTGTGTTCGGAAAGAGCGATACTAGATACCTCCATTGCTACCAAAACGACTCCAGCTTCTTTCATCGTGGCAAGCGTCCGGTATAGATCAGGCGCCTCCGGTGTGGTTCGAATATTGTTCACTTCTTCGCCGTTAATCATGGTGGCGAGGGTTCCGATTAACCCGGCTTTAAGACCCTGCGCACGTGCAGCTTGATAAATCATGCTGGTGGTCGTACTTTTCCCATTTGTTCCGGTCACTCCAAGTAGGAGCATGTCTGCCGAAGGGTTTTCAAACACCAACTTACAGACTTCTCCCAAGTGTTCCCTTGGTTGATCAACACACAGGATGGGAATGTCAATTATTGCTTCAGTCTGTTGCAGGGCCGCTAACCCTACGGGGTCGGTGAGAATCGCATTGGCTCCGCGTGAAATCGCCTGTTCGGCAAACTGAGCTCCATGTGCATTGCGACCAGGCAACGCGGCGAACAGTTCACCTCGCGTAATTTTATTTGAGTCCAGAGAAACTCCAGAAACCGATACAACAGAATTGCCATCAATTTTAGCGTGAATGAGTGAAGCAATCTCGACAATCGATGTCGAACCCACGTTAGCCTCCAAAGGTTAAAGCAAGTTTAGGTGCCTTTGATCCCGTTGGTGGAATTTCCAAAGCTCCGAGCGCATAGCTTGATACTTTTTTGAATACCGGAGCGCCGAGCTCACCACCGTAGCGGCCACTCTGCGGTTGCGATACGAAAACACCGACAACGAGTTGCGGATTATCTGCCGGTGCCATGCCAACGAATGAAGCTATCACCTGATTGCTGTAGCCACCGGTTCGAGCGTCAACTACCTGTGCTGTTCCTGTCTTTCCTCCAACGCGGTAACCAGGAATCCTTGCATTTGTAGCCGTACCACCTTCACCAACGACCGACTCGAGCATTGCACGGACTTGCTTTGCAGTGTCACGGGACACCACACGAGTAGTCTCTGGCGCTTTTGGTTCTTCAATGCTTCCGTCCTCATGAACGATTGCCTTAACGAGTGAAGGTTCAACGCGCAGTCCATCGTTGGCAATCGTGGAAAAAACGCTGGTGACTTGGACTGCGTTGACGCTGAGTCCCTGCCCGAATGCAATTGTCGGGAAAGATGTTGGTGACCAGTCTTTGTACTCCGGAACGAATCCACTTGTTTCACCGGGGAAACCCAGGCCGGTTGGTTGACCAATACCAAATTTCTTAAGGTACCTGGACAGTTTTTTCCCACCGATTCGCTCGGCAGCAAGGATCGTTCCGATATTGCTAGATTTGGCCATCACGCCGCTAAGCGTCAGATTCAAGGTTCCATGTGGACTGGGATCACGAAAGTCCTTGTCTCCACGGTTCAAAGTCGGCGGGACCTTTATCGGGGTATATGGGGTCGCCGCCCCTTCATTGATTACTGCGGCAAGTGTCATGACCTTGCTGATCGAACCCGGCTCGAAAGCCGCTGTCAATGGGCGATTATTCATGTTTTTCTGCGAACTCTGCGTTGGGTAGTTCGGATCGAATGTTGGTGCGGTGGCGAGTGCGAGGATTTGCCCGCTTTGTGGATTCATGACGACCACGGTTCCGTCAGAGGCTCCAGAGCTCTCCACGGCTTCAGCGATCGCTTGCTGTGCGACATACTGGATATCTCGATCGATGGTCAGTTCAATATCTACGCCCGCTTGCGCGTCAACTCTTACAGATGAACCGGTAGGAATTGCACGTCCGCCGGGTCCACGCTCATAGGTTGATTTACCAGGCGTGCCACTCAAATCTTCGTTGAAAGCGTACTCGTATCCGCCCAAGCCGCTTCCTTCGTTACCGACAAAGCCGATCACGTTCGCAGCCAGGTCTCCCGCGGGATAAATACGCCGTGAGGTATCTTGGCTGAAAACTCCAGGCAGTCTCAGTGCGGAAATCTGCTCCCATGTTTCCGGGGTGACTTCCTTTGCCAAATATATAAAGCGCCGCTCACCGGAGAGTCTATTCGCCAATATGTCGGCATCCGCACCCAAAATTGGAGACAACGCCTGTGCCACCGCTATTGGATCGGTCACCATGGTTTGGTCTGCCGTAACGTTCTTAGCGTCCACAGTGATCGCCAGCGGCTCACCCGAAGAGTCGAGAATTGAGCCACGCTCTGCTGGCAGTTCAATTGTTCGAAGTCTTTGGTCCAATGCCGCAGAGGCTAAAGCACTTCCTTGCACAGCCTGAAGGTCAACGAGTCGCGCCGCAAAGACCATCAAGATCAGCGTAGATACCAAGATTAGGGCTGTTCCCCGCTTTCTTGTGCTACCCAACTTGATTCGCTCATTACCAAAGTCACCCAGAGAGCGGCCGTGCTGCTGCCGGGTCATGGACACTTGACCTGTTGGGTGAACAATGCTCTACTCAACCGGGACTGCATCGAGTGTGAGGTCTTCAGAAACGACCTGCGAATCTACCAACATTGGCTCTGACCATTCATCGGTAGCAGCAGGATCGTAATTCTCACCCGGGGCTACGGGCAGACCAGAATCGCTCGGGATCTCAGCGGCCTCACCAACTGTGGCATCAGCCGGTGTTGCTATTCGCACTCCCGGTGCCGGTTTTGCTTTACCCATGACTTTTCCACTTGGAATTTCAATGAAGGCCGGAGTGGTACTGGGAACCATGCCTAGATCACGAGCCTTTTGCTCCAAAACTATCGGGGCGGTCAGGGCTGCAACGCTTTCGGTCAATGTGGCCTCGGTCCGACTTAATTCAGCCTGCGTGGTTTTCAGTTCGCTCAAGGTAAAGGCCCCTTGGGCCAATGTTGTGTTGATGAGAAGCATTCCGAGCAACCCAATGCCTAATAGACTCGCAAGAACGATTACAAACACTCCTCGGCTTGCTTTACGTACTCGAAGTGGCGCAACCAATCGCAGATTTTGGCGCGTGCGACGGCGCACTCCACGCGTTGCATATTCGGTAACCGACTCACTCGACTCATGGGCAAGATTTTGTGGATCTTCAAGTTTCGGTGCGGCACTCATGCGGCCACACTCTCTTTCACATCGAGTAGGCGGATACGTTCGGCAGCTCGCAGCCGAACTGAGGTGGAGCGTGGGTTTTCTTGCGTCTCCGCCGCTGTCGCTTTTTCGGATCCTCGAGTGAGTAACTGCAATTCAGGTTTGGCTGATTCTGGAATCACGGGTAAATCTAGAGGAACATTTGCCACGCTTCTTTGCGCGAAAACCCGCTTCACGATTTTGTCTTCGAGCGATTGATAGGACATGGCCACGATCCTTCCCCCGAGCACCAAAGCATCAATGGCTCGAGGAATTGCGCGATCAAGTACGGAAAGTTCCGAATTCACTTCGATTCGGAGGGCTTGGAATGTTCGCTTGGCCGGATTGCCACCAGTCCGGCGGGCCGCGGCGGGAATCGCTTCACGGATGAGGTTTACGAGTCGAGCCGATGTGTCGAATGGTTCAGTGTCTCGTTCGCGGACAATACGCTCGACTATGCGAGTGGCAAATTTTTCGTCTCCGTAGTTGCGCAAAATTCTCACGAGATCTCCAGGGGCATAGGTATTTAACACCTGAGCCGCAGTCAGCCCCTCGGTTTGATCCATGCGCATGTCCAAGTGCGTGTCAAACGAGTAGGAAAACCCACGATCAGCTTGATCTAGCTGCATGCTCGAAACACCAAGATCAAGTAGAACCCCTTGCACTCCTTTAATTCCCCGCTCGTGAAGTATTTCTGGAATTTGGTCATACACCGCGTGGACTAGCACGACCCGGGATCCGAATGGTGCGAGTCTTTGACGTGATAATTCGATGGCACTTAGATCTCGGTCCAGCCCAATAACGGTAAGTTCGGGAAAGGCCTTTAGCGCAAGTTCACTATGACCCCCATGGCCCAAAGTCGCATCCACGAGAACTGCATGTGGCTGATTCAGAGCCGGTGCCAGCAATGCCAAAACCCGGTCGGCAAGGACCGGTAGGTGACGGGGCTGGGTTGGCATTTTCTTTAATTCCAGGACCCAACAAGGAGCGATAAAAAGTAGACGACGGTTCCGGTTGCGATACCTGCACCAGAGACGGCGGCACCCGTGCGAATACCACTTGGAATCAACTCCGCCTGATGGTGAAGGTACTGGTTAATGGTGCTCATCGCTGCTTCTTTCCCTCGTGGAACACGATTCGCGGTCGGGTTCGAACTTGTTTTCTTCCTTGAAATCTTGTGATTGGCTCAATCAGGTCTCCGCCCGCGGCCTATATTTTTTGTTATGCGCTCAAGAAACCATTTTTTGCGGAACTGGCCCTGGCATCGGGGAAGTGATGTCAGGTTCACAGAGCGGGTGGAGACCTCATTGGCCAAGCTGCACTACAAAATGCCTGGTATGACCTCCTCGCTCAAAGCAGAGAAACCTGCTTCCTGACCCGCCAGGTATTCCTCCCAGGCAGGGGCATTCCAAATCTCTAATGTGGTTCCGTTGCCCACGACCACTACATCGCGATCAAGTTGTGCATATGAACGAAGTTCTGCAGGAACCATGACTCTCCCCTGCCGATCAGGGATTTCGTCTACGGCTCCGGAAAAAAGTACCCGCAGGTAGGCCCGCACACTGGAATCTGAACGTGAGGCAACGCTCAGCCTTTCCGCATAGTCAGCAAATTCTTTTGCCGGCCACACCACGATTGAGTGCTCCTGCCCTCGGGTAAACACCAAACCAGCTGCTAATCCCTCGCGATATTTGGCGGGAAGGACAAGGCGTCCTTTGTCGTCGAGTCGAGGTGATTGGGTACCAAGAAACATGTGCCCCACACCTCTCTTTGACCTCACAAGCAACCTAGGTAACTCCCAGTGACGCCACAATACTCCATATTCCTCCACAGTCAACCCTTCAACCCCAAATTAGACAATATTTCTCCACCGGATTGCCGCTGCTAAGAAAGGTGTCCTAAGCGAAAAACAACCACCGCGCCCCTACAGTGACCTGATGCAGCTTCCCCGACCCGTCTACCTCGGAGTGTTGGCCATAGCTTTGGTGAGTGGATGCTCGCAGCCAGCGAGTCAGGAGTCGGCCGATTTAAGCACCAGTTCTTCGACCAGCACTGATGTTGGCTCCCCGAGCCCAACAGCGGCGCCCCTATCTACGCCTACGCCGCTGCCCAGCCCGGCGGTGGAATCAACCGTGGAACGCACGCTTAATCCACTCACCGGCCTGCCGTTCATCAAACTTCCGCTGCCGGCACAATTCGCCGGCATGCCGGCGGTTCTGGCCGTCAAGATTGACAACACCCGCAACGCCCAGCCTCAGGCCGGTGTAGGCCTGGCCGATCTGGTCTACGTAGAAGAAGTCGAATACGGAATGACCCGTCTGGCTGCAATCTTTAGTTCAACAATTCCAGTTCGAATCGGTCCGGTTCGATCAGCTCGCATCACAGACATTGATCTATTAGCGCAATACGGATCACCTGCTTTCGCTTTTTCTGGCGCGCAACGAAAACTTTGGCCGGCCTTAGACAAAGCCACCTTCATTGACGTTTCGGCAAACAAGGTCCCGCAGGACTATTCACGTGATTCGACTCGACGAGCCCCCTACAACTATTTTTTCGATGCAGTTTCGGCTTTGAGTCAAGTTGAGGGCGTCTCGCGAGCCAAAGAAATGGGCTTCACATTTGATATAGCCATTCCACTTGGCGGATCAATCGCCCAAGGGGTTGACCTCGCATGGCCTTCGAGCTCACTGCAGTTTCGCTACAACCCGGCACGCAATCAATATGCGGTGCAACTCAATGGCGAACGAGCAAAAGTTGAAAAATCCGATCCAGGTGGTTCACAAGTGTGGGCTGATACCGCCGTTGTTCAACTCGTTGAACAACGGCAGTCAGCCTATTTCGATAAAGGGGGCGGCAACACGCCCCAAGTTGAAACTATCGGTTCAGGTGCCGCCATAATTTTGCGCGATGGGCAACTTTTTAATGCCACGTGGGATCGGAGTGACGCTACGTCTGGAACAACATTCACTGACTCCCTTGGCAATCAAGTGCCCTTTCACCCAGGTCACACATGGATCGCTCTTTACAACAAGGACCGAGAAGTTGTAGTCAAAACCACCTAGGTGCTTAGCAAGAGTCGAGTTCCATCCGGTTCAAAATAAAAGATTGCCAACTGCCCAAACTCCCGAGCAATTCGCTGCCCCACTTGCGCAGGCATCCCCCAAGCAATAAACCCTGGCTCTCGGTGAACTCGGTCAGGTGAGAATCCGTCTGCTTCCCAAATATCGTTGCAATACTGCTGCAATCGCTTCAAAAGTAGGTCATTAGCTTGCTTATTCTCTGCCAGTGAAGGTCGATCCGATCCGGGATTCCATGCGGTGATTACCACGCCACTTGAGTCTCGCGCCCGGACGGTTGCCACGGCGTCCTGCCAAATTTTTGACCCTACTGGTCTCATTTCAACATGTGCGCTTTCATAAATTCCCATGAGGACATCACACGTTTGCTCGATCGGCAGAGCAATTGCGTACTGCAGTGGGCGCTGCCCAATATCCAACACACCTGTCCACACACTCCACTGCTGATCAGTGTGTTTATCGCGGATCACAAGCACCTGGTCTTGGGCTCGAGATTGACTCACTTCCCAGCGAGTAACGGACCCCGCCAGACCTACACCTGCGGCTTTTCCTGCCGCCTCCTTGGCGCATAAAATTGACATTGATCCAGTGGTTTCAGCGATCGCTTTCTCCGTTTCAGAAAAAACTCGAACGAGACGTGTGACATCTCGGTCCCTAAATTCCAAATCCACCCCAATGCTCTGCATCGCGGCCGCCCCTATTGCATAGTTACCCGTGCGAGAGATGGAAATATGCGGTTCTCCATCTATTAATGGGGCTCCAAGTTCCGAGTAAGTGAGTTCGCCCAAGGTGCCGCCAACGAGTTGCCAGGCTGCCCACTTAGCACAATCACGACCTATTTCCCGAAGAGCTATTCGGCTGTCCTCGGCGTCTGCACCTACTGAGATCGAGGCAAAAACAAGCTTCACACCTGACAGTGGCACCGTCACGGTAGTGAATTGCGCGGGCATAACCATGCTCAAAGTCTGTCCCATGTATTTTCAACGACCGGTATGGCCCTTCCATTTCAGGCGTGACATAGTTGAGCACCGATTTCTGGCTAAGTGGGGTCTCCCCTAAGCACTACGAAGGGACGTTATGACGGGCGTTTTGGGTGAAGAGCAGGAGTTCACCGACACTGCCTACTCCCTTCTCACCTCACAACGTGAACACCTCACCCAACGCATGAATAATCTGGCAAACGCCCCCTCCACCGGTACCGGTCAGGATGACCTTGAACGAGAGGCACATGCCGACAATTTGAGATCGCAACTGCGATCGGTTGAGGCTGCCAAAAATCGCCTATATTTCGGCCGCATTGACGGGGATTCAGGCGATACCCACCGAATCGGCAGAATTGGCCTACGCACCGAGTCTGGAGACATGGCCTTGATTGACTGGCGCGCCCCAAATGCCGCACCTTTCTATCAGGCAACGACCGCGAATCGAATGGATACAATTTTGCGGCGACGAATCTCAATTAAGGCCATAGGCGCACAACAAGTAGTGACACACGTTGACGATGAACTGTTAACAGAGCCCGGTGAAGGTAGTTACCAGGCGGCAAAGGACTCCGTCGCGGCTCCACGCGATGGACGCATGGCGGACATCCTGGCCACCATCGCAACGGATCAGGATGTAATTATTCGTAGCCCACTCAATCAAATCACGGTCGTCCAGGGTGGTCCGGGAACTGGTAAGACGGTCGTGGCACTGCACCGAGCCGCTTGGTTGCTCTATACCTACCGCGAACGGCTGGCAAAGGACGCCATCTTGATCGTTGGTCCCAGTACAGCTTTCCTGAAATACATTGACCAGGTCCTTCCCAGCCTAGGAGAAACTGACATCGTGCTGCTGACACCTGGGCAACTTTTCCCCGGGATCAGCGCAACGGCTGACGACACTTTTGAGGTCTCCGGGATTAAGGGTCACCAGCGAATGGCCCAAATTATTACCAACGCTGTCTCACATTGGTCGAATATTCCCGACTCGCAGATCGACATTACGACTGAAGGCGGTACAAAACTTCACATCACTCGGGGGCAGATACGCGAATGCGTGAGATCACTGTCAAAGAGGTCGACCTACCACGCGAATCGCGAAGTTTTTTTAAAAAGGGTCCTTGAATATCTCGCGAGGAATCTCGCCAACGATCATGACCACGAGCAGCTCGATATTGAATCTCGAAATGAACTCGTTGCGGACTTCATCGACGACCGGCATGTTCGACGCGTGCTCAACCTCATGTGGATGCCGACAACTCCGGAAAAAGTAATTTCAAAACTCTTTGGAGATCCACGCTTTCTCCAACTTGCATCACAAAATCTGCTTTCTCCCGATGAACAGGCACAGCTTTTTCGGGTAGCTGGAAGTGCGTGGACAATCGACGACGTCCCACTCTTGGACGAGTGTGCAGAACTTTTGGGTGAATGGATTCGCCCTGCGACAACCGTTCGCGAGTCTCGATCGGAATACCGCGAACTTGATGCAGGTCACATGCGTTATGGCAATCGAGATGCTGCCTTTGCGCACACATCGACGGTGGCTGAGCGCGCATACCTCGACAGAGAATGGGTGTACGGCCACATTGTTGTGGACGAAGCCCAAGAACTGAGCCAAATGGCTTGGCGGGCAATTGAACGTCGTGCAGTTCGAAAATCAATGACGATCGTTGGTGATCTTCAACAGTCTTCACATCCAGCTGGTGCACGAGATTGGAACGACGCTTTGGCTTGGGCCGGAGAAAAACTCTCGCTTTTCCACCTGAATGTTACCTACCGGATCACGGATCAAACTGTCCAAACTGCAATTCAGCAACTGGTCGAAGCCGGTGGAAATCCACCTGAATTGGTGTCCATTAGAAGCGGATCCCCCACAATCACCATCAAAGTTGCTCAACACGAATTTTTGGGTTTCCTTAGCAACGCTCTTCAAGACCAAACCGGTCGGGCTTGTGTCATTGTGCCTGACGATCTCTTGTCCACGTGGGAAGAAGCATTCGGGGTAAATTCGATTGACCTTGGATTTGGTCCTTCTGCAATTGACTCACGAATCGCAGTCTTGAGCGCAAAGGAGACAAAGGGTCTGGAATTTGACATTGTTTTTGTCGTAAATCCGGGTCAGATACGAGCTCAGGGCGTGCGTGGATCCGACGTCTTCGTTGCCTGTACACGTGCAACGCACCAGTTGTACTTGGTCGACGTACTGACCGTCTAATCCACACTAATTTGTTTTAGCCCACGAGCAATGCCGACTAATTCCCGGTAACTAAGACCACGGCTTTCAATGACTATTGACGTGTCTGCTGCGGTTCTCATGACAAGTAGCCCACCAAAACGCTTGACATCACGCTTTGAACACCGTGTATTTTCTTGTGAAGATATTTCGGGCTTTGGTTCGACTACCGCGCAGTTCGCGTAGATGGTTGCTCGAATCTTGCTTGCATCCTGGTTGATTTTCAATTTCGGTTTGGACACAATTCTTTGTTTTGGATCCGCAACTCTGCGCGCTGCCCACTTTGTATTCGCATACTTTTCCATCACGGTGAAGGCTTTTAACCGGTTTTTGTAGCTCCCCGTAATCAACATGGATGAATACTTGGCTGCGGTTCCTGATTTGGTTTTCTTCTCAAATGCCAGAACATCAATCCTCGAGTCTTGCTTTAACCCTGCTCGAAAAGTTGGTCGGTATAGCGCTCCCGGTGAGTCAAGGGAGGAAGCGGCTCGTTGCCAACTCGAAAACGAATCAAGGACCGCCTTGCTTCCAAACGAAGGCGCTGCGAACACACTTCCAATGGTCCAGGCCACAAGGAGAAGGGTTACTAGTTTCTTCGTGTGCATCCTTAAAATCCTGTCGTAGAAAAATTCCGTTCAGTAGAGTATAGGTACGTCAGCCGATCAAACTCCGACGGGCAATTCAGTGGCAAAACCCCAGCGGCCAAAATTTGTTTACGCTTATGGCAGTGAACCTGACCCCAGATTCACACTGGCCAATGAACGAACCTTTCTTGCATGGATTCGTACAGGCTTAGCCTTCATTGCAGGTGGAATTGCGCTCAATGCATTTACCCTTGACATGGCGATTGAAACGCGGAAAGCGATTTCAATTTTGGCACTGGGAATCGGTTCAATAATTTCTTTGTGGGCCTGGGTTTCCTGGGCTCGAGTAGAACGCGCCATGCGAGAGCGTCAACCACTTAAGCACTCCCCTGCATTAATTTTGCTTTCCGGAACAGTGAATGCCATCGCGGTGGTCGCAGCAATCGCGTTTATCTAATTCATGCCCCAAACACCAGCCATAGACGAAGGGATGCCGGCGGAGCGCACACTCTTGTCGTGGCGTCGCACCACTTTGACATTGTCTATTGCTTGCTTCGCTCTCGCCAGGCTTGCCTTTTCAGAGTCAGTCCTACTCGCCGAACTTCTCATTGCCCTAGCGTTAGTAGGAATCGTTGCGGTGGTTATCAATTCTGCCCGGCACTACAAAGGCGCACGAGGGGCTTCCGGCACTTCGACCTTTGCCGTCGCCACTACCGCTTTTTCCCTTGGTGTGATCGAGATCATTTTAATGATCCGGGAGTAATTTCCTATTCCTTGCTCTCCATACCAAAGGTCATATCTACTTTTGGCAACAACGGTGCCCAATCAAAGACAACTTCTGTACCCAAAACAATGTCTTGGATGGACCTGTTTTTCCGACTGAAGATGGACCACACTAAGCCCAAAGCAAATACGACGGAGAAAAGCGAACGAAGAGCAGCTAGGCCAAGACCCAAACTGCCACCCCGATTTGTTTGCACCCTGAGGCCCATCAAGATATTTCCCAGGGAACGACCACCCGTGGACCAACTCCATGTCCAATAGATCCACATTGTGAAATACCCAATTACCAGCAGGGGAAGTCCAGTCGCCTCTGGCAGGTCATAGAAGACACCTAAGATGTATCTCAAGGCCTCCCAACCTCCCCAAGCGCCCATCACGAGCACAGCGACTAACCCAATATCAAGCATCACTGCGATTGCTCTACTCGTAAAGCCCGCGCTTAACCCCTGGATAGAATGAGCGCGCTCAGGCAATGCACTGAAGTGCACCTGCGCACCAGGGACGAAAGTCTGTCGGAACTGACTAAAACTCGGCATTTCGCCCCGAAACTTCCCTCGATGAGGCCCGCATATTCTTGCGGAAAAACACTCGATCGACGATCCCGCTAATAAAATTATCGGTTTCCACTGCCTGGAAACGGACAGTATTCAAAATTCCGTCAGCGACACCGCCGGTGCTCTCACGAACCAAACTGGGTAAGTCGATTTCCTCAATTACGTAGTCTGCAATCTCTGTCATTGGCACCCGATCCAAAATTGGATTGATGTCGGCCTGCGAAACAATTTCATTAACGTTTACATGCTCGCGAACAATTCCATTTATGTCGACCCTTGACACAATCGCGTTGACGGCAACAGGAATCACTGTGTCAAGGACAGAGTTTGCAACTGCCTTGGTGGATTCGGTCGCAAGGTACACGGTGGTTTCTGTCGCGAAGCGCACCAAGCCGATCGCACTTATTGCGACCGTTGACGCGGAGTTGACCACAAAATTCAATGACCCCGCTTCAATCTTTTCACGCTCAGCGGAAAACTCAACGACGGTTTCGCCGACCCCAAAGGATTCACTCACCCATTAATCATCCCCTACCCGCTAACCTGCGTGAATGGGCATCCTTAAATCTTGGGCTATTGGCATCCTTGCTCTAATTACTGGGCTAGCTCTTTTCCTCACTGCGAACATAATTTCAAGCAATATCGAAACGTCAGAGGCTCAGAGTGACCTTGAGCCCTTCTACACGCCGCCGGACCCCTTGGAAGGAAAGCCTGGAGATCTACTACGCATTGAACCACTAGGCACCGAAGTAGAAGGAGCCCAATCGCTTCGAATTCTCTATCTCACAGAACTCGAGAATGGGGAAGTAGCTACCGCCAGCGGTATGGCGTTTATCCCGACTGCTCCAAACACGAGTGGTCCGCGTGAGATTGTTGCTTGGACACACGGAACTACTGGCGAGGGCAACTCTTGCGCCCCGTCTCGCAATCCGAACCCAACATCACAACTGACAGAGTTTCTCCCCAGCATGATTCAACTTGGTTGGGCGCTCGTCGCCACCGATTACACAGGATTGGGAACCCCCGGGGTCCAGGCTTATCTTCTTAAGGACCAAGAGGTACGCGACACCGTGAACAGCGTACGTGCACTGCAACAAATTCCCGGTGCAAATGTTGGCGCGCGCTACGGCGTATTCGGACACTCGCAGGGTGGGCACACAGCCCTGTGGACAGGCCATTTGAGTAAGGAGTTCGCACCAGAACTTGATCTTCTTGGAGTTGCAGCTGCTGCACCAGCGGGTGAATTGACACAGATAATTGATCAGCAGTGGAACACGCTGGTGGGGTGGGTAATCGGGGCAGAAGTTATGCGGTCGTGGCCAGTTCGCTACCCCGGCCTTGCTGTCAACGAAATTCTAAGTAACCCCGGTCAAAAGAATTATGATCGGTTGGCACTTGCCTGTATCAAAGACGCCGGCCTTGAGGCTGAGATACGCATGGACGCCTTCAACGAAGACTTTTTTGTAGCCAACCCAGCCGATGATCCCGGTTGGTCAGAAGCATTAAAAGAACAGACTCCACCACCTCTTCCCACCGATATGCCATTGCTACTTCTGCAAGGGACGGCAGACGAAGTGGTGCTGCCACAGCCAAATGCCTACCTCCAAAGAACGTGGTGCGAGGCAGGAACTCACGTTAATGCACTCTGGATGGGAGGGGTTAACCACGAACTTGCTGCAGCGATTGGTGGGCCAACGGCCGTAACTTGGTTACAACAAATTTTCGCCGGAACCTTGCCAGCATCAAACTGCAATGAACCGATTCCCGTATTGCCACCTTTGCCCAGTACGGCAGAGGTGAATTAATCGGTTGTCAGTGGGCCGTTTTTAGCTTGAGGAAAATAGTCCTGACCAATACCGGAACTCCGCTTGGGGACCATTACAGAACGAAACCACGACACTATTTCGTCGCCATCTTGGTTCAGTCCTCGGGTTTTCATCCGGATAATTCCCATTTCAGGCCTTGATCCGCTCTCGCGTTTTTCCAGACACACACTTTCCGCATAAATCGTATCCCCGATATAGACCGGGTAAGTCAACTTGATGTCGGTCCAGCCTAAGTTGGCCACCGCATTTTGGCTCATGTCTATTACAGACAGTCCAAGAACGAGTGCAACGGTTAAACCCGAGTTGACAATTATGCGACCCTGCGTAATTGGATTGCTCTGCGCTAAATGCGCATTAAAGTGGTTTTGATTCGTGTTGCACGTGAGCAGAGTGAACCAAGTTGAATCAGCTTCAGAGATTGTGCGGCCGAATGGGTGCTGGTAAGTAGTGCCTGCATCAAAGTCTTCAAAGAAACGACCGAGTTGAGCCGGAACAACGTCATTCACGATTAAAAGTTACCTGATTTCTTATTGTTCGCCATCGGTGCGTTTACGCCACCGATCTTCCATTTTGTTCATAAAGCCTGCGTTTTTAGGAGCCTTCTGAGCCTTAGCGCGGAAAGCTTGAACATCTGGGTCAACTTCGGGGTCTTCAACCGCTACGCCACCACCACTGGTGAATGCTGAATAGGTAAGAACCGCCCCAACGAGCATTACCACGAATCCCGCAACCCCAACCGCAGGGCTTGTTGCAACTCCAAGAACGAGCAGTCCCAGGCCAGCGAGAACCGCGAGAACACCAAGTGCGGCTCGCTTACGTGCGGCACCGGTCCCAGCGGTACGTATGTTTGAGGCAAACTTGGGGTCGTCAGCGTACAAAGCCTGTTCCATTTGCTCAAGCAATTTCTGCTCGTGCTCTGACAGTGCCATGCTGGTCCCCTTTCCTCCGGGTACGTTCAATGACGCAATTAATTCTTGCCTGAGATAAGGATATGACGAATCCCGCGACAAGCAACCCATCGCCCCTCATTCCGTCAATTTTGTTACCAAACCGGACAGGTTTGCTGTCAGCGCTTCACAGTCGACGAACAAATGGCCCCTTGGCACTTATAACTCCTCCGGAGGAGTAGCAGGAACACCGTTAACGGTCCGTCCCGGGCGCACCGCGTCAGGTCCGAACTTGTCACGCAGCGTGTCAATGGCGAGTTCAGCGTCACGGCGACCGTGCTCTGGCTCACCAAAAAGTAGTTGATCAGGTGCCTCGTGGGTGCCAATGAGCCCGTCAACTTTCACCCCGACCAGCCGAATTCTCACTCGTTGTAGCCCAAGTGATTCATATAACTTCCACACCGTGGCATAAATCTCGTGCGCAAGATCTGTATGCGCGCCAGTTTTCGAGCGAGTGATGGTGGTGAAATCTGCGAAACGTAATTTCAATGTCACCGTTTTGCCTTTGTAGCCCGCCCTGCGCAACCGTGCAGCGACCTTGTCAGAGAGTGCCGTGAGTTCGGCGCGAATAACTGCCGGGTCATCAACGTCTTGACTGAAAGTGTGTTCGTTACTGACACTCTTTTCGACTTCATGTGGCACAACGGACCGAGGGTCTCGCCCCCATGAAAGTTCGTGCAGGTGCGCGCCACTTTGGCCAAGCGCCCGAGTCAACGTGCCAGCTGGGGTATTGGCAATGTCAGCAACACTCTGCAACCCAAGACGCATGAGCGCCTCTTCCGTTTTCTCACCTACTCCCCACAGTGCACTAATGGGTAGTGGATGCAAAAAGTCAATTACCCGATCAGCGGGGATTAGTAGAAGACCGTCTGGCTTTGCCCGTGTCGAAGCCAGTTTGGCTACAAACTTTGTACTGGCAACTCCAACCGAACAGGTTATTCCTTGCTCGTCTGCGACACGGGCCCGAATTAGTTCGGCGATCGTGAGTGGATTGGAAAGCCTGCGAATCGCCCCAGAGACATCAAGGAATGCCTCGTCGAGGCTTAACGGTTCAACAAGTGGGGTAATCGATTCAAAGAGCGCCATCACGTTTCGGCTGACCTCTGAATATTTTTCATGGTGTGGAGTGAGAAATGTTGCTTCGGGCGCGATTCGTCGGGCTCGTGAGATTGGCATCGCTGAATGCACACCTAGGGCGCGGGCTTCGTAGGTGGCGGTCAGAACAACCCCGCGATTTCCCTGGGCGGCTATAACTACCGGGGTCCCTTTAAGTTCTGGGTAGTCGCGTAGTTCAACTGCTGCATAAAAAGCGTCCATATCAATGTGCAAAATATTGCAGCCCGCGTCGTTGGAGCCAAAGTCCAACTTTCCGGTTTGGCGGCGCACTTGACTCCTACTCATGTGCGCTCCTCAATTATTACCGAATAAATCACGACTAATGGTTTCACCATCCGGGCGTCCCTGGGCTTCTGTGCCACAACTTACTTGGCGGGGTCGCAACCGGGGTCTTAATGTCCGTGTAGGGCGACTGCTTAAACCCACTGGCATGAATCAAGGCGATTCGCTTACGCGGCGAATTCCCCTCTGGAAGTGGGTGTGCACGAACTAACTCGTTGACAGCATCTGTTCCCCCTTGTCGCCACAACCGTTGAACACTGCCCAATTCCCAGCAACCTGTTGCGCGAATTGATACTCCGCGCGGACCTGTTCGGCGGGTTTCACCACGCACTAAAAGAATCCATGAATTGAAAAGATCGTGGGCATAGGGTCCCTGGGCGTCTTCGAAAAAGGTTGCGTCAACCGGACCTGTTGAATCATCCAAGGTGAGAAACACCACCCGTTTACCACTGCGAACCGGTGGCATTTGGGTTGCAACTTTGACTCCGGCAATAAAAATTGTTTCCTTTGACCGGGCTCTCAGAAGGTCGCGTGACTTAACAATTTTGAGTCCATGTACAACATCGGCATAAAAATCCATGACATGGCCGCTAACGTCAAGACCTAAAACTTCCAGCTCAGACTTCACCCGCTCCCCACTCGTCATTTCTGGTAACCCCGATGCAACAACACCACTGTCGCTCTTTGCGACATCGAACTCAGTGACATCAAATTCTGTGACATCAAAACTAAGTTGAGTTGTTGCCGTACCCTTTATTTTTTTGCCACGGTTGCGATCAAGGTCAGCGATCTGCAGGAGCAGGTCTCGCCTGGTGATTTCGCCACGTGCCTTTCTGGATGTGAAACCATAAAGACTGTCAAAGGCTCCAGCAACAACCAAATTTTCAGCAACGGGACGTGATGGTCTAGCGCGAAGCCAAAGATCAGAGAGAGATGAAAATGGTTGGCCTGCAACGAGGCGTTCAATCTCTGCTTCTGAAATTTCTTTCAGATCGGTAAACGAAACTCGAACACCAAAAGTTGAATCAGATAACTGCTCAAGGTGAAACATGCTATTTGACGAGTTCACATCGAGACCCAAAATAGTGACACCAAAATTTCTGGCGTCGTCAAGGATCAACCGCTTGGGGTACATGCCGGGGTCGTGGGTCAATAGCCCGCAATAAAAGGCTGCCGCGTGGTGGGTTTTTAACCAAGCGGATTGGTAGGTTGGTAACGCAAAAGCTGCTGCGTGTGCTTTACAGAAACCAAATGAGGCAAACGCCCGCAAGATCTCCCAGACTCGATCAATATGGTCGATGTCGTATCCACGCGCTAATGCCGCAGGGTAAAACCAGACTCGCACGTCGTCCTGGCCTTGTGGGGATCCCATGGATCTGCGCGACTCGTCTGCTTCTGCGAGTGAACAACCGGTAAACACACTAAAAATCTGCAAAACCTGTTCGTGAAAAACAACAACCCCGTACGTCTGCGTCAAAGCAGGGGCCAGATCAGGGTGTGGGAAAACTGGAGCATTCCACCCTTGCCGAGCCCGCAAAAAAGGTGTGATCATGTCTGACTTCACCGGACCTGGACGGAATAAGGAGATGTCGATGATCAGATCGCCGAAAGTTTCCGGGGCGAACTTTCCAACCAGCTCACGTTGACCAGGTGATTCAATTTGAAAGCACCCCAAGGTCCGTGTCGACTGGATCAACTCAAATGTTTTTTTGTCGTCAAGTGTGGTGTTGTCAATTACCGGACGCTCCCCGGTAACTCGCTCTGCTTCGTTGAGGGCATGGGCCATTGCCGACTGCATGCGAACACCCAGTACGTCAAGCTTGAGTAGCCCCATGTGTTCAACATCGTCCTTATCAAAATGAGACATGGGAAACCCGGCTGCACTGCTTTCAACAGGAGTTCGATCAAGCAAGGTCAAGTCCGAGAGCACAACCCCACACGGGTGCATTGCGATATGCCGAGGGAGTCCATCAATTGCTTCAACCAAATTAAGGAAGTTATCGATTTTTCCTGTTGCCGCCAACTTGCCAAATGATGAGCGCCTAAGTTCTGGTAGATCAACCAATGCAGACTTAACATTACGGGCGCGAATATGGGGAAATGCTTTAGCGAACGCGTCAATGTCTGAGGTTGGCAACCCAAATGCCAAACCAACATCGCGGATTGCTGAACGGGCTTTGTAGGTCTCCATCATGGAAACGGTGGCAATACGTTCGGTTCCAAATTTGTCAAAGATCCACTGGTAAATATCCAGTCGACGTTCGGATTCAACGTCAATATCGATGTCGGGCAGCACCCGGCGAAGGGGTGAAAGAAATCTTTCCATGAGCAAGCTTTGTGCAATTGGGTCCACTCCTGAAATACCCAACAAATAGTTGACCAGACTTCCCGCGCCCGAGCCTCGCGCGGCAACACGAACCCCGTTCTCTTTGATCATGTCAACAACGTGAGCGACGGTAAGGAAGTAGCCCGAGAAACCCAACTGAGTGATAGTCCGCATTTCGGTGTCAAGTCTGTGCGTAGCTACAGAACGGTCCTGCGGGTTGGAGTAACACTGCGGTAATTGATCTTCGCAGCGGCGCAGCAGAATATGGTTGGCTTCACGCTCAGGTTCGGCCACCGGACGATTCACAAGAACGTCAAGTTCAGGAACAAATACGTCTCCCAAGCCAAGGTCACGCGCAGGGTCTAATGCGCAATATTCCGCTAAGTGTTGGGTATCACGCAATAATTTATGTACGTCACGCTCACCGGCCTGCTGACAAATTTCTTGGGCAACGTGATGCATCTGTTCTGCACTTTTTAGAAACCCTTCCGGGCTGTTCCCTACTATGTGACGTGAGTCCAATGGAACTAGAAGGCGAGCAGAGTCAAGTAGGTCAGCAACTCTGCCTTGCTCTGTACTGAGATAACGAACAGCATTTGTCAGAACAACGGGTAGTGTCACCTCACGCGACCAAGACAGTAACCGAGCAGCCTTCGCTGTTGATAGACCCAACTTTGATTTTTCCAAATGCGAACTAATCGCAAAACCAAGATAGCGATCAAAGATTGCTCGCCAGGGGCGAATAAGTGCGTCAGCGTGGTGTGACTTTCCGTTAAGTAGCGCGCGGCCAACTTCTGACTCAGCAGTGAGTAGCGCCACTATGCCTACGTGGTGTTGGGACAAGGCGTTCCAAGAAAGAACTGGGTCACCGCGCTGCTCGTGCGCTGCCGAAACTAGCCGACATAGTGATGCCCAACCTTGAGCCCCTGTTGCCAACAGAATTACCCGAGGCCGAGTTTCGTCGACCCACTGACCGCCGTGTGCGGGAGTTCTGCGGGCACCACTTCCAGTTATAACTTGGGCTTCGGTGTACTCAACAGCGAGATCGACTCCAAGTACTGGAGCGATTCCATTACGCATACAAGCTCGAGCCCACTGAACCGCACCGTAGAGTCCATTGCGGTCGGTGAGACCAATAACTTTCTGCCCCAACGCGGCTGCATGGTCCACGAGTGCATCAGGTCTGGACACCCCGTACTGAAGTGAATAGCTCGATGCAACTTGTAAGTGGGCAAACGAATCTGGTGAAACCCCCATGTCAGTTAACTCAACCCACGCGTAGAAGCTGTGAGCGTGAATCAGAGACAAAGGTTTTTAATGGCAAACGACCTTGAACAAGTGCGTCAAGGGATGTCGCAACTTCAAAGATAAAGCGTTGTGTGTCACGGACAAGGTCGTCTGCTTCCCGTGCGGTAACGCATGGAATACCAGCTTGCGCCGATGCCCGTTTTTGGGCACCTGCGGCAAAAAAGACTGCCCACTCACCAAATTCGGGGGCGACCTCGATTAAGACGTCCCACGCGCTGCGGATCCTGTGCCGACGTGGACCAGGTGGTACTTGAGCTCGTGCGGCAAGAATCGCCGCAGCCGCACGCAGTGCTCCAAGGTGTGCTTGTGCGTAGCGTTCATGTGGAGTGTGGGCCGCGAGCGCTTCGTGCACGCTTTCCTCAGCGCAATTTAATAGCTCTAATGCTGGGCGTCGCGTGAACTTTCCAACCATGGCAGATCCTTTCGGGCTAATCGACAAAATGCTGGTGTCGTATCAAGACAGGACACCCGTTTTCTCGACCCACCCGCACACGATCCAGTCACCGGGGCCGGGGTCGAATCGACCCCGGTGACTGTGATCATGTGTTGGTACTACTGGTACTAACTGACCCAACCCGCGCCTAGCCGCGAATCCGGGCCCGGGAGGCAGTTCCAACAGGTTAAATCGAACACCTGTTCGAACAAGTCCAAAGATAGACCGGGGCACTGACATTCGTCAACCCCGGGCGATAAATCTGGATCAGATGGACAAAAATTCGATATTTTCACTCGAATTTGTCGCTGTTTCCCAGGAACTGGGAAAGTCCGGCAGAGTGGGTCTGGTACGTGCTTTGACCCAGTGACGACATAAATGCGACATTGCGGGTTCAAAATTGCGACACAACCCTTCCGTTGCGCGACCTAACCGCCGACAGAATGCACTAATGCCTTCTTCCAATGTTGCCAGCAACCTCGAGTCCCTACGCGAACTTCCACTACGCCGCGTTCCACGACAACAACGCTCCCGCCGTCGGGTTGCCAACATGATCTCTGCCGCAATTGACCTACTTGTGCTTGGTGGAACCGAAGCTGTGACCACGAGCGCGGTTGCCGAGAAGGCCGGGGTGCCAATCGGGTCGGTTTACCAGTTCTTCCCTGACAGAGAAACCCTGCTGCTTGCCGTGGCTGAAATATCCAGCCGGCCCTTGCAGGAAACAGCCGAGTTGATCAATAGCGACTCGATCCCAGGATCTGACCTAGATTCATGGCTGGTTTCAGTACTGAATCAACTTGAAGACCAGTGGTCCAAGCACCCGGCTGATGTCGCCGCCTGGAATGCATTGGTTTCTGTTCCCAACATGGATGCTGTCACCGGACCAATTTTTACGAATTTTGTTAATGCTCTGGCCCAGGGTGTCACCCAGCACAACAAGTCCGCACGCCTTTCCGAAAAAGAAACCAACGAATTGTGTTGGGTTCTTACCACCAGCCTGACCGCGGTTCTTTCGTCTTCACTCGCCATGAAACGCACCAGTGCAATGGCGGCATTCAAGATCTGGGCAACATGCATGTTCACCCCACACGCGTAATCACCCGCACTACTATTCCCACATGTCAGACACCGAACAGCAGTCCGTTATTCACGTACGCAAAACCCTCGCACTGCTCGGCGTCAAAGGCGAAGTCCGTCGCCTCGATGACAGTGCAAGAACTGCCGTTGAGGCCGCAGGCGCATTAGGAATTGAAGTTGGACAGATTGCCAACTCACTTATTTTTCTTGCCGATGGAAAACCAGTTCTTGTCATGGCTTCGGGTAAGCATCGGGTGAATACCAATAATGTTGCTGCCGCACTTGAAGCGGACCAAGTCACAAAAGCAACAGCCGACGACGTCCGATCAGCAACAGGTTTTGCAATCGGCGGCGTTGCCCCGGTAGGTCACCCCGAACAACTGCCAACAATTGTTGACGTGTCCTTGAGTCAATACGACACGATCTGGGCTGCGGCAGGTCACCCGCATTATGTTTTTCCCACCACCTATGACGAACTTTTACGAATCACCGGTGGGCATGCGGCAGAACTCAGTGTTTAGCAACGAGCCCTGAACATGCGCATCACAATTATTTTGCCCACACAAAGCCTGGCAGCGAACGGGGCTGTTCATTGTTTCAAAGATGGTCTTCACAATCTTCACCGGCACAATCTCGTTGTCAGTAGCACAATCGGCTCAGGTGAGTGGACGTGAACGCAGGTCAGTTCACAGCACCCTGAGTGGACTCATTTTGTGTCCCGACAAGCTTGCACATCAGTTTGTCGATGCCCCATAACACAAGAGACAGCACGCAGCACGCGACAACGATCACTGAGAGATTGATTAACACTTCGGCATAGCCCAGTTTGGTCACGTTGACGAAAGGATAGGCGTAGGCGTCAACGAATGCACCTCGTACGAGTGTGAGGAAGATCCAACAAAAAGGTATGACTAGCCCAGCAGCTATTACCCGCAGCGAGATCCAACCACGAGGCCCTACGAGTAGCCAAGCGAGAACAAAAGCGAGGGGGGTCAACACGTGGTTGCACAAGTTGCTGACCGCTGCTGCGCCCTCAGCCTGAACTAGGTCAGCTAAGGCGATGTTGTAGATGAGGCCAGTGACAGAAATCATGAGCAGGGAGCTAAACCACAAAGCTCTAAACCAGAAGGAAGACATGCGTGGGCGAAACACGAAAATCCCCGCGACTACCGCCACGACGATATTGGACCAAATGGTGAAGTAGGAAAAGTAATCAAAGACGCGACTAAGAAGTGGCTGGTCTGGATCACCCATTAAAGATGGATCGCCGTCCGAAAAACTCGAGTAGGTACCCAGTAAAACCATTGAGAATCCAACGAACAAACCGATACTTGAGATTGCAAGAACGAGCGAATAGGTAATGCGCCACGTGGCAGTTTTCAAATGCCTAACTCCTTGAATATCGTTTCGCATTCAGGTCAACAGATTGTGCTGCAGCCATATGAGTTCTTGGCCGCCCCTCACGATACGTCATCCAGTTATTCGTCGTCCAACTCCGTGATAGGGCGAGGTGCCTGGGGGAGTGGCTGTGGCTCCCCACCAAACACCTCGCTCGAACTATGCGATGAATGAGTAAGTTCCCTTTTCATCAGTTTTCGGATCTTCCCAAATTATGGTGCATTTACCTTCGGCATTAAATTTTGCCCTGACTGCACCTTTCTTAGTTTCATACACAGCGCACGTGTCTTCACTGCTGCTAGAGACTCTCCAATTAAGGCGCTTAGCTACCGCACCCTTAGCCTGGTCTTTATCCACGACTGTGTACTTATCCCCTACGTCCACCGCCTTACGCTTTAATGCAGCTTTGTAAGCGTCCGGGTCGTAAGGGACAACGGTCACTGAAGTAGAAACTGTTTCTATGTAAGCGTTCGCACCCGAGATAGTTGACGTTGCCACTTCCGATGCCGTGAATTCCTTCTCTCCAGGGGTCTCTGGGGTAAACCGCCACTGGGCGACACCGTCTACGAAGTCCACCCCGGAGTAGTTCACACCGTCAACTGCGATAACTGCAGTACCATTCGTGATCTGGCCTGGGCTGTCCACATCCGGGCGCAGAGAAGTGTACGCGTACATTGTGAACGGCACACCGACCATTGCGTACTCCGGTGCAGCAAACTCTAACGCGCCACCAATGGGACAGTTATTGGCTTCACCCCAACATGGGGCCGGTGTTGATTACATCATCTTGGACGGCCGAGGTGGCGGCACCAGAGCGGCACCAGAAATGTTCCGCGACCACATCAGCGTCCCGACCATCCCCGCTATTGCACGCGCTCGCCGCTTTCTCGATGAAAACGACGCCGGCGCAGGAGTCACACTCATCGCCACTGGTGGACTCCGAGTCCCTGTCGATTTTGTGAAGGCCCTCGCGCTCGGTGCAGACGGCATCGCCTTATCGAACTCGGCCATGCAAGCAGTGGGGTGTGTCGCGGCCCGGATGTGTAACACCAACAACTGCCCGACCGGGATCGCCACCCAAAAGCCAGAGCTGCGCGCCCGTCTCGACGTCGAAGCTGCTAGCCAGCGGCTCGCCACGTTTTTCGGCGCTTCCATCGAGCTTATGAGCGTTATGGCTCGCGCGTGTGGCCACGATCATCTGAACAAGTTCGTCAAGACCGATCTGGCCATCTGGGATGAACAGATGGCCAAACTCACCGGTGTTAAGTACTCCGGATTCACGTCACCATGAATTACGCATTGCGACTCGCTGGCCGAACCAACGGGTCATTAACCTGCGGGATTCTTCTTGATCATGGCGGCTACTAGCAACAAAGAGCTCTTTGCTCATACTTCTTAAAGTGCGGAGCAAGTGGTCCCTGTTCAAGTAGGTGGGGGGGTTTTTGTTAAATGCTTAGTCCGGGTTCCGGTCCCAAGTAGCAGCGCAGTCGCCACTGAGGCACCAGCCTTGGTTCGCGGTGCCACCAACTCTTGCAAAGTTACAGTTCGGACATGAATCTTCTTTTCTGCTCATACAGTTAACGGGATTGCCCCGAGTTCGGTTGACAGGTCACCCCCTTACAACTGCTCAGAGAAAAGTTCTGTAGTGTTAATTGGGCTAGTTACAAAATTAATTCAACATCTACTTTCTTAAAATCTACTTTCTTAAAGAAGAGCGCATGAGTCGTTCACGCAAAATTGCAGCATCGTTAATCCTCACTGGAGGTCTTGTTCTTTCCGGTGTTGCCGCCCCAGCAATGGCGGCGACAGGACCGGCAAAAAAGCACTCTCAAGAAGTCAAAACCGTCTACAACGAGTTTGCTACGGCTTACCAAAAAGAGGTGAGAGCCATCGCTAAGAGTGATCCCAAGGTGAATGCTCAAATATGCCAGAATTTTACCGATGGCGGCACCAATAAAAAAGGTCAGGACGTAGCGACAATTCAGGCACTAGTTACCTGGAACGATAAGAAAAACACTCTCACGGTGAATGGAAAGCCTTGGCGCAAAATCGTCAACAAGACCCATTTTATTGGACTTTACACAGAAATGTTGAAGTGGCGTTGCTCCGGCCCAGGTGGAACACCTCGCACATTTAATTAACACATCTAGATTCATAAAAAAGCGGTCCGGAGATTCTGTGGACAGCATCTCGGGCCGCACTTTCATTTCCTAAACAATTAAATCCCGACATGCATGTAATGAAATATCGCCAGTGTCATGCGTTGGGCTAGGTCACGGGTTAATTGCAACGCTGAGAAACTCTTGGTCTTGGTGTGTGCTCGGGAAATGATCGGGCGCGGACTGCCTATGCGCGAGCCGGATTTACCGTGCTCGCCGATCCACTGCCAAGTCGAAAGATTCCAGAAAGTTTTATATTGCAATATCTTGGGAGATAAGGCGCTCTCAATCAGACTAGTTGTTCACTCTCGACGAGTTGCTTCAGCCGCACCAATGTTTTCAAAATCGCTATCTCGTTTTTGTCATAGGCGTTTATGAGTTTCAGTGCGGGTGGGAAACGCGCGGTGGAGCCGTCAAACGTCTCAATTACTTCAGTTTGGTTTTCATTTATCACGATGAGTTGATAGCGCCAGCGGTGATGGCCGGGGTGACACCAGGCGATCAGGCGGTCTTGATCGAACTCCTTGACGGTGTTTTTAGTCCGATAGTTGGCCACCATGTGCATGTCCATGCCAAATTTCGAATCCAATTCCAGGACTTCAGGTCCACGCGCATTTCCCTTCACGGTGCCCGATCCATCAAAGTCTGCGTGTTTACGGGGGTCGGTGAGATAAGCAAAAATCGTTGCCGCTGGGGCATCGATAATTATTTTCCCCGACCGTACGTATTTTTGACCCGTATCAATTTTGGTGGCGCGAACTTGTGCCGTCACTTTGGGACCTTTTCCTCTTATTAAAAAACCGGCCATCTACCGTCAAACCTAAGTGAACTGTACTGGTGAATCAGCGGACGAGTGTGAGGGCGGCTAGCGCCCCATTAACTATCGAACCGCTGGTGAGGTCGTGTTCTTCATAGAGGTCGGCGACCGTTCCCGACTGACCAAAGCGATCCACACCCAGACTCACACAGGGAACTCCCAACGCTGATCCCAGCCATGCGAGTGCGTGGCTTGACGCATCGTGGACTGTAACGATTGGCGCGGTGAGGTCAAATGCTGCTCGGAGCGCACCCGGAATAGACGGTGTGGTTGCCGTGCGAATCCCCTGCCGGATTGTGCGCTGCCACGCGGCATACAACCTGTCCGCTGAGGTGATGTCCACCAAATTGACCGAGATACCTTCACTTGCAAGTTCGTGGGCCGCTGCAATCGCTTCTGGCATAACAGCACCACACGCTGCTATTTGCACCCGTGGCGGAATTGAGGTTTCCGAGTTGAGTTCACTTGTTTCACTCTCGGCACCCAACTGCATGAGTGAGTAGGCACCTGCGAGCACCTGCCTGCGCAGCATTGCTTCACCGATTCGTGTCTTGGCTTGTTCAAAGGGTGTTTGGTCGATCGGCCTGGTAGTTAAGCGGAAGTAGTAGGAGCCTTTTTCTGGGTCACCGTGCACTCCCCCTTTACCGGGGTCAGCTATGTGACTCAGCGCAAAACAGATCTGCCAGTCGAGGGCAGTTGCGAATGCCGGTTCCATCAAGGTGACGTTAGGTAATTCCATGCCAACTGATGCCGTAATCGTGGATTGGTGGGCTCCGCCTTCGGGAGCAAGCGTGACACCCGATGGCGTTCCTGCCACGATAAAGCGGGACTCCGAGTACACCGAATAGACAAAGGCATCGAGACCACGTAGAACGAACGGGTCATAGAGAGTGCCGATTGGTAATAATTGCTGGTCGGAAAGATCAAAACTTAAACCGAGTTGTCCCAAAAGTAAGAATAGGTTCATCTCACTAATGCCAAGTTCAATGTGATGGCCTTCTGGGCTTTCCTTCCACTTCACCAACGCGTCTTCACTCCACTGCCGTTGTTCGGTGGGGTTGTACACGCCAGCTCGGTTGATGTAACCGGCAAGGTTGGTCGAAGTGGCAACATCCGGTGCTGTAGTTACGAGGTAGGGAGCAACACTTTCATTGCGGGAGAGTTCAACAACAACGCGACCAAATGCTTCCTGGGTGGACATGGCCGACTTGGGGTTGATCCCGGCAGAGTCAGGAACAACAATCGTGGGTAATTCCTTTTTTGGGGTCCGCGTTAAATGGTGGGCCCGCTGGGTGACCCACTGGCCAACCTCGGTTGCAGGATCAATCCGGTCCCATTCACTTTCCAGTGTTAGTCCAGTTTTGACTCGAAGCTCGTCAATCTGTTCGCCGGTGAGCAGCATTGAGTGGTTGCGTGGGTTGCCCGCCATGGGCAGCCCCCACCCTTTAATCGTGTAAGCGAAAATTACGCTGGGTCGATCGGTGACCGCGTCACAATGCGCGAATGCTTCTAATAAGGATTCAATGTTATGACCGCCAAGATCGGTGACAAGACTTTTCAAGTCCTGATCATTCAGTGGCTCACAGAAAGCAAGGACTTCGCTGGGAGCCCCTTCGGTGAAACGCTCCCGCACTTGCTCACCCGACATGGCGAAAAGTGACTGGTAACGCTCATTGGGCATGGCATCAATCCATGCCTCCAATGCGGCGCCACCCGGTTGGGCGAAGGCTGCGTGCAACTTAGGGCCGTACTTCACTTCAACGACATGCCAGCCGGCGGCATTGAACTGCGCGGTCCACTGCTCAATCCGCACACCAGGAATCACCCGATCCAGGGACTGGCGGTTGAAGTCAACTATCCAGGTGACATTGCCCAGGCCTGCTGTTGCCGGGTCTGCGATTGCTTCCCAAATATTGCCCTCGTCGAGTTCGGCGTCTCCCATGAGGGCAATGAACCGGGTAGGTGGGCGTTCACCAAAATGTGAATCCACATAGCGCCTGGTTGCGGCAGCGAATAGCGGAGCTGCAGGTCCCAGACCGACGGAGCCGGTGGAAAAATCAACCCGGTCGGGATCTTTTGTCCTCGAGGGGTAGGACTGCAGCCCACCGAATTTGCGAAGTTGCGTGAGATAGGAACGGTCTAACTCCCCAAGTAGGTACTCAATCGCGTGGAAAACGGGTGACGCATGTGGTTTTACACTCACGCGGTCCTGTGGGTTCAGGTGCGCAAACCACAGCGCGGTCATGATCGAAACCATGCTGGCACTTGATGCTTGGTGGCCACCTACTTTGACACCGTCTCCGGTGTCTCGTTCCCTATTCGCCGAGTCAACAATTCGGGTTGACAACCACAGCACTCGTTCATTTATTGAGTCAAGAACTTCTTGCTGGTTCACGGTGAATCTCAATTCGTAAATAATGCGCTGTACGCGTTCAGCGCAGGTTGACCACCAAGGTGAGCATAGAGAACATGTGAATCCTTCGGGATCACTTCATTACGAACAAGGTCGATCAATCCGGCCATTGACTTTCCTTCGTACACAGGGTCAATGATCATGCCTTCAAGTTCACCGGTCAACCTAATCGCATCAAGGGTTGATTGAACGGGAATTCCATAGAGGTCACCAGCCCACCCTTCGAGCACAACAATTTCCTCGTCGCTCAATTCGCGGCCCAGACCAATCAGATCTGCTGTGTGACGGGCGATTCGGGCAACCTGCGCGCGCGTCTTTTCCAGGGTCGCCGAAGCATCAATCCCAATAACTTTGCGTGGACGGTCCTGCCCTGCAAAGCCAGCGATCATTCCGGCATGAGTGCTTCCGGTGACGGTGCACACAATGATCGTGTCAAAGAACACTCCAAGCTCGGCTTCTTGCTGCTCAACTTCAAAAGCCCAGTTGGCGAATCCAAGGCCACCAAATTTGTGCTCTGAAGCACCAGCAGGAATTCCATACGGCTTGCCACCACGTGCCTTAACGTCCTCGAGCGCTTGATTCCAACTGTCGCGAATTCCAATGTCAAAGCCGGCCGGGTCAAGGCGAACTTCAGCGCCCATGATCCGAGAAAGCATGATGTTTCCCACGCGGTCGTTGACGCAGTCGGGCCAGTCGACCCATTTTTCTTGAACGAGAACGGCCTTCATGCCGATTTTGGCTGCAACCGCTGCAACCTGACGAGTGTGATTGGACTGATACCCACCGATTGAAACGAGTGTGTCGGCGCCTTCAGCGATTGCGTCAGGGACGATGTATTCGAGCTTGCGAGTCTTATTGCCGCCGTACGCCAATCCACTATTCACGTCCTCGCGTTTAGCCCACAACTTCGCCCCACCAAGGTATTCGGTGAGTCGAGGAAGCGAATGGATTGGGCTTGGTCCAAACGTGAGTGGGTAACGGGGGAAATCGGCGAGTGACATGGTTTCAACTTTCTTGTTTATTGGTGACTTATTTTGGTGAACTGTTGGGCAATGAATTCCAAATCTCACATGCAACCTGCGCAGCCTTTGGCGACTGTTCCTTTGCAAGCGTGACCAATATTTCGTGCACATTTGCTGAGTTGTGGCCAGAAGACATTGGGTTTTCACTGACGTGATCGTGACCAAACCTGGCGATCTCAGCACGGCGAATCAATGGAGTGAAGGTGTCAACAACACTTTGAATCGCACTATTTCTGCTGGCGTCAATAAACACTTTGTGGAACGAGTCGTCCGCGGCAATTGCCGCTTCAATGTCATCCCGCGCAAGCGCAGCAGCAAAATCTGAGTTTGCAGCTGACAATTGATCCCAATGATGAGTGCTCAAGTGCGCGAGAGACTCCTCGACCGCGAGGCGATGCATGGTGGCTAAGACAGACTTTGCCGAGCGCTCTTGATCAGGGTCAATCTCGGTGACGTAGGTGGCTCGCCCGGGTTGAGCGCTGACCAGTCCGATCTGCCCAAGCCGAAGGAGTGCTTCGCGGATTGGGGTTCGACTTACCCCCAGCCATTGGGCAAGTTCCGCATCTCGCAGTTGCTCTCCCGGGGCAATGGCGCCAGAAACAATTGCTTCGAGCAAATGGCTATATACGTCGTCTCGCAGAAGTGTGCGAGGTTCAATTGGGTTTGTCGGGACCGGCATTCAATATATTGGATACTAGTTGACTAGGTGTGTCAAGATCTTCTCAATTCGGTGCTGATTTCCGCGCGTGGGAGTGTCGAAGAACGGGTCGCACATGCCTCTCCTATGCTTCACAGGTATGAGCCAGCGGGTATACACCGGACCGCACGGCGAATTGGGAAAAAACCGCCCCAATTGGATTAAGTACCTCCCCTGGGTGTTCACCGCAATCACAGTCCTGGGTCAGATCGTGTGGGTTTTGGTCTCGGCTGACCTGCGGGTTGTTCTTACCGCAGTCACGGTGACCAGTTTCTTTCTGGCGAGCCTTTCGCACGCATTCCTCAATCGCGGTCTTTCCTGGACCCTGTCTTTTTTCAGCATCACCCTTGCATTCGGGTGGTTAATCGAGGTCCTAGGAACAGCGACCCAGTTCCCCTTCGGTGATTATGTCTATTCAGACAAACTCGGCTTAGCACTGCTCGGCGTTCCCATTTTGATCCCCATGGCCTGGTCAATGATGGCGTACCCCGTCATGCTCGCGACCCAACGAATGGCCACAACGCCATTTGCCACGGCTTTTATCGGCGGCTCACTATTAGCAGCATGGGATCTATTCCTTGACCCCATGATGGTGGGCGAGGGCTACTGGACTTGGAATGAACTCGGTTGGGTCCTTCCCGGCATTCCCGACATCCCAATGCAGAACTTTCTTGGGTGGCTCCTCAGCGCGATTGCATTGGCTTACGCATTGAATTTACTTCCCCGCAAGATCGCAAACGACACAGTCCCCAACACCCTGTTGATGTGGACTTATGTGTCAAATGTCCTTGCGGCTGCACTGTTTTTTGGTGAGATCGGCGTTGCACTATGGGGCGGAATCGCCATGGGCCTGTTCATATTCCCGTGGGTATGGCGAATCTGGAGTCAACCTCAGTGGTAGTAATTCCACTGGCTAGCGCACTATCTGTTGCGCTCACCGCACACACCGCATTTAATCTCACAAAACTCCGATCACCTCACTGGAATGGTAACGAAATCACAGAAAAAGTGAGTGTGTTAATCCCCGCGCGCAATGAAGAAACCCACATCGCTCTCACGATTGAAAGTATTAGAAATCAAATTGGACTCACCAATTTCGAAATAATTATTCTCGATGACCAGTCAACCGACTCCACCGCCGCAATAGTTCAACAACTAGCACAATCAGACTCACGAATCACACTTGTCAGCAACACCACTAACCCTCCCGAGGGTTGGTTAGGCAAACCCCATGCGTGTGAACTGCTTTCCAAAAAAGCAACCGGCAGCGTCCTGGTATTCGTTGACGCTGATGTGAGCTTTGAACCCCAAGCAATTGCAGCCTGTATTGAGTTAATGCGTGACAAGGAATTCGGGCTAGTTGCCCCCTACCCGCAGCAACTTGCAGACTCAACTATCGAACGACTTGTGCAGCCGCTCGTGATCTGGTCGTGGGCCACAACCATGCCACTGAGGATCGCCGAAAGAAGTACTCGGCCTTCACTTTCAGCAGCTAACGGGCAGTTCCTTGTCTTTGATTCACACTCATATACAGCAGCCGGTGGACATGCAAGCGTGAGTGGTCAAGTCCTAGAAGACATCGCGCTAATGAGATCTTTGAAGCGTGTCGGTTCGCAATGCGTCACGGTGAATGGAAGTGAGTTGGCCCACTGTCGCATGTACGAGAACGCGAAGGAACTCACTGACGGTTACACAAAGTCACTGTGGAATGCCTTCGGGTCCCCGGTAGGGTCAATCGCGGTCAATTCACTCCTAGCCTTTGCCTACCTTGTTCCTCCCGCCGCCATGATCGCCTCGCGGAAGAAATCACACCGGCTCGCTGGCGCTGTTGGCTATTTTGCAGGGGTAACAGGGCGAGCCTTGGTTGCCAAGAAAACAGGCTCGAAAGTATTGCCCGACTCTTTAGCTCACCCCGTCTCTATCGCAATTTTCATTGGACTCAATGCAGTGAGTTGGTCTCGGCACCTGCGCGGAACTAATACCTGGAAAGGGCGCGTGCTGTGACAACCGAGCACAATGAAAAGTCACATGTAGTCGTGATTGGCGCTGGAGTCGGTGGGCTTGCGGTAGCCGCACGACTCAGTGTGAAAGGTCACCGGGTCACGCTTCTTGAGCACGCCGATCGGGTCGGAGGCAAGCTCTTCACCTACCGGCGTGACGGGTTCGCATTTGACACCGGACCAAGCCTTTTCACACTACCCGCGGTATACCGGGATCTATTTCTCAAAACAGGGAAAAGTCTTGAAGACAGTGTTGATTTACAGGAAGTGGATCCCGCGTTTCGTTATGTTTTTGCAGACGGCAGTGAAGTAACCCTTCCCGGAGTTGACCCAGCAAAATGCGCCCAAGCATTTGGTGCAGCATTCGGTCCCGAAAGTGACAAACAGTGGCGCAAATTCACCGATCGCGGGTCACAGATGTGGCGGCTTACGCGGGGACCGTTTTTGCAGTCACCTCTCAAAGGCTGGAAGTCACTGCTCCCGCTGGCAAACCCAAGTGATGTCAACACGATTGCACCATTCACTTCCCTGCGCAAACTTGCGCGAAAATACTTCACGGACCCGCGCATGATCATGATTGTCGATCGATATGCCACCTACACGGGTTCAGACCCGCGGCATGCCCCCGCTGTCCTTGCAACAATCCCTTACATTGAACAAGTTTTTGGCACCTGGCATATCGGTGGTGGACTAGGCACACTCGCAACCGCCCTTGAAAATCGTTGCCATGAAAGAAAAGTGGAAATCCGCACAGGAGTCACCGTCACACAAATCAACACGAACAACGGCGTTGTCTCTGGGGTTCACTTGGAGTCTGGCGAGTTCATCGAAGCAGACATTGTCGTCTCAGACTCCGATGCAACGCTGACCCAAGATTTACTCTCGTATCAGGACCGGAAACAAACACCGAGTATTCCTAACTCCCCCAGCCTCGCAGGCTTCGTGCTGCTGCTCGCGCTCGACGGCACTACAACAGGTATCGCGCATCACAATGTCTGGTTCCCTGAAAATTACGACGCGGAGTTTGACGCTATTTTTGGGAAAGAACCCAAGCCGCCGAGTGATCCGGCAATTTATGCGTGCGTCCCGGACGACCAAACCATGAAGCCCACGAGCGACAGCGAGTCTTGGTTCATTTTGGTGAACGCACCCCGGCACGACCCCGAGAAAAAACATGGATTCAATTGGGATTTACCCGGGGTCAAAGAAGACTACGCGGAAAGAATCCTGGACCTACTCGCCCAGCGCGGCACCGATATTCGCTCCCGAATCAAGTGGATGGAAATCCGAACTCCCGCCGATCTTGAACGAGACGTTATGGCGCCCGGCGGCAGTATTTATGGCACTTCGAGCAATGGGCCACGGGCGGCGTTCACCAGGCCTGCCAACCAGTCTGCGATCAAAGGTTTGTACCAAGTGGGTGGCTCCAGCCACCCCGGTGGCGGGCTACCCCTTGTCGGCATGGGTGCAGAAATAACCGCGGAACTTATTGGTCGCGCGGGGAAGCCGAACCCATAAAGCCGTACCAGCGGGCAAGCCGGCCACCCGTTGACAGCATGCGAACGCGCTCCTCGGTCGCCAGTTGAACTTCTTGGGTTGCCACGATTACTAGCTGGTCGTTTACTCGGATTCGAGTGTGCTCGCCCGGGACTTCTGCAGTACCTTCACGAATCACCAGCGACACCGCTGCACCTTGGGGTAGTCCCATCTCCATGACGAACACACCAATGAGCGCCGACCCTTTGGGAACGTCAACACCCAAGACGGTTGCGGACATGCCGTCAAGTGGTGCGCTCTCCACTTCGAGTTCACGGGCCTGCTCGGGTAAACACACACCGATTTTGCGACCCAGAATGGGAATGAATGGCGTTTGAATAAGGAGTAAGAGCAAGACGGCAATTAACGTTGCGTCAAAAATAAGTTCGGCGCCTGGAACGCCAAGTCCCAGTGGGATTGCCGCAAAAACTATTGGTACGGCTCCACGAAGTCCCGCTACGGACACAAACCCAATTGTCTTTGCGCCAACTCGAAACGGCGCCAACGAGATCACTGCGGCCAAGGGTCTTGCTGCGAATACCAGCAACAACACGGCTCCGACTGCAAGTGGAATTGCTTCGGGCAAACGACCAACGTCAGCCAGAAGTCCGAGCATGACGAAAAGCCCAATTTCGGCGATCCAAGAGAGACCGTCAGAGAAGCCAATGATCGAGCGTCGATGTGGAAGTTGCTTTGCCGATCCGATCAAGATGGCAGAGATGTACACGGCCATGAAACCCGATGAGTGCAGAACCGACGCGGCTCCATAGGAAAACACTATGAGCGCAAGTGCCGCGATCGGATACAACCCGACGCCGGGAAGAGCCAAACGCGGTAATACAAACCGGCCGATATAACCAACCGCCACACCAATAATTGCTCCACCAATTATTTCAGCGACGACCAAAATTGGGACGGTCCACGCCGCGGTTTGCTCCCAAGCCCCGCTGGCAACAATGCTGACAATCACCACGACGGGTGCGTCGTTAAAACCTGCTTCGGCTTCAAGGAGTGTTCGAATTTTGGCGTTGACCCGCATTCCGCGCAAAACAGAAAAGACGGCCGCAGCATCGGTCGCAGCAAGCACCGTTCCCAGCAGGATTGCGAGTTGCGGGTCAAAGTCAAAAATGTAGATAAGTGGAATCGCAACAACGGCGATACTCACTGCGATCCCGATCGAAGCCAGCGCCAAGGAGGGCGCCAAGACCGGCCTGAGCTGATCAACTCGGGTGGTTAAGCCACCATGGGCCAGGATCAAGACCAGCGCCGAGTATCCAAGGACCGTGGCTAGGGTTGCGTCGTCGAGGGACAGTCCGGGAATCGTGGCACCAAGAATTATTCCTAGAAGCAGATAGAGCAACAGGCCTGGAACACCCAATTTCCCGGCGAATCGAACCGCGAGGATTGAGACAAACACGACGAGCGCGCCCACAAAGGAAGCCGTGGCCAGACTTTCTAATGTCATGGCCTCAACTCCCGTCGTCGATGGTACTCACGCATAGCCAAAGGTATCGGTTCCCCAGGATTGCCAACATGTGGGAAACCTTTGGAGGTAATAGACTCACTGGGTGAGTAGTTCCGAACCAGTCCAGGCCACGGCCCTAGACATTCGTCCTCACATCCAAACAAATATTGACCAATTCCTCGCGCGACAAAAGCCAATCCTTGAGTCAATCGGCGAAGAAACGATCCCCCTTTGGGACAGTGTCGCCTCACTTCTTAACGGTGGAAAGCGGCTGCGGCCTCTGTTCTGCTACTGGGGCTGGAGCGCCGCCTTCGGCGAAAGCGCCCACCGCGATGGTGTCATCACTGCCGCCAGCTCCCTTGAATTCCTTCAAGGTTGCGCGTTGATCCACGACGACGTAATGGACGGTTCGGATACCCGTCGCGGTTTTCCAGCGGCCCACCGTCAGTTCGCCAGCATGCACCGCGGAAACCAGTGGGTGGGGATCCCAGACCGCTTCGGTGAAGGATCTGCGATTCTCGCTGGTGATTTGTGCCTGTCCTGGGCTGACCAACTACTACTCGAGGCTGACCTTCCCACCGCAAACCTCACTGCAGCAAAGACCGTCTACAACGAGATGCGCACTGAGCTCATGGCTGGGCAGTACCTGGATCTCCTCGAGCAGGCTCGTGGTGGCGGATCGGTTGAGCGAGCACTTCGCGTTGTTCGTTACAAGTCCGCTAAATACACAATTGAACGTCCACTTCACATTGGTGCAGCACTAGCTCTTGCACCACTGGAGGTTTTCTCAGCTTTTACCGGCTACGGACTCCCGCTGGGAGAGGCATTCCAATTGCGCGACGACATTCTGGGTGTGTACGGGGACCCCGAAGTAACCGGCAAACCTGCGGGTGACGACCTCCGTGAAGGTAAGCGAACAGTTTTGATTGCGATCGCTACCGAGCGCGCCACCCCAGCGCAACTGCACTCAATGCACGAGCACCTCGGTGACGAACACCTTTCACTCGATGGTGTGAACAATTTACGTGAAATTATTCGGGACACAGGTGCACTTGATTACACCGAGGACCTGATTGCATCTTTGCTCGACCAATCACTCGCTGCCCTAAACAGTGCACCCCTTGAAGCCACCGCAGTAAGCGCACTCTCAGACCTAGCCCACAAAGCCGTTCAAAGGAATCTATAACAACATGTCAAACTCCTGGATTAATCGACTCCTGCCCACCCAGCGCACCGTCTCGGGTCCAACCGACAACGTGATTGTTGTGGGTGCAGGTCTCGCGGGGCTCTCTGCTGCAATGCGTCTTGCGGGCGCTGGTCGCACGGTCACCATTGTTGAGCGCGAAGCAATTCCTGGTGGTCGGGCTGGCAGGATTCAAATGAAAACCGAAAGCGGCACCTACCACGCCGACACCGGTCCCACCGTTCTCACAATGCCCGATCTCATTGCAGACTGCTTTGACTCATTGGGTGAAAACATGAACGACTGGCTCACTTTGGAACCGGTCGCCCCCCTGTATCGGGCTTTTTACGCTGACGGGTCAGTCCTTAATGTTCACAGTGACGTTGACCAGATGGCTCAAGAGATCTCGGAAGTAATCGGAAACGAGGAAGCCGCCGGTTTCCGCAAGTACGTTGACTTTGTTTCCAAGTTATACAAGTACGAAATGAAGGACTTTATTGACCGCAATATTGATTCACCGCTGGACCTGGTCACTCCCGATCTTGCCAAACTCGCAGGGATCGGTGGCTTTCGCAAACTGGCTCCGAAAGTTCGCGAATACCTAAAGGACCCTCGCACCGAACGCATATATTCGTTTCAAGCAATGTATGCGGGCCTGTCCCCCTACGACGCCCTAGCGATTTACGCGGTCATTGCCTACATGGATTCCGTTGCCGGTGTCTTCTTCCCCAAAGGTGGCATGCACGCGGTTCCGCAAGCAATGGCTGACGCACTGGTCAAGCACGGCGTCACAATCAAATACAACACAACGGTTGAGTCAGTTGTTCATAGTGGCGGTCGTGCTTCAGGTGTTCTCACCACCGACGGCGAGTTCATGGAAGCCGACGTGGTAGTTCTCAACCCTGACCTTCCCGTCGCCTACCGCGAGCTCCTAGGCACCGAACCTTGGTCGGTCAAACGCCTTAATTATTCCCCTTCCTGCTTCCTCATGCTTGCAGGTTCATCCCAGACCTACTCCAAAATCGCGCACCACAATATTCACTTTGGTCGTTCATGGAAAAACGTGTTCACAGAGCTCATTGACCAGAAGGTCCTCATGACAGATCCGAGTATCTTGGTGACCAACCCGAGCTTCTCTGACCCAAGTCTCGCGCCCGAGGGCAAGCAGCTCTATTACATTCTTTTCCCGACACCCAACCTTGATGCTGCAATCGACTGGAAAGAAATTGGTCCTCGCTACCAAGAGGCATGTCTCAAGGTGCTCGAAGAGCGCGGTTACGTGGGGCTCTCCGACTCGATTGAAGTAATCGACGTCACAACCCCGCAGGATTGGGCTGATCGCGGAATGGAACGCGGTGCACCATTTGCCGCTGCCCACTCATTTGGCCAAACAGGTCCCTTCCGACCAGGGAATATGTGGGGCGAAAACGTTGTTTTCACCGGTTCTGGAACACAGCCAGGTGTCGGGGTCCCCATGGTGCTGATCTCAGGTCGCCTTGCAGCCGAACGAATTACAGGTAAAGACCATGCTTACAAATCTCGGGCAACTCGTTGAACCGCGAACACAAAAAGGAATACGACCAAGCCGGAATCACCGATCCCGACTTAATCGCCTCCTACGAAGTCTGCCGGGAACTCAATGCGAAGCATGGAAAAACCTATTACCTAGCAACACTTTTATTACCCCCTGGCAAGCGCCCATACGTCCACGCGCTCTACGGTTTCGCCCGTTACGCTGACGAGATCGTGGACGACCTTGCGTCAACGCTCACCGACCAAGAGAAAGCCGATTGGCTTAAGTCATGGGGTGAAAAGTTTATGGCAGACGTCAGGATCGGTCACTCCGAAGACGCAGTCTGTCGCGCTGTTGTTGACACGGTGAACCGTTGGGACATTCAACTAGACCTATTCGAGGCGTTCCTGCACTCAATGACCATGGATCTCACCGTCACCGAATACAAAACGTTCGAGGATCTCTACGAGTACGTATATGGCTCTGCCGCTGTAATTGGATTACAGATGCTCCCAATACTTGAACCAACCGATGCACGAGCATACGAGTCCGCGAAGGATCTTGGGGTTGCTTTTCAACTCGCAAACTTTATCCGCGACGTCAACGAGGACCTCGATCGTGGCCGCGTCTACCTACCCCTTGACGAACTCGAACGATTTGGAGTTACCCGCGCAGACCTAGAAAAGCGTGAACTCACTGAAAACATTAAAGCTGCCCTGCGCCATCAGATTGATCGAGTGCGCCGCCTCGACCACGAGTCAAAGGCCGGAATTGAAATGCTCCATCCATCTTCCCAAGACTGCATCAATGCAGCACGCATCCTTTACTGCGGGATCGCAAACCGGGTCGAACAAATTGATTTCGATGTTTTCAATAAGCGCGCCAAAGTCTCACTTCACACCAAGTTCTGGGTCGCCTTCCCAGCCTGGCGCCGCGCGGTCAAAGCCCGCCGTAAATTCGGCCCCGGCAACGTGCGCGGTCTTCATTCCCATTCCTGAGCGAATCTCGAGTAATAACCGAACACTCCTCAAATTTTCCCTAGTCGCATCCGATTCAAGGCGATATTTTTCACCCATGCATATGTCAAAGAGTCTGGACCGCCGTGGGTTTCTCGCCGTAATCGGACTGTCAGCTGGAGCAGCCGTAACAGTTGTATCCGCCAGTGGTGCGATTGCTGCAACGACGAGACCCAGCGTTACAAAAAGTAGAACAGAAAATTTATTTCGAAAAGGCGTATTTCCTCGCGGATCGCAATGGTCAATTCCCGGTGGCGAATTAGTGGTCACGCGGAAACGTGCAATCAGGTCAACTGACGGTCAACTTAGACTCAATCGTGATTCCTTTGAAGTGATTTTCAAATTGACGTCGGGAAAGCACCCGGGGCACGGGACAACTACTCTCACCAATTCGCAAGGCCAAGATATTTCCATGCATCTTGTTCAGATTCGACCCAATCGATACAGCGCGATTATTAACAGCCAACCGACAACGGAGGCCGGCGCATGAGTCACACAATTGGAGACACTTTTCTCTTTTGCAGCCTTTGGGACAACACCGGGATATCAACTTGCCTGATGTGTGATGGCAGTACGTACTCGGTGAATGATTACGGTGCGCTCGCAGCCGCGTTGGGTACTTACACCGACGACACGGGCGTTTCATTTACCGTGCCAAACCTCACCCCTTCTGCCCCTTCTGGGTTAACCCCTTACATCGTGGCAACGGGCACTTTTCCCTCTGTCATTCCCGTCCCGGTTCCCAATTACCAGGTTGTGAGTGGGCAGTACTTGGGCGAGATAGTCTATTCATCGGCTACCTACCCACCTTCTGGTTGGGCCGTGTGTGATGGCTCGCTGCTCCAAATAGCCCAAAGCACTTCACTTTTTGCCATATATGGTAACGCTTTCGGTGGCGACGGAAGAAAAACTTTTGCCTTGCCTGCCGTTTCCGGCGCGATCATTGCCACAACGGGTATTTATCCATCACGCAACTAGCCGAATTGCGACTATCCGTTGTTTCTACGCCAGATAGGTGGCCCTGACGGTGGAGTGTTCTCAAGGCCTCGCCGGCCCCAAAACACCCACAGGCTCAGGGAAAGCAAGATCAAAGCGAAACCGAACAACAAGTCTTCGGCTGGAGCAAAGGCTATTCGTCCATCGCCAAGAAAAGTTGGCGCTGCGTCCTGTGGTGAACTGCCACCGATAATGGCAAAGTCGTTGTATTTCACAATTTGAGTACCGGTGAAGAGACCGTTGGTGATCAGCTGGAAAAAGACAATTATCGCGTAGGACACCCAAAAAATTGGTCGAGTCACCATCCGGGTCTTACATGCGAAAAGGTCAAGTAGCACGGCTATGACGACTGCCAATACTCCAATAGCGGTGTAGGTCATGGAGTTTCATCTCCTACGAGCCAGCGCGCAGATTTGGTGCCTTTGACACTGCGAACAGCTTCGAGGGTGAGGATCGATGCAAATGGAATCACAATGAAAAACAGAAGTTCGTCTAGCGGAACTTCAGCCGGAAGGTAGAGCCCTAGAATCCGGGACTCATCGAAATACCAGTGACCTTGGGTGATTGCATAGGCATCCCAGATTAAAAAGGGTATGACGACGGGCAGGATCGTGAAGAGCAAACGCTTTGGTCTGCGAAGAACCCGTGCTCGCAGGATCACTTCTAACCAGATCGACGCCACAATCACAAAAACCAAGACCGAGACATAGCTCCAACGCCCGAAATCCATGAAATCTCCCACGGGTCCATAATTACCTACTGTGAGTTTTCAGCAAAAAGTGGATCCCTCGAATCGCTCTGATGTGACCTACCGAATTGCATTGCTCGGTGCCGAATCCTCTGGCAAAACCACCTTGGCCGTTGAACTTACGGCAGCACTGTGTGAAATGGGTTACAACGCAGGGCTGGTTCCCGAATTTTTGCGGACCTGGTGCGAGCAAAACTCTCGACTCCCCAATTTCGAAGACCAAGAAGTTATTTTGGAGGGTCAGCTTGCCTTAGAAGACGCTGCAGCAACTCGATTCGACATTGTGGTCTGCGACCCAGCTGCGATCACCACAGGTTTTTACTCACTGGAGTACTTCGGGTCTGATCTGCATATGGAGTGGGACCTCTTGGAGCGATACGACCAGCTATTCCTGTGCGATATTGACTTCCCTTGGCAGGCTGACCCGCTGCGGGAAAGCCCTGTGGCACGCGCACAGATGCACACCACCATCAAGTTATACGTGCAGGAAAACGAAGGACGCTTCACAAGCAACATCCCTTTGCTCACTGGCTCAACTCGAGAGCGGTTGATCTTTGCCCTGGCGCAACTTGATCTCCCCGAAATATTGCCCTAGTCGACAGGGTGGACTGGTGCGCGCATGCAAGCGTGGCAACCCACTTCCCTCATAGATTCCACATAGAATCACAAGAATGGATCCGTCTTCCTCCGGTGGCCTTGTCGGCCAAACCCTGGATCAGCGGTATCAAGTCACATCCCTTTTGGCTCGCGGTGGTATGGCCACCGTTTATTTGGCGACAGACCTAAGGCTTGACCGGGTTGTTGCGCTCAAGGTCATGCATCCTCACTTAGCCAATGACCCTGGATTTGTAGCGCGTTTTCAGCGTGAGGCCCGCAGCGCGGCTCGGCTCTCACACCCACATGTTGTCGGGGTCTACGACCAGGGCAGCTCAGACGGTCACGTCTACCTGGCCATGGAATATTTGCCAGGACGAACCCTGCGTGACGTGTTGGACGAATACGGTCCTCTCAGCACCGAACAAGCCCTCGTACTTCTTGACCCCGTAATTGAAGCACTTGTCGCAGCCCACGCGGCCGGATTCGTGCACCGCGATATCAAACCAGAAAATGTCCTTATCTCTGACGACGGTCGGGTGAAAGTTGCCGACTTTGGTCTTGCTCGTGCTGTCACAACAACGGATTCAACCCACACGACCGGCATGATTATTGGAACGGTGAGTTATCTTTCTCCCGAACAGGTGGAGCACGGAGATGCGGACGCCCGCTCTGATATCTACTCAACCGGAATCCTTTTTTTCGAAATGATCACCGGAGCAGTCCCCCACGGCGGTGAAAGCCCGCTGTCTATTGCCTACAAACACGTGAACTCTGACGTTCCGCCACCCTCAAGTGTCATTCCCGAAATCCCTTCCGTCGCCGATGCACTCGTGCTCTCTGCCACCAAGCGAGATCCTGCATTGCGGTATCAGAGTGCCCAAGAATTGCTTGCGGACGTACGTCGAATCCGCAAGTCACTGCCAGCCCCACAGCCATTTGTGGACGCGAGGAACACCCTGGTTGTTGATCGAAAAGAATTCGAAGAACTTTCCAACTCACAGAAATCAACCGATCAAACTTTTACGCCCAAGGATTTTCCTGCACGCGCAAAAAAACGGCGAGGATTGTGGTTCATCCTCGCGCTCGTCATTGGCGTACTCCTTGCTGGCTTAGGCGGCTGGTGGATTGCCGCAGGGCCCGGGCAAAACGTCGACACCCCCGACTTGGTCGGCAAAACTTTGGAACAAGCTCAAGGAGTGCTTCTAGCGGCAAGCGAAACCGAAGGGCTCACGATTGCCGCTGGCGAACCAGTCTTCAGCGAGAGCATCCCGTTGGGTGTGATCGTTACGACCGACCCAGAACCTGGATCAGGGATTAACCCAACCGGGGTAATCACGGCAAATGTTTCCCAAGGGCCCGAGCGCTATTTGGTTCCCGACGTGGTCGGTATGACACCTCAGGCAGCTAGCGCAGCCATTACGGGTGCAAACCTCACGCTTGGGGGCAGATCTGAGGCGTTTGACAACAATGTTCCTCTGGGAGAGGTTGCCAAGACGTCTCCAAAAATTGGTGCTGAGCTCAAGCCGGGTGAGCGCGTTGACCTCGTGATTTCAAAAGGTCCCAAACCCATTGAGATTCCTACTGTTGTCGGCGAGAAAATCAAAAGCGCAAATGCAACGCTGAGCGATCTGGGCCTCAAAGTTGACCGCAGCAACGTCTTCTCAGAGTCTGTGAATAAAAATACCGTGATGTCGATTAAACCCAAGGCGGGTAATACCGTGCCTTCGGGCAGCACTGTTGAGGTTGTTGTTTCAAAGGGTCCACCCCCGGTCACAGTGCCCAACCTTGTTGACATGCCGCGCAAGAAAGCTATCGCCGCCTTGAAGAAAATTGGACTGCAAGCCAAAGTTGAAGTCGGGGCGGTTGCGCCCCTCAATCGTGTAATCAGTCAAAGCCCCGCTGCTGGCACCGAGATCCCCAAAGGTTCCTCGGTCACAATACGCATTATTTAATTCGCGTTGTTCAATTCTCGATCTCTTACCAATACATTGAGCCAGGAGTCCCCTTAAACGGTCCGACAACATCGCTCGTAATCCAACCACCGTAGAAAGAACCGGGTTGAGGAGTGACCCGTTCCCCGTCGACCAGACATTCATCCATCTGCTGCGGATACACCGCGACATGGTCCTTAAGTTGCTCGAAACCCCGATGAGGATTCGGGTAGCCCCACGCTACCCCTACCGCTACTTTGCCGTCAGCTCCCACAACGTCGAAGTACTGAGCTGTTCCCTTGAATTCACACACACTGGATCCTGAGTTTGGGCGTAAGGCGCCGTCCACAAAATCCCGCACCGGCACATAGAAGGTTGGGGGGTGGGAGGTCTCCAGCACTCGGATCGGCAAATCGGTGTCACAAATAAGCGCACCCCGAAACCGAATAGTCACATGACTAGTGATCGCATCCACCCTCGGTGGGCGCGGATAATCCCAAACGGACTCTTGTCCCGGGCCAGGTTGAATTCGCTCAATTCCGGGTGGGGTCAATTAGTATTCCACAAAACCTTCATGAACGAGTAGTTTTTCTTTCACGTCAACACCATAGCCATAACCACCAATTCCATTACTGGCCACGACCCTATGACACGGGATCACAATCACGACCTCGTTACGACCACACGCCGTTCCCACGGCACGAGCCGCTCGCGGGTAGCCCGAACGCGCCGCCAAGCCCCCATAGGTCTCAACGGTTCCCGGTGGGATTTCTCGCATCTTGGCATAAACATTCACATTAAAAAGTGACGTTGCATCTCGCACGCCCAGCCCGTCGAATGCACTGAGAAAACCGTCTTCGTAGTCTTTAAAAGCTTTATGAATAACTGACGATTTCCGTTGCGCACCAACAAGATCTCGCTGGTCAAATCGCGCAGAGATCAGTTCTTGTTCTGTTTCATCGAAAACGAAATAAACCAGTCCGGCTGGAGACTGGGCGCTTCCATGCCAAATGGACACGAGGAGTTACCTCTTGATCAACATGTCTGCAACAAGGAATGCCAACTCAAGACTTTGTTCACGGTTGAGACGTGGATCGCACGCGCTCTCATAGCGTTGCGAGAGATCGCCTTCGGCTACGCCACCTGTTCCTCCGACGCACTCGGTGACGTCGTCGCCTGTGAGTTCAATGTGAATACCTCCAGGGAAGGTTCCGGCCTCACGGTGGACCGCGAAGTAACCTTCAACTTCGGTGATCACGTCGTCGAATAAACGAGTTTTGTAACCGCTCGCTGATTCACGGGTATTTCCGTGCATCGGGTCACATACCCAGACGACCGGGATTCCACTTGCGTCAACCTTGGCAACAATGTCGGGTAATCTCTCCCGCACCTGGTCTGCACCCATTCGGGTGATCAAGGACAAGCGACCTGGAATGTTGTCAGGGTTCAGAATCCGAGCTGCTTCAACAATGTCTTCGGGTGAGGCTGTTGGCCCCACCTTCATGCCAATTGGGTTCGAGATTGTTGACGCGAAGTGAACATGCGCGCCGTCAAGTTGACGGGTGCGCTCCCCGATCCACAGGAAGTGACCGGACACGTCATAGGGGTTACCGGTGCGAGAGTCGATCCGGGTAAGCGCGCGCTCGTAGTCCATGGAGAGTGCCTCGTGGGCGGCATAGAACTCAACCCGTTGGAATTCGTCAGGGTCGGCGCCGCACGCCTGCATGAATGCGAGCGCGCGGTCAATATCCCGGGCCATGAGTTCATAACGCTGACCCGCCACCGAGTCACGAACAAAGTCTTGGTTCCATGCGTGGACCTGTCGCAGATCCGCGAATCCGCCCATGGTGAATGCACGAACAAGATTAAGTGCAGAGCCAGAAGCGTGGTAGGCACGAAGCAGTCGTTCTGGATCGGGCCTGCGGGCACCAGCTTCGAATTCAAGTGCATTAACGGCATCTCCGAGATAGGAGGTCATTTCGATTCCGTCGCGAACTTCAATTGTCTTACTTCGGGGCTTGAAGTATTGGCCGGCCAGTCGTCCCATTTTTACAACAGGAAGTGAAGCACCGTAGGTCAGAATGACCGACATTTGAAGAACCGTTTGCAATCTTGCCCTTATGGAGTCGGCGGTATTTGCCTCAAAGGTTTCCGCGCAATCTCCACCGGTGAGAACGAATGCTTCACCGCGGCTTGCCGCGGCAAGCCGCTCGGTGAGTTGGTCGCACTCCCCCGCGAAAACCAGTGGAGGGAGTTTACGAAGCCGGCCGACGGCGTCGGCAAGGACAACCGGGTCTGGCCAGGGTGGCTGCTGGGCAGCTGCGAGTTCGGGCCAGTCAACGGTCATTGGGGTTTCCACCCGGCCACGGGTCTGTTGCACTTGCTGGGCAGTCATGGGCTCAGAGTAGAGGGTTGGTTCAGCCAAAGAAAGCGGTGGCTTCACGGTACCGCTCGATCGGGACGGTCTTAAGGGTGCCTGTGGCTTCGGCAAGGGGCACTCGCACAATGTCCGTCCCGCGCAGTCCCACCATGGTCCCCCACGCCTGGTCCTTGACCGACTCGATTGCGTTAAGGCCAAATCGGGTCGCGAGCACCCGGTCAAATGCGGTTGGGGTTCCACCACGTTGAACATGTCCCAAGACGGTTGTCCGGGCTTCATGGCCGGTGCGCTCCTCTAAGGCTCCAGCAAGCCACTCGCCAATTCCCGAGAGTTTGACATGTCCGAATGCGTCCAAAGTGCCGTCCTTGGTGATCAAATCGCCATCCTTGGGAAGTGCGCCTTCCGCCACACAAATAATCGGGGCGTAATTTGTTTCAAAACGTGAGTTCACCCAACCCACTACTTCGTCGAGGTCAAAAGGCACTTCGGGGATCAGAATCGCGTTGGCACCGCCAGCCATTCCCGAGTGAAGGGCAATCCAGCCAGCGTGGCGGCCCATAACTTCACAGATCAGGATCCGGTGGTGCGACTCTGCTGTGGTGTGCAAACGGTCCATTGCTTCAGTGGCGATTGTGACCGCCGTATCAAAACCGAATGTGTAGTCGGTCCCACTGAGGTCGTTGTCAATCGTCTTGGGGACACCGATGACAGGGAAACCTAGTTCTGTGAGAGCCGTAGCGACACCGAGAGTGTCTTCGCCCCCTATTGCAATCAAGGCGTCAACACCAAGTTTCGCCATGTTTTCTTTGATCCGTTCAACTCCACCGTCGATCTTGATCGGGTTGGTTCGGGAGGAACCCAGAATTGTCCCTCCCCGAGGGAGCAAGCCTCGGACGGTGTCGACATTAAGTTCCATGGTGATTCCTTCGAGTGGGCCTTTCCACCCGTCCCGAAAGCCAATGAATTCGAACCCGTATTCAGCAACACCACGTCGAACCACCGCGCGGATAACCGCATTAAGGCCTGGGCAATCTCCGCCACCAGTGAGAACTCCAACGCGCATGTGCCACACCTTTCACCGTCTGGACCCGAGTCAATGGATCATATGCTCGAGCAATCTAATGTAAACGCTATCAGGGACGAACTCGAGAATTGAATTTGATCACCGAGCGTTCCCGGGAGCAAGTACGCTCGTGCGCGTGAACGACTCTGACCGCGTACTCTCGATTGACGCTGGAACAACCGGGCTGACCGCACTTCTGGTCACCCATGACGGACTCATCAGCTCAAAGGGATACCAAGAGTTTCCCCAGCATTTTCCCAGCGATGGCTGGGTTGAGCATGACCTGGGAGAAATGTGGAATGCAACATTGGCCGCGACCAAATCAGCGATGGCTGCGCACCTCGCCGAAAATGGAAGCCCGGCAAACATCGTTGCCATAGGGATCACAAATCAACGTGAAACAGCGTGCTTCTGGGACCGGGAAACTCTTGGTTCCCCACGGCGGGCGATTGTTTGGCAAGATCGTCGTTCCACTGAAATTTGTCAACGGTTGATCGACACGGGGATCCAATCACGAGTGCGCGAACTCACGGGATTGCGCCTTGACCCTTACTTCACCGCAACGAAACTCGTGTGGGTGCAAGAAAATGATCCACACACATGGGCGCAGGTGTGCTCTGGTCGGGTGGCTATTGGAACGGTCGACTCCTACCTGATTGCACGTATGACGCGCGGTTTGGATCATGTCACCGATCACACCAATGCCTCTCGCACACTGCTCTACGGGATTCAAAGTGGGGGTTGGGATCCTGAACTACTTGAAATTTTTAACGTCCCCGAAGATTCCCTACCAACAATTGTTGCCTCCTACGGGCCAATCGCCCAGAGCGATCCAGCTGTTTTCCTGGGCATTGACGCCCCGATCAGCGGTATCGCTGGCGACCAACAGGCCGCGTTAGTGGGTCACGCTGGCTTCCACTCCGGCAATGCCAAATGCACCTATGGAACTGGATCATTTCTGCTCCTGCACACTGGTGAGCAAGTCATTCATTCTGCGCGCGGTCTACTCACCACCGTCGCACTCGCCCACCCCAACGAAACTGGTCCGGCCCGTCGAGATTTTGCTCTCGAAGGTTCGATTTTTGTCACGGGTGCCGCGGTCCAATGGTTACGCGACGGTTTAGGGATTATCAAGAGTTCCTCCGACATTGAGTCTTTAGCGTTGAGCGTTCCCGACTCGGGTGGTGTTGTTTTTGTTCCAGCGCTTACGGGTCTGGGGGCACCCAATTGGGATCCGCATGCCCGAGGTCTCATTATCGGAATCAATCGAGGAACAACCGCTGCGCACATTGCTCGAGCCACACTAGAAGGGATCGCGCTCGAAGTCCTTGACGTCGTTGACCTCATGAGTGAGGAAATGGGCTCACGACTGCCCTGCCTGGCAATCGATGGTGGGGCCTCTATGAACGACCTCTTGTGTCAGTTACAGGCCGATATTGCGCAACTACCGGTAAAGAGATCCGAGCAGGTGGAAACAACCGGGCTTGGGGCAGCTTTTCTAGCCGGACTTGGTGTCGGTTTCTGGAGGGACACGGCGGAGATTTCCCAATTGGTCCGGACTTCCGGTGAATTTTTCCCGATGCTCACCCGCGATGACCTGCACGCTCAGTGGCGCGGCGCAGTGACGCGGTCCCTGAATTGGACGAATCTTGCATCGGACGAACTAGCGAAGTGAACTTTTAGCGTCCGCCAACTCGCCATTGGCAATTAACTCTTTTGCGCGGGTCGCATACATGTCCACATATTCCTGGCCGGAGAGACTCATGAGTTCATACATGACTTCATCTGTGACCGATCTCAACACGAAACGATCGTCTTCCAACCCTTCGTAGCGGCTGAAGTCCAAAGGCTTCCCAATCCGCATTCCTACGCGCATTAGTCGCGGACGCAACTTTCCAGGCGGCTGGATTTCATAGGTGTTAATCATTGCGACAGGAATAATCGGGACACGCGCTTCAAGTGCCATGCGGGCCAAGCCTGTTTTTCCCCGATACAAAATCCCGTTCGGGGAGCGGGTTCCTTCAGGGTAGATGCCTAAAACGTTTCCCCCGTTGAGAACTTTTAACGCCGTATTAATTGCAGCCTCTGAGGCACGGCCGCCGGAACGATCAATAGGAACCTGCCCAACACTGCTCATGAATAGCTTGGTGAAGTAGCCCTTGAGCCCCTTCCCAGTGAAGTAATCGCTTTTCGCTAGGTAGGCCATGGGCCTTTTGACATAGAGGGCCAGGTAAAACGAGTCAGAAAAACTGAGGTGATTGCTGGCCAAAATCACCCCACCTGATTGGGGGATATTGTCCTGCCCCTCAACCCAAGGGCGAAACAAGACTTTGAGCCACGGGCCGATCACAAAATGTTTGAACAGCCAATACATCATAAGTTTCACCTCCCTTGCGATTTCACAAATTCCAATGGTCGTTATCCGTGGAACGATCATAGGCGTACGCTTCGAGAAGTATCCGCACATTGATCGAATGAGGAGATCCAATGCCACTGGCACCCGGCGCCCAACCTTGGAGCAGCGACCCAGCAGGTCCCGACTCAAGAATCGGCGTACTGCTCATTCACGGTTTTACCGGATCCCCGGCTTCGATGACCCCGTGGGGCAAAGCGCTGTCCGAGCATGGCTGGACAATTCGAGTTCCTCGTCTGCCCGGTCACGGTTCCCGCTGGCAAGACATGAACCTCACCACATGGGAAGACTGGTACGCCGAAGCCGAACGAAACCTGCGCGAGCTGCAAGCCACGTGTGATCAAGTTTTTGTCTGTGGACTCTCCATGGGTGGATCACTAACCCTTCGCCTAGCCGAAAAACACGGCAGCGACATCGCTGGAATTGTGCTGGTTAATCCTGCAGTTCATTCTGAGCGCCCTGACCGCCACCTACTTCCCGTGATTTCCAAGTTCCTGAAAGCCTTCCCAGGTATCTCCAATGACATCGCTAAACCAGGCCAAGACGAAGTCGCCTACGGGAAAATTCCACTCAAAGCCGCCCACTCATTGTCACAACTATGGAAGTTGATTAAGTCAGACATTGCCCAAGTAACCCAACCTGTAATTCTTTTTCGTAGTCTTCAAGACCACGTCGTTGAGGCCTCAAACGCCCAATGGATCCTGGAACACGTATCCAGCGCGGACAAGGAAGAAGTACTCCTGGAAAATTCATTTCACGTCGCCACCCTTGACTACGACGCCCCGCTAATCCAAGAACGTAGCGCCGAATTCATCGCCCGACTGATCAAGCAGTAGGCACCTGCATCCATGACAACCACACCCCCAGAACCCCCAGAACCCAACGAGCCCGATAAGCCCGACGAGCCTCATAAGCCCGATGAACAAGAGGGGGGCAACACCAACAATGAAGCGTGGGATGCGATTGTTGCCGATCTCAGCGGACAAATTGACCTGGGGCCACATTTTCGTAGTGAGCCAGCCCCGCAGGAGTTAATTCCGCAACGTGACTACATTGACGAGTATTTCGAAGAAGGCTACGAACCACCCGAACCGCCGCCCCTGACCGTACCCAGTGACGCATTCGCACGCTTTGCTTGGGCGGGCGCCCTCGGCGGTCCTGTCGTAATGCTGTTGGGTTACGTCCTTAGCCTTGGACGAATGATCTCAACTGCAGGACTGATCGCCACAATTGGTGGCTTCGTCTTCCTGATGTCAAAGCGTGACAAGCATGTTCCACCGGGTGAGGACTTCGGTGACGGCGCAGTTGTTTAACAGCGCAGTTGTTTAGTTGACCGACGAAAACTTCAATCGCGCAAGATCCGCAGCCCCGACAATTCCAGCCTTGTTGCCTAATTCAGCAACGCGAATTTGAGGGATGGGTCGGTGCTGCCTCCCAATAATTCGGTCGGCCAAACTTGCCTTCGCGCTGGGTAGGAAGAACTCACTTGCCTCGCTCGCGCCTCCACCAATTACGAAAATCTGCGGATCCAGGATCGCGCTGAGGCTGGCCAGTCCACGTCCGAGCCACACCCCAAGGCGCTCCAAAACTTCAATAGCCACCGGGTCTCCCAACTCCGCAGCGTGGGTGACATGTTCGCCTTGGACACCCTCAGGTGTTCCATCGCCCAAAGACAGTAGAGCCTGCGCTTCAAATAACCGCTCTGTGGCCATCGCTCTGGCATCGCGCACAAGCGCGTTGCCACTCGCGTACTGCTCCCAACACCCCTTGCGCCCGCACCCGCACAACAATCCGTCCGCGACTGCCCCCATGTGACCGATCTCGCCCGCTGCACCGTGCGAGCCGCGAAAAAGTTCCCCTCCCAAAACAATCCCACCGCCAATACCTGTGCCGATCGTCACGGTCACAACGTCTTGGAATCCCTTTCCACCGCCAAAACGTGCTTCACCCCACGCAGCAGCACTTCCATCATTTTCCACCAATACCGGGAGCCCCGTAACGTTTTCGAGTAACGCCGCAACAGGGACGTCGGCCCACTGCAAATTCGGGGCGTACAACACGGTCGTGCTTGCCGCGTCAACCGGACCGGCAACCCCAACACCGATTCCCGCAATACTTCCATCGACGTTGGCAATCGTTTCAGCGATCACCTCCCCGACTACCTCTAGGACTGCAGATGCGTCAGCGCGTGGGGTCTTCTTGCGAACCTTTGAAAGTATTTGGCCTTGATCGTTGACGATTCCAGCCAAAATTTTCGTGCCACCAATGTCAACTCCAACACTGATCCCCATATCCCCTTCTCTCCTTGTGGCTTATGAACGATCTAGGGGAAGCCACTTGATCGAGTCTGCCAGCTGCTCGCTGTCCCCTACGTTTCTCACGCCACTTCGAACTCCGACCCCACCGAGCATCGCGATGAGTGGTGCAAGATCCACGCCGGTGATCTCACTTGGCATGAGGTCTGTGATCGACTCGGGCGCACCCATCGAGGTGAGCCAACTTCCTAGATCATTGGCGCCGTGAGCACCTTCGTTTTCATCGGTCATGATCGTGGCCACTCCTTTTCATTCACCATGAAATCAATCTCAATCGAATCTATTGACACGCGCGCCTTAATCGACTCCATGCGGGAACATGCAGCCGGCAATTCCAAGAAACGGCGGACTCCTCCCAAATCCAGGACCAAGTGATTGCGAAGGACGCCCACATCAATTCTTGTTCGCGCAGCACCCTTCCACTTGACCTTAAATGTGTATTCCATGGGACTCATTTCGATTAAGGTCCCGACCCCTTCACACACGCTGACGGATCCGATTCGAGATTTCCACTTGGGAGTGAGCGGCTTTCGTCCAGATTGTGGCCACGCCTTCTTAACCTGCTTCGCCTCACACGCAACCCCCGTGAGAGCAAGTTGGGTCATTGAATTTACTAGAGCCTTGGGTCCGGGCCGGTACTCCTCAAAGTCAACCTTTACGCGGGCTTCGCGCACCCGAACAAGGGCCTGATCAATTTCTCGAATCAGTGTAAGAAGGCCAAGGCGACTGTTGTTTTTCCCCAGCCCACACCAGATGGCGAACTCTTCTGAGTCCATTTGGAGCAGTGCAATTTTGAGCGAATCTAGGTCACTCACTGCTCGTGCCAACTGGGTTACCGAAGCGAACTGAAGCCGCTTGTGTTCCGAGATCAGGTCGTACACGCCTTGGGTTAAGTTCAACGAGCCCAACAGTCCTTGTGTCGGGAGGGAGAAACCAAATGGCGCAACCAAAGTCTCAAAAAAACCGCTGACGAATTTCGGTGAGGTGCGTGAATTGATTCTTCGTTCAACTCCGCAATCAATTCGCAGGTTAGGTGACACGTCCGGCGCCCGATTCCACACGAACTTTGAGTCCCTTGAGAGCGGTGTCAACGATCACTTTTTCGGCTTTACGTTTCAGCATTCCGATCATGGGAATCTTCACGTCAACTTGAAGCCGATAGTGAACGGTGGTGCTGCCATTTGCATTGTCGGTCAACTCGTACTCACCATCCATTTCGGTGAGCATCTCCGCGGAGGTCAATGTCCAAGTAACCTTCCGGTTTCCATCCCAGTCGTATTCCAACTCATAGGTGTCTTTGATCGGGCCGGAAGCAAGTGAGAAACGAGCGTCCGCCGGGCGATCGTCTTCCTCATATTTACTCAGCACCGTCACTGAAGTAATCCCGTCACTCCACTGGGGGTAGGCCGGAAGGTCCGCGATGACAGCCATTATTTGAGCTGGAGTCGCATTAATTGAGATACTAGATTCAGTCTGTTCAGCCATGCCCCCACGGTACTCCTTGACTTCCGCTTTGCGCACGTGACTCGTTGCGCGGTGAAACCCACATCAACTCACACATCAACTCACACATCGATGACGAAAGGCACCTTATTGCCGTGAAAGTGCCCGACATTGATGCACTCGGTCGATCCCATGCGCATGCGGGAGCGCTGGGGCTGGTGAACGTGACCGAAAAAGTGATACTTCGGAGAGTATTTCTTGACATACCGAGTAATTGCTTCTGACCCGATCTCAAATCGTCTGGCCACGGTGTCGTAGTTGAGCAATGGATTGAGCGGCGGAATATGCGTGAATAAAATGTCGACCGGTCCCATGGCGAAGAGTTTTTCGGAATACTCCGCTGGGTCCAACTCGTACGGGGTTCGCATTGGGCTGGTCAGCCCACCGCCCAAGAAACCCCATTTTTGCCCGTTCATTTCGATTACTTCACCGTCGAGCACTCGGTGCTCCGGTTGCACAAATTCGGGCCAAAGGGCGGGCACATCCACATTTCCATAGGTGATCAGTGCCGGTCTGGGCATAGCGGCAAACATGACTTCGTACTGCTCGCGCACTTTTTCCTGCAATACATTCCACCGGTCCTGCTGGTGAAACACTCCAATTCCGTGCCACGCACTCGCACTGAACTCCCGAGCTTCATCAAAGCGATTTGCTGTCCGAAGCGCTATATAGGTCTTGGCGTAATCAGCGCCAAATAGATCCGCGTAGATCCCTTGCTCGGGTTCGTCGTAGTCCAAGAAAAGGATCAGGTCACCCAGGCAGATAAACACGTCGCAATCCTGTGCCGCAGCGGAAACTGCTTCCGTTGCACCGTGAACGTCACTCACAATATTTAGGCGCACGGAAAACCAGTCTCAATTCGGTTTTTCAAGTGAATCCTTCAGTGACCAAATCGTACGTTTCCACGCGAGAACATGCCTCTCTCGGAGTTTGTGGATCTGTCGTTGCTCCCGAGCCGAGTGAGTCCACGAACGGGGTTCAATGCTGCTGCCGCTTTGGGTTGGATTGGCTCGCAGGTAGTAATGGACGATCGTTGTGACCGGCCGTGCAGTTTCAATCTCCATGGGTTCTAGCCAAATCTCACTAGATCCAACGAGTGCACCGGTAATGGTCCAGCGAAGTCCTTTTTCACCTCTATCCCCGTACACCTCGAGGTTAAGGTCTGGCCACCACAGCTTCCATATTTCGCGTTGGCCGATCACCGAAATCAGTTCAGTGGTTGAGGCGTACACAACGGTATCGTCTGCAATATCAATCATGTTGTGATCAAAATCTGGATTCACGCGTGTCACCACCAATCAGTCTTGCCAAGGATAACCTGAAATATATTTCCCGTCTCATGGCACTTTCGGCAAATTTCGCGTAGTTTAGTGACAAGACTCACAGACCTGTTGGTTCTCGTCCGAAAGACGCTAATCCGCCGGCCCGAAGAAAGGAAATCCGAATGCTGACCGAGTTCACCGTAGAAGCCATGGTTCCAGCACCAACGACTGGGAACCTCACCGATCACATTCTGGCAAACGCGAAAAGCGACCCCTCAAAAGTCGTGTTTGCGATCCCGCGAGGCGATGCCTGGGTTGGGGTCACCACGACCGAGTTCTTGACACAAGTTCAAGGTGTTGCCAAAGGCTTAATCGCCAATGGCGTTAAAGCAGGTGAACGTATAGGTGTCATGTCACGGACAAAGTACGAGTGGACACTTGTCGACTACGCGATCTGGTACGCAGGGTGCATCAGTGCCCCGATTTACGAAACTTCTTCAGCCGAGCAAGTGCAATGGATCCTCAATGATTCAGGTTCCGTCGCTCTTTTCTGCGAGCGGCACGCAAACAAGGCAATCTTCGACGAAGTAGCGGTGGACACACCTGACGTCACTCGTGTCTGGGTATTCGACGACAACTGCATTGACACACTTATTGCCCAAGGTGCCGACATTAGCGACGAAGAACTTGAAGCGAGAAGAATTTATCTCACTCCAGATTCAGTCGCAACGATTATTTACACCTCTGGCACGACTGGCCGTCCAAAGGGATGCATGTTGACCCACCGAAACTTCATGTTTGAGGTCGACAACATTGTGGAAGGCCTGGGAAGTGTTTTCAAGGGAGATAACTCGTCAACCCTGCTCTTCCTCCCAATCGCGCACGTATTTGGTCGCGCAATTCAACTCGGGTGCGTCCGGTCCCAAGTCCGTATGGGCCACGCGGCCGACGTCAAAGATTTGCTGCCACTTTTGGGTTCCTTCCAGCCGACGTTCGTGCTTTCGGTCCCACGAGTATTTGAAAAAATATTCAACTCCTCACAGCAAAAAGCGATCGCTGGCGGAAAGGGAAATATTTTCAACAGTGCTGCCAACGTAGCCATCGAGTACAGCGAAGCTCTCGACGACGGTGGAGCAGGTTTAGTCCTAAAACTCAAGCACGGCCTCTTCGACAAATTGGTCTACAGCAAAATTCGCACCGCCATGGGTGGAAAAATCGAGTGGGCTGTATCCGGTGGTGCTCCACTAGGTTCGCGTCTTGGCCATTTCTTCCGCGGAATCGGTGTCACTATTCTCGAGGGTTACGGACTCACGGAAACGAGTGCAGCCAGCACCGTCAATCGTCCCGACGCGATCAGTATTGGCAGCGTAGGTCAACCATTCCCAGGCGCGAGTGTTCGAATTGCAGCAGACGGTGAAGTAATGCTCAAGGGGGATCACATCTTCGCTGGATACTGGAACAACCCCACCGCCACCGCTGAGGCCATTGAGCCAGACGGCTGGTTCCACACAGGCGATATTGGTGAAATCGATGACCGTGGTTTCATTCGCATAACGGGTCGCAAGAAAGAACTGATTGTCACTGCTGCCGGTAAGAACGTTGCCCCCGCTGTTCTCGAAGACCGGTTGCGCGCCCACTTCCTTGTTGGTCAATGCATGGTGGTGGGAGACGCTCAACCCTTTATTGGGGCACTCATCACACTCGATCCAGAAGCATTACCCGTGTGGTTGGCTCAACAAAACATGAGTGAGACAACCCCAATCTCTGAACTGGTCACCAACGAGATACTCATGGGTGAAATTCAAGGCGCCGTGGACAACGCAAACAAGGCCGTTTCCCACGCTGAAGCGATCAAGAAGTTCACCATCCTAGAGTCTGACTGGACCGAGGAAGGCGGGCAAATGACACCCTCCCTCAAGCTCAAGCGCAATGTGGTCTTGAAGGAGCACGAAGCAGATATTGCCTCCATCTACTCCTAAGCAAGCTAGTTCCGAGCAAGACTTTTTTGCAGAGTTCGAGTCTGCAACTCGGGGGCCTAGTGCACCACATCTCGCATTGAGCCCCCGAGTGCACGGACTGTTGTGCGGGTAAAGACAAAAAGTCTCAAATCATGAGCCAAGGACTCTTATTTCAAAGCACGCTCAACCTTGACCCGGGGGTTGTTAACAACCGACCCGGGGTACATATATGTGTGAGCCGGCTTCGCCTACGTCATTCCTATGCGAACCTTCTAAGTTCACTTTCACACCAGAGTTGTTGCACTGGTGAGCCGAGTTAGTTGGCGCATCCACGTACTACTGACCTGCTTCACACGAACGTCAAAAGAGACAATTAGCCGCGCAAAAATTTCAGTAACGACTGGACCACACGAATTTTTTTGGTGGTTAACCGACAACTCGCCCAATACCGCTGAACCTCGAGTTGTACCAAGGTCCCATGACGTCGGAGACTAGAACCCCACTGCTCGGGTTCGCGGCGTGAACCATCTTGCCGTTACCAATATACAAACCAACGTGATGCGCTCCGCTGCCAAAGTAGAACACCAGATCACCCGGTTGTGCTTGGCTCAGTGGGACGCGACGCGTAGTTGAGTACTGGGAGCGACTGTAGTGCGGAAGTGATACACCAGCTTGGCGCCAAGCCGTCATGGTCAGACCGGAGCAGTCAAATGCACTTGGCCCACTTGCAGCGGCAACATAACGATCGCCCACCTGGGCTAGTGCGTATTGAACGACCTTGGACACTCGGCCGCTACCTGTGAAGCCGCCACCTGAAGAGCTGCCACCAGCACTAATTGCCGCAGATGCTGCACGGGCTGCTGCCAACGCTGCAGCACGCTCACTCGCAGCTAGCGCCGCAATTCTTCGGCGCTCCTTAGCTTCTAACCCGGAAAGCACAGCCTGTGCTTCGCGATAGCGATCATTTGCCTCGGATTTAGCGTCACCCATTTCTGAGCGAACCTTCTTGGCTGCGCTTTCCTTGTCCAACATGGCTGCTTCAGTTTGTGCCAGACGCAGGCGAGTGGTTTGGCTTCCTCGGATTGCCGATGCTTGACCCTTTTGAACTTGATCAAGTGCGGCAGCCTGTGAGAGAAACTCATTTGGATTTTCTGCGAGAAGGACCTGAAGTGATGTATCAATTCCACCGGATGTGTAGGTGGCTCGAGCTAGGTCGTCAACAGAACCCATGATCTGATTGAGTGCCTTGCGTTCGCGTTTCGCTTTGGCTTTGAGGGTGTCGAGTTGCTTTTGAATCCCGCCGAGTCGGTTACGCGCGTCGTTGTAGCGTTCATTCGCAGCCTCCGCTTTGCCTTGGAGGTCCATAACCTGCATGCGAACCTGCTGTAAATTGGGAGCAGCCTGTACCGGCGCGACAACAAAGCCCGGGATTAAGAGAGCGGCGACTGCCGCTGAGGTTGCGCCCAAGCGAAATAAGCTCTGCTTCACGAAATCTCCACTCGCCTCGACACACTTCTTTTCGGTCACATCAACGAACTGAGTATCCGACGCCCACAGATCTCTATCCGTTCCCAAAAAGGTAACAGATTGGTGACGATCCGGCTCACGGTGACCCCATTTTGCTGAGAAATGGCCTCAAACCAGGGTCTAGCCCGTCTGGGATTCCTCGCTGACGAGTCGCAATGGGGGAACCAAACCCGACTGAGCCAAGACGCTCAGGGCCGCTAAGTGTTCCTCGGCCACCGCGGGTGCCCGGAGGAACTCCGGCTCTCCCAGGAGGACCGTTACAACACAATCGCCACAGGCTGGCCCAGACATGACACATGTACCGCAATCAATAACCATGTGTGCAGGCTAAATGACCCCTCTGACATCTACTCACATGTGACATCCCGGTCACATGGCCACCAGCACGACGATTTAGACCCCGCCGTCCCCTGCTGCCTCCATCGATGGCCCACCGAACTCGGGCCGAAGAACAGTTTCAATGCGGTCTGCAGCACCGCACCAGCGACAGGTGATCTCCAATACCCGGTCTTGGGCCACGGCTCGTTCTTCGACGGTTACTTCGCCGGCCATGTCGGCATGCCAGAACTCTGTGACGGTGGAGGCTCGAGTCACGTCAAACCGGGTGAGGTTGCCGCAGTGGCCACAGCGCAATCGTGAGGTAGGGCCTGGAAGTTCTAATGGGGATGTCTCGTTCATGTCTCAACGCTATCCCTTATGACTGAAAACTTCATTTCAGCGGAAGAAATTTGTGGTGTCAGGGCTTAGCGTTAGTTTGTGAACGTGATCAATCCAACGAGTGCACTTGCAAGTACTCAACTCTCACTCGCAGATCTGGGTACGCCGCTTGCGGACACGGTTTTTGTTGTCGTTGATCTTGAAACGACGGGTGGAGCCGGGGCTGATGCCGGGATCACCGAGATTGGCGCCGTTAAAGTCCAAGGTGGTGAGGTAATAGGAGAGTTCACAACGCTCGTCAACCCCGGAATCGACATCCCGCCATTTATTGCAACGCTCACCGGAATCACGAACTCGATGGTGGCCGGTTCACCAAGTGTCCAGACCGCGGTCTCCATGTTCTTTGATTTTGCAGGTGAATGCGTGTTCGTTGCACACAACGCTCCCTACGACATTGGATTTCTTAAAGGTGCTTGTGCGAAGTTTGATATTGCTTGGCCAAGTAACAGGGCGATCGACACGGCCCGAATCGCCCGACTCGCACTACACCGCGACGAGGTGCGAAATTGCAAACTCGCTACCTTGAGTGCGTTCTTCCACACGCAAGTGCAACCCACCCACCGAGCATTCGACGACGCACGTGCAACAACAGACGTCATGCACCGGCTCTTTGAACGATTAGGGAACTACGGCGTCCACACCCTTGAAGACCTCAATGCATTCACATCCAGAGTGAGTGATGTTCAACGCAATAAGAAGGGATTGGCGGACGGGCTCCCCGCGAAACCAGGGGTTTATATATTCGAGGATCCGCAAGGTCGCCCGCTGTATATCGGTACTTCAAAAAATATTCGAAACCGAGTACGCACCTACTTCACGGCCGCTGAGACCCGGCGCCGCATGTCCGAAATGATTGGAATCGCTGCTCAGGTTCGACCTATTGTGTGCTCAACAATTCTCGAAGCAAAGATCCGCGAACTCCGCCTGATCGTAAGTGAGCAGCCCCGCTACAACCGTCGCTCCCGTGCAGCGGACTCGGTCTCTTGGCTGAAGTTGACACCGGAGGCTGCTCCACGTGTGATTATCACTAAACAATTAAAAGACGATACTTCGACCGGAAGCCGTTATATCGGACCATTTACCTCCCGAGCCGCCGCCAATGCAGCGCTCGAGGCGATCAACGAATCGATTGCGCTTCGAACATGTACTCTCAAAATCGCGGCGCAGCCCCGAACCGATATCCCCGGGTGCGTCCGAGCTGAACTCGGTAAATGCGTTGCTCCCTGCACTCGCTTGCACGACCGCGATCAGTACCTAGGGATTGTGAATCATGCTTCGGTAGCAATGTCGGGAAGCACGTCAATGGTGGTTACCCACATAACAACTCTCATGGAAAGCTTGGCCGCTGCTGAAAGATTCGAAGAAGCAGCCACCTGGCGCGAAGCCTTAGGTCACTATGTCAATGCTGCTTTTCGCACGGAAAGATTACGTTGGATTTCCACAACTCCTGAGATTGTCGCCGCACTGGGTACACCAGACGGTGGTTGGGAAATCCACGTTATTCGTTACGGCAAGCTGGCTGCCGCTGGCGTTGTTGAGCCAGGGTTTGATCCTTGGCCACACGTTGATGCATTGATTGCGAGCGCGGAATTCGTGGAACCTGGAATTGAACCGGCGCCGGCTGGAGTCACTGAAGAAGCCTTTGACCTACTCCGCTGGCTAGAAACCGACGGGGTTCGTCTTGTTTCTGCCTCACACGAGTTATTCATGCCAATTGACTGCGGTGGCAAGGAGACAATTCAACTCACAGACATTCGTCGGGTAGTGAGTGAAAGACTTGCCGCAGTGACCGGTCATGAATCCTTCGGGAGACCTTCGGGGCCACGCGCACCGGGTAACTCACGAATCACCTACTTTTAGCCAGCCGCCTTTACTTCACGCGCAGCGATAACCCATTGGTTAAAAACACGCCAGGTCTCGCCCGAATCCAATACCTGTTGGGCCTGTGAAAAATGCGAGTTGATTCTCTGGACCAAAGAAGTCGCGGATGCATCCGGGTCCACTACGCACTCGGCTGCTGCCATCCCCGCTGCGGCGTTCAGCGCAACCGCTATCCGAATCGATTCAACGACCTCTTTATCTGTTCCCAAACCAAGCCCACCAAACACTTTTTTCGTGAGTTCGGCATTTCTGGAGGGCTCACCTCCTCGAAGATGTGCGGAATTGAAATTGCTCACTCCAAAATCCCCCGGCTCTATCAAGGACTGCTTCACTGCCCCCGTTGTTGCATCCCATACTTGGGTGGGCTCCGAAAGTGAAATTTCGTCGAGTCCGTCAGTTCCCCGAACCACAATCGCCTTCACCCCGCGATCTGCCAGGACCCTCGCCATGGTGGGGGCTTGCAGCACATTGGCGCAACCTATGAGACCGGCGTTAGCCCGCCCCGGGTTTGTCAAGGGTCCCATAATGTTAAAAACGGTCGGGATTGCTAGTTGAACGCGAACGGGTGCGGCAAATCGGGTTGCCGGGTGGTGTTTGGGAGCGAAACAGAAACCGATATTGACCAGGTCCGCGACTTGGCCCACCTGCTCAGCGTTGAGGTCTATTTCCAGCCCGAGGGCTTCGAGTAGGTCAGCGGACCCCGTTGAACTAGAAAAGGCGCGATTGCCATGCTTAATTACGGTAACGCCGCAGGTGGCGGCAACCACCGCGGCCATTGTGCTGATGTTGACGGAGTGGGAACCGTCACCGCCAGTTCCCACAATGTCCAGAATCACCCGCTTGTGGGGCAATTCCGGGACCAAATTGGCAAACTCCAGCATTACTGTTGCCAAGGCGGACACCTGCTCGGGTGTCTCTCCACGTGTTTTCAATCCAAAAATGAACGCCGAAGTCTGGGCCTCGGTTGCCTGATTACGGAAAACCTCGCGCATTGCCCAAGCAGCCATTTCCCCCGAAATTGGTTCCGGGGAAGCAATGCTGGTCAGGACGCTGGGCCAGGTAATGCCGTCCACGCGAACTCCTAAGAAGTCAAACTGAGTCTGGTCGCCAATAGCCTGTTGACAGCTTGCGCTGTTGAGACAGGTTCAATTGGAAGCCCAACCACGGCGTCGGCACGTGACCATGTAGCCAACCAGGCGTCTTGGGGCCGGGCAATGAGGACCAAGACCGGTGGGCATCGAAAAAGTTCGTCTTTGATTTGTCGTGCCAGACCCATGCCACCGGCAGGAGTTGCCTCACCGTCGAGAATAAAAAGATCGAATTTTCCCTTGTCCGCGGCAGAAATGAAACCGTCCTCGGTCGCCGCTTCTGTGTATTCCACCCGAGGGAGTTCCATGGACGGCCGTGGGCCTAAGGCTGAGATGACGTCAGCGCGCGTAGTGCGGTTGCTGCTGTATAAAAGGACTCTGAGGGGTTCGCGCGCGCCCGCATCTGTTGCCACGCTCGTACTCTAGCCAGCATAAATTCCAGAATGAAAAACAGGCTCAAAAACGAGGGCTAAATCACCTCCGAATAAGAGGGGGTCAAGAAGAAATTATGCAGCGGATCTGGCAGAGTGTGCCTGTGGCCCAAGCAACCGTGATCCCCCAGCAATTTGAACATGCACCGGCGAACCGCCCCAACATGGTCTCAATCGGCACAATCATCTGGCTTGCCAGCGAGCTCATGTTCTTTGCAGCCCTTTTTGCCATGTACTTCACCATGCGAGCGGTCAACCCCGAACTGTGGGCCAATGAAACACAGCTCCTCAATATTCCTTTCGCCAGCATCAACACGACCGTTCTGGTCTTGAGTTCGGTTACCTGTCAGTTGGGAGTATTTGCCGCCGAACGAGGTGACGTCAAGGGACTTCGCCGCTGGTTCATCATTACTTTCCTCATGGGTGCCTTCTTCATTGGTGGGCAAATCACCGAATATGCGGAACTAGTACACGAGGGACTCACAATCTCCTCCAGCGCATACGGCTCAGCCTTTTACATCACGACCGGGTTTCACGGAATGCACGTCACCGGCGGTCTTATTGCCTTCCTACTAGTGCTTGCAACCACCTATGTAGCCAAGCGCTTCACGCATGAGCAAGCCACTCGCGCAATTGTGGTGTCCTACTACTGGCACTTCGTTGACGTTGTCTGGATAGCCCTGTTCTTCATGATCTATATCTTGAAATAATCAACCTCACCACCGCTTAGTACCCACATTGAGAAAGGCTTTGCCGCTGTGAAGTTCTTGTCCGCCCGAAGGCGCAACCCGATTGTTGCCGTAATTCTGCTCATTGCAGCACTCGGTGCTGTTGGTATCACTTTTTCTGCAGTGTCCAACATTCAACCGGCTCAAGCAGCGCTCGGCACCCAGACCCAAGTTGAAGAAGGTAAGAAGCTCTACCTTGAAGGCTGCAGCTCCTGCCACGGACTCGACGCACAAGGCAGCATGAACGGCCCGACCCTGATTGGCGTGGGTGCCGCGGCCGTCCACTTCCAGGTTGCAACCGGACGCATGCCCCTTGCAGCACCCGGTGCACAGGCAGTAGCCAAAGATCCGATCTACAACGAAGAACAGGTCGCCGCGATGTCCGCCTACATTGCTGCATTGGCTCCCGGCCCTGCAATTCCCACAGCCGAGGATCTTGATTACTCCGGCGCTGACGTTGCTGAAGGTGGCGTCCTATTCCGGATCAACTGTGCGCAGTGCCATCAGGCAGCTGGCCAGGGTGGTGCACTCACCGCAGGTAAGTACGCACCGAACCTGATGGAGTCGACACCGCAGGAAATCTATGAAGCGATGGTGTCCGGTCCGCAAAGCATGCCCGTGTTCGCCAATGAAACACTCCCCATCGCTGAGAAGCAAGCCATCACGTCCTACATCATGGCTCTGCAAGAAGCCCCTAACCCCGGTGGTCTTTCACTTGGCCGCCTTGGCCCAGTGACTGAAGGCCTGTTCATGTGGGTTGTCGTCTTTGCCGCATTTATTGCAGCGGCCGTCTGGATTGGAATTAAAGCCCGATGACCGAACTCACATCCACATCTCCATCGCAGGAAGACGGGCACGAGAACACCCCGGCAAAACTTGGGCACTCCCCAGTTGCCCCGATCCCGCACCGCCTTCGAGTAACCGACACTGATCCAAAAGCGGCTCGGCGTGCTGAACGCCAGGTTGCTTCCATGTTCACCCTGTCAATGGTGTTTATCATCCTTGCAGTCATTGCTTACGCCACAATTGACAAGTTCGCGACCATCTACATCCCTGTATTGGGAGAAGTTGGCACCAGCAACGTTGTCCTAGGCTTGACATTTGGTATTGCCGTTTTCCTGATCGGTGCTGGCGCAATTCAGTGGGCCAAGAAGCTCATGCCAGACGTTGAAGTTGTCCAAGAACGTCACGACATGGTTTCTGAGAAATCCGATGACCAACTCGCCGCGGCACAATACGAGCGGGGCAAAGATGAATCTGGGTTTGCCCGTTACAAACTCATTCGCCGCTCACTCCTTGGCGCGTTGGCCCTTTTCCCAATCCCGCTCGTGGTTGTGCTGCGGGACCTGTGGATCACCCCGGCAGATTCACCCTCTCCCACTGAAATCCTCTCGGAAACTCTCTGGACCAGCGGCAAACGCATTGTCTCCGACGGCACATACGTTCCAGTGCGCCCCGAAGACCTTCCCGTTGGCGGGCTGGTATCTGCATTGCCTGAAGGAATCATGGAAGTCCAAGAAGAAGAGCACAACATGAATGCACGTGGAAAAGCCACCATCATTCTGGTGCGCATGGACCCCGACCAGATTCGCTCACAGCAGGGTGAAGGTTGGGACTACAACGGAATCTTGGCTTATTCAAAGATTTGCACGCACGTGGGTTGCCCCATTGCTCTCTATGAACAGCGCACGCATCACCTGCTGTGCCCGTGCCATCAGTCCACCTTCGATCTCGCCGATTCTGGCGCGGTAATTTTCGGGCCAGCCGCTCGAAATATGCCGCAGTTGCCGATTTCGGTGGATGAGGAAGGATATTTAATAGCAACACAAGACTTCGCCCAACCTGTCGGACCTAGCTTCTGGGAGCGAGATAGAACATGAGCACAACAGCAGATCACCCGGTTGAAAAAATAGGGGAGGCATCCGCCCAATACGTTGATGAACGGCTCGGCAGCAACAAGTTCCTTGGCCGCAACCTTGGCAAAGTATTCCCCGACCACTGGTCGTTCATGCTCGGCGAGATCGCGCTTTACTCGTTTATCATCGTGCTCCTCACCGGAACTTTTCTCACTTTCTTCTACAACCCAAGCATGGTTGAGGTCATCTACAACGGCTCCTACGTCCCGCTCAAGGGTGTCCAAATGTCTGAGGCCTATGCCTCCTCGTTGAACATTTCCTTTGAGGTTCGTGGTGGCCTGTTAATCCGCCAAATGCACCACTGGTCGGCCCTGATCTTTGTCGCGGCAATGGCAGTACACATGTTCCGCGTGTTTTTCACCGGAGCATTCCGCAAGCCGCGTGAATTCAACTGGTTGGTTGGTGTAGGCCTCACCGCGCTGGCACTGGGAGCTGGTTTCACCGGCTACTCACTCCCCGACGACCTGCTTTCAGGTACCGGTCTTCAAATTATTCGGGGAATCTTGCAGTCCATCCCCTTAGTCGGAACATGGGCCGCATTCCTTGTCTTCGGTGGCGAGTTCCCCGGCACCGACATTATTCCGCGACTCTACGCAGCCCATATTCTGCTCATTCCTGGAATTCTTTTGGCCCTGATCTCAGTCCACCTCATGATGGTCTGGACCCAGAAGCACACCCAATTCCCTGGACCAGGCCGCACCAACGACAACGTTGTGGGCTACCCACTCCTCCCCGTCTACATGGCCAAGGCAGGCGGATTCTTCTTCATCGTCTTTGGCATCATCGCCCTGATCGGTGGGCTGGTCACGGTCAACCCCATTTGGATCTTCGGTCCCTACACCCCCGACCAAGTCTCCGCGGGAACTCAACCCGACTGGTATATCGGTTGGCTCGACGGCGCCCTGCGACTTATGCCGAACTGGGAGAACGTGATCGCCGGGTTCACCATCTCGTGGAACGTTCTCATTCCATCTGTGATTATCCCTGGCATTTTGTTCACCGGTTTGGCTCTGTACCCATTCCTTGAGGCGTGGGCATCGGGCGACAAGCGTGAGCACAACCTGCTTGAGCGCCCCCGCAACGCCCCCGTTCGCACGGGAATCGGTGTCGCCGCAATCGTCTTCTACGGCATTCTGTGGATCGGTGGTGGCAATGACGTAATCGCGACCACTTTCAACCTGTCATTTAATGCACTGAGTTGGACGCTGAGAATAACGTTAATTATCGGTCCACCAATTGCATTCCTGATCACAAAGCGGATCTGCCTTGGTTTGCAGCGCAAGGATCGCGAGAAGTTGCTCCACGGGTACGAGTCCGGTCGGGTACTTCGCTTGCCGCACGGTGAATTCATCGAAGTGCACCAGCCGCTGAACTACAAGGAACTCGCGGTCATCTCAGCGAAGGAAGACCTAGCGGTCCTCCCCGCCCCAGAGAAAACCGACGCTGATGGAGTTCGCAACCCGACCTATCGGGTTGACCAGCTCCGACACAAACTCTCCAGTTGGTTCTTGCGCGACAACATCACCCGGCCAACCGACGCCGAGATCGAAGCAGGTCAAGCGCACGCTTCCCACACAGCGGCACTGGAAGCACCACTGAACGAGTACGAGTTACAAGACGAAGACCCAGTTGGCCACGGAGGCGTTCTGCACCACCCAGGAATGCCCATGACCAATCAAGAACAGATCGACCAACGCCAATAAGCACAACTCAATAGTTATGCCCCACTGCCTGTGCGGTGGGGCATAACTATTTTTCGGACAATATTTGCGTCAGGAGATTGTCACTATGACCTTGAGATCGGCAGGGTGGCTTTGTGAATGAGCCAGGGCAGCTTCTGCGTCCACGAGAGGGTAGTGAGCACTCACCACCGACGCTACGTCTATGAGCCCTCGTTCAACCAATGAAATCGCGGTCGGGTAAGTGTTGGCATAACGGAATGTTCCCGTGACCCATAATTCCTTGCCCTGAATTTGATCAACCGGTAGACCAACAATGCTGTGCGGCGCCATACCAACCAGCACCACGGTTCCTGCCGGGGCTATCACGGCAATGCCGGTTGATATCGCACTTTCGTTGCCACTGCAGTCAATGAACACGTCCGGAGCTACAGACCCGTTCCCAAGATCGGATGGGTCCACAGCAACAAACCCTAAAGCGGCTGCAGCCTTACGTCGATTCCCATTTATGTCGAATAACACAACGCTCATAGCTCCCGATGCTCGCGCGACCATTGCAGTGAGAAGCCCAACCGGACCACACCCGGCGATCAACACACGGCTGGAAGCGTCGATAGAAGACTTCCGCGCGGCCCACACCCCCACCGACAACGGTTCCATCAAGGCACCTTCGTCGAAGGTCATTGAACTCGGAAGAACGTGCGCAAAATCTTCAGGGAGTGTGACGAACTGCGCGAACGCGCCGTCAATGGGTGGCGTTGCAAAGAAACGAACCTCGGGGCACAGGTTGTAGCGACCCTCCCGGCATTGAACACACCCAGAGAAGTCACCGCACGGAACACCCGGCTCCAGGGCAACCCGATCCCCCACCTTCAACTTGCTCACCATTGACCCAAGGCCAACGACTTCCCCGGATGCTTCATGACCGAGAACCAGATCAGACTCGACAACGTATGGACCAATTCGACCGTGCGACCAGTAGTGGATGTCAGAGCCACAGATACCCACGGATTTAACCGCAACGAGCACCTCGTGAACTCCTGGCTCTGGTACCGCTCTGGATTCCATGTGCATGGACAAATCCGGTGAAAGAACATTGACTTCTTGCTGGCTCATGACAACTAAGCCTAGACGTGGTTGAGTTGGTCAAACACCTCAATGGAATTTCCTTCTTCGACTGTAACTTCGGCGTAACTGGCCCAACTCGCAACTATTGCCGCACTGATGCCAACACTGCGAGCGCTCAACGACTAGTTCGTTCCCTCAAATCACTGCCGGCAAACCCGATAGACTCGCGTTGTGACGTCAGCCAAAAAAAGCGCAACTAAAAGTCTTGATAGAAAGCTCGCCAAGATTTTGGCCGGTAAGTACACACCCAAAGACTTCATAATCGCAGACGCTAAAGATGCCGACATGTCCGTTGGCCTCACTGCGCCAGCGCCACGGCCAGGCAATGAAATTGGGGAATCAGGCCCCGGGGTGTACCGCACCCGGCAGGAGTATCAGGGCGATATACGAACCCTGATTGACCAAGGCGAGATTGACATCATGCTTACTTCGGCTTCCAATGGTGAGGTATTGGCCAAAAAACCAAGCCAACTCAAGAAAGCAACTCTTGCTGTTCGGGGAAACGACACAACCGATATTTGGAACGTGCGCGGTGGAGGCTACCTGACCCAGAAATCCCGGCCCTTTCAGTCCGTCAACTTGGTTCAAATCAAGAAATTCACTGACCTAGTTTTGTATTCATTAACTTTCAATAACGACATTGATGCTGATCTGGCCAGTCTTGATGCTTTCAAAGCCTTCCGAGACCAGGCAGCAAAAATCGGTATGCGTTACTTCCTCGAAGTGTTTAACCCTAACGCGCCGGCAAATCTCAAAGAATCAGATTTTGGCAGTTTCGTCAACGACAGCATCATGCGCTCACTCGCGGGAGTGACCCAAAAGGAACGTCCAATATTTCTCAAGGTTGCATTCAATGGAAGCAAGCACCTCCAAGAACTCACCGAGCACGACTCAACCTTGGTTGTGGGACTACTCGGTGGTTCCTCGGGAACAACGCGCGACACCTTCGAGTTACTCTCCCAAGGTGAAAAAGCGGGAGCTCGAGTCGCACTTTTTGGCCGCAAAATTCAACGGGCCGAGTCGCAAACAGACCTTGTCGCGCTCATGCGTCCGGTAATCGAAGGTGTCATCACGCCTAGCCAAGCCGTGGAGCAGTACCACGAGTCACTCGCTGTTCAAGGGATTTCACCGCTTCGGCCACTTGACCTCGATCTACAAATAACTGAGCCCGCCCTCAAGGCTGACTAATGCGTAATGGCGTGTTATGTGTAGGAACGGTCGCCGTCGACTACACAAAAACAATTGACGCGCTCCCCGAGTTGGAGTCACTTGTCCTCATCAACGAAGTAACTCAAAGTACTGGCGGCCCCGGCCTGAACATCGCATTTGACCTACGTCAACTAGACCCAAAGCTAACCGTTGAAGCGATCGGCTGCATTGCTGCGGATTCTGCTGGTGACTATATTCTCGAGCAGACCAATTCGGCGGGGATCGTTAATTCCCGAATGCAGCGAGCGATCACACAACAGACGAGTTTTTCCGATGCTCTGACACTGACCTCCAACGGTAAGCGGACCTTCCTGTTTCACTCGGGATCAAATGACGAACTAGATCTTGGTTTAATTGACGCCGATCTGAACCACCCAAAGATTCTGCACGTGGGGGCTGCTGGACTTCACAAGTACGCGGACAAATCCAATCAGTGGGTTGAGTTACTTAAACGAGCACAGGCGCTTGGCATTCATACAAACATGGAAATGGTGTATCTCACTCCTGTGCGCACAAGGGAATTGGTGCTCCCGTGCCTGCCTCACCTCAGATCACTTGTGATCAACGAATCCGAAGCTGCTGCCTTGCTTGACACTTCTTTGAAAGTTGAAAATCCTGATTCGTTCGTTGATTGGGAGGCTCTCGAGCAAGCAGCAGTGAGCCTGATTGCTCTTGGGGTTAATCAACTGGTTGTGATTCACACTCCCGCGGGAGCTGTCGGTGCAAATGTTGACGGCGACACTTGGCGCCAAGGTTCAGTGAAGGTCCCACAGGATCGAATAAAGGGGACCACAGGAGCCGGTGACGCATTTGCAGCCGGCATCCTTTACGGTCTTCACGAAAGCTGGACGGTCGCAGAATCCCTCGCACTTGCGGTCGCCACGGCTGCGCAAAACATTCAATCCGAATTCAGTGCGGCAGGCATTTCACCTGTCGAGGAAACTTTGGCACTAGCTGCTGCGTTGGGGTACCGGCGGACGACACAGGACTCCTGAAGCGCCATTGAGTACATAGTCACCTGCAATGTGCGGGATCACCACTGCGTCACCGACGTCTACTGGCATTGGCGAACTCCCCTCATAATCTAGAGTTCCAGCCCTCCATAAACACAGAAAAATTCCGAAACCAGCACCCACCCGCTCCCCATTTCCCGCCAGGTAGTCGGCCCGAAAAAACGGGTCGGCAACCGAGTTGAAAATCGCATGCCCAATCGGTTTCCCTTCTTCGAAGTGGGTAAATGCTTGAAACTTCTCAGGTGCACTGAGCGGAGTCAGACGTAGCGCGTCAAGTGCGCTGTCGAATCCGAGGTCAAGGTGACCATCAATATCCCCGTCGACCGCGAAGTCATTCCACTCTAAAAGGATCGATAGGTCGCTTGGCTCTTGCAGTTCAAGGACGAAAATCCCGGACTCAATCGCGTGAGGAACACCCGCAGGAACGAAAATGGCGTCACCCGAGCTCACTTCCGTGAACACCAATGATTCCAGCAAGGCTTGTGAATCATGTGCTGCAACGAGATTGGCTATCTCGGACTTACTCATCTCGCGGTTAAACCCGAGCCCGACCTTTGCTCCCTGTGGAGCCTCGAGGATTATCCACGCCTCAGTCTTTCCGTGATTAATTTGCAATCGCTCGGCAGCAAACTTCTGATCGGGGTGATAGTGAACCGGGAGTCGCTGATCAAGATCAAGCAACTTCACCAGAATCTCGGTTGATGAACCAAAAGCGCCTACGTGCTCGGCACCCAACCAAGCGATTGGATCTGCCTCAATTGAGTCGCGCAGGAGCTCGCCTTCGGTTAAGTACGAGAGCCCCGTCAGTTCCTGCCCGAACCGAGTTGTGGTCGAACCAATCCACTCTTCGGGCCGCATGGGCCCCCCAGGACCTTTGCGTAACTTCCCAATTCGATCCCCGCCTTTATAAAAGTGATCAAACTGGTTGGACAACAACTTTGTGGGGACCACGTGCGAGCCAGGCATGTTCGTATTGTACGTAAGGGAAACATGCTTACTGGGCAGAAATGAGGCTTGAAGTGTGCGTTGCCTGACTCTCTGAGAAAAACCCTTTATCTAGCGCTTCCGGAGCCAAAAGCCTCAAGAGCATTGAGGGCCTTTTTATGCCACTGCTTATTCGTCCGTGAAAGCTTGTTCACAGCAGCCTGCTGTTGCTTCATGGTCTGAGGCAGTTTCACATAACGTGACACCTGGGTCTGTACAGCGGAGAGGCCACGAAACGTCGTGATTACATCTTGATATGCCCGCATGCCGTCTTCGATGTGGGTTTGACCGGCTTCAAGACCCGTTCGAGAAGAATCTGTTAAATCAGAACCTGAGGAACCTTTGACCAGCGTGCCGTCCTCCGTGGGAACACGCGGGGTATCCGCGCAGTCAGCATTGCGCAGACTTTTCAGTGCCCGGTCAGCTGCGGACTGGTCCTTGAATTGGAATATAGATACCGATCCCATGGTGTTTTGGTTGATGGCATAGCCAACTGAGCCAACGATCTTGGATCCGGGAAGTGTCACAGCCCCTTTGCTCCCCCAGCAAATGGTTGCTTTCGTGAATCGAATATCAGTTTCATCAAAGTAGTAATTCTGCGTCCAAGCCCCCAATGTGGTGGGCATTTGAGCACGCAAGACAGCTTGCTCCAGTTCCTGCGGTTTCATGGAGTACGGATCTTGGGCGAAAGCCGCGGGTGCAACAACGCCTCCGGTCATTACTGCGACCGTGACAAACGTAACTGCAATATTCCAAATTTTCATGTCACCAGTCTGTCACAAAATTCCCTCACACTTGGGGTGATAAGGATCTGCCGGCTGGGCGCAGGGATAAGTCAGTGAAATCATGTAATTCAACCCAGCGCTAAATCTTGCATAATATGAAATACCTCCTAACCTAAGGCGGTGAGCAAGCCCTGCATTCTTGTCATCGGAGACACCGATGTGGGTCGACGCGTGTGTTCAGCCCTGAGCCAGCGGGGGGTCCGAACTCTGCATTTGGGTGCGCCCAATGACCATGAAATCGCATTGGCACTCACCCCCGACGTCACCGGTGTGGCCATCATGTTGCACGACGATATCTGGGCATTGCGATACGGATTAATCGTCGAGCACCTCCGCCCGGGAATTCGGCTCTTTGTGGGTATGTTTGATCGAACTGTTCGCAAGCAACTTGAGGCCGCGGTTCCCAACTGCGTTGTTTTGTCTCCCGCCGCTATCAGCGTGCCAGCCATGGTGGCTTCAGCGATCCTGCCCCACGTGGCTTCGATCCGGCGCTTAGATCGAGCCAGCGATCGCTTCTGGGTGTCAATTTCCACCCCTGACACTGACAGTGACAGTGACATTGACAATGAATCCCCTGGTAAATCACCAGACATTCAACCGTGGAAAACTCCCAAGCGACTGCGTCTGCGGGGGCTCCTTGGCGTTGCCCGAGGTCAGTTCCGCCCTTACGATGCGGGCTCCACCACGCTTCTCGCCGGCGCCTTTGGCATCGTGCTCATCATTGCCATAGACACGATCGTCGGACTTTCCCACGCAAGTGCGCTGCGCGCCCTGTATGACGCAACACGAACTGTGGCAACAATTTCGTCTCCCGCTCTACCCGATTCTCCAGCGGTACTGATCTGGGCAACGTTTGCTGCAATCGTCGTAATGGGCTTTACCGCAATGTTCGCGGCTGGGATAGTCAACCACCTGTTATCTGGCAGACATGTCACCCTGATTGGACGCCGAGTTGTCCCCCGCAGTGGGCACGTAGTGGTGGCGGGAATGGGCCAAGTGGGTTTGCGCCTAGCCCAGGAGTTCCGCAGCCTCGGGATTGCCGTGGTGGGAATTGAGCGGGATCCGAAGGCACCCGGACTTGGTATTGCTAGAGCCAGTGGAATCCCAGTGATTATCGCGAATGCTTCATCGCAGTCGGCCCTAAAAAGAGCGTGTGCATCTCGCTCCATTGCAATTATCGCGGCTGGCAGTGAGGAACGGGAAAATATTGCTGTTGCGGTGACCGCTTTATCTGGACGACCCGGAGCCCGAATTGTCTTGCGCGCTGGCTCTGATGATGCAATCAATGAGACTACGTCACTTTTCCAGATCGGTTCGGTAATTGATGTCAACGGACTAACGGCCATGTTCGTGGCCCAAAGCATGATTCGAGACCGACCCTATGCGGTTGTTCACTCCGCTAACGGATTTGAATCGATAGCTGCGGACAAGCGCGAAACAACCCACCTTGGCCCTGCGCCAGCACGATGCGAATGCGGTATGTGAATTTGGTCCCCACGAACAGTTAGCGGAGGACTTCTGCTGAACCCAAAGCGTCTGATTCCAAATTCCATTTGGCAACAATTTCACCATATGAACCGTCTGCAATCATTTGATCGATTGCCATGGCGATTGCAGGCGAAATATCGTTGTCTTTCGCGACGGCGATACCAAGAATTGCCGGATTCACAGTCGGTCCGCTGGTCACTTGAAATTCACCCTCAGATTGTGATTCGGTGTATACCAAGTAAGCGCTGTCAGAGATGAAAATGTCGATATCTCCGTTGCGCAGTGAGTTCTGAAAGTCGGAACCAGGCTTTGGGGACACCACAATTTCCGGGAGGTTAGCCTTCACGCAATCTTCATTGAGTTCTGGAATGGTTTTCGTCTCCTGCACACTCCCGCTAAATGCACCAGCTTTCTTCCCGCAAAGAGATGTATCCAGTGCCAAACCACCCGGATCACTCGCCAGAGTGAGTCCTAAGTCTGACGTGCCTAAATAAGTGATGAAGTCAACATCACGTAAACGCTCATCCGTAACGGTAACGGCTGACACTCCAATCTCATTTGTACTTTTGGCTATCAGAGGAAGAATCACATCATGCGTCATACTTTCAAACTCCACCTGCAAACCAAGTACCTCTGACACCCGAGTGATGAGATCCACGTCAAAGCCAACTGGTGGTGTGCCCTCTTCCTGAAAAAACCCAAATGGAGCATATTCAATGTCCATCGCGACCGGCAGAACTCCTGTTTCAGAATACTGAACGGGAACCAGATCCTTCACATTCGAACTCGACTCCGTGGACTCACTACTGCAACCACTCAAGACCAAAAACCCAGCCGCCGCACTCGCAATAGCTGATATGAATATTCGATTTCGACTTTCGATCACTGTGATTCCAACTTTCGGTCAGGTTGTCGGGGAGAACTTAACGTGACGTGTATGAATTAACTATGAAGATTCGCACACCAAACTTTCTCAGCGAAAAAATAGCAACGATTCCCATCAAACGTGACCGTGTAAACACGGTAATCCTCAGGCAGCAACTTCTACTACGTGAGAGCAGTAATAGCGCCCTATTTCGCACATGCGAAAGATGAGATCCCCGCCCCTGTGTGGTTCCAGGAACGGGGATCTTCATCACCGTTGAGTCAGTATCGTTCGCACGTTGCGCAAACTATTTGTTCATGAATTTCAGCGTGGTGAGGTTTTGACCCTTGGTTGCATCGAAGCTCGAAGAATCCTCTACCCACAGCACAGATGATGAGGCTACGATCACTTCGGCGTATGCACCTTTACCTCCGGTGATGGCACCGTATTGCCTCGAGATTCGGCAGGCTGACGCCCACGGTTATTTTGGTCAGTATCCACGGAATCGCGCGACAGCCAACCTCTGATAAACAAATCCTTTCTCCTTTCTGCACACCGATTGAACATAGAATTTCCTCAACTTATGCGAGAACATACGGTTCCAATACGGCCGCAAAGTAATGCAAATGCGAACGCCGCAACCAAATGGACCCCCATCAAAACTTCACGCGACACCACGTAAACCACTCACGTAAAAGAGAGACCCGCAAGCCTTCTCACAGATCTATATCGCCAGAGCGAACGAAGAGAAGGCTTCACCCTTAGCCAAACGATTCGTTGATCTCCTGCGATCAGAGAAATTCACTTGGACGACCACTTAGCTTAATTCTTGAATTCCCGTAAAACAGTTCGAAGTCAACGACGACCGCGGCTTTGAGGTTCATACCCTTGAAGCAACACCGGGCCGACCCATAATTGTTGTGGTCGCGAAGGGAACGGGTGGCAGGGACTCGATCATGCTCAACGGCCACCTGGACACGGTTTCGCTTGCAAGTTACGAAAACAATGAAGGACTCAAAGATCGAATTTCTGATGGAAATATTTACGGCCGTGGTTCATTCGATATGAAATCCTGTGTAGCGGCCAGGGTATTTGTATGGCGGCGAACAAGGTTTCCGGAGTACGTGGCGGTGTCATTCGAGATTCACGGGATGCAGAGATGGCGCGTAGACACAACGATGCCAATGTTGCATGTTTCGGTGAGCAAATCACCACGGAAGAAGTCGCGATAGAAGCACTTCACGTTTTCCTAGCCACACCTTTTGATGGCGGGCGTCATGAGGCACGCATTGCGATGCTGAGTCGCCTGGACGAAACTCGTGGAGCGTCGCAGATCTAAGAAAATACGTGGCTAAATCGCACATGTGCTCTGGTAACTCCACTACTGTGAAGTTATGGGAATCTTGTTCGTACCGCTGTCGTTAGTGTTGGGTTGGGTTTTCGCGTTACTGAATTGGACCACACCGTGGGGTGCTGCTGACCCAACTTTTAGTGAGAATGCTTTGGCCTGGATGTTCTTCCTTCCGGTGGGCATTATGTTTATTATCAGCGGTTTCATGCATACGGTTCTCGCGAAGTCGACCGCCGAGAGCATTGGCTGGGTATCTAATGGATTCCAGAAAGAAATCGGATTTGCTAGTTGGGGTATAGGTGTTGCCGGGCTCGTCGCCTCGGGCATGGGTTCGGACGCTTGGATTGTGTTATCCATTGTTGTGAGTTTCTTCCTTTTATTGGCTGCGGTTCAACACATTACAGAGATAGTGAAGGAAAAGAATTACGCTCCTGGAAATACAATTATCTTAATTTCTGACATTGGACTGCCCGTTTCTCTCTGGGCTCTGTTGTTGTCCAGTGGCAGTATCGGGAGTTGACACGTGCCACCTCTTGCGACCGATCTGGACATTGATTTATTTCTCGATCGAAATGCGAACTGGTCTCGATTGGGCATTTTCTTGAGGTCGGAATTCACCGCACCGAGTTTTTTAGCGGCAATTGAGCTGGTGAAATCCGTTGCGCTTGTGGCTTCACGGCCTCGTTAAACAATACGGACGGGAGGCCTATGGCCGACCGGACGTGTTGTGTCCCGGTTGTGTCCCACCTGAGCCTTTGCGAAGGCCACGTTTGGCTTCATTAATAAGGTTGTCCGTTTCTTGCCATTTGATTTGTTCTTCACGAACTTTGCGGTTAATCACTTTGCGTGTCTGACCTGTTAAGCGCTCATCAGTCCGTGTGCACGGACTGTCGTAAGGGTCAATACAAAAGGTCTGAAATCATGATCAAGGGACTCATATTTCGAAAACATGATCACCTTGACCGGGGGTTGTTAACAACCGACCCGGTGTACATGTATATGTAATCCGGTTCAGGGTGTGGGTGATATTTCTTGGAATAGGTTCCTAGTGGGGACATTACCGTGGAAACACGGTGGTCGGGTCTGATTTGGTCGAGATAGTTTCGCATTGCTAATTATCAATTGGAGTTATCAATTGGAGGATGTATGGATGCTCAAGGTTTTGTGGCGGCACTTACCCCAGCGGTGACTGATGCGGATGCTCGTGAACGTTTCCTTGCCGACCCCCGAGCGGTACTAGCAGCTGCGGGGCTGGATTTACCGGAGTGGTTCACGGTGACTGCTCGTGAAGGTGATGCGGCTGAACTGATCATCACCGTGCCGGCCCTACTCGACCCTGATGCTGACCTCAGCGAGGACGTTCTCGAAGGCGTCGCAGGTGGCAGCATAACCATGTGCGAGTTCTTTGTCGGCAAGCCTTGTACGTAGATAGTCCGTGAGTGGGCGTGGTTGGCCAACCCTCCCGTCATGGTGGTGTGTGGGCGGGGGGCTTACGCAGGTAGGTGCACTGGTAGGTCAAGACCGCAGTGTTCGATGACGAGTTGCCAGTATCTGGTTTCATGTGTTGTTGGGTCCGCGAGGTGGCCAAGGCCGCTGGTGAACCACAGGTGCCAGTGGTGAACGTATCGTCGGAGCCGTTGGTGGTCGGCTCCGTGCTCATGAAGCCGACGGGCACGTTCACATAGGCGCTGGATGCTCACCGGTGAAGGCTCAAGGTGGCGGTGCGGGTGCAGCACAAATCCCAGAAAATCACACCCCCTTTCTGCCCGTCCAATAAATCTTTTGTCGGGATGAATTTGTAACCGAAGGTCGGTGAGGACCTGGTGCATGCGCGCGATCGCCCGTCGAAGTAGGAATCGGGTTCTCGCCATGATGATGAAGTCGTCGGCGTAACGGATGTAGTCGACATCGCAATGCTCACGTAGGTCTTCGATGGCTGTATCCAGTGGGCTGAGATAGATGGCACCCAAGAGTGGAGACAGGCTGCCGCCGGCGACCATGCCGCGACCGGTGGAGCGCACATCCGGTACTGCGAGGTATTCCTGCACAACCGAGACAAGTTTCGGTGGCACTAGTGCATCTGTGATGATCCGATTCAGGACCGAGTGATCCATCGTTTCGTAGTACGAGCGGATATCAAATCGGGCGATGAAAGGTAAAGCCCGCAAGCGGGCGTGCACGAACACGACACCGCGTTTGACACCACCGTGGCCCCGCACATTGGTGCAGGAGCGAGTGATCCGAGGTACCCGTGCAACCTCAATAGCTTCCTTGGTGTTCTTGATCGCTTCGATACTGGGCGCGGTCCACGACACGAACCGGTGCCCTTCAGCCCACCACATGCCCGAATAGGTGAGCATCAAAAACATCCTTCCAGCAGAGCCAAACGTTACAGATTGATGTCAAGCAAATCGGTGGTACTCCCGGCTCCAATCTTTCCCCAATTGTTGTGTAGTCCTGTATCGTGAAGGAAACTTTCTAACGAGTGCGTACGGATGCTCAAAGTTTTTTAGCAGCTCTTACCCCTGCGGTGACTGATGCGGATGCGCGGGAACGTTTCCTTGCTGACCCCAAAGCAGTACTAGCAGCTGCGGGGCTCGATCTACCGGAGTGGTTTACGGTCAGTGCACGTGAAGGTGATGCAGCCGAACTCACTATCACCGTGCCGGCCCTACTTGACCCTGATGCCGACCTCAGCGAGGAACAACTCAGCGGTGTTTGGGGTGCACATCATGCGCCGTGGGCGTGTTGGTACCTATAAATATAGGCCATTTGATGTTAGTTGAGCGGATAAAACCCAACACTTTGGGTGACCTCCGAATACTGGATCAAAAAATTCAATCCGGCGGTACCAATTTTCAGTAATCCTCTACAGCAAAGTGCTGCCCTTACAAGGAGTGCGTGGGATCATCTCACCTTGCGTGCTCGCTATGAAGACACGCGAATCCGAAGCCCGCTAGCGGCCTGTGACTCCGGGAAGATCTGCGTGGTAGCGGCGCATAGTGGAATAATTGAGTGACATAATTCAACACCCGAACTCAACGAAGAAACAATTACGTGCGTGACGGTCCCACTATGATTCGAGCATGACTTCATGGGAGCCGAGCCCTGAAAGGTCATCCGGGATCTTCGACGCGATTATGAACAAGGTTGCTTACAACGGCAGCCGCACGTCCACGGTGAATGGCCGCTTTCGCAAAAAGACATTCAACGAGGCCATCAGCGCAATAGATCATGCGACTCAGGCCGGAAATTGTATGTCTCAGGCCGGTGTCTTCCGCGAACTAGCCAAGCGTCAAGCAACGTAGTCGTGACGGCATACGACCCGCCCCAAGTGCTGAACCTCACCCTGGCTCCAGGCGTGATGCGCACCTGGTCTGGCCTTGCTGGTTTGAACGGACACACACAGCTCACGGATGTTCCTTTGTTGGATGCGCTTGTTCACGGTGCACCACTGGACGAACTCCTCGAGGTGGGCACCCCTCGCGCCGGCCGTGATGTGCGCGGTGTCATCGATGTGCTGCACGCCCGGCAGTTGCTCGCCTGGCAGGTGCGCGGTGCTGGGGGGACTGTGTGGGCAACGCTCACACCAATGCACGCTGACGTGCCCCTTCCGGTACCCGTGCAGGTCGACGGCGATATCCGACTGTCACGCTTCGCCCTGATGCGCGACGCGGGAGACACCTGGCTACTCGAATCGGGGCGTTCCCCGCTAACCGCGACTCTGGCGCCCGGGGCCGCAGCCGCGGTCGTTGCTGGCGGTGCCTCTCCAGCACTGCATGCGATGCTGCAGATGGGGCGGCTCCTCGATGACAATGACGATGAGGGTCTGTCGCGTTACTGGGAGTTCCACGACCGCTACTTCGCCGCGCGGTCGCGATTGGATTCGGCAGCAGGGGGTGGCACCTTCCGCTTTGCCGACTTCCACGATCCTGAGCCCTTCGACGCACGCCCTCCGCATCAGGACCGAACCCTCCTGCTTCCGGTGCCGGATCCGACGGAACCAGGACCAGGCCTGTGGGAGGTCATCGAGAAGCGCAGGAGCCACCCCGACGTCGGCAACGAGTCCGTCGAGTTGAGCGATCTCGGCGCACTCCTTTGGCACACGCTGCGCGTCGTCGACTCGAAGCCGCGGGACTCAGCAACGGCGACGTCGTACGACTTTGTCCGGCGCCCGGTGCCTTCCGGAGGTGCCACGCACTCGATCGGTCTGTGGTTGGCGATTCGTGATGTCGTTGGTATCGATTCTGGGGTGTGGTGGTACGACCCAATGGAGCACGCACTGCTCCGCACGTGCGATTATCCAAAGCAGCTCATCGCTGGCAACTACCCTGTGTACGGGCTGCTCATCAGTCGACATGCGCGCCTCGCATGGAAGTACGAGGGCATCGCGCACGCTTTGGCGCTCAAAGATTCGGGTGTCATCCTGCACGCAATGCAACTGAGTGCCACGGCCCTGGGACTCGCCCTATGCCCGATTGGTGGCGGCCCAACCGCGCCAATTCTGCAAGCCTTGGGACTCGACGCGGATGAGTACGTTCCCGTGGGTGAGTTCTGGCTGGCCCAGCCACGCTAAGCGGAATCGGCGAGCACCATGATTTATTAATCCGTGAAGTCAGATTGCAATGACGTACCTAATTATTGACGTACCTAATTATCGTGTCATGGTTACCGTGCCACTTCATGCCTGAACTCTCAGAGAAGAAGGACGAAATTCCGTTGGGCAAAAATTGCGAAAACACCTTTCATTGAAAAACTTACTTAAGACTGGGGCGGGTCGGGCTCGAACTGACTCCACTTGTCGAGACATTAATTGCTTTTAGACCGGTCGCGGGGGTTACCGGCTGCGCTAGCTTCCTTCTCCTACTTGAAGGTAGTTGGGGGTTCACTAAGTGATAGGCAGATTGCTTCCCCCCATTGGTTAATGCGTTGTGTCATTTCGGTAACTACTTATTGTTGTGGAGTTGGCATGGATGCTCAAAGTTTTTTGGCAGCTCTTACCCCTGCGGTGACTGATGCGGATGCGCGGGAACGTTTCCTTGCTGACCCCAAAGCGGTACTAGCGGCTGCGGGGCTGGATCTACCGGAGTGGTTCACGGTGACTGCACGTGAAGGTGATGCAGCTGAACTGACCATCACCGTGCCGGCCCTACTCGACCCTGATGCCGACCTCAGCGAGGAACAACTAGACGTAGTAGCCGGTGGGATCGTTGGGCATTTGGTGTTTATGTCTGTTAGGTAGGTGGTAGGTGAGTGGGCGTTGTTTGCTAACCCACCTGTCATGTTGGTGGTGCGGTGAGCGGGTGTCCAGTGATAAGTTGCAATTTGGTTTCGTTTATTATCGGGCCCGTGAGGTGGCCAAGGCCGCTGGATCCTCTAGTTTTCAATCTTCATAACTTTTTCCAGAATAGAACTTTCGGGCGTCACCGTAGCCCAGGATGATTACCGGCTTAAACATCTCCACAGTTTTATCGGTAAGTAATTTGGGTTGTGTGTCACTCATGTCGATTCCCTCTTCGAGCATCGCGGCGACTGCAGTTTGGTTAATCACGTCAGCTAGAAATGAGCCGGACGGATTCTTATCCGAACATTTTTTGTAAATCCTGAACACTCGTGATACTGCGACACTTCAGGCAGGTCATTTCGTTCGACTCCGCCCAGGGGCCTATCGAATTGGTACCCCAAGGTATGGAGTTCAATCGCAACGACATTACTGCCGAGCACGTGCTCGGCAAGAGCACCCACTGTGCGATGAGAATGCGGCGGGTTGATAACGAATCACATGAATACCCAGCGCGGATTGACGTCGTCCTCATCGTAGCCATCGGGAACCCACGCGAGTGACACCGGCACGTTGTAGAGGCGACCAGGGGCGAAGCGGTTCCAGAAGTGGCGCAGACCCGGCACGACAGTGCGGACAACGGGAAGGCCGATGTCACTTCGGGTGAGGTCCATCCACCAAGCCTCAAGACCCGCCTTTGAAAGTGCGACCAAGACGGCATCAAGGGACTCGTGAAGATTCAGCGTGCTCGCACTGGCAAGCGGAACTGACCCGTGTTGTGCCAACCAAGGATCGGTGGCGGTAGTCACCGCGGCGAGCCACTCACCCTCAATCTCGGGCACACCTTCGGGCGTACTCTCCCGCCTCCAATCCGAGATGCCCGATTCACTTTGGCAAACCTCGGTTAGTGCGCGCACAACGGCGATGACCGGGTCGACATGTGCACCGAATCCCATGAGTATCCGTCCGCCTTCGGGAGTTGCAGTAAGAGCAACCATTGCGGGGATGCCGAGGTCGGAGGTGATGTCGAGTACCCACACGTCGCGACCTCGGGCACGCAGGGGCGCTATGGCAGCTCGCACGCGGGGATCGTCGGTCGCGTCGAGGTCGATGCCCGGCCGGTGCGCGCGTGAATACCACCACAGGGCGACCGAGTCCCTTTCTACGAGCTCGAGGAGCCCCTGCAGGAGTGCCTCGTCGACCGAATTCCCTGCGGCCACACCATTGCTGCACCCGCGCAGCGATCCTGGGCCGGTCTGCGGGACACCAAGGTAGGCAATAGCTGAAGGAATCCAGGCTCGCCGATCATCGGCGATGCCCCGCACCTGCGACCAGGCGTGTTCTTGATCCACCTGGAAGGTCTGCGGCACATAGTGGAAGCGATGAGTGGGCGAACCGTCAAGCTTTGCGGCAGCAATCTGTGCAGCGCTATACAGCTGAATGTCGTTGGGATGAATCGCACGTTCGAGGTCATCCATGCGTGCAACCTGCACGCCCTCATCTCCCTGCCAAATCATCGATTGGCGCTCAAGCGCTTCCGCGAGTGCACCGGCCTGCGAACTTGCGATCGTGAGCCCTTTGCCCATGGCACTTAGCCGCAGGGAGGCGCGCAGCCCGTCAAGGTCTTGTCGGTCATTCCAGACAGGGTTCAGACCGGCGCGGTGCACGCGCAGTGAGGGATCCCCGACGATGCACACCTCCGGCACGATTCCAAGCACGTCGCTCACCAGGTGCTCGTACGTCTGCCAGGTCGACTCAGGTTCGACGGTGCGCAACCCTCCACCGTCGTTGGACGAGATCATCTGCCTATCGAGATCACGTTCAAGGTCGAGAGTGGATTTCCCTCCTGGATCGCAGGTGAGGCAGCCCGGCACCGGCACGAGTGCATGCCGGCGCGATTCCAAACTGACCGGGTTGATGCTGCGGCCCTCATCTTTTGCGGTTGAGGTCCCCCCAAGTCGTTGCCCCTCCGCTACCGAGGTGATCATGCCTGCGGCGAGGGCGGGCGCTGCCGGGTGCAGGTTCGGTGAGATCGGAGGCCGATCGAGGCCGGCGAGACGGGCACTCATCAGGTCTACAGAACGTCGGCGTTCGTGCCGGGTAGCGAAGCAGTCTGCGCATCCGTAGCCCGGGCCCAGCAGCGGTCCGACGAGCACTTCATCACCGCGCATCCGCACGGGGAGCCAGCGCCCCTGGTCCGCATGCTCAGCCACGTTGAGGAGATCATCAAGGACGACCACCGTCAGTTCTGCGTTGTTGCGGACCACCTCTGTTCCGGTCGCCTCCAGGGTCTGTTGCAAGGCCCTTACTTGAGCCTCGTCAGCGCCGAGCAACCGGATCCGAGCGGACCCTAGTGGTTCGGAACGGGTGACAACATGTCCGGCAGCGAGCCACTGGAAGAGGACCGCGTTAGCCTGTCCGGCCGTGAGCAGACCACTGGTCGCGGCAAACTCGGCTACCTCATTCATCGTCCGTTCACCATCGATCGCTTGCGCCACCGGCACGGCAAACCGACCGGTCAACCGAATCGGATGGGCACCACCGAACAGCCACACATCGCCCGAATTGTTTCGACAGTTCGCCACGCGATCGGGGCGCCACATGAGCGGGGATAAGTTAAACATTTATCTCAGTGTAAACCGAACTCGATGGCACCCGTTGAGGTTTGTCGCAGATCCCATCATTTCGGGCAATGAACCCCGTGCCGCAGGTGTTCCATGCCCCTAACCAGTCACGGAATTGCTATCGAAGGCGCCCATAAAAATCCACGACTTCCTCAAGCTACACCCTGGAGGGATCGACCTTGACCCTGACCACTCCCACCGCGACGATCGTGATGACCGAGCAGTAATTTCGAGTCTGCCAACAAATTTAGTTTTCTGTGGACGCAGGGTTGCTTTGGTGGCAGTCTTGCGTCCATGGAATCTGAATCGCTCCCCGAGCGCACGGCACTGCGAATCTGTCCCCTCTGCGAAGCAAACTGCGGCCTAGTCCTTGAGATTTCCGGGAATACGGTCACCTCCGTTCGCGGGGATAAAGACGATGTATTCAGCCACGGCTTTATCTGCCCCAAAGGTGTCTCCTTCGGCGAGGTGGACTCTGATCCCACCCGCCTTCGCACCCCCATGATTCGAAATGCCGCGGGGACGCTTGAGCCCGCAAGTTGGGACGAAGCATTTGGCGTGATCCGTACTCGGCTCGGTGCGATAGTGGCGCAGTCGGGCCCGGAGGCCGTTGGCATGTTCCTTGGCAACCCCAATGTGCATTCACTCTCGGGTGCATTCATGTTGCCTGCCTTCATCAAAGCGTTGGGAACTTCGCAGCGCTTCTCTGCCAGCACGGTGGATCAAATGCCCAAGCAGGCTGCCTCTGCCATGATGTATGGCACAGCACTCACCGTTGCCCTGGCTGATCTTGACAGAACCGACTACCTGTTGATTTTGGGTGCAAACCCGCTGGTATCCAATGGTTCAATGCTGACCGCGGCGAACTTCCCGGGCCGACTGCGCGCCCTGCGTAAGCGCGGTGGACAACTTGTAGTGGTTGATCCGATTCGAACCCGGACCGCTGAGGCAGCCAATGAACACATTGGTATTCGCCCGGGCAGTGACGCACTGTGGTTGGCGGCGATTGCGCACGTAATCATGGTTGAAGGGACAGCCGACTTAGGTGCCGCGTCTGAGTGGATTGATCAGGTTGCAGTCGATTCTGTTATCGATGCTCTGGCCGGGTTCACCCCCGAGAGTGTTTCTGCCATTACTGGAATTGATGCTTCGGTGACCAGGCGCATAGCCGCTGAGTTGATGGCAGCGCCCAGCGCTGCGGTCTACGGCCGCATGGGAACAACAACCTCGGGCCTCTGTCTTGACGGGTCTGTACTCCCCATGGCCACACTTACTTCTTGGCTGATCGACGTAATCAATATTGCTATTGGTTCACTCGACAAGCCCGGCGGTGTCATGTTCGCCCTGCCCGCCGCCGGTGGTCCTTCCACCGAAGGTAGTTCAGGAATTGGACACGGGGTCAGCATTCCTGGGCGCCGCCGCACCCGCGTGCGTGAGCTTCCCAGTGTGCTCGGTGAATTCCCCGTGTCCGCTTTGGCCGAGGAAATTGACACCCCCGACCCCGAGACCGGTGCTCACATTCGCGCGGTGTTTGTGGTCGGAGGGAATCCAATTGTTTCCACCCCAGATTCTGGGAGGCTCAAGGCGGCCTTTGAATCATTGGACCTGTTGGTTTCCGTCGACCCGTATTTGACCGCCACGAATTCATTGGCAGACGTAATTCTCCCCGTTTCCTCTCCCATGACTCGCCCGCACTACGACGTTGTGTTCAATAACCTCTCGGTGCGCAATCAGGCTCGCTACTCCCCCGCGGTGTTCCCAGTCCCCGAAGGGGAAATGGATGAAGCAGACGTCTTGCTCACCTTGGCCGGGATCGCCGTTGGAATCAATTCAGGTCATGAGCTCTCGTCGACAGAAATGGACGACATCGTGGCAGCAAATGTTGCTGCCAGTGCCGTGAAGGACACGGCTTCGCGGCTACACGGATCTTCCGTTGACACTGTTCTTGCTTCGGTTGCACCATGGCGTGGGGTGGACCGGATCCTGGACATTCGATTTCGATCTAGTCCAGCTGGCTTGACCCTGCAAGAGGTTATTGATTCACCACACGGCATTGACCTTGGGGCACTGACCCCTCGCCTGCCCGAGGTGTTGCGAACTCCGAGTGGTCGCATTGAATTCGCCCCGCCCGTACTCGTTTCGGCACTGGCTGCGGCACACGCTGCATTGGGTGACTCCCCCACTTCGGTGCGCCCCGGTACATTTCTTCTGGTGGGTCGCCGACAATTGCGAAGTAATAACTCCTGGATGAAAGACATTAAGAATCTTCAGGGTGGGTCGAACAAACCGACAGCCCAAATGCACCCACTTGATGCGGCCGAAGCCGGGCGAGTTGACGGCGAGATGATTTCAGTGACAAGTGCTTCGGGGACCCTGTCAATCGAGTTAGCCGTGAGCGACACCGTGTCCCGCGGGTGCATTTGCATTCCGCACGGCTGGGCTGACTTCAACGTCAACGTCTTGGTTGGGGTTGACCACATTGACCCGCTGGGAGGGACCGCCGTACTTAGTGGGCTCCCAGTTGAGTTGGAACCGGCCTAAGTTAAAGACCTCAACTCGCGCATGTGATTCACCTGGGTGCGTACGTGCGAGGATGTATTAAGCCGGGGCGGGTGCGGTTTCAGGTTGTTGTTGTAGCGGCTTGGTGAATTGTGGACCGGCGAGTGACTTTGCGAGCCACTCCTCCCAGGTCGCATTCCAGATCGTGATCCCGTTGCCGTCGTCGCCTTGCTCCCTAGATGTGTTTTCCACCACGACAACGTCGCCGATTTCGTTTTGGTTCCACCACCACTCTCCATTGGCGGTGCTCATGCCTACACAACCATGGGAAACATTTGCGTTGCCTTGGCTGCCCACGCTCCAGGGTGCTGCGTGTACGAATTCACCGGTGTAGTTAAGTCGCATGGCGTATTCAGCGTTCACCCGGTAGTACTCCGCCGATGATTCTGCGGTGCCTCCAGTGGCTGCATCCATAATTCTTGAGCGTTCCTTACTAATCAAGACTTTCGTTCCCGAACGGGTTTCAAAACCTGCTTTGCCGGTTGTGATTGGGATCGTGTTGATGAGTTCACCACCCCGAAAAACTTCCATGGTGTGGGTTTCGGCATCCACGACACTCACCATTGACGGACGGAAGGAAAATGTGTCCGTGGAGTTTGATTTGCCGAATACTCCAGGTTTTGCTTGAACGCCGGTGAGGTTGAGGTCGACCTCAACATTCATGTCTCCCGGCCACAAAGTCTTGGGGCGAAACTCAGCCGTTTGATCGTCACGCCAAGCCCACGCACCCAGGACTGGCTCGGTGGTGCGGACAATCATTGCTGCTTCAACTTCGGCCTTGTTCTCTACCTTCTTATTAAAGTTAACAATTATTGGCTCACCAACACCAACGACTTCACCTGCACTCGGCGACACACTCGCCTTGAAAAACTTTTCCGGCTCAAGGGTTGAGAAACTGGAATTCATTGAGTTGACTCGGCCTCGAGCATCGGCTGCTTGGGCTGCGATCGTGTAGGTGGTGGAGTAATCCAATGGTGGGCCGGTTGCGCTCCAGCGCGAACCGTCCTGGGAAAGAATTCCAGGGACTTCTCCGTCTGGTCCCAGTACCGAAACCTGGGTCAGCCGGCCCAGCTCGGCCTCAATGACAACCTCGGTGTCTGGATCAATTCCCGTTCCACCTTGTGGGGCGGCCGCGATACTTACAGCCGGGGTTGGGTCAAGCGGTGCAGTAGTCAGGGTCAGGGATGGGGTGCATCCGGTTAAAACGAGAACACCGGCACTCACCGAAATTGGGATCGCGTACCGCGAACGTGTAACAAACATCCGGCTCACCGCGAATCCTTTCCCTGTATTTCCTCTCGTAACGTTATGAGAGTACGACGAGTCAGGTCAACTTTCCGTTCCAAAACGCGGCTCACTTGCCAGTATTCTGCGCGAATTTAGTGGGCAAACTCTCCGCGGTAATACTCGAAAAGCATGCCGACCAATCCAAAGAGCAGCGTGGCCACGGCTAACACGATCAACCACACAGCGAAGATTAGGCCAAGGACCACAAGTACGGTGGCAAGTGCAATAACGAGAGGCCACCATGAGTGTGGGCTGAAGAAACCGTACTCAGGGTCTGCTTCGTCGATCTCAGCGTCAAGGCGATCCTCTGGGCGGGGGTAGACCCGCTTTGAGGTGTAGTACGCGTAGAACGATATTAAGAAGGCCATCCCACCGGTTAACGCGAGGGCAATTGTTCCTACTTCGTCGCGGCTGAAGTACCAGTAAATTGCCGCGAGGAACGAGTAAAGCACGAAGCCTGTGCCAAATAGGAGCGCTTCAATCCTCACTTGACTTCACCCTCTCTTGCCGCCGGGGCCACTGGCGCTGCAACTGGCGCTTTATGCGCGCCCGCCGCAGCCAACTCGGGGTGATGCAGGTCAAATGCTGGGCGCTCCGAGCGAATCCGTGGCAGCGAGATGAAATTGTGACGCGGTGGTGGGCATGAAGTCGCCCACTCAAGTGACCCGCTCCAACCCCATGGGTCATCAACTGTCACCTTGGGTGCACTCTTCCAGGTCTTGAACACGTTCCAGATAAAGAACAGTGTGGACAAACCAAGAATTGCCGCTCCCGCGGTGGAGACAACGTTCAGTGTTTGGAAGTCGTCGATGGGGAGGTAGTCGCCATAGCGGCGTGGCATTCCTTGCACTCCAAGCCAGTGCTGGACCAAGAAGGTAACTTGGAAACCGATGAACAACAGCCAGAAGTGGATCTTGCCCAATTTCTCGTCGAGCATTTTGCCCGTCATTTTTGGCCACCAGAAGTAGAACCCGGCGAACATCATGAATACGACCGTGCCAAACACCGTGTAGTGGAAGTGAGCGACCACGAAGTAGGAATCCGACACTGCAAAGTCCAGTGGAGGAGATGCAAGGATCACACCGGTCAGACCGCCGAAGAGGAACGTGAACAAAAAGCCCATGGTCCACAGCATCGGGGTGTCAAATGAAATGGAGCCGCGCCACATGGTTCCGATCCAGTTGAAGAACTTCACGCCCGTGGGCACCGCAATCAACATGGTGGTCAGCGCGAAGAACGGCAAATACACCGACCCCGTGACGTACATGTGGTGCGCCCAGACGGCAACGGAAAGTGCACCAATTGCCATAGTTGCAAAAATCAGTCCCTTGTAACCGAACACTGGCTTGCGCGAGAAGGCAGGAATGATCTCGCTGGCAATGCCAAAGAACGGCAAGGCGATGATATACACCTCCGGGTGTCCGAAGAACCAGAACAAGTGTTGCCAGAGGATCGCACCACCATTTTCAGGTGCGAATATGACAGCGCCATATTGCCGGTCAATGAATGCAACGGATAGTGCCGCGGCCAAAACGGGGAAAGCAATGAGGACGAGCAGGCTCGTGATCAAAATTGTCCAACAGAAGATTGGCATCCGGAACATGGTCATGCCGGGGGCGCGCATGGTGAAAATTGTCGTAATAAAGTTCACCGAACTCAGAATTGTTCCCAGACCACCAAGTGTCAGACCCAGTAACCACAGGTCGGCGCCAACTTCGGGTGAGTTCACCGCGTTACTCAAGGGTGCATAGGCAAACCAGCCGAATGCCGCGGCACCACCGGGAGTGAAAAAGCCAGCGGCAACGATCAAGCCACCAAAGAGGAAGAGCCAGTAACCGAACATGTTCAATCGGGGGAAGGCGACGTCGGGTGCACCGATTTGCAGGGGCATAATCACATTGCCGAAACCCACGAAAAGCGGTGTTGCGAACAAGAAAAGCATGATCGTGCCATGCATGGTGAACAACTGGTTGTACTGCTCAAGGGAAACAACCTGCATTCCCGGGATAGCGAGTTCTGCACGCATTGCAAGAGCCATCAAACCAGCGATGAGAAACCACACCATTGAAGTGATCAGGTACATGTAACCGATCACCTTGTGGTCGGTTGAAGTAATCCAGTTGACAACTGCCTTGCCCAGGCTCTTTTTCGGAGCGCTCGTCACCGTGCTGGGGCCGAAGTCACCCGACCCTGGTGAAGTTATTGGGCGGTCATTCAGGATTGTCATATTCTCCGCTCCCCGGGACGCTGTCCATCGCTATTTGATTGACCAGTTTGAATTGTGCCAGTTTGTCCGGCTGCTCGCAGTCCGGCGACGTACTCATTGAATTCGGCTCGTTCAACAACTTTGACATTGAAGAGCATCTGAGAGTGGTAGGTGCCGCACAACTCAGCGCACTTACCCACAAAAGTCCCGATTTTATTCGGGGTCAACTCAAAGGCGTTAGTTTTTCCCGGGATGACGTCCATTTTGAACAGGAACTGTGGGACCCAGAACGAGTGGATTACGTCGGGTGACGTGAGCTCAAAACGAACTTTCTCGTCAACGGGTAGAACGAGCACCGGCATTTGAGCTTCGGCGATCTCGGGGTCTTCGGAGATCATCTGTGAATCTGCGGGCATTCCGATCGAATATACGTCTTCGTCGAGGTAGTTGAAAGCCCACGACCAGCGGAAACCGACAACGTTAACGGTTTGGCTTTGATCGTTTTCCATGGTCAAAATTTCAGTCTGATCGCGTGCTGTGAACCAGAACAAGCCCAGCACCATGATCAGCGGAACAACCGTGTAGAGCAATTCAAGGGGGATGTTGTATTTAGTTTGTTCGGGAACTTCATTGATGCGCCGACGCCGATACGCGAAAATAGCCCAGAGCATTAAACCTGCGGTAAACGCACCCACCGCCCAGGCTGCAATCCACGAGCCTTGCCAGAGGTTATTGATTATCGGGGCCTCAGCAGATGCCGGTTCTGGCATGTCAAAGAAGAAAGCTTCGTTGGCCGTGCAACCAGAGAGCAGGAGAATCGCTCCTGCTGAAATTCCAGCAAGACCAAGTCGCTTACCTATCCGGCTTTCACTCGCGTTACGAGTCATTCCCACAAACGCACCCTTCGAATAATTTACGCGTACTTCACGCGCACAATTCACGAGAATTCCAACAACAAAAACTAGTGACTCATTCGTGCCTTCACCATGAGGGACACTATCGCACTCATCCTTGTTTTTCCCCTGCGGATGGGACTCTGGGAACGTTGTTCTGGTCACACAGTGTGCCCTTACCCTTTTCTGACTAATCTGAGCAGATGGACACCGAGCGGGCCCCCGGCTATTTGGACGCAATTGCCGGAATTCCCCTGTCAGAATCGACCACCAAAGCGTGGCAATCGGCAATAGCCCAAGCCTGGTCTGATCCGGCCCGAATGCACCACGCTGGTCGAACATCTGGCTTGCTGTTGGACTCGGCTCGGGCAAGTATTGCCAATTTCCTCAATGTCTCCCCCAATCTGGTTTTCTTTGCCGGTTCGGGTCCAGATGCCTTGCGTGCGGCGATCGGTGGGATATTTGCTATCAGGGGGTCTGTTTCTCGACGAATCCTGGTGAGCAGTGTTGAATCAATGGCGGTGATAGGTGCAGTTGCCGGCCTCCCCGGCGCTGACGCAGTCTCACTTGCCGTTGATTCCACCGCCACCTCCGGCGCCGTTGACCTGACCAACCTGCGGAATCAACTTGAGAGCGGAGCTGCGCTTGCCTGTGTTCAACTGGCCAATGCTGAAATTGGGACGCGCCAGCCATTTGCCCGGGTCCTCGCCGTCTGCCGCAATGCCGGAGTCCCCCTGATCGCCGACGCCACCGGAGTGATCACCCACGATCAACTCCCCGAGGACTACGACGTGCTGGTTGCCCCAGCCAGAGATTGGGGCGGCCCGCCAGGTGTTGCGATCGTTGTCACCAGTCCGAACCTTCGGTGGCGCCCGGAAGAAGCCCCCGACCGAGGTTGGATTGGTGGCTTCCCTGATATTCCTGCCGCGGTCGCCGCTGCCGTCGCCCTCGAAGAAGCCGCACCTCTGTGGCAAGAGCAGGCGGACTCGAATCGAGCAATGATTGATCGCATTCGTTCGGAATTATTAAAGATGTCCCTCGAGTTGGCCGGCGACCCGGTCGATCGGCTCCCTCACATTCTGACTTTCACGATTACCGGTGCGGCTGGCGGAGCACTCGTCACCGAATTAGATGCCCGGGGAATTCAAGTTGCCAGCGGTTCAGCGTGCACGGCCGACACTCGGATGCCCTCACACGTACTCGAAGCGGTCGGACTCCCCAATGAGGCCAGTATTCGCATTTCACTCCCGCCAGATTGCAGCGCGGCAACGGTTGATTTATTCCTACGCGAGTTGCCAGCAGCTTTGGCCACTATCCGTTAGCCCCGGGGTTGGCGCGGAATCGGGAAAGCTGGCCTTGTCGGTAACACAGCGGCTAGTTCGTCAAGGTAGGCAGAACGGCTGATTTCGGTTACGCCCATTGACTCTAGATGGTCGGTCTGCCATTGAACATCGAAAATCCTTTGTCCCGGACTTGCGGCCAACTTTTCTACCACCGCAACCATTGCCACTTTGGATGCATCCGTTTCAACGTGAAACATGGACTCTCCGGCGAATAGTCCACCTATTTCGATTCCATAAAGCCCACCTACTAATTCGCCCTTGCGGTTCCAGACTTCAACTGAGTGGGTGAAACCGAGTTCGTGTAAATGCGTGTACGTGTCAATGAACTCCTCGGTGATCCAGTTGCCTTCACCATTGATCCGCCAGCAACCGCGCATCACGCGTTCAAAGGCTTGGTCAAATGTCACCGAGAATGTGCGCATTGACTTGCGAAGGGATCGGGAAATCCGGATGTTTTCAAGGCGAAGGATCCCGCGCGGATCCGGTGACCACCAACCGAGTTCTTGTTCGCCAGTGTCCGACGGAACATGCATGGGAAACAACCCCATGGAGTAAGCGTGAAGAACTGTGATTGGTCCGAGTTCTGCCCCGTAGCAAGTGAGGTCGACTTCCGGGTGAGCATCGCGGGGGTTCAGCAGCGACCAAGCGCACGGCGGGATTCGTCCGCTCCCCGTCGTAATGGCCTGCACACCCAAAATCTATCTCAAGGGGAATCCATCTCAAGGGGACAGACTCACGGTCGGGTGCAGGAAATAAATCCTTCGACTTCCGCGGCTGCGTCGTCACCGTAGGCCGACGCCATGCGCTGTAAGAAGTGTCGTTGGGCGAGCTCGTACTCCTGTGTTCCTACGGTTTCAATGACGTAGGTGGCAAGGAGTGATCCAATTTGCGCGGAGCGTTCGTCGGTCAGCCCCCAGGCCTGACCTGACAGGAACCCGGCACGGAAGGCATCGCCCACACCTGTTGGGTCTGCGCGGCGCTCTTCTTCAGCGATAGCCACGTGAACGACTTCTTCACCGCGACGTTCAATACGAGCACCATTGGGTCCAAGAGTCGTGATTCGGACTTGAACCATGTCCGCAATGTCGGCAGCGTTCCAACCGGTTTTTTGTTCAATCAACGCGGACTCATATTCATTAGTGAATAGATACTCGGCGCCTTCAATCAGTGGCTTGACTTCTTCACCATTCATGCGAGCCAGTTGCTGGGAGGGGTCCGCCGCGAATGGGTAACCGCGGAATCGGCACTCGTCGGTGTGACGCTGCATAGCAAGTGGGTCATTTGCACCGATGAGTACGACGTCAGCCGTACCAATAGATTCAATGATTGGCTTGAGTTCAATGTTGCGGGCTTCACTCATTGCACCAGCGTAGAAAGTTGCGATTTGGTTTTGTTCAGCATCGGTTGTGCACACAAATCGGGCAGTGTGTGCGGTCTGGGATACGTGGACGCCTGTTGTGTCAACACCGTGCCGGTTGAGCCAGCTTTCGTAGTCGGCAAAGTCAGGGCCGACCGCACCAACGAGTACCGGCTTGAGTCCAAGGCATCCCATGCCAAAGGCAATATTGGGTGCGACTCCCCCGCGTCTGACTTCAAGTTCGTCCACGAGGAATGACAACGAAATTTTGTCGAGTTTTTCGGCGACGAGTGAGTCAACAAAGTTGCCGGGGAATGTCATGAGGTGATCGGTTGCAATAGAACCGGTAATCAATATAGCCACTTGCGTGAGCCTACCGAATTACCGAGTCCAGTGCTTGTGACCCCACGAATGCGTCACACGGGTAGTTCAGCGCGAGTTAGTTAAAAGAGTCTCCGCATGCGCAGGAACCTGTCGCATTGGGGTTATCAATTGTGAAGCCTTGCTTCTCAATCGTGTCGACGAAATCAATTGTTGCTCCACTGAGGTAGGGAGCGCTCATGCGGTCAGTGACCACGTTTACCGCGCCGAATTCCTTGACAACGTCGCCGTCAAGATTGCGGTCGTCGAAGAAGAGCTGGTAACGAAGGCCGGAGCACCCGCCGGGCTGGACCGCGATGCGCAGGGCGAGATCGTCGCGACCTTCAGATTCAAGGAGGACCTTCACCTTCTCTGCGGCTGGACCGCTGAGCTGGATGCCGTCGGTGACGGGGGCTTCAACTGCAGTTTCAGTGGACATGGACTGACCTCTTTCACGGGTTAATGTAGTGCGCTATTCATAATAATATGTTGCGCTACTTCCAGTGCAATTCTGTTCTTCCTACGTAAGAGTAAGGCATAAGGCCCGCTTGCGCTAGATGCCACCCACTCGCAATTCCCAATTCATGACGCATTTCACTCTGAGCGCAGCCCCACGTGGCAAGAATTGCCAGCCGCGAGACAATTATCAAATGGTTCAAGCCTTTGTTGACCCCGCACCTAGCCCCCTGGCTCTGCTTCTGCTGGGAAACTCCGCAGATTCAGAGAGTGAACGCGGGGTTGAATGTCCGGGTGATCTACCGCCTGCTTCAGATCCAGACCTAGTTGCTCGCGCGCAGGCTGCAAAAGACGTATTGGGTGATCGGGTTTTTATTTTGGGTCACCACTACCAGCGCGATGAAGTGATTCAATTTGCCGATGTCACAGGCGATTCATTCAAGCTCGCCCAAAAGGCAGCAGACATGCCCCATGCCGAGTTCATTGTTTTTTGTGGCGTTCACTTCATGGCCGAAAGTGCCGACATCCTTACTTCGGACTCACAGCAGGTAATCCTTCCTGACCTTGCGGCGGGTTGCTCCATGGCCGACATGGCGGAGATCAGTCAGGTTGAGCAGTGCTGGGCAGACCTTGAAGCGGCCGGTGTCGCCGATGTCACAATCCCAATTACCTACATGAACTCCACCGCAGCAATTAAGGCATTCACGGGCAAACACGGTGGATCAATCTGTACCTCAAGCAATGCCAAGCGAAGCCTTGAGTGGGCATTTGAGCGCGGTGAAAAAGTCCTTTTTATGCCGGACCAGCATTTAGGTCGGAACACCGCGGTGCGAGACCTTGGTCTTGACCTTGAAGACTGCGTTGTATTCAACCCTCGCAAACCCAATGGTGGTCTGAGTGTTGAAGAACTTCAGAGTGCGAAAATGATTCTTTGGAAGGGCCACTGCAGTGTCCACGGCCGGTTCACCCCCGAAGTTGTGGACCAGGTACGCGCAGAAGTCCCAGGCGTCACCGTGATCGTGCACCCCGAGTGCACCTATGAAGTTGTTGAAAAAGCAGACCAGGTTGGTTCGACGGAAAAGATAATCGCGGCAATTGAAAGTGCTCCGGCTGGCAGCGCCTGGGCGATCGGTACCGAACTCAACTTGGTGAAGCGTCTTGCACTTGCTAACCCAGATAAATCAATCACCTACTTGGACAAGACGGTGTGCTTCTGCTCAACCATGAACAGGATCGACCTACCGCATTTGGTGTATTCACTTGAATTGCTAGCCAGTGGCAATGTCGTGAACCAAATCACCGTCGATCCAGACACCGCACACTGGGCGAAGATTGCACTTGACCGCATGCTTGCCTTGCCAGGTTCGGCACCCGCGGCGGATTGATCCCGATTAATTCAATAGCGCGATCGGGACAATAACTTCATTGCGCCGCAGGAACCATGGCTTCCAGGGCGGGTCATAGCGAGCCCAACGTGGTTCGCCGTCAACGCGGTACCCAAGTTCTGGGAGTTGTTTGATCACTGCTTCCCCGCGCTTTTCCACTTCGTCGTATTTCCACGTTCCCGACCATGTTGTCGCAGCGGCGAGGTGCTGGGGAACGTCGGTGATGAGGAGGTCGCCACTGCTGGGCTGGGGTAGGTCTTGCGCATTCATGCCTTCTGGCATGACAAAGGAAACATTCCAGAGTTCGTCATTGCGTTCTTGGATGACGGGTGCGGTCATGGCGATTTTGTTTTTTGAGATATATCCGACAAGGGGTCCAAATGCTTTGTTGCCAACAGTGTTAGCACCACCAGAAAGTGTCAATTGGGCGTGCACACTCGCCGGGTAGTCACGAATTTCCAGGTCACCTATTTTTCTCACTAACGTGTAAGGCTGTTCTTCACTCATCTTTACAGGATACGTCGGAAAATGAAAAAAGTGGCCGCGAGAGGCGTTAAACCCCTCGCGGCCACGATCAATTCTGCGTTGGGCCGAATTATGCCTCGACCTTGCCAGCAGATGAAGGTGCTTCTTTGATTTCTTGTGCTGCGAAATCGGGATCGTCCGCAAAGCTCTTCTCGCGTGCGATCTTGTAGATCAACAGACCGAAGAGGCACTTGGCCAAGACGTCTGCGATCGAGTAGCCGAGCTGTCGACCGACGAATGAATCCGCGCCGTCGATCCCCAGCTGTGGCAACAGGTACGCAATTGGGTAGACACCCCAGGTTGCTAGGAGCAAGAGGCGAAGGCCATTGAGATCCTTGCGGACTTGCGTCGGTTGCGTGACCATGGACTTGCCGAGTTCGACCCAAAGTACGTACAGGATGTACAGGAATGGGATCGAGGACAACGCACCCCAGATACCGCGGGTCATGTTGTCAGTTGAGATCTCACCCGGGTAGCCAAGTGCGATCATGAGGAATGCTGCTGGGATCAGTTTGACCATGAGGTTGCGGCGGACCATGCGGGCCAGCGCGAGAACTGCAATTGCCTCGAAGAGCAACAGCGGAACCGTCAGCAGCCAGTCAATGTAGCGGTACCCCTCATTAAAGCCTTCACCGTTAACCAAGACATAGGCTGGGTCTGAGCCGGCCATTGCGGCATTGCCAGCACCCTCTGCTACGTAGGCGTCCGTGAACGAGTTGAAAATCCTCCAGTAGTGGTAAGCCGCAATCAAACATACGATCGCGGAAACCGCGAGCGCCTGTCGGTATCTCGGCAAAACACGACCCATAACCACTAGCAGAAAGACGGTCGTGGCAACCATCGAAGCTAGTGCAAAAGATAAAGCGTTGTACACCGTTTGAAATTGTCCAAACGAGAGCTCAAGTACTCCTGGCACAGGTTCCTCCTTATATTGGGCTGACACGGTGTCAGACCGCCCCCTGAATTGACCGCGCCTGCGATCGAAGCACAGTTTTCTCCTATTGAGCGAGAATGCAATCTGAATGCCGAAAGTCGTCCGAATTGTCCTAAAGATCGTTTAAGTACTAATAGTCCTTTTTTCTCTGCAGCAGTTGATGCAAAACTTTGTTCAGTGGGGTCAGGACAGCCCTGGCGCATCCCACAACGCGAACCAGCGTGTGGTGTCCAGCTCAACCGGCAATTCACCGGTGAGTTTGTCTCGGATGTGTAATTCCACAACGTTATTTCGAACCTGATCGGTTGATTTTGCCTTAGGAAAAAATGGGTAAAAAGTTCCACGTTTGTAGAGGTACACCAGCGCGCCAGCGTTTCCATCTGTATCTGCGAATGGGAAAAGAGAACATAATAATTGTGGACCGAATCCGGCTAGGACGAGTGAGGTGTTTACCGCGTGAATGTCGGTCACGGCCGTCGCCAGATCAACTGGGTCTGTGCGAATCGTGAGCCAGTCGAAGCCGAAAGAATCCGCGCTCGCTTCCACGCGCGGCCCACCGTCGGCATCTAACAATTCACGTATTTCCGCTTCAAGGTCGGCGAACGCTTTTCCTTCCGGTGCCCGGAAGCACACGGACCCAACACCCGTCGGGGTCAGGCCAAGGTCAATGTCTAGGGTGATCGCAGCTGAGGGAAGTGCAAAGAGTGCATCAAGATTTGGGCGTGCTGGTTCCTTGCGTCCGCGAATTACGTCGAACAGTCCCACTGCCTAGCGCTCGCCGAGCTGTGCTGAAATTTTTGCGAGCTGCTCGAGCCTTTTTTCAAGGGGCGGGTGTGTTGCAAAGATCGCTTCCATGCCCATTCCTTTTCCACCTTTGAAAGCGGGCGCGAAAGCAATAGCACTCACCGGTTCCATGGACCGGAGGTCTTTGTCTGGAATCGAATTCATACCGCCACTGATTTTGACGAGCGCGCTGGCAAGTGCACTTGGCTTACCGGTCAGCAACGCAGCACCTCTGTCCGCACCGAGTTCACGGTAACGCGAGAGCGCGCGAATCAGCAGGAATGAAATTGCGTAGACGATTGCACTGACTGCCATGACCGCCATGAAAACAACAGCTGCGTTTTGATCCCTGCGGTCGCGCATCATGGATCCCCACATCGCGCTACGAGTGATAAATCCAGCCAGAATGGAAGTGAAAGAAGCGATTGTCATAACGGTGACATCGCGGTGCGCAACATGGGACAGTTCGTGGGCAATCACTGCTTCGAGTTCTTCTTCGTCGAGTTGCTTGAGAATTCCCGTGGTGACAACTACAACGCTGCGGTTGGGGCTACGGCCTGTTGCAAATGCGTTGGGAACCGGGCTGTCCGAGATTCCAACGCGAGGTTTTTTCATGTCGGCCAACGCGCAAATGCGGTCAACGATTGCATGGACGAGCGGCGCTTGCTCTGGTGTTACTTCAACCGCACGCATCGCTTTCATGGACAGCGAGTCTGAGAACCACCATTGGCCAAAAAGGAATGCGCCTGACAGGACCAGAACAAAAATCGCATTAATACCAACGGCAATTAGCACACCGGCCAGAACTACATAGAGAAGACCGAGACCAAATAGCGTCCCGAACATTCGAGCGCCGAGCCCTGTGTCTTTTTCATATCTTGAGCGCGACACGTCAATCCACTTTCTCGTTAGTCTTCGATTGCCTTCTTTTCAGCCGATCCCAATTCATTTCTCATGGAAGCCAATTGGGCTTCAACGTCTGACTCGCTCGCCATACGTTCAAGCTCAATGGTGAGGCTGTCCTTGTTCGTCCCTGAAGCATCGTCGAGTGCGCCTGAAGCCATGAGTTCGTCCATTGCACCCGCGCGGGCTTGCATCTCAGCGGTCTTGTCTTCGGCGCGTTGAACTGCCAAACCAACGTCACCGAGTTCGGAAGAAATCCCAGTAAATGCCTCGGTGATTTTCGTTTGAGCTTCGGCCGCAGAGTACGTCGCCTTGATTGTTTCCTTGCGGGTGCGGAATGACTCGACCTTCGCTTGCAACTGCTGGGATGCGACAACAAGCTTTTCCTCCTGCTCCTGCAGGCCTGCCAGCTGGGCCTGCAGATCAGCAATCTGGGTGTGAAGCCCGCTGCGACGCACAAGTGCCTCGCGTGCCAAATCCTCGCGGTTACCGGCGAGTGCCGCGCGCGCTTGCTCTTCTAACTTCGACTCCTGTTTCTCAAGCCCCTGAAGCTGCAGTTCAATGCGCTTGCGACTGGTGGCAACGTCGGCGACACCGCGACGAACTTTCTGGAGCAACTCGAGTTGCTTTTCATAGGAATAGTCGAGGACTTCACGCGGATCCTCTGCCTTATTCAATGCCTTATTCGCTTTTGAAGCGAAAACCACTTTGAAACGTGACCACAAGCCCATGGAAGATCCCTTCGATACCCGCAATTGATTTCGCCAACTGCTGTGCCAAGCGTAAACGACAGTTCACCACCTCCCTGCGCGCGCATGGGGCTACGCTGCTCCCATCATGTTTGGAATGTCTAAGAAATCAGCCGAAGTAGCTCCCGAAGCGATCCAGGATTCCCCGTCCGCCCAAGGTGGTAAGGGTCGCCCAACTCCTTCCCGCAAGGAGGCCGAGGCTGCTCGCAAGACCAGTATTCGGGCTCCCCGCGGATCTAAAGGCGGTAAGAAGGCCGCTCGCGAGCAGGACCGGCTTGAGCGCGCCCGAGCCCGTGAAGGGATGCTCGCCGGTGACCCGCGATTCCTCCCAGCGCGCGACCAAGGCCCGGTTCGAGGGTTCGTCCGTGACTTTGTTGACGGTCGCTACACGGTGGCCGAGTACTTCATCTTCATGGCAGTTGTCGTATTACTCCTAGGTTTTGTTAACAATCCCGCGGTGCAGTCATTTGTCTCAATCGGTTTCTTTCTCATGGCAACGTTAATTGTTGTTGACACACTCATTCTGTTGATTCAACTTAATCGTCGCGCGAAGAAATTATTTCCCGAGAAATCGGAACGACGAGGAATCACCTTGTATGCCCTCATGCGCACTTTGCAGTACCGCAGGTTGCGTATGCCAAAACCAAGCGTTGAGCGTGGGAGAAAGAAAGGTAAGTAGTTCATGGAGTTTCGTCGTCTTGGCCGCAGCGGCCTAAAAATCAGTGAGATCACCTACGGCAACTGGATTACCCACGGATCACAGGTCACCGACGACCTCGCCATGAAAACAATGCAGGCGGCCCTAGATGCCGGTATTACGACGTTCGACACCGCAGATGTGTATGCCGAGACAAGAGCTGAAGAAGTAATGGGTAAAGCCCTTAAAGGCCAACGCCGCGAGAGCCTTGAGATTCTTACGAAGGTGTACTGGCCAACCGGCCCCGGCGTTAACGACCGCGGGCTTTCTCGTAAGCACGTTATGGAGTCCTGCGAGAACTCACTTCGCAGGCTTCAAACCGATTACGTTGATCTCTATCAAGCGCATCGGTACGACTATGAGACCCCGCTGGAAGAAACCCTTCGCGCATTTGACGATCTAGTTCGTCAGGGAAAAGTTCTTTATGTCGGTGTAAGCGAATGGACCGCACCTCAAATCCGCGAGGCCGTTCGGCTGGCAACCGAGATGGGCTTTGATCGAATCATTAGCAGCCAGCCCCAATACAACATGCTCTGGCGTGTGATTGAAGCTGAAGTTGTTCCGGCAAGTGAGGAACTTGGAATTGGCCAGATCGTTTGGTCGCCAGTTGCTCAGGGCGTCCTGACCGGTAAGTACAAAAAGGGTGCTGCCGCGCCAGAAGGTAGCCGGGCAACAGATGCTTCCGGTGGTTCTGATTTTGTTTCGCGTTGGTTGCGCGACGAAGTCCTCGACGCGGTTGAAAACCTTCAGCCCATCGCTAAAGATATGAACTTGACCATGTCCCAACTTGCAATTGCCTGGGTGCTGAGCAACCCCAATGTTTCTTCGGCGATCGTCGGGGCGTCTCGGCCTGAGCAAATCACTGAAAATGCACAGGCTGCCGGGGTAACCTTGCCCGAAGACGTTCGCAGCGCAATCGACTATGCGTTAGGTGATCTCGTTCAGACCGATCCAGCGTTAACCGTTTCACCAGAACTGCGGCCGTAACTCACAATAAAATCGCCCTGCATCACTCATAGAAGGAGCTCACATGTCGTGGAGTTGGCAGTACGTTGACCTCAGCGGAACGGTTATTGAGACTCCCGTTGAGCCTTGTGTCACATCGGTTTTCCCCACCCAAAGCGATGCTGAAGCTTTCGTTTCCGACACTTGGCGGGAATTGCGCGCGGCCGGAATAGGTGGCGTCACGCTTCTTGACGGCGATCGAGTGGTCTACGGCCCCATGAGTTTGGACCCGGCCTAGCAAGAAAAGTTTCGCCACTCCTGCCCCATTTCCTCTTTCACGTTGACACTGGGGTTCAGAAGTGGTGCTATACGCACACAACAAAAGATTGTCGCATTTGAATCTAGGGGAAGTTCGGTGGAAATCCGGCGCTGTCCCGCAACCGTAAGGCGAGTGAGAACTCGCTAAGTCGGAGCACCTAGCAATTGCGAGCGGTCATCCGTCGAGGCAACGGGACGAGCGCTCAAGTGAAAACTTGATCGCCCCATGCACATATGTGCTTGGGGTTTTTGATTGAGAGATCCATGGGCTCTTATCCAGTGACCACTCACTGAAAGGGCACCATGAATAAATGGAACAAGATAGTTAGCTCGGCAGCGCTCGGCGTAGCGCTAGTCCTCACCGCGGGGCTGAATCCCGCTGCCGCTGCCGGACCGGATGCTGGTCTCTATGGCAGCACCGATCCCACCTTCACCGGGGTCTCAGATCAATCCCTCGCAATACTGGGGCTTGTCTCGGTGGGGGTTGAACCCAGCCCCCAAGCTATTAACTGGCTAGTCACCCAGCAATGTCTGGACGGGAGCTTTCAGGCTTACCGCCTCAGCATTCGGACCGCCTGTGGTCCCTCAGATCCAGTAAATTTCAGCGGGCCTGACTCAAACTCAACAGCACTAGCGGCTTTAGCATTGAACTCCGTGGGAAAAATAGGCCAAGCGAAGAAAGCTGCGACCTGGTTGTCCAAGGCCGGGGCCAAGGCAACCAATGGCACGACCGGAGTGGCCTATTACCCCGGAGCAGGCGCGCTCCCTGATGCAAACTCGTCGGGTTTGGCCTACGCGGCAATGACGGGTGTTGGCATGAATTCAGTCATTGTTAGACAAGTTCGAACTTATCTCTTCAGGTCAATCACACCGTGCACCGAAAGCGGTGGCGCAAAGTTTCAGAGCGGTGATGGCGGCGTGAATAACTCGGCTTCGGCCCAAGTCCTGTTTGGCTTGAAGGCGCTTACACCCGCAGAGCCAGCAAACAGGTTGGCGAAAGATCCAAGTTGCGGCAAGAACAAATCAACCAACCTGGCCAGCTACCTCAGCAGCCAACTCACAACCGGAACTCTGTCAAATTTCCCTTATGACGGTAATGATTACGGAAACACTGCTGCAACTGTCGTCACCTTTAATTCGATGAAGATTGGCAAGTCCTCCGTGAACAAGTCGATCTTGTCACTGAAAAAGAATGCCAAGGCATGGGCACTGAAGAACGGTCAAGTCAATGCAGGTGCAGTTGGCTGGCTGCTCATGGCTGCCGAAGCAACTGATTCAAGCCCCAAGAAATTCGGTGGTATGAATCTCGTCACGACCCTGACAAAAAGCATGAAGAAGTAAATCGACAATGTACATCGCACCCCGGTCGCTGCTCCGAAATTTAGGAATTGTCCTTGTGGCACTTCTCCTATTTTCGGTGTCCTCGGCCGGGGTCGCGAGTGCTACTACGTACCGGTTTTGGAATTTTTGGACCCAGAACGGCGACACGTGGTCGTATTCCCCGATCGGTTCGGCGAGCACCACGCCAACTGAGGGCAGTGCTCAGGCTTGGCGTTTTGACGCTTCGAGTCCGAGCGTTCCCAGCCTTGCTCCCGCAGATCAGCCAGCTGAGGTATTCGATATTGCTTGTGGTGGCGTAATGCCCATTACCGGAACGAAGCGCATTGCAATCGTGATTGACGCAGGTGATCCAGCGCTTGCGCCAGAGGGCGAAACGCCACCCGCTCCCACCGCCTACTGTGCGGTGGGGAAAGTCGATGCGAACGGTTATGAACTTCTCAAGACCGTTGTGGAGTTAAGAACTGATAACGGTTTTATCTGTGGGATTTCGGGGTTTCCCGAGACTGAATGCGCAACCCCCGTGAGTGACTATGTTGCAAGTGCGTCACCGCAACGGATTCCTTTGACTCCAATTCCAGACGTTGCAATAGAAAGTTCAGAACAGGCAACAGATTCGACTCAAACTTCCTCGCTTGCTCCAGTAGGAACCGCCGTTGTGATCGGACTGCTGGCCGTTGCGGGATTCTATTTTTGGCGGCGCAGGAAACCATGACTTCTCACATTACTACTTCACGATGGCTGCACCCTGGCGCCTGGTGGCTATGGTCCCTATGTCTAGCCGCGGCAGCTTCGCAGACGACTAACCCGCTACTACTTGCGTTGCTCATCGGTGCTGCCGTGATCGTCGTTGCTGCACGCAAACCCGATGCGCCTTGGGGGAAGTCATTCGAATTCTTCATTTTTCTCGGTGTCATGATCGTCATTATTCGAGTTCTTTTCCAATTGGTGTTTGGCGCCGGGTTGGGGACCACTGTTTTATGTGAACTTCCTGGTGTCTCGTTCCCGGAATGGATGAGCGGGCTGCGACTTGGTGGCGTGGTAACACTTGAAGCACTCTTGGGCGCCTTCTACGACGGACTGCGACTGGCCACCATCGCGATTGTGATTGGGGCGGCAAATTCACTTGCTTCACCAACTCGTTTACTCAAGGCGGTTCCCACTGCGCTTTACGAGCTTGGTGTCAGTGTTGTCGTCGCATTAAGTTTCGTCCCACAGTTGACCGCTGACGCCGGGAGAATTCGAGAAATGCGCAGGCTGCGCGGCAAGACTTCACGTGGGCTGCGCGGATTCGCCTCCCTTGGACTCCCCGTTCTTGCCGGGGCCCTTGACCGTTCAATAATTTTGGCGGAGTCAATGGATTCACGCGGATACGGCAGGCATCAAAAAGAGTCATCTGTCGGGCGCCGGATTTCAATTATCCTTGTCCTTGCTTCCCTGTCACTTGCGCTCATTGGCGTGTATTCACTTCTCACTGCCGGTATGGGCGCAATCACCGCGATACTCATTCTTGTTGTGGGATTGACCCTCGGTGGACTTACATTGTGGAGAGCGGGACGCACTCGAATCCGCACCGTTTATCGTCCTGACGTGTGGTCAAGGCCAGAGTGGTTAGTGAGCACGGCTGGCGTAAGTGCTCTGACAATATTTCTCATTGCACATGCCAGCAGTGGCCAAGCCCTCACGCTCACTCCAGCATTGAACACGTGGCCTTCATTGCCATTGTGGGGACTTGTCGCTTTCGCCATTGCATGTACACCTGCGATCACATCACCGCCACCTCCGACTTTCACTACTGAAATGCCGATTGAAGAATCAAGCAAGGCACTCACATGATTCGTTTTGACGGAGTCACCTTTCGCTATTTCGAAGACGCTGATCCTGTCTTGTGCGATGTCAACGTGGAGATTCCCGCCGGGGAACTCGCACTGTTGCTGGGCGCAACGGGTAGTGGCAAGACAACTTTCCTTCGAGCGATTAACGGTTTGGTTCCCCATTTCACCGGTGGCCACTTAACCGGAAGCGTCAGCGTAAACGGCCGTTCAACAAGAGAGAACCACCCGCGCGAACTTGCCGACCTCGTTGGTTTTGTGCCACAAGATCCAGTCTCGGGTTTTGTCACCGACCTAGTTGAAGACGAGCTTGCATACTCCATGGAGTGTTTAGGAATCGAGCCTCCCGTGATGCGTCGCAGGGTCGAGGAAATCTTGGATCTTCTTAGCCTCTCGGACTTGCGTGGCCACCCCATTCATACATTGAGCGGTGGGCAGCAGCAGCGGGTTGCAATCGGTTCGGTCCTGACCGCCGCACCCGAAGTCCTCGTTCTAGACGAACCCACTTCTGCCCTTGATCCGGGCGCGGCAGAGGAAGTTTTGGCCGCACTCCACCGGTTAGTGCATGACTTAGGCATCACGGTCGTGTTGGCAGAGCATCGTCTCGAACGAGTCATGCAGTACTGCGATTCAATTTTGCTTCTCGAAAAAGGGGTAATCACAGCGGGTCTTCCCAGTGAACTCATGCAGACTTCCCCGATCGCACCGCCTGTGATTCACCTCGGTCGGCTCGCGGGCTGGGATCCCCTCCCGATTAACATTCGTGACGCTAGGCGAGCAGCACCGCCACTGCGGGCTCTACTTGCACACCACTCACCCGGCCTTCACGTCGTGCCCACCCAACAGGTCAAGGTCACCCAGGTAAAAAACGTGCATAGTTCCTACGGAAATATATCTGTGCTCAAAGGTATTGATCTAGATCTTGAGGCCGGGGAAATCACCGCGCTCATGGGTCGCAACGGGGCAGGAAAGTCGACGTTGTTGCGGACACTCGTTGGCCTGAAGGATCCAGCAAAGGGGTCAGTTCACATCAATGGTGTTGATCCGCGCTCGCTGCCTGCACGCGAGCTGTTGCACTTTGTGGGATTCGTTCCTCAAGAACCGCACGATCTTTTTGAGGCGCTGAGTGTTGCGACAGAATGCAAGGCCTCAGATTCTGACGCCGGTTGCGCCCCCGGTACAACGCGAGCATTGCTTGCACTTATGGCTCCAGACGTTAACGACAACACGCACCCGCGTGACCTTTCCGAAGGTCAGCAGATGCTGCTCGCCTTGTGCCTGATTGTCGCGGCGAAACCACCACTACTGCTGCTCGACGAACCGACGCGGGGTTTGGATTACCCGACCAAGAAGAAACTCGGGGAAGTCCTGCGGGGTTTAGCCACAGGTGGCCACAGCATTCTGTTGGCAACACATGACGTTGAACTAGTGGCCGAACTGGCCACACGCGTTGTGATCATGGGTGACGGTGAAATCGTGGCCAATGGCCCAACGCAAGCGGTTGTGACCGACTCCCCCATGTTTGCCCCGCAGGTGTCCAAGATTCTCGCACCGCAACGCTGGACGACTGTTGAACAAATTGCGCAAGCCTTAAATCAAGAGCCGGCCTGATGCGCGCTATTCCGCTGGGAAGAACTTCCGCCATCTCGATCACCATAATCAGCGTCCTTGGTGTTATGAGTTTCCTGTGGCCGTTCATTGCACCTGTTGATTCATTTCTTGTTGTCAATTCAAGTGAAACGCCACTTCTTTTCGCGGTGATAATTCCACTGCTGCTCCTTACGGTGATCTCGCAAATAGGCGACGGTGGGCTCGATGCAAAGGCCATTGCGCTCCTTGGAGCACTCGCCGCGGTGATCGCGGTCCTGCGCCCACTGGGCGCGGGGCTTGGCGGGATCGAACCAATCTGGGTAATTCTCATTCTCGCCGGTCGCGCATTAGGTCCTGGTTTTGGATTTCTATTGGGATCAATTTCCTTACTCGCATCCGCATTGTTCACAGGTGGTGTGGGCCCTTGGCTTCCCTTTCAAATGCTGGCGGCAGCCTGGGTTGGCTTGGGCGCTGGGCTTCTCCCGCGAGCATCTGGGAAAAAAGAACTACTCGTGCTCAGCACTTACGCTGCCGCTGCTTGTATCGCATTTGGATTTCTGATGAACCTGTGGTTCTGGCCCTTCTCGGTCAATCTGCCGACCCAAATTGCATTCACACCGGGTGCCGCAGCCGGCGAGAACCTCGTTGCTTGGATTCGGTTTAGCGTAACGACCTCACTTGGTTTTGATCTGCCACGCGCTGCACTTACGGTGATCCTTATTGCATTGATTGGCTCACCGATCCTGCAGTTGTTGCGGCGGGCTTCACGCAAAGCAGCATTTGACGCTCCAACTGTTTTTATGGCACCCGAACGCCTATCCTGACGTGATGGGTGAGCCTGGGAGTGAGTCTGGGAGTGAATCTGTGAGCATTACTGAGAACGGTTCAGATCTACTGGACCGGATTGAGTCATTTGTTCCTCACACTGAGTTCACAATGAGCCCATTAGCTAGCGGATCCCTCGCTGAACTCCTGAACTGGTGGGGCCAACGTGGATCTAATTTTCAAGCGGACTCCATTGACATCAACATTGACACTGCTCCACATTATGAATTGGGTGTGCACCGCGTTGACGCAGCCGTTGATTCGGGTGCAACCCTGATCCATTTCACCAGCGATATTCACGTTGACCCGATCGTCACGAGGTCGATAATCGGGCTGCTCACCCGCAAAGACGCTTGGCAGGTCACCTTTGAAGGTGCAGGTGCAACAGATTCGCTGGTCATGACCCAACTGGCGGAAACGGTGACAATGATGCGCGCTCACCGTGAACAGCGAGGAAATGCACGCGCATTAGCTGACCTGGATCCCAGCGGCGTCATAGCGTTCTACACGGGTGCACTCCTTGCCGCGGCAGCTCGAAAAACTCCCGTGATTTTAGGCTCAACCCAGGAACTGGCAGCGGCTTTGATTGCCCACCGAATTTCCATGAAGGCAAGTAGCTGGTGGCGCAATGGGAGCACCTCCCCCGACCGAGCGGTCGGGCAAGCCATTGAACGGATGAGCATCCCGGCCGGCCTCCCATTGAACCTCAGTGAGGACCAAGGCATTGGCGCACAGATCAGTATTGAGTTACTCAACACCTTCACTGGTGGCCAAGACAGCTAAGACGGTTAAGACTTGGGCGACGCCGAAATGAATGGCAGTGGAACTATTGCGCATTCAAGGGATTTCCCGCGAACGTCAATGAATACTGATTCGTTTTTTTTATAGTCTTTGTCAAGGAGTGCCAACGCGATTCCTTCTTTGAGCGTTGGTGAGAAAGTTCCACTGGTTATCTCACCAATCTTGTCCTGCAACTCACTATCGCGATACACGTCCATGTGAGCTCGTGGAATTCCACGCCCGACCGCTTTCAAGGCAACCCGCTTGCGTGCAACACCTTGGGCGCGCGCCGCCGACAGACTGGCTTTGCCAGCAAAATCAGGTTTGTCCCAGCCAATTGCCCACGAAATTTTCGCCTCAAGCGGTGTGATTGTGGGGCTAATGTCTTGCCCGTGGAGCGGGTACCCCATTTCCGTTCGCAGAATATCCCGCGCACCCAAACCTGCCGGAATCCCATCAACTTCTTGAGCCGAAACAATTGCAAGATCCCACAGTTTCTGCAACACCTCGTTGGGGGCAACAAGTTCAAAACCGATCTCTCCGGTGTAACCGGTGCGACAAATAATCACAGCTTCACCGTCAACGTCTGACTGCAACCAGTTCATGTAATCACAATCCACCGGCAACCCCATGCGCCCAAGGACATTGGCGGAAAGCGGTCCTTGAATTGCGATGATGCCGTAGTCGTTGTGCAAGTTCTCAATGGCGATACTCGCTGGCAACGCCGAACGAAACCCTTCATAGACTTTCGCAGCATTCGTCGCATTTGGAATCACGAAAACATTGTCTTCACTGAATCTATACACGATGAAGTCGTCGATCACCCCGCCGTCTTCGTTACACAGCATCGAATACTGCGCTTGACCGTTGCCAATTTTGGCCAAGTCACTGGCAACAATTGTGTTCAGAGCCGCAATGGCACCCGGACCGGTAATTCGGAGTTTGCCCATATGGGATACATCGAAAATACCCACACTCGATCGCACCGCATTGTGCTCGGCAACCGCCCCCGAATATTCGATTGGCATTTCCCACCCACCAAAATCAGCGCACTTTGCACCCAATTGTTCGTGAGCGCCAAAAAGCGGTGTGTGCAAAAGGTCCGTGGATTGAGCTGCCATGACTCGCAGCCTAGACTTCGATCATGCCTTCCACCAAAACTATGACCGCGCCTTCAAGTTCTATGCCAGGTTTTACCCTGACTTCCACGTTACCCAAAGACATAGCCGCTGATGTTCTGATCGTGAACACCACTCCGGCGAAGGGCAAGGGTGTTGAACTTGTTGCCCACGGCTTCACACCAGCTCAAACCAAACGGATCGAAGCTGAAATAGCAGAACTCGGGGGAACCGGGAAAAATGGCGAAGTCATCAAATGTGCATCGGGCACCGGCATTAAGGCACCCGTGCTCGTGGCAGTTGGCCTCGGGGACTTTCGCAAAAGTTTTGACCTCGAACAGTTCCGGCGTGCCATTGGTAACGGCGTTCGCACACTTTCAGGCACTAAGAAAGTCGCTATCTCGGGTGGCCACTCGGCAGAGCACGTGGACGCAACGGTGCTCGCATGCGCCCTCGCGGCTTACACGTTCACCGAATATAAGAGCAAGCCAGCCGCCTCCGGTGTGGGTTCATTTGTCATTTCAATCCCGACCCAGATCAATGCGGACATGAAAAAGGCTCTCGCGGCAGCAAAGCATGTCGCCAGCTCGATCTACTTGGCGCGCAATCTGATTAACACTCCCCCCAACGACCTTGCACCAGCGCACCTGGCTCAAGCGGCCAAGACCGCGCTGGCTTCACTTCCGGTCACCGTCAAGGTCTGGGACGAAAAGGCACTCAAGACCGCTGGGTGCGGAGGCATCCTTGGCGTGGGCCTTGGTTCGTCCCGACCACCACGCTTAATCAAAATGACCTACGCACCTCGCGGTGCTAAAGCCCACCTGTCCCTCATAGGTAAGGGCATCACGTTCGACACCGGCGGTATCTCGATCAAGCCTGCATCCAAAATGGACGAAATGAAGGCCGACATGTCGGGTTCGGCAGCGGTCATTGCCGCGGTTACAGCAATCGCTCAGTTGGGACTCAAAGTCAAGGTAACCGGTTGGGTGGCTGCAGCTGAAAATATGCCAAGTGGGACCGCCCAACGCCCCGGTGACATTTTGACCACCTTCGACGGAACCACCGTCGAAGTTCTCAACACCGACGCTGAGGGCCGCCTCGTGTTGGCAGACGCAATTGGAATGAGCGTTCTGGAAAAGCCAGATCTCATGATCGATATTGCCACCCTCACGGGTGCGCAGCGCATTGCTCTGGGCCGCCGCATTGCTGGTGTTATGAGTAATACGCAATCCGCTCGCGAGCAGGTAGTTGCGGCAAGCGCACTGGCAGGTGAAGAAATGTGGGGCATGCCACTCCCCGCTGACTTGCGCGAAACCCTCAAGTCAGAAACGGCCGACATTGCCAATATCGGCGATGGTCTCGCCGGGATGCTTTCCGCGGGTGTATTCCTGCAGGAATTCGTCCCGGATTCGCAGGCGTGGGTTCACATTGATGTTGCCGGTCCCGCCTACAACGACAGTGCACCATTTGGCTACACCCCCAAGGGTGGCACGGGCGCGGGCGTGCGGACCTTCGTTCAAATCGCCAGGGAACTCAGCGCCTAACGACCGATAGCCCCTGTGTGAGCAAACGGCTCACGGTGGAAGGATAGGGGCATGACCTCTGCTGACGTGCTGATCCTCGGAGGCGGTAGCGGTGGCTACGCCTGCGCCCTTCGATCTGCTGAACTCGGACTCTCCGTAATTTTGATTGACAAGGACAAACTCGGTGGCACCTGCCTTCACCGTGGTTGCATCCCCACGAAAGCACTATTACACGCCGCAGAAGTAGCCGACTCAAGTCGCGAGTCAGAAAACTTCGGGGTCAAAACCACCCTCGAAGGTATCGACATGCCAAAGGTCAACGAATATCGAGACGGTGTTGTAGCTCGCCTCTATAAAGGCCTTCAAGGACTCGTCAAAAGCCGAAATGTCACATTCATTGAAGGTGAAGGAAAGCTCGTTGCACCCAACACCGTTGAAGTGAACGGCGTGAACTACACGGGAAAGAATGTTGTTCTGGCTACCGGTTCCTACGCCAAATCAATCCCCGGTCTAGAAATCTCAGGTCGAATCATGACCTCCGACCAGGCCTTGAACTTGGATTACGTTCCCGCGAGTGTGATCGTGCTCGGCGGCGGGGTTATCGGTGTTGAGTTCGCAAGTGTCTGGAAGTCTTTCGGTGCCGACGTCACAATCCTTGAAGGTCTACCGCACCTGGTCCCCAATGAGGACATTTCAGTGTCAAAGGCCTTAGAGCGCGCGTACCGCAAGCGCGGAATCAATTTCACCCTGGGCACAAAATTTGCATCGGCAACCCAAAGCGACACCGGCGTCGAAGTCACCCTAGAGGACGGAAAAATCCTCAGCGCGGAACTCCTCCTGGTGGCTGTGGGCCGTGGCCCCAATACCGCCAACATGGGATTCGAAGACAACGGTGTGGCCACCGAACGAGGCTGGGTTGTGGTCAACGAGCGACTAGCAACCAATATCCCTGGGATTTTTGCTGTTGGAGACATCACACCTGGACTTCAACTCGCGCACCGAGGGTTTCAACATGGGATCTTCGTCGCCGAAGAAATCGCCGGACTCAATCCGGTCGTGATCGCGGATATCAATATTCCAAAAGTTACCTACTGCGAGCCAGAAGTTGCCAGTGTCGGCATGAATGAGGAAGAGGCTCGGGCAGCATTCGGTGACGAAGTCAATGTGTACGAATACAACCTAGGCGGCAACGGCAAGAGCCAGATCCTGGGCACCGCCGGATTTATCAAGCTTGTCGCCCAAAAGGACGGTCCCGTCGTCGGAATTCACATGGTGGGCTCACGAGTCGGCGAACAAATCGGCGAAGCCCAATTAATTGTCAATTGGGAGGCCTACCCCGAAGACGTTGCAACACTTATCCATGCTCATCCGACGCAGAACGAGGCAATGGGTGAAGCACACCTCGCGCTTGCGGGTAAACCACTTCACGCCCACGCGTAATTCGACCAAGAGTTTCAGCACAAGCTCAACCATTAGGAGTCGCAATGTCAGTGTCAGTCAAGATGCCGCAACTCGGTGAAAGTGTCACCGAAGGAACAATCACTCGCTGGTTAAAGAACGTCGGAGACCACGTAAACGCTGATGAACCCCTCGTCGAAATCTCCACGGACAAGGTCGACACGGAAATCCCTTCTCCAGCAACCGGGATCCTGCTTTCCCACTCTGCGCAGGAAGACGACGTTGTTGAGGTGGGTGGCGAACTCGCCGTAATCGGCGAAGAGTCCGAAGTTGGCGCACCGGTAGAGACACCTGCGCCGTCCGCCCCACCAGCTGCTGCGCCCGTCGTTGAAACTATTGCCACAGAAGTCGTGACTCCTGAAGTTGTAGTCGAAGAAGTTGCGACACCAACACCGGCGACCACTCCACTTGGTGCCGACACGATCATCGTTCTTCCCGCACTCGGTGAGAGTGTCACCGAAGGAACAATCACCCGCTGGCTCAAGGCAGTCGGTGACAGCGTCGCTGTCGACGAACCACTAGTCGAGATCTCAACAGACAAGGTCGACACCGAAATTCCTGCCTCCGTTGCAGGCGTGCTGACCGCAATCACCGCACCAGAAGACTCCGTCGTTGAAGTCGGTGGAGAACTCGGTCGAATTGGCTCAAGTGTTGCTGCCGTTCCAGCAGCACCTACCCCGGCAGCACCTGCTCCTGCAGCACCTGCCGTGCCACAGGCCACAGAGGCCGTCCAGAGTGGCTATGTAACCCCACTAGTTCGTCGAATGGCGAACGAAGCTGGAGTGAACCTGGCAACAATCACCGGAAGCGGAGCCGGTGGTCGAGTGACCAAGTCCGACGTAATCGCAGCGTCAGGGTCCACACCAGCACCCGTTATTGCTGCACCCGTTATTGCTGCACCCGTTATTGCTGCACCTAGCCCAGCAGCACCCGCACCCTCTGCACCAACCCCGGCAGCTTCCAAGGTGAGTGCACCGATTGCAGCGACCGGCACTTCCCTCACGAGCAAGACTGAGCCACTGAGCCGTCTACGCAAGGTGATAGCTGAGCGCATGGTGGAGTCACTTCAGGTATCAGCACAACTGACCACGGTGATCGAAGTGGACGTGACCAAGATTGCATCGGTGCGCAATCAGGTGAAGAAGTCCTTTGAACAGCGTGAAGGTGTCAAGCTTTCGTTCATGCCATTTTTCGTAAAGGCATCTGTTGAAGCATTGAAGCAATTCCCTCAGGTGAATGCTTCAATTGACATGGTCGCCGGAACCGTGACGTATCACTCAGATGAAAACATCGGGATCGCAGTAGACACCGAACGTGGTCTTTTGGTTCCCGTGATCCGTCAAGCTGGTGACCTCAACATTGCCGGAATCGCCCGCCATATTGCTGACCTGGCTGAGCGCACACGAACCGGCAAGGTGGCACCCGACGACCTTTCTGGTGGAACTTTCACCGTCACCAACACCGGTAGCCGTGGTGCCCTTTTCGACACTCCGATTATCAACCAACCACAGGTTGCGATTCTTGGAACCGGTGCAGTTGTTAAGCGCCCGGTCGTTGTCACGGATAGCAGTGGCCAAGACGTCATAGCGATTCGTTCAATGGTGTACCTGGCACTGAGTTACGACCACCGTCTCGTTGACGGTGCCGACGCTGCTCGTTTCCTCTCCACCATGAAAGCACGCCTAGAAGAAGCTTCATTTGACGCCGAGCTAGGTCTGTAATTATGCGGATTGCGGTCACCGGCGCCAGCGGGCTGATCGGATCTGAGCTTGTTCCGCAGTTGCGTGCATCAGGTCATGACGTAATTCGACTCGTTCGTAAAGACTCGAAATCAGCTGACGAAGTCAGATGGGACCCGAACTCCGGTTTTGTTGGAGACCTAGGAGACGTGGATGCCGTAGTTCACCTCGCTGGTGCGGGCGTGGGTGACCACCGCTGGAGCGACTCCTATAAAAAGGAAATCCTAGATAGTCGGGTTAAAGGCACTGAAACTATTTCGCGCGCGATTGCCGGAATGGAACGCAAACCACACACTTTGATTAGTGCTTCGGCAATTGGTTTTTACGGTGACACGGGTTCGCGAGCCGTCACAGAGGTTGACCCTGCAGGACACGGATTCCTTGCAGACGTCGTTGTTGCATGGGAGGGTGCTGCACATGCGGCACAAGACGCCGGTATTCGAGTTGTTCACCCACGCACGGGACTTGTCGTGTCGGCCAAAGGCGGCGCATGGGCACGAATGTTCCCACTCTTCAAAGCAGGCGTGGGCGGGAAACTGGGCAACGGAAAGCAATACTGGTCGTGGATTTCAATGCGTGACGAACTCGACGCAATCGAATACCTGCTCAGCCGCACTGAAATCAGTGGTGCTGTGAACCTCACTGCACCAGAGCCCGAAACGAACGAGCAGATCACAAGCGTCATGGGCAAAGTTCTTAGCCGCCCGACCCTTTTGCCAGCGCCAGCATTCGCACTAAAAGCTGTTCTTGGTGAATTCTCAACCGAAGTCCTCAGTAGCGCAAGGGTGCTGCCGGCAGTACTTGAACAACACTCTTTTGAATTCAAAGACCGGGGGATCGAATCCGCAATTCGTGCAGCCCTTGAGCTTTCGGCTCCTGATCCGCTGTGAGTCGGTGACCCTATGAGCAACGAGCCCGTCGTAATTGTGGGAGGCGGTCTTGCTGGGCTTTGTGCAGCCAGAGAACTTTCCATTCACGGCGTTGACGTGCTCGTTCTCGAATCGGGTGAGCGCGTGGGTGGTCGCGTGCAAACAGACATAGTCAATGGGGTCCATATGGATCATGGCTTCCAGCTCTACAACACCGGCTACTCCGAAGGCCAACGAGTGTTGGACTACCAAGCATTGGATCTACAGCCGTTTAGTTCCGGTGTCATTTCTACAACGCCGCGCGGAAGGATCAAACTCGGCGACCCACGTGAGCTAGTTGGCTGGCTCCCTGGTTCCATCGCCTCAGGTTCGCTCCCGTCGAAAGCAGCATTTATCAAGTACGCACTGTCCCAATCGCGCAAGTCTGGAGAGGAAATCACTCGTAGCGTTGACGGTAATGCGCATGCGGTACTTGCAAGTGCTGGCATTACTGGGAAGTTCTACTCTGAAGTGATCCAACCATTTTTTGCCGGTGTGTTCCTCGAGTCCGAACTCGAGACATCAAGCCGCTTCATGAACATGGTCCTCAAAACTTTTGTCCAAGGAAAGCCGTCTCTCCCCAGTGCTGGAATGCGGGCGATCCCAGACCAACTCGCTAACGCGCTTCCTGCTGGTTCTGTTCGGTTCAACTCTGCTGTTACGTCAATCTCTCCCACGAGTGTCCGGGTTGGTGCTGAGGTGATCAATGCTCGGGCAGTGATCCTGGCAACAGATTCAACGAGTGCCGCTGAACTGGGTGGAGTGCGGGCTCCCCGGTGGAACTCCGTAACCACTTGGTACCACCTGGCACCCATGGGAACCCTCGACGAGGGTAAACCGGTAATCGTGGTCAATGGTGGTGCAGCGGGCCCGATCACGAACAGTGTTGTCTTGACCAATGCAGTACCCGGGTACGCGCACGACGCGCAACTCATATCCACTTCGGCTGTTGGTATCCATGAACGCGAACTCAACCTCAAGGAATACTTGAGCACAATGCATGACACTGATGCTTCCCAATGGGAACTAGTTGGTCACTACCCAATTGCTCGGGCTTTACCGGCCATGACTCCCCCGCACAGCTTCTCCCCGCCGGTTGAACAAGACGGGGTTTACGTTGCTGGGGACTTTCAAGCAAGTTCTAGTATCCAGGGAGCAATGGTGAGTGGACGCAGGGCAGCGAGTGCCGTGTTATCCAATGTTTTCGGTCAACTTGAGGACTGGGATTCAGATGTTTGAGATTGAACACATGGGAACAGATATCGACTACCAAGACGCTTGGGACTACCAAAGAAGGGTCCACGCCGAGGTTGTTTCCGGCGCGCGAGGTGACACGATCCTGCTCTTGGAACACTCTCCCGTTTATACGGCGGGTAAGCGCACAGAGGATCACGAGCGACCGGCTTCGGGTACTCCAGTTGTTGACGTAGACCGTGGCGGCAAAATCACGTGGCACGGGCCAGGGCAAATTGTCGGGTACCCAATTGTGCGCCTTGGTGATCCAATCGACGTTGTCGCCCACGTTCGCAGGATCGAAGAGATGCTGATGCGCGTGTGCGGTGAGTTTGGCGTGCATACCGTTCAAGTTGAGGGCCGAAGTGGCGTCTGGGTTACTAACCCGCTCCCAGCTAGAAAGATTGCCGCCATTGGCATACGAGTCTCACAAGGCGTGACCTTGCACGGGTTCGCACTGAATTGCAATAACTCACTCGACGCCTACCACTCGATCGTTCCCTGCGGGATCACCGATGCAACCGTTACCACCCTCAGCGAAGAATTGGACTCAGAAGTGGCGCCTAGTACGGTATTGCCAGTCTTAGAAACTCACCTTGTCGAATTGGCACCCATTGGAGGCAGCGCATCATGACGATCGATTCCGCATACACCGGAACGAACAGTGAGGGGCGCAAGTTACTGCGCATTGAGGCGCGCAATTCCGAGATTCCGATCGAAAAAAAACCCCCATGGATTCGCACAACCATGAAAACGGGGCCTCAGTACACAGAGATTCGTAACCTGGTCGCAAGTGAAGGCCTTCATACTGTCTGCCAGGAGGCCGGCTGCCCCAATATCTATGAGTGCTGGGAGGACCGGGAAGCCACGTTCCTGATCGGTGGCGAGCAGTGCACCAGACGCTGCGACTTCTGTCAGATCGACACCGGCAAACCAGACCCACTTGATGTTGACGAACCGCGTCGGGTTGCTGAATCCGTTCAAAAAATGTCTCTGCGGTACGCAACCGTCACAGGTGTTGCCAGAGACGATCTCCCCGACGAAGGCTCCTGGCTGTACGCCGAAACAATTCGACAGATCAAACTGCTCAACCCCGATACCGGCGTCGAAGTATTGATTCCCGACTTTTCCGCGAACCCGGAGTTATTGGCAGTAGTTTTTGCCACCCGCCCTGAAGTACTAGCTCACAATGTGGAAACAGTCCCTCGGATTTTCAAACGAATCCGTCCAGCGTTTCGCTATGACCGCAGTCTTAATGTCATCACCCAAGCACGCGATGCAGGTCTTGTTACCAAGAGCAACCTGATTCTGGGCATGGGTGAGGAAGCCGAAGAAATCGATCAGGCACTTGTCGACCTACACGAGGCCGGATGCGACTTGATCACGATCACGCAGTACTTGCGTCCTTCCAAGCGCCACCACCCGGTGACACGCTGGGCGCCTCCCGAAGAATTTGTGCAGTGGGAGCAGCGCGCCTATGAAATCGGTTTCGCCGGTGTCATGAGTGGTCCTTTGGTCCGTTCCAGTTACCGTGCCGGCCGACTCTATGCTCAGGCGATGGAAAAGCGTGGAATAGTTACGCCATGAGCGCGCGGGTTTCTTCACTACACGTGTGGTCACCGGATTTGGATTCCCCAACACCTGTGAATTCAATTCACCTTGAGTTTGCTGGAGTCCCAGGCGACCGGCATTACGGAAAAACCATGGCCACTGGGGCCCGCGAGAAACATGCATTCGATCGAGGAACCGAAATCAGCAACTACCGCCAGATCTCGATTGTGGATCTGCACGAGTTGGCGAGAATCGCCGCGAACCTAGGAATAACAGACTTAGCGCCCGGAACGATCGCCGACAATATTTGTACGGAGGGACTTCCCGATTTAACGGCCCTTCCCTTGATGACCCGGCTCATGTTTCCCAGTGGCGCTAGCATTATGACCGGTGGCGCCAACGCCCCGTGCACGATCGCAGGTGCCATGGTCGAGTCGGTGTACGGAACCAAGCCGCATTCATTTCCTAAAGCAGCAATGCATCTTCGCGGGATCACAGGTTGGGTGGAAAAGCCCGGAGTAATCAATGCCGGTGACGAAATCACGGTTGTTACCCTTAATTAGCATGTGTGAGCCATTGCCATAGGGTGAACCCGTGGCTAAAGGCAAATTTCGTCAAGGACTTTCATCACTAGCTCAAAACTGGAGCATGACCCAAAAGTCATATCCCTTTTTGTGGGCCGAATCCCTCGGGTTCTTTGTCCTTGGCGCACTCGTAGCCGCCATCCCAGTATGGCTACTCCTTAACCCCGCTTCGGCAGTAATCGTCGGGATTCCCGTTGGACTCCTCGCCGCCACCTACTGGTTCAGCCGTCGCGCAATGGCGGCCGCCTACGGCTCAATCGAAGGCCAACCTGGGGCTGCAGCAGCCGTTATTCAAAGTATTCGCGGGAACAAGTGGCCCATGACTCCAGCCGTTGCTGTCAATAAAAGCCAAGACATGATCTCTCGTGTTGTGGGGCGCCCCGGGGTAATCCTGATCTCTGAAGGTCCCGCGTCCCGCGTCACCAGCATGCTGGCCAATGAACGCAAAAAGACGGCTCGTTGGGTTCCAGACATTCCTATTTACGAAATTCAGGTTGGCCTCGAAGCAGACCAGGTAACTCTGAAAAAACTCCAAAAGACCCTGACGAAACTACCCCGAAATCTGCGCGGTGGCGAGGTCACCCAAGTTCGGCGCCGCCTCGACGCACTCGGTAACGCCGCTAATGCGCTGCCAATTCCCAAGGGGCCAATGCCCACGAGCGCTCGTGCAACTCGGCGCCCCCGTTAGCCCTGCCTGTTAGCCCTGCCTGTTGACTCGCTCTCACTACTCGCAATCACCGGAAGCGAGTCCCAATACGGATGAAGTCGTGGTGTCCTCCGATGCCTTGGCACAAGGCTTGGGAAGTGAGGCCTCTGGGCCACCGAGTTGCTTCACGGCTGCGGCAAAGTCCGAGAATCCGGTACTGCCCTCCGTGTAGATCGGGGCCGCCGACACAAAGTCCGTGCTGCACGAGCCGTCACTGCAGTCGTCCACGTATTTCACCCATGACCCCGCAGCCTTGTCAACAAATGGGCATTCACAACTCACAATCCCGGTCGCGGGGTCCACTTCACAGAGTGCCCCATAGCAATCTGCAAACTCACCACCCTCGCACGGAACAGATGACGCACCTTCGGTGTTAAATGAAGTGAAAGTACTCATCAGCGAAGTCGCGGTGGTCAGGCTCTTTAGCGTCACCGCCGGGACAGGACTAAGTGTCCATTCGTCGGTCAACTTCTCGCACTCGCACTGAGCCTTGTCTTGCCCCGGGAGCTTCTTACATTTTGCCTTATTACAAATCGCAAAATCGCTTTTAAACACGAATCCGCTGGGCGTGATCGCCGATCCGTCTGAGCCAACAATAAACACTTCCGGTGTTGTCGGCTCGCTACTCGTTGAGTCACTCGTGCAACCGGCCAGAACCAACGCGCTAGCAGCAACGGTGACAAAAAGTGAGAAAATTTTCGACGAAGTTCGCATCACGCAAACCTATTGGATTGACGTCACAAGATCAATTCGTGATTCGAATAACTCGCGACCCGACAATTCGATCATGTAATCCACGTCCGTCAGGGTCCATAACCAACGCTGGTATGACAAGAATAATTAGTGCTGTTCGCAGAATTATTCTCCACAGCGAGAGTCGACCGCCGTATAGGTTAACTACCCGCATTCGCAACAGTTTTTGACCAAATGAAGAACCGAGCAAGAAGGTGAAAACGACAATCTCCACATAGAAGATAACCGTTGTGAGCAGCATGGATTCCGGAGTTCCATAAGGGAATTCACGGAATACAAGCACCGCAATGCCAAGGCTGGCAAACCAGTCAATAGCAAGGGCACCTAGCCGACGAGCCACACTTGCATATGAATTTTCGCCAAATATTAGGTCGGGCTGTGAACTCATGTGATGTCGCGTTTATTGGTAATCAACGCTGCGGCGACAGCGAGCACCACGGTGTAGCCCACCAAAACCCCAATACCGACAGGAACGCTGAGTAAGTCAGAAGCACTTGATTCCGGCCCTCCGCCTCCAGTTTGCAGGATCGCATTGAGTGCACTACCCGGTAGCCATTTACCAATTGAGAGGAAAAAGATCGTGATGAGTGGTTCAACAACAAATGAGAAAACTAAAGCAATCACAATGGCAGCAACTTGACTGGTAATGAGTGAACCAATTGCCACACCAAGAATTGCGTAAAGAACTAATCCGATCAGTGTTCCACCAAGAATCTCAAAAGCAGCACTCCACTCGAATGGAGCTGATTCCTGCGTTCCCAACAAGAGCATGGTGGTGATCGCAGCGATAAACCACAACACCAAAGCAAGCCCTAAGGCCAGGATCGCGAACGTGATCATTTTTGCGGCCATGACCCGCCAGCGAACAGGGGTGGTCAAGAAAGTCGATGTGATCGTTTGGTTGCGGTACTCGCCCGACATTGCGACGATTCCCAAAATCAGCAAAAAGATACTCGCCGCTCCTGCTGAGGCAATAATGGTTTTGATGTAAGCGGGGTCCATCAATTGATTCAAGTCTTCAAATCCCGGTGGAGTGACCAGCACCGAAAGAAAAATTTGAAGAAGCATGAAGCCCAATGCGGATAGGGACAGGATCCACAAGAGTTTGGTGGAAAACACCTTGCGGAACTCGGAACGGATCAATGCGTTCATGCCGCACCTTCTTCTGTAGTGAGGTCTAAGAACAAGGCTTCAAGGTCCGCCGCTTTCGAGGATAACTCGTGAAGTTCAAGAGATTGTTCAAATGCTGCCCTACCAACAGCTTCGATGCTGCCTCCGGTTATTACCAGTTCACCATTCTGGTCTGACCGCTTGGTCCAATCAGCTGGGATTGTTAACTGAGCAATATTCGGGCCTCGAACAACTACTTCTGCCGGCCCACCTTCGGTCAACGCATGCAGGGAGCCCTGGTACACCAGCGAGCCAGATCGAATAATGATCACGTCGTCGACAGTTTGCTGCACTTCGGAGAGTACGTGGCTGGAAACCAGAACGCTGACACCTTGGCTCGCTTGGTGTCGCAGGAATGAACGTAACCACGAAATTCCTTCGGGGTCGAGGCCATTTGCCGGTTCGTCGAGAATCAACACTTTAGGGTCGCCTAGGAGCGCAACACCAAGGGCAAGTCTTTGCCGCATGCCCAGCGAGTAGCCGCCCACCTTCCGGTCACCTGCTGCACTGAGGCCCACGGTTTCAAGAACTTCACTCACCCGCGAGTCTCCTATTTTCGCCGCGCTGGCGATCATGCGAAGGTGATTGCGAGCAGTACGAGCGGGGTGGAAACCACTCGCTTCAAGGGATGCCCCCACAACAGTGATTGGATTTTCAATCTCCCGGTAGGTGACACCGTCGATTGTGGCACTTCCTTCGCTTTGGGCCACTAATCCAAGGAGGCAGCGCAGGGTTGTCGTTTTCCCGGCGCCATTGGGACCCAGGAACCCGGTCACTTTGCCGGGGGCCGCTGAAAAACTGAGATCCCGGACCGCGGTAACTTCCGAGCCGAATCTCTTGGTCAAATGCTCCACCACAATACTCATTTACGGAGTCTAAGGCCTCTAACCCGCAACACAAGGACCCAACACAAGGCTGTGGATCACCCAGCGCGTTAACACGTTAGTAACAGTTGGGATACTTCCACGACACCGGACCGGCTTATGGTTGGACCTGCGTTACTTCATAACAGCCCTGAATAGAAGCACCCACAGACAGCCCCCACAGGAGGTAGGCATGTTCACAAATAGTTCCGAGGTCCTCGAATTCATTAAGAAGGAGAATGTTCAGTTTATTGACGTTCGCTTCATGGATCTTCCCGGAGTTATGCAGCACTTCAATGTCCCGGCCGGATCCTTCACCCAGGATGCTTTCGACGAAGGCATGATGTTCGACGGTTCCTCAATTCGCGGTTTTCAGGCAATCCACGAGTCAGACATGAAACTCGTACCTGACCCGACCACCGCCTACATTGATCCGTTCCGCCCCGCCAAGACGCTGATCATGAACTTCTCGATCCTAGATCCGTTCACCGACGAGCCTTACTCTCGCGATCCACGCAATGTTGCCTCACGAGCCGAGACGTTCCTCAAGTCAACCGGTATCGCTGACACGGCCTACTTCGGTGCAGAGGCTGAGTTCTATATATTCGATGACGTTCGCTTTGAAACGAATCAGCATTCCGGCTACTACTTCATTGACTCCGTTGAGGGTGCATGGAATACCGGACGCGTTGAAGAGGGCGGTAACCGCGGATACAAGACCCGTTATAAGGGCGGCTACTTCCCTGTCCCACCGGTTGATCACTTCGCTGACATCCGCGACGACATGGTGCTCAAATTGCAGCAGGTTGGGCTCCGGGTGGAGCGTTCGCACCACGAAGTTGGCACGGCTGGCCAGGGTGAAATCAACTACACATTTGACAGTCTGCGCAATTCAGCCGACGACCTCATGAAATTCAAGTACATCATTAAAAATGTCGCTTGGGAGCATGGGAAAACTGCAACGTTTATGCCAAAGCCACTTTTTGGCGACAACGGTTCCGGTATGCACTGTCACCAATCGCTGTGGCTTGACGGAAAACCACTTTTCTATGACGAAAGCGGTTACGGCGGGCTGTCAGACACCGCTCGTTGGTATATCGGTGGGCTGCTCCACCATGCACCCTCCCTCTTGGCGTTCACGAACCCAACCGTGAACAGTTACCACCGTCTCGTGCCCGGCTTCGAAGCACCTGTGAATCTGGTCTATTCGGCTCGCAACCGTTCAGCATGTATCCGTATCCCTGTCACCGGTGCCTCTCCTAAGGCAAAGCGGGTTGAGTTCCGGGTTCCGGATCCTTCAAGCAACCCTTACTTGGCATTTGCCGCACAGCTCATGGCAGGAATCGACGGGATCAAGAACAAGATTGAACCACTTGCACCCGTGGACAAGGACCTCTACGAACTCCCCCCGGAAGAGTTGGCAAATATTCCGCAGTTGCCGGCATCGCTGGACAAGGCACTTGAAGCACTCGAAGCCGACAACGAGTACTTGCAAGCCGGCGGGGTTTTCCCAGCTGATCTCATTGAAACGTGGATCGACTACAAGCGCACCAATGAAATCAACCCGATTCGGTTGCGTCCGCATCCACATGAATTCGAGATGTACTACGACATCTAAATATCTCGTAGCTTTTGCTTGAAAGACAAGCGGCTACCCTTGTGTGGTTATGACAAAACAAACCGCACTCGGGTGGCTGCTTGTTTGTGTGCAGGTACTTGTATTTCTTGGCTTTTTGCTTTTACCTTGGCGAGCACCAAATGCGCTCTCGCTCATTCTCGGATTGGCGCTCTTTGCAACTGGTCTCGCGGTTGTTGTCGCTTCATTCAAGGCTCTGGGCACCGCACTCACCGCGACACCTGTGCCCCGATCTGGCGTTGGACTTCGCACCACAGGAATTTTCGGGATTGTTCGTCACCCGATTTATAGCGGAGCGCTTGTGGCTCTGCTTGGATTTGTCGTCGCGGTCGGCTCCTGGTTTAGCCTCATTTGGTGGTTGCTTGCGGGCCTGTTTTTCCTAGGCAAGTCTCGCTGGGAGGATTCACTACTCGCCGCCACGAATCCTGGTGAGTGGGAGATCTGGGCCCAAGGAACCCCCGCGCTTATTCCTTACCGTAGAAAATCCGCTCGGTAACCCCACGGGCGCGGCGGGTAGTTCGCAGGTAGTCCTCTTCGAGTTGGCCAACCTTGGACCGCGAGTAACCCATTAGGTAAGCAATTGCAGCGAGTTCATTGACATCAATGGGGAGGACGTCACTTGGCTTGCCTTTCACAAGAACGATTGCGTTGCGGACTTCGCTTGCCAGGGTCCAAGCGCGTTTCAAGGTTTCAGCGTCGAGAGGGCTTACGAGGCCTGCGCCCTCGGCAGCACTGAGCGCCTCGAGTGTTTGGGTCGTGCGAAGTTCAGGTACCGCATGTCCGTGACTCAACTGCAGGAGTTGGATTGTCCACTCAACGTCGCTCAAGCCGCCTCTCCCCAACTTCGTATGACGGGTGGGATCCACGCCCCTGGGTAGTCGTTCGGTTTCCATGCGCGCTTTGAGCCTTCGCATCTCGACCAGTGCCTTGTGGTCAAGGCCGCCCTCTGGGTAACGGACCGAGGAAATCAGGCGTTCAAAGCTCGCCCCCAGATCTTGATCTCCACCAATGAAGCGCGCACGCAGGAGTGCTTGAGCCTCCCATGGGGAGGACCATTTTTCGTAATATGCGGCAAATGAATCTAATGTGCGCACGAGTGGTCCGTTCTTCCCTTCCGGGCGCAAGTCAGCATCGATTTCTAGCGGCGGTTCATCTGCCGGGGCGCTCAACAGATTTCGCATTCGGTTGATTCGAGAAAACGCGCTCTTCGCCGCCACTTCGGGGTCGGCACCAACCACCGGCTCATAGACAAACATCACGTCGGCGTCACTGCCAAAACCAAGTTCATTTCCCCCAAATCGACCCATGCCGATGACCGCCACGCGCTCCGTCTGGCTTTCGCTCTTGCTGACGCTTGCAAGAGCCCCGTCAATTGTTGCCTCGGCAACCTCGGTGAGAGCATGACCAACCGTTGTGATCTGACTTAGCCGTAATGCATCAGCTGAGCTGGTTCGAAAGAGTTCACGTCGGCGGATCCCACGAAGGGATGAAACAACGCGTTCGGGATCTTCATGTCGTTTGAGAATCGAATCAATTTCAGGGCCGAGCACGGGAACAACGAGGTCCTCGTTATGAGCCAACATTGAAATTGATTCGGGGGCACCTCTAATGAGGTCAGTCACATATTTACTTGATGCAAGTAACGAAGCCAGCCGTTCAGCAACGAGTGACTCGTCTCGCAGCAGGCGCAGATACCAGTGACTCGAGCCAACTTGATCGCTGACCGACCGGAAAGCGGCGAGTCCGGTGTCAGGGAATGGCGCCTCTGCAAACCATGCGAGCATGACTGGCAACAGTGTCCTTTGAATATTTGCTCGACGACTGACGCCACTTGTGAGTGCCTCGATATTGCGCAATGCCCCCGCAGGATCGAGGAAACCTAATGCGCGAAGTCGCTCTGTTGCCGCTGCGGTACCTAGACGTGCCTGTGAGGCGTCAAGTCCCGCCACTGCGTTGAGTAAAGGACGGTAGAAGAGTTTTTCGTGGATCCGACGCACTTCAGATCTATTTCGTCCCCACTGCTCTAAGAGCGCTTCAACCGAGTCGCTAGTTATGCCCATGCTTCGCGCAATAACTCGAAGCTCGACTTCATCTGTTGGCATGATGTGGGTGCGACGAAGGTGTCGAAGCTGGATTCGGTGCTCAAGTGTGCGCAGAAAACGGTAAGAGTGCTCAAGTTTTGAGGCTTCTTCACGACCAACGTAACCCCACATTGCCAGCGCCCGCAGGGCATCAATTGTGTTGCTACTTCGAATGAGAACGTCGCTGCGCCCGTGAACTAGCTGTAGCAGTTGGACGGAGAACTCAATGTCGCGAAGACCGCCAGGACCGAGTTTGATTTCCCGATCTGCAACCGACTGGTCAACATGTTCTTCAACCCGTCGGCGCATTGCTTGAACGTCGTTCACGAAGCCGTCACGATCGGCTGCCGCCCAGATAAATGGCTGCACGCCGTGGATGTATTGCTCACCCACGACCTCGTCTCCGGCCACAAAGCGTGCCTTGAGGAGTGCTTGAAACTCCCAAGTGCTGGCCCAGCGTTCGTAGTACCCAACATGCGACTCGACCGTTCGCACAAGGGCGCCCTGCTTGCCTTCTGGCCGGAGGGCAGCATCAACTTCCCAAATTGAGCCTTCCGCGGTACTGGCCCCACATGCGCGCATGAGACCGCGTGCGATTTGAGTTGCGTCTGCGACCGATTCGGTTGCATCCGTTGCAAAAATTACGTCGACGTCTGAAATGTAATTGAGTTCGCGTCCGCCAGTCTTACCCATTGCAAGAACCGCGATGGGTGTGCGCGGCTCGGCGACACCCACCCTGCCCACCGCCAAACCTGCATTCAAGGTCGCATCCGCTAGATCAGAGAGCCAGCCTGCGATTACTTCCATGGGGTAGATGCCGGTCAGGTCACGTACCGCTATCGCGATGAGTTCTTTGAAATAACCGATTCTAAGGGCATCAAGAATCTGGTCCTGTGCTGACTCGGCAATGGGAACCTGATCATTCGGATTGGCCCCAACACAGGTCAGCAGGCGGTTCTTGATTCCTTTCGGTGGCTCGGCAAGGTTCTGCGAGTCCGCGATCATGTCGATTTCAGGGTGGCGCACAAGGAAGTCGGCAAATCGCGTGGAAACACCAAGAATTGTGAGAAGTCGCGCTAGAACTACGGGATCGGCGGTTACGATTTTAATGAATCGAATCAACTCGGGATTGCTTGCCCCACCAAGCATTCTAGCCAGTGATGCCAGCGCTAAGTCCGGATCAGCAACACCAACCAAGGCAACAGAGAGCTGTGCACCCGTTATCTCGTGTTGCGTGAGTTCTTCAATTTCCGCGACGGCGAGAAGCGCCGCTTGCGAGTCAGTAACTCCAACTTTGAGCAACCCGACAAGTACCGAAGTGGCGCGCGTCGAGCCCCGTGGGATATCCGTTGTCACAAGTTCAACTGTATGCGTTCAGTGTTCAGATCTAAAGCGACGGCAGATAACGATTGAGTTCCCACTGGGTGACCTGCTGGCGGTATTCTTCCCACTCGGCCTTCTTGTTGCGCAAGAAGAAATCAAATACATGCTCGCCCAGAGTCTCAGCTACAAGTTCACTTCGCTCCATGGCAATGATTGCTTGATTCAAACTACCCGGGAGCGGCTTCATGCCCAGCGCATTTCGCTCTACTTCGCTGAGCGCCCAAACGTTGTCTTCTGCCTCGGGTGGGAGTTCATAACCCTCTTCGATCCCCTTGAGGCCAGCAGAAAGTAACAGGGCAAAGGCAAGGTACGGGTTCGCAGCACTGTCCATAGCCCGGTATTCGATTCGGGCACTATTGCCCTTATTCGGCTTGTAAATCGGGACGCGCAAAAGTGCCGAGCGGTTGTGACGACCCCAGCAAGCCCAAGCGGGTGCTTCAGCGCCACCTGCAATTCGTTTGTAGGAGTTCACCCACTGGTTCGTGACCGCGGTTATTTCAGGTGCATGCACCAATAGACCTGCAAGGAAGGAGCGGGCAATTTTAGAAAGCTGATGCTCTGCACCCGGTTCATAGAACGCATTCGTATCACCTTCGAAAAGGGAAAGATGCGTATGCATTCCACTGCCTGGGTACTGCATGAATGGTTTAGGCATAAAAGATGCGAATATTCCTTGATCCAGTGCAACTTCTTTTATTGCTAACCGGAAGGTCATGAGATTGTCAGCCGTAGACAAAGCGTCGGCATAACGTAGATCGATCTCTTGCTGTCCCGGACCACCTTCATGGTGACTGAATTCAACAGAGATGCCCATACTCTCCAACATGGTGATTGCCTGGCGCCTGAAGTCGTGCGCGAGCCCGTTCGGTGCGTTGTCGAAATAGCCGTAACGATCAATGGGAACTGGTTCGCTTTCTGGCTCTGGCTCGCCTTTGAACAGGTAGAACTCCACTTCGGGGTGCGTGTAGAAAGTGAATCCCATGTCGGCCGCTTTTGTGAGAGCGCGCTTGAGCACATGACGTGGGTCGGCGAATGACGGGGAGCCGTCCGGCATCTTGATGTCACAGAACATGCGAGCGACTCCGGGACCTTCTTCGCGCCAAGGCAAGATACTGAATGTGTTGGCATCAGGACGGGCCAGCATGTCCGACTCGTAAACCCGCGCGAATCCTTCAATCGCCGATCCGTCAAAGCCAATGCCTTCTGTGAAAGCACCTTCTAGTTCTGCCGGTGCGATTGCCACAGATTTCAAGGCACCGAGAACGTCGGTGAACCATAGACGTACAAAACGAATATCTCGTTCTTCCACTGTCCGCAGAACGAATTCAGCCTGCTTATCCATAGCGCCTGCCTTAACTTGATCAACATTAATTACGAGGGGATGAAAAGCCTCCCACTAATGGTTTCCATCTTCCTCTCTCACGTGTTACAAGCAGGTTAAATGACCGACAGATCGCTTGGAGTAACCTCGCTCACATGAACCCAGAGGGGAAGATCGGTACTGCTAAGTCCCCGCTAAGTACCGTCCTCGCCCAAGTGAACCCGACCGTAGGCGATCTCGCAGGAAATGCGCACTTGATCCGCGACGCCGTCGGCTCAGCCCTCAAGGCCATGCCCGTTGACCTGATTCTCTTTGGCGAGATGACACTGACCGGCTACCCCATTGAGGATCTTGCCCTTCGCGCTGATTTCCAAGAGGAATCCATGCTTGCAATTGCGAATCTTGCCCGTGATCTTGCAGCAGACGGATCCGGAGAACCCCATGTGATCGTGGGTTATCTGGATCTTGGACCGACTGGTCCAACAAATAGTGCCGCGGTATTGCACCGCGGGAAAGTCATCGGAACCTATGCAAAACACTTTTTGCCCAACTACGGAGTGTTTGACGAAGCACGCTACTTCCACCAAGGAAATAAGCCTCTCATTTTCGAAATCGAGGACCACACAATCGCAATTGCAATTTGTGAGGATCTTTGGCGCAGTGGTGGCCCCGTGCAGTGGGCACGGGAGGCCAATGCCGACATTCTGGCTGTTCTGAACGCCTCGCCTTTTGAATCAGGTAAAGATAGTGTGCGAATCGATTTATGTCGCGCCCGCGCAAAGGAATCCGGGGCCACGGTTCTTTACACGAATATCGTGGGTGGACAGGACGAATTAATTTTTGACGGCGGCAGCATGGTGGTGTCACCTAGTGGCGACGTACTCATCTCTGGCGCACACAACACCGAAGAGTTACTTCACTTGACACTGCCCTATGTCGGTGAGCCAACGGACTCCACCAACGCGGCCGACCCGCTCGAAACGATTTATAACGCTCTGACACTGTCATTGCGCGACTATGTTGAGAAAAACGGATTCACGAGCGTGTTATTTGGAGCCAGTGGTGGAATTGATTCGGCTCTTGTTGGTGCAATTGCTGTTGATGCACTCGGCCCTGATCGCGTTTTTGCCTGCGCAATGCCTAGCGAATACTCCTCCGACCATTCGCTTTCAGACGCCTACGATCTTGCTGAGCGGACCGGGCTGTCAATTCGCACAGTTCCGATTGCGCCCATGGTCGAAGCATTTTTGGGGCAGCTTGGTGTTTCTGGACTGGCCGAGGAGAACTTGCAAGCCCGTGTTCGTGGAACAACTCTTATGGCGCTGTCCAATTCAGAAGGGCACCTCGTCTTAGCTACCGGCAACAAGAGTGAATTAGCCGTTGGTTATTCAACTATTTACGGTGATGCTGTCGGTGGGTTCGCCCCGATCAAAGACACCTCCAAAACTATGGTGTGGGCACTTTCGCGCTGGCGTAATGCAAAAGCTGAATTCTCCGGTGAGATGCCACCCATTCCTGTAAACAGTATTGAGAAGGAACCAAGCGCCGAGTTGCGGCCTGATCAACTCGATAGTGACTCACTTCCCGAGTACGAAGCGCTCGACGCGATCTTGGAACTGTACGTCGACCAAGACGCATCTGTAAGCGATCTAATTGCCATGGGTTTTGATTCGGAATTAGTTACCCGAATAATTTCACTCACTGACCGCGCAGAGTACAAACGCAGGCAGTACCCACCCGGCACCAAAATATCCACTAAATCCTTCGGTCGCGACCGCCGGTTGCCGATCACAAATCGATGGAAAAGCTAGTCCAACGGCTTCAAACCTAGGACGGAACGAAGGACGTCCTCGGTGCTGGTTTGCGAAACGGGATCACACATTGACCACATACCGAGATACAACATGGGACCAATCAGTGTTGGCATCGCAACGTCAATATTGAGTGAGGTTGGAAACTCCCCAGACTTCATTCCTTGCTCCAGAATCTCACGAACCCGCATGCGCCTGGGTTGCAGAATTCGGTCGTAGACCAGCTGGGCCAATTTGGGATTTTCGTGGCTGTGTGAAATCACCGCCAACATAATTCTTCCGTAACGCGAGCCGTGAATACTCGTGCGGGTGACCTCCATGAGTAGTAGCAGCCGTTCATACGCACTCCCAGATTCGGGAATATTCGGGCTTTCTGCGCGCATGTGTTCGACCGCCGCTTGGGCCATATCCCACTTTGTGGGAAAGCGCCGATACAAACTAGCTTTGCTCACGCCGGCACGTTGAGCAACGCCCTCCATGGTGACTTTCGTGATTCCTTCTTCAGCGATTGTGTCCAGAACCGCCTCCAGGATCACCAGGTTGATGTTTTCACTACGCGGACGGCCCCGCGCTTTCCGTTCCACCGCGATTTCCACCGCAATTTCCACCATGATTATCGCGCCGGATCTGCTGGTCGTGTCTCTGGATCAAGTTCTTGCGCCACTTCCGTTTCGTAGTTGCTGAACTCGGCTTCAATCACTTCATTGATGTCAGTGTGGGCTGGGTCAGGCTCTTGCAGGGGCGCTTCGATTTCCATTTTTTGTGGCGGATCTATTTTTGGTAGCCCAAAGAGGACTATTAGGAACGCGATAATGACGATTACGGTAGAGATCAAAGAAGTAATGTGTGAGGCGTTTAGGAAAGCTTCGAAAGCACCTGATTGAAGTTGTGCAACCGTTGCTGCCGGTAGACCACTTTCTGCGGCCTGGTTGAGCACGGAAACAGTCCCAATGATTGATTCTGAGGCGACTTCCTTGGCTTGATCAGGGATCTCGGCTGGCAGATTTCCCAAGAAAGGTTCAACGTTAGTTGCATAACGGGTTGCAAGAATTGTCCCGATCACCGCGACACCAAGCGCTCCACCAACTTGACGTACCGTGTTTTGAACTGCAGAGCCGGCACCAGCCCGCGCTAACGGCAACACGTTTTGCATCACTGTTGATGCAGGCGCGATCACGTTACCCATGCCAAACCCGAATATGAAGAACACGACAAGTACTACCCAGATGGGTGTATCAATTTGAATGACCGAGAGTGCACCAAGGGCAACTGCTACTGCACCCAAACCAAATGACATAACGGCCCTGTATCCAAATTTTTCCACCATTGCAGCGGATCGAGGTGCTGCAATTATTTGTCCTACGGCAAATGGAACGAAGGCAAGTCCGGCGGAAAGAGTGTCGAATCCACGCAGGATCTGAAGGTAAAACGGCAGCACGAACGTGATTCCCGAAAGCGCAAAGAACGCCAAGCTAACCGCTGTAATACTGACCGCGTATCCGCGATTCTTAAACAAACCAACGTCAAATGATGCATGGTCGCTTCGGGATTCGATCCACAGGAAAAAGGCAATGAGAGCTACGCCGACGAACGCGGGAATTAAAACCGTCGGTGCGAGCCAATCTCGAGTCTCAGACGCATGAATGATTCCAAAGATAAGGAGTCCAAGGCCAGTGATGGAAAGAAGCAGTCCGGGTATGTCGAGAGAGCGAGGGTTCGGGTTTTTCGTTTCCGGCACCACTTTGGCGATCGCAATCACGCCGACAATCACAATTGGAACGTTGATCAAGAACACTGAGCCCCAAGCATTGCCCAATAGCCACTCGAACCAGTTCGGGTGCTGGAGCAGGATTCCACCCAAGATTGGACCAAGAGCAACGGCGGCGCCAACCGCTGCAGCCCACACACCGATTGCCTTACCTCGTTCATGTGGAGGGAAAACGACCGTGATGATTGCTAGCGTTGTCGGTAAGACTGCAGCACCACCAACGCCCATCAATGCGCGCATTCCGATTAGCATCGATGGTCCGTTTGAAAATGCAGCGATCGCCGATGCAATTGCGAACAAAGTCAAACCAATTATGAGCACTTTTTTGCGGCCAATTCGGTCACCAATTACGCCCCAGGAGAATAAGAGTGCCGCGAAAACCAAAACATAGGCGTCGACCGCCCATACCAATTGAGATTGGGTGGCGCCAAGATCTCGTTGGATCGTGGGGAGCGCGATATTAAGAATCGTGTTGTCGAGTACGACGACAAGCAGACTGACAACCAGAACCGAAAGAATTGCCCATCTGCGTGGGTGACCTTCTGCACCAAATGCACCGTGAGAATCGCGGGCGGCTGATTCGGTCAAATTATTGGCTCTCATGTGTGCTCCGATAGTTACATCAAATACAAGCTATTACGAAACGGTACCGTACCGTAAAGAAAACTTTCTGAGACCGGTGGCTGACATTCTGACTCCCGAGTGGCATGCTTAACCCGTAATTGAAAATTCTCAACAAGATCCGGGGACTCCATGTGAGCCTCGAGATTGGAGAAGCACAATGTCAACGCAACCCGGTTCTGTTCAGAACAGTCACAACAGTCAGAACACGACGCCTACTAGGCGAACCACCTTCAACGACCTCGCAACCATGAGCCTTCGAGGTGAACGCTGGTCCATGATCACGGCCTATGACTACATGTCTGCCGGAATTTTTGAAGAAGCGGGCGCACACTCACTTCTCGTAGGTGACTCCGCCGCAATGGTTGTTTACGGCTACGACTCGACAATCCCCGTGACAGTGGAAGAACTCATGCCACTTGTTCGAGCAGTGGTCCGCGGTTCCCGCAAGCCAATAGTGATAGCCGATCTGCCTTTTGGAAGTTATCAGGCCAGCGTGGCCCAAGCAATGGAAACGTCCGCCGCGTTCATGAAAGACGGTGGGGCTCAGGCTGTCAAACTTGAAGGTGGTGTGCCAATACTGCCCCAGGTTGAAGCACTTGCAAGCGCGGGAATTCCCGTTGTTGGGCACCTTGGACTCACTCCCCAGTCGGTGCATTCATTGGGTGGTTACCGGGTTCAAGGCCGCGGCGAGGCAGGCGAAGCATTGATGCGTGATGCAAAGTCGTTGGCCTCGGCCGGAGCCAAAGCAATTGTCTTGGAGGCAATTCCCTCCGAGTTGGCAGCACGCGTCACCGACATGCTCGACATTCCAACTATTGGCATTGGAGCAGGCAACGCGACTAATGCTCAGGTGATTGTGTGGCAAGACCTGCTCGGGTTGGCCGCACACGAACCGCCTAAGTTTGTGCGCCAATACGCACAACTCCGCCAGCCAATCAGGTCCGCGGTCGAAAATTGGATCTCCGATGTCGAGAGCGGTGCGTTCCCCGGACCTGAAAACACGTACACCTAAAAACTGATTACTAGATGTCGGTGATTTGCACTCCCGCGTGTCCTTTGTAGCGCCGGTTCATGGAAATCAAATTTGCAGTGAAGGCTTCTACTTGACCGGCGTTACGCAGTCGACCCGCGTAGACGCCCCGCATTTGACCCAGCGTGTCTGCCAATGCGGTCACCAAATCGGTGGCTTCGCGGTCATCTCCTAAAACTAGAACGTCACCTTTAAGCTCGGGACCTTCGATGTCGAGGAGCAATTTTGCTGAAATGTGGTGAAACGCCGCAACAACTCTTGAATCGTGCAGTATGAGTTGAGCTTGCTGAGCCGCTGAACCTTCTTCGACGGGCAGTGCAAATGCACCTTGTTTGTCGAAGCCGAGTGGGTTGGCACAATCAACCACGATTTTGCCACTGAGTTGATCCACCAATGACTCCAGCAATTCTTTGTGACCATCCCACGGGACGGCAACAATCACTACATCACTCGCACTCGCTGTATCCACATTCGTCATGCCTTTAACGCCGTGTGCAACTTCACTAGCAACTTCACTTGCTTTCTCGGCGGTGCGTGAACCGATAATCACTTCGATGCCAGCATGTGCAAATCGCGTTGCAAGCCCGCGTCCTTGCTCACCTGTGCCACCGAGAACACCAACAACCATGCTCGAAAAATCAATGTCACTATTTTTTTGCTCTGTCGAATCAGTTTGTGTCATGCGCGTAATGTTGCCAGAGTTTCACTAAACACGCGCAGGCGCATCCATTACACACATCATTCAAGCGACACGACTTTGTCGATTGGTGCGAATATCTTTGTGTTTTAGCGTTCGCTCTGTCACAGTTATGTCATACGTTCTCTGTAAATCGCAGAGATAACTCGACACGGGAGGCATCGTGGCGGTAGCAAAGAAAACTGCAAGTAAGAAGTCTGCTAAAAAAGCAGCTCCTCGCAAAGCAGTGAAGAAGGCAGCAGCGAAGAAGACTGTGAAGAAAGCAGCCCCTCGCAAAGCAGCAAAGAAGACAGCAGCGAAGAAGACTGTGAAGAAAGCAGCTCCTCGCAAGGCAGCAAAAAAGACAGTGAAGAAAGCAGCAAAGAAGACCGCCGCAAAGCGCACTGTCAAGAAGACTGCGAAAAAAGCAGCCCCTCGCAAAGCAGCAAAAAAGACAGTGAAGAAAGCAGCAAAGAAGACCGCCGCAAAGCGCACTGTCAAGAAGACTGCGAAAAAAGCAGCCCCTCGCAAAGCAGCAAAAAAGACAGTGAAGAAAGCAGCAAAGAAGACCGCCGCAAAGCGCACTGTCAAGAAGACTGCGAAAAAAGCAGCCCCTCGCAAAGCAGCCAAGAAAGCGACCGCGAAGAAAGCTGTGAAGAAAGCAGCCCCTCGCAAGGCAGCAAAGAAGACCGCTCGCCGCAAGTAGTTTTTCTCAGAAGTTTTTGCTTCATAAAAAGAACCCGCACATTGTGCGGGTTCTTTTTATATCTCTCACCGTATAACTGGGAGCGAATCTAATCTTCGTCTGCATCAAAAGTTGCATTGCGCTCGGCCGCAAGTTCGATCGCCATATTTGCCTCGCCCTCAGTCACGTAGGGACCCATTCGCTCAGAGTTTGGGCAGCCGTCTTCCGGTTCGGTCTTCATGTGCTCTAGGCAGTAGTACCAACTCATGTCTCTCCTTTATCAATCTCGGTCATGCTTGCACGGACGAATGTGTGACGCTGTGGGCGTCAGCCTAATGCGCAATAGACTATGGGTATGAGTTTGCGCACACGTGTTCCACTTGTCCCTGGAGTTTTAGGCCCCCTGCGCAAGGTTCCAATAAATATCACGCGACCAGAGTATGTTGGCAAGCCCGCGCCCACCCGTTTTGAAGGCCCAGAAGTCCAAACAGAAGAAACGATCGAAGCGATGCGAGTCGCAGGCCGAATTGCCGCAAACGCCTTGGCCGAAGTTGGAAGGGCTGTCATCCCTGGTGTTACTACCGAGGAACTTGATCGGATCGGACATGAATACTTGTGCGATCACGGCGCTTACCCATCAACCCTTGGATACCGCGGCTACCCGCGGAGTCTGTGTTCCTCACTCAATGAAGTCATTTGTCACGGAATCCCTGATACAACGATCCTTGAGGACGGAGATATCTGCAATATTGATATCACGGCGTTCATTGACGGCGTTCATGGTGATACAAATGCAACCTTCTTATGTGGAGACGTTGATGAAGAAGCCCGGCTTCTCGTTGAACGCACAAAGGAAGCAACAATGAGAGCAATTGCTGCCGTTCGACCCGGCCGCCCCATTAACGTCATTGGTCGAGTCATCGAAAGCTATGCAAAAAGATTCAACTATGGAGTTATCCGAGATTTCACCGGGCACGGAATCAGCACGTCCTTTCACAGCGGACTGATAATCCCCCACTTTGATGACCCGAATGCAAATCAAGAGATGCTGCTTGGAATGACCTTCACTATTGAGCCCATGCTCACACTCGGGGCAATCACTTTCGACATGTGGGATGACGACTGGACAGCAACTACCAAAGACAAGAGCTGGACCGCACAATTCGAACACACAATGGTTGTGCGGGAAAACGGTGCAGAGATACTCACCTTGCCAGACACAACCCTCTAGACTCCCGGCAATGACTTCCACACTTGCACTAGACGTTGGTGGCAGCGGAATCAAGGCAATGGTTCTAGACGAGCTTGGAATACCGATCTCCGAGCGTTCGCGAGTCGAAACCCCCTACCCCTGCCCACCTGAATTGTTTCTGGAAACGGTCAAGAGGCTCGTTTCGGAACAGCCAAGCTTTGATCGCGCTTCAGTCGGATTTCCCGCCATGGTGCGAGACGGCTTCGTTTTTCGTGCCACCGCTTTTTCACGTGCTGTAAAGAGTGGCCCGCGAGACCAACAACTTTTTGATTCGTGGAATGGCTATCCGCTTGAATCAGAATTGTCGAAATTATTTAACGTCCCTACACTCGTCATGAACGACGCTGATATGCAAGGTTGCGCCGTTGTTGCGGGAAAAGGGATGGAACTGGTTCTTACTTTAGGCACGGGCGTTGGAACGGCCGTTTTTTACAAGGGTCAGATGCTTCCGCACATGGAGTTGTCCCACGGCGAATTTGCTGGCGAAACCATTGACATTGCAATCGGGGATGCCGAACGCAGAAGTATGGGTAACAAGAAGTGGCGGACACTGGTAAGAAGAGCGCTAATCGATTTCGACAAGATGTTCCTCCCCGATATCATTTATATAGGTGGTGGAAATGCAAAGCATCTGAATGAGGAAAACCTCATATCTCGCTGCATCATTATTCCTAATTCAGCTGGACTCACTGGTGGGGTACGCGCATGGGATTTTGCCCAATGACGCGCTGGCTAAGCGAGGACGAACAGAATGCATGGCGCGCCTGGTTGGACATGACTCGACTGTTGCCGGATCGGCTTAGCCGTGAATTGAGTTCAGAACATGGGCTATCACTCGCAGACTACGAAATATTGGTTCAACTCTCGGAAAATCCCGATCACCGAATTCGAATGAGTGAACTGGCCACCCGTGCACTCTCCTCCCGAAGCCGACTTTCCCATCAATGTGACCGACTCACAAAAAGCGGCCTGATAACTCGCGAACCATGCGCGGATGACGGTCGCGGCTCGTGGGCGGTCCTCACCGAAGCCGGATGGAACAAAATTTACTCGGCAGCACCGGACCACGTGGAAAGTGTTCGCGAACATTTAGTCGAGGTTCTCACCCCTGAGGAGTTCGCAGAGCTAGGCCGCTTGTCACGCAAAGTCGCCCAACGGCTACAGGTGACATCAAAGTCGCCGAGTGATTAGTTCGGACTACACATTGCGATTTCCCGTCCGCGCGAGTCAATGGACCAAAGAACGTTAATATTTTTTTTGTAGGCCCTTGAGAGATGATCTTGATTCATAACTTCTCGAGTTGGTCCGGCTGCAATTACTTTGCCCTCGCCCATCAAGATTACGTGCGTTGCTAAACCTGAAATCCACGACAGGTTGTGACTACTCAACACAAGCGTTCGACCAGACTCCCGTAAATTGATCAGCATCTGATCAAGCTGGTCGGCTCCCACCAAATCCAAGTCGGAGTCAGGTTCATCAAAGAACATCAGCGGGGTGTCTTGGGCAATAACTCGGGCAATATGAACTCGCTTACGTTCACCCCCGGAAAGTTGATTGATCCGGCGGTTTCTCAACCCACCGATTTGGGTCAATTCAATTGCGTGTTCAATCCGCTGGGAGTCCATTGCTGTATCTCGCGAACCCCGCCAGGGCGTTCGGCCCCAAGCCACGACTTCAGCCACGGTGAATCCAAATGACACCGCGAGGTCTTGTCCCAAAATCGATCTTGCTCGCGCTAAATCGCGAACACCCAAGTCGTGAAGCGGCGAGCCTTGGAAAGTGACCGCGCCAGAGTGCACTTTCAGCATCCCGCTGAGAACGCCCATAAGCGTTGACTTTCCGGCTCCGTTTGGTCCAATTATCGCGTGGATTTCACCCTCACCTACCGAGATGTCGACACGGTCGAGCCGTAGTTGTTCTCCTTCTCCCCGGACCGTGCACCGCTCTGCGATCAGAATCACGCCCAACCACCTTGCCTATTGCGGGCTCGCCCAAGCAAGAAAAAGAACACCGGTGCGCCAACAATCGCCATGACACTCCCCACTGGCATTTCAGTGGGGCTGAAGGCCAGTCGAGCGACCGTGTCTGCCAAGAGAAGGATTACCGCGCCACCGATGGCGCTTAGGACAAGTAATTGCCTGTGTGAGGGGCCAACAACGAGTCGAATTGCGTGCGGGACTACGAGTCCAAGGAACGCAATCACGCCAACGACTGCCACTCCAGCGGCCGTGAGTAACACGGCGGCCAGAAGCGCAAGTGCGCGAACCCGCGAAACATTAACTCCGCTTGCATACGCACTTTCGTCTCCAAGCGCCATTAGGTCAAGTGAAGGTGCGAGAAAAAATGCGAGAATGACTCCAATCAAGATTGCCGGCAGCATTGAGTTCACACCGTCCCAATTGCTCAGTGAGAATGATCCGGTTGTCCAAAATGTCACCGAGCGAGCACCTGCAAGATCACTCATGGAGATGATGATTGACATCGCGGCTGCACCAAATGCACTGACGGCAATTCCAGCGAGCAGGACGGTGACGACTTCAACCCGTCCATTACTGCGCGCCACCCAAACAACAATCGCCATTGCTATCGCGGAGGTCACAACGGCGATACTGGTGACTCCGAGGGAATTAAATGGCAGCCCGATAGCAGCACCAAGCACCGCTCCGAGTGCTGCTCCAGCGGAGACACCAACCAGTGCTGGATCTGCGAGTGGATTTCGCAGTGAGCCTTGAAGTAGGACACCTGCACTAGCCAAACCCACGCCCACCAAGATTGCGGCGATTGTGCGCGGCGCTCTGATATTCCACACAATCACCGAGTCCGCTTCGGCAGCACCGAATTGCAGTGATATCACAATAAGCGTGAACAGTAAAACCAATAAAATACTTCCAAGAATCCATGCCTTGCTCGTAAACCTCACGGTGAATTCAATTCAGTCAGTGCTTCATTCATTGCGTTTATCAGGTCGCCAGTGCGTGGGCCAAATGACAGCAGCAACGTGTCGTCAACTTCGATCACAGCTCGAGTCGCCGCAGCTTTGGTCTGTGCGACGCCTGGCAACTCAACTAGTCCGTCGATCCCGCCAACCGACTCCAGTCCCTTTGTCATAACGAGCAGGACGTCTGGATTAAGCCGAACGATTTCCTCTGCCGTCAACGGCGTGAATGGACCCAATTCGGCCTGTGCACCTACGTCAGTTCCCCCCGATTCACGGATCAATGAATCAGCACCCGAGCCTTCACCTCCGAGCAAATAGATCGCCGACGTTCCTCGCACATAGAGAAATGCGACTTTGGGTGTGGGAGCCAAGGACATCTGTTCACTTGCCGCAGTGAGGCCCGCAACGTATGTGATTGCTTCAACGGGTGCGCCAATTGCAGAACCGATTGCTTCTACTTTGGGTGCAATCTCAGCGATCGTCCAAGCTTCCGGCACTTCGACCACGGTGATGCCTGCGCTTCTGATTGAGTCAATTGCTTCCTGTGGACCGCTAGAAGCGTCGATCAAAACTAAATCGGGTGTCACACCCAGAACACTCTCCACATTGATCTCATGACTACTCGTCACAATGGGTGCTCCAGAAATTTCAGGCGCACTGCTTGTTTCGTCTCGACCAACAACCCGATCTCCGCCGCCCAAGACCGCGACTACTTCGCCCGAGCCGTTCGCCAATGTCACTATGCGAGTGGCCGTGCCCTGCGCCCATTCTTGATCAAAAGGTGCGGGGAAGGCAATGTCAGTTTGAGCAATCTCAATGGGGCGAATCCTTTCGGGCAAAGGGCTCGCACTTGACTCGAGCTGTGAGACTCCATCGTCTGCTGAACTTGAACAGGAAGTAAGGCCGGCACTGAGAAGGACAAGTGCAATCCCAAAGACAAGGGCACGGAACTTTCTCACTGTCCCATTATTAGGCCTCACGCCGCTGGGTTCCCGGCACGTTGTCGGTATCGGCCGACAGCATGTCAGGCGCATCAATGCATTCGAATCTAGTGTTTCCTCGTGCGCGTTTTTCCCAAAATTCACCGAGCAGTTCTTGCCGCGATTGCGTGCGCTTCGCTCCTGCTCCCAGCCATGAGCACGCCGGCAAGTGCGATCATCTATCCCGCTAAAGTCACCAAAAGCGGCAAAGCCACCCTGTCAGTTAAACCTGTCAAGAATCTCAATGCCACCAGTACTCGGATAAAGGTAAAAGGAAAAGGCTTCGACCAACGAACGGGTATTTATGTGGCTCTCTGCGTTACCCCAAGGAAAGGGTCCGGAATCTACCCCGGCCCCTGCGGTGGTGGCATCAACATGACTGCTAGCGACCCTTCCTCGGCTTGGATCTCTTCGAACCCCCCGCCCTATGGGCGCGATCTTGCCATTCCCTATTCAAAAGGTGGGCGATTCTCAGTGACACTCACGGTGAATTCGCAAATCGGTGACATAGATTGCCGGCGCGTATCCTGCGCAATTGTCACGCGAGCAGACCATACAAAATCTTCAATCCGCACCTCAGATTTGTTTATCCCCGTTACATTCAAATAGGTAAAAGGAGAAAAATGCTCAGCAAGAAAATAGTCGGAAAACTGGTTGCAGTAACCGCGGTGGTAGGTATGGCATGCGCAACGGCCGTGGTTCCAGCACAGGCCGAGGGTGCATTCAACGCAACTGTTGCTGGAGTGAACAACATGACTCCTCTAGTTGCACTAGAAACTAGCTCGGTTCAACCAATTGACGTCACTAATCTCCCGGCAAATGTTGGGATCTATGCCCTTCATTGCGCGGTTCCCATGAACCCACGTTCGGCACCAACACTCTGCGATAGCTCAGCGGACTCAGCGATTTACATTCCTGCTATTGCCGCTGATCGAGCTACCGTTGCTGCGAAGATTAAAGTCAATGGTGAGTTCTACGGATCTAACCCAAACCCACAACCGGGCGCCAGCGAGACTAAGTCCGTTGACTGTCGAGTAGAAGCAGCACCAGGCATGGGTTCCTGCGCCGTCTACATTCTTGGTGCGGGTCGTGAAAGCGCGAACCCCACCTATCTTCGGGTTTTCCCAACCGCCTTTAAGGCAGTTCGCGCTGACCGCAAAACCGACGCGGTCAAAGTCAGCCCAAAAGCTGGGACAACGATCGACCAAGACGGCCAAGCCTTCAGCGCTACAACCACTTCAGGGTTAACACCGTCGATCACCGGCGACAACTGCTCCGTGCGTGATGGGAAAATAACTGCACTTGCAAACTCAGGAACGTGCACGCTCACGATCACGACTACGGGTGGACGCAACTTCAAGCCACTCGTGGAAACCACAACCTACAAACTGGGTTAGCGGTAGCGGTTCAACCAGAACCAATGGAATGGGGTGCGGCGCAATATGCGCTTCGCCCCATTTTGCTACCGAGAGACTCCGGAAGAAATAAATGCCATAACTGCGTCACCTTCGCTGATCGAGTCGAAACCTTGGGATTCAACGCGAGTGATAGCGCTGTCCAACACTCCCCAGCAGAAGGCTGAATACTGGCGAACGTCGGCAACTTCCAATTCCGTTAGTGCGTCAACGAGTGGCGCAACAAGTTCCCGGTGCATGGATGACACCTGCGCTCTACGAGCTTCAGGCAGTTCAACAGATGCAGCGGACTTGACTAATACGTGGCGACCGTCCTTTACGTAACCTAAAACCCCACGAACCCACGTCTCAATCCGATCCAGTGGTTCATTCTCGGCCTCGACCATGGGTGAAATCTCGTCAACCCAGAACGCCATTTCGTCGACGAGGACATCGGCAATTAAATCGGCGGCACTCGCGTAGTACTCGTAAACCGCTGAACGTGAAAGTCCAACTTCTGAAGCAACTTGGGCAACAGTAAAGGGGGTTCCAGAAAGCATCAGTTGTGCGGCAGCAGCCAAAAGAGCGTCACGGCGCTCCTCGCGGTGTTCGGCGATAGTAGGCGCGCTAATTCTTGGCATGAGCCCATTGTGCCGTGTAAATCAACTTTGTGCGCCAAGAGTTCGGGTAGAACAAGGGAAATGGGAACGAGTCGGTCTATAAGCCGGATCCTGTATCTGCCGAAGCAGATGGTGACCATCCATCTTGGACTGCTGTTGCCAGCAGCCTCGTGCGGTCTACCAGCAGACAATGGGCGAGCAACCCGTCTGCTTGGGCCAGCAAGCTGACCCTCTTGACCTTGCTTCGGGTGGGGTTTACCGAGCTGATGCAGTCGCCTGCACCACTGGTGGTCTCTTACACCACCGTTTCACCCTTACCAAGGTTTCCCTTGGCGGTTTGTTTTCTGTGGCACTGTCCCGCGGATCACTCCGGGTGGGCGTTACCCACCACCCTGCTCTGTGAAGTCCGGACTTTCCTCGACCCGCTTTTTAAGGCGTGCCGCGATCACCCGACCGACTCGTTCAAGTCCAACACTACGCCCTTGCTGACCATTCCATCCCCACCTGGACTCCAGGCAATGCTTTAGGCTGCCATGATGTTGTTTCTCTTACCTCCGAGTGAAGGGAAGACACCTGCAAGCGGCGGCCCTACATTTGCCGCCAATAAATTGGTGTTTCCCGAGTTAGGCGCGAGACGCATGGAACTCATGGAAGCGCTCGCAGATTTTTGTAAGGAAAAGCCAGAACTCGCAGCCGAAGCACTTGGTCTTGGACCAAGCCAGGCCAACCTACTCACCCTCAATCAAGAGCTGCTTTCAGCGCATTGCGCTCCCGCGATCCAGATTTACACGGGCGTTCTCTATGACCACCTGGGCTACAGCACATTGGCTGCCAAAGCCCGATCACGAGCTGATTCCAGCATCTTGATCGCTTCGGCCCTGTTCGGTTTTGTCGCTCCCACTGACCTGATTCCGGCGTACCGTTTCAGCGGTAGCTCGACCATTCCAATAATCGGTTCACTTGCCCACTACTGGAGACCTGAACTACTTGAAGTCCTTGACCGGGAAAAGGAGTCTTTGGTCCTTGATATGCGTTCCGGCAGTTACGAAAAACTCGCACCGGCAAAACAACTAGATCGCGCTGTCGTTAACGTTAAAGTTCTCACCGAGGTAAACGGGAAACTCAAACCCGTTACCCACTTCAATAAGGCGACGAAAGGCGATCTTGTTCGCGCTGCCTGCCGCAGCGCACTGAGATTCCCCACAAAAATCGAACAAGTTGGTTCCTACTTCACGAAACTCGGATTTCAAGCAGACCTAAATACTGATGGGACAGGGATTCCTACCCTGCACATTGTCACCGAATAGTTCTCAGCAAATTCACAGGGTTATCCCAGCGGCTTCCCAAGTTGCCATGTGACTCTTTGATCACGAAAGAGAAGCACCCGCAAAGCGATGCACTTCCCGCATCTAAGACTAAGGAGCAATAATGAAAGCAAATAAGAAGTGGATGACCCGCATTGGTGCCGGCGTTGGAGTTGCCGCACTCACAGTAGGTGCACTAACCGGAGTGGCTAACGCACATGGTTCATCCGACAAAGGTGAGCGTAAAGGTGGCGGTCCAGTTGCCGCTCTAGTCACCGAAGGAACTTTGACAACGGACCAAGCAACAGCAGTGGGAGATGCCCTCAAGAGTGCACGCGAGGCAGCTAAGGCAGATCACCTCAGTTCACTGGTTGCTGCGGGAACAATCACTCAAGCACAGGCTGATGCTCTGTCAGAAAAGGGCGGAATAAAAGCTCTGGTCCAGTCCGGTGACATGACGCGTGAAGAGGCAAAGGCACTGTACTCAGCGCTCAAAGCTGCTGACAAGCCAGACATGGAATCGAACTTCGCATCGGTCATGAGCGCACTCGTTGCCGACGGGACAATCACTCAGGCTCAGGCAGATGCAATCACCGCTGCCAAGCCAGCTAAGGGCGAAAAAGGCTCGAAGGGTGGTCACGGCAATGGAGCAGATAAAAAGACTGCAAACGGTGCCACAAGCTCAGCTGCTTCCGCGTAATAAGTGAAGTGTTTATAGTCGTAACCGCTAGGGTGCGGGGAGCATTAATGTTCCCCGCACTTTTGTGGATCAACTAGCAGAAAGTAGTGATATGCAATCGCCCCTTGTCTTAGTCGTAGATGACGAGGAAGGCGTGCGGGATTTGATTGTCGATGCCCTGAGCATGGTGTCCATCAACACGATTACCGCCAACCATGGCATGCAGGCGTTGAATCTGATTCGAGAGAACAATGTGGACCTGGTAGTGCTAGATGTAAACATGCCTGTCATGGATGGTTTCGAAGTACTTGAGAAACTTCGCTCAACGGGGAACAATCTTCCCGTCATTATTCTCACGGCACGACTTGATCGCGAGGATATTAAACAGGGATTTGATTTGGGTGCGGACGACTTCGTTCGCAAGCCGTTTGGTATCGAAGAGTTGACCTTACGGATTAATGCTGTGTTGAGGAGGGCTTCCAGCCTCCAAGAAACAGGCTCAACTACGCTCAGTATGGGCGGGTTGATCATGGATATTGAGCAACATTTGGTCACCGTTGACAGTGTGGAAACAAATCTGTCAGCAACCGAATTTCGGCTCCTGCAACTATTTCTCGAAGCACCTAACAAAGTTTTAAGCAAGGATCAAATTCTCAGTCAAGTCTGGGGGAGCGGAAATTTTGCGGATCCCAATGTCGTCGAAACCTATGTTTCATATCTTCGCAAGAAATTAGGCAGCGCGATAAATCTGCGGACCATTCGCGGGGTTGGCTACCAATTCATGACAACTGCAGGAAATTAGGGCATCCATGAGTCTGCGCCTTCGAATCACAGTGCTAACCGCTGCACTCATCGCGATCACGTCAACAATTATTGGAATAGCCACCTACACGACCGTTGCATCTGTCCAACTAGACCAGCTTGATACCAGCCTCAAAACTACCTTAGGGTCGCCAGGAATAAAGCCTCAAAATTCTAATAATCCAGCGGCAACGAAGATCACCGGGGATTTCGCAAATCCTGTGGCCATTGTGGGCGTGAATACCCGCGGGGACTTAAGTGTTGTTCGCCCCTCCTGGTCGGGCAAGGATCCCGATCCCCTTCCAAGCATCCCCGTCGAATTGCTCGACTCCCAGGTCCAGCAGTTTTCCACTTTCATAGATCCCGAAACGAACCAGAGTTATCGAGCCGCCACTCGCACGTTTCCACGGGGTGGCATCCTCATAGCATTTATATCCTTGGAGAATTACCAAGATTCATTGAACTCAATTGCACTGCGGACATTCTTCATTGTTTCAATTGCGACATTGTTCGGCGGAGTAGTCGCCTGGTTCAGCGTGCGCCGCTCATTTCGCCCTGTTGACGAAATGGTGACTGCAGCCAGCGCAATTGTTGCGGGCGATACCGACACCCGAATGCCAGAAGGTGCAGCCGGAACCGAATTGGGCGTTCTCGGTAACTCAATGAATTCAATGCTTGACTCACTGACTCACTCGATGTCACAACTTGAAGAATCTGAAAATCGAATACGTACTTTCGTCTCCGATGCATCCCATGAAATTAGAACTCCGCTCACGGTAATTCGCGGCTATGTTGAACTTCTCATGGGCGGCCAAGATCCTTCTACAGTTGCGACCGGAACAAATGCCAACAGTGAATTTGAGAAGCGAGCTTTGAGCCGGATCAACTCGGAGTCATTGCGACTTGAGCGTCTAGTCACAGCCTTGCTGCAACTTGATCTGGTCGAAACGTCACAGTTCGAATCACACGAATTTTCACTTACCTCACTTGTTCGCGACTCATTTGATGACCTTTGCGAACTCTCAAACCGAACCCTCACCCATGATCTGGAAGATATTACAGTCATGGGAACGGAAGAGGGATGGGCACAATTAATATCCAACTTGGTCCAAAACATTTCCCGTTATACCCCAACAGATTGCCGAGTAGGGGTCAAACTTGAACGTACCGAAAAATTGGGAGAAGAGTGGTTCACACTTCTTGTAGACGATTCTGGTCCAGGTATCCCAGCAGACAAGCGAGAGTTAATTTTTGACAGATTTACTCGACTTGATAAAGCCCGAGACTCAGCGTCGGGCGGCTTTGGACTTGGCATGAGTATCATCAAGTCGATCGTCTTGGCCCACAACGGTGAGTTGGAACTTGACGAAAGTCCAATGGGAGGCCTGCGAGTGCGGATCAGCGCTCCGGTTAGGCCCCGTCAGTCCTAAGGCCCTGCAAGTGACTTGCCTCGGCAAATGAAAACATGCTGGAATTGCCGTCTGGGAACCAGGCCAAACTAGTAAGGGAACACGGGGGTAGTTCCATGCGAAATGCGGACTCGAGTGGTGCGCCTGTTGCCAAACCTGTCATTAATTTGATGGGTGACACATGCGACACGATCAGAATTGTCTGAGCCGGAAATTGCTCCATGACTCTCATGCGCCCCCGGTTCACACGATCACGGCATTGGGAAAGTGATTCTCCTCCAGGTGGAGCAACATTTACATTTGCCAACCATTCGCCCAATTCGTTGGGCCAACGTTCGCGCACGTCGGCGAAAGTGTGGCCGTCCCATTCACCGAATGAGCACTCGGCAAAATCAGAGTTTTCCGAAACGTCGAGTCCGGTGGCTTCAGCGACTATGTGGGCCGTCTGAAGGGTTCGTAGGATCGGTGACGAAACAATATGAGACACGTTGCCTCGACGCTTTACTTCATGAGCTAGCGCTTGCGCTTGCTCAATTCCAATTGGTGCAAGTGGAATGTCCACTCCGCCGGAGCCGCTGAACCGCTTTTCGAGTGAGTATGTGGAAGCCCCGTGTCGAGCCATGAGCGTTGTGACCGGTGTTCCCAATTCAGCCCACCCAATCATTACATTGGGCTTGCTACGAAGCGCCTCTTCGGCGACGTCACGCGCCTGCAGCTCCTGGACCGATCCCAGTAAATCTTCACGGGCAAGAGCATTCAGTTCGGACGTGAATTGCCTCCTAATTCGAATTGGAGTACTTCCGTCAAACAAATCGAGTGCTTCATTGACCAAGGCGTCCGCTGCGCGATTATTTTCTCGCGGAACCCAGGTGTAGGTGACTTGCCCCGTGGGCATTACGCCACGAGCGACCTTGGCGAGGTCGCGCATGTCTGGGTGCTTAATCTGCCACCGGCCCGACATCTGCTCAACAACAAGCTTGGAATCGAGCCGAACCTCGACACATGCATCTGCATCAATCTCGAGTGCGGCCTGCAAGCCTGCAATTGCACCGCCGTACTCCGCGACGTTATTTGTTGCAATTCCGACCGACTCGGCAACTTCAACGAGCACTTGTCCGGTAACGGCGTCACGGACAAGGGACCCAAAGGCGGCTGGCCCGGGGTTTCCCCTACTGCCTCCGTCTGCTTCAACGATGAGATCACGCGACATGGACTAGATACCCGATTCAGCAGTTCGAATCAAAATGGAGCGGCACTCTTCGCACTGAATGACAGCGTCCGGGCTGGCAGCCTTAATCACGTTGAGCTCCTGCGGCGGAAGGGCCAACCGACAACCACCGCACTGCCCCCGGTGCAACTTGGCCGCACCCACGCCTTGATGGCTCCTACGAATTTTTTCGTAGAGCGCGATTAGATCTGAAGGTAATCCGCTGGCCAGCGCTTCACGCTCACTCTGAGTTTCTGCAAGATCTACAGCTAAATTCGCGAGTTCTGAGTTAAGTGTTGCGGTAATGTCTTTGAGCTGGATTGCAAACTCAGCCTTCTGCCCTGCAAGCACCTGGACCGCGGCTTGTGCCCCCTCAACGCGTTCCATGGCCTCAAGTTCCAAGTCCTCAAGGTCGCTCTGACGTCTAGCGAGGGATTCAAGTTCGTGTTGAAGGTTCAGGAGTTGCTTTGGGTCATTCACCGCACCCGAATCGAGCATCTCTTGATCTTTTGCAACTCTTTGCCGAACAACGTCAACGTCACCCTCAGATTTAAGTGCTTCACGTTCAAGGTCACTCAGAATTACTTCAGCGGCAATGTGCTGGTCACGCGCCCGGGCGAAACTAACCTCTAATTCACTCTTGGTCTCAATGGCCGGAAGGCTGGATCGCTTGTACTCGAGCTGTGCAATTTCAGTGTCTTTACCTTGCAGGTCAAGGAGCTTGCCTTGCATGTGCGGATCAATATTCAATGCGATCTCCTTTTAGTGCGGTGCCGGCGACTATTGAGTTTTCAGTTCATTGCTAGGCAAGAACACCAGGTGAGGCGTTATGTGCCGTCCAGGGGTCCGTTCTCACTTCCGACACCAATGTACTCACGCCCGAACCGAGCTCTGATGCCACCAACGAGGCAACGGCGAGAACCCACGGCCACTCGGTGGCGAAATGTGATGCGTCGATTAATGCGCAGGCATCCCGCGGATGATCCAGCACCCTGTGGTGCTTGAGGTCTGAGGTGACGTACACGTCCGCGAGGTTCGCGGCCAGTGGAAGAAGGAAGTCTCCTGACCCCCCACAGACCGCAACCATGTCAATTACCTTCTCAGGATCCCCCGATATGCGAATCCCTCCAGCGGTCTCAGGAAGTGCCAGAGCAACGTGCTCGGCGAACTCAGACAAACTCTGGGTGTAGGGCAATCGCCCAATCCGGCCTGCTCCGGTGAACGGTGTGTCGCCGAGTTGAATTGGAGCGCACTCAACTAAACCCAATGCTGCCGCTAGGGCGTCGGAGACTCCCGGGTTCGCATGATCGGCATTCGTGTGGGCGTTAAACAGTGCGATTCCGTGTGAGATTGCTTCGTGCACGACCCGACCGCCGAGCGTGTCACGGGAAACTCCATGAACCCCAGTGAGGAAGAGCGGATGGTGGGTGACAACCAAGTCGGCTTGAACTTCGATAGCCTCGTGGATTACTTCGATCGTGGGGTCAAGGCCGAAAAGCACCCGGCTCACGGTTGCGGCGGGATCCCCGCAAATGAGCCCGACACTGTCCCAGGAGTCTGCGGTATCTGGTGGGAAATGACGGTCGAGCAGGTCACAAAGGTCGGCGACATTAGGCATATTGACACATTACCTACCAACCATGACAAATGTGGAGCCACCCGCTGGGGTGACTCCACATTTATTGGCTTCGAACTACTAACTGCTCTTAACCTGCGAGGCAGGCTGGGTCATACAACGACTCCGGGATCATGGCATCTGATGGGAATGTTCCGTCGGTGTAAGTGCCACAGACATCGGCTGCAGACTTGGGGATCCAGAACTGGCCTTCAGCTTCGAAGATCATCATGGCTGGAGCTCCCATTTCCCCTTCTGCTGGATCTGCTGAGGCATACGCCCAACCGTCGGCACACTTGTAGTCAGTCACCGTGTAATTCGCGAATGCTGGATCAGCGTTGACGGCTTCAGCGATCGCTGCATCGCTGCACTCAACCGTGCCACCGACGGCGGCTTCATCTGTTGAATCACTTGAACAACCTGCGAGGACGAGGGAAGCTGCTCCAAGGAGAGCGATTCCAGCTAATGCTATTTTCATGATGCACCTTTCGGGAAGCGAATGTTCCAAGTCTTTGGAACCGCTAACAGGATACGGCCACCTGACCCATTTGCCGGGTAAAGAAACCTGACTCTAGGCAGTGTTCGAACCAGAATTGGGAGTTAAGAAATAAATTACAACCGCGCACGCAAGTGAAACGACAAACAGTGCACCGTAGGCACCAAGCAGCGAGCCAAGCGCGTGCGAGGAAATGAACCCGACAACGACTACGAAAAATCCAATGACTGTTCTCGCAATACCCGCCCTCCGGTTCATCAAGAAAACAGCTACCCCACCAATCACCAGCATGACGAGACCCCCGAGCCAACGGACATCACTGAGATCAGCCACCGTGAATCCCAGAGTCAAAGCGAGAAAAACCAGAATCGGTGGGGCAACCCGAGCACCTTTATTTCCTACAGTCACTGTCAGAACTTCCTCTACGGCGTCATTGAGTTGAAATGATGTCAAAGCCTATCTACAACTTTTGCGGGAGCCGTGAGTCACGCAACCATGGCTTCATGTAATCTTCAACTTTCCGGGCGAGTAACTCAGTTGGTTAGAGTGCATCCCTTACAAGGATGAAGTCGGGGGTTCGAGTCCCTCTTCGCCCACACCCGCACCCGCACCCGCACCCGACTTTCCCAGTTCCTGGGAAAGTCATCCAAATTAGGCGACTGACGCACAGATTCTGTCCATCTCGCCCAAGTTCTGTGGAGCCATCCTCAACTTCGCTTGATCGCTCATGATTGATCAACATTTTTTTCTGTCCGCTTCTGCCTCGCCATCGAATCCCACTAAAAGTCATGCTTTCAATGTCAGCGAAAGTGCCTACGCATTTTCAACATTGAATTGAAGGGGAGAGAATGAAACTCAGGTCGAATAGCCGAACCAATATTCAGCGGATCGTCACAATTACCGCAGGAGCTGCGCTTCTTGTCGGCACAGAATCAGCCACCGGAGCGGCCTTCGCCGAAAATAACAATGGCGATCATGATGGCGACAAGAATCAACGGGCGGTGGAGGTTGGAACAAGAGTGGAACAGCACGAGTCCCGCCCAATAATGGCTTTCTTGAGATCGCCAACATTCAACCTGGGGCAGTATGCACCGTTACTGAAGATGAAGGTTTACTACCCACCACTCCTGGCTTCAGTTGGTCAACTCCGGTGATAGAAGGTTCACCAACGAGTGAGATTAAAAGCAAGGGAGGCCGCTCCGTTGATCACCGCAGAGTCAAAGCCGCACAAAAACCCGCCCAGTGCTGCTGTTCCCGCGAGACCAACAACCCGCCCAGTGCGGTAATTGTCGGCCGTGGGTGCACTCATATCTTGCGACTCCGATCAGTAATCTGCTGTGAGCCACTGAGTCTAAGAGATAATCTAGGAGCCTTTCAGCATCTTTCATCGGGTTGACTTACTCTGTGTAAGTGAGAATCCCGCCTTTTGCGAAAGCTTTGACAACCATTATGGCCGTTTCGGCACTCACTTCCACACTCACTTCGATCGGTGCCACAGGCATCCACGCCAACGGCTCTGGCCTGACACCTCGGATTTACGGTGGGACTCCTGCAACAGGGAATCCGGGTGTGGCGGCCCTTGCAATTTTCGATGGCAACTCGTGGGGCAAAAGCTGCAGTGCGGTTGTGTGGAAGCCTCGGGTTCTCCTCACTTCGGGTCACTGTGTTACCCAGGAAAGGAGTGCCACTGTGGTCCCGCGACTGGCAGTTTTCCCACCCGGTGCTGCCGCCGTTCAATACACCAACACCGGACCGCAGGGTGCAAGTCCCGCGAATGTAATCGGGATATGGACCCCCGCGAGTTACGTGAATGCCTCAACCCGGGTGGAACCTAACGACTTCGCAGTGCTGTTGTTGGATCAAGATTTAGGGCCGAGCATGTACACCAGGCTAGCCACCTCTGCTGAGATGCGGCGCTGGGCAGATTCTTTGTACCCCGCAACTATCGTCGGCTACGGGCTTAAAGCCCCCGATCAAAGAGACGTCACCCCCAATCAAGCAACCGTTCCCATTGACACCTACTTACCCGATTCCACAATAGGTCCAGTTTTTTCCATTGGCCAAAATGCTTCAGTGGGGGTTTGCAGCGGTGATAGTGGTGGTCCGACCTATGCAACTAATTCTTCTGGGGAGAATTTGGTACTCGGCGTTAACTCCGGTTCGGCAGGTGGTTGCATCGCCAACTACGCGGGTGCCTACCTCATGGTGGGGTTCAGCGCTATCAACTACCTCGACCTTGTTAATCAGGCACTTGCCGGCGCGGGGTATCCAACTATTCCTTCTGCACCAACCGAGGTAACGCTGACAGCGGTGAACAACACGGTCGTTGCCAATTGGAGTCCGCCGATAACATCGCCAGAAACAGTTACCGGCTACGACATGGTTGACCCTTCGGGCATTGTCGTATGCACAACCTCCTCGCTGACCTGTACAGCACCTTCACTATCTGACGGCTCTTACTCCTTCACCGTCCGAGCCCGCAATGCAGAAAGTGAGGGCAATGCATTGCCGGCCAGCCTGAGCGCGGTAATAGTGGCCCCCACGCAAATGGCGCCACCGAGGGTGACCAAGAAGAAGATTACTTTCACAACGTTGGCAGGCTCAACTTCCGCCGTGGTCAAGCAGTATCGAATTATCGATGTACAAGGAAAGAGGATCTGTACCCTCAGGGGGATTAACCCCCAGGCCAAGTCCCTGAGTTGTCCACTGCCCACAAAACCCGGTTCCTACCGATTCCGCGTATTAGCTGTGACAGAAATGGGACAAACTCCCCCCTCAGGTTTGAGTGCAAAAATACGAATCTCTTGACGAAATCCGTTTATTTTCCTAATGTTCACCACGAATTCCGACCCCGGATAACATTTGTATAACGTTCATGTCGTACTATTGTCTCACCGGACACCCCGGGAATTGAGAAATAAGCAAGGACGTGATGCACATGCAGAGCTTCGGAAGAGTTCTCAGTCAGATTTTCCAGTCAAACCCGACTCGGTCCTTCCAGCAAGAATGGAATTTCCAGCGATCACAGGCCATGAGCCCTTCGCACCGAGACGAAATTGATGCGATCTTTCGCCGCCACCAAGGCTGATACGGAGAAAATCGTTTCCCAAGCTGGTTAAAAAACTCGCAAAGTTGGTCTTTGCGAGTTTTTTTATGCCCTTCTCCGGGCGGGCCAGGTTTCTATGTCATCTGTGGCAATGCCGCAAGGGCGGCTTCAAAGTCCTGATCGCTCAATGTTGAATCAGACATTTCACCATTGAGGAACTGGTCGTATGCCGCCAAGTCAAAATGACCGTGGCCGCACAGGGCGGTGAGAATCACTTTTTCTTCACCTGTTTCCTTGGCCTTCAATGCTTCGGCAATCGCTACCGCAATCGCATGAGTCGGCTCTGGAGCAGGAACAATCCCTTCAGTCCGAGCAAATTGGACTGCCGCTGCAAAGCATTCCTTCTGGTCAACCGTTGTTGCAGTCATCATGCCTAGTTCATAGATGTGCGAAACCAAAGGAGCCATTCCGTGGTAGCGAAGACCACCAGCATGAATTGGATCCGGAATGAAATCATGGCCCAGGGTGTGCATCTTCATGAGTGGGGTCATGCCTGCGGTATCTCCGAAGTCGTAGGCATACACACCTCGCGTGAGCGACGGGCAGGATGCCGGCTCGACAGCACGAATCTCAGGATTCATATTGCCTTTCATTTTTTCCCGCATGAAGGGGAAGGACAGGCCGGCAAAATTCGAACCGCCACCGGTGCAACCCACTAACAGATCTGGAGTCTCGCCCACCTTCGCCAGCTGTTTCAGCGCTTCCTCACCAATGATGGTTTGGTGCAGAAGCACATGATTGAGAACTGATCCCAGTGCATAGGCAATAGTTGGATCGCCTACTGCCGCTTCTACTGCCTCGGATATTGCAATTCCCAAAGAACCTGACTCGTTCCTTGGGTCAAGTGCTAAATTCCTGCCGGCTTCAGTCAACTGTGATGGTGATCGATGCACTGAGGCACCAAAAACTTCCATCATTATTCGACGGTATGGTTTCATGTCGTAGGAACCACCTACCTGCCACACCTCACACTCCAGGTCAAAGAGCGAGCAAGCGAAAGCAAGTGCTGTCCCCCATTGGCCGGCTCCCGTTTCAGTCGTCAGCTTTTTGATACCCGCTATTTTGTTGTAGTAAGCCTGCGGCACCGAAGTATTAGTTTTGTGTGAGCCAGCAGGTGAAACTCCCTCGTACTTGTAGTAGATGCGCGCTGGTGTATCCAAAAATTTCTCTAACCTTCGCGCCCTAAAGAGTGGCGATGGACGCCAGGTGCGGTAAATATCGAGGACTTCACCTGGGATGTCAATATAGGAGTCTGTCGAAACCTCTTGCAAAATTAGATCCATGGGAAACAGCGGCGCGAGATCTTCCGGGCCAACAGGTTGATGTGTGCCAGGGTGAAGCGGTGGTGGTGGGGGTGCGGGTAGGTCAGGAATAATGTTGTACCACTGAGTGGGCATCTCGCTCTCATTAAGATTTATTTTGGTGAAAGTTTTAAAATCTTCGCTAAGAGCCATGTCTCCTCCAGAGTTTAGGTGTCAAAGGCTACCGGAACAGGTCACGCGATTCAACAAAAACAATGAGATTTCCATGATTCACTGTGATTCGACACAACCCAAAAGTGGGCAAATTTGACCTACAGTTGCGCGCATAGCTAACGAACTCTGCTGCCCGTAGTGATTCACTTACTTACGCGATATGCCGCGGGCGCATGCTCGGGTACGTACGGATTCTTGGGCGCGATTGGTGAGATTTTCTTGTATTGCAAACCTAGCGCAGGGCGGGTATCCGCCTCGCCTTTATTGGGCCACAGAGACATGGCTCGCTCGGCCTGCGCTGTGATTGTTAATGACGGATTGACTCCTAGATTTGCCGTGATGGCTGAGCCGTCAACAATGTGAAGCCCCGCATATCCGTATACGCGGTGATAACCGTCAATTACGCCATGGCTTGCATCACTGCCAATCACGCATCCTCCAACGAAGTGCGCCGTCAATGCTGCATCAAAGTTTTCAAAAACACTGCTGCCCGGTCGTCCGTCAATAATTTCTGCGGCGCGTTCAACAACTTCCTGTGCAACGGGAATGTAGGTAGGCGCAGGGGTTGACTCAGAGGACACCGTGCCAAGTGACCAGCGTCCGAATCGGTTGCGTCTACCTTGCAGGGTTAGTGAATTGTCGACGGTTTGCATCACGAGTGAGATCACGCTTCGCTCGCTCCACGACTTGACGTTCAAAGCAATAGCAACATCTTTCGGGTTCTTGATCATTTCTCTGATCCAGACCGACCAACGTTTCCTGCCCACTTCCGGCCTTGTCATAATTGTTTGCAGAAGTCCCATTGAGTTGGAGCCTTTTCCGTATCGAACCGGCTCGACATGGGTCTGCGGATCAGGGAAGAAACTGGAAGTGATTGCCACGCCTTCGGTGAAGTCAGTTCTTGTCGTCTTTGCAACTGCGCCGAGAATTGACTCGGAGTTTGTGCGCGAAAGCTTTCCTAGTGCGGGCGAAAGATTCGGAAGGATGCCTTCGTCTTTCATGTGGTGCAACAACTTTTGAGTGTTGTATGTTCCCGCTGCAAAGATTACGTCATTTGCCGTGTAACTACTTTCATCTTTTGTTCCCGTTTTGCGTATCGTGATCCGGTATCCGCCATCGGGTAAGGGTTGAACCTTTGTCACAGTTGACATTGGCATCACGCTCGCACCTGCCGCCTCTGCCAACCCGAGATAATTCTTTGGCAGAGTATTTTTTGCGTTGTAACGGCAACCTGTCATGCACTCGCCACACTCGATGCAGCCCGTTCGAGTTGGCCCAACTCCCCCAAAATAAGGATCTGCGGATTTTTTTCCATGACCTTCGCCAAAGAAAACTCCCACAGGTGTGAGCGTGAAAGTGGCACCCACCCCCATGTCTTCTGCAATCTCTTTCATGACCATGTCTGAAGGAGTCATTGTGGGGTTCTGTGTTACCCCCAACATGCGCTTGGCTTGGTCGTAGAAAGGAGCCAGTTCACCTCTCCAGTCGGTGATCTCACCCCACTGCGGGTCTTGGAAAAACGTGTCTCCGGGAACGTAGAGGGTGTTCGCGTACACCAAGCTGCCACCGCCAACACCTGAGCCAGCAAGAATCGCAACACCTTTGAGAACGTGGATTCTTTGGATTCCAAAGAATCCAAGCTCAGGTGCCCATAGAAAATTTTTCAGATCCCACGAATTCTTTGCATACGTATCTTCGGTAAAACGACGACCGGCCTCAAAAACTACGACAGAGTAGCCCTTCTCGGCTAATCGCAATGCCGAAACAGAACCACCAAATCCGGACCCAATGATTGCAACGTCACAGTCAAAATCAGTCCTTTCAGGTTTTGGCTCTTGGATACTCACGATCAAAGCCTAGAACACTTGATTCTTCAATGCGCTCGATTCCAACAAAGCCCCCGTCCGTGCTACCCTTCACCCACCTTGGGGAGCTCGCGGGATCAGCGGGCTGAGAGGGCAGTGGCCACTGCCGACCCACAAAACCTGATCTGGGTAATTCCAGCGCGAGGGAGTGGAAATGTTTCGTTTTATTGCAATAACTATGTGTGGTGCCCTGGCTCTCACTGCTTGTTCAAGTACACCTGAAACCGGTTCAAGCGCGGCTACGGGTTCCAATGGGAGCCCTAGCAATGAGTTAGAGACCGTGCGCATGATCACCCATGAATCCTTTGTGCTTTCACCCTCATTCGTTGAAGACCTGCGGGCACAAGGGGTCGACCTGCAGATCACGTCAACGGGAGATGCGGGAACACTCACGGCAAGCGCAATTCTTTCCGCGGGTCAACCCACAGCAGACGTGCTGTTTGGGATCGACAACACACTTGCGCTTCGGGCAACCGAGGAGGGCGTGTTCCAGACATACGAGTCCCCTGAACTTGCCAATGTCCTACCGGAGTTCGCCGACGACACCCAAGGTGGGCGGCTCACCCCGATTGATTTTGGCGACGTATGTATTAATGTCGATGACACTTGGTTTGCGCAGCAAGGACTAACCGCACCCACTACCTTGGACGAACTTCCCGAGTTTGCCAATCGGCTCGTTGTCGAAGATCCCGCTACTTCCTCCCCTGGGCTGGCCTTCCTCCTTGCAACGGTCGCCCGATTTGGCACAGATTGGCCCTCTTACTGGGAAGCGCTGCGCGACGGCGGTGTGGCGGTAGCCGGATCATGGACCGACGCGTATTACTCCCAGTTCACCCCTTCAGGTGGAGACCGACCACTTGTTGTGTCCTATGCAACAAGTCCAGCCGCCGAAATCGTGTTCGCGGAAGATTCAAGTGTGAGCACACCGTCAACTTCGGTCATGACCGACTCGTGCTTCCGGCAGGTCGAGTACGCCGGAATCCTCGAAGGTGCGGAAAACCCTGAAGGCGCTCAAAAAGTTATCGATGCGCTACTCTCCCGCGCCGTTCAAGAAGACATTCCATTGAACATGTTTGTGTACCCGGTGCGCGCTGATGCCACGCTGCCGTCAGCCTTCACCGAATTCACTCCGATAGTCGCAGAAAGCGCATCCCTTCCCGCAGAACAGGTCAAAGACCAACTTGCATCATTGTTGGCCACCTGGGGTTCGGTGATGAACCGCTGAGCGGCACCCTGGCTTCACACCTACCCCGAAGACTGACGTGGCTTTGGGTGTTCCCAGCCGTAGTGCTCACAGTTTTTTTGGTTTACCCACTTATTCGATTGGCTTCGATCGCCGTGAGTTCGCAGACCCTCACCGCGTTAGCAAGTTCCACCCTGTGGAAAGTGGTTCTGCTGGCTAGTGGACAAGCTGTTCTTAGTGTGATGCTGTCACTTGCAATCGGGATACCCATTGCTCGAGTCCTGTTCAACTATCAGTTCCCTGGGCGCGGATTCATGCTTGCACTTGTCACTGTTCCATTTGTATTGCCTACGGTTGTCGTTGCCCTTGGGTTTAGATCCTTGTTTGGTTCCGCAATCTCAAATGGCTTGCTGCTGGTCGTTCTTGCACACGCCTATATAAATATTGCCGTTGTTGTTCGTCTTGTAGGTGCACAATGGTCAACGTTGGATCGAAGGATGGAGGTGACCGCCGCAACCTTGGGGGCCACGCCCTTTCACGTATTCCGCACGGTCACCCTTCCGGCCCTGCGTAACTCGATTGTCGTGGCGGCGAGCGTTGTGTTCATTTTTTCCTTTAGTTCACTAGGAATTGTCGTGGTCCTGGGAGACGGTTCCACGACTCGCACCCTGGAACAAGTACTACTGCGATCAACATCGGTTCTACTCGACTTCCCCACTGCTCTTGCGGCCGCAACACTCCAACTGCTCGTGGTGAGTCTCGTGTTTATTTTCTCAGCTCGAATTAGTCGCCGTGAACCTCGCGCGAAAGTGACCCTTGAGCGAGAGAAAATTGGAACTCACAAAACTACCGTAGCCGTGGGAGCCACCGTTCTTATCGGTGCCGCTCTGGTTCTCGCCCCAATCGCCAGCATTCTGTGGGCCTCGGTCACCAGCGCTAACGGTCTGACCACAGGCTGGTGGAGTGGCCTGTGGAGCACCGAGAACGCGCGGATCGGCTCACCCGTCGGGGCCCTTGGTCGTTCACTGGCTCTAGCTCTAGGGACAGCGGTCATTGCGGCGCTTCTGGGTGGGGCAATTGCAATTGCCGTGATGAGTAAGAGGGGAATTGTGGCTACGCTTGCCCTCATTCCACTTGGAGTTTCCGCCGTTACCTTGGGGCTGGGAATACTTCTCGCATTTTCACGCGGGCCACTTGACTTGCGTGGAACCGGAGTCCTGATCCCAATCACGCACGCACTTATTGCTGTTCCGATAGTTGTCGCCGTAGCCACTCCCAGTCTGCGCAACGTGGATCCGCGGAGGTACTTCGTTGCATTGAGTTTGGGGGCTGCACCAATGCGCGCGTGGTGGACCGCATTTGGCACCGTTTTTAGTGGAGTGATGCTCGCGGCTGGAGGCCTCGCGGCCGCTGTATCCCTCGGTGAGTTTGGCGCAGCAAGTTTGCTTTCCCGAACGGACTCACCAACTGTTCCCGTGCAAATCGAACGACTACTGAGCAAGCCGGGCGAGTCCTCCTTCGCCACGGCAGCTGTCCTTAGCGTGATTCTGGTGATCCTGACCATGACCCTTCTCGCGGTCGTTGACCGGATCTCGACGCGAAAGGTGCTTACATGACCGAATCGATTTTGCGTGCTCGTGACCTAGTAATCGGCTATGAGACTCCACTGACACAAGCCTTGAACTTTCACGTTGGACCTGGAGAAATCTTGGTGGTGCTCGGCGAAAGCGGGTGCGGCAAGTCCACACTTCTGAGCACGCTCTCCGGTATCACACGGCCGCTTAGTGGCGAAATTTTATTGGGCGAGAAATGCCTGTCCGGTGTCCCAATTCACAGGCGCAATATTGGATTGGTATTCCAAGACCCACTGTTGTTCCCACACCTTTCTCTCCTTGACAACATTGGTTACTCGTTGCGCGCCCAAGGAAAAACCAAGAAAGAAGCTCGCGAGCGTGCGGCCGAGCTTCTCGAGTGGGTCGGGTTGAGTGACGTCACGGGTAATAAGACCTGGGAGCTTTCAGGTGGTCAGGCCGGACGAGTAGCACTTGCCCGCGCCATTGCAGCTAACCCTGCCGTGCTTTTGCTCGACGAACCGTACAGCGCGCTTGATAAAACAACTCGCATGCGGCTTCTAACCGACGTCAAAGACTTGATAACTCGGGCTGGAATCCCCACGATTCATGTCACACACGACAGTGGTGAGGCCGAGCTTCTTGCGACCCGCACCTTGACCTGGTAACTGCAATTTGTCCTGTTGTTCGAGCCAAGTGCGATACTGGGTCAGTGAGTTCACCCCGCTTTGATCGCGCTCGAGTCGCCCGACTCAAACGATTCAAGCCCACCACCTATATTCGGTTGGCGGTGCTGACTTCTTTTGCAGCATTCTTCGCCTACCTTGTCAGTGACGCAATTCCATACGCCTCACCCGTCCCCGCAGCAATTACCGCTGTTGTCGCAACACGCGTGACGTTTCACCACGCCGCCAAAGAGACCTCTTTTCAACTACTCGGTGCACTTGTTGGTGCAGCAGTTGCACTTGCAATCGTTTCCGTGATTGGCAGCAGCGCAGTTGTGATTCTGCTGCTGGTGGCTTTAAGTTTTGTCATGGCTCGGGTTATGCAGTACAACAACCCCACCGAGTCACCAATTGTTGCCGCGAGTTTGGCCGTAACCGTGATCCTTGTCGTTGGATCACATCTCACAACAGAGTTGGCCCTCGAACGATTCACCGGAGTCATGATCGGTGCGCTATTCGCTCTTATTGCTTCCTTCTTGGCCTCACCAACTCGTGACACCCAGAAACTTGCAGTTGGATTGAATTCGGTTCAGATTCAGTTGGCTCAAGTCTTGGGCCAGATCGCAACAGATATCCGCAATGAACCCACAAAAGCTGATGCCAGTAAATGGCACGATCAAGCAGTCGAGCTGCGAAATCAGGTATTAGGACTTTCCGCGCAATACGAAGATTTGTCCAAGCACTCGAAGTGGAGCCCGCGTATTAATAGCGAGGATATGAGTTCGCTCAAAGAGTTGCTGCGCGCTAATCAGGTAATGAGCGCTCGGGTTCTCAACATTGCCAACGACCTACGAGGCGCCACCAACTCAAATCTTGATTCACAGATTCCCAAGGCTGCATTGTCTCCACTTGCTGACCTGCTCGATCTAGCAGCGGACAACCTGGCAACAGATGATCCAACCCAAAGTATCGGGATCACCGCGGCGCATCAAGCTGTTCGGGGCGCAGACATGACAGCACAGATTGCGTTGATCGGCGGGATCGTCTCCCATGTGAATCAGATCAACAAAGCCTCAACGCATGAAACCGACGACACAACCTCGCTTGGGGTTACCGGCGGGAAAGACTAAAAGACTACGAAAGCTCAGCGAGTGCTGCGGCGTATTCGTCGGCGTTACGTTCTTCGCCCGGTCCGTTAATGACCGCCCAACGAATGAAGCCTTCTTTGTCAATTACATAGGCCGCGCGGGTGGCAAAACCCTTGTCTTCAAGGAATGCGTTGTATTCCTTGGAGACTGCTCCGTGCGGGTAAAAGTCGCTGAGCAAATTGTGGGTGAAGTTCTCTTGCTCTGTGAACACCTTCAGGCTTGGCACTGGATCACAGGAGATGCTCAACACCTCTGTGTCATCGTTAATAAAATCTGCACGGCGATCACGGATTGTGCACAGTTCTCCGGTGCAAATTCCGGAGAATGCGAACGGATAGAACGTGATTACTACGTTCTTTTTCCCGTGGAAGTCGGAGAGGGAAACTGCCTCGCCGAACTGGTTAGAGAGGGTGAATTCTGGGGCGCGATCGCCTATTCCCAATGACATGCGGGACAGACTAACGCACGGACAAATTAACGCTTAGCGCGCGGAGCCACCAGTCGTGTGCCCTGCCAGTTGTCCGAAGCGCTGATCGTGCTGGTCTGCCGCAAGCCGGCTGTCTGCGCCGCGTCGGTGATGTCTTCCGGTTCAATGTGGCCTTCACGGCCAGGTTTTGGTGTCAACAACCACACAACACCTTGGTCTGCAAGTGGGGTGATGGCGTCTACGAGTGCGTCGGTGAGGTCACCGTCGTCCTCTCGGAACCACAGCAGGGCTGCATCCACGACCTCTTCGAAGTCGAGGTCAACAAGATCTGCGCCGATAATTTCCACAACGGCTTCACGCAGATCAGCGTCGCAATCGGTGTCATAACCGACTTCCTGGACTATCTGACCGGAGGCTAAGGAAAGACGGGCGGCCCGCTCAAGTCCTTGGGGTGATGCGCTCACGGGACTAGTCCACCCAATACGCAGCTATTTTGCAAGTGGATTGAACAAAGAGCTCTGATCTGATTTTGTCGAAAGGACACGGGGTGAGCCTAGCGATCACCCAATTGATCTGGTACGGGATCCACTACAGAGGCGAATGCGCATGGATGTGTGACATGCGCAAAGATAGGAAATGGCTCCAGCGTCACTAACTCTGTAGCTACACGACTCCGATCACCGGCAGCGATCCTGCGGGTGAGAAATGAAAGGTGCCAACTGTGCCGAACCCTCGTTCCCCACTTCTCGCAGGCGGACTGCCCACTCAATACGTGGATGTTGACCCAACGGAAACCCAGGAGTGGCTCGAGTCATTTGATGGTTTGGTCGAGAACGGCGGCAACTACCGAGCACGCTTCCTCATGCTGGAGCTTTTGCGCAGGGCTGCTGAAAACAATGTAGGTGTCCCTAGTCTTCGCAGCACCGACTACATCAACTCGATCGCACCTGACAACGAACCTTGGTTCCCCGGGGACGAGTTCGTGGAGCGTCGGATTCGCGCAATGATCCGCTGGAATGCCGCGATCATGGTGCATCGGGCTCAGCGTCCCGGAGTTTCCGTTGGCGGGCACATTTCCACGTACGCGAGCTCGGCGACCCTGTACGAAGTGGGTTTCAACCACTTTTTCAAAGGACCCGAGCACCCCGGAGGCGCAGATCAGATTTTCTACCAAGGACATGCATCCCCCGGAATTTATGCGCGCGCATTCGTTGAAGGTCGCTTGACCGAAGCCCAGATGGACGGTTTCCGCCAAGAGCTTTCGCACCCGGCCGGTGGACTTCCTTCCTACCCGCACCCTCGACTGATGCCGTGGTTCTGGCAATTCCCCACGGTCTCAATGGGGATCGGCCCACTCAACGCGATTTACCAAGCACGATTCAACAAGTACCTGAACAACCGCGGTTTCGCGGACACCTCCGGCCAGAAAGTGTGGGCCTTCCTCGGTGACGGCGAAATGGATGAAGTCGACGCGGTTGGTGCTATTGGACTTGCCGCCCGTGAAGAACTCGACAACTTAATTTTTGTCGTAAACTGCAATCTGCAGCGCCTTGACGGACCGGTCCGTGGAAACGGCAAAATCATTCAAGAACTTGAGTCTCTATTCCGCGGCGCCGGTTGGAATGTTCTCAAGGTCGTCTGGGGTCGCCAGTGGGATGAACTCCTCGCGGCCGACCGTGACGGCGCACTGGTGAACCTCATGAACACCACCCACGACGGTGATTTCCAGACCTACAAGGCGAATGACGGCGGTTACATTCGTGACCACTTCTTCGGGCGCGACCCGCGCACCGCCAAACTCGTTGAAGGCTGGTCCGACGACGATATTTGGAATCTTTCCCGTGGCGGCCACGACTACCGCAAAATGTACGCGGCGTACAAGTCAGCAACGGAAACGAAAGGCCAGCCAACCGTGATTTTGGCTAAGACGATCAAGGGATGGACCCTTGGCTCAAGCTTTGAGGGTCGCAACTCAACCCACCAAATGAAAAAACTCTCGCTGGAAGACCTCAAGGAATTCCGTGATCGCCTGCACATCCCCATCTCGGACGCACAACTTGAATCCGACCCTTACTTGCCGCCGTACTACAACCCGGGCCCAGAGGACGAAAACCTCGCGTACATGATGGAGCGCCGCCGCCAACTCGGTGGATCACTTCCAGCGCGCAGGGAAGAGTCACGTCCGCTGGTTCTTCCCGGCGACAAGGTCTACGAAGTCATGAAGCGCGGATCGGGTAATCAACCGATTGCAACAACCATGGCATTTGTTCGACTCTTCAAAGACCTAATCAAAGACGAAAACATCGGTGCACGTTTCGTCCCAATCATCCCTGACGAAGCCCGCACTTTCGGACTGGATTCGATCTTCCCTACCGCCAAGATTTACTCACCGCACGGGCAGCAATACCAGTCCGTGGATAGTCAGCTACTGCTCTCCTACAAGGAAGCAACCGACGGGCAGATCCTCCACGAGGGAATCAACGAAGCCGGTTCTGTGGCTTCCTTCACGGCCGCAGGTTCGTCGTACTCAACCCACAACGAACCGATGATTCCGGTATATATCTTTTATTCGATGTTCGGATTCCAACGAACAGGTGACGCGTTTTGGGCAGCTGGTGACCAAATGGTTCGCGGGTTCGTACTTGGCGCAACAGCAGGTCGAACGACCCTTAATGGTGAAGGATTACAACACGAAGACGGTCACTCGATCCTGTTGGCGAGCACCAACCCCGCTGTTGTTTCCTATGATCCAGCGTTCGGTTACGAACTCGGGCATATTGTTAAAGACGGCTTGCGCCGGATGTACGGCGAAGACTCAGAGAACATCTACTACTACCTCACGATCTACAACGAGCCCTACGTTCAACCTGTTGAGCCCGAAAACGTTGACGTTGACGGGATCCTTAAAGGAATGTACCTACTCAATAAATCAGAGGAACCGGGTACCAAGGCTCAGATATTGGCTAGTGGTGTTGGCGTTCCTTGGGCACTCAAAGCCCAGCAACTCCTGCAGCAAGACTGGGGGGTCAGTGCTGACGTGTGGTCGGTTACCTCATGGAATGAACTGCGACGCGACGGCTTAGCCGCCGACCGCCATAACCTGCTCTACCCCGAGCAGGAACCACAGCAGGCCTACGTCACCGCGTGCCTGGAAGGAACAGCCGGCCCTGTTGTGGCGGTCTCTGACTTCATGCGTGCGGTCCAAGATCAGATCACTGCATGGGTGCCTAACGCATTCGCGAGTTTGGGCACCGACGGTTGGGGGCTTTCTGACACTCGCGGTGCTCTACGTCGTCACTTCCTAGTGGACGCCGAGTCAATCACGGTTCAAACGTTGGCATCGCTTGCGGCAAGTGGCGAGGTGAACAAGACTGTGGTGACACAAGCGATAAACAAGTATCAACTCCTTGACCCTGCGGCAGCGGATGCCGGCAACACGGAAGGTTCTGGCTGAAAGTGGACAAAGATCCCAAGCGCTTCCTGCGTTACCTAGATGCTGAGCGCAAAGCGTCAATGCTGTATCGCGCTTTGGCTGAAACGGTGACCGGGGATCGCGCGGATGCACTGATAGAACTCGCTGACATTGAAGATGCTCACGCAGAACACTGGGTTGAAAAACTCAACGAGTACGGAGTCGAAATTCCACCAGCGCCAACTCGACTTGACCCCCAAGACCAAAAACTTGTCAACACCGCGCGCTCAACAGGGCTCAATAGTGTGCTTGGGACCTTGGAAGAAATCGAAGGCGCCAACGCCGGCATGTACGACGACGAACCAGAAGCACTCGAGTCGATGCCCATTGACGAACGCGAACACGCTGAAGTCTTCCGCAGTATGCAGACCGGCACGACGATCCCGAAAATCACTTCGCGAGCTGCCACTACCTCGACCGGCGGTGAGCCGTGGCACAAAGTTGACCGTTCCGGTTCAGTTCGAGCTGCGGTCTTTGGTATCTCAGACGGCCTGGTTTCCAACACCGCACTCGTCATGGGTTTCGCCGGTGCAAGCCTGAACGGTTCCCTTGAGAACAGCACTGTGCTTTTTGCCGGGCTGGCCGGGCTGCTCGCTGGATCATTCTCCATGGCAGCCGGTGAATACGTCAGTGTTGCCAGCCAGCGCGACCTCTTCCGCCGCGAAATCGAAATGGAAGCAATTGAACTCCGCGAGAAACCCGAAGAGGAAGCCAAGGAACTTGAACTGATTTACCGTGCCAAGGGTTTGGACAGAGCGCAGGCCAAAGCTGTTTCCGACACAATCATGTCTGACCCCAAGACTGCGTTGGACACACTTGTGCGTGAAGAATTGGGCCTTGACCCCGACGAACTCGGTTCACCGGTCAAAGTTGCAATTTCAAGTTTTGTGGCATTTGCAATAGGTGCAAGCGTCGCGGTAATTCCCTACGCGGTACTTAGTGGCGCCGCAGCCTTCTACACCGCAATTGCCGCGGCGATCATTGCGCTGTGCGTGGTTGGCGGTGTAGTCGGTCGTTTCTCCGGCCGCGGAATTGTTTTTAGTGCAATGCGCCAACTCTCATGGGGGGTCGGTGCTGCCGCTGTGACTTACATTGTCGGTTCGCTCATCGGCGTCTCAACCGGCTAATGGTCATTACCCGCATGCAGGCCGCGTCCGGCGACCTCGGCACTTTGGCCGTTAAACGCATGGAAGCTTTCCCGTGGTACCGAGAACTCAGCGCGGACCAGCGGGCTTGGGTCGCGGTGGTCGCCCAAGCCGGGATCGGCGCTTTCATTGGCTGGTACGCAGAGTGGGCGAAATCCCCCGGAACAACCGTCCCCAAACTCACCTCCGACGTCTTCGGTGCCGCACCCCGCGAACTCGCTCGGGTGATTTCACTGGAACAGACCGTTGAACTTGTGCGCGCAACGATTGACGCGGTTGAGAGTCAACTCGACACGTTCTTAACAGGTGAGGAGCTCGATCGCGCGCGAATCGCAAGCCTTCAATACTCCCGAGAGGTCGCATTTAGCGCGGCCGAGGTGTACGCGCGAGCCGCGGAAGCGCGTGGTGCGTGGGATGCTCGGCTTGAGGCCTTAATTCTCGATGCACTTATTAGAAGTGACGTGGATAGTGAAATCCTGAGTCGAATTGCAGCCCTGGGCTGGTCACAGGACCGACCGGCCCTCGTCCTTGCGGGTGCACCACCGGAGTCGGATAATCACGAATCGCTTTCGGTCATGCGAATGGCTGCCCGAAGCCACAGCCTTGACCTACTCACCGGAATTCACGGCCCGGTCATGCTCGTAATTATTGGCGGCAAGGGCCTTGATCCTTTGGCTTCCCACCGACTCATGACCCCATATTTTGGTCCGGGCCCGGTTGTTGTCACCGAGTCGGTGACCGGACTCACCGAACTCGGCGTCGCTGCCCGCACATGCGTATCAGGTGTCGCAGCAGCGAGCGCGTGGCCCAATGCCCCACGCCCGGTATTTGCTTGGGAGCTCTTGGCCGAACGGGCCCTCATGGGCGAGAGTGATGCCCGCCAGCAGATCATCGAGAATATTTTCGTACCACTTACCTCTGACCCGACTCTGCTGGAAACTGCCGAGAGCTACCTCGAAAACGGACAGTCCTTGGAAGCTAGTGCCCGGTCGCTTTTCGTGCACGCCAATACGATTCGATATCGAATCAAAGGGATCACCGAGTTAATCGGATACGACCTCACCGACCCTCGGGACTCCTTCACGGTGCGTTTAGCGCTGATTCTTGGTCGAATTCAGCAAGACAACTAGTCTATTGTAGGTTTCCTACAAAAAATTCGGGGAAATATTGACAGTTACATGCCCGATCTTGGTGGATATCTACGGAAAGGTAGCACCGTGCTAGTAGTCGTAGCGCCCGGACAGGGCGCCCAAACTCCCGGATTTCTCACCCCTTGGCTTGACGTTCCCGGTATTGCCGAGCGACTTGAGTGGCTCTCCCTCGTCAGCGGGGTCGACCTACTCACGCACGGGACCAAGTCCGACACGGACACGATCCGCGACACGGCCGTTGCCCAACCTTTAATCGTGGGCGCTGGCCTGGTCACCCTCCTGAGTCTTTTCCCCCACCCCTCTGCGGCATTCGCTTCAATTGGCGCCGGCGCAGGCCACTCCGTTGGTGAAATCACCGCAGCGGTTGGAGCGGGAGTTCTTACCGCCGAACAGGCCATGGTGTTTGTTCGCGAACGCGGCAAAGCAATGGCACAGGCTTCAGCCGTGACCCAAACCGGAATGGCGGCGGTTCTTGGCGGAGACAAAGAAGAAGTTATTGCAGCTGCAACCGAAGTTGGTTTAACGTGCGCGAATATCAATGGTGCCGGACAAATTGTTGTAGCAGGCACGAAAGCGCAACTTGAGAGCTTCACTCCCCCCGAAGGTGCGCGGGTGCGAGCGCTCGAGGTTGCTGGCGCATTTCACACCGAACACATGGCAAGCGCCAGCGCGACCCTGGGCCGGATCGGGAACGCCTTGAGCACCCACGATCCACGCATTCGTTTAATCTCAAACTCTGACGGTCAGGTTGTCCACGACGGCCGCGCCGTTGTCCGCAGGCTTGTTTCCCAGGTGGCCCAACCTGTCCGTTGGGATCTGTGCATGCAAACAATGCTCGATCTTGGCGTGACAGCGATGATTGAAATTCCACCTGCAGGAACACTGACCAATTTAGCCAAGCGTGCCATGCCCGGAGTTGAAACCCTCGCCCTTAAAACACCAGACGATCTGCCCTCCGCGTGGAAACTCATTGAAAAACATGGCGTGAAGTCGACAATTGAAACCAGCCCGACCTGGCGCTTGGTCATTGCTCCTGCAAAAGGAATTTTCCGGACAGCCGACGTAGCCTTCGCCGAGGGTGATTCACTGCCACCCCACACCCATGTCGGTTACATAAAAACCTCGCGCGAGGAAATTCCAATTCACGCACCACACGGTGGAACAATCATTGAATGGCTCACTCAAGACGGTGACCCAGTCTCACCGGGAGCACCCCTCTTGCGCCTACATCCCACCGAACAATCCTTCTAAACACGAAAAAGGAACACATGCCAAGTCTTAACACCGTGACCGGCGCCAAACACGCACGGATTTATTCTGTTGGCACCTACCGCCCCCGGCGCGTCGTCACCAACGCTGAAGTGTGTGAGCTCATTGACTCAACAGACGAATGGATCCGCGAGCGTTCGGGAATAACCGAACGGCGCTGGGCTGGCGAAGGTGAATCAGTTGTCGACATGGCCGCTGAAGCTGCAAAAATTGCAGTCGAGCGCGCGGGCATCGAACCAACCGACATCGGCTTGATCATGCTGGGCACTGTCTCCCACCCGTACGCATTCCCTTCTGCCTCGGTTGAAGTAGGCGAACTCATTGGTGCTCGCGGTGCTCCGGCCCTTGACTTTGCTGCAGCCTGTGCTGGTTTCTGCTACGGGGTTGGCATGGCCGCCGACATTATTCGCGGGGGTAGCGCCAAATACATTCTGGTAATTGGCGTTGAAAGACTCACCGACGTTGTCAACGAGCACGATCGCGGCACCGCATTTCTATTCGCTGATGGCGCTGGGGCTGTTGTTATCGGTCCGTCAGACACCCCCGGAATCGGCCCGATCGTGTGGGGTGGCGACGGGAGCCAGAAGGACGCGATCACCATGACCGCTTCACTCAACGACTTCCGCGATGGGCTAGTTCCCGACTACCCGACAGCCGTCATGGCCGGCCAGCAAGTATTCCGCTGGGCTGTTGGTGAAATGCCAAAAGCCACCAAGGAAGCACTCGAGCAGGCCGGGATCACTGCTGCAGACCTCGACGTATTCATCCCCCACCAAGCCAACAACCGAATCACCGACGCCCTCGTGCGAGCCCTGGACCTACCCCCGAATGTCAAGGTTGCCCGGGACATAATCACGACGGGGAATACGTCAGCCGCCTCAATCCCACTTGCAATGGACGCCATGCTGCAAAGCGGTGAAGCAAAATCCGGTGATACCGCGCTACTCATTGGATTTGGCTCAGGCTTGGTCCACGCAGCACAGGTTGTTACCCTGCCCTAGATTTCCGCACACTCACGCGGGATACCAATACGCACAACAAAAAAACACACCAATAAACACACCAAACGAAAGGCACGAAATGAGCCAGGAAGAAGTATTAGGCGGACTTGCCGTAATCGTCAACGAAGTTGCCGGCGTCCCCGTAGACCAGATCACACTTGATAAGAAGTTCGTCGACGATCTCGACGTTGATTCACTCTCCATGGTCGAAGTTGTCATGGCAGCAGAAGACAAGTGGGGCGTAAAAATCCCAGATGCCGAAGCTAAAAACCTTGTCACCGTCGGTGACGCAGTTGCTTACATCGAAGCAAATTCCTAAGTCAGCACGAACTAACACGGCTCAACACCTTGGTGTGGCCGGTGTCATCACTTCAATAGATGACACCGGCACCCACAACAGCAATGCAACGCAAGAATCTTTGACTTGGAGGATCACATGTCCCGCGCAGTTGTAGTTACCGGAATGGGCATGACCACCCCCGTTGGTGGCGACGTCGAATCAAACTGGGAAGCAATCCTCGCTGGGCAATCTGGCATCAGCCTGATTGACGAGCCCTGGGTTGAAGATCACACGGCAAAAATCGCCGGGATCATGACCGTTGACCCGCTATCAATTCTTGAAAAACACGAAACCCGCCGCATGGACCGTTCGCAGCAGGCAGCACTGATTGCAGCGCGTGAAGCCTGGGAAAATGCCGGATCACCCGATGTTGACGTGGAACGCCTCGGCACTGTTATCGCCACGGGAATTGGTGGAATCACCTCACTGCTGGCCTCCTACGACATTTTGCTCGATCGTGGCCCCTCCCGAATCTCCCCTCACATGGTCACCATGATCATGCCCAATGGCCCTGCCGCGATCGTTGGTCTTGAATTTGGCGCCCGTGCCGGAGTTCACACTCCCGTCAGCGCTTGCTCCTCTGGGGCAGAAGCTATTTCCTATGCCGCCCGCATGATTCAAACCGGCAGAGCTGACGTCGTGATTGCCGGCGGCGCCGAAGCTGCTATTCACCCGATCACCATGGCGGGTTTCGCAGCAATGCGGGCACTCTCCACCAGAAACGACGACCCGCAGGCAGCTTCGCGGCCCTACGACATTGATCGTGACGGGTTCGTCATGGGCGAAGGCGCCGGCATTGTGATCCTGGAATCCGAAGAACACGCAATCGCACGTGGCGCCAAGATTCTTGGCCGCTACGCCGGTGCGGGCCTAACGAGTGACGGCCATCACATTGCCCAACCTGACCCAGAAGGCGCCGGCGCCGCACGTGCGATCACATGTGCACTCGAAGAAGCAAGCCTCACACCTGCAGACCTAGTTCACATCAATGCGCATGCAACGTCAACACCACAAGGAGACATCGCAGAAGGCACTGCAATCCGCCGAGCGTTGGGAAGCGCGACCGACAACATCTATGTTGCTGGTACAAAATCAATGACGGGGCACCTTCTTGGTGGCGCCGGTGCAATCGAGTCGATTTACAGCATCTTGGCGATCCGGGATCGCAAAGCCCCACCCACCGCGAATCTGGACAACCTTGACCCTGAAGTCACCCTCAACGTGGGTAACAACGGTCCTGTCGAACTACCCCAGGGTGACATTGCAGTCCTTAATAACTCATTCGGCTTTGGTGGCCACGACGTCGCCGTAATCTTCAGGAGTGTCTGACATGACCGCAACCGAGGTTGAACTCGATCCGCGCTCACCACTGGTGCGGCTGGCAAAGTTTTTCGACAATGGCGAGTTCACGGCAATCACCCCGATCGACGACAGCGGTGTTCTCGCTGCCGTGGGAACCGCTGGTGGAGTTCACTGTGTCGCTTTCTGCACCGACCCAACGGTGCAGGGTGGCGCAATGGGTTCGGTTGGATGCCGGGCAATAGTCACGGCCTACGACCGCGCTCTGGCTGACTCAGCACCCGTCGTTGGAATCTGGCATTCAGGCGGAGCCCGTCTACGGGAAGGCGTTGCAAGCCTTGACGCTGTGGGTCGAGTATTTCTCTCCATGACCCGCGCAAGCGGCAAAGTTCCCCAAATCTCTGTGGTCCTTGGACCTGCAGCAGGCGGCGCGGCCTACGGCCCAGCGCTAACGGACATTGTTGTTCTTGGTCCTGCTGGGAGAATCTTTGTCACCGGACCTGAAGTGGTTCGCTCGGTCACAGGTGAAGACGTCGATATGGATCGCCTTGGTGGGCCAGAGCCACACGGTCGTCGAAGTGGAGTTGTTCATATCACCACTGACAGTGAAGAAGAAGCGATCGACAACGGAATCAAATTGGTGAAACTCCTTGGCCACCAGGGTTCCCTTGATCTGGGCAGTATTGCCGACCGCGACCTTGGAGCACTCTTACCCGAGTCTTCACGTCGCGCATACGACGTGCACCCGATCGTAGAAGGTTTCGTTGATACCGACACTTTTGTTGAACTTCACGCGAAGTGGTCGCCCAACATTGTCGTTGGTCTTGGTCGACTCGGTGGTCGCACAATCGGTGTCGTCGCTAACAACCCACTGCGCCTTGGCGGTTGCCTTGATTCTTCCAGTGCAGAAAAGGCATCACGATTTGTTCGCATGTGCGACGCATTCGGTGTCCCCCTCGTTGTTCTCGTTGACGTCCCGGGTTACCTCCCAGGCCTTGGCCAAGAGTGGGAAGGCGTTGTCCGTCGCGGCGCCAAACTTCTGCACGCATTTGCCGAGTGTGTGACTCCGAGGGTCACCGTTGTCACCCGCAAGGCTTACGGTGGCGCATTTGTTGCCATGAACTCGGCATCCCTTGGTGCCACAAAAGTCTTCGCCTGGCCCAACGCCGAAGTCGCAGTAATGGGCAGCGTTGCGGCGATCCGAATCCTGCACCGTCGTCGCCTCGCCGACGTCCCCGAAGAAAGCCGCGAACAGGTCGAACTTGAACTCGCAGCAGAACACGAAGTGATTTCCGGTGGGATCAAGCGAGCTGTAGACCTGGGGGTCGTCGACTCTGTCGTTGACCCCAAACTCACCCGCCGTGCAGTAGCCGAAGTACTCCTAGAAACCCCCGGTGCCCGCGGCAACCACGGCAATATCCCCCTGTAACGTCTTTCTTCCGGGTTTCCCAGTTCCTGGGAAACCCGGAAGAAAAACGGGAATATTGCCGTGGTTTTGTCCGACTCATCCGGGTTCACCGTGGATTTTGGGGTGAAACTTGGACTGACGGTGACCACGAAGCATGGGTAACCGACCTGTCGAATCAAGAAACGTTGTGAAGAACCCTGATCTTGGAGTCGTCTTGGGCAACCCGAAATGCTTCGAGTTCTTCATCCCATGGCTGACCAATCAGTCTCTTAATATCAGCGGTCACCGATTCACCCGTTGCCGTTGACTGCACCAGAAGGCTACGAAGTCGTTCTTCATGCACCATGACGTCTCCGTGGGTTCCGATTGTTGCTCGAAATAGACCAAGGTCTGGGGTCGCGGCAAATCGTTCGCCTTCGTGGCCCGGGCTAGGGTCTTCGGTGACTTCATAACGCACCTGCCCAAAGGCGAGTAGTGCACTGGCGATTCGAGCGCCCATGCCTTGTTTTCCCGACCAAATTATTTGACTACGGAGTTGACCAGGGGCAACGGGTTGGGGAGCCCAGGACATAGGTACCTCGGTGCTTAGGACTTTGGTGATTGCCCATTCAAGATGCGGGGCTAAGGCATTCGGGCAAGCATGAATAAAGATCACGCCTTGGCTGTGACCCGCTTGGGATCCAGCCTGCGAATAACTCACTGCTGACATGTTGACCTCCTATATGTGAATGACGCCTTCCCCAGCGATTTCACAAATAGATCAACGTGTCCGGTGATCAGTGCGCTTGCTTGCCCAACTAATACAACTGTAACCCCAAACATGCTCAAAAAGTCAAATTTTGGGGTGGGAACGGCAAATTAAATTCGGGGTGGCAGTAGGATTTGACTCGATAAACGAGGCGAAGCCCTCACGAATTCCCCAACCAGAATTCCCCAAACGAAGGACAGTATCCCCATGGCAATTGCAACCCCGGCGCCACGCGTCCTTGCAGACTACGCTGCGCGCACAGCGCTCGCCCAGATTGCCCTCGTTTTGGGTGGCGCCACCTTCGTTGGTGTTGCGGCTCAGATCGCAATTCCATTGCCGTTCACTCCAGTTCCCCTGACCCTTCAAACGTTTGCCGTTCTGTTGGTTGGCGCTGCCCTTGGTTCCCTTCGCGGTGCTCTCTCCATGGTCGTCTACCTGGCAGTGGGAATGGTTGGTTTCCCCTGGTTCTCTGAAGGAACTTCCGGTTTCTCCAAGGCGAGTTTTGGTTACATTCTTGGATTCATTCTCGCGGCGTTCATTGTTGGTCGGCTGGCTGAGCGTGGCGCATCAACAACGGCAATCCGCAGCGCCGGGCTCATGGTGATTGGCAACCTCGCGATTTACGCGGTTGGAGTCACCTGGCTCAAGTTCGCAATTGATGAAAGTTGGGCAACCGCCCTGAGTTTGGGTGTGGTCCCGTTTTTAATTGGCGATGCCCTCAAAATTGCACTAGCCGCAGGTCTGCTTCCGCTTTCGTGGAAGGGCCTGGAAAAACTGAAACTCCGTGACAGCTAATTTAATTCGGCGAGTACTTCGTCGACCATGGTGCTCGTAGTTCCGGGGTGCAAGAACACCAATCGACCAACTGTCTCACCGCGCCACGACGTAGAAGTCACGAAGGCAACCTGCTGGTCGAGTAGGTCGGTTGACCACTTGTCGTAGTTCTTGGCGGTCCAGCCTTGACGGCGGAACAGCACGACCGACAGGTCGGGTTCGTGGATCAATTCAAGATTCGGATTGGACTTAATCTGTTCAGCGGCGTACCGCGCCATTTGATTTCCAGCAACTACTGCGTCGCGGTAGGCGTCAAGACCGTTAACGGCGAGGGAAAACCACAAAGCCATGCCGCGAGCCCGCCTTGTTAAGTGGTAGGCCAAGTCACTCGGGTTGAATTCAGTGAGGTCGCTGGTATGGATCACGTCAAGATAGGACGCGTCCTGGGTGTGAACACCCTTAGCAAGGTGCGGATCCCGATAGAGGAGCGCGGCGGAATCAAATGGTGCAAACCACCACTTGTGTGGGTCCATCACGAGTGAATCAACGCGTTCAATCCCTTGGTACATGGCGCGCTTTTCCGGGTCCAACATTCCCGCGCCACCGTAAGCGCCGTCAACATGGAACCACCAACCGTTCTTTTCCGCAACGTCTGCCGCAGCGTCAAGTTGGTCAATAATCCCAGCGTTCGTAGTTCCAGCCGTTGCAATAATCGCGACAACGTTGGAGAGGTCTTGGCCTACCAATCCCAACTCAAGATCGTTGCGAGTCATGCGTCCGTCTGCAGTGGGGACAACGATCGCACCCATGTCAACAATATTGAGTGCGTTCTGAATCGAAGAGTGCGCTTGGTCACTGACAACCACCTGAAGTGGGTACAACGGTTGACCATGTGCTTTTCGCTGTGCACGCGCGGTGTCACGCGCAACAACTAGTGCGGAAAGATTTCCTGCGCTGCCACCGGACACAAAAGTGCCGCCTGCGCTTTGTGGCATTCCCGCAATGTCAGCCATTGTTCGCAGCGCTTGGTTTTCCGCCATGACCGCGCCAGCAGCTTCCAGCCACGAGCAGCCTTGCAGTGAAGCAGCTGAAACCACCATGTCAAAAAGAAGTGAGGCCTTCGTTGGTGCGGCAGGAATAAACCCAAAGAAGCGCGGACTGTCCGCCGAGAGCACGGTTTCTGAGAGGTATTTCTCGTAGATCCCGAGCACCTCTGCCGGGTCCTTTGGTTCATTGCTGATTAAACCTTCAAGCGCTTCCTGCATTTCCACACGGTCACCGAATCCGTCGATCGGCGTTTCTTCAAGCGCCAACCGCTCTGTGACATAGGCCAACACCAGATCAACAAGGGCCTGGTCAGGGGTATGCATGCGGGCTGGATCCGAATGAGATTTCACGGTGTGTGCGTTCGGCATGAATTAGGGTCCTTAAACAACGTGCCACAAAGGGCGTGGTGCGCCGTCAGTCTTCCTGCCAGCAGGCACCTTAGAACATGTTAGTGCCTTGAAGCAGCACGCTTACGCTCCGCAGCGACCGCAGCCAAGGTCTTCACCGAGACAAACGACCATACGCCAAACCCCACCGAAACAGCGACGATTGCGATCAATGTTGGAAATTCAAAAATTTGGTCCATGAGGGTGATCGAAGTAGCAAGTGCCACGACTGGGAAGACCATGCCCCACCACCCCAGGTGAAACGGGATTCCTCCTACTTTTCGGGCTCGGTGTAGATCGATCGCAGCGAAAATTGCCCACCAAAGTCCAAATCCAATTGCCATCAGTGCCACGACTTCGGCAATCACAACGAGTTCATCGCTAAAAAGGCCAACCACCGCACCTTCTTGGAATAGTCGGACTATTGCAATTCCAAAAACCCCTGCCGGAGCAAGCGGGATCCACAGCGAAGGTACAAGTGGGCCCGGAAGTGAACCTTGGGTTGCAATTCGCACGATGAGCAGCGTGAATACTGCAACGAAAAGCAGCACTCCGATCCCCATAAACATGAATCCGACCGCGATAAGCATGCGGGCTTGATCTGGTAGTTCGGCAATGAGCGGGAGCAGCGCAAGTGGTACGAGGAGGTTCATGATCACAGGGATCAACCAGCCACCATTAATTTTCGCAAGTGGGACTTCCACTCGACTGATCACCGATGCCCACAGTGCGGAATAGCCAAGTGCGATCACTGCACCAATTACTGCCAGAACCCCACCGATTATCAATGCAATATTGCTCGGAATACTCACTTGCCCCGCATTGCCCCAGGCATTTGCTAGTACGAGTACCCCCGCTGGGAAAGTAGCGAGCATGGCACCGTGCGCTGGGTCAGCGATTTCGTCTGCCAGTGCACTGCGCTGCGACAAACGCCTAAAGTACTTTGGCCAGAGCGCAAAGGCTAGGAGTGTTGCTGCCCAAAGCAGGCCAATGGAAATCCAGAGAAGTGGTTGCCATTCGAGTTGGTGGTAGGCAATAAATAGCAATGTCGAAGTCGCACCGGTCCCCATGACGGTGCCAAACCAGGCGGGCTGCGCGTGTAGCGCGGGCATATTCATGCTGACTCCATACCACAACCTTATACCCCCATGGGTATTAATTATTCTGGAGATGTCATGGGGTAATCTGCTGGAATGTTCTCGCTATCCAGTCTTAAACTCAGCCCTGCGCTGTGGCGAAACGCGATGTCTCAATGGTCGCCCCGGCGCTGGTACGCGGCGATCCTTTCAGGGCTAGGAATCGGGTTTTTAATCGCTCTTCCCACCGCTGTGATCCCCAACCCAATCTTTGGCCGCGCAATTGAAACAACTTGGTGGTCCTACCCCACGGTCGTTTTCAGCGCAATTCTTGGCGGATTACTCATTGCAACCTACGTCCGCGAATCGGTCACAGACCCCGAGGTTCCGGTTAAAAGTACCGACAAGTCCCTGCGCCTTGGCACCCTTGGCGGATTGATTTCCTTTTTCGCCGTCGGTTGTCCGGTGTGCAACAAGTTAGTGCTGCTCGCCCTTGGCTCAAGTGGAGCGATTTCCTGGTTCGCCCCCATTCAGCCGTTTCTCGCAGTCATCTCGCTCCTGTTCATGCTGTGGGCGCTCAATGTTCGGTTGATTAATCAAGATTCCTGTGCCGCAGTGCCTGTCTCGGGAATACAAACGTAGCCACTTTGCAGATTTTCTCGCATTTTTGGCATTCACTAGAGTGGGGCCGTGTCCGAGAGCCCAAAACGCGCGTATCACCATGGTGACCTACGTGAAGCTCTCATTGAACAAGCAGTTGCAAGCGTTGATGCCGTTGGCGCCGATCACGTTTCCTTGCGCGCGGTAGCTGCAGCGGTCGGGGTGAGCCCAAGTGCCGCGTACCACCACTTTGCTGACAAAGACGAACTCATGGAAGCCGTGAGTTCCCGTGGATTCGCCCAACTCGATGACTTCATCTTGTGTCAAGTAAATGTTGACTCCGTACCCACGGGTCCGCTTGAACTCATGCGGCACTCCGCAAATTCCTATATCTCTTTTGCCGTCGACCACCCTTACCTATTCCAGGTTATGTTCAATGGTCAAATCTCACCAACTCGCCCGGAATACATTGAAGCGTCGGTTGTCTCAGTCCTTGGCGACCTGCAAGCCGACTACGGTTTCGCAGCGGAAGATGGTCACCTACTTGAGACAGTATTGATCGCGGCCGTACACGGAATCGCAACACTCGTTATTGAAGGTCGCATGGATCGCTCACTCGTTCCTTCCGCTGTTGACATGTTGACCACAATTATCTCGCAGTCGCCCAATAGTTAACGGGAAATTTATGAATAGAAAAATTTTGGCAACCAGTGGTGGATTTCTACCCCGAACCGATTCAGGCGGTGCACGTCCGGGTGGTCTGATCAAGCGAGCACTCGGACTAACCGGGCTTGAGCGCCCACGTGTCACGCTGATCATAACAGCAACAGGCGATGACCCAGGCTATCTCTCGCTCATGTACAGCGCATTGCGAGAATTGAACTGCGACGTCGACCACTTGGCACTCTTCCCCATGCCCAATCACGTTCCCGAAGAAATAATTGGGAATAGTGACGTGATTTGGGTTGGAGGTGGCAGCGTTGTGAACTTGTTGGCAGTTTGGAAAGCGCACAACCTTGACTCGCTCCTACGTCAAGCGTGGCTTGACGGAACTGTTCTCGCCGGAGTCAGCGCCGGATCGATCTGCTGGCATGTTGGTGGTCCCACTGACTCCTATGGAAAGGAGTTGCAACCAGCTTTTGGTGGATTAGGGCTGCTGCCCTATGGCAACGGCGTGCACTACGACTCGGAGAAGCAGCGACGCCCCCTTGTTCATGAACTAGTTGCTAACGGTTCACTGCCAACAACTTATGCAACTGACGATCGAATTGGAATTCTGTACTCAGACACGATCCCCATTGAAGTTGTGAGCGACTTTCCAGATTCGGATCCAAACGACTCTGAAGGTGCAGCCGCCTACCGAATTGAATTAGTTGAAGGCGTTGTCGTTGAGACCCGCCTGCCGGTTGGCCGGATCAACTAGTCCATTAGTTATTCGCGTGACAGGCGAAGACCGCACAGCAATTCGAGAACTGACACTGCAACGAGTCGAACTGTTCTGCCGTCGGGCGCGTCAGCTTGCGCATCAACCTCGGTGAAGTCAACGGAGCGAACTTGATTGCTAGCGCCAATCAGGTGCGCGAAGTTTCTGAATTCGTCTGCACTGATTCCACCTGGGGCAGCGGCCGGGCAACCTGGAACAACACTCCTGTCACACACGTCAACGTCGAAGTCCACGTGCATCGGCCCACCCAGAGCACCGGCAATCGAAATTGCTTGTTCCACAATGCTTTCGGCCGTGCGATTGCGTAATTCGCTGCGCGGGATAACGGTAATTCCGTACTCCTTTGCCCGCTGAGCGTACTGGGGTGAGTTGGAGAAGTCTGCTATTCCAATTTGAACAATTCGTTTCCCGCTCAGGCCGGCCTGCACTAGCCGTTCAACAGGGGAACCATTGGAGATCCCGTCACGCAGATCGTGGTGGGCGTCAAATGTGATCAACCCTGCACGCTCGATCTCGTTGCCCCACAACCCTGTTGCAACCGAGTAGGTAATCGAGTTGTCACCACCGATCGCGATCACAAACTTGTCACTCAGCTCCGCGAGTTTCTCGTGCACTCGTGCCTCGCCTGCTGGGTGGTCGGGAGCTTTCACATTGCCCGCGTCAAAAACTTCGAGACTTAGTAATTCCTGATCGTGGGTTGCGCAATACGTCGAGTATCTATTCATTGCCTCGCGAACGGCAGGAGGAGTGGTGTCAGCGCGGGTCGCACTGATTGAAGTTTCGTGTGCAGGGATCCCGATCAGGGCAACGCGTGCATCGGAATTGCTAGTGAGCAGACTTGTCGCACGTGGCCAACTTGGATCTGTGTTCACAAAAACCCCTTCACTCTGTTGGGAGACGACCACCGAGTCTTTTCGTGAGCTCGCGAGCGGAGTCTTGCACAGCAGTGATCAATGTTGCTTGCTTAGACTCTTCAACCGTGCTGTCTCGGTACACCAGATTGATTGCGGCTATGGGTTCACCGAGGTGGTCAAATACAGCCGATGCAACAGAGGAATGCCCGCGGGTAACCATGCCCAGTTCCCGGGAGAAACCTTGCTTGCGTTCGGTGACAAGCAATGCTTTTAGTTGTTTGGGAGTTAGCGGACCCTTGCCGGTTCGATCCACGAATGCTTCCACATTGGGAAAAAGTGCGCGGATTTGTGCTGCCGACATGTAGGACAACATTGCCCGCCCAGAAGCCGTCAAAGAAGCTGGGAGCCGTACCCCTATTTCTGAAACTACGGTGATCGGTCCACCCGAACTCTCCTTGAGCAGGTAGTACGTGTCACTCCCCCGCAGGATTCCCAAGTGACCCACGAGCGGAGCTAGCCCACCGACTCTATTTAGCAGCGCAATAAGTACCGGGCGGGCACGCGCCTCTAGCGGCTCGTGCCGAACATAGGCGGAGCCCACTTCAAATGCGCTGACCCCCAAACCCCATAGTGAATTCTCTTTGGGCACCGCCGTGATTGAGGTGACAAATCCTTTTGACTGCATCGCGGCAAGTAGGTGATAGAGCGAGGACTTGGGGATTTCAAGTTCCCGAGCCATCGTTGCCGCAGGAATTGGCCCAGCGCTACGAGCGAGTAGGAGAAGCACCTCCAAGGTGCGATGTGCGGCTGGGACCTGGGACACGAGGAGAGTCTGGCATGTGAGACTTGCAATTAGCATTGGGCCACCTGAACCCTTGCAAGAGGAGCAGACTGCACACATGACAACCGAGAACCTGATCACCCCGACCTTCGACCCAACCCGTGAAATTCACGCGGTGCGCGGAACTACTCGGACCGCCCCTGGCTGGGGGCAGGAAGCCGCAATGCGCATGCTGCAGAACAACCTTGACCCCGCGGTAGCCGAATACCCAGAGAAGTTGGTTGTCTACGGAGGCACCGGTAAGGCCGCTCGCGACTGGCGCAGTTACGACGCCATGATCCGCACCCTGCAAACTTTGAAAAATGACGAAACCATGTTGGTGCAGTCCGGTCGCCCCGTTGGTGTCATGCAAACCAATGAGTGGGCACCACGCGTCTTGATCGCGAACTCGAACTTGGTGGGTGACTGGGCAACTTGGCCCGAGTTCCGTCGGTTGGAACACATGGGACTCACCATGTACGGCCAAATGACAGCTGGGTCTTGGATTTACATTGGTACTCAAGGGATTTTGCAGGGGACCTATGAAACTTTTGCAGCAGTTGCGCGGAAGAAGTTCGGTGGGACGCTCGCCGGAACACTGACCCTCACCGCAGGTTGCGGTGGCATGGGCGGTGCACAACCTCTCGCGGTAACCATGAATGAGGGGGTATGCCTAGTCGTCGACATTGACGCCAGTCGCCTGCACCGCAGAGTCGTTGACCGTTACCTTGACGTGGTTGCCAAGGACATCGAAGAAGCTTTGAAACTCGTACTCGACGCCAAGAAGAACCGCAAAGCACTCTCCGTGGGTCTCGTTGGCAATGCCGCCACCCTGTTCCCCGAATTGTTGCGCCGCGGGGTACCAATCGACATTGTCACCGACCAAACCTCCGCGCACGACCCATTGAGCTATATCCCCGAAGACATTGATCTCGGCGATGCGCACGAATATGCGGAGAAGAAGCCAGACGAATTCACCGAGCGCGCCCAACTCGCAATGGCAAAGCACGTTGAAGCAATGGTTGGCTTCATGGACGATGGAGCCGAAGTATTCGACTACGGCAACTCGATCCGCGACGAAGCCCGTAAAGGCGGCTACACCCGGGCATTCGAATTCCCCGGATTCATCCCCGCCTATATTCGCCCACTCTTCTGCGAAGGCAAGGGACCCTTCCGCTGGGTTGCACTCTCAGGCGATGAAAAAGATATTTACGCAACTGACCAAGCGATCCTTGACCTTTTCCCAGAGAATGACCATCTTCGGCGCTGGATCACCATGGCCCAGGACCGCGTTGCATTCCAAGGACTTCCCGCGCGCATCTGCTGGTTGGGCTACGGCGAGCGCGACAAAGCCGGCGCAAAGTTCAACGACATGGTGGCAAGCGGTGAACTCTCCGCCCCGATCGTGATCGGTCGAGACCACCTTGACTGTGGCAGTGTGGCATCCCCTTACCGCGAAACCGAGTCAATGCTCGACGGTTCTGACGCAATCGCGGACTGGCCCCTACTCAACGCAATGGTCAACGTCGCTTCCGGCGCTTCATGGGTTTCAATCCACCACGGTGGTGGCGTGGGAATTGGTCGTTCGATCCATGCGGGTCAAGTAACCGTCGCGGACGGCACTGAACTAGCGGGTGAAAAGATCCGTCGTGTGTTGACCAACGATCCAGGCATGGGTGTAATCCGTCACGTCGATGCTGGTTACGACATTGCTTGCGACGTTGCCCACGAGCGTGATGTCCGAATCCCCATGACCGAATCAATATGAAAGAAGGTGAGTCGTTGACCGGGAGCACCCTGGTTCGCAATATTGGCGAGCTAGTCACCAATAGCGGCTCGGGGCCTTATCGCAATGCGAATTTTGCGTTCGCTTATGAAAATAGCGTAATTACGTGGGTCGGTCCAGAATCGCAGTCGCCAAAAAATTGCGAGAATATTATCGATGCAACTGGTGCGGCAATACTTCCCGGTTTTGTTGACTCGCACTCGCACCTGATTTTTGCCGGCCAGCGTTCGGCGGAGTTTGCTGCGCGTATGGCCGGTGAGTCTTACGCCGCCGGAGGGATTCGTTCAACCGTTGCCGCAACAAGAGCCGCAACTGATGCAGAGTTACGAAACAATTGTGCAGCACTCGTTGACGAGTTCCATGGCGCAGGAATAACAACCTTCGAGATCAAGTCCGGTTACGGGCTTGACGTTGAGAGCGAAGTGCGCAGCCTTCGCATCGCACGAGAGTTCACACCTGAGACAACTTTCCTGGGCGCACACGTCGTTCCTACTGAATTTTCTGGCAACACTGACGCCTACGTAGATTTGGTATGCGGGGAAATGCTTAAGGCTGCACTTCCCTACGCCCGTTGGATAGACGTATTCTGTGACAGAGGTGCATTTACTCCTGAACAGGCACGTAAGATTTTACATGCGGGCATGGATGCAGGCCTACTGGTGAAACTGCACGCGAACCAGATTGAGTCGATTGGCGGTATTGAGGTTGCGTGTGAACTTGGTGCTGTTTCTGTCGACCACCTGACCTACACCTCCGACTCTGAATTGGCACTCCTGGCTGAAGCTGGAATTGTGGCAACCCTGCTTCCCGGTGTTGAGTTTTCAACCCGCTCGCCCTACCCCGACGCCAGAAGATTCATTGACGCCGGAGTTGAATTGGCACTTGCCACCGACTGCAATCCAGGGAGCTCCTTCACCACCTCAATGCAGCTCGTTATTGCCCTCGCCGTTCGTGAAATGCACTTCACCGTTGACCAAGCTGTGCTCGCCGCGACCCTTGGCGGTGCCAAAGCACTCGCCCGAACCGATATTGGGGCAATCGCGGTGGGTATGAGCGCTGACTTTGTGATCCTCACTGCGCCTTCAATTGATTTCCTCGCGTATCGACCCGGTGTGCCGCAAATAGCCCACACCTACAAAGCTGGAAAGGCGCTCACCACATGACTCAGAAACACAGTTCTCAGGCCGTGATACTGGGAACGACCCCACCGAGTATCGAGGAAGTAGTCGCTGTTGCCCGCGGTAATGCCCAGATTGACATCAGCTCAGAAGCGCTTGCTGCAATGGCAACAAGTCGTGCATACGTGGAGCAGCTTGCGCACCAGGAAACCCCCGTCTACGGAATCTCAACGGGATTTGGTGCCCTGGCGAACCGTCACATTCCCCATGAAGACCGCGTGCAACTTCAAAAGTCTTTGATCCGCAGCCACGCGGCAGGCAGCGGCAATGAGGTCGAGCGGGAAGTTGTGCGAGCCACCATGTTCCTGCGCTTAAAAACGCTCACTTCGGGTCATACCGGTGTTCGTCCAGAAATTGCACAAACATATGCCGCAATCCTTAACGCCGAGATCACTCCAGTGGTCTACGAGTTCGGATCACTGGGTTGCAGTGGAGATCTTGCGCCCCTTGCACACTGCGCACTCGTCGCCATGGGCGAAGGTCAAGCCCGCAACGCACTGGGGGAACTCGTCGAGGTTGCCCCACTTCTTGCCCACGCGGGCATCACGCCCGTCGAACTCCATGAAAAGGAAGGGCTCGCACTGATTAATGGCACCGACGGAATGTTGGGCATGTTGATCATGGCAATTGCGGACCTTGAGGGTTTGTGTGATGCCGCCGACCTGGCAACGGCAATGAGTATTGAAGGGCTCATGGGCACCGATGCGGTATTTCGCCCGGAACTGCACGCACCGCTTCGACCACATGCCGGACAGGCGGTGAGTGCTGCAAATATTTACGCCACCCTCGCGAACTCCCCGATCGTGAATAGTCACAAACAAGATGACGACCGAGTTCAGGACGCGTACAGCCTTCGCTGCGCCCCGCAAGTAACCGGTGCGGTCCGCGACACTATTGCCCACGCAAAAAGTGTTGCGAACAATGAACTTGCGGCAAGTATCGACAACCCAGTGATCCTGCCAAGTGGTGAAGTCACCAGTAACGGAAACTTCCATGGAGCACCCGTCGCCTACGTCTTGGACTTTTTGGCTATTGCAGCCGCAGACCTTGGGTCGATCTGCGAGCGACGAACCGACCGCATGCTGGACAAGGCGCGCAACCACGGCCTTCCACCCTTTCTTGCACACGACCCCGGGGTTGACTCCGGACTCATGATCGCCCAATACACCCAGGCTGGACTTGTCAGTGACATGAAGCGTCTAGCAGTGCCTGCAAGTGTGGACTCAATTCCCAGTTCAGCCATGCAAGAGGATCACGTCTCAATGGGTTGGCACGCTGCCCGCAAACTACGTTCGGCAGTGTCGAACCTCACCACGATCATTGCAATTGAAATCATGACTGCAGCCCGAGCAATTCAACTGCGCGCACCACTTGAGTCATCGGAAATTATTTCCGAGTCAATTTCTCAACTTCGAAAGAGTTGTGAAGGACCAGGACCCGACCGTTTCCTCGCCCCAGACATTGAAGGCGCTAGGGAGTTTGTCACCGCGCGCTTTCTCACCCACTAGCAGTTACATCTCGGCGCTAGGATCCTCTGCCGGACCAACTACGTCCGCCAACCACTCGATCATTGGTGTCAGAGCCTTGAAATCCTTGCGCACTTTTTTGCCAAATGAAGCGACGCCAAATACCGCCGGGTCGTCGTAGTGGCGCGAGGCGGTGACTGCTTTGAAGCGCAAAAGATCAAGATTGGGATTGTCCGCGTCTATCCCTCGCGGCTTTGTCTTCATGGGGCGCCCGTCGAGTTCAAAACTCTTGGCAACCGACTTCATGATCTGACGAAGCTCGGGCGCCAACGGGCCGTCAACAGCTGCGCGGAAACGATTCAGTTGCGGACCAAGTGGCGAATACCAACCACCGGCCACCATGATCCCTTCAGAATTCACCTGGAAGTAATAGGCAACCGCGTCTTCGACCTGGATAACCGCTCCTTGGTGGTCCTTGATCGGGGTTTTGTCTTTCCCGAAACGCACGTCACGATAGGGGCGAAAGACTTTGAAAGATCCAAACTCGGCTTCAAGCTCGGACATCAACTCTGTGATCGGCGCTCTAACACTGCTGTCGTAGATCCCGCGATTGAGTTCCCACCACGACTTGGTGTTATTGGCCGCCAAGTCGTGGTAAAACTTCAGCGCTGATTCTGGAATCCCACAAAAAGCCATGGATGCAGGTTACTCCTGCGGTGAACCTGACTCTGGTGGATCAACGAAGTAAGCCTTACGCATTGGCATCACTGGGCGCATCATGAATTCTGGCCTGCGCAGGCCGTCCTTATTTGGCCCAGACTTTGTCTTTGACATCCAGTCGAGGTAGACCTCGCGCGATTTCTTGGTGTCAACAACGACGTCGCCGTACTTGTCTTCCTCGTGGGCGCGTTCAATCCGCACTTTCTGGTGCCAGCAGTGCATACCGGACTGGGTGTCCGGATGAACCGGGAACGCGAGGTTTTGGTGCACACCCGGATCCTCCCAATTGATTCGCATTGAATCGGGGTCGTCGGAGACGAAAGGCTTAACACCCTCCTTGTAACGCAAACGCCAGCGACCGTCTTCCATCTTGCCAACGTCAACTTTGCCGGTTACCCAACGTGAACCCGCGTCGTCATTGGTGCGCCAGCGACCCATGTGGTGTGAAAGTGCGGTGACACCCGGACGAACAGCTTCGGTTGACCAGATGCGGGCAACAAAGTGACCAATTTCAGTATTGACGCGAACCATGTCACCGGTCACAAGGCCCATGCGATCAGCATCTTTCGTGTTCATCCACATTGGGTGCTTGTTACTGATCTCATTGAGGTACTTCGCGTTACCCGAACGCGTATGAATCAAAGTGGGTAGCCGGAAAGTTGGTACCAGCACCATTTCGTTATTTGATTCGTCGATGTTCTTGTGGGAAACATGTGACTGGATGTAACACGGTGTTGCCAGATCGCCCCAACCGAAGTCGGCCATGGAGGGTGAGTACAACTCCAACTTGCGTGAAGGGGTTAGCCAACCGGCGACCTCGGAGCCGTCGTCGAGGATTACCCCAACAGCGCCAGGCTCTCCGACAAGTGGCTTCTGGGTTTCCATGGTGATTGGTTTGCGCAGTACACCGTTTTCATCGGGCACAGCCCCCTCGCGCTCTGCCGGGGTCAGCGCTCGTTCATCTTGCCGGTAAAGGTCAGCAACGACTTCAACCGCGCCATACTTGCGCATGTATTCAAGTGGAGTCAGCCCAAGCTTCGAGGCCTTTTCCGGGAGTCCAGGAACGTTGTTGTCGAAGATATACCCGTAGTACTCGTCCACGCCGATTTTGGTGCCCGGGTTTTTCATGGACTCGAAGTACTTGCGAATTCCCAACTCACCGTCGGGGTCAATGCGCCAGGAGAGTTCGATCCAGAACTCGGTTTCCTCCCACACTTCACCGGGGTTTGAGTCGCGAGAGTCGGTGAAAGTTTCACCCATTTTCTCCCGGGCGACACGGGTGACGGGCTGGCGGAAGCCCAGCCACTTGCCGGCATATTGTTCATAGGACTGAGTGTCATGGCGTTCGGTGCTGTGACCGAACGGCAAAATAAAGTCCGCGTAAATTGCGGTCTCACTCCACGTGGGTGTCATAGCAACGTGGCAACCCACCAAGTCTTCGTCGCTGAGCGCTTCAATCCAACTGAAGCCGTCGGGGTTGGTCCAGACAGGGTTGTATACCCGCGAGAAGTACGTGTCTACTTTTCCGCGACCCTCTAAGAGGAAGTGTGGTAAAAGAATGGAAAGTTCATTGGTGGACATGGGGAACTCTTTTGGCCAGAGGAGTTCATTCCACGAGTCGTGACCGCCGGGCATGTTAGGACCGTGTGGAATCAACTTGTTCCAACCATTGGGGCTGGTGCCACCCTTTTCACCGACGCTTCCGGTGAGAACTGTCAAGAAGAACAATGCGCGCGCAACAGCCCAGCCACCGAGGTTTCCAGCGGTTGCCGAGCGCCAGGTGTGTGCTGCCAGTTTTCCTTGCGCATTAGCAACGATTTTTGCGGTCTTTTCGATTTGAGCAGCCGGGATCCGGCATTCGTCAGCTGCGAACTCGAAGGTGTACTGCTGGTAGTCAGCGGTCAGCGCAGTCTTAAAAGCTTCAAAGTCTTCCTTGTCGAGCTCTGGGTGCACGTTCTCCAAGTACACCTTCCAGTTCACCCAACGCTTGATGTAGTCCCACGCAACCTGATCGGTGCGAAGGATGTACGCGGCGATCGCGAGAAGAAGTGCAGCTTCACTGCCCGGCCACGGTGACAACCATTCATCGGCGTGGGAGGCGGTGTTGGAGAGTCGCGGATCAACAACGACCAACTTTGCGTTGCCGCGCACCTTGGCATCCATGATTCGCTGGGCGTGCGGGTTGAAGTAGTGACCCGCTTCAAGGTGACTTGACAGCAAAAGGATTACTTTGGCGTTGGCGTGGTCGGGCGAAGGACGGTCGTAACCACCCCAGACCGAGTAGCCAAAGCGTGCACCACCAGAACAAATATTGGTGTGTGTGTTGTTTCCGTCAACCCCCCAGGTGAGGAGCACCCGCTCAATGAACCCATCCTCGCCGTGACGACCAACGTGGTACATGACTTCATTGCGTCGGTCCTCTTGGATCGCTTTACGGATCCGACCGGCAATTGTGTCCAGTGCTTCATCCCATGAGATGCGCTCAAAATCTGAGCCGCCTCGAGGTCCAGTGCGCTTAAGCGGGTACAAAATCCGCTCAGGGTCCTTGGTCTGGTTGATCGTGGCTGGTCCTTTGGCGCAGTTCCGGCCACGTGAACCTGGATGGGCCGGGTTGCCTTCAATCTTGACAACTTCCTTTGTTTCTTTATCCACATAAGCGAGCAGGCCGCATGCACTCTCACAGTTGAAACATGTTGTGGGCACCAGCATGTAGTGACGGCCGACCTTGCGCGGGTGGGCTTTGGCGTCATACATGACAACGTCATCCCACTGTTCAACCGGCGGGTAGTTCGACACGGTTTCCCTTACGCGCAAGCCGAAATGCTCGGGTGCGTCCGGTCCCACCGGGGATGCTGCTGGTCCGTGTGATTCAACTGTGTCTTTGTCGCGTGGTTTCATGCGTTAGCTCTTTCCTTTAGGACAGTGGTGGGTCTTGGGCCGCCATGACGAATACTTTCTCGTGGAAGACGAGTGCGACCTGAACGAGCACTGCAGCTACTCCGACGAATATGAGTGAGTCGGTGAACAGGGTCAGACCTGCAAGTACTGCGGCAACAAATGACAGCAACACCGAGCCGAACCAGAACTGCTGTGCATAGCGACCGTGGGTGATCGAATGGGCGGCAATTTGCGCATTGCGGGTTGGGTGCTTCCCACCAAACTCAATTAACGTGATGAGTAGGTGAGCCGCAACGCCAGCGACAAGCGCCCAAGTGAGCCAGATCATGGTGGAGTCCTCAGGTGCGACGACAAAACCAATGAGCAGGAGCGCCCCAGCGCCAACCATGACGGCTTGGGCAATCAGATGCCAGAACAGAACGGGTGACTGCCACAGGTCGCGTCCTTCAGCTTGACCAAACAGAAATGCGGTGTAACCGGCGACCATGATCGCTGCCGGAACTGCCGGCCAAGCCAGCCAGGTGATTGCCATGGAGAAGTCACCGATCTCAAGCCAAGTGGCAGCGCCAGCGAGGAACCACAGTCCACCAATTCCGGCGCCAAGTCCTAGGAAGATTCCACCCAGTGCGAGCCACGAGGTCTTGTTGATCTTGCGCGGATCAAATAGGAAGTAGAACCGGTCTGGTCGCTTGAGGTCCCAGATCAATAGAGCGGAAGTAATAACTAAGAAAGCTTCGGTGGTGAACGGTGCCATGGTAGCCACCAGGTTGCTGGTGTCTCCGGTGAAAATCACGAGAAGTGCGCCGAGCAGCAATGCCCCAGCGGCAATCGACTTCGTCCACAGGTAAGTCCAGACCCGCCAGCCCCATGGCCGTGGGTGTGAGGTGTTTAAAGTCAGGCGGGCATTGGTGAGGGGATCCCCCGGCAGTTCGGCTGCGGTTTCCAAACGGAGCGGATCAGCATCCGCCCACAGGTAGGTGTCCTGCACGGGGGCGGCCAACGGATCTAGGACCGTGTGGTCAGCGCCGACGTAATACACATTGGGCTTGGTGCCCTGTTCGGGTGTGCGAACGTTGACCGGCTGGATCGAAAGAAATTTGCTGATCCCACTCGTGGGATCGTCGATGTCGCCCATCCAAATTGATTCAGTGGGACACACCTGAACGCAGGCAGGCTCGAGTCCTTGATCAATTCGGTGCGCACAAAAATTGCACTTCGCGGCAGTGTGGGTGTTTTCATCGATATAAATTGCGTCATAGGGACATGCCTGCATGCACATTTTGCAACCGATACAACTCTCGTTGTCAAAGTCAACGATCCCGTCGGGGCGAATGAACAAAGCCTGGGTCGGGCAACTCTTCACGCACGGAGCGTCGGTGCAATGGTTGCACCGCATGACGCCCATCTCACGGGTGGTGGTGGGGTACTCCCCTTTGTCCACGTATTTCACCCAGGTGCGAAATTGTCCGACTGGTACGTCGTGCTCGGTCTTACAAGCGACCGTACACGCGTGACACCCAATACAGGTTCGTTGGTCAATTGCAAATCCGTAGCGCACGTAAGTTACTTCTTTCTAATGTAGAACGATAGAACGTCGCCTTCTTCTGAAGACTCAATAAGCTCGTTGCCAGTTTGCTCCGCCCAAGCTGGAATGTCTGAGCGAGCACCGGCATCCGTTGCTTCTAAGAACATTACCTCGCCCGAGGTCATTTCCTTGGCAGCCTTGGCTGTCAAAAGAACCGGCATTGGGCAACTCTGACCCTTGGCATCTACTGCGCGATCAAACTCCATTATGACTCCTTAATTAGTTACTCAATATTATTTTTCGATGATCTGATTAATTAGATGAAAAGGCTGATGTCTGATTTGGCCATCTTCTGCAGTGCCGTTGCGGCACCAACCGGTGTTCCTAGATTTGGTCGCATTTGCTCGGACTTTATTCCAAGGAGGTCCATGGTCATTTGACACGGCCACATGTTGACTCCCATATCCTCACAGATTGCGAAGAGTTCTTCAGGTGGCATCAGGTTGCCTTTCTTGGCAACCTTTCGCATCATGCGACGACCCATGCCGCCCATGTTCATTTTGGAAAGTTTTGCTCCTTGAAAACCTGGTGCATTCATTCCTGAGAGCATCTTGGTCATAGAGTCTTTGCCCGTGATGCGGACATCGTCTTTCACCAAGGGGAACAAACCCCAAAACGTGTAAAAGACGGTGACCTCCATGCCTGTTGCTGCCGCTGTTGAACTGAGAATCATGGTCGGCCACAACTTGTCTAAATCGCCGCTGAAAGCGATGATCGTCATGCTTTGCGCTTCGTCACTCACTCTTTCCCCATTCCGTAGACAGATTCACAGCGGTCCTCACACGGTGGCTGCTGATGTGAGATTAGACCCCCGCGCGACTTCATACAAGGAAAACAGAAAAAAAATAAAAAATAAAAAAAATGCCAAAAACGTTACAAAAAAACAGAAACTGTATTAGCGTCTGCGCATATACACACGAAAGCGACTCTTTTTTCAAGTGACTTGGCCTTCACTCACATCAAAAAATTAATCACTCAAACGTTCATCAGTCAAATGAGGGAACATGACAACTTCACCACACACACAAACCCACAAGGATCCTGGCAGCGTCACTCCCCAGGAACTCTACGAAGGAATCGGAACCGGAACCGTTCCCTACATTCTGGACGTGCGGAATCAGGAAGAATTCGCCCTCTGGCAGGTTGAAGGCCCAGGTCCCGTACCAATGAAAAACGTGCCAATCTGGGTTGCGGTTGAAGAGGTTGAAAGCTTAGCCGCTGAAATACCTGAGGACTCGGTTGTCGTCTGCGCCCACGGAAATGGCAGCAGCCTTCTCATTGAAATGCTTGCCGACGAAGGTAGAAAAGTGCGCAACCTTGACGGTGGTACGGCGGCCTGGGCGGAGTTCTTAATTGCTAAAGAGCTACCGAATATGCCGGATTCGGTACTGGGTTGGCAGATTCTTCGCCCGTCGAAAGCTTGTATTTCCTACATGTTTGGCGCAAAGGGCGGCAACGCGATCGTTGTTGACCCGGCACGCTTCCCTGCATTCTACGAAAACTTGGCGACCCAAAACGACATGAAAATTACTCATGTCATGGACACCCACGTACACGCTGACCACATCTCTGGCGGCCCGGAATTGGCCGCACGCACGGGCGCCACCTACCACCTACCGATCGAGGACGCGGGTCCCAAAGTTCCCTGGCCCAATGAGCCATTAGCGGACGGTGAGGAGATCGATTTAGGCACCGCCAAGGTCGCTGCATTCGCGATCAAAATGCCCGGGCATACACCCGGCACCATCTGCCTTCACCTACCCGGGGTTTTTCTACTCACCGGCGACACCGTATTCGTCCGTGGTGTTGGTCGACCCGACCTGACCGGCAGCGCAGACGAGTTGGCAAAAGAGTTGTTCCATACCGTGCACGATCGGTTACGCCCACTCGCCCCCGCAACCATGGTGCTTCCGGCCCACTGGTCCACGGCAGCTGAATTGGGATCTGACGGCTTGGTCTCAACCGACCTCGAACACATTTTCGCCTCCACCCTCATGCAGGAGGCGGATCTTGTGAAATTTGTTCATGAAATCGTCGGTTCATTGCCCAGTGCACCTGATACCTACGACACGATTCGCGCTGTCAATGCCGGCAAAGTCGTCAGTGCCGAGGAAATCGAATTTCTCGAAATAGGTAAGAACCAGTGTGCGGCCTCAACAACTCTCGGCTAACCTTCTCAAATCATGGACCGCGAACTCTCAATTGAAATCCACGAGCTTCATGCACGCTTGTGCAAAGCAATCGCCGACCCAAAACGACTACTGCTTATCACCGAGTTGCGTGGCGGGCCTATGTCAGTGAACGAACTCGCCCTCGCATTAGAGATCAGTCAGTCAAATGCAAGCCAGCACCTAGCCGTACTGCGTGACCGAGGGATCGTGTCCTCTGAACGTGACGGACTCAACGTTGTCTATTCACTGCGCAGCAAGAAAGTCCTTCGTGCCATTGATCTTTTACGCGAATTCATGGCAGAGGAATTACACGGCAACACGAAATTAGGAAAGGCCGCCGGGAAAATCCCAGCGGCCTCCTCCCGAAGATAATTCAAGTAGCAAGCACTCAATTCACTCGCGCTGCGTGGATCTCACCCTCGGCAACTACTTTCTGCAACTGTGTTCCTGCGGCAGTGAGTTGACCATTCCACTCACCAGCTCGCACACACCACATCACAGCGTCCTGAGCTTGTTCTAAATCGCTTCGCGCCGCAGCCGGCCCTTCTGTACCGAGACGATTCAACACTCGATCAGCTGCGGCAACCCACTGCTCCGCCAATTGCAGGTGCTCAATCTCTTTCGCCAGCTGACGAATTTCTGCACCAGGGTGAATCTGGGTCGGTTCGACTCCTTTGACTAATGCTTCAGCCCGGTCCGCCGCTTGCAAGAGTTCATCTCGCATCACGGTATGAATCTGAGATTTTCGAATTGCCGTTCGTAAGTTCTCGCACGCTTGTTTGGCATCGTTACGAGCCGCAAAAAAGCGATCCTCGCTCCGGTGGCCCTTGTACTTAGCCTCAATCCGGCTTGTACGGCTGCTGATACGACTGGTTACGTTGTTGCTCACGGCAGTTCCTTCCCAGTTGGTGCCCTCACCTGTCAGACATTGTCCTACCCACGTGAGGCGCAGTTATCAATTTGTTACATAACTCCATTCTGCACCCGGAACTCGAATTTGTCAGGCTTTACGGCAACCACTCGCAAGCATTTTTTCGTCGGGCCTACGGCATAGCCAGCAAGCCGCCGTCGATCACCAATTCTTGCCCTGTCATGAAACTTGAGGAGTCACTCGCAAGGAAGAGTGCGGCGTCCGCTATCTCCTCGGCGCGACCCCAGCGACCCATGGGAACCCGAGAGAGTGCACCGGCTTCGGCCTCCTGCGTGGTGCGTAAAAAGTCAGTGAGATCGGTTTCGATCCAACCGGGAACTAGTGAGTTGACGCGGACGCCTTGACTGGCCAGCTCAATTGCCAAACTTCGGCTAAAGCTGATTACTGCTGCCTTCGCAGCGCCGTAGTGGGACATGAAGGGTGATCCGCGAACTCCTGCAACCGAGGAAACATTGATTATCGAGCCGTTGCCAGAGTTCACGAGACGAGGGATTGCACCCTGGGTTAAGGCAACGAGTGCGTCGAGGTTGAGATTCAGGGTCTTGCGCCAACCCGAGAGGCGCATTGTTTCGGTGGAGGTCATGAATGAGTTGCCACCGGCGTTGTTTACCAAAATATTGAGCGAGTCAAAATCAAGGGCGGAACAGATCGACTCGACTGCGTCCTCTGCGGACAAATCAGCCGTGATCACCTGAGCTGTGCGCCCAAGCGAGGTAATCTCCTCAGCGAGAGAGCTGAGTTTCTCGGCGTCACGAGCCACAATCGCGACATCTGCACCAGCATGTGCGAAACGCAGGGCAATTGCCCGACCGATTCCGCGAGATGCACCCGTTACCAGCGCGGTTTTTCCTGCGAGAACCTGTTCAGACATGTGCACTCCACTCATTGAGTCTTGGATTATTACCCGGATCGTTTTTACCCGAATCGTTCTTGCACAGATCCGTGAGAGATAAAGTTACCGTGAATGGCACCATTTTGCCCGCAGTTCTGCACACTTACCTTTCACCTACTAAATTTAGGCCGTGTCTAATTCCTCCACAACAAGTACCCAGATCGCACAAACCCAGGCCACTCCCCTACGCGTAGGGCTTCTCGCCTATGGCGCGATTGGCCACGAGCACAACCTCGCGGTTGCTGGCACCCCAGGGCTCGAATTACGTGCGGTCGCCGACCTCAATTCCGAGCGGATAGCAGCGGCCCTTGAGCTCGCACCCGAGGCAACGCCTTTCACCGACTCAATGGAAATGCTCGACAGCGGCCTGATCGACATGGTGGTGATTTCCACACCGCCCAACAGTCACTACTCGTGGGCAAAAGAATCTTTGAACCGTGGACTGCACGTGATCTTGGAAAAACCAATGGCCCTCACCGCGAAGCAGTGCGACGAACTCATTACATTGGCTGCAGAGAGGAAACGAGTTTTGGTTGTATACCAAAACCGCAGATTCGATCCGGATTTTGTCACAATGCGTCGTTTGATCAATGAAGGTGCAATCGGAGAATTATTTTCTTATGAATCTTTCGTCGGTGGTTATTCCCGACCGTGCGACTACTGGCACTCCATGGCAGATGTTTCCGGCGGTGCAATTTTTGACTGGGGTTCACACTACCTCGACCAGATCGTGAACCTGTTCCCAGAAACCGTTGCTCACGTCAGCGGTCACAATCACAAACGTCACTGGGACCACGTGACAAACGCCGACCACGCTGAAGTTGACATTACTTTCGCAGATGGTCGAACCGCGAGTTTCGTGAACTCTGACCTGGCAGCGGCGCGCAAGCCAAAGTTCTACGCTCTGGGAACCACCGGTGCGATTGTTGGTGAGTGGGACCCTGCCGCCGAACCAGCCGTTGCTGACCTACCCGCCAAGCTGTTCCTTGTCGATGCATCGGGAATTAAGACCCCAATCGAACTTGACTACGTTGAACCATTCGAATTCCACCGCGAGTTTTTACTTTTCTTGACCAGCGGCGAACAAATGCAGGTTCAGGCAGTCGACTCACGGGATGTCGTGGCAATCATGGAAGCCGCAGAAACTTCAGCGGCCAATAACGGCATTCCGGTATCGCCTGCGCTTCTCAACAATTGATCGTAGAGACTAAGAACATGACTGACAACACAATGGTTAATTGGGGATTCATTGGCGCCGGCGGACTTGCAACCGGTACGACGGCAAAGTCGCTTCACAATTCAAAGAATGGGAAGTTGTACGCCGCGGCAGCGCGTGATGCAAATAGGGCGCGGAGTTTGTCTCCCGAAGTCGCGTACGACTCCTATGAAAAACTGATTCAAGACCCAAACGTTGACGCGGTGTACATCTCGTTGAACAACGACGCGCACCTCCCGTGGATCCTTAAATCACTCGATGCTGGCAAACATGTACTGTGTGAAAAACCCATGGTCATGAACGCAGGAGACACTGTCACCGCGTATGCCCACGCACAGGAAAAAGGCTTGCTTCTCGTTGAAGCTGTCTGGTCGCTGTGGCATCCCCGCTCCCAACGCGTGAAGGAACTAGTTGCAGGTGGAGCAATCGGTTCACCGACTAATTACCTGGGCACCTTCACATTCGACGAAGTAACGCAAGGCAACTACCGATTGGATCCGGCAATGGGTGGTGGAGCTCTCTACGACGTTGGCATTTACCCGCTGCACGGCCTTGTCGCCCTACTCGCGGAAGAAACCGAGTACAGAGTTACTCAAGCAAGCGAGGAGAAACACAGTGAGAGAGTCGACCTGACGACAAAAGCCCAGTTCAGCTTTGAAGGGACTAACGCAAAGGGAACTGGCGCTATTATTGCCTCTTTTGCCATGCACTCTTCCCAGCGTCTAGTGCTTAAAGGAACTCACGGTGAAATTTCCCTTCCCGGGGATCAAGCCTTCACCAGTCACAATCAAGCGAGCGAGTTGACCATTACGTCAAACGGGGTGACAACCACAGAGAGTTTTGCCGCAGTTGATCCATATCAACTCATGTTTGAGAACGTCAGTGACGCTACCCGCGGAAACGGCGGTTGGCTTCCCAGTCCGTGGCAATCGATTCAGGTCGCGAAAATTGTCGACCAGGTATTCACGTTGGTGCAGCAGCCCGCTTAACCACCCGAATCACAATCAAAATGGTGATAAGGAGTTCCACCGCGGCCATTGACGCTGCGATAACACCCGGAACGCCAAGCACCGAGGCAATCACTGCCGTGTTCGCTATCAACACCATGCCACCTACAGCAACACCCAGTGGCGCGGTGGGTGCTTTCTTGGCAAGTTTCGCCGCAATGGGAGCTGTGATCACGCCACCGATCACCAGACCCAATACCGCAAGCCACGGGATTCCCGACTCCCCCGCACCGAATAGAAAACCAAGAGATGCCGAAGCCGCCACTAGGAATTCAGCCGCGCTCACCGTTCCCACAATCCGGTGCGGTTTGTGTTTTGTGACGGTCATCAATGAAGGTGTCGCAACCGGGCCCCAACCTCCGCCACCTGTTGCATCGACAAAACCACCAAAAAGACCAATGGGCCATAAGTTTCTGGTGCGAAGTTTCATGGCAGGAAAGAGCGATTTACCGTAACCGAAGCGAGCAATAATTGTGAGTCCTAAAAGGAACAGGATCGCGGCCATCCAGATCCGTGCGCCATCTAGTGCGATATTGACAAGGACCACCGCACCGACAAACGAACCGATTGCACCAGGAAGGCCCACCGTGATCAACACGCGCCAGTCCACATTGCCTTCACGCCAGTGGCTCACCCCAGAAACCAGGGTTGTTCCTACCTTTGCGGCGTGAGTCCCTGCCGAGGCTGCCACCGCGCTATAGCCAAGAATTGTGAGCAGGGAAGCAGAAGTAATTCCAAACCCCATGCCAAGCAGTCCGTCAACGAACTGGGCGGCCGCTCCCACAAATCCGAAGAGCGCCACGGTGAGGAAGTCCATGGGGCAAACTTAGGGGGTCAGCCGTACATACGCTCCCACGCACCGCGAAAGTTCGCGCGAATCTCGCCGTGGTAATCGGGCTCGAAATATCGTGTGCTCCCAGAACCGCTGTCCGTCCAGTTCGGCAACTCACCGGTGAGAACCCACGCTGCTTGTCTGGCCGCGCCATCGGCTACATATTCACCAGCGGGTGGCACCTCAACCGGTGCGCTAAACATGGTTGCTGCTACTTCCCCGACAGCGGGATTCGCGGCTGCCCCACCAATCAACATCACCCGATTAACCGGGGCACCGGCACGAGTCAAAGCGTCCACAGCGTCTGCCAATCCGCCGAACATTCCTTCAATCGCACTTCGCGCAAGATTCCCGGGGGTCATATTTGTTCTCGTCATGCCGTGCAGGGAGCCTTGAGCGTCAGGCAGATTCGGTGTTCGTTCACCGTCAAGGTAAGGAATGAAACTCAACCCGCCAGAACCTGGCGCTGCCGTCAGCGCGAGACGCGCGAACTCGTTAAAATCGACATTGAGCATTGCCGCTGTGGCGGTGAGAATCCGAGCAGCGTTGAGGGTGCACACCAATGGCAGGAAGTGTCCCGTTGCGTCTGCAAAGCCAGCTACAAACCCGGTGGAATCCTGCGTCGGGGTACTTGACCCGGCGAATGCCGTTCCTGAAGTACCCAGTGACACGACAACGTCACCAGGCTGAACACCCAAGGCAAGGGCCGCTCCCATGTTGTCTCCGGTTCCTGGCCCGATCACAATGTCTGGCCGTCCAATCCCTATCGCGGTTCCGACAATTTCACTTGGCCCTGCGACCCTGGGCAGGGAAAGCGTGTGCCCAATTGCAAGTTCAACGAGGTCAGTTCGGTATTCACCCGAGATCGGTGACCAGTAGCCAGTTCCGCTGGCATCGCCCCGGTCAGTCGTTGGATCTGTCGGTTTTCCCGCCAACAGCCAGGTCAAGTAGTCATGCGGCAACAACACACTATCGGTGCGCTTGGCATTCTCCGGCTCGTGTTGAGCCATCCACTTCAACTTTGAAACTGTAAATGCAGCAACAGGCACGCTCCCAACAGCGGTCGACCACGCGGAAGGGCCACCAAGTTCCTGCACTAAGTTTTCAGCCGCTTGAGCAGACCGAGTGTCATTCCACAACATCGCGTCACGGACAACTTCTTTTTGTGAATCCATGGCCACCATGCCGTGCTGCTGACCTGCAACACTTATCGCCGAGACACCATCAAGTGCCTGGGGAAGGATTGACTCGAGCGCACTCCACCATGCGCGTGGATCAACTTCAGTGCCCTCCGGGTGAGGTGCCCGTGCTTCACGCACCAACGCACCGGTGTAGGCGTCACGAACGACAACTTTGACCGACTGCGTTGAGGAATCAATTCCCGCGACCAGCGACTGTTTTTCTGACATGGGTCCAGCCTATGGGTCAGGCCTAGGGGTCAGGCCATAAGAGTGAAACCCGACGAAGCAGATGCAACGGGGGGGTGTGCACCACAATCTCCGCCGGGTTCCACTCCAAAGCATGCCATTAGACTTGTCTTGGTGAGGCAACAAACATGACAAATTCACATGGATCCACCACGCCCGACCTCGCCGCCCTGTGGAGTGAAGTTGTCGTTGTTCAAGACTTTCCCACTCCTGGAATTTCCTTCAAAGATCTGTCAGGAATCCTTGCAAATCCCGCGACCTTGCGCATCGCGGTTAACGCATGGGCGCACGCCGTTCGCCAAGAATCTCCGACCATGATTGTCGGAGTCGAGGCCCGCGGATTCCCGCTGGGTGCGGCTCTGGCATACGAGCTTGGGTGCGGCTTTATCTCACTTCGCAAAGAAGGCAAACTTCCCAGATCCGTGCACCGCCGAGAATACCAATTGGAGTACGGCAGTGCTGCTCTGGAATTACACCGAGACTCGCTCACTCGGGCTGATCGAGTTGTGATCGTAGACGACGTTCTTGCGACCGGCGGTACAGCAGCGGCAGCAATTGAATTGGTTCAATCTACCGGAGCTCATGTAATCAGTTTCGCAGTAATCATGGATCTGCCCTTCCTTAATGGGACCGCGCCCATCATTGCACTTGGTGTGACCCCGCACATTTTGATCAACGACCATGGAAGTGCCTATCAACGTGATCAATAGTCTGGGCGCCATGTGGTGAAGCACCGAGGGCCCTCGCGGCAGAAACTGTTTTTAAAACTGCTTTTAATCGTGGGGCATGTGGACCGAGGCACCGCTAGTTTGTTGGACTTCCAGGAGGACTCGAGGACCGGTGACACAGGAAAGCACGTGGCCGCCAGAAGCTTTCGACTTGGAAAGACCGTGCAGGTGCAGCCCTGGTGCACCTAGCCCTTTCGCATCGGGCCCTTGCCGGAAACCAACGAGCGTGGCGTTAATTCTTCCCAGCGGGAATTTCACTTGGCTACCGACCGCGTCCATGAGGGAAGGGAATGGAACTAGCTGGGCCGGAACACTTCGCAGTTCGAGGTCGTAGAAGACCCCGCTGAGCTTGACCGACACAATTCCTTGGGTTGACTTAACGAGCGTGTCAACAATCTCCGGCAAGGCACTGCATGCTGTGTTTGGGGCCACTCGCATAGATGCCTTGGGATCAAAGTCCACGACCTGCATAAAGGGGGTAAGCCGCTTGGTCGAAACTTTCTTTGGTACCCCATCGGTTCCCACCCGGTAGACGGTTCCATCAAGTACGACCATTTCGCCATCGAGGTTATTAAATGTTCCTAAACCAATATCGGCAGATTCTGAGATTTCCTTAATAGGGAGTAAGCCTTGATAGTTCGGCCCTGCGAGATAGTCATAGGTGCCAATTTGCTGCACAAAAGGAGCGCCCGCCCGTGAAGTGTCTGCTTGGACCGACACAGGACCAACTGAAATTGTGGCGACAAACGCAAGACCCACAAATGCTGCAATAATCTTGACAGTTGCCTTGGTGCTTTTCACATGAACCTCATTCTGTTTCCTTGCTCGGTTTGTTCTTTCGCATCTCATCAGCTTGCGCTTTGATTCGTTTGAAGTAATCGGTCTCAGTAATCTCTTCAATGTCTTCGGCTAGTTTGCTGCGGTCAATTTGTACTTTGAGCTTTGCCACTTGCTCACGTAACTTGCGTTCTCGCTCGATCAGCTCCTTACCCATCCGCTGGAAAACACGAGCCAATTCACCGACCTCGTCTTTTCGTTCGGCAGCTTGATTGAGAGTATCTGGATCAAATCGATCCTCGGAGAGTTCCCGAGCCGCATTCGTCACACTCTGCACCGGACGGATAATACGTCGACTCAGTAGCAGTCCGGCACCAATTCCTAGGATCAAGACCACTACACCCATAATCGCTTGCTCTATTGCAATCCTCTGGCCCGTTTTGCTCAATTCGGAAGCGGGCACTGCGGAGAGGAGGTACCAGCCGAGGTTGGGAAAAGCAGATACATTGGTGACCCACTCCTCGGCGACACCGTCACGCAACGTAGCCGACACCACCTGCTCACTCACCACTCCAGCAGTTGTGGGTGCGGAAGCGATGATGGAAGTGCCGATTCTCTGTACTTCATCTGTACTCTCAATTGGACTGCCACCAAATTGATCACTCGGTGCCACCACAATCTCACCACTGCTATCAAGAACGAAAAATACGCTGCCTTCAGAAAAACGAATGTCGTACAGTGATTCGCCCAATTGGCTTTTGACAACCTCAAGTCGATCCGAGGCTGCCTGATCTATGTCATCAACGTAAACACCGGTGCCAATCATCCAGTCCCATGGTTTGTAGTGAAAGACATAGGCAATTTTCGGAGAAGGTTCACCCTGGCCAAGCCTTACCCATTCGTAACTATAGAAACCTGAACCTTGATCAAATGCAATTTCGGCCAAGTCGCGCACTACAAATTGACCATTTGGATCTTGCATGTCTCCGAGAAACTGTCCCTGAAATTGAGGATCTGGATGACCAATTGCTACCAGATCTCGGTTGTACACAAAAAAGTAGTCATCGTTACCGAATCTCACATCACGAACGAGATCAAGTCCTGATGACTGCGCTTGCTCCTGAGTCAATTCGCCGCGGTCAGCAAGGAGCACGAGTTGATCCAATGAGGACACAATGGGTGCCGAAATGCTTTCAAGTGAAGCCCTGCGACTTTGCAGCGTTGCTTCACGGTAAGCCTGTACGGCCTCATACTCGAGTGCCACCGTGGTAGCAACAGAATTATGGACATTGAGCATGGATTGCGTTACTTCTTCATAGAGGGAATCCTGAACAGTCTTCACTGCAAATGTCGTGGTTAAGATTGCGGAAATTCCCAGCAATGCGGCGATCAACAGCGCTAATCGGTATGTCAGCGTCGACCAACGCGAGGTCTTCTTATTGTGATTCTGCATCATTTGGATTCAATTGATTAATCGTGAAAAAACTAACCTCACTATCGGATACAGCCCACTTGCCTAACAGGCGGTTGTAGTCCCCGCTCGCTGACCAACTTGTCAGTGCGTCAACGAAAGACTCTGATAACTCTCGATCGTCTTTATTGACAGCGATTCCATAGGACTGAACCTCTTGCGTGACCCCTGTTTGGGCAATTCGCCCACCTGACTCTTGAATAATGTACGTAACGGTCGGACTGTCTCCGATAAAGGCGTCTATCTCTTCTCTTTGCAACAAATTCACCGCAACAGGCAAATCTTGGACCGGCACAATCGTGATGGGTTCCTTCCCAGCAGCCCTGCAATCAATTGAGGCATTCGGAAGTGAAACATTTACATTCGTCGTGTCTATTTCACCGGCGACCCTCCACCCGCATGGGTCAAACGGACTTTCCACGCGATCGGTCAGGGTGGCCCACGAGACCCCGCCTTGTCCATAATTGACAAAATCGACATACACTTGTCGCTCAGGAGTGGAAAAAATACTACCGACCCCAAGATCTACTTCCCCTGAAATCACCGCTGGCAAGATGTCTGCGAAATCCATCTGGATGAACTCAACTTCGGTCTCGAGCTCACGGGATACCCGTTGGATTAACTCGATTTCCCAGCCCACCAATTCGCCTTCACTATTGAGATACGCTCCTGGAGCAGCATTCCAATAGGCAACCGTAAGCGGGCGCGAGGGACGTGTCTCATCTATTGCCGTGCTATCAATCGACCCACTATTCGAGCCCTCGCTGACCGTGGACGGATCTGTGCTGCTGCAGCCGCTTAGTGTGAGGGTGCCCAAAAAAAGACCAATGGCTATCTTGGAGATCCACTTGGTTGAGCGCATTACAGCTCCTGTCTAGCCACGAGCTGGGAAAAAAATCCCGGCTGATTCACTAATTCGGAATAGGTACCGGTCTGAACAACCGAACCTTTATCCAGAACGATGATCTTGTCAGCAGCCTCAATTGTAGAGAGCCTGTGAGCGATCACGATTCGTGTTATTCCCAGATTTTCAATTCGGTCGGAGACTGCCTTCTGGCTGATGTTGTCTAGAGCACTCGTTGCCTCGTCAAGGAAAAGAACAGCAGGTGCGTGAGCCAATGCTCGTGCAAGGAGCATGCGCTGACGCTGTCCACCAGAAAGCACGTGCGCGCCTTCGTCAATCACGGTGTCTAACCCGAGTGGGAGCCCCTCAACGAATGAGTACAGATCAACCTGTTCGAGTACTTGCCAAAGTTGAGCGTCGCTGACACTTCCCGTTGTGACAGAGATATTTTCTCGGATCGTTCCCGGAAGAAGTAAACTTGACTGCAAAACCACCCCGAATTGGCGTCGCACAGCGTTTAGATCCATCATGGAAAGATCAGTGTCGTCATAGGCCACTAAACCTTGTGTTGCCGCTTCAAAGCCCAGCATCAGCCGAAGCAACGTGGATTTGCCAGAACCAGAGCTACCTACGATCGCAATAAAATCTCCGGGCCCGACGGTGAAATTAACATCGTTCAACACTTTTGGAAAATCGTCGGCATAACGAAATGAAACCCCCCGCAATTCAATGGCGCCAGTAAGCATCCCAGGAGATTCCCTGGCCGTTGAATCTTCAACTGGAATCGACAGAATTTCTTTTACCCTTTCGGTATCAACGAGGGCGTGAGTGAATGCCCTGATCGTAACCGTGACGCCTGCGATCCCAAATGAAAATTGCGTGAACGCGGACAGAAAGGCGAGGAAGCTCGCGGAAGAAATCGTTCCAAGCGGCAGCAGGTACGCCGTCCACACAAATGCGAGGGACATGATCGCGATAAAGGCGATGCGCAGAATGTCAGTGCGCATCTCGTAGCGCCAACGCGCGTCATATGCAATTCTATGCTGGGCAAAACTTGACACCCAACGACCAAAGCCCGAGGTTTCCCCGTCAGAGAGCCGAATAGGCACCCAGCCTCGCACTAAATCCAGTGTGACTTCTTCCAAGTTGTCGCTGGCGATTCGCTCCGCATGCACTTGTTGTTTCTCACGAGAAATTAGGTACCAGGTGGCCCCCAGCAATGCGCCACCGAGCAAAATCGCGATAGCACCGAGGCTTGGGATCAAGACGAGCATGAGTACTCCGTTAAGTACAACAAGGAGTGCAGCGAATAGACCCACACCGATTGCCTGCGCGATTGCTGATTGCAATTGCACACTTAAACTCACCTTGGACGCAATGCGCGCACTCGACCAATCTCGCAGCCCACTCATGGGTAGTCTCAATATGCGATCTAGGATCGAACCAAACATGTTCATGTCGATTCCGTCATAGATGCGAATGAGTTGGTAAGTCCGCAGGTACACGAAAAACGCGGAGGCGCTGGCGAGGAGGAGGAGGACGACGAAAACTATTCCAAGTCGCGCGGTGTCTCCTTCGGGGACAACGTTCGAAAAAATTAGGCTTGTGGCAATGGGAATTGCCAGACTTATGAGCCCGACGGCTACGGAAGCCAGAATGGCGTAGGTCAAATCGCCGCGCATCCCAGAAACGGACAATTTGATCAAATCCCAGTTTCGAGGAGTTCCGGGTTTTAAGGGTTGGATCACTTCCAAGGCAGTGAATGAAATTTCCCGGGCCAGCTCTGAATCGACATCTCGAGGGTCAGCATTAACCTCAATTATTCGAGGCCTACGCAGCGAACCTGGAACGACGACGGCCAATCCACCTGAAGTCAACCCACCTGAAGTGTGGACCACCATGTTCATTGTTGTCAGTTCTATCCAATCTTGAGACAGGGTGACCCTGCGGGTTCGAACACCTGACGCCGCCAATGCTCGATCCACTTGATCAAGATCGCTCAAAGACGAATCAACCTGCACAGGGTTTTGCGTAAAATTCATCTCTCGAGCCAAAATCGCAACAATCTCGCCAACTCGTCCGCCACCCAGCATGGCCGAAGGGAGGGGCAATGCTGGATTTAACAGACGACCCATTGTTGCTGCGGCTTGATCGCTCTGATTTTTTTTGCGCGCACGAGCAGAGCTTTCGTGGTCTTGATTCTGCTGGGTTAGTGGCGATTGGTTCATGAGTCCATTAACTTTCGATACGGACCGTCATTGGCTGCAAGGCTGTTGTGCGTTCCGCGCTCCACAATTTTTCCTTGGTCCATCACAATTATTTCGTCAGCGTCCCTGACGGTGGAGAGCCGATGCGCAATGACCAACGACGTGCAACCTTGAGCCCGAAGGTTCTTCACAATTTCCATCTCGGTGCGTGAGTCTAAGGAACTCGTAGCCTCGTCTAATACGAGTAAACGTGGGTTGCGAACCAGTGCTCGCGCAATTCCTAATCTCTGTCGTTGTCCCCCGGAAAGGTCCTTGCCATCTTCTTGCAAAATTGATTCATAACCTCCCGGGCGCGCGACTATGTCGTCATGCAGGAGTGCCTTCTTTGCAGCTTTAACTATGTCACGGTCTGGAATATCCGGGTTAAACATCGAGATGTTCTCCCGAATAGAAGCTTGGAAAATAACGACATCTTGATTAACAAAATTGATTTCGTGCGCTTTGGTTTCTTGGGAGATCGTGCTCAATGCTTTCCCATCCAAAGCGATTGAGCCCTCCCAAGGTTGATACATGCTCGCTACTAACCGACCGATCGTTGACTTACCTGAACCGCTGGCGCCAACCAAAGCAACTACCCGTCCTGGACTGATTTTCAAATCAATGCCGCTCAGCAACGGTGGAAGAATTCGACTGTATCCGAACGTGATGTTCGTTAATTCCAAAGATGCAGCCCACGGATCAACCACTAAGCCCGTTCCGCCACCTGATTTCAATCCGCGCTTACGACCTCCTTTGGCAACAAGGAGAGACAAATAGTCAACCTCAGCGTCCTCTTCATCTTCGCCCTCTTTAACTTCGGCGCTATCACCTTCACTCACGCCGGGTTTCGCCGCTAAAGCGTCAAACACGTCTACTTCTAGATCCGCTTCACTTTCACCATCAACATATGGATCACTCAATGCGGGATCTACTTTTTGCAGCAAAATATCGTCAAGCTGCTCCAGCGCACCTCGAAGGCTCAGGAACGAGTCAATGCTTGGAACAAGGATTACTAACGGCGCCAAAAACCCAGCCAGCAAGAGGAAAAAAGCCGCAAGGGTTCCTTGCGTTATTGATCCAATAATCACTAGCAGCGCACCTACGGTCAAGACGAAGACTGTGGTGAAGAGAGTGACCGCGATCGGAATCATTCCCATCCATGCCCAGAGGTGCGTGTTGCCCAAAGAAAGCAACCTTCCCAATGAAGAATAGGAGCGGTCAAACGCAATATTTTCATTGCCTGTTGCTTTTAAAGTGTCTAAAACTCTAATGCTAGTTCCAATCAGATTCGCGCCAACTTCCTTCTCCCTGGCCTGACGTTGGCGCACTTGGGTGCGCTCTGAAGCAACACGAAGAATCAATAGGACCACGGTCATGAAACCAAAGAAGGAGACAAGGGCCAGGATCGGAGAAAGAATGAACATTACGAGGAGAAAGAACACACTCGTGAAGACAGCCATCAGGGCAACGGCGAGCTCACCGGATAAGACACCTGCGATTTGCTGGGTGATTTGGACCCGGTACCCAAGACTGGTTGCATCCCTCGCTGTGAGAAACCACGCGGGCATTCGCAACAAATGCCACATCAGGCGGGAACCCATGTGCGAAACCGCAATGGTGTTAAGCCTTCTTAATGCAATCAGTTGAAATGCACTCAAGGTGACGGTGAGAATCAGCATGGCGGTGAGCCCTCCAAGTACCGCAAACTGACTATCCCGGTCACCCCGAGCCAAGTAGTCGTCGACGAAAACTCGAACAAAACCTGGAGCAATCACTCCCGGGACGATCAGGCCCAGTCCTGCAAGAACTAAGAACAATGTTCCATTGCGACTAGAAACGAAGTACCGCGAGATGCTCTCCGGACTTTCGGAATTTCGTTGCGGTTCATTCGCTTCCGCTCTTACACGAAAACCCTCGCCTCGGAGGAATTCCCTCGCCTCGGAAAAATCCAAGGACCGGCGGCCTACAAACGGATCAATGATTTCGATCGACTTGGGACCCACTCGCGTGACTAAAACAAAATAGCGACGATCAGCAGTTCCCCATTGCGCCACAAGCGGCATACTTACTGACTCGGACCCCTCTGCGACGCCGGACTCGATTAGTTGCGAAATGTCGATTACCTTGGTTGAAAATCCAAAAAATTCTGCCGTACGAATCAATGTGTCCTGATCGGGTGCGTCTCGCCCGACCCCACTGACGTTTCGCAAGTCTTCGGTTCCCACGTGCACGCGTTGTTCCGCAAAAGCCATGCGCAGACATGACAATCCACCATCTGTGGGTGCCTGGGCTAAGGAGACACGCATTAGGAACCGAAAAGTGATGTGAGCGGGCTTTGAAATCCGGTAATAATGTCGCCGGTCCAAGGAGTACCGGCCAGCAGGCCAAATGGGGGCCCAACTCCAATTGTCCAGGCAAATCCGGAGACGGTTTCTGGATCCTGCGTTAGATCCACACGCACCTCAACGATTGGCTCGGACAATGTGTCAATGTCTTGATATCCCGCGACGCTGCCCACCAATTGATTGACTCGGGCACGGCTCATCGGGATACTTGAAATAGTTGCCACGGTGCCCTGGAGGTATCCGAACTGTCCCACAGGAACAGAAACAGCGGTGATATTCACCGGCTGACCCACTTCTATTGTTCCCACAGTTGAGACAGGGATTAACGCGATAGCTTGCAATTGCTCGCGCGAATCCTGAATTATCGCGATGCTCTCGCCCTCTCTAACAAAGTCGCCCACCTGTGTTGAGATCTCAATCACGGTTCCCGATACCGAAGTGGTTATGGGTGAAAAATTTCCTTGGTCGTCTTGAACGACGGCAATTACGTTAAAGCGTTGAACGCTCTCCCCCAGAACCACGTTAAGCCCGGTCACGGTTCCACTCTGGGAAGTTCCAATCTCAAGTGGGCCGCCTTGAGTGGAGAGGACGCCTCGAGCACCCACCGTTACTGGCGGAGAGGACAATAAACCCCACACGAGCCCGGCGAGAATAAGTGAAATAACCCCTAAGAGTCCTACCCAGAGGCGTGGTTTGCCAAAAATTACCACCTGGTCAAGGCGGGCTATCGGGGACTCGACCTCGAACTTTGTGCTGGGGCCTGAATCGCTCACACACGATTTTTGCTTGCGCAAACGTGAATCACTACCGTGCTAGCACAGTAATGCCAGTTGTCACTTTTTTAGGACCAATTTTGTGACCAATTATTTACCGTGATTGCACGGTTTCCCACCTGTTCGCTCTCCACTTTAATAAAGCAGTGATCTCGAGCCCCTTTTTTCCCTCATGGGATGAACGACTGGCGGAAGCTCCAAAACTGGCACCTCTGGATCCCTTGGACCTTTCGGCAGACTTGACGCCAGTGCTCGATAGTTGGCGCGCCCTGATTGATCCGGCCGGGTTAGGTAATTTTGAGCGTCGACTGTCCTGGGATGGAATTAACTTTGGTCATGCTGTGGCGATGTTGGCCCAGAACCTCGATACCGCTGGATCATCTCCATGGGTGCACAAGCTCACGAAAATTCGCTCTCAACTTTCAGAGCGATCGATTGATTTCGATCACAACGTTGGTGAAGGCGCGATTCCGTTTTATCATGTGTTGGCGCCGCTGGTTGAGCAGACCACTCGGGAATTTTTCGACAGCCTCAATCCGCTGACCACACTGATCCCCACTGCTCTCATGGAACAGGAACTGGTGAAAGTCCTGATTTCACGACTTTCGCACATGACCTCGAGGACTTTACTAGCCGCAGCCGGTGCACGCAGCTACCAGCAGTTTTGCAACGACACCTTGTCAGACGCTTTGGAGTCACTACTTGCCGAGTACCCGGGGATTGGTCGGTTGCTCGGAATTGTCACACTTCAATGGGAGAAAAATACGCGCTCACTCCTGGAACGAGTCCACCAGGATCGCGACACCCTGTTGAATACATTCGGGATTCCACTAAATGCCGGACTCTGCGGGCTCACCTTGGCACTCAGTGATCCGCACCGTGGTGGCCAAGAGGTTGCGGTTCTGTTTTTCTGCGAATCGCACTCCACTGATTCGCACCCCGGCTGGTCAGTAGTTTATAAACCCAAAGACATGCGTATTGAGGCGGAATTCAACGACTTCCTTGGCTGGATCAAGTCGCAACTGCCGGGAGAATCGCTCCGTCAAATAACCATTGCGGCGGTAGGGGAAACCCATGGTTACGCGGAATTCATTGAGCACATTCCGTGTGAGTCATCTGGACTTCCCGAGTTCTATGAAAATTCCGGCAGGCTACTTGGAATCATTTATATGGTTAACGGTTCAGATTGCCACACCGAAAATTTGATCGCCAACGGAACCGACCTATTTCTCATTGACGCTGAGACTATTTTCGACAGTGAACTTAGTAATTTTATTGAGACCGAGCCCTCAGTGATTGACGGCCTTCAAGACTCTGTACTTCGAATCGGAATGCTTCCTAATTGGCGCTCGATTGCAGTAGGTGCCCCACTGGCAGATTGGAGTGCACTTGGCATTGATTCAGCAATCAAGGCCACCGTTAAAACCCGTGGCTGGGTCAAGATCAACAGCGACGCGATGCACCTTGATGCTCATGAAATACCAGCGCGTGCACCAACTTCACTACCTGTCTCATTGGGTGTTGCTAACCCATTGTCTAACCATTTGGAAGAGATAATCAGCGGCTTTACACAGGTGTATAACTTGGTTCTTAATCCAGACATTCGCGTTGAAATTGCGCGACGTTTTCAACGTTTTCACGGAATTAACCGTCGAATAGTCATGCGCAATACGAGTACGTACGCCATTCTGTCCAGCCGAGCACTTCGACCAGAGTGCATGGCACAGCCGCTGCTTCGAGGAATTGAAATTGACAGACTTTCGAGGTCTTGGTTAATCGCTACAGAGCAGACAGCGCATTGGAAAATTTTCCATGAAGAACTACGGGCAATGGAGAACTACGACATACCGTATTTCGACTTTCCCCTTGGTTCGACTTCAATTAGGTCTGATTTCGGAGATATTGAAGGAGTGATCTCAAGTGAGGGAATACATGCCGCAACCTTGCGGCTCGAGCGGTTCTCCCCTTCAGAACTAGAGTGGCAAGCTCGGCTGATTCGTGGCGCATTTGCTTCGCGTGATTCAATTCATCAGGCTCAGCAAAGTTCGTCTGCGGAAATAGTTGAATTTACTGCCCTTACGCCTACACAGATTGCCAATCAACTCACGGACCTGACACTCAAGGACACCGCTGGCAATCCGACCTGGCTTGTGTTGGAGGCTCAAGGAAATGCAGATCACTTTGCACTGCAATCCATTTCGTTGAACTTGTACGGCGGTCGTGCCGGACTCATGGCATTTTTCTCAAGCCAACGTAGTGACGTCCAAGTCACTGAGGCGATGGTCGAGGTCGAGAGCCTGTTTACTCATTCACAGGATGGGGCGGCATTTCGAGCGGTGCGAGACAATGGGCTTGGCATTAATGGTATCGGTGGGGTTGCTCGACTCTATGAATACCTCGAGACCAATTCAAGCCTTGAACCTGGCAAAGCTGCAATATTCTGGGATGCCTTCAGTGAATTAGTCACCGAGCAACTCGTGGCACGGGATCGATCATTTGACGTCATCAGCGGTGTTGCCGGCAGCGCAGGGGCCTTAGCCCGTAGGTTCACCGCATTCGGTGAACCTGTAACCCGCAACGCCGTGGAATTGATCGCACATCACCTGATTAAGAACCTCACCGAAGACGGAAATTGGATCGGGCAATTCTCATCACGTGCCCTTAACGGCTTGGCCCACGGTTCAAGCGGTATCGGAATAGCTTTAATCGAAATAGGAGTTGCTTTAGAGAACACTGATTTCATAGATGCCGGCGCTCGAGCCATGTCTACCGAGTCAGCTGACTTCGTAGCCTCCGCGGGAAACTGGCGAGACCTGCGAGAGCACAATACAAAAGCTTCGGAAGACAAATTTATGTATGGCTGGTGCGCAGGGGCACCCGGTATTGCACTGACACGCATGCGCGCGCTGGAACTTGTTCCAGATCACAACGACGGACACATGTGGAGGCATGATTTAGCTCTCGCAGCCCACACCACAGCAAGCACCGGCGTTGTAGGACTGGACTCAATTTGTTGCGGCAACCTAGGACGGGCCTTAATTCTAAGTTACTTGGGTGACTCAACCGGCCAAGATCAATGGAATCTTGCGAGCAAAGAGTTGCTCGAAGCAATTCAATCTCGCGCAGCCAGCCTTGGCGGCTTTCGCATTACCGCCTTTGGTAGCCCCGAGCTACAAGCACCAAGCCTGTTTAAGGGACTTGCCGGCGTCGGTTTCGCGCTCAATCAGATTTCGGGGACCAAGCAGGATCGCATCGCCGCGCGTCACTTGTTCATCTAGTAAACATGCCACGGACAAGTATTAGGCGAGTTCACGTCAGGCGAGTTGACGTTCAGCTAAATCTTTGAAGTGACCCGGGATTCTCGTGAGTTCCTCATAGGTTCCCATCTGCGCTACGTGACCGTCGACTAACACAATGATTCGATCGGCACCGGCGATAGTAGACAGTCTGTGCGCGACAACTATTCGTGTCAGACGAAGGGTGTCCAGGAAGTCCACGATCACACCCTGTGTCACATTGTCCAAGGCACTGGTCGCTTCGTCGAGAACGAGCATGCGAGGGTTGGAAGCTAAGGCTCGCGCCAATAGGATCCGCTGACGTTGACCACCGGAAACTGAACCAGATCCGTCCACCACTGGAGTGTCTAGGCCAAGCCCCATGGCGCGAACATCTGTTGCCACGCTGGCCCATTCAAGTGCTTCCCACACCTGCTCGCGACTGAGCCCTCTGCCCATGTCAATGTTGGCAAAAATTGTTCCGGGTAATAATTTGGAAGATTGCAGGACACTACCGATTTGTCTGCGAAGTGATGGTCGATCCAGTGAGGCCATGTCCATTCCGTCCACCGAAATAACGCCGGACTCTGGTTCTTCCAATCCGAGCAAAATACGCATGAGAGTGGTTTTCCCACAACCCGATGGCCCGACAATTGCGACATGCTCCCCTGGGTTAACGGTAAAGCTGATTCCGTTCAGAACTGGCTTAGTGGCCGGATCGTAGCGGAAATTTATGTCACTAAAACTGACTCCTCCACTGATTCTGCCCGGTGACACTCCCTGCCCGAACCCTTCGGGTTCGCTTTCCAGCACTGGTTTCACTTTGCGTAAAACAGCTTGTCCGTTGAGCAGTGCGCTAGCGGCAATGGAGGTGGCGCCCAGTGTCGTGGTGGCGATTGCCGTGGCAGTTTGAGCGGTAACGAAATCCCCGAAACTTGCTCCCGTCGCACCAGAGACTGCCACAATCACAATCAGTCCAATTATCGGCCAGGCGGCCAATACAATCCCTTGGATTACCATCAGTTTGCGCAGGGACAGATCAGCCGAAGTCAGTAGGGCCTGCACACTTGCCCACCTTTTGAAGGCCCGGCCTTGCGCACCGGAAACCTTTATTCGGTCAACCGCCCCAAGAGTTTCCATCAGGCGACCGGTAGCCGCTGAACTTGCCGAAACGCGTTCATAGGTGAGTTTTGCCCCGAGTTTGGTGAACCAAAGGTTGACAGAAAACTGAATTACTAACAAGATTGTGATTGACAGCAGTAGCGCTGAACTGGTCGTGGCGATCGCTGCCAAGCCACCAATTATCGTGACAGTGTCGATCAAGGCGATAATCGTTGCATCAGGCACGGCCGTTGCTGAAGTTGAGACAGCAGTGGACTGGGTCATACGTTCACCGAGGGTAAATTTGTCATGCCAAGTGGCACGCTGACGCATCATGCGGTCCCACACTGCACCAATTGCAATTGCTGAACCGCGAATCCTAATTCGAAGTAAGGCCAAGCTTCGAACTATTTCCCAACCCGTTGTGGCCAACAGAATCAGGATTAATGCGCCAACGGCCGTGAAGATTGAAGTAGGGGTGACTTCCGAGATTGAATTGGCTAACTGCCCTAAAATATAGGGAGTAAAAAACGCCATCGCGGCAATTCCGACTGTCAACACCACCAGGGTTACCAGATCACTGCGTGATCGCGCGGACGCTAAGCGAATCAATGCAGAAAGCCCACTCGGTTCAGGGGGAAGGATCGGTACGATCTCGGTGGCAGAGCGGGATAGCCCCGAAGCGAATTCGGAATCAACCGCAATCGGCTTATGTGGCTCCGCGGCAGTAAATGCTTCCCACTTTCGACCTTGCCAAATCAAGGCGAAGTAGTCGCCCCGTTCACTCTTTGCCACAAGTGGTGGCCCTTCAAGTTCCCACCAGCCCGCTTCCAAAGTGACGTCTCGCGAGCGAGCAGCTGCATGTGAGGCCACTATCGAAATCGGGTTTCGACCGGTTGCAACTTCAATCTTTGCCGAATCCCAAGCGCCGTCAGTGAGCGTAAGCCCGGTGGCTTGAGCCACTCGAAAACCGCAGGTCAATGCAGCGTAATCGCGCCCCCGTGGGATCTCCTGTGAATTGACCTCTCCAATAACCGCGCCCGCGAGCGAGTCGATACCAGCCTGAACACTCTGCGACATAACGAAATCTGCTTCTTGCACGGCACTTTGTCGTTTCTCGTCGCGAGTGCGCTGAGAATCAATTATTGCCGCACACAACAACCCTCCCATTAGGTCACTCGCGGCCACCCACTCCTGGGGATTCTGGGGTGCTGCAGCGTCCAGAATCTGGCAGCGAAGCCCGCTGGTAAGCCACACACCACGGGTGATCGGCACGGCCACATCCAGGACCCCGATATGCCCTGAGGCCCACCCGCAATATGTTGCCGTCCCCGACGTGACTTTTAACCAACCCAGGATTTCTTTGTTGTGGGCCGGGACCGAGTCGCTTCGGGTCACAACGTTTTCACCTGGAGCGAGTCGAAGCTTTTCACCGTTGGGCGCAATAACCTTTTGCACCCAGCGCCCTGCCAGAGCGATCTCACCAACCCGATAGAACCAATGCGAAATTGCTTCGGTGCCAGAATTTTCGATGAACTGCGAGCTGGCGTGCACCTCCACGATTGTGCCTTGGGTGCCGGCGATCAGCAGGTGCGATTCACCCGGGACCCTGTCGGCCCCCATGACCACTTCGCCTTCGGAGAAGTCACCAACCGGAAGCCTGCGCCCTTCTGGGTTAACAACGAATAACAGCATGGTTCCAGAGACACACTTGTAAACGAAACCTGATTCAACGCCTTGAGTTTTCTCCCCTGACACGTTGAGAACTTGCGGGGTCATCCGGAATTCACCAAAGCGAAATACGTGCCCTCTGCCGCCATGAGTTCTTCATGTGTTCCTCGCTCAACAACTTCGCCAACTTCCAGAACAACGATTTCGTCACTGTCTCGAATTGTGGAAAGGCGATGCGCGATTACCAAGACGGAGATTCCACGGCGCCGAATAGCTTGATCAATGAGGGTTTCCGTTGGCGGATCTAATGCACTTGTTGCTTCGTCGAGCACCAAAATCCGCGGATTGCGAGCCAGGGCTCTAGCGATCTCAAGTCTCTGACGTTGGCCACCTGAAAGGTCAGCCCCACCCTCGGAGAGCACCGCCTCAAGTCCCCCCGGCCTAGCAAGTACGTCTTGTGAGAGTTGTGCGTCGGCGAGTGCTTGAATCACGGATTCGTCCGTGACTTCGGGGTCCCACAACGTGACGTTGTCTCGAATTGTGCCAGCAAAAATTGTTAAGTTTTGGTCAACGAGGGCAATTGAGTCAGTGAGAACCGCCTGAGAATGTTCCTCGCGTGGAAGGGAATCAATGAGGATTTCCCCTGACCACGGTTGGTATAAATCACTGACCAATTTGGAGATCGTGGACTTTCCACAGCCCGAGGGACCCACCAACGCAACCCGACCTCCAACTGGTAGATGAAGGTCAAGGCCCTTGATCACCATCGGTGCTAGGGAGCTGTAACCAAAACTGATATTCCGCAATTGCACATCGCCCACAATGTCGGCGGGCACGAGCCCAGTGGGAATCGGCCTCAATGCAAGTGGGGAGTCGAGTACGTCGTCGACTTGGTCAAGCGCTGGGCGAAGGAGTTGAACCTGTGCGAGCATGCTGACGATTTGGGCGAGTGGACCCACCAACATTGCGGTCAAAGCAATAACCGCGAAGAGTGCACCCGGCTCTAGCCGACCTTGGGAAATCTCAAATACAGCCAGACCCATGATCACAATGTTTGCCAGTGCAATGAGGAACGTGGGTACTGAACTTATGACCAACATGCGCATGGCTACCTTTTGCTCAGCCTCCAATTGCCGGTTAGTCGCGGCAACACCACGCGCGATCATCCCGTCCTCTGAGCCCGCAGCCTTAATGGACTCAATTTGGGAAAGGGAAGAAGCCATTACCGCTCCAGCCTCCACGGTTTCTACGACAACTTTTGCGGCTTCGTCTTTTGCCTTATTCAACGTTCCACGAATGAGCACCAACGTCAGAAGCCCAATCACTAATGCTGTTGCGCCAATGGGAACGTTGATCAGGAATAGAACAGTGAGTGCAGCCAAACTTGTCAACACTGCCGTTCCCAAGGTCAGGGTCAAGGCGCTGACACCAGCGCTCATTCCGTCAATGAGCAAGGCTCTCTGAGTGGTTACAGCCGCACCCCTTTGCGCGTGAAATGAAGCCGGAAGTTGGAGGAGCCGCTGTACCATTGAAGCGGTGAGCCTTAGGCTAATTTTTGTCGAGAGCCGAATTGAGAGAGCACCTTGCAGCGCCTGCAACGTTGAAGAAATACCGAGTGCAAGGACCAGTCCGATCAAAGTTGAAACCGCGGTTATGCCCACAAGTCCGTTGAGATTGTTCCCGTACAAGGTCAATACTTGTGGCATCAAAAGTGTAGGGATGAGTAGCAATAGTCCAATGACTACTGCGGCGAATACCGCTGGCACTATGTGACCTGACGCTGCTACCAGGCGGCCCAATACACCCGGGCGTTCGCCAGACTTTTCAAACTCCTCACCTGGCGTCAGTTCCAGAGCGATTCCGGTGAAACTCTTATCAAATTCGTCTGCGGAAATCTTGACACTTCCCTTAGCGGGATCATTTACGTACCAACCGCCGGGATACCAGCCTTCGACAACCAGGTAGTGATAGAACTTCCAGTGAACGACCAAAGGAAATGTCAGAGTCTTCAGGGCCTCTGGTTCGCGCTTCAGCGCACGAGTCTGTAGCCCAAAACTGCGGGCTGCAGATACAACGTTCTTGGCTGTGGCTCCGTCCCGTGAGACGCCACAGGCAACGCGTAAAGCATCTAGTCGTTCAAATCGGCCGTAGTGAGCAAGCACCATGCCTAAACTTGCGGCACCACACTCGGTTGACTCCATTTGGAGCATTGTGGGTACTTTCACCCGGTGGTTTCGTGGAGCGCTCACCCCACATTCACCAGCTGATTGAGTAGCGTGCGTTCGGACTCAATAATCTCGGCGTTAACGGAGGATCCAGCATCGAGTTGTTCGTCTAAAGTGACGTCAATCATGATCATGGGTGTCTCCGCGGGAAACTCCGATCCCGTGCGCTCGGATGCGATTTCCGCGGGAATTGGCGCACTATCAATGTGGGACACCTCACCAGTCCGAGTTCCCGCCGAACTGGAAATCTCAACTACTTGACCAAGAGCAACCCCGGCTGCATCGCTCTCTGGCAGAGCAATCAGCACATTGCTTTCACTTCCAGCGGGCAAGATGCTCATGACGGCTTCTCCCGCCGGGCTCACGCGGCCCAATGTTCCAAGGATTTGCCACACGGTTCCGTCGACGGGTGCCACAATCGACACTTGGTCACCACCGGGAATTACCCCTTGACCGAGAACTTGTCCTTCAGCGACCAATTGTCCTTCGTTCACGAGAACTTGCGCGAGCAATAAGTCAGTTGGAGCCGCAGCGACAGCGATCCCGTCCGACTGCACAACCCTCCCAGCGGCGGAAACCGAAGAGATCTGAGTAACCCCTCCCGCGTAAACCAGTCCACCTGCTAGAACCAGCACGACAGCGATGAGTGAAATCCACAATTTGCGGGAAGTGATCGGGAGCAGGTTGTCCAATTGGGTTGGAATATCAATTTGTTCCAACGCTTTAACTCTAAAGAGATTTGATCCGGCTCTTGGCCCTTGTTCCGGTTTTTCCTCGACGGCATCAAAGATCGCGTTTAACACGTCTGATTGACGTCTGCCGTTTCCTTCACTCTGGTCAGCCATGTGAGATCTTTTCTGCTCGCTTACATAGTGCGGGTATTCTACTTAGTGCGGGAATACGAACCGATGGACTACATGCTAATTGGGCCACAGTTAGTCTTCCACCAATCCCCTGCTCCACTTACTGCTTCAAGGTCAGATTCCGATAGCTCAGGATTCGGGTCAGCGTTGGCATTATTCGCTCGCGATCCGGTCAATTGGATTCCGGCTGCAACTCGAATTGCACTTTCATCGACATCGAATCCGTGATTTGCTGCAATTTCAATGGCCGACTCAATGCTCGTTGCACCGCTTATGGCCTCTGAGAAAAGTGGACTCGTTGCCATCCGGTTGTAGAATCGCAACTCTTCACTGTTACTCATTAACGCAGATTCCTTTGGCTTGGGCCATGTCAATATTCCTCTACTGTGAAATTACTTCCACTGCCGCGCGAATCTCGGCAGACCATGGGTGATCTGGGCTTGTGATTGAGAACAGGCCCTCCGAGGCGTTTTGCACTACTTCTTCCGCGAGGGGAAGGACGGCGGCGACGTCCGCTGCGTAGACCTGTTTCATTTGCTCGCGTAGGTCTTCCTTGTCAATATTGGAGGGAACTTTATTGATGATCAAGTAAAGCTCAGGGACTCCGAGTTTGCGCGCAACATCAACGGTGACCGCTGTGCCTTGGAAGTCTTGGCGATCTGGGCGCATCAGAAGAAGGAGAACGTCACTGATCGTGATTGACAACAATGTTTCCTCGTTCAGACCCGGGTGAGTGTCAATAATCAAATAGTCCAAATCAAGATCTTTTGCCAGATCACGGAAACCGTCGTTGAGGGTTCCCACGTCGTAGCCTTCACGCAGCACGCGGGCAATGTCACCGGACTTCATACTTGAAGGGACCAGGTACAGCGCACCACCGTCTGCGACGGTTACATTGGGCGCAATTCGGTCGGTGACCTCATGTGCAGCGTCTTTGATCGGGATTTTGCCCCACAAATAGTCATTGAGGGTGTTGTCCAGATCGTCCGCGAAACCAAAGAGCACGTGGATTCCGGGGCTTTGGATGTCGGTGTCAACCACTGCAACCCGGTTGCCCATAGCAGCTAATTGCGCCGAAATATTCGAACTGGTATTGCTTTTACCTGTTCCACCACGAAATGAGTGAATCGAAACGACCTTGGTCACGAGCTTCTCCTTGAATGTTGGCTAGCAAACTTCACTATTGGCTGGGAACAACTATTGATTGGGAACATTACTCTGCATTTTATGTTGCCCTGCACAGAGGCAATACCGTGTTTACACGGGCACACGAAGCGCCCATTAACCCAAGAGATCAAAGAGCGACTCCGTTCCACTCTTAATGGCGCGTTTCTGCTGGACACGATATTTGCCATTTTCTTCGGCAATCGCTCCGTCCGAGAGCAATAGAGCGAAGGCTTTCTTGATCTGTTCGGGCGAAATACCCGGAAGGAGCGGAATAAGTTCAATTTCCGATGAAGGTCCGTTTCTCAACAGCGCGGCCACAATTTTCCGTTCTACGGGGGATCGGTCCAGGAGTCCGGTGACCCCGACCGCAATTGCTTCCCGGCTCAGAGTGCGAACAACACAGTTTTCTAGCGCGATCGCGCTCTCAGTGCGACGCTCACCTACGGTCAACCGGAGATCGCCGCAATGGGCACCAGGTCCGATCACGGCTACGCGGTGTGCATCTCCATCTGTGTCGTTAACGTTCACTTCGATCCGGCCAGAGATCAGGAACACGATTCGATCTGCTAATTCGCCACCGCGGTAGATGTAATCCCCGGCCTCGTACTTCTCCGTTACAAGCCTTGCTTGTAGTGCGAAGGCAGACTCCCCTTCCAAGCCCAACACAGACAGATCCACTTCTGACGCATTGAGCCTTCTTTCCCAGATTTCCGCATATTGAGGTTGCTCGATCAGCAAGGTTTGATGCTCACCAATAAGTGGGCCCGCCTGAGAGTGGAAAACTATCGATTCGGTCCAAGGGACCTGCTCACTCACCTTGAGTGCGAAAAGGACCCGAGGGATGTTGAACTGTGCAGCCAGTTCTCCCAAGTGAAGGTCCGAGTCGGGGTCTGAAAGCGCCAACAAAGGGCCCAGCAGCAACGCCTTTGGTTCCTGTCCGATCGCTATTGCGATAGCGAGCCTCTGTCGATCGTTGACGGTCAGCATTGACAAACTCGTCTTTATTGAAATCGAAGCTTGGTCCAGGGGGTCTCCAAAGTCCAAACCAACTTTTTCGCATATCTCCTGGAATGATTCGACGCTGCACTTCAAGCCGGACCCTGCTGCCAAATCTTCAACACTGACATCAAGTGTCAATGGATTGGCAGGAACAAAAAGTGAGTGCTCACCCAGAGTCCTAGCCATACTTTCCAACACAATTTCAACGTCAATTGAAGTGGGAACCACAACACCGGTGACACCGGGAGGAATCGTCTCCGGGGTCAACGACTTCATATTTGCATCAATTAATGCGTCTGTTGCCTTCCAGTCAAGGATTTGTTGGATCCGGGCAATGCTGGCCCCCGCTAGCTGAACCGACCGAATCCAACCTGGGAGTGATTCAAGTCCGCGAACGACCCCTTCGATATACAACAGTGAGGCAGCAATGACCCCAACGTTTTCTGCAGAAGGTCCCACCGCAACGACCACTACGACAAAAAGTCCCAGTAGGCCAGCGGTGTGCGCAGCCGTATGCATTCGAGCAGCCAGCACTCCCACATGGTGGGCAGTGTTCGACAGGGCAATCAAACGGGCATCAAACCTGTCCTTAGCCCAGTTAATGAGTTCAAGACCGTTGAGTGGCCGCGCTGAAATTATTGCCTCGTCGACACTTGTTGCCACCATGCTTAATTCGGTTAGGCGCACCTGATCCAATTGGAAAAGACGCCGGGAAATCACAAATCGTAGAGCGAGGAAAACTGCGGTGGCCAAAATCATGACGATTCCCGCAGGGAGGGAAATAAACGACAGCAGGATCAAACTTAAAATTATGCGAAGAACCCCGGGAATTCCTTCGGCCAAGGATTTTTCAACCGCCACCTGCACGTTGTCAACGTCACCGGTATGCCGGATAGCAATTTCGGTCCGCGAAAGTTCATCACTATTTTCGACAAGGGCCGAGTCGTACATTTCCTCCCGAATTTTCCTCGCGGTCGCGATAGCCAACCTGTCAGCTCGTAAAATTACCAAATAGTTGACAGCAAGTTGAATAATGATCAGTACTGCCAAAGCCACGATTGGTTCGGTATGCCACTCCCCTTCTTCCAAGAGGTGTTCCACGCGCAAAGGGATGATCGACTGGCAAAACAGCACAATGACTATTCCGATACCGAGCACAACTAGTAGCGAAGGGAACCTCCGCAGGAAACGTCCAGACCACATGAAAAAGTGAGGGGAAACTTCCTTGGCTGTTGGCATCTGCGCATGTTAACGCCTCAAGCGTTTACCAGCACCGTGCTAGCACGGCTAACACGGGGACCACGGGGACCACGGGGATCACGGGGATCACATCGTCTGAATGTGCAATGTGAAGACCGTTTCCCCGTTGATCCGCTGCAGACTCCACTCACCGGGGTAGTGCGCACAGAGTTCATCAAAAAGATTCGACCCGAGCCCGGGTAGGGCCAACCGTGAGGGACCTTGACCGTTGTCTACACATTTCACCGTCCATAATCCTTGTGATTCACTCACTAAAACAACAAGTTGGGTGGCCTTGCCGTGTCGTTGAGCATTCACTTCACACTCCTGCACAACTCGTTGTAATTGAGAGGTGATCTGTTGACTTCTTTCGAAAAGGTCACCCCACGAAGAGTCATCTTGGATTTTTAATCCTGTCTGAGCCTCGGGGACGGGCAACTGAGGGCTTTCCTGCGGCAGAAGGGCTTGAATCAGACGCAGCTCGATACCCGGGATCGTGACCGAACACAACTCACTTAACTCATTAAGTGCCTCTTCACGCCGGTCCAATCGAAATAGGAGTGCAATCGCCGACAGGCGACCTTGAATCGTTCTGTGCAATGCCTCCGACAGGTACCGATCTGTCTCGTCGGCGCTGGCCAATAGCTGAACTCGTTTTCGATTCGAGGCGGCGATTGCAGACTCCAATAATTCCACGTCCCTATCCTGTTGATCGAGATAGCCACGGGTTGCCGCAAAAAGCAGGCCTACCACAGTGAATTTCAAGAAGCTTCCCAGCATTCGCACCAGCCCAGCAACGAGCAATGATTTCTCAGGGGCGATTATGTACACCGCTAAGTTGTTCACCAGACCGCTCAGAATCCCCAGTGCCACCCAAAACGCCACAACTTGCCATGGCTTTGGTGAAGTAAACCTGTATCGAGCAAACAGGTGCAGCGGCAAACCGATAACAAGTGGAATCACGATTCCAAGTACCGTCAAAAGAATAAAGGGGCGCTCTGCATCCAATGGCGAGGATCGCAAGACATTGAAATTAATGGGACTTGTCATAACCGCGGAAAGCAGAATCAGGCTCAAAGGCACATAGGGTGGAAGCGTGAGAAAAGTCTTGACTTCATGCCAATTCAGAGGCAGCCGACTGGATTTCCCAACTACCGGTGCTTCTTCCAGGTCTTGCACCTGACCCAATAAGGGAGCATGCAACACCATGGTTGCTATAGCCGAATCACACCTCACTGCGAGGCCTGCCACTTGGGCAATTGGATCAAGTTGCGTAAAACACTCAACCCCTGCGGCAGAGATTAATAACGTGGCGTTCTCCACCCGGAGATCCACCTCGACGAAGTTCCTCTTGGGTGTCAGTTCTTGAATCCATCGAAAAATTTGCTGGCGAACATGCTCGTCAACAAGAGCACCTTGAGAATCTTGATACTTTAATTCCTCAGACATTCTGACTTGAAATACCGGGCCAAGGGAACGAATCGCAGGAGCAAGCCCCACTTTCACCGTCACCGGATGCAACTGATGTGAAAGAGGACGCATTTCCTTCGCTTGAAAGAGTTCTAACTGCTGTGCCAATTTTTCAGAACTGTACTTTTCGTTGAGCTTGAGGACCCGATAAAGGGGCCTGCTGACCTTGCTGTGAATCGTGGACTGGTAGTTCAGGAACCTTCTGTGTTCTGCCGCTTCCACGAGCTCATTTAGGTCTTGCTCAGCGACTAACGTATTTTCGAGTTGATTGCTCACCCGCGTCGCAGCGCGAGCTGCACCAATCGTATTCGCCACGATCCATGCAAATCCGCTAAAAACTGAAGCGTACGCCAAAAAGGACACGTAAGCCTCTAGCCATCTGTGACCGCCACCGATCGAATTGAGAACAATAGCCGTTGAAAGCCATGAAGGAGCGAAGGCAGCGATTGCGTAGAGCAAAACCAGCGCCATCTTGGTTGTTGCACGGAACTGAAGCCGAAAGCCCAACTCCCGAATCAACATCGAGCTAATAAGCGCCATGGGAACAGCCGCCAGCACCCAACCTGAACCACTGCTCAATGGTGAGAGATCGTTGATCTCGAGCACAAGTGGAATAACAAGGGAGAAGAAAAGGGTTCCGCCCAGAGTCGCAAGAATTGAGGTTCTAGTCCACGAACTCCGATTCGCGGTTGTGGAACTCATTTAGTCCTGGGAGCCAGATTGAAGTTCTGACCACGTCTTTGTCACCGTGTTCTCGAGGTACGACAGCACCATAAGCACGCGCGGGTTGATCCCGTCGACCTCTTCGCGGAGATCAATGTTGGTAATAATGTCCGAAATCACCGACTCGACGCTGCGAAGTGTCAATCCCAGGTCCTCGGCGATTCTCTTATTTGACCAGCCTCGAGCTATTCGACTCAACACGTCAAATTGTCGTGGTGTCAATCGATCTAATGGCGACTCTGACATGGACTGAAGTTCGTCAATGAGTGCGTCATCGATCAGCATGTTTCCTTGGGCTGCATTCATGACCGCGCGCCCAACCTGGTTCACATTCGACACGCTCATTTTGAGTAGGTAGGCCCACCCTCCGCTGACGTCCTGTGGGATTGAGCTCAACACACTGGGCAAAGCAAGATTGGAAAGAAGAACGACACCCCTAATGGGGGTGGTTCTACGAAGTTCAACGCCAAGATTTGGCCCGCTAACCCCTTCACCCAAATCAATATCCGTTACCAGCACGTCGGCTTCAATATTGGGCATTGCCGCTAAGCACTCTTCGCCGGTGGCAAATGAACCAACAACGGTGGTCCCAGGAATGCGGGACACGATCGCTCCCACGAGTAAATCACGAAAGAGTGGTTCGTCTTCCACCACAACCAAACGCAAATCCTCCATGGGTTCAGTATCCAACTGCTGGTTGTGCAGGTTCACAACTGGGGAACTTAGCCCAATCGGTAGTCTGTGCTCACCGTGATTCCACGGTAGCGCCAAGCACAAACCTCGAACACACTCCTTGTAATTGCATTTCAATCAATAGGAAAGTAGAAGGAATTCATGCTTCGTCACACCATTACCGCAGTTGTTGCGGCATCACTCGCCTTGGGGAGCACAGCACTCGTTGCTCCCGCTGCTTCGTCTGTGGAAAAGACAAATAAGTTAATTATCGCCGTTGAAGCACCTCTGACCGGAGACCTGGCTTCACTTGGAACCGACATGCTTCGCAGCGTGCGAATGGCAGCAGACCAGGTCAACGCTCAGGGCGGTGTCAACGGCCAAATGGTGAAAATCGTCGCAATCGACGACAAAGGCGATCCGGCATTTGCCCTAAGCTCGGTGAAGAAAGCAAAAAAAGCGAAGGCTAAAGCCGTAATTGGAATCTACAACTCTTCAATTGGAGTGATAAATCTCAGCGAGTACCTCAAGGCCAAAATCGTGCCCCTGCACATGACCTCAAGTAATGACACTGACGGCGAAGGCGTGACACTTAACCCGAAAAACGACCAAATCGCTCCGGTTGAATTTGATTACGTCTCAGGTCTTGGAGTTAAGTCCGTCGCAATGTTGGTCGATCCTTCCACCTATACGCAAGGAATGGCAGATCGGCTAAAAAATTCATTACAGGGCCAAGGTGTCACCGTCACGGAGATTGCAGTTCCAGAAGGAACGAACGATCTCACAAGTGAAGTGACTCAAGCAATTGCGACAGGTGCAGACCTGATTTACAGCAGCACCTACTACCCAGAAGGTTCACAGATTGCAACAATTCTCAGCGCATCCAACAGTTCTGCGAAATGCCTCATGGGTCTCGCCAACGTTGATCCCGCATTCGTCACGCAAGCAGGCGTCGCCGCATCACAGCGCTGTTCCTTCAGTGGCATTCCAGCTGCAAGTCAAATGCCAGGTGCCAAAGCAGCAAAGTTCGTGAAACAATACGAACGCAAATACAAGAAGACCCCTGGCGTCTGGGGAATCTTCACCTATGACGAAGCAAAACTGCTCTTTGAAACTATGGAGAAAACTGGCAAGTCTTCCTTTGCCGCAAACCTCAATTCACTGAAGAAGACAAAAAACTACAAGGGTGCCAGCGGTGTGACCACGATCAACAAAAAGACCGGTAATCGCGAAGTGGTTCCCGTGTACATCTTGACTGTCGACAACAACGGCACCTACCAGGTCCAGAAGTAGTACGATGAAAAAGACAATCGCCATTCTTGCAAGTCTGTTTCTAGCAGCCACCGCGTTCGTGGCTCCCACAGCAACTGCAGCCCCAACCTCCCAAGAGCTCAAGGGAACTTGGGTTGGCACCTATGGTGGATATGAAGGCTCTGGGAAGGCCAAGGGCGGGCAGCAACGCATGGTCATCACGGCTGTCCATGGTGGTGTTGCTAAGGGATACTGGCAAAGCCGCCACGTCGGTGACAAGTGGAGTAAAAAAACCCCGATGCACTTAACCAGTTACTTCACCAGTTCCTATGACGGTAAAAGCGAGTACTACATCGCTGGAACCGACCTTTATGGAACCTATGTTGGCAAGCTTGCCGAGAACGGTGAGCTCGTTCTGTCGTACACGCAGGTTGACCACCGCCAGTTGAACTTGCAGATCGTGGCGCGAAAGAAGTAACACAGACGCCTCGTTCACATTGTGAAGCCCCGTCACCGATCTACTGGTAACGGGGCTTCACGCATTACTTACTCGCGTCCTGAACCAACCACTTGCGCTCTTGGCATTTCGGTTGTGGAACAAAGCATTGGGATTATGACCTTCGTGACGGCACCCAATAGCCCTGGAAACGCGACCATGACCGGTCATTGATGTACAAACGGTGTCATCTGATGAAATAGCGCAGTGGCCGACCTGTTGTTTTCCGTGATCCCGCTCGGGATCGGAGCAGCGTTCACTCCTTCGCTATTCGCGCTTCAACTCTTAATCGTGGGAAATGACCCCTGGCGCACGAAAGCTCTCGCCGCTTTCCTTGGCTCTGCAGTTGCATTCGGCATTGCGGTCACCATCCTTCTGCTCGGGTTCGCACAGCTACCCACCACTGGGAGCAGTACGGACCTACTCGACGGAGTAATCCGGCTTGTCGCAGCTGCGTTACTTGGTGCAGCCGCAATTTACTTCTTCATTCCCCACCCTGGAGTGCAATCAAAAGTACGGGCGAGTATCGAGCACCGAGTCACCCGCGCCACACCCATCGACTTCTTTGGAATCACTTTTGTTTTGAGTATCAAAGACTTCTCGTCATTCATCTTGATAATCCCCGCTATGCACGACATTGCGGTGGCTAATGTTGACTGGCCGATCAAGGCAGCAGTGACATTACTTGTTTTTGCCCTCGCCCTCTCTGCGCTTACTCTTCCGCCATTATTGCGAACAGCACTTGGAAACCCTGGCAAAGAATTGCTGACGAAAATTTACACTTTCACCATGAACCGGCAATTCATAATCATGGGTGTCGTGTTCACATTACTCACGATTTACCTTGTGATCTCTGGGATCAACTCGCTCTAAAGCGATTCAAGAAACCTTGACCTTTTCTACGACTTGCACTTGAGGTAACGGGGTTAACGGCGGTGAAGGCTTGTTGGCCGTTGCTGGTCCGTCCGGCGTTCCCCACACCATTACTTCGTCGGGGCACACTTGGGTCACTTTCATGGAGTACGTGCCTTTTTTCTTGGGCCACGAAATGTTCATGGGCAGAAAGAACGGCTGATTAAACGGCTGCGGCGCGCCGAGGTTGTCCCAGGTTATTTGTTGGCCACCTTTGGCCGTGCGCTTCACTTTAGACTTCCAGCCGTCAACTTCTTTGGGTGTGATCTTGCCCCATGGTTTGCCCACGTAGGCAATCACTTGGATGGTACCTGTCCCGGATCCCGTGCAGCCGTGTTGAATCTCCATGGTCATGTCACTTCGTTTGCCGGCCACGGCGTCGACTCCGTTAAGTTCAATAATTGCGTGAGCGTTAGCCGAGAGCCCCGATCCTGCGAAAACAATTAATGCTGCTGCGAGTACCGATTTCCCATAAATTTTCCCTGTAAGCACCTCTTGACCCTAACACCCCGGTGAGGTTGCCAAACCGCTTTTCCATGGGTGCAGTTCGTCAACCCACAGATGCATGACAACCTTCCCTGTCGTTGCCGCTCGAACGTGACCGCCTGAGTTGGTGTCTTGGGCGATTGCGTGCAAGTGCAGGCCGGGGATCAGGTCTGCACTTGTTGTGTCTGGGAATCTGAAACCGACAAGCGACCCGCTCCAGACATCGAATGGAAATCGTGTTTCATGATCAATGACTTCTGCCAGAGGTTCGTGGGCGTAGGTCGGCGCAGCCACGGTACGAAGCACCACGTCCGTGAAGGTCCCCACAATTTCAATTGCACACACAACTTGCTCGTGATCCACGTGAGCAATTTCAAGGTATGCATCCACCACGTGAATAAGATTTTCCAGACTTACCCCAGCGTTCACTGCCACTTTGTGCTGAACTCCCCCGCGTGCTGCAATTCCAAAGGCAATCCCTTCATGTGATGCAACAACGCGCGGTTGCCCGTCCACTGGAACAGCCCAGGTGACCCCGTTCAGACTCACCACTTCACCTTCGAGATCGTGCATCACACCGAGCCCAAGTCGGCTCCCGTCGAATTCGTCTCCCACTGTCACACTCGTTGAGTAGTCACCTTGAAATAGCGCACCCGCGCCCCGCGGCTGCACCACCTCACCCATCTCACTAAAACTGGAGTATCGATGGGCAGCCAGAACGTCATCATGCATTTGAGCACACTACTCCACTGCGTAGCATTACCTCGTGCCCCGACTATCGGATTTTGCCTTCGACCACATAGTTGTTGGCGGCGGTGCAATGGGTTCTGCGACCGCATGGCAACTCGCTAAGCGCGGTCGCAGTGTGTTACTCATTGAACAATTCACAAGCAAGCACTTAGTTGGTAGTTCACACGGCGGGACCCGCATTTTCCGTTTGGGTCACCAGCAAGAGGTGTATACCTCGCTCGGTATTTCAGCCTTGCAGTTGTGGCGTGAACTTGAAGCCGAGTCTGATACTTCACTGCTGGAATTGATCGGTCACGTTGATCACGGCCCTGTAGAAGTGATCGCTGACATTGAAGAAGTTCTTAACACCAATAATCTCGACTCCACTCGTATGAGCCCAGATGCGGCTTCAGAGCGTTGGCCCGGAATGGTTTTTGACACGCACGTGCTCTTTAGCCCGGACGGCGGGAGGGTGTACGCCCAGCGAACCGTTGACACACTCTGGAAACAGATAGTCAAACTCGGCGGAGAAATCCTTCCCAACACTGAAGTTCTCGAAATCAAAATTGAAGGCGACAACGCGTTCGTGGAAACCGCAACCCAGACATTTCGCACTCAATCTGTTGTGGTTGCAGCGGGTGCATGGGTTCCACTCCTAGTTGCAGGCTTGGTCAATATGCGCCAACTGACACCAATGCGAGCACAGCCAACACATTTCACACCGAACCCAGAGTTCGACGATATTGATCTATGGCCCACTTTCATTCACCGCGGAATCAGTTCAGAGCCACAGAACGACACAATGTGGTATGGACTGTGGACACCTGGCGAAGGCGTAAAAGTTGCACCCCACAACGTACTCGATCCGCTTGACCTCGAAGACCGCAGTTTTGAAGTCAACGCCCAACACGAGCAGGAAACCCAGCAGTACGTCACAGATTGGTTACCCGGTCTTGACCCGAACTCGGCACACTCAACAACCTGCATTTACACCACCGATGCCAACGAAGATTTCATTCTTGACCGTCAAGGACCGATCACCGTGTGCTCGCCATGCTCTGGTCAAGGATTCAAGTACGTGCCGGCAATCGGAGCGATTACGGCCGACCTCGCTATGGGTGGCACTCAAGCCGTTACGCAGTGGCGATTAAGCGAATGAAAGATGGGTCGAAATCCGCACATTAACCGTCTTCACGCTATGTCTAACTGCGTTGGTGTGCGGGCCAAATGCAGCCTTTGAGTGCCTCTAGATATGCATACTTGCGTTCCGGTGTGAGGGGTTGTGCGCTCCTACGCGGTTTCCATGGGGGAATTGACAGTTCATGGTCAAAAGATGGCTCAGCATGCCGTGCTCTACTAACTGTGCGGATTGGATCCAATCACGCTAGAGGGGAACCGGGTAATTCGACATGAAAGTGGTCAAAAACCGAGGCAAAATCCGCACAGTTAATCCAGTGCCCAGTAAGCCAATGTCCAGTAATCCAATGTCAAAATACGTCACCGAGTTGAGAACGCAAGATTCCAGTCTTCGTGGGATTGACCGTCCACTGTGAGAATCCAGGCCATTCGACTTTGGTGTGGCAGATTCAGCGGAGGGATCAGCAGTGCGACTGACCACTCAATATGGCTTCCGGGCAGGTGACCAGGCGGTCTGCCGACTTCAAACTCCCCGTCGATTCTGATCGTGGTGCTTGGGTCATCACCAACCTGTTGTTGCGGGTGACCATCTTGATCCACGAGCACGAAGCTGAAAGGGATCCTTCTATTGGACTCACTCCAAGGGATCCCGAGAATTAATGCAATTGCTGTTTGAGGGCACGGGGTATCAATCTGAGTCCAGCCACCGCCGCATAGTTGCTCAGCATCATGTTCACGGTGAAGCCGGTTTGCAGGCCTTCTGGTTTATCCACCAGCCAAGTCTAAACACTTCGCACACGAATGAATGCCGCATATGAATGCGGCATAGTCTGGAATTCCGCCATACTTACTTTTCATGACTTACCGTTCATGAAAGGTATCTATGGACCAGTACTCGATTGCAAGAGATAGAAGCAAGCTATCCCCTGAATTGTTTTGGGGTGAAGCGGCCCAGTTGATCCACTGGACGAAAGAGCCAATAGAAGTACTCGATACCAGCAACCCTCCCCTGTTCCGCTGGTTTGCTGGCGGTGAACTCAATACTTGTTACAACGCTGTAGACCAACATGTGATCAGCGGGAATGGGGATCGCACCGCGATCTATTACGATTCCGCGTTGACCGGAGCGAAACAAAGAATCACCTATGGGGAGCTTTTAGACCAGGTATCGCGTTTCGCCGGGGTGTTAGCAGAACTCGGTGTCACTAAAGGTGACCGCGTGATCGTCTACATGCCCATGATCCCCCAAGCAGTAATTGCCATGCTCGCGTGCGCGCGCCTTGGAGCAGTCCACTCGGTTGTTTTTGGCGGGTTTGCACCGGCTGAACTCGCCGCCCGTATTGACGACTCAAGCCCAAAGATTGTGATCACGGCCTCGTGCGGAATTGAGCCAACACACACGGTCGCCTACAAGCCCCTCTTGGACGAAGCGATCACACTTGCGCGTCACACTCCCGATCACACGGTGGTATGGCAACGACCGGAGTTACCAGCGGAGATGAACGAACGAGATGTTGACTGGACTTATGCACTAGAGAATGCAACACCCCACGACCCAGTGCCCGTTCAAGCAACCGACCCGCTCTACATTCTTTACACCTCGGGAACCACCGGTAAACCAAAAGGGGTCGTGCGCGATAACGGAGGTCACGCAGTTGCCATGGCCTGGTCCTTTTCCAATATTTACGGAATGGGTCCCACCGACGTGTTCTGGGCCGCCTCAGATGTTGGCTGGGTTGTTGGTCACTCCTACATCGTTTATGCACCATTGATTAGTGGGGCTGCCACGGTTCTCTACGAAGGAAAACCAGTGGGAACCCCTGACGCGGGCGCGTTTTGGCGGGTGATCGCTGACTACAAAGTCAATGCACTTTTCTGCGCCCCCACCGCGCTTCGCGCAATCAAACGCGTTGACCCGCAGGGAAGTGAAGTAACAAAATACGACCTATCCAGCCTGCGTGCATTGTTCATGGCCGGTGAACGACTCGACCCGGACACTTTCCACTGGGCCTCTGATCGCTTACACGTTCCTGTTGTTGACAACTGGTGGCAAACAGAAACTGGATGGCCCATTGCTTCTAACCTTCGCGGACTTGATCCCACCCCGATTAAACCCGGATCACCGTCTAAGGCGGTCCCCGGATACGAAGTACACATTCTGGACTCGAATGGGAATCAACTCCCAGCACTGCGTGAAGGCGCGATCGCAATTAAATTACCCATGCCCCCGGGAACCTTGCCCACCCTGTGGGGTGACGACCAGCGGTATATCGACGGTTACCTCACAGAGTTTCCCGGTTACTACAGCACCGGAGACGGTGGCTACGTCGACGAAGACGGATACCTATTCATAATGGGGAGAACAGATGACGTTATTAACGTCGCCGGGCACAGACTCTCTACCGGAGAAATGGAAGCCGTTGTCGGTGGGAATCAAGCCGTCGCCGAATGCGCGGTCATTGGTGTCCACGACGAATTAAAAGGCCAGATACCCCGTGCACTCGTGGTGCTCAAGGCGGGAAGCACGATTACGCAAGAGGAGCTTTCCGCTGAAATAATTGCTGCGGTCCGTAATGAGATCGGCCCTGTTGCAGCACTCAAGTCCGTAGTGGTTGTGCAGGCGCTACCCAAAACCCGTTCTGGGAAAATCCTCCGACGCACCATGCGCGCAATCGCTGACGGTCGCGATGAACCAATTCCCAGTACGATTGAGGACATTAAGGTTCTTAATGACATCACACCGCTACTACGCGAGGAAAGGCAATGAACGTGAGTGAAACCGGAGCATCGATAGTTCCTAAAAAGTCTTACCGCGAGAAATGGACACCCCGAAATTTTTTACTCAGCGCAATTGTCCTTGTCATAACAGCTGCCTTCGTGTTTCAGGGGATCAATTACATCTCTGACGGCGTCGGCGCATTGGTTCCCTATCTCATGGTGATCGGCGGACCGGCCCTTGGAATTTTCTATATTTGGTATTTTCTTTTTTACGTCCCAGTGCAAACGTCCGAGTGAAAGCGCATCGTTCTTAGAATTGAAGATTCACAAAACGCTGGCATACTGAGATAATGAATTGGCGCAAAGGTAGAAATTTCATTGGTATCTGCGCGTGCGCGCTGGCTTTGGTAGTTCCTACCGCGAATGCAGACCAACGATCCAAAGATCTAGTTAGCATGTCAATTGCACATGGAATTTCTTCAATCCCCTTAGCTAAACGAGTGGACGTGTACGCGAATCAAACTTTGATTGCCCGCGACCTCAACGCTGGAGAAATTGAAACCCGCTCAATCAAGCCAGGCAGTTACCAGATCGTGGTGGTTCCAACGGGCCAACCTCCGGTGACTTCCAACCAGTTGATTCGAATCCCGAAACTCACTCTGCGAAACGGTGAGAACCGAACTCTCGCACTCCACACCACAGCAGCCAATCGCCCAGCTAGCACCGTCTTCACCAACAGAACCCGAACTGTTGGCCAGAATATGGGCCTCATGACTTTCCGGAATATCGCACAGGCACCAACCGTCGGGATTCGCTCTCGCGGTGAACTCCTTATGAAACCCGTTGCAAACGGTGAGACAGAGTCCACCGGCCTTCCATCCGGCGATTACAACATTCGCATAGTGCGTTCGGGTACACGTGAGAAACTCACTCCAAACAGTATGCAAACAATTTCAAATAAACCCGGCCGTAATGACATGGGCAATAACCGAATCGTGTATCTCTGGGGTTCAGAAAAAGATGGAACCCTCGACCTCATGGTTCAAGACGTTGTGCTGGGGCTTGACTAGGGTATCGGCTGTGAATGACACCGGCGGTATGCGAGCGGCCGTACTTCAAGGCCATGGAGACATTGACAAGCTGCAGGTTCGCGAGGACATGCCAATTCCTCAACCAGGCAGTAGCGAAGTGCTTATTCGGGTAGGCGCCAGCGCGGTCAACAACACCGATATCAATACGCGCGTAGGTTGGTATTCGCAAAATGATCACGGTGAAGACACCTCGTGGTCAGGAAGCCCCATGAAATTCCCGCGGATCCAAGGCGCCGACTGCTGCGGTGAAATCACGAAGGTGGGTAGCAGCATTGATCCAGAACGGATTGGCGAGCGCGTTCTTGTTCGCACAATGCAAGAACCCGCAAATGTTGATGGAAAGTTGACACCGATCACACTTGGCTCGGAAATTAATGGTGCATTCGCGCAGTATGTAAGCGTGCGGTCAAGTGAAGCCTTCACAATTAACAGTTCACTCGACGATGCTGAACTTGCCTCATTCCCATGTTCTTACTCCACGGCTGAGGGATTGTTGCAGCGCGCGCAGGTGGGTGGCGAACGGGTTCTCATAACGGGTGCTTCGGGTGGAGTCGGTTCGGCCGCGGTGCAGCTCGCGGCTATGCGCGGTGCGACGGTTTTCGCAGTAACAACCCGCACCCATGCTGATCAAGTGAGACACATCGGAGCCGCAGAGATCGTTGATCGAGATGGTGACCTACTCGACCAATTAGGTGAGTTGCGTGTTGACGTTGTCATCGATCTAGTAGGCGGGCCACACTTCGCGAGCCTGCTTCGCATACTTCGCCCAGGTGGTCGTTATGCAACTGCCGGAGCAGTGGCCGGGGCGCACGTCGCATTGGATCTTCGCGACCTTTACCTCAAAGACCTCACTTTTTATGGTTGTACATTTCACCCCAAGTCGGTCTTCACCGACCTGATCTCTTATGTCGAACAAGAACGAATTCAACCCTTGGTCGCAGCGCGCTATGACTTGAGCGACATCCATGCAGCTCAGGAGCGTTTCATCGAAAAAGATTTTATTGGCAAAATCGCGATAGTTACGTGACCTGAAAATTGCGTCCAAGAAGTGGCGCTCTGTGATCAAAGACGTAGTATGCAGATATGGCGAGACGGCTAATGGTTGCGGCAATTGCGTGTGCAATGGGCGTCGGATTTTTTGTGGCACCTCTCGCAAGCGCTCACCAGCCGGTAAACCTCAACGAACGCGACAGAACTCCAGCCCAAGGACCCCTCTTGGTTGACGGAACCGTCTCCTTTGCCGTCAATGCCGATCTCTCTCGCGGCGACAAACGCGGATTTCGATTCCAGCTTGAAAAAAATGACACCCTTGCAGTTCAACTGCTGATCGTGGATCAAAAACCCGCAAATCAATTGCGGCCTTCGCAACTGCCGCGCATCACAGTTACCGACCCAAACGGCAAAGTAATTCGAATGAAGTTCAATGAGCGAACCAATTTTTTCGAGCCATATAGCGGCACCAACTACCTCTATTTGTCTCGACTAAATGAAAGGGGTGTTCAAGGAACCTACAAAGTACGAATGACCGGCCGTGACTCGACACCTGTGAAAACGGTCATTGCTGTGGGATACCGCGAAGTGCGAGGAGAAGTACGCAACTAGACCGGCGATTACTTTGCAGCACGCTTACCAAGATTAGGCCCCTGGTAAGGAGTAAATAGCGGAAGCGAGTTGGGGTTGAAGCCTGCCGGACATCTGCTGGTAACGCGCTCGTAGTACACCGAACGGCCCGGGAAGTTGCCGGTTGGTTCAAAGAACTCGGCGTAACACAGCGGTTCGCAATAGAAAATTGCAGTATTTGCAGAGGATTTAGTGACCGACTGATCGGTGTTAATCACACTTTGATCCCGCAAGGTTCCCTGCATGACAGAGCATTCAGTTCCGCTCGCCTTAACGGTGGAAGACGCCGTGATCGTCATAGCAACTTTAGCTCCGACGATTTCAGCCCCCGTTGAGTCCGTGCGTTGGGTCCAACTGTCCCGAGATGTTTTCTGCACTTTACTCACAAAGCAATTCAAAATATCCCATTTGCTTTGGTGCTGAACGTTATAGAAGTATTTTCCGCTTGTGTCCTTCATGGCCCTGCAGGAATCAAGTCGCGACTCGACGTCATTGGCTTTGTCAAACCAACCAAGTGCCAAAATCGGATTCGCGTCATTAGCAATTCCGATCGGAAGTTTTTTGACATCCACATGGGTTTTGCCCAATTCTTCGATGAGACACTTCGGGGCAATGTGGTAGTGGTAGTCGTCACCACGCCCCGCATGTCCACCACAACTATCAAGTTCACCCATGTCGAGCGTGTGCTCGCGCAGAGCCGCTTGGGTCCATGGGCTAAAAAGTGGAACGCCATCAATCGCAACACCGATTGCGCCTGCGTCAGGAGTGACGGTTGTAGTTGAAGACTGAGCAACTCGAGGGAAACTCAGCGAATAATTGTGGGTGCGCGGGTATTGCTGGTTAGTGGCAGTTATGCCGACCATCATGGGCGTGCCAGCACTTGGCAAACCGCTTGAATTAAAAGTGATGGTCGTACTGGAACACTTCAATCCACTGACCTGGCTGGTGTACGTGGACTTGGAGCACAGCGCGTCAAGTACGACTGCTTGTTGAACTGTCTTTTGTGCAGTGCGAACCCATACCAGCTTGCCCTTAACGCGCTTGCAGGTGAACACGCCTTTCGTCTTACCTTTTTTAGCACACTTAGCGCCGGCCTTAATTTTTGTCGGTTGAGCTCGGGTTTCTACGCTGGCCGACTCATGGTCATTTTCATGAGCCTGGGCCGGCGCACCTGGGGCCGCGGCGAGAACCCCAACGGTAAACAGGGCCAGCACCAGCGACCTGCCAAGACGAGATACGGGCGTCGGAACTGTGCCAGATTTCATTAGCACGAGCTCTTGCCACCGCCGTCCGTTGAACTTTCGGGCAATCCACCGGAAACAAGCTCTAAATACTCGTCTGGAATATCCTCATTAGCCAAATCCACATTCACCGTTCCGTCAGCGAGTGATGTTGCAGCAATGATCCACCCACTTGGAATCTGGAGACCCGTCTCAGATTCAATCGTCGCGCGTGGATCAGCGAGAAGTCGTGCTTTGAGTGTTGCATCCTGATTCGCACGATTACATAACTCTTCAACGAGCGCGAGTGGATTGTTTTCTGGTGTCGACATTTCAACCTCCAAATAGGTGACTTGTTACCGCATCAAGACAGAGTTAAGCTCATAAACCTCTCAGTAAAAACCGTGCTATCACGGTGTTTCACCTGTACTTGCTCAAGCAATCTATGCAATGTCGTGCCTTTGAGGAAGGAATTGCTGTGCCCTGTCTAACTATTCGACCGGTTGCTGGTGGCAAAGCACTCACGGTCCGTTGCCAGCAAGTGAATCCTGACCGCGAGCTCGCGCGTGCTGAATTAATCGAAGCGCTGGCCGGTACGACCGCGGGATCGCACGACCTCGTTTCCGTTCACCATGTCGCAACCCAATCGTTTACCTCGCTACTTAGGGAGTGGACCCAGACCCCTTTCACGAGTCAAGGGTGGGAAGGCGTTCTTGTCCCAGGCCCCTCACAACGTCGCGAAATTCGCATACCTTCAGGTGTTGAATTAAAACTGGGTTTGGAGCATCGGAGCCGCGTTGCTCTACGCGCACTGCACCGAAGTTCTCCAATTGCGCTCGCCGACCCCCGGCTTGAGCCACGGTCTTGTTACGAAATTTTTGTGCACGGCGAAATGCGCGGCTGGATTCCCGTTCATCGCGTAAACTACAACTCAGTGATAATCAATAGTGTTCTTCATGATCCTGAACTATTTTCTGATGAACCCCGCAGAAGATCTCTCATGCGTTTAGCCGCCTGGTCCCAAGCAGTCAACGAAAACTTAGATGCAGGTCACTCCGTCATTTCCTGGCTGCCAGACGACGGGGATCCCATTAATAAATTCAAATTTGAAGTGGGAGCGCCAGCATGGACAACGCATTGGGTGACCACCCAGGTCAGGCGAGACTTGTCCCCCGCCACCTAGTCCAATTTCACGCCCCCAGAGTGTCGAAAAAGCCTTGCCTTGGCGGGAAGATCAGCCGGCTCAGCATTTGGTGGTGTACGCCGGGCCGTCTACTCCACCACCGGAAATTCGTTCGAGTTCAGTTTCACTGACTTCAATTTCCGCCGTGGTGTCGGTGCTGTCGGCATTCTCTGGTGCGGACTGTCCAAATGTCACGACTACTCCTCAACTCTTAACAACGCGTGGTGCGGCAACTATGGGAATCAAAGTCAGCATGTGACGCCAACTTTTTGCGTGTAAAGACGATCAGCAGCGCCACCACCAGACACATTATCTAAGTCTTCCTCTGTTACGTCCTCGGTAGCAGGATCGGTTTCGGGTTTAGGGATATTCGAATTAGCCATTACATCTCCGTCCGTTTCTTTGTCGTACGTTCTACAAGAGCGACTCTAAAGTCTCGCCCCACGCACGCAACACCGTGGCAACACGGTAAGCATCCCCATTGAATTGCTGCCTGTCCCAGCGCTAACCACTACCTCACCCGGTAGTGACGTACAACCTTGAAGGGCAGGTATGTGCCAACTACCGGACCCCCACTTGCTGTCCCTCGCAAAAAAGTTTGGCAATGTCAGCTTCAAGTTGTGTTCCCAGCCAACTGGTACGGAATTCGCTGGAGCACTTCCAGTGCTTGCCCCAATGAGACTTACAGTTCCAGCATTCAGCGACCCCGACTCCGTGTAAGTCACGCGATTCCCAGGATCAGAGTTCGCGGGTCCGCCACCAGATCCAATGTGGCAACAGCAGCGATACATGATCGTTTCGAGCGGCTGAACGTGAAAATTGATACGCCTTGAGCAGAGTGGCTAGGAGCAATCAACGTCGCCGTTGATAAGCACGCGGCCCTTGCTGGTTCGTGAGTAAGGACCAACCGCGTCTTGTGTTGGCCGAGCCCACGACAGGATCGATTGAGTGGTCTTACCACTCATGTCCTAATCTTTGACCATGCTCAAGCGGATGGTAATCGAGTCGGTCACCGACTGTGAACCTTCCCAACAGACCCGAGCTCGCTTGGCACTCTTTGCCTGCTTGCGGAGAACTTTTTGACCTGCGGATTTCCCCTTGTACTGCATTACCGTCACCGTTGCTGCATCAATGAATCCGAATTTTGGATTCGAGATAATGAAGTACCCCGGATCGATAGTCCCCTCAGGGAAGTCGAAAGTGGCGGCGTTGTTCTTAATCTTCACTGGTGGTGCGTCGTCGGGCAAGGACGAGTAGGACACCTCACACCCTTCGCAATCGGATCCGACAAACTTCACGTTCAAAGTGGTTGATTCAGCTCCGTAAACAGGCGCAATCATTCCCAGACTGGATAGCGCGCAACAAAGTGGTCTTGCCGGCTCCGTTCGGTCCTAACAGCCCGGTTACCGACCCCGCGAAGACATCTAAAGTCACGTCCTCGATACCCCGCACCGCCCCGTACGTCACGGTCAGCGATTTCACTCGGAAGACCGCCCGTCCAGTTACGGAGTCGCTCAACTAGATTCCCAAGGCCTTCTTTTTCGCTGCGGTGAATTCTTCGTCAGTGAGCACACCAGAAGCGTGCATCGCTGCTAGGTCTTCCAGTGTTGGGCCAGAATCTGCGGTTGCGGGTGCCGCAGGCGCGGATGGTGCGGGCGCAGTTGGTTTGGAGTTACGGTTGTGCGCGCGAGTCGCTGCTCCACTTACGGCAGCTGCTGTTGCGGCTCTCCTCATGATTCCCATATTGATTTCCCTTCGTTGTTTTTTAGTGTGCTAACCAGAAAAGACATGCAAGGCTGGCCGTGATCAAGGTTAATCCAGCGACCAGCACACCTGCAATCAGCACGGCTCCACGCCTTTCACTAAGCCTAAGTCTTTATTCCGCGGGGATTCGGGCGTTGAATAGCAACACGCCCCCTGCTCCTATCAGTGCCGACGTGAGGGATTTAGCCCACAGGTGTTCGAAGACCAAGATGGCTGCCGAGCTGCCAGGTTCAAGCATGTCAGCTACGTCTTGGAAGTCTTCGTCTTCTACGTAGTCGGCGCTATCACTAACAATTAGTTCCGCCCATTCCTCATTGCCAGCGTCCACCGCCTCTAATGTGACAACTTGGCCGTCCAGCGCTTTTGCCACAAATTTTAAGTCTAGAATCGCGATTTGACCCCCGGCCACCAGTCGCGCCAATTCCGGAAGAATCTCGCCTGAAAATTGATTTCCTGGGAAACCTAGAACAAGTACTTCAATCGGGCCGTTTGACATAATCCTCTTCTCCCATAATTAATGAAAAGTTTCGTAACGCGAGAACGTGAGCACCGCCGCCACATTCAGGTCTGCGTGTTCACCGTTATTAATTTCGCATTGCTGAACGACTTTAAATCTTATCTAACCGCATCTCGCCCGATCAAGCGACAATCTGGCTTGATTTGTGTCATGGGCTTCGTCATACCGATAACTATATCGTTACACCGGGCGCAGAGGTCAGGAGAAAAGCTCTGCGCATGCCGCACTCGCGAAATTATCACTGTCAGCCAATAAGGCCAGCTATTCCCCCAAGAGTCAACTTGATACCAAAAATCAGCAGTACAGTGATCGTGATCCCTGCAGAATTAACGCCCATCCATGATCCCAATGAACCCAGGATGTGCTCAGCTTTCGACCGCATAAGCAAGTAGATGGTCATGGGAATGACTACACACAGGCTCGCAACAAATACATACGCCAGTGACACGATCCAGATCTCAGCCGGTGCCAGTCCGTTGTTCCCGATTGCGGCTGCTGCAGCTAGTGTGAGCATCAAATTCTTTGGATTAATGCTTCCCAACGCAAAACCCAAAATGCCTGAGTAGCGGGGTGATGCCTGCTGAAGACCTGCCATCCATTTCGGCTGGGCGGCATTTTGATCGGCTGGAGTTCGAGTCTGCCATGTTCGACCTGCCTGGAAGAGAAGGCCGAAACCTAGGAATACACGCAACCATTGCGTCCACGGGACCGGGTCCGAGGCAACTGCGATGCCGAGACCTATGCCGGTGGCACAGACTGCACCAACACCTGCCAGCCAACCGAGGGTAAACGTGGATCCGGACGATGTGGCTCGGTCTCCTTGAAGGATGAGTACTAATGCAATAACGGCTGCGGCACTTGCACTTACCCCCACGGCTAATGGCAGAACCTCGCTAAGAACTTGAAGCATGGCGCTTCCATTTGTTTGCACAACCTATTCCTTATCTGTAGGAGTCACTGCCTTCCATGACGGTGTGAGGCCCCCCCCTTTTTTTTTGTGGGCAAGGTTTACGCGGTGTGCGCCGCAGTGTAGTTGAACAACAACTCGCATTGCAGTGGTGTTTGGTCTTTGATCTTGGAATACCTGCGTTGCATGAAAAAACGTCAGCATCGTCAATATTGTCTCGTACGTTTCTTAACTGGCCTAGTCATTCGGCTGCGTCAATCATTTACTCTGATTGAATAATGTCATCGTGCTAGCGAGGTAGCCCATTTCAACAGTGCCGTGCGGTTTGTATTTTACGGCTACGAGGTCATTTGGCACAAGCAACTCTTCATAAATCCCACATTTAGTAGCGACCGATGTCACTATCCCGTCTCGTAACGCAAGTCGGGCAATGCTGCAGAAAGACGCTCCAGATCACTGGCCGTCCAATCTGGGTGGTCGATACCTAGAGCCACGGCAGGGGCCATTTGGGCACTGTAATTGTGGCCTACTTCGGGTGGCTCTCCACCGGCCACTAAATCTAGGCCTACCTGGAGGAAAGTCACAATTGGGATCCAGCGGAATTGCGGCATGACTCCCGGTCCTAGGGGCGAGTCGGCCCAGTCTGGCTTACTCAACAACAATGAGGGGCTCCAATAAACAACGGGATCGTTCGCGTGAGCTGCAAACACGATGCGAGTACCTTGATTTGGATTCGCCGTTCCACTAGTTTCTGGCGTAACAATTACCTGCACTATGGAACCGTCCCCCACCACGGGGTCCCACGCAGGTCCGCTCGTGCGTTCGGCTTGCCACGACTTCCACAAGGTGGACTCAGCTGGCGGACCGATCCACACAATTTTCTGGATGTCCTGAGTAACCTCTTCCGGTTGGTCTCCCGCTTGCCAAGCCCCTTGGGTCCCCATCGAACCCAGGGACTCTCCAAAGAGGATTAATTCTGGTCTTGAATCTGACGGGAGGGACTTCCAACGGTTGACGACCGCTTTGGTCAAAATTGAGTTTTGGTCCATAGAAGTCTGTGGATCAATTAAAAAACCAATCCACGATGGCACAGCGGAATACTGGACAGTTACTGTTGTGACGTCTCCTCCGGTGACTGCCTCGATGGAATTGATCGCGTCAGGGTCTACCCAGCCGGTGCCTGTTACTCCGTAAATCACGAGGTGCGGCCGTGCCCACGCGTCTACACGATCTAGCTCAGCGAGGGCAATTTCCACTCTCTCTTCCGGAGTTTGCGCTTGCTGCATCCCGACGTACAGACGAACCGGCGTGCTTGAAGGGCGGCCAGTGATGCGGGTGATCTCGGACGATGTCATTGTGTTGTTAACGTAGAACCGTCCTTCGCGACCAAGAGTTTCCCAGTCTGTGTTACTCCCGGCACTTCCACTATTGATTCCAAGATTTACAGGATTCTGACCGCTGGAATCAGCGTTGATCGAATCGTAAGAGACGGTGATCGCGTTAAATGCACCACCGAAAACGGCGACGGAGCCAACACACCATGCGGCGGCAACAACGCTACGAAACCAACGGATGCGTCCGGGTGAACCACTCACCCACGTGGACAAGCCCGGGATAAGCGCAATGGCCCGTGCCAACAGGCGAGTGACAACGCGAAAACCACGCCCGATACATACAAAAATCAGACCCAGAAAGGCAGCTCCCAAAAACAACGCCACGGTTGCGGGTGCGCCTTTGGTGAAATTAAGAGCATCCTGCTGGTCGTATTGCCATCCAAGCGCGATTGGGGTCAAGATCGCGCAAGGAATCCAAATGGCCAGCAGTGAGACCAGGACAACTTGTCGGTCAGGGTAACTTGCAGTGAACCGCACAATACTGCGAGCGATCCATTCCACGGTCGAACCAATTGCGTACCCGGCAGCCATCCCTAGCCCAGCGACAAGGATCATGAAAAATGTTCCTCGAGGAAGCAAGGAAGGGGTCAAGGAAGCTGCGTAGCCAATGCCGGCGCCAATCAAGCCACCGTAGGACGGCAGCGTCAACATGACTTTCCCGTTCAACCCCGACCTGAGTGCCATTGCACCTCTTCACTTTTCTACTTCGCGATACAAACCTAACGGAGAGCGTATGCGATCGTCTACCAAATCGGTTACACCCTGTCATATACGACGCGGTTGTCGCTTGCTAATCAACCACATTAGCTTCTGCCCTTACCCTGCTTCCCACAAAAGGACTTGCGCTTGTGGGATTTCCTGTCTTGCCCCAATCTCGTGCTAGTTGGGTTCGATTTCTCCTGGGCGCCATGTCTTGTCGAACCAGGCCTCTTCCGGGCCGTAGAGGCGCAAGATGGCGAACCAACCCTTGCCGGGACGGGTCTGAATCCAGTTCCCTGCGCCCTCCGATGGCCGCTGCGGCCCGATGGTGAGCAGCACGCTGCCATCAGGGTCGGTCCGTAGGTCTTCGCGCATGCTGTTGACGCTCGGGAACTTCTGGTCCGGGGTTTGCAACATGGATCGTGTCTGCGGGTCGTAAATGACGAAAGACCAGAAGTTCTTTGCTGGCACGTCAGCCGGGATCCTCAGGGTGTAGGTCTTGTCCCCGTCGAACCACTCACCGTTTGCATCGCGCGCGATGATCGCGTACTGCGAGCCGACACCCGGGATGCGCCAGACCATCGCCGGGGTGTTCACGGTGGCGACGTAGAAGAAGGCAAGGCGGGAGTCCATGTCGGTTCCCCCTGCACCATCGTCCACCAGGAAGCGATAGTCCCACTCGGGAAACAGGGTGAACCACTTGCTTTGTTCTTCGCTGTACAAATAGGCGGCGGGGTTTCGCGGAGCAAAAGCCACCGCGCGTGCGTACGCGCTGGCCGTCGCGGCGGCATCTTCGAACTTCTCACGTTTGGGACCGTGAAGCGAGAAAGGCTGGCCCTTTCGAATACCTAAGGCGCTAGCGATCCCGAGTACTTCAGGGTCGAATGCTTCGGCCGGCTCTTTGTTGATGGCTCGGTGGATTTCCTCGTAGAAGGACGCATGGTTGGAGTGAATGGTGTTGTGCACCAAGCCGGACCCGTTCACCCAGTTCATCGCCGGCGGGTTCGCCTTGTCTTTCAAAGCGTAAGCGCGGATTCCGTTCCGAAAATTTGTGGAAGCAGGTTCGGGATCGCCATTGACGAGCAAGCCACGACACGGCAGCAAGTTGGTATACGTCGGGGTGTGCGCTATGAAGTAGTTCTCACCGTCGACGTCTGCGACCTCCCCGTTGGAGACCTCTTTCAAGAGTCCGTCGTAGTTCGGACCGAGGATCAAGTACTTCCCACCCTCGCCGCGGTCGGGGCCCGGGGCACCCATGTCGGTGACGAACTTGAACGTGGCGTCGTTGATTGTGCTCGGGCCACAGCCCGGTGGCACCTCAATGACAACGGGGCCGGACTTCTCGAGATCCAGCACGCAGAACGCATACACCGTGTCTGTATTGCCGGTCAGGTAGAGGCTGTTGGAGTCCATGAGGTTGTCGAAGATCATCCAGTTCTGTTCGGGCTTTCCTCCCGAGAACTGCTGGGAGACACCGAGGCGAATTGCTTCCATGCTCGCGACCGGCACCATGTTGATGAACAGAGATACCGCGCGGTGGAAATCAACCTCGCTGTACGACGAGGCGACCGTCGCCGGCATGGGCATTCCGTCGCGGAACTGCATGGTGACACCGTCCACGGAAGCGTCATCGTCCGTCAAAAGATCCGACGGAATCTCCGAGTTGTAGTTGTCTCTCACTATGGTACTTCCCTCCATACACTCAACGGGCGTTGTGCGTCACCGAAGCGTGGCACAGGTCAGCCCCCTCTTGTGTGCGATGAGACAAACTGAACACATCTGTTCCACGTCCATTTACAGCGCGTGGGTTGCAGTTGTCGCACAAGGGCCGGTCCTCCATTAGTGCGTGAGACAAAAACGGTGCTTTTATTTCACTTGCCATTACGTGAGCTTCCCCGGCTACTGCCAGCCAACTACCGCCTGTTCACTAGATTACGCGATAACGAATTCACGTGACAGGAAATCACGACCGTGCCATAGTGGGCTGCCATGAAGATGCTTCCGAACGTCTCACAGGCGGCAGAGAACACCCCCGAGCACCGTGATCGCATCGTCGATGCAGTCCGAGGGGTCAGCCTCGTCGTCGTCGTTTTCGGCCATCTGCTGCTCGCGGTCGTGTACTGGCCCCAGGACGATCCCCCGCGACTCGGCAGTTTAATGCTCGCCTACCCCTGGACTCAGGTGCTGACGTGGATCCTCCAGGTGATGCCGCTGTTCTTCGCGTTCGGCGGCGCCGCCAACGCGCGGGCATGGGTACGCGCGAGGCAGACACACACGTCCTACTCCACGTGGATGTGGGGAAGGATTCGACGACTCCTGCGACCGGTCACCATCTACCTGCTCGTCGCGGCAACAGCAGCGTGGATCACCGCTGTCATCTGGGGAGACATGGTCGCACCGCTACTCGGCCAACTCGGCGTGCAACTGTGGTTCCTGGGCGTCTACATCGTCACCACCGCGCTCCTTCCCGGGATGCTGGCGTGGCATCAGCGATCCCCCGCGGGGCCTTTCCTCGTACTCGTCCCCATCGTCGTTGTTATCAACCTGGGCACCACGATCGCCGGGTGGCCGCTCCCCGTGGGCATCATCAACGTAATCCTGGTGTGGTTGCTGCTGCAGCAGTTGGGGTTTTTCTGGCGATCTAACCCGCAGGATGCCCAGCCCCGACGTTGGGCAGCGGTGGGAGCCAGCTGCCTGGCACTAGCGGTGTTCCTGGTCTCTTGGGGCCCCTGGCCAGTCAGTTTGATAGGCATTCCCGGTGACGTCGTCACGTTCGATTCACTGTCGATCTTTGGATCCACCATCGCGGTGCCCGGATTCGATGGGGAGTACTCCAACATGTTCCCGCCGAGCATCATCCTTCTGTTGCAGGGCGTAGCGCTGGTGTCGGCAATTTACGTTCTGCAGCGGCCGTTAAGCCGGCTTCTTCACCGATCCCGCGTGTGGTGGATGGTCACCGGGATCAACATGACGGCGATGAGTACTTATCTGTGGCACGTGCCGGCGATCATGTTCGCGTTCGTCCTGCTGCACGCGATCGGCCTCGATCCGCCGACGGAGATCGGTGAGGCCGGTTACCCCGTGCCCATCGCTGCGGGTCCGTACTTCGCGTGGTTCGCTCTCGCGCTGGTCGTCTTCGTGGTGTTGCTCGCGGCGTTCGTTTCGGTGTTGTGGAGCACCGAGTACCGGCCGTTGCCGTGGTGGGACTCCCCCGTTCGGGTCAGTGTGTTTGGTGCCGGTGCGCTGCCGCGGAACATTATCGTCGCCGTGGGGGTCATCGTCCTGTGGCTGGCGTTCATGATTCTCGCCATCGTGGGCTTGCGGGGCTTCCCAACGGAAACTCGTTACTGGTCCGGGATCCCGGTCAATGCGCTGTGGGGAGTTGTGGGCGTGTTCGTCGGTTCGGCCGTTGTTCGACTGACGTCACGACCAGCACAGGTGCCGGCCACTACCCGAGAGTCATCACCGCTTTCACCATCTGATGGTCCTTAGCCATGCCCTTCCCCAAGACTATCTTTGGCCCGTCGTTTTGCTGATGACGACCATGCCTCCCATTCGCATTCCAATTGTTTGACCCCAGATTCGATATGACACGGCCCAGTAGGCCAAGAACGTTGCGTAGCCCGTAACGACAGCCACTGGTGTCCAGAGGTCGTCATTCCGGTGCGGTGGTGATGTTCAACTCAGGGGATTGTGGTTCGATGGCCAGCATCCCCACGCTTTCGCGTAAATGAGAAGCCTAGATCACTCACAACTAATCAAAGCTATGTTGTTTCCCCCGACCTTGTCCTGAACTTTGGTTTAACCGAACTCGCCTACTCCCTCGAGGAGCAAAATCACGAGGTTGTGGCTCATTTGGACCCTACCGGACACTTTCACCCACGGTCGGGGCGATCAGCGTGTATATTTATGGGTCTCAACGTTCGATCCGCTTTTTGGTGGGAAGCAGGCGGTTAGGTGCAGATCACACTGTAGTTGCCTCAACGCCTTTTCACCGGTCCGTCATTGTAGTAACATTAGTTCAATTAGAGAGAAGAATGAGTTCGCAAAAGCCAGATGAAGCTGTAAGGCTTGCTTGGCGCTCGCGTCTTTCACAGTTTCAATTCTGGTCAAGTTCGCAAATCGTCAATGTTGCCCGACGGCCGACAGATATTTTTATTCTGATTGGCACACTCGTTGGATTCGTTGTGGTCACGTTCCTTCTGCCGGACGATTTCTTGGCTGGATTGCAGCTCGATCCGGGTCTGACAAACATTGCCGATCCCGCCTTACTGTTGAGCAGTATCGGGTTGATGGTGTGGGGGCTTTTTGTCTTCGGCATGTCAGTCTTCAGTCAGTCGCACCGTCGGATCCTCATGCAGTACCTCGTTGCGATCGCTATCAGCGTGGGGGCTTCGATGATTGCGGTCTCACGCAATGACGGTGGCGAATTTTTTCAAATTGGAACGATTGGGATCTGGGAGCCGCACTGGTCATTCAGCACCGTCCTGCCGCTCGGGGTGGCGCTCGTTTCAACGGCTTCGCCGTTCTTAAGTCGCCGGGCAAGATTCCTCGGGAGGGTCTTGATTACCGGTGCTTTTTTTGGTGCCATCTTGTTGGCAGAGTATTTGCCTACCAGCGCCAGTAACCTAGTCTTGATCGCTCTTGCTGCTGCAGCAATTACTCACATCATCTTCGGAACACCGTCGGGTGGGCCTTCACCCAAGCAAGTAAAGGATTTTCTTGATTCCCGTGGTTTGGGGATCGAAGATCTCGCCGAAGACGTTGTGACGCCAGGAATCCACCGGATGTCTGGCCGTTGCGCTGACGGGTCGTTCATTGCGGTAAATGTTTTTGCATATGACGCGCTCGACTCCCAACTATGGGGAGGCTTGACCTCCACGTTCCGAAATAGGGAAACGAAGTCGCGGCTGGTCAAGGCCCGTCTAGATCAGGCCGAACACTCGATGCTGATGTCGACATTAGCTCAACGAGCAGGGGTTTCTGCTCGTTCAGTGAAGAGCCTATGGGAGACCGACAGAAATGACGTTCTGGTCGTAAGCGATGGCTACGGTGAAACTCTCACGGACGTCTCCATAACCACGGACGTCGCTCGGGGGATGTGGCGGCTCATTAATGCGCTTCATGAAGCAGGAATCGTGCACTCGGAGATTTCCAGACAGGCGATCTCAATATCGAATAACGGGGAACTGGCATTTAACGATCTTCGCTCCGCCTACATCTCTGAAGCCAATTCTGGCCGGATCCTCGACAATGTTAATGTGCTGGCTCTTACGGCTGCGAGTGTTTCTGTCGACACCGCAATAAGTATTGCCCGAGAATTTCTCTCCGATGATCAGCTGCTCGAAATGGCGCCCTACTTGCAAAAGGCTGCTCTGAGTTCTAGTTCCTCAGCCAGCAAGGAACTTAACGCCAAGAAACTCCGAGAACGTGTCCTCGAGGTAACGGGTGGGGAAGAAATTGAGCTTGCCCGGATCCGTCGGGTGGATCTGAAATCGGTTCTGACCATAACGATTATCGGCATCATCACATTCTCTCTGTATGGGCTCCTGTCCGGAGTAGATTTCCTTTCGATTATCCGCGAAATCCGAAATGCCGACTCGGCGTTAATTCTGTTGGCACTCCTACTGTCGCCAATCATTCAGGTGTTCTTCGCCTTATCTACGGTCGGTGCTGCGCGAAGGCCGGTGAAGTACTTCCCAGCCTTAATGCTTCAGTATGCGATCCAGTTCATCGCCGTGACGATGCCCGCCACTGCGGCACGAATGGCTATGAACATTCGCTTTTTCCAAAAGTTCGGCTTCCCTCCAGCGCAAGCGATATCGATCGGCGTTATCGACAGTTTCAGCGGATTCTTGATTCAGATACTGTTCCTGCTGACTATTTGGATCTTCGGTCTCACAGCCTTCACGGTTAGCCTTGGTTCGATTATCACCGACTCCGCTGGACGAGATTTTTCGGGACTTGTCGTAATCGTAGAACTCGCGATCATACTTATCGCACTGATTTTTCTCGCAGTCCTAATCGTCAAGCGCTCCCGCGACTTTGTCAGATCGATGCTACCGAAAATCCGCGAGACAATCCGCGACTCGTTCGAGAATGTGCGGGACTCCATTAGAGTGCTTGGCAGCCGTCGTAATGTTGTGATGATTATCCTAGGCAACGCCGGTGCCCAGATTATGCAAGCGATCATTCTTGGTGTGTGTCTTCACATTTTTGGATACAGCGCGAGCCTGTCCCAGTTAATTCTCATTAATACTCTGGTCAGTCTTTTCGCCGGGCTTATGCCAGTGCCTGGCGGAGTGGGCGTATCCGAGGCGGGATACGCCCTGTGTTTGCAGGCCATCGGAGTCCCACCGGACGCGGCCCTTGTCACCGCCACTACATTCCGGCTCGTCACCTTCTATCTGCCACCACTGTGGGGTTTCTTCGGTTTTAAGTGGTTGCGCACTCACGAATACCTATAGACCGCATCTTCCTTTGCCCTCTACGGACGATCTAGATCTTTGAACTCCCAAGAATCTAACACCCGGCCCGCAAAAAACGGGCGCCGCTGTGGCATTTGGGGATATGTTTCTCATTCTGTCTAGGTGCCCCCGCGAACTGCCATATTCGCGACAATCCTAGGCACGCCATAAGTACCGTCGGAATCTTTATGGTGAGACCGAATCCGTTGCCCTGTGGTCTAAGAATTCGAGAATAATGAAGAAAGACGTGACTCAGCCGTCGCTTCGTGGCAAGTCTCATTAGTTTCGGTGCATGTCCTGCTTCCGACAAAAGGACTTGAACCTGCGCTTGTTTAAAATCTTCGGACTGTTCTTGTGGCGTATAAATTGAATGCTGAAACTCACAAGAATAGATATTTTGTTCGCCACGCGATCAGTTTTGTCCTTTGTCGGATCTCGCACTCATGGTCGTTGGTGAACAACCAAAGGAACCCCGAAAGAAGCCACTGGGCGTTTCGACTAGCCTTGTAGGGAAGAATTATCGTGGCGGAGTTGAGGAGAAATCGTGAGGAAATTTACCATCGCACTGGTCAGTATATTTCTGATTGCGAGTATTTCAGGCCCTGCTCATTCTGCACAAATGACAGCAAAGAAGTTTTCCTCCTGCGCAGACATGTTGAAGAAATATCCTAATGGCGTCGCTAAAGACAAGAAGGCCAAAAATAAGGCGATCAAGGGTGGCTTTGCCAAACCCAAGGTGTCAAAAGGGCTATACAAAAAAAACAGTAAGCGACTCGATAAAAACGATGACGGAATCATATGTGAGCAGAAGAAGGCTGAGCTGCCTACTGAAGCTGAGCCGTTTTCTTTTGCAAAAAATATTGACGCGAGTTTACCTGCTGACTGGGTCGCCGAGTTCAATCAAGTCATGTCCAATCTTGGGCAGTTGATGCCCATCTCTGAGAAAATCAATGAAGTGCCAAGGGTGCAGTCCCCGATGAATATCTATGCGTGGAACAGTGCTGTCAGCAATCCGTTTCCCCAAATTCCTGGCGCCCAAGGGGCATCGGTCTCCGGGAATGGCTTAAACACGTGGATGGTTCTAGAGATTCCTGAGAACGAGTTTCGTTTCAACGATCTTCATCGCTACTCAGTTATCGTTCACGAGTACTTTCACGTGTATCAAATAGCAATGTCGCGCGATGCCGAGGGTGCCCAGTGGTTATTTGAAGGAGGCGCAAAAGTAGTTGAGGAACTTTATAGTCAGCAGTACTACGGAAGAAGTCAATTCGACTCCCAATTAATGCCCGTTAATGCAGCGGCCGTGCAAACTCCAAAGATTTTCGAGGACTACGGCAGTGGAAAAGATATGAACTACAACGGGTCAGCGTTCTTAGTTCTTGCCCTCGCTAAGGAATTACAGCGGCGTGGCTTGTCCGAAGAACGCGCGTTCACAGCGATCCTTAGGGACTTTCAAGCCGAAAGTGCACAAGAGCCCGATTGGAAAAAAGCTTTCGTGAACACGTTCAACATGACCGTAGAAGAGTTTTATCAGTCACTTAGCCAGTATCCAACTGCTGAGCCAACTGAAGATTGGATTTCTCATCGTGTTGTCGATGCCACCCCAGTATTGCCCAGCAAGACTCTGACACTGAACGGTATCTTTAGTTAACCCGATCGCCGCACGATCAGACTGCACATTCACACTGGTACAACACCTCATGGACTTTTCGATTAATCCAAGCATCTAGGCGTTGGCCACATCGCGACGCGACAAAGCCCTGCTAGGAGTTTCGCAGGGACTACGTGCGAAAAACCGTATGGTACCAGTTGTAGGGCGGGTCGGGCTCGAACCGACGACGACCGAATTATGAGTTCGGGGCTCTAACCAGCTGAGCTACCGCCCCTCGCGGTGGGACAACTCTACCCACCCCAATTGGCTTCATGAACTCGGCCAAGTCGGTGTTTGACTGGTACAGAAAAGCACTGGAGTTATTGATGTTACGGGTGACTGTAATTGTGAAAAAATATTTATATTTATTTTTGTAAAACGCTTGCGCACACGTTGACCTGCGGGATATAAATCTCCTACGGAGCCGCAAGGCGAAGTTCAGGTAGGACACGACAACTGGTCCGGGGAAGATCCGGAGACACCACTTGCTGGTGGAGTTGGTTGCGAAGGTCGGTCTGAGAATGGTAGTTAATTCGGCGACGTGGTAACACGGAGCGAGTCGCGCGAAACAGCAAAAAACGCGTTGGCCCTAGGAAACTAGGCGTAACGGACGCTATTCACAAGCGAAGACCCCTCAAACTCATACTTTGAGGGGTCTTCCGCATTTATAGCCCACATTCGAGCCTTCATAGTCGCTGACACGCCGCGATAGCTCCCCGAAGAAGTGAAATTTCTGGACAGAAAAAATTCAATTCGGGCCTCTGGCGGCCCTTCAATCAATAAATTGAGTACATGCGCAAACTCTTGATCACCTTGACCGCCGTAACTCTTCTTGGTGGCGGCTTCGCCGCGCCAATCGCCGCCGATTCCTTTGTACTTCAAGGAGACCAGGACACCGGTCTCCTTGGCGTGAGCCCGTTCGCCATGAACGTCAGCGGAACAACTGACCGGGTGTTTTATAGCGGTGGACCGACCGGCGGGGGCTGGTCAATGTCGCTGTGCTCACCCGCGGGTAGTTGCACCGGCACCGCGCTACCGTTCGGGTTCGGGACCGACTACACCCAGGTGACCCTAAATGACGGGAGCATGCGGGCCTACTTTGTTCAGCCTGGCGCTGGTGGATCCAAGTCAATTGCCACCGCCAGCGTCACCTACGACGCCACGGGTACTCCGCAGTTAGGCGCCACAACCGATTTAGGAATCTCCTCTGCTCCCGAAGAACGCGCTTGGGGGGTACCTGACTCGGTTGTGTTATCTGATGGCCGCGTGCGCCTGTACTGGGTGGGCGGATCACAGGACGCTGGTGCATCGAAACCGACCGTAGTCAGCAAGAAAAAAATGCTCTGCCTTGGAAAAAAACTGGGCAAGAAGCGAGTGGCGGCACTTTCCAATGGTGCTAAGCCCAATGCAAAAGACAAAAAGGCATTAAAAAGATGTAAGGTGCCAAGCTCTATATTGAGCGCATCCCGTGGGAGCGCAGACGAAGTGATTCTGAGTACGACTTCCACAGACGCTTCGGGCACCACATTCGTTCAGGACCCCGGCTACCGATTCACCGGTGGTTACGTTGACTCCGACATCATTCAAGTTTCCGAAGGTAACTGGATCGCGCTCGTTTCTACCGGGCCTGGCGCACCACCTCAGCGACTGTACGCTGCAACGTCCACCGACGGACTCACCTGGAACGTTGAGACGAAGCCGCTCACGTCCAGCCGCGTGAATTCGCTCGACCCGACCGCAGTGCAAACAGGTGCAAATACTTGGCGGGTGTATTACTCGATCTCCCCTGTGGTCTCCCTTACCGCCTCCCCTGCAGCGGAACCATCTAATGACTATCGGATCGTGGTGGGAAACCTGACACGTAAGTAACCACTTGCCTTAATATGCCGATGATTCGCCTGGTGCCTCCGTCCCTCGCACGATCGCTAGCACTCATTCGTCCGCCTCTGCCTGCTGGTCGGGAACACATGACGAATGGTTACGCGGAGTTATCCGCATAACCATCGTGCCTAACTTGGACCTTGGCTGACGTAGATTTGATCGCGATCGCGATCAATGAGGGACTGGGTCACGGCCTCCATTGTTACATTTGTGCGAGTGCCGTTCTTGCTCACAACGGTGGCGACCGGTGCAGCAGTTCGTGTCGCCTGAGAGTAGTCCACCTCGACGGTGGCTCCCGCTGGCACCTTGACTCCGACCGCCACCCAACTGGCTGTATTTGATGTTGTGCTTCCTGTTAGTTGCACGTTCCAGCGCAGGCTCTTCTTCGCAGTGCTCCAGAAGCGCACCTTGCTTTCTTCCCGATTCCAGTCTTGGTATGCAAAAGCCTTCTTCGGGAGTGCAAGGGGATGCCCGTTCACGTCGTAACTGGTCTTGGAGCCGTCATAGAGCTGTTGCATACGAGGAGAAGAGGGTTCACTCGACTGAAATTGCGCCTTGTTTTTGCCGACACCGAACACGAAAACTCCGGTTGTTGGGATTTCTTCCATCAAGAGATACTCCGACGCACCGTTACTCAATGTATAGATTTCCAGAGGTTGTGGCTTCGAGAGGTCTTGAGTTTGGATCACCACTCCAAATTCGACACCGGGATTGACCACAAGCAAAGGAACTGATTCTTGCTTCTCGGTGGGGGGATTAAGCAAACCCAATTGACGAAATTTGTCGCGAGAAAGTGGATCGCCGTTTATGTCCACAAGTCTCACGCTGTAGTCATCAGCATTGGCTGCCTCGAATGAACTAAATGCAACCAGCGTTCCCTGATCCTTACCCCGGCACACTGGGCATGGTTGCTTGTCCAAAGTTTCTTGCACTGGTATCAGTGCAATGGTGTCGCCTTCAGTGGTTTTCCAGGTGTAACTCGAGGCATTTGGATCTGTAGCCGAGGTATATATGTACTCATTGGTATTTGTATCGATCGTGACCGCGCGCGCCTGATTGGGAAAATTGTTGTCATAGACGGCAATGTCAAAAATGCCGTCGCCTCGATCTAAAACGGCATAAGGAGTGATTGCATGCCCGCCGATTTTCCCAAGGATGGCAAGGACATAAGGCACCTGGCCTGATGGTAGTTCTTCAATGAGCGTCTCGACCAGCTTAGTGGGTGATTGACCTTTAGCCACTTCAACGAGAATGTTTGAATTCAAATACTGCGTGCCAAAAAGCCTGGTGATCGTCTGCACGGCCGGATTAGCCATTGGATTCATGGCGTTAATGCCAACACCTGAAGCACCAACCTGATTTGCCGGTAGCTGACCGTTGTAAAGCGCAGCAGCAGCAGCAGCGAATCCGAAGCAGTGTCCGCCAAGACTGCCGGTTTCAATTGTTTGAGCCAATAATTCCGCACCGAGAATCAGATCGCAGTTGCCTGTGACTGGATCAATTTCCTTTGAGTTCCGGCACACACCATCACCCAACGTTCGGCGCAATGCCAATGCATTCAGTGTTTGCGGAGGTGTAACGGTGCCCTTACGGTACTCCTCGAGTGATATTCGAGTGGGGACTCCATACACAAGCTGGTTTTCAATAAAACTCTCAGGGCTTCCCCAGTTGGGGAGCGGAAAACCGTGCGGGTACGGCCTGAAACCTGAATCGGCAACCAATGTCCCCTGCGGGGTTCCGAGCCCAGCGCCTCCAAACATTGAATATAATTCTGCGGAGGATGCAGGCCAGCCGCCGGGTGGGTTCCCTCCACTTGAGAGGTCGACGTCACTTGCACCAGCAGCGGAGCTAAACACGCCTGCGGTTGCGATTGTCAGAGTAGTTGCGAGTAACACGGACAGGTTTCGATTCCATTTTTTCACTACCTCAGTCTAGTAAAGGTGCACGTTTTCACACCCGGTAAATAAGCGTGAAACTCATGAGCATGCGTGATTCCTGGCCACGTTCACATCCGCATGTGCTCAATGTCGACCACCGAAATGCCGCGAAGTTTGCCGGTGATCAAAGCAAGGAAGTCACAGGACTGCGCAGCATCATGACATCGTCGGAGCACACGCTAAAGCACATGCCCTACATAGCGGTCGACGGTCATGAAGAACCGAATCAGCTGCAATCGACAGAATCATTGCGTACATTGTGCGACTAAAGCGACTGGTGTTACTCGTGTTACCTGTGATACATAATCAGAAAAAATAAATAAAATAATTTCCGAAAACGCTTGCGCGCCTATTTGCTTCGGGTGTAAAAATAGACCACTGAGCAGCAATGCGAAGGTCAGGTAAGGAAACGAAAGCTGGTCCGGGGTAGATCCGGAGACACCACATGCTGGTGGGGTCGGCAGAGTAGATAAATCTGAGGTTGGAAGACAAGCCGGTCTGGTGGCAACATCAGGCGAGCATCGCGGAACAGCAAGGTACGCGAAGGCCCTGGGAAACTAGATGGTGGACGCACCAACCAAATGAAAGACCCCTCAAACTCATACTTTGAGGGGTCTTTCTTAATGTATCGGGGTTCATGCCCTCGAACGCACCGTGACACGCCGGTGCACACACTTACTCGAGGGTAATTTTTGGTAGCGCCTTGTCCAACCATTTCGGCAGCCACCAGTTGGCCTTGCCAAACAGGGTCATAATCGAAGGGACCAGTACGAGTCGCACGATGAATGCGTCGATTATTACCGAGGCTGCCAGGGCAACCCCAAAAAGCTTGATCGTGTCGTTCGGAGTTGGAACGAATGACAGGAATACACACGTCATGATTGTTGCCGCGATCACCACAACCTTGCCGCTACCCGCGAGCCCATCAAGTACTGCTTTGCGGTTGTCCTGGGATTGCTCCCACTCCTCTTTCATGCGGGAGACCAGGAAAACTTGGTAGTCCATTGAAAGTCCGAAAAGGATTGCAAACACCATGACGGGTAGGAACGGCAAGATCGGACCCGTTCCGCTGACCCCGAGTATTGAATCCGCGAGTCCCCACTGGAATACGGCGACGGTCACACCCATTGCCGCACCAAAACTCAGCAGACTAGTTATTGCTGCTGTCAACGGGATCAAGAATGAATGGAACAGCAAAGTCAATGCGAGGAAGCCCATGCCGACAACGAGCAATAGGAACAGTGGAAGGACTTTTATCAGAACATCGGTAAAGTCTGTTGAGACGGCTTGGCTTCCGCCAACCAAAATTACTGTTCCGTCTTTTTTCTTTATTTCTTGAGCGGTTGTTGACCTGATTCGCTCAAGGAGTGTCCCTGTTGCTTCGTCCTGGGGTGAAGTCGTTGGCTGCACCAATACCGAAGTGATCTTTCCTCCAGAACCAAATGTGTCCTTGTTCAATTCAACAAGTGGCAACATGTCAATACTCGGTAACGTGCTCTCAACACCTTTTGTCTTGTTTAGTGCGCGAATGGTTTCCTTGAGCGCTTCGAAGTCATTTTCTTTTTTGGTTTCCACCGCCACAAAGAATGGGCCACTCACGCCCGGGCCAAAACCCTCGGCGAGTAGGTCGTACCCGGTTCGCAGCGGTGTGCCTTCGGCCTGACTGCCGTCGTCGGGGAAACCCAGCTGCAGTGAGAGCGCTGGGACAGCTAGCCCGCCCACCAAGACAAGGCTGAGGATCAACGGGATAAGTGGCTTTCGTTGGATCAGGTGCGCAAATGAGCGCCAGCGCTTGGGGTTGTCCGGGGTAGTGACCGGGTCTTTACCCCAGGGTAGGCGCAGCTTGAAAGCTTTTGTTCCCAGCAAGCTCAGTAGCGCGGGGAGCATGAACAGTGCGGAGATCATGACCATGAGAACCGCGGCACCCGCCGCGATCGCGAGACCATTGAAGAACTGAATCCCCAGAACAAACATGCCCAGCAGGGCCAGAATCACGGTGCTGCCAGCGAAGAGAACCGCGCGGCCGGCCGTTCCGACTGACTTGAGTGCCGCTTCTTTTGGTGCGAGTCCGTCTTGCAAACCTTGGCGGTAACGATTAGTGATGAACAGTGCGTAGTCGATTCCCACACCGAGTCCGATCATTGCTGCGAGTGTTGGCGCGAAACTTGCCACGGTCGTGAACTTGGCCACGACGAGCACCAGCAGTTGTCCTGCGACAAGACCGATCATTGCGACAAAAATGGGGAGTCCTGCAGCAACGACTGAACCGAAACCGATCAGGAGAATGACTATCGCGGCAAGGAGTCCGATTGCTTCGCTGTTATCGCCTCCCGCTCCAGCTCCTTCAAGGATTGCGCCACTTGCGCCCACCTGCAGTGCTGGTGAGTTTGCCCTCTCAATCGTGTTTGTGATCCGAGTGGCCTCCGCAGGTGTCAACGTTGCCGAGTCAAATGTGACCGTGGAAAACGCGACTTCACCATTCGGTCCTATTGGACTCAGCGCAGCATCTGTTGCTTTCGCGGCGTCTTGCAGTGTGGTGACTTCGGTGTTGAATTCTTTTTCAAGTTTATTGAGTTCTCCCACTGCGCTCGGCAGAGCTTTAGCAATCGCTGCGAGTTCTTTCGGATCAGCCTTAGCCAATTCATCGCGGATATCACTGGGAATCTTGGCAAACTCCTGCAGACCACCAAGGGCTTGATCAACTTCCTCCAACTGCTTCTTGGTGAGTCCCGTACTGGCGCCTGCGACTGCTTGATCGACGCTGCGCAGGCCCGCAATTACGTCGGGTGGCAGTTGGGAGAGTTGAGCAATAGCCGGGAGCGCCTTGGCAACTTGTGCAAGATCTGAGCCATTCGCTTCGGCGATCGGCGCGATTTGAGCGAGAATGTTTGAGGCTTGATCGATTTCCTTGTTGGTGAGTCCGGTTACTTTTCGCAGCTCTTTATGGATCGTGTGCATGAGTGCTTTTTCAGCCGACACGTTGACCTTTGATGCACACTTGGTTCCAAAGTTATCTCCATACGGGTTGCTAACACACTTCACTTTGTTGAGTTTCGAGATTTCTTTCAAGACCGGTTCGACAGCTTTTATTGTGGCCTCGTCGGTGACTTTCCCTTGCGTGGGAGACCAAATCACTTTGATGCTGACGTCGTTGTTTTCACCAGCGTTCAGTTTCTCCAGCAGGTCCTGGGCCTTGGTCGACTGCGCTCCTGGCAGGGAGAAACTGTCGTTGAACTTGGAATCCAAACTCGTGGCAAACACACCGAGCCCGACTATTACCAGCAGCCAAATAAGTAACGCGAGTTTTGGTCGGTGGATTGCAAATCTACTCACGTGACCAACCTATAGGTTTACGATGGCAAATCCCCCGATAGCAACTGCTGGTTCACGCTCGTAAAAAGGTAATCGTCCACTTCACTTGATTTCGTCAGTACCCAAATCAGATCGAATCGCTCCTGCGGCCACTCTTTGGGTACATCGGCAATATTTGAAATCGTGAAAAAGCTCAACGCCTCTGGAATTTCACCGTGATGCCACACCACGAGCGCGTTTTCACTTTGCTCCAAGACGTGTTTTGCGAGTTTATGTTCATGTCCATGCTCGAAGTCGGTATTCACCTCAAGCCCCAGCGCCATTGCTAGTGGTTCTGCAGTGTTGAACTCGCGGGTGCTGTGTGATTGCGAACTCGGCGCGGTCGCATATATCACTCCGGGCTTGACCACCCCCGGGTACTTCGCACTAGCGTTCATTTGGAACAACCCGGCCAGAGCACCGGCCCGCTGCCAACCGCGAACACTGAGCGCGTGGTCGTCCTTTTCCCCATGTTGGTCAACCCCAAAAGGGGTACCGCTCTCACTTGGCTTTTCTCCGTGCCTGCTGAACATGATGGTGTTCGGTGTTTGAGTCACGGCCGTAGTCTAATTTGCCACGATTCACCTGCCCGCCATTACGCGCACCACCTATGCTCGGCACGTGCCAACCGCCATTGTCCTTTCCGAGGCAAACCTCGCCCACGAATTAGGTTATGTCGGGGACTGGCTGGACTCACGCGACTTCAACGTCCAACGGATTTACCGAGATGAAGTCACCGACAACTTCAAATTCCCCGCCGCCGACCTATTAATCAACATGGGCTCCCTGAGTTCGGTTGCCACCGGTTACATCACCGAAAACTCCCAGCGCGAAATTGACAAGGTTGGTCACTGGATTTCTGCTGGCAACAATTACGTTGGGCTGTGCTTTGGGGCTCAGGTTCTTGCCGTTGCCCTCGGTGGTGAAGTGCAGCGACAACCTCTCGTTTACAAGGCCGTTGTTCCCCTTGACTTCACAGGCCTGGGAACTCAAGGACCTTGGGTTCGTTGGCAGGAAGACTTTATTATCAAAGCCCCTAGTGCAGTAATCGACTCACGCGTGGACGAAGCACTCCTGATTTTTCATGCGGGTAATGCCTGGGGCGTGCAACCGCACGTTGAGCTCACACCAGAAACCTTGGAGCGCATGGCGATTGCAATTGGTGTGAGCGAATCAGACTACGAACCACTCGTTACAGCACTTGGCACTTACTCCGAGCAGGCTCAAGATTCCACTAGCGCACTACTTGATCACATTTGGAGAAATCTCACATGACTCGAAACTCAATCCCGCGTGACCGGGAGAACGACCACTCCGCCCAAGCTGCCAGTACTCGTCGTGAGTTCCTGCGAGAGCAGGTTGGTTCTTCGCTAGATCACGTGGGTTCATTTAGTTTCGAAGCCGAAAGCACCCGCGGCAATATCGAAAACTTTATTGGAACAGCCCAAGTCCCAATCGGTATCGCAGGCCCGCTGCTGGTCAATGGCGAACATGCCACCGGTGAGTTCTACGTTCCACTTGCCACAACCGAAGGCGCACTCGTCGCAAGCTACAACCGGGGCATGCGCGTGATTCACGAGTCCGGTGGTGCAACTGTCACCATTTCCCAGGACCACATGCAACGCTCCCCCGCATTCCTGTTCGCCAGTGCTCGTGAGGCACGTGACTTTGGTACCTGGGTAGACCAGTCACTTGAGAAAATCCGCGAGGTTGCGCAAAGCACAACGAGTGTTGGCAAGCTTGAAGGAATCACGCAATTCACAGTCGGACCAAATCTGTACTGCCGTTTTGACTACTCAACAGGTGATGCCGCCGGGCAAAACATGGTCAGCAAAGCAACTCTTGCAGCATGCCAGTGGATCAAGGCGAACTACTCCTCCGCTTGTGACTTCATCCTGTCCGGCAACATTGATACCGACAAGAAACATTCCCAGATCAATACACTTTTGAGCCGCGGCAAGCGCGTTGTCGCCGAAGTAACAACAACCGCGGAGACGTTGCAGCGGCTCGTTGGCGTATCACCCAAAGCCTTGTTCAAAGCCCGACAGATCTCCCAGGCCGGCGCCTTCATGGCAGGCTCAGCAAATAACGGAGCACACGCGGCCAATGGTCTCACCGCACTGTTCATTGCAACCGGGCAAGACGTGGCAAATGTCGCCGAATCGCACAGCGGTCTGCTGTACAGCCAAATCTTGGACAACGGCGACTACTACTGGTCAATCACACTGCCATCCCTCATCCTCGCGACCTTCGGTGGTGGAACCGGCCTTGCCACCCAGCGCGAATGCCTTGAACTCCTGGGGTGCACCGGTGTTGGCTCTGCCAAGAAACTCGCCGAAATCGCAGCGGCAACGGTCCTGGCCGGTGAAATCTCTTTAGCCTCTGCCGTTATCGCCGGCGACTGGGTTACCGGCCACGAACAGCTAGGTCGCAACCGCTAATTGGCTGCCTATTCTTTATCACACGGTTTCGCACAACTTAACCCACAGCCTCACGGCCCGGTCAGGATCGCTGGCAAATCAAACTTTCCCACCAAAAAGTGCTTGCCCAGTTGCAAAACTGGTCAAGCACCTATGGTCCACACTCAACATGCAGATCATAACACGGATCGGACTTTTCACGGCAAGTGTTTTTGTCAAAGAATCGTTCCGGTGGCTCATTAACACCCTGCGCTCATAAATCGAGTTCGCGCGTGAGTCAGGCGGTGGCAGCGGTTGTTGTCACCGCCTCCGCCCCGAGGGCTAAGTCAGCAGGACTCACTTCGGCCGTGACTTCGTCGCAGATTCGCAACATATCAAGTTTGGTATATCGCACACTTGATATGTCTGCGATCTCTTCACTAGAACTGCACTGGTTGCACAAGCAGGAATTCTGTCTCGTAGAAACATTTCTGCCAAAGGCTCACTTCAGTGGCAAATAACTTCGGGCCAGAAAAGCGCGAAACCCCGGGCCCTGCCATCCGACAGGAAATCCCGAGGCTCACTTCCATGGCCACGCGAGGCCCACAGCAATAATCCAATGTTACACCACGCACCGGTACGACAGTCAAGCCCAACTCATTAATCCACAGGTGTTTGTTTAGCATTCACATTCGTCAAATTCCTCTATAGAGTCACAAAGCGTGAGCCTGTACATTGACGAGTCGTATTCGCTCCCACGAGTAAATTTCAATTCGTCTTATGTCCTGAGTGCTGTAAGGATTGAACCTCATGACGAAATTTCTATCCGGGCAATCATGATGGAGTTAAAATTGCCCACAGAGTTCAAAGTTCATTGGAGAAAGTCTTCGTCTAAACGCAAAAACCTATTGATAAATTCGCTGGCAGATCTCTCGCTGGCCAACATTACCGTTGCCCGCCTATCAACGACATCGGAACGTACCGAGCGTCAACGCCGAAAAGCCCTCGAACGCCTACTTTTTGAATCGACTTCCCCCAGCGCTGAGAAAGTAGTTTTAGAGTCAAGGGGAGCAGGCGACGATCGAAAGGATATTGACTTCATTTCAATGTTACGGCGCAATTCTAAGACTGACATCATGACTGAGATAACGCATGTCCGAGGGCGTATCGAACCGCTCCTATGGACTGCCGACATCGTGTGTGGCGCCGTTTTCGCACACCTAAATGGGCAATCAGAATATTGGGAGAAACTCGTGACGCATTCCCAAAGCAAGCTGATTGAGATCTAAAGTCTTGAATTTCGTGCCAGAACAGCGCGAAACCCCGGGCCCTGCCATCCGACAGGAAATCCCGAGGCTCACTTCCGTGGCCACGCGAGGCCCACAGCAATATCCGAAGGGCACACCACGTTCAACACTTTGGTCAGTTTCTTTGTCGGCTACTGGAATTGGTATCTGGTCATAAAAAATGGGGCTGCAACACGGTTAAGTGCTACAGCCCCAAGGACGCTCCCCCAATTGGACTCGAACCAATAACCCTTCGATTAACAGTCGAATGCTCTGCCAATTGAGCTATGGGGGAATGACCGCCGAACACTATCAAGTGAGCGGCCGCGTGCTACACGCCGAGGGTATTTCGTAGTTCACCCAAAGCCCGATCGGCACTGGCAGCGGTCAATGGGTCGCTGGGGTCAAGATCTCCGTGGAATTCGATCAACCAGGAAATCGCGGTGCTCTCGGGCTCACGCCGACCGACAGCGGTGATGCTGCCGCCGGTATCGAGTTCGAGCTTCTCGCGGAAGAGCACGCTGGCGGTAACTCGGTCTCGGACTGTTGGGGGGACGTCCCCACATGGGTCAAGGTGAAGCTTGATCAGGACGTTCTGGTTGGTAGTGACCTCCAGCCACGGGTCCTCCCAGGTCGCTTTGGCGATCTCGGGCCATTCGATTCGGTCCGGTTGGGTTGTGGTCGCGAAATAGAGCGCTTTGTCGGTTGCGATCACTACCGGTGGTTCATAAGCCTTGGGCCCGAGGGCTGTGGCCATGATTCGCTCAGATTTAGGAACACCGAGTAGGGCTGCATCTACTTCCAGTTGCTTTTGGAATTCATTGCGCCCGAACATCAAGCTTCCCCGAAAGAGATTTCACGCAGCGAGCGGCGGTAGGTTTCCATGTCAACAAGTTGATTTAACAATTGAGTTGGGTCTCCACTTTCTTCTGATCTGGTGAGTTGGCCCTTGAGTTCCTCAATCTTTTTGGAAGAGTCAATTTCTAGCAGTCGCGCGATCATTCCGACCGCGTATCGGGTTTCGGTACCGGTTTCTGTCGGCATTGGTTCCACCGCTAGCTCACGGATTGTTGAACGCACTTCGTCGTTCTCGGCGTTCTTGAGCACAGCGTCAATCCAGGCCATGCCGTCAAGTTCCTTCGTTGGCCCGCCAGCTTTCTCGATCGCAATGTGAACGGAAGCGGCCTTAGGATGAATGAAGGTGGACTCGTCAACGGATGCGTACCAATCACTCACCGCACCCGGAAGTTGAAGTGCTGCTTTGAGTGACTCGCGTTCAACACTTGAACCGATTGTTGACTGCTTAGTGACTTTGCCTGCAGGTGCGCTACCACCGATTGCTTTGGCCACCGTTGCAGTGTCCATGCCGAGCCAACCGGCGAGCCTGCGGGAGTATTCCGGGCGCAGTGCACTGTCACGGATTTTACGAATAATCGGGGTGGCTTCCTGCAGTGCTGCGATCCGTCCTTCACTCGTGTTCAGGTCGTGGGAGGCGAGCACCGATTTGATGGCAAACTCGAAGAGCGGTACTCGATTGTCGATGAGAGCGCGAACTGCTGCGTCACCGTGCTGAAGTCGCAGGTCACACGGGTCGAGTCCGTTGGGTTCAACCGCGACAAAGGTTTGGGATACGAACTTTTGGTCCTCTTCGAATGCACGTAATGCAGCTTTTTGTCCGGCGGCATCCCCGTCGAAGGTGAAGACGACTTGACCTCGCATTCTGTCGTCATCCATAAGCAGTCTTCGAAGGACTCGAATGTGATCTGAGCCAAATGCGGTGCCGCAGGTTGCCACTGCTGTTCCAACTCCGGCGAGGTGAGCTGCCATAACGTCGGTGTAGCCCTCAACTATTACGGCTTGCTGTTCTTTGGAGACCAGACGTTTGGCAACGTCGAGTCCGTAGAGCACGTGACTCTTCTTGTAGATAGGTGTTTCAGGCGTGTTGAGGTACTTGGGGCCTTCGTCGTCGTCATAGAGCTTGCGGGCGCCGAACCCGATTACTTCACCACCGAGTTCACGAATAGGCCACACCAGTCTGCCGCGGAAACGGTCGTAGATCCCCCGGTTTCCCTGGGAGACGAGTCCGCCGGCGAGTAGTTCCTGGTCCGTGAAACCTGCTTGGCGTAGGTGTTTTGTCAGTGCGTCCCAACCTTTAGGGGCGTAACCCACACTGAAGGTTGCACAGATTTCTGACTCGAATCCGCGTTGGGTGAGAAACTCACGCCCGGTTTGGGCCTCTGGAGTGAGGAGTTGCGCTTCATAGAACTCGGTAGCTTTTTTGTGCGCTTCGATTAAACGTTTGCGTTGGCCCTGCTGCTTGTTAGGGGTTGCCCCGCCGTCCACATACTGAAGTTGCACACCGGCTTTGTCCGCGAGTTTCTCCACCGTTTCCGCGAAACTGAGGTGGTCGATCTTTTGCACGAAACTGAGCAGGTCTCCACCTTCACCACAACCAAAGCAGTACCACATACCGCGACTTGGAGTGACATGGAAGCTGGGTGAGCGTTCTTCATGGAAGGGACACAAACCTTTGAGGGATCCCCCTCCGGCGGACTTCAAGGTGACGTACTCGGAGACCACCTGGTCAATCCGGGCGCGTTCGCGGACAAGTGCAATGTCCTCGTCTCTGATCCGGCCTGCCATGTGGGCAGTCTACGTCCGGTGAGGGTCGTCCACGTCCGGTGTGAGCAGGTCCGTTGATCCAAGGTTGAATGCTCCCATGGCTCTCGACACACACCAGCAGGACAAATCCGGACTTGATGTTGCTCAGCTTCGCGCTGACACTCGCGGGTGCACTGAAGTTGTGCACCTGAATAATGCCGGGAGCGCGTTGCCCCCCTCCGTTGTTATAGACACCATCGTCGAGCACCTGCGGCTTGAAGAGATGATCGGTGGGTACGAGGCACATGCTCGCGCTGGAGATCGGATCAATACGGTACGGGACTCGATCGGTGCATTGCTGGACACGAGTGGGTCAAATATTGCTTTGAGTACCTCTGCGACGGACTCGTGGGATCGGGCATTCGTTGCGATCAAGTTCGCCAGTGATTACGGACCCGACACAAGAATCCTGGCTTCCTCCTCGGAGTACGCGTCCAATGTGTTGCCCGTCATGCAACTCTCCCGTCACCTTGGGGTGCAACTCGAATTTATTCCCGATGACGAAACAGGGGTGACCGACGTCGGGGCCCTTGAATCGATGCTGGACGACAACGTTGCCGCGATCTTGATCAATCACTGCCCGAGCCAAAACGGATTGATTAACCCGGTGGCCGCGATCGGTCATGCACTCGCGCGAGCGCAATCAAATGCCTGGTATCTGGTTGACGCCTGCCAGTCGGTTGGGCAGTTGCCCGTGGATGCCGTTGCGGTTGGCGCTGATTTTTTGAGTGTGACGGGCCGTAAGTTTGTTCGCGGACCACGTGGCACCGGGTTCATGTATTGCTCTCCACGGGCCCTGTCCGAGTTGGAGCCTTTCCCCGCTGACCTGCATGGCACGACGTGGACACCTGATGGTTACACAATGCGAAGTGACGCTCAGAGATTTGAAGCTTGGGAGAAAAGTTACGCGGCGGTTCTGGGCCTTGGTGCTGCGGTTGACTACTCACTCGCTCTCGGCATGGATGCGATCTTCACGCGCATTGAATTCCTTTCTGGTGCGCTGCGATCAATGCTCGCTGAAGTCCCTGGGGTTGCGGTCCTGGATCGAGGGGTTGATAAGAGCGGGATCGTCACGTTCAACCACGAGAGTGTTGAGGCTGCGGAAATTGTTGCTGCGTTAAAAAATGCTGGGATCAACGTGTCAGTGGGCACCCCGGAGTACTCGCAAGTTGACTACATTGCGCACGGTGTGAGTTCACTCGTTCGAGTGTCACCACACGTATTCAATACGGTTGAAGAACTCGAGCGGTGCGTTGAAATAGTCAGCGACAGAACTGGGAGTGCCACTGCTCGATACTGACGTCGGTCAAGCTTGCCACCTGGTCAATGATCACGCGGAAGCGTTCTGCGTCAGTGGTTGCTTCCTCGAATGTCGGCTTGAGCCAACGCTCAAGGCTGCGACCCTCGTCCAACACGAGTGCGTGCACGAGTTCGGCGATAACTTCTCTTTGACGCGCATACGCGCGGTCAGCACCCGGGCGGTTCATGACCCATTTGACCGCAACGGATTTCATAACCGCGACTTCGTCGCGTACTTCTTGGGGAACAATCAAGCTTGCGTCATAACGTGTTAAAGGCTGGTCTCCAAATTGCTGCTGGGTTGCAATTTGGGCTGACACACTGAACCGACCGATCAGGTGGCTGGTGAATTTTTTGAGCATCACCATGCTTCGCATGGAACCGTCGAATGAACTCGGGAAGTAATCCAAGTTGCGAAGGCGTAGCACTGCTTCCTGCAACTGTGGGATCGAGATGTCGGGTAGGTAACGGTGTTGGGCGATTTCGCAGAGTTCATCGGTAATATTTAAGTCACCAAATTCAAGGATCGAAACCAAACCTGAATGAACGGCGTCTTCAAAGTCGTGAACGGAATAGGCGACGTCGTCCGACCAGTCCATGACCTGTTCTTCAAGGCAAGTGGTGGTTCCGGGGGCACCTTCGCGCAACCAAGCGAAAACTTCGGCGTCGTCCTCGTAGTAACCAAATTTTGGGTTACCGGGAGTCCTGGCCCACGGGTACTTGCACGAAGCGTCAAGTGAACCACGGGTGAGGTTCAGGCCGGCCGACTCGCCACTCTCGGTAAAGACTTTCGCTTCCAACCGACTAACAACCCGCAGGGTTTGAGCGTTGCCCTCGAAACCACCAATTGAGTCGGCGAGAGTATTAAGCTCCTCTTCGCCGTTGTGACCGAACGGCGGGTGACCAAGGTCGTGGGCGAGACCGGCAACTTCGACCAGGTCCGCATCACAACCGAGTGCTTCACCGAGTTCGCGGGAGATTTGGGCGACTTCAAGGGTGTGGGTCAGTCGGGTGCGCGGAAAGTCTGCGACACCGGCGAGTTGCACCTGGGTTTTGGCTGCAAGACGACGAAGTGCTGCGGAGTGCAACACACGGGCGCGGTCACGGGCAAATGCACTGCGAATATTTTCTTTGACCGGTTCGGTAACGGGTCGCGCGACGTCGTGCTCGTTGTAACCCGTTGGAATCGCCACGAGTGTGACTTTACTGTCCGTTGAGGATCTCGGGGACCTGCCATTGGTTGTAGAGGTAGTAGCGCACCAACGCGATTGCCTCGCGTGCAACGTATTCCGAGGTCAGCGTGGAAGACCCTTCCCCGGAGGAAGGCGCCATGTGGGCATCGATTCCATATTTGCCCGCGGTGACCTGTGCCCGAGCCGAGTGGGCCGGGTCGGTCACGATGGTGGCGGAAGTCCAGCCCAAGTCCTTCAGCAAAGTTGCTACAACCGCCAGGGATCCGAGAGTGTCGGTGCCGGTGGGTTGGTAGATCACGTCGTTGGCCGGAACTCCCAGCTTTTCAAGTTCGGATTGGGATCGTTCAAATGCTCGTTGCGGGCCGGTCACCATGATCACCGGGGCCACGCCACTCTTATATAACTGCGCGGCCCGCTCAAGTCGCTCGTTTTTTGCGGCTTTCTGGTTATTCCATGCTCCGGTGGGGTCCATGACCACGATTACCTGCGTGGGGGTTTCGTCTTCAATCTGCGAAGTGAGAACTATTTGAACCACGGCACCGATCGGAATTAATAGCAGCAGACTGACGCCGATTATGAGAACGAAGGTAAAAATGCGCGCTGGTGAAGTTACCGGTTCCAGAGCCACTGCCCCATGTTCACATGTTTAGATGCGAGTTCGCAGGTGCGACACTTGCCCGGCCGGCTTCAAGGCGAGCCACGGGGACCCTAAAAGGTGAGCACGAGACGTAGTCCAGCCCGATCGAGTCGAAGAAGTGAATCGACGCTGGGTCGCCGCCGTGCTCACCGCAAACCCCGCAAGAAAGGCCCGGGCGCGCGGCCCGACCTTTTTTGACCCCACGCTTGACCATCTGGCCAACGCCCTCCACGTCAATTGACTCAAAAGGAGACACGGGAAAGATCCCAAGATCCAAGTAGCGACTGAAAAATGCTGCCTCTACGTCGTCGCGACTAAATCCCCACACCGTTTGGGTCAGGTCGTTCGTGCCAAATGAGAAGAACTCGGCAAGCTCGGCCAGGTCACCGGCAATAAGTGCGGCACGCGGCAACTCGATCATGGTGCCCACCGGTATTTTGAGAGTAATCCCCCGCTCTTGCAACACCCGGTCAATCACCCGCTGCACTTCGGTTGTGATCACTGAGAGTTCGGCGATTGAACCCACCAGCGGGATCATCACTTCAGGTTTGGGGTTGCCACCCTTTTTCAACAGGTCACATGCGGCCTCGGTGAGTGCTTGAACCTGCATGGCAAAAAGTCCCGGGAGAACCAAACCCAGTCGTACACCGCGCAGGCCTAACATGGGGTTTTGTTCGCTGAGCCTGTTCACCGCGTTAAGAAGTTTGATGTCAGATTCGTTCGCTGTTCCACGCTCGGTGTCCACCGCGACCTTGACCGCGAGTTCCACTCGGTCGGGCAGGAACTCGTGCAGTGGTGGGTCGATCAACCTAATTGTGACGGGTAGGGCGTCCATGGCGGTAAGGATTTCCGTGAAGTCGCTGCGCTGCAAAGGCATGAGAGCTTGTAAAGCAGTTTCACGTTCGGAGTCTTCACTCGCCAGAATCAAGTCTTCAATGAGTTGCCGTCGCTCCCCGAGAAACATGTGCTCGGTGCGCAAAAGCCCGATCCCACTGGCACCCATACGGCGAGCGCGAGCTGCGTCGGGTCCGGTGTCTGCATTCGCGCGAACACCCATACGCCTTTTGCTGTCGGCGTGGGCCATTAAGCGGTCCACCGCGGCAATAAGTTCTGCCGTTTCCTCGTCTGCACCTTCGAGTGCTTTGCGCACACCGGATTCAAAGAGGGTGACGACCGGGCTCTCGGTGACGGGAACCGAACCAAGGAATACCTCGCCGGTACTGCCATCAATTGAGACAACGTCACCCGCGCGGAGGGTTTGACCTTGGCTGGTTGTCATCTCGCCTTTTTTCACGTCAATGCGAAGTGACTCTGCCCCGCACACAGCCGTCTTACCCATTCCTCGCGCAACGACGGCAGCATGTGAGGTTTTGCCACCACGACTTGTGAGAATTCCTGTTGCAGCAACCATGCCGCCAAGATCCTCGGGCGTTGTTTCACGCCGTACCAAAATTACCGAAGTTCCTTGAGCCGCTTTCGCCACCGCCGCTTCTGAAGAAAAAACAATTTCACCAACGGCAGCACCCGGGGAAGCGTTTGTCCCTTGCCCGATCAGGGTTGACTCCGCGTCAACGTCAAAGCGTGGAAAGAGCAATTGCGCTAGCTGCTCACCGGTCACGCGCAGCAAAGCTTCGTCGAGGGAAATCATGCCTTCGTCTACCAGGGACTTTGCGATTCGAAATGCGGCGGCAGCGGTTCTCTTACCAACTCGAGTTTGTAGCATCCAGAGTTTTCCGCGCTCTACGGTGAATTCAATGTCACATAAATCTCGGTAGTGGGCCTCCAAGTTTTTCATGTGACCCATGAGTTGCACGTACGAGTCAGGGTCGATCTCGTCGAGTGAATTCAACGGCAGGGCGTTTCGCACACCCGAGACGACGTCTTCACCTTGTGCGTCGGAGAGGTAGTCCCCGTACACCCCTCGTTCACCGGTTGCCGGGTCTCGTGTGAATGCAACCCCCGAACCCGAACCCAAGCCTGCCGCGCTAGCACCGGCGTTGCCGAACACCATTGCCTGCACATTGACTGCGGTTCCTAGGTCGTGGGGAATGTGTTCGCGTCGGCGGTAGATCCTGGCCCGCTCGGTGTTCCACGAATCAAACACCGCGTGGATTGCCCCTGCGAGTTGCTCTTTAGGGTCTTGGGGGAATTGAGTGCCGGTTTCTTGTTCAATAATTTCTTTGAACTCGGTGACGAGTGTTTGCATGGCGGCAACACTGAGGTCAACGTCAGCGGCGGCCCCTTGACTTTCTTTTGCAGCGTCAATCCGTTCCTCAAATGGTTCACCGGAAATACCCAACACGGTCTTGCCAAACATTTGCACTAGCCGGCGGTAGGAGTCCCATGCAAAGTGTTCGTTATTTGACACCCGTGCCAAACCCACAACGCTGAGGTCATTGAGTCCGATATTGAGCACCGTTTCCATCATGCCGGGCATCGAAAATTTCGCACCCGATCGCACCGACACTAAGAGCGGGTCACCAGGGTCCCCCAAAACGCGCCCCATGGACTCTTCAAGTTCAATCAGTGAGCGATCAATTTGTCCCTGCAACTCATCAGGTTGAGCACCCGTTCGCAAATACACCTGACACGCACGGGTTGTAATGGTGAACCCTGGCGGCACGGGCAGACCCATGGAGACCATCTCGGCCAGGTTTGCGCCTTTGCCGCCAAGGAGCTCACTCATGGAACGGTCACCCTCAGAAAAGGAGTAGACAAATTTGGTCATAGCCAAGATTCTGTCAGGTCACACTCTGCTTTATCACTTTTTAAGTGTGATCTTTTACCCACCACTGACAGAGAGCTCAGCCAAGGAAACATTGGCTCGGTCTTCGAAGGTGAGCTCACAGGTTTCTAGCCAGCGATCAGGTAGTGAAGGCTTGCGACCACCTGAGGTGCGACCGCGCGGGCCGGCTCCTACTTCTGAATTGAATGCTTGATCGGGGTAGATCTGGGATAGCAGGGCGTCAAGTTCTGCGAGTGATTCCACGGTGCCCAATGATTGACGGACCGTGTGGGGAACACTGAAACCTTTGAGGTACCAGGACATGTGTTTGCGCATATCTCGCATGCCTTTAGCCTCGCCGTAATCCAGGCATAGAAGTTCAGCGTGTCGGCGTAAGACTTGTAGGACGCGATCAAGCCGCGGTTCTGTGGGAAGTTCCTCACCCGCGAAGGCAGCGGTGAGCTGGGAGAACAACCACGGTCGCCCCAAACAGCCACGACCCACAACCACGCCGTCTGCTCCGGTCTGAGCCATCATGTTGAGTGCGTCTGAGCCGGTCCAAATATCGCCGTTGCCCAGAACAGGCGTATTGAATTGGCGAAGGTGGTCTTTCAAGTTTTTAATTGCATCCCAATCTGCCTTGCCGCTATACATATCCGCAGCGGTGCGCCCGTGCAAGGCAACCCAAGCAACACCCGCTCGCGCCGCACTCTCCCCCGCGTGCAGGTAGGTCAGGTGGTCCGCGTCGATTCCCTTTCGCATTTTTACCGAAACGGGAACTTTGCCGTCTGCTGCGGCAACTGCTCGCTCAACAATCTCGGTGAACAAATCACGTTTCCACGGTAAGGCGCTGCCACCACCTTTGCGGGTGACTTTGGGAACTGGGCAACCAAAATTCATATCGATATGGTCAGCTCGGTCTTCGTCTACAATTATTGAGACCGCTTTAGCCATGACATGCGGGTCCACGCCATAAAGCTGCACTGACCGTGGAGATTCATCTGCTGCGAAAGTCACCAAGTCCATGGTTGCCGCATTGCGTTCCACGAGTGCCCGCGAGGTGACCATCTCGGAAACATAGAGTCCGGCACCTTCTTCGCGGCACAGCCTGCGAAATGCTCGATTGGTGATTCCCGCCATTGGGGCTAGCACAACAGGTGGATCAACTACATAGGATCCAATTGCAAGCTGTGCTGACATTGCGCAAGTTTCGCATGTCTATTTCAGCAATGTGCACCGCGTAGGGCAGACTGCGTTGTGGCAAAAGGGTCCCGATTACGTGGAACCTGACATGTGAGGAGCAACATGGCATCGGTTGAGAACGAACGCGAACCACTTCCAACAACGCCTCCCGCACACAATATTGTGCTGGAAGGCAAGAAGCGTTGGGTCGCACTGATCTTCCTAGCACTTGGTGTTGCCATGATTATTCTCGACGCAACCGTGGTGAACGTCGCGATTCCCACCATGGTCACCGACCTTGACCTCACCACCAACGACGCCGAGTGGATTAACGCGGCATACTCACTGACTTTTGCATCGCTGCTTATTTTCTTTGGTCGCCTAGGTGACCGCTTTGGTCGCAAACTCCTGTTCATTATTGGTGTAGTCACCTTTGTTCTTGCCAGCGCACTCGTCGCCGCCTCTGATTCTTCGATGACCCTGATCGGTGCCCGTGCATTGCAGGGAATCGGTGGGGCAATGATTCTGCCCGCATCACTCGCGGTCATTAACGCCGTCTTTGTTGGTAAGTCACGCGCGGTCGCATTTGCGGTTTGGGGTGGAACGATCGGTGGCATGGCGGCCCTTGGGCCACTCGTTGGCGGTTGGCTCACCACCTATGCTTCCTGGCATTGGGCTTTCTTAATCAACGTTCCCATCGGAATCATTGTGATTATTGGTGTCATTGCCGTTGTCCCAGAAACTCGGGACATGCACGCGCGTAAGGGCTTCGATATTCCGGGAACACTTTTGATCACCCTCGGTTTGGTCGGAATAGTCTTTGCAGTGATCGAAGGCCAACGCTATGGCTGGCTCGCACCTATCGCTGATTTCAAGGTTGGCGGTTGGACCTGGCCCCTTGGCTCGATCTCCATTGTCACTGTCGCCGGTGTCTTAGGAATCATTGCTTTAATCACGATGATCTTCGTGGAAAAGCGCCGAATCGCCGCTGACAAAGTAGTGATCCTTGACCTTCGACTGTTCAAAATCAAAAGCTTCGGTGCCGGCAACGGTGTCGCACTCGTTGTCAGCCTCGGCGAGTTCGGATTGCTTTTTGCTATCCCGCTATTCCTGCAAGCCACCCGTGGCTACGACGCATTGCAGACCGGTTTCATTTTGCTAGCACTTGCAATTGGTTCCTTCGCAGCGTCCGGCGCTGGTGCACCACTGTCCCAACGCTTCGGGCCGGTTCGCGTTCTCCAACTCGGCATGGTGCTTGAAGTGATTGGAATTATTGGTCTGGGAATCATTATTTCCGAAACGGTCACAGGTTGGGGAATGGCTCCGTGGCTCTTTATCTACGGAATGGGTGTTGGTTTCGCCACCGCCCAACTCACCGGCGTAATCCTCTCCGAAGTCCCCGTCGCCGAATCGGGTTCGGCTAGTGCGGTGCAATCAACATCACGCCAAGTAGGCGCGGCGATCGGCACGGCAATTATTGGAACAACCCTGCTCATTGGCCTTGGATCAACCGCCGGACACCTTGAAGACCGGGGCATCCCAGCTGCAGAAGCCCAACAGGTCAGTGACGCGGTCGCCAATAGCGCCGGTCAAGCAATCCCCGCCCTTGCCAAGCAACCTGATGGTGACGTGCTCGTCGCTGGGGCATCGGACGGATTTGTCACCGCGATTAAATCGGTGTCGATCATTGCCGGAATCTTCGTATTCCTTGGATTGCTTTTGAGTTTCATGCTTCCGCGTAATGCCGCACGCATTGAATCTGAGGGTTACAAACCACCTCGAGAGTGATTCCCGCGACACGCGGGTGTCACCCATCACCGGCAAAACTGATGAATATAGGCTCATATGTTATGGTAATGAAAATCATTATCACTAAGGAGTCATATGAACCGTTCTGAACTCATCACCGCCGCATCAGCTCACAGTGGAGTTCCCACCGCCAGCGTCGAGCAGGTTCTCACCAGTATTCAGGCCGTTGTTATCGAGTCACTGATGAACCAAGAAAAAGTAACCATTCCTGGATTCCTCACCCTTGACGTTGTCGAACGTAGCGCGCGAACCGGGCGAAACCCAAAGACCGGCGCACCATTGGAAATTTCCGCGCGAAAGGCCGTTCGTATCGCCGCCGGTCATGGACTTAAGCGGGCTGTTGCAGGTATTCCTGCTACCGGCAACTAGCCGTGAACCACAACCATCGAGGCCAGAAGAGCCCGCAGGGCTCCGACACAATCGACCAACGGGGCATTCCTACCAATGCATGTGTCGTTTGTGGCGGCAATGTGATGGTGGTGAAAGTCATCTTTGAGGACTACGAAATAGCGGGTTACCTACTGGATGCGGAGTGTGCGGACTGTGGCAGCTTGCTCACAGCCCCGTGCCCATTAGATCGTCCCGAAGGACATATCGAGGATTGGAACAATTAGATCGGGATGCGCTCACTTAACCAGCCGGCGAGCGCATCAATACCAATGCGTTCTTGCGCCATAGTGTCCCGATCCCGGATTGTTACGGCTTGGTCTTCGAGTGAATCAAAATCAACCGTGATGCAGTACGGGGTTCCGATCTCGTCTTGTCTGCGGTAGCGGCGACCGATCGCACCAGCGTCGTCAAAGTCAATATTCCAACGCTTGCGAAGTTCTGCTGCAATCCCGTGGGCTTTTGGCCCAAGGTCTGCATTACGGGAAAGCGGAAGAACCGCTGCCTTCACGGGCGTAAGGCGTGGGTCAAGACGCAGGACCGTGCGCTTGTCCACGCCACCCTTTGAATTGGGTGCTTCGTCTTCGTCGTAGGCGTCGAGCAAGAATGCAAACATGGCGCGGTTCAATCCTGCTGCAGGTTCAATAACAAAAGGAGTCCAACGCTCCCCCGACTCTTGATCGAAGTAGGTCAGATCGGCACCGGAATGTTCGCTATGGGTTTTGAGGTCGAAGTCGGTGCGGTTTGCTACGCCTTCAAGTTCAGCCCACTCGCTTCCACCAAACTTAAACCGGTATTCGATGTCGACGGTTCGCTTTGAGTAGTGACTGAGCTTTTCTTGGGGGTGCTCAAAGCGCCGCATGTTCTCTGGATTCATGCCAAGGTCTACATACCAATTCCAGCGCTCGTCCAACCAATAGTCGTGCCACTCTTCGTCCGTGCCCGGTTTAACGAAAAATTCCATCTCCATTTGCTCAAACTCGCGGGTACGGAAAATGAAGTTGCCAGGAGTAATTTCGTTGCGGAAACTCTTTCCGGTCTGACCGATGCCAAACGGTGGCTTCTTGCGGGCCGCGGTCATTACGTTGAGGTAGTTCACGAAAATACCTTGTGCGGTTTCTGGTCGGAGGTAGTGAATGGCGGCGCTGTCTTCGGCGACACCAACCGTTGTGCGCAACATGCCGTTGAAGTCGCGTGGCTCGGTGAATTCGCCTTTTGTTCCGCAGTTGGCGCAGTTAATGTCGGCCAAACCGTTGGTTGGGAGCCTGTTGTGCTTTTCTTCGTACGCTTCGATCAACTGGTCCGCGCGGTACCGCTTGTGGCAGTTCTTGCACTCGGTAAGTGGGTCTGCAAAAGCGTTGACATGGCCTGATGCTTCCCATACCTGCGGGGCCAAAATCACTGAGGAGTCAAGGCCGACAACGTCCTCGCGCTGACGCACCACCGCTTGCCACCACTGCTTGCGCACGTTCTCTTTGAGTTCAACCCCGTTGGGGCCGTAGTCCCAGGCCGAGCGGCTACCGCCATAAATCTCTGAGGACTGAAATACAAATCCACGGCGCTTGGCAAGGTTTACGACTGCGTCAACACGATCCATGGCATGAGTCTAATGGTGAGCTTTAAGCGCCCATCGCCTTCGATCGCTGCTCAAGGAGTGCAATTGCACTATCAAGGTCAATGACGTCAAAGTCGGTGTAATGCCAAGCAAGGGATCGAGCACCCAAAGGCGACTGAACAGAAACGATAGTGGGGAACAGGAACTGCAGTTGGTTCATGGCCGTGCGTGGGCACACGGGCACTGCTAGGACCAGTTCGCTCACTCCAAGTGTTCGCAACCACTGCCCACACAACAGCGCCGCCGTCCCGGTTTCAACACCGTCGTCGACCATGATCACTCGCTTGCCATTAACCTTGCCCGCATCAAAATTTTCCACAAATTTCTGATCTAATTCTGCGGACTCACTCGTTCGACTTAGGTGAATGCCGAAAAGCTCACGTGCGCCGGTCACGCTTTCAATGCCTAATGCAACCGGAACACCGTTAGGCATGACGCACGCAATTAGGGCATCGGAAATTAAATCGGAATACTGCTCCTGCAAGAGCGAACCCAGTTCAATCCCTGCGTCGAAAAGGTTTTCAAACTTAGCGCTCACCGTGGATGCTCCCGCGATCAAAAGTTTGAGCATCGGGTGCGAGTGAGCTGGCAGCACTTTGGCTCATATCCGATTGTGAGTCGCTAATAATTTCAACCGTAACCGATTCCTTGGTGAACTTGGACAGGAACGGAATCACCTCTAACTTCACCTCATATCTGCTCAAAAACTTGCGGTAGGCGCCCACGCCTTCCCAGCGGTGGATCAAAGTGAGGTCCTGCAGTGAGTCGGTTGACTGCCCAAGTTCACTGGACAAAAAACCCGGTGACTGGGCAACGAGTTCACCTATTCGTGCATATCCTTGATCGAACTGGGCACGATCCCCCTCTGGAACAACGAGCTGCGCAATCACGGCAATAGCGTTCGCTTTGACATTCATGAAATCTGGGAGGCTCACCCGTGAAGATTAACGCGCACTAGAGTTTGGGTTGCGCCGGGTTTTCACTCGGGAAGAGTTACACCTGAAAGGACCATTGTGGCCAAGAACAAGAAGAACCAAAAAGGTTCTGGTGGTGTCCGCGGCCCACGTGGCCCACAATTTCAGTCCGGCAGTAACCAGCCCGCAACACCTGGAGTGCCTAGATCTCCCAAATACTCTTCCAGTCGAAGTCGCGCAGCATTTGAGCGCAAGAGTTACCCGATCCTTGCCGTCGTAACCTCAGCCCCTCGCTGGCTCTTAGTTGTGGGACTTGGCTCCTCACTTCTACTTGGCCTGATTCTCAGTGACACTTTCGCATGGCTCGGTGCCATATTTCTGTTAATCGTTGGCGCCTTCCTTGGCTGGCTGCTCGCTCTATCCTGGCCACTATTGAGCTCAGGTCGAAGGTTCATGCGGATCTTGGTTGTGGGTGCACTCTTTGGCCTTGCGATCCTCAAATTCGGCGGATCATTTTAAGTCTTATTGCACTTGACAATCATTCTCATTAAGACTATGTTCGCTCCATGACAACCACAAAAAAGCTATTACTCAGCCTCCTAGCATCCTCCGCCCTGATCTTGTCTGCGTGTTCAAGTGGGGATTCCTCCACCACTGAAACAGCGAGTTCGCCCACCACGCCAGCGTCCACGGCAACCGCTGAGCTCGACGAAGCCACCGGAATCGCTTCAGTTGTAGCAACCACCACCATGCTGGGAGACGTTGCCCAGGACATTGTTGACTGCGCCGGTGGCACGGTCGAGGTTCTCACGCCAATCGGTGTCGACCCGCACGACTTCTCAGCTTCCTCTGCTCAAATTGCCTCGTTGGTCAACGCGGACTTGGTTGTCGCAAACGGGCTCGACTTAGAGGCTGGATTAACCGACTCTTTGGAGGGTGCAGCCAGTGACGGAGCCAATATTTTTGAGGTCGCTCCTCTGATTGACCCCATTGAATTTGGAGTTGCTTCGCACTCGGAAGATGGGGACGACCATGGTGATGGAGACGACCATGGTGATGGGGACGACCATGGTGATGGGGACGACCATGCAGAAGAAGAAGATCATGATCACGGATCTCTAGACCCACACTTCTGGTTCGACATGAATCGCATGGCAACTGCTGCCGAGCTCATGGGCGCAGAACTGACAACCGCAACGGGAAATCAGGCGTACACCACATGTGCAGCAACAACGGCAGCCCAGATCCGCGATGCGGAGAGTGAGGTTCGTGCGACCCTGGAGTCAGTTCCGGTTGAAAATAGAATTCTGGTCACCGACCATGACGCTCTCGGCTACCTAGCGGAACTTTATGGCTACGAGGTTGCCGGTACGGTGATCCCTGCTGGGACAACCATGGCTTCACCAAGTTCGGCGGATCTTGCTGAACTAGTTGCGACCATCCAAGCTGAAGGGGTTACCGCAATTTTCGCGAATACCGCAGAGCCATCCGTTCTCGCTGAAGCTGTTGCCGCCGAGACCGGCATGGACATCTCAGTGATCCCGCTTTATGTTGGAAGCCTTGGAGCGCCTGATTCACCCGCAGCAACCTATATCGACATGATGCGTACCAATGCACAGTTGATAGCCGAGGGTCTGCAAGGCTGACTCAATGGAATGGTTTCTTGACCCGTTTGCGCTCGGGTTTCAACAACGTGCGCTTGCGGGTGGGATTCTCGCCGGACTCATGACCGCGGTTGTCGGCACGTGGTTGGTTCTTCGCGGTATGAGTTTCTTTGGAGATGCATTTGTTCATGGAATAGTTCCGGGTATTGCAGCGGCGGTGGTCTTTGACATAAATCCACTCCTCGGAGCCGCTGCCGCGGCACTCGTCATGGTTCTTGCCATTGAATTAGTTAACCGACAAACAGTGTTGAGTGAAGACACATCGATCGGTTTACTTTTTGTCGGAATGTTGGCCCTAGGTGTAATCATCATCTCCCGACTTGACTCATATTCAGGCAGCCTCACGACAATTCTGTTCGGCGACGCCCTGGGCGTGACAACCCAAGACTTGATCACCCAAGGCATCCTGGCCGTTGTGGTCATTTCCTCGACCTCCCTGTTTTATCGACCACTCCTCGCCCTATCTTTCAACGCTGACAAAGCTCAACTCTGGGGATTAAATCCAGGGCGAGCCCATATCGCGTTGCTGATTCTTATTGCTGCGGCGGTGATCGGGAGTTTCCAGTCCGTAGGGACGCTGCTCGTATTTGGCCTACTCGTTGGCCCGCCTGCAACCGCGGCCCTGGTCTCTCGAACAGTTCCCCGCATGATGTTCACGGCAGCTTTCATTGCAGTATTTTCGGTGTGGATTGGACTTACCCTTAGTTACCATCTCAACACCGCAGGGTCGGCCACCATGGCGATCGTCCCGGTGGTCCTGTTCTTTATTGTCCTGACCGTGACGCGACTACGAGCGGTCCGAAACAAGAAGGTGGCAGCCCGTGTCTGACGTTGTAGTTGGTCAACAGGTTGTCGTGACCCGAGGCTCGCACGTGGCAATTTCCGCCTCCGACTTCACCGTTCCACAGGGTAAAATAACCGCGATAATTGGTCCCAACGGAAGTGGGAAGTCAACCCTGCTGCACGCAATCGCAGGACTCCTTCCCCTTGTTAGTGGGAAACTCACCGTACTGAACAACACTCCGGTGATCAGTCGGTCACAGATTTCCTATGTACTGCAATACACGACTGTTCCAACGGGAACTCCACTCACCGTGGCCGAGGCTGTCGCAATGGCCCGCTATCCGAAGTTGGGGTTATTCGGGCGGCCCACTAAAGAAGACAAGAAAGTTGTCACTTCAGCCATGGAGCGACTCAAAATTACCGACCTCGCGAAGCGACACCTCAACGAGCTTTCCGGTGGTCAACGTCAGCGCGTGTATGTGGCCCAAGGAATTGCACAAGACCACTCGATTCTCCTGCTCGATGAACCACTCACCGGTTTGGATATCAACTCAGCCAAAACTATCGATTCGATAATTCACGACGAACCAGGTCGCGGCTGTTCCGTTGTTCTCACGACACATGATCTCGAGGAGGCCAGGGCGGCCGACCACGTGATTTTGACCGCGGGCCGTGTTATGGCTTGCGGAAAACCACAAGATGTCTTGACCAATGAGAATCTCACACATGCGTATGGGCTGGGATCTCTGCATGAGCATCGAGTCTCGGATCTCATGTTGCCCACCGAGCACCACCTAGATGATCACTCACATTAGGGTCGTTCCATGGCAACGGTAGGAGTCCGAACAACTCGACAGCGCACGGCCGTCTCAGAGGCCCTGACCGAACTAGATGACTTTCGCTCAACCCAAGAGATCCATGAATACCTGAAGGAACGGGGCGACAGCGTGGGTCTTGCAACCGTCTATCGGACTTTGCAGACGTTGAGTTCGGTGGGAGACGTAGACGTTATTCTCCGCGAGGATGGTGAATCCGTTTACCGACTTTGTAGTGACGCGCATCATCATCATTTAGTCTGCCGCAAGTGCGGTTTCACCGTTGAAGTAGAAGGACCGGCAGTGGAACGTTGGGCCGAGGCCGTGTCACATGAGCACGCCTTTACCGAGGTCAGCCACACCTTGGAAATTTTTGGGCTATGCGCTAACTGCAGCTAATGTGATGCCGCTAAACGGCCCCGCCATAACGTCGATTACGCGAAGCGTAAATCTCGCAGGCCTCCCATAGTTGCCGCCGGTCAAAGTCTGGCCACAGCGTGTCAAGGAAGACGAACTCCGCGTATGCGGACTGCCACAGTAAGAAGTTACTCATGCGCTGTTCACCTGAACTGCGCACAAAAAGGTCAACGTCTGGCATGTCGGGTTCATCTAGGTTCGCCGCAATCATGCGCTCGGTAATTTTCTTTGGCGAAACTTGCCCCTTGGCGACTTTCTCCGCGATTGCTTGAACCGCGTCTGCGATCTCAGCTCGGCCTCCGTAATTGACACACATGGTGAGGGTCAACTTGTTGTTCTTTGCTGTAAGCGCCTCGGCCGCTTCAAGTTCCTTGATCACACTTGTCCACAACTTGGGCCTGCGACCGGCCCAACGGATTCGAACGCCCAGCTCATGCATTTCGTCGCGGCGACGTCTGATTACATCGCGGTTGAATCCCATAAGGAACCGCACTTCTTCAGGCGATCTGCGCCAGTTCTCCGTCGAGAAAGCGTACGCGGAGATCCACCCAATTCCTATTTCCAGTGCACCGTGGACACAGTCCAACAGGCTGGCTTCACCCGCTTCGTGCCCTGCGGTCCGCGGCAAACCACGCTCTTGGGCCCAACGACCGTTGCCGTCCATGACAAGTGCAACATGCTTAGGGACCAATTCCTTCGGGAGCTTTGGCGCAACCACACCGCTTGGGTGAGCCGGTGGGGCTGGAAACTTCTTCTTCATGCAACTCCTCCCACGGTCTTGCGGTCAACCAGCGGCAATGATTTCAGTCCCCGGTCAAGGTGCCACTGGAGAAACGCAGCAATTAACCCGCTCGCTTCAGTTCGCGAACGCGGCTCACTTATGTCCGCTTGATCCCACTCACCCGAGAGCAATGCGCCCAGCAGGGTCACGGTTTCGGCACTAGGCGCCGCCGAACCTGGCGGGCGGCAACTATCGCAGACGATCCCCCCTGCAGGTATGGCGAATGCACGGTGCGGACCCTCACTCCCGCATTGAGCACAGTCGTGGAATGACGGTGACCAACCAGCAACTGCCAGTGATCTCAATAGGTAGCTGTCAAGAATCAGTCGTGGATCATGCTCCCCCGCAGTGAGCGAACGCAGACCCGACACCAGCAGAGCGAACTGAGGGACGGCGGGTTCGCCCTCCTGGGGAGTGAGCCTTTCGGCTGTTTCCAGCATGGCGGTTCCAGAAGTCCAAGCAACATAATCTGATGTGAGGGCTCCACCCATGGCCGCGATGCTTTCCACCTGGGTGACACTGTCAAGGGATTTACCCGTGTACAGCTGAATGTCTACGTGCGCAAATGGCTCTAACCGCCCACCAATTCTGCTTGAAGTTTTGCGCACTCCTCTGGCGACCGCTCGAACACGACCGTGGCTTCTCGTGAGCAATGTGACAATGCGATCAGACTCGCCAAGTTTTTGGGCTCGAAGCACCACTGCTTCATCGCGATAAACTGGCACACTACATTCTAGGCGGCTACGCACCGGATATCCGCTTCAAAATTCCAGTCAGGAGCGGAATGTCTCAAAACGACGAGCCCGCGCGGGAACAATCCAGCCGGCAGAAGCGTGATATTCAACTTTTCGCACTTGAGCCAAGATTCCTGCGCAAATCAATTCTGCTTGTCCTGATCGGTGTACTGATATTTCAGGTCGTGACTTGGTCTTTCTCACTGCTCGCTGGGTTCCTGTTCAATCTCTTGCTGGCCTGGTTGCTCGCAATCTCAATCGACCCAATCGTGACAGGTCTTGCCAATAGGGGCATGCGACGAGGTTTGGCAACCACGATCGTGGTCGTCTCTGGAATCGCTTTGATCGGCGGATTCATCGCTCTCTTTGGTGGCGCACTCGCAACGCAAATTGCGGAACTAGTTGCTGCGATGCCCGCCTTGATTTTGGACCTGGTTCAGTGGCTCAACTCAACCTTTGATGCAAATATTGATCCGGTTGAAATCACGTCTAATCTGAATCTGACAACGGAGCAAATTACAGCTATTGCTTCTTCACTGGCCGGTGGGATTTTCGGGGTTGTATTCAGTGTTCTCGGTGTCGCCTTCAGCCTATTAACCGTGGCAGTTTTCAGTTTCTATTTCGCGGCGGACTCCCCACGGATCAAACGGTTTATTGCTGGGTGGCTCCCACACAACAGGCAAATCGTTTTTATTAACGTGTGGGAAATTTCAGTTCGCAAGGCCGGAGGATTCCTGATCTCCAAACTCGCACTCGCAACACTGTCAGCGGCGGCACATATAGCTTTCTTTTACCTGATCGACATTCCCTACTGGTTACCCATGGGAATTTTCGCAGGCCTCGTGAGCCAATTCATCCCTACAATCGGCACCTACCTTGGAGTTGCGCTGCCAGCCCTTTTTGCCGCATTTGATCAGCCGATTGACATTCTGTGGATCGCACTCTTTGCAACGGTGTACCAGCAATTTGAAAACTACGTTTTTACTCCACGAATTTCTACCGCGACTATGGATATCAATTCCGGTGTTGCACTTGGATCCGTGTTCGTTGGCGCTGCACTCTTTGGCCCGATCGGAGCAATCATTGGAATCCCGCTGGTCGCAATTGCGATTGCAGTGATTGAGGCCTACGTCCACCGCTATGACCTTCACCCTGAAGTTGAGGAACGAACAGTTTCCCGACGGATGCGAACACCAGTTCAAATGATGCGCGAGCGGGCTGATTCTGATTCTGATTCACAATCCAAGCCAGATTCTGATTCAGAACTCTGAACCCTGAACTAGAACCCGAGACGTCGGAGTTGCTTGGGGTTGCGCTGCCAGTCTTTTGCAACCTTGACGCGAAGGTCAAGGAACACCGCCGTTCCTAGAAATTTCTCGATCTCCGCGCGTGACTCACTCCCCACTCGCTTGAGTCGAGATCCACCCTTACCAATCACAATCGCTTTCTGACTGTCGCGCTCCACAAACAAACTCGCGTAGATGTCAGTCAATGGGAAATTCTCCGGGCGGTCTTCCCGCAATGACATCTCTTCAATGACAACAGCAATCGAATGGGGCAATTCGTCCTGCACACCCTTGAGCGCGGCTTCACGGATCAGTTCAGAGACAAAGATTTCCTCGGGTTCGTCGGTGACAGTGTCTTCGGGGAAGAACTGCGGCCCCTGCGGCATGGCTTTCATGAGTTCGTCAATCACAACGTCCACTTGATCATTGGACTTGGCAGAGACGGGAATAATTGAGCTCCAGTTCACTCCGAGCTCCGTGCCGAGTTTTTCAACAGCGATCAGTTGTTTTACCAGTTGCTCCGGGTTAACCAGGTCAGTTTTGGTCACCAACGCAAAGTTGATGCTCTTTGAAAGGCCTGCAATTGATTCGGTAATAAACCGATCACCCGGCCCAATCGTTTCGTTCGCCGGGATGCACAGGGCAACAGCATCCACGGTGGAATACGTGTCCTTCACTTCCTCGTTTAGTCGCTGTCCCAAGAGTGTTCGGGGACGATGAATCCCAGGAGTATCAACCAAAATGAGTTGACCGTCAGGCCTGGTAATAATCGCGCGAATTACTCGTCGCGTTGTTTGTGGCCGATCCGAGGTAATGGCCACCTTGGTTCCCATGGCCGCGTTGAGAAAAGTCGACTTGCCGGCATTAGGCCGACCGACTATCGCGGCAAATCCACTCGTGAAATCGGCCTTTGTCATGGTGTTATTGCATCTGCTCTCTCACTTGGTGAATCCTGATGGGAAACCGATCGCGCCAGAAGAACCAACGCAAGGAGTATTAGTCCGCATCCGGCTAAGCCGACAAGTGAAATCGCTTCGCTCAAGACGGCTACTGCCAAGATAGTCGCCACAAGCGGCTCAGCCAAATTCAGCGTGCCAATTGTACCGGCGTTGAGTACGCGCATGCCTCTCCCAAACAACCAATATGCAGCGGTAGTCACGATCAACCCCAACCACAATGCTGCGACGAAACCGCTGCCACTCACAATCCAGGAACCAGAAGTCACCGCGAATGGGAGCAGGATCACCGCCCCGACTGCGAAGGCCGCGGCCAGAACAGAAGTTGATTGGGAGCCAACATGGGTCAATTGGGTGCCAATATTGGTGAACACGGCGTAGCTCGCGGCCGCTGCAAGACCAGCAGCAATTCCCCCAACCGCGACCTCACCTTCTGGGGGTCTGCCCACAAGTAACGCCAGACCAACAACCCCAATGGCTGTTGCGATCCACCAGGTGCGCTTTGGACGTACGTGATTCCACGCCCACCCGAGTAGCCCAGCACACCAGGGCGCCGCCGAAATCGTGACCAAGGTACCGACTGCAACCCCGGAAAGTGTCACGCTGAGAAAGAAGAAGAACTGAAACGCCGCGACACCAAGCCCCATGGCCCAGATCAGAGGTAGTCGATACAAACTAAAGAAAGCGATCCCGCGAGTAAGGAATACCAACCCGATTGCACCAATGATCAACCGCCACGCAGCAACTGAGGCCGAACTGGCTTCAGGGATCAACAGAGTGCTGGTGGTGCCTGAAGTCCCAAACAGAATCGCGGCGCCCAAAACGGAGATGACTCCGGATTGGGAACTAATCCGAGTCACGTTCTAAATCTGCTTCATTCACTTCGATTAATTCCAGTGTTTCCGAGGGTCGAGCTACGACAAAACTAATTCGGTTTCGGCGACCTGTTCCCACTTCTGCAACTAACTCCCAGCCTTGAATGTCAATGCGCGATTCAGCGATTGGAACCCGACCTAGTTTTTTCGCCATTAACCCCAGGACGGAGTCGATGCCTTCTTCCTCGGAATCCAGATCAATGTCAATTAGTTCAGCGAAGTCTCCAATATTCATGCGAGACATGACTCGGAAGCCACCGCCATTCAGGAGTTCGATTTCGGGAGCGGCGGTATCGTATTCGTCGGCGATCTCACCCACGATCTCTTCAAGGATGTCCTCGATCGTGACAATTCCCGCGGTGCCCCCGTACTCGTCCACAACAATTGCCATGTGCACGCGCGCTGATTGCATATCTCTCAACAAATCATCGGCCTGCTTACTGTCAGGGACAAAGTACGCGGGACGCATCAGATCTTCTACTTTTTCTGCATGCTCAGCGTCGCGATACTCAAAGACTCTTTTCACAATGTCCTTGAGGTAGATCACACCCACGATGTCGTCTGCATTCTCGCCGATCACAGGGATGCGAGAAAACCAAGATCTAAGACCAAGCGAAAGCGCTTGGCGTAACGACTTATGCCGTTCAATGAACACCATTTCGGTACGCGGGACCATCACTTCCCGTGCAAATGTGTCGCTGAGCTCGAATACCGAGTGGATCATTGCTCGTTCGTCGTCTTCGATGAGCGAGTCGCTCGAGGCCATGTCAACTAGGTCACGTAATTCAGCCTGGGAATCAAAGGGGCCCTGACGGAACCCTTTACCCGGTGTAAGTGCATTGCCGACATGAATCAAGAGAGTTGCAATTGGACCAAGAATTGCCGCGAGGAAGCGGGCCGGGCCCCCGCTTACCAATGCAATTCTCTCCGAGTGAATCCGACCCAAGGTTCGGGGAGCGACACCCAATCCTACGTATGAAACTAGAACCAAGATTGCCGCGATGAGCGCAAAAGCTGCGATGAGTGGCATCTGCGTTGAATCCGTCAGCCAACTGATCCCGTGGTAGCTGATCAACACAAAGGCGGTGATACTCGCAATGGTGGAAACAAAGAGTAGGACGTTGACATAACGAGGTCGGTCATCAATGACGCTTAACAGTCGCAAACTGGCCTTCGAGTCCTCGAGGTCTTCAATCCTTGACCGAGAGATCCGACTAATGGCAGTTTCAGCACTGATCAGCAGCCCTGCGATCACTACCAAGATGATTGACGCGAGAACGATTACGATCACGGAGTTCGCCAATCTTGAAGCAGTTCGTCGCTCAACGTGAACATGACTAGGTGTTCCTCTTCTTCTTGGTGGTCAAGCCCGAGTAGGTGCAAAATACCGTGGGTCACCAAGTACTCGCACTCGTGCTGGAGTGTTCGACCTGACTCGACTAGTTGGGGTGGCAAAAATGCAGGACAAATCACAATGTCTCCCAGGAATCCACTCTCGCTGATTTCACCCTCAGCCGGGAGAGTGATTTCGTCTATCGGAAAAGAGAGAACGTCAGTGGCACCGGGTTCCTGCATCCAGTCTTCATGCAGGGTTGTCATGCGCTCGGTGTCAATGAACGTGATGCTCATTGAAGCCTGTTCATGAATGCGAAGTGAGTCCAGGTGATGCGCGGCAAGATCTGCGATTGCCGTTAGATCAATGACTGAGTCAGTTTCGTTGTCAATCTCGATTAAGGAGGCTCTCATGTATGTGTTCTGACCGCCGTCAACTTACTCTCTTGCACTTCGTCGTACTCCGCGTATGCCGCAACAATTTCGCCAACGAGTCGGTGGCGCACTACGTCGCTCGCGTCGAGCCGGCAGAACTCAACGTCTTCAACGTTGCCCAGGATCTCAGAAACAATACGCAATCCGCTTGTCGTGCCTGACGGAAGATCAACTTGTGTGACGTCACCGGTAACCACCATGGTGGAGCCAAAACCCAAACGAGTGAGGAACATTTTCATTTGAGCGGCGGAAGTGTTCTGTGCTTCGTCGAGAATAATGAAGGCGTCATTGAGCGTTCGTCCGCGCATGTACGCCAGTGGTGCCACTTCGATGGTGCCACTCGTGATCAAACGGGGAATTGAATCCGGGTCGATCATGTCGTGCAGGGCGTCGTAGAGCGGCCGCAAATACGGGTCTATCTTTTCGGAGAGTGTGCCGGGCAGGAATCCGAGTTTTTCACCTGCTTCGACGGCTGGTCTGGTCAACACAATTCGGGTCACCTGCTTGGCTTGCAAGGCTTGCACAGCTTTCGCTACCGCAAGGTAGGTCTTACCCGTTCCAGCCGGGCCGATTCCAAAAACAACAGTGTTCTGATCAATCGCCTCAACATAGTTCTTCTGGTTGAGAGTCTTAGGCCGAATGGTCTTTCCGCGGGTGCTCAAAATATTTGCGGTCATTAATTCGCTTGGCCGAGTCCCCGACTTCATGAGTGAAATGGATCGGTGCATAGAGTCCGCGTTCAAGCCTTGCCCGGTTCGGATCATGGCTAACATTTCAGAGACTAAAGTTTCAATAGTTGCGACGGACTTGTCTTCGCCCTCAAGCGTGATTTGGTTTCCACGCACCAAAATGTCTACGTCGGGGAAAGCTCCCTCAATCAAGCGGATGTACTCGTCGCCGGTGCCAAGGATCGCAACCATGGGTTGCGACGCAGGAATTTCAACAACACGCTTTGTCATCCGGGTGGCCACTCTAAGTCACGACCACCGAGGACGTGAGCATGCGCGTGGAAGACACTTTGACCTGCCAGCGCCCCGGTGTTGAACACCGTCCGGTAGTCAGTCAGACCTGCTTCATGTGCGACCTGTTCGGTTGCCGCCAGCACTGCCGCCGCTTGGCCCGGATTGCGTTGCGCGAGTTCTGCCGCATTTTCGTGGTGCTCTGTGGGAATCACCAGAATGTGAGTGGGTGCCTGCGGGTTGAGGTCCCTGAAGGCAACTACCGCTGGGGTGCGCAGCACGAACTCGGCCGGGATCTCTCCGGAAACTATTGAGCAAAATATGCATTCAGGCATTGGTGAATCCTTGCACGGTGCCGCCACTTTGGCTATCCCACTCCCCGGACTTGGTCATGAGATAGGAAACTCCCACAACACCCGCAGTTTCCGAACGAAAAACACTCGTTCCCAAGGTCAAAGGGATTCCTTGCTGGAACAGTTCGCGCTCCCTAGCACTGCATCCACCCTCAGGTCCCACGAGCAATAGAACCGAACCGGATTCAATATCAATTGTGTTGGCACCATGTGATTCTTCGAGCACCACCACGTGGTCGTAGTTCTGCATTTTTTGCGCCAGCTCGCCAGAAGTCACGGGTGACTGAATAGTCGGTAACCAGGACCTTCGCGACTGTTCGCTTGCGGCAGCAACGACGTTGTTCCACTTGGTCAACTGTTTCTGGGTTTTGTCTCCTACCCATTTGACAACGCAGTGGTCTGCTATCCAGGGAATGAATCCGCTAACACCCACCTGGGTCATCATGTCAATCGCGGTTTCAAGCCGGTCGCCCTTGATGAGTGACTGGGCAACGTCAATTCGTAGCTTTGGTGCCGGATCCTTCGCGACCCGAGCAACAATGAAAGCGCCTTCGGCATTGATTGCGCCTGTGATCCTTTTCCCATGCCCGTCGACCAGTTCGCATACTTCGCCGGGTGTGATCCGCATAACGTGGACATGGTGAGCGACCTGTTGTGGCAGCGTCACGGCCGTCGAAACGCTCACCTCACGCAACAACTCGGGTTCAACGAAAAAAACGGATGGACTCACTTGTTAGTGAACGCCTCTTTGAGTCTGGAAAACACGCCTGGCGACTCGGCTCGAGTAACGACCGTATTGGGTTTCTCGTCCCGCATTTCCGCAAGTTGCTGCATGAGCGTCTGTTGCTCTGCAGTGAGTTTGCGTGGTGTTTCAACGTTGATGTGAACGAATAGGTCACCGCGATTTCCACTGCGAAGCCGGGATGCGCCCTTGTGCTTCACGGTTACTACCGCACCAGATTGCAGCCCAGCGGCCACAGCAATGTCTTCTGGTCCGTCAAGGGTCTCGATATTAATTGAGGTTCCGAGCGCGGCGGAAGTCATGGGGATAGTGATCACACAATGCAGTTGGTCCCCTTGGCGTTCAAATAGGTCATGGCCTCGAACGACTATTTCAATGTAAAGGTCACCCGCCGGTCCACCATTGGGTCCAGCCTCACCTTGACCTTGCAGTTGGATGCGGGTTCCGGTGTCAACACCCGGTGGAATTTCAATCGTGAGGTTTCGACGGTGTCGAACCCGTCCCTGACCTGAGCACTCCACACATGGGTGCGGGATTGTGGTGCCAAAACCTTGGCAGGCTGGGCACGGACGCGAGGTCATTACTTGACCAAGGAAACTCTGCTGCACGGATTGGATCTCGCCGTGGCCCTTACACATTACGCAGGTGGCCGCTTCTGTGCCGTCGGCCATGCCTGAGCCAGTGCATTTTTCACACGAGATAGCCGTGTCCACCGCGATCTCTTTTTCCTCGCCAAAGACTGCGGCTTGCAGGTCAATCGTGATACTGATCAGTGCGTCCTGTCCACGGCGGGCGCGTCCGCGGGGGCCACGACGCTGGCCGCCTCCACGTCCACCGAAAAACGCGTCCATGACGTCACCGAAGTCGAAGCCACCGGAGAACCCACCTCCGCCACGATTACTCAGCGGGTCGCCACCGAGGTCGTACATTTGACGCTTTTCAGGGTCGCTGAGGACTTCGTAGGCCGCCGTGACCCTCTTGAACTTCTCCTGGTGTTCCAAGTCCGGATTCACGTCGGGGTGGAGTTCGCGGGCGAGTCTGCGGTAAGCCTTCTTGATCTCCTCGGGTGTGGCGCTCCGGCTCACTTCGAGGAGTTCGTAGTAATCAGTTGCAGTAGTACTCATGTAACTCACTAACGTCTAGGGGCTTGTAGGTTTGTAGGTTTGTAGGTTTAAAGGTCTATTTATCGGAGAGGAATCTGCTTACATACTGCGCTACCGCTTGCACGGTGCTCATTGAGTTTGCGTAATCCATATTGGTGGGCCCGATCACACCCAAAGAAGCCACAGGTGTGCTCTCCTTTGCGTAGTGCGAGCTAACTATTGAGGTGGAACTCAAGCCTTCAACCTCGTTTTCGTGACCAATCCGCACGGAAAGTTTCGTTTCGGTACCGACTTCACCGAGCAGGCGCAGTAGCACTACCTGCTCTTCGAGTGCTTCAAGGACAGGTTGGATTGTCATCGGGAAATCTTCGTTGTAACGAGCCAAGTTTGAGGCACCACCCAACATGACTCGCTCGTCGAGTTTGGCAGTCACCGTTTCCAAGATTGCAGCGATTACAGCGCGAACCAAGGGAAGGTGTTCAGTCCTGAAAGTAGATTCCACGTTAAAAATAGCTTCTAAATCGTCCAAGCGCTGGGGGACCGACGAAAAAGGTTGGTCGGCGATCGCGGTGGAAAGACGATCGCGTAAATCAGCGAGAAGCTCTTCATTGATTTTCACGGAGCATTCAACAATTCGCTGCTCAACCCGACCGCTGTCCACAATCAACATGATCATGAGCCGGTGTTCATTCAATGGGATTAATTCGATCCGACGAACATGACTGCGAGAAAGTGACGGGTACTGCACCACCGCAACCTGCTTGGTCAATTGAGCGAGCAGGCGGAGCGTCCGGGACATGATGTCGTCGAGGTCAACAGCGTCGGAGAGGAAACGGTCAATTCCTTTGCGCTCGGCGACACTCAATGGCTTCACCTGGGAAATTTGGTCAACAAACATGCGGTAACCCAGGTCAGTTGGAATTCGTCCTGCCGAGGTGTGCGGGGCGGTGATATACCCCTCCTCCTCCAAAGAAGCCATGTCGTTACGAATTGTGGCCGGGGAAACCCCAAGTTGATGTCTGTCCACGAGGCCTTTTGAACCTACGGGTTCATGGGTTGCGACGTAGTCGGTCACAATCGCTTGCAGCACAGCGAGTCTACGTTCCTCCAGCATGTGCACCTCCCACGATCGACGCCCGTGCTGTGTTAGCACTCTGGCAATAGGAGTGCCAGTCTACGCTGGATCGGTGGATCCGTCAGCCCAGGAGTTCACGAATCACCCGGTCAGCCAGCAATCGCTGGGAATCTGTGACGCGAACCACTCCGTTTTCCAGTGCGTTGGGGTCAAGTAGACCGTGCCTGACAAGCGTCTGCGCACGAGGTAATTCCTGCGCATTTAGTTCAGCAACGGGCAATCCTGCTCGTGTTCGCAGAGCTAGCATCACCTTTTCCACGTGAACCTGCTCCGGTGTCAATTTTTCAATTTCGGCGTACAGATCCGCACCACTCTCCAGCGCATTCGCATAGGTTGACGGGTGTTTGTAATTCATCCAACGGGTCCCCGCAATATGACTGTGCGCACCGGGACCAACCCCCCACCAGTTCGCGTTGTCCCAGTAGACCTGATTATGTCTACTCGCACCGCCGGGCTTGGCCCAGTTCGCAACCTCGTACCAACTGAAACCGGCCCCGGCCAACATCGTGTCAATTATTGCGTGCCGGTCAGCGCACTCGTCGTCGTCGGGCGGCGGTAACGCACCCGAATGAACAGCACGGGCCATCGCGGTTCCTTCCTCAACAATCAAGGAGTACGCGGCCACGTGATCAACATCTGCGTCAATGCACACGTCCACCGAATCGCGAACGTCAGAATCGCTTTCACCGGGTGTTCCGTAAATCAAATCCAGATTCACGTGTTCAAATCCGACTTCGCGCGCCCACTTCGCAGCCTGGCCACTCGCACCTGCGGTATGAGTGCGTTGAAGTGTTGCCAAGACATTTGGCGCCGCACTTTGCATGCCGAGTGAGAGTCGATTGAAGCCACCCTCACGCAACTCGGTGAGCATCTTTTTATCAACAGAATCCGGGTTTGCTTCGGTAGTGATCTCGGCATCTGCATCTATCGGAAAATAATTTTCGATGCCCCTAAGAATGCTCGTCAAAGAATGTGCACCAATAAGCGTGGGGGTTCCTCCTCCAACAAAAATTGTTGACACGGAAGGCGCGTTCAATGATCGCGAAGCAATCTCAAGTTCCTTGACTAACAGTTCGTGAAAAGTCCCTTGGGAAACTCCTGCACCCAATTCTTGTACGGTGTAGGTATTGAAATCGCAGTATCCACAGATGCTGGCGCAGAAGGGAATGTGGATATAAAGCGAAAATGGTGCGTATCTTGCTGCCGTCACTTTTTAGGTGAGGAGTCAGACGTGGACAGAATTGCAATGAAAGCCTCTTGGGGGACTTCAACACTTCCCACCATTTTCATGCGCTTCTTGCCCTCTTTTTGCTTTTCAAGCAACTTGCGTTTACGCGAGATGTCTCCGCCATAACACTTTGCCAACACGTCCTTGCGTACCGCGCGAACGGTTTCACGCGTGATGATTCGTGACCCGATTGCGGCTTGAATGGGAACTTCGTACTGCTGACGCGGAATAAGTTCTTTGAGTTTAGACACCATGAGCACCCCATAAGCCTGTGATTTGTCGCGGTGGACAACGGCGCTAAAGGCGTCAACGGCTTCACCGTGCAATAAAATATCGACTTTGACCAAGTCCGCTTCTTGTTCCCCAGTTGGTTCGTAGTCAAGGGATGCATAACCGCGTGTACGCGACTTGAGTTGATCGAAGAAGTCAAAAACGATTTCCGCAAGTGGGAGTGTGTAGCGCAACTCGACCCGATCCTCGGAGAGGTAGTCCATGCCAAGGAGGACGCCGCGTCTTTGCTGACACAATTCCATGACCGCACCGACAAACTCGCTCGGCAGCAGAACGGTTGCGCGAACAACGGGTTCAAAGATCTGGGAGAGTTTAAGTTCAGGGAATTCACTGGGGTTGGTAACGGTTATTTCTTTTCCGGCATCGGTGACCACGCGGTACACAACATTGGGCGCAGTTGAGATCAACTCGAGGTTGAACTCTCGTTCAAGTCGCTCCCGCACAATTTCAAGGTGCAGTAACCCCAAGAACCCACACCGGAATCCAAACCCAAGCGCCAGAGAAGTCTCTGGTTCATAGGTCAATGCAGCATCGTTGAGCTTTAGCCTGTCCAGCGCGTCGCGCAGTTCTGGGTAGTCGGAACCGTCAAGCGGGTAGAGGCCGGAAAACACCATGGGCTTTGGATCGCGGTAACCACCCAACGATTCCGTCGCTCCTTTAAGCGCGGTTGTCACGGTGTCACCAACTCGTGACTGACGCACGTCCTTAACTCCTGTGATCAGGTAACCCACTTCACCGACACCAATTCCGTCGGAGGGAACAGGCTCAGGTGAAATCACGCCAACTTCGAGGAGTTCGTGGGTTGTCCCCAGTGACATCATTTCGATTTTGTCGCGGGTCGCGATCCGACCGTCAACCACACGTACGTACGTCACAACGCCGCGGTAGGTGTCGTAGACGGAGTCAAAGATAAGCGCGCGAGCGGGTGCATCTGCATCGCCTTTGGGGGCCGGGACTTTTTCAATAATTGCTTCGAGCAATTCGGAGACGCCTTCACCAGTTTTCGCAGAAACTTTCAACACGTCTTCCGGGTCGCACCCAATAATGTGAGCAATTTCGGCCGCGTACTTTTCTGGCTGAGCGGCCGGAAGGTCAATCTTGTTAAGAACAGGGATGATCTCCATGTCGTTTTCCATGGCCAAATACAGGTTCGCCAGGGTTTGGGCTTCGATCCCCTGGGCTGCGTCCACTAGGAGAACTGCACCTTCACAGGCGGCCAGGGAGCGGGAGACTTCGTAGGTGAAGTCAACGTGACCCGGGGTGTCAATCAGGTTCAGGATGTATTCACTGCCGTCGGGCGCCCGGTAAGGCAGTCGGACCGCTTGGGACTTGATCGTGATTCCACGCTCGCGTTCAATATCCATGCGGTCTAGGTACTGGGCACGCATTGACCGGTCGTCCACCAGGCCGGTGTGCTGGAGCATCCGGTCGGCGAGGGTTGATTTACCGTGGTCAATGTGGGCAATAATGCAAAAATTGCGCACAACCGCTGGATCGGTGGATCCTGGGCGCGGACTACTCACGGTTTCCTCACATGTGACTCGTTGAAATGAAGGGCTACGAACAGATTCAGGGCCAGTGGCCAACTGCCCCTACCCTACGGGTACTCTTTGACGGCTGTACTAACCAGACCGTTCAGAGTTAAAACCAAAGATCAAAACCAGAATTGAGAGCACAGAACCACATGGCAAATATTAAGTCACAGAAGAAGCGCATTCTCACCAATGAGAAGGCTCGCCTTCGCAACAAGTCGGTCAAGTCATCTTTGCGCTCGGCTGTTCGCAAGTTCCGCGAGGCTCTGGCCACCGGTGACAAGACCGCGACAGATGAAGCTGCACGGGCCGCTAACCGCGAACTCGACATTGCCGTTCGCAAGGGCGTTATCCACGAAAACCAAGCTGCAAATCGGAAGAGCTCGATCTCAAAGCAAGCAGCCGCGCTCTAAATAGATTACTCCAAACTTTTTGTGACCCGCACTAATGAGTGCGGGTCACAAGTTTTTCTAGCTCAAAAAGTTTCTGCTCCGGGTCTAATGCAGAACCAATTTTGATTCCGCCTTTCATCGCTGGGTCCGCTTCTGCCAAGGCGACAACAAGGGATGCCAACTTACGTTGATCCCCACTCCAACGTGACCACTGCTTGCGTAGAGTCTTGACTTTCCACGATGGAACCCCGGCTTCGCGCGCCACTTCGTTGTCACTAGCCCCAGGAGCCGATCCGCCAACCAAAATCATGGAGCGCAATCCACTTGCCAAAGCTGTGATCGTGGTTACCCCCACTCGACCTGCATCTGACTCCAAGGTGTTCTGTCGGAGCAACTTGATGGCATCTGCCGTTTTTTTCTCCCACAGTGAATCTGAGATTGCGTACCCACTGATCGGAGCAGTTCCTTCGCAATATGCCCGGACGTGGATTTCGTCAATTGGGTCCTCTTCAACGTCACTGCACAACTGACCAATCGCGTTGGTCAGCGCGGGTAGATCTTGGCCCAGGGACTCCACCAGGGAATTCAGGGCCTCCGGGGTCATTTTGCGTTTGTGTCTCGTGACCTCTTTGATCAGGAACGAGGCGGTGTCAGGCCCGCGCTTAA